>ERZ1673817.1-NODE-1-length-625463-cov-20.521731_pt1 | contig 625463 bp, 631 predicted proteins | sample MGYA00580146_ERZ1673817 | MGnify/ENA primary metagenome ERZ1673817 (study PRJEB41219, sample SAMN04549607) | soil metagenome | isolation source: soil | place: USA: New Mexico, Bitter Lake NWR | collected 2008-11-15 ...
CTGACGGATACTAATCGATCGAGGGCTTAACCACGAACAACGGAGAATGCCGCCTAGCAAAACGGCTTCTTCCAGACGGACGGTTATCTAGTTTTGAGGGAATGAATATATTATGCGCAATAATTTTGCGAAGGTATGGACTGTTTGAAGAGCATGTGCGCTCGTAGCTCAACTGGATAGAGCATCTGACTACGGATCAGAAGGTTAGGGGTTCGAGTCCTCTCGAGCGCGCCATTTCAGCAGGAAAAATCTTTTGCTTCTTAAACCACCAGTTGGATTTTGTACATATGTAACTTTTCATTTGGGTGTATACATATACGTTTATGTTTGAACGATGAAAGGTAATGCTTCCGAAACACTTATGTTTGACTGAATGTAATGAATGAGAAATCCATTTTCTTTTTGGTTAGGCGGGCTTATGCCATTTTTTCCGATATATGGATGCAGGGGCATAATTTAAGTAAAATAGTAGTCCACAAACTCTCGATTTTTTAACGCCCTTGTTGTTCGAAAAAATGGTGTTAAAGCATATCATTGGGCTATAGCCAAGTGGTAAGGCAACGGACTTTGACTCCGTGATGCGCTGGTTCGAATCCAGCTAGCCCAGCCAATTGCGGAAGTAGTTCAGTGGTAGAACACCACCTTGCCAAGGTGGGGGTCGCGGGTTCGAGTCCCGTCTTCCGCTTTTGTGGCGGCATAGCCAAGTGGTAAGGCAGAGGTCTGCAAAACCTTCATCCCCGGTTCGAATCCGGGTGCCGCCTTCTTGTTTCGTCCGTGCGGGTGTAGTTTAGTGGTAAAACTTCAGCTTCCCAAGCTGACGTCGTGGGTTCGATTCCCATCACCCGCTTTTTTAATGGGCCTATAGCTCAGCCGGTTAGAGCGCACGCCTGATAAGCGTGAGGTCGGTGGTTCAAGTCCACTTAGGCCCACTTTCCGCCTATTACTGATGAGTTCTTTAAGTCGTTCCGACATATTAACTTTTTTGAGTCATCTGGCAGTGAAAGCAAGTCAAATAAATATTTCAGCAGTTCAAGCTAGTTAGAGACACGAACAATGCGTTTGCATTATTGAATCAGCTGCGAGTTGTCTCGACGCATCCTGCTTCTTAGAGCCGGCTGCCAGAGGAAGAGACAGCCAATTAAAAAATCGAGTGTAATTAATACCATGTCCCAGTAGCTCAGCTGGATAGAGCAGCGGCCTTCTAAGCCGTCGGTCGGGAGTTCGAATCTCTCCTGGGACGCTATACAACCAGCCATTTTGGCTGGTTTTTGTATTGTATTGCGATGGAATCCGCATGCTATTCACATGATATTGCTGGCCGGACAAAAAGTCAGTCCTTTGTTAAAGGTGATACTCCAAAAAGCAGTTTAGTGAAAAGGGGTTCGACTAATATTCGACTAATAGATGCTATTTTACCAGAAGATTGGAAGGTTATCTTTCTGCATGATTGCTGATTAGTTCTGAAAGAAAGTTCTTGGCAAATCGTTCACTTCATATGCGACACGTATTCCGGATTCGATTGCACCTTGGATCCAACCATGGGTAGTGGAGGCATGTTCGCCAGCGAAATGAACTCTTCCTTCGGGTGAAGAAATATGGGGAGATAATTCAGTTGCCTGCTCCGGTTTAAACATCGTGAAAGCTCCACCAGAGTAGGGATACCGGACCCAGCTGTGGCTCACTCCTGTTTCAAATTCACGATATATTTGTTTACCATGGAGAGTGGCCAAGTTTTTTAAGGCGTATTCCAAACGATTTTCAGCGCTTAAACTATCCCATGGTATAGCATTATCTTCCCATGTATAACTAGCTAAAACAACCCCAGGTCCTGATGTGCCAAGGTCATGGCTCGGGTATTGAGTATATGTAACAGGAAGATCAGAAACGGTTTTTCCGCCATACATGCCTTCCTTCTCCCAAAACCTGTTTTTAAACTGGATGCCTGTCTTTGTTGAGCCTACATAGTGAAGTTCCCGAATCGCCTTCCATTTGTTATAAGAAAAAGAGTCGCGCGGTTCGATTTCAACAAATTGTAAGACAGAAAAAGGAATAGTCACAATCGCAAGATCACCGGTAATTTGAAATGGCTCCAAAATTTTTGTATGGACCGAATGAATGGTTACTTGGTTGTTGTGCTGGGCAATTTTCCTTACTTTTTGTCCGAACATGATATTCTCTTTCAATTGTGGGACAAATGCTTTAGGAAGTTGGTCATTGCCACCCGTGATTTCATAGAAGGAGATATTAGGAGTAAACAAAATCATTAGTTCGCGCAACGCTTCTAGGAAAGAAAGCTCCGGAAATCCTTCTAATGAAAGAAGTATTTTAACCATATCGATGGCACCCGGAGATAACTTAGTTCCAAACGGGTTATATCGCAAATAAGCATCCATCGAGTATTTATCTAATTCTTTTACGACCAAAGGCCAATTGTTTCGCGGGTTTTTGCTGATAAAATCGATTACGGGCTTTATTGCGGATTGAAGCAACTCCGTAGCGGTTTTCCCTCTTTCATGCGGAGCTACCGGAAAGCCCAAAATGTCAGGATTCTTTTCGTATATCTTTAAACGAGTTTTTATTCCTCTAACATAAATAATGTCGTTAGGAGACTCATTGATAAACCGATTAACCGGAAGGCGGAACTTTTGTATATATTCCAAAGTTAAAAAATGAATGTGAGGAATACGCATCGCACCTGCTTCCAGGTACTGATCATACATAAAATCAGATCGCAACGTATAGACACGGCCCCCTACCCTGTCCGAAGCTTCAAGAATAGTAATATCATGCCCAGCTTGCTTAAGCAAAGAGGCTGCGACTAATCCTGCCATGCCTGCGCCAATAATGATAATTTTCTTAGGAATTTTGGTTTTTGGAAGCCCATTTCTGATGGTGGAAATCATTTGATCTGCGGATAACTCAGGATATATGTAATTTGACATACTTTTCCTCCTTGCCAGACTGTGAGTTGACAAAAAGCTGTTTTACTGCCATCTTATTCAGCAGGAGAGGATAGTTATGCAAAAAAGAAGCAGCATACAGATGCTCCATTAGGGGCTCGTGACAAAAAAGTCTATAGTGGGATGGAAGATGAAAAATCCATTCAATAAAATCATTAATCAAGCTGATATGATTTTGTTATGATAAGATGCTTTATAGTACAATCTGGTTTTTTAACATTATGGAATAATGGGGGAACAAAGCTTAACCATACAACTATTAACTAGCAAAGGGATAGGTAAAGCCTGTGGCAACATTTTTCATATAGCCGGAATGACAGTCTCGCCTATCAGCAAAACAACATCATCTGTCTGTTCAGAAGCTGATGAAATTTTTTGTATTCTTTTTGGGATTCCGTTATGGATTACTTTCCACTCATTTGGTTATAGTAAATTTATTATCATAAAGGATGAGGGAGCATGATATCTAAAAAGTCAAAGCAGCCAAAGAAATCAAAGCGCTTAGCAAGTTTTTCACTTGCGGTTATGGGAGCTGGTTTTGTTGCAACCATTCCTTTCCAAGGATCGCATCTTGGAAACTTACTGCAAGGAGGCTTTGAAGCGGGGCTTGTGGGCGGATTGGCTGACTGGTTTGCTGTTACTGCCTTATTTCGCCATCCATTGGGGGTGCCTATTCCCCATACGGCGCTTTTGCCTAAAAATCGGCAAAGAATAACGAAAGCGCTTGTCTCAACGCTTGAAAATGACTGGCTTTCCAAAGAAAGTATAAGAAATAAAATCAAACAAATCCATTTAACAGAAAAATTGTTGTCTATCCTTGAGAAAGAGATTTATTCAGATTCTGTGAAAAGTGGCGCTGTGTCACTCATCGTACAAATGATCGGCCATATTCCTGTTGAAAAAGTTGCTCCTTTTGTTGAAAAAGAAATAAAGTCTTCTGTTCGTTCCATGGAAATAAATGCTATCCTTCCGTTTGCCATCGATCAAGTGCTTATTCGTGAATATGACGAAAAGTCGTTCGATTACCTTCTTGACAAAGCAGAAGAGTGGATAAAGGAAAGGGACACAAAGAATCAGCTTGGCAATCTAGCAATACGGGTACTTGACAATATAGAGTTAGACGGTTTTTTGCGGTTTGCATTAAAGTCTTTCCAAAATCTTTTGAATGAAGAAAAACTCGGCAGCATACTGCAAAACCTTCTCCTTAGAGTTGTTAACAATTTGCGCCAAAAAGACGATCCGAACAGGAAAGCTTTACTTTTACGTGTTCGTAAGGAATTGCAAAATATAAAAGACAATAAAGAGTTGTTGGGAGACATTGAAAATTGGAAGGACCATCTTATTGACAGATGGGAGCCTGCTGAAAAAATAACCGAAATCTTGCAGAGAGCTCAGCAGAAAGCGTTGGCCTTTGTGCAAGACAGCAAATTTACGGACACGTATCTTCTTCCCTTTTTAACACGCTTACTGAATGATCTGCAAAAAAATCCAGAAAAACTCCATATCATAGAAAACTGGATACAAAAGCAAATCATTCATCTTGTTGAAGAGAATCATTCCAAAATCGGCCAACTTGTACAGGAGAATCTGGATAAGCTGGATAATGAAACGCTTATTCATATGATGGAAAACAAGATTGGAACAGACTTGCAGTGGATTCGGGTGAATGGAGCGGTTTGTGGTTTTATTATCGGAATTTTGTTAACAGAAATCAAAGCCTTGATTTAATGATTTTGGCGCCAAACCCTTAAACACAATAAAAATATAGCCACGTTCTTTCACATATGCAAAAAAACGTGGATGGCATGAGATTACTTCTTTGAAACATTATTCCATGCTTGCGAAATGTATCACTAATTTGTTTCTATTCAAACACCAATTTTTGCCGCAAAAAATCAGTCTGCGTTTGCTTGCTTGAGTGACACTGTCCATCGAATTCACGGTTAACGCATCAGGCATGAATCGGAGCTGCACTATCTTTTTGGGGATGGCGCAGCTTTTTTCCATTTCTACCTAATTAATAACATAATTTAGCTGAATTTTTACATGATGATATAAATCTGTATTATAAATGAAAACAATTTGAAACTTTATTGCAAAAGTAAGTCTGCTAGAATATGAAGACGGGAACAAGAAAGTTTTCATTAACTATGTCATGCGGTATGTAAAATATATTGATGAAATAGGCACATCGGGAGGTAAATATGACGTTAGAAAATCAACTGATAAAAAAAAGATTTTATGAAACGTTGATAGAAGCGAATGAAACAAATCCTGTCCGTGTCCTTGGAGAAGCTTTTCAAGCCGGGCATAAAGATGGGGAAGCTGATATTTCCACGATCCGTTTTGCCCAAGGAGAAGTATATTTTCATAACAAAGATTATGAAGCGGCGATTTTCAAATGGGAAAACGTCCATAATGACTTAGAACCGTGGGCGAAGAAAAATATAGCGGATTGTTATTATGAACTCGGACAATTATCCACCGCTGAAGAAATTTATCAATCCATTGATACGGAAAGCAGTGTCTTGCAATCAGAAATTGCGTTGCAATTATTTTCGCTTTACATAGACGAAGGCAGTCTTGAAAAAGCGGATCAAGTCATAAAAAAAGCGGTGTCCTTTAATCCAGATTATCCGAATGTGACGGACATTGCGCGAGCCTTTTTCGAAAAGCACAAGGATTGGAAAAGCGCCATTGAACTGGCTGCCGCTGAAGCGATCCGGACGGAATCTCCGCAATGGTTTGATATTTTAAAAACTTATGCCGAACAAGGATTAACCAACATCTTTGAACCTCATTATTTTTCGAAATGCTTAGTCGCCCTGCACCGGGTGGATCAGGCAAGGTTTGAACAGATGGTTCAGGCATTATGGAATGGTTACAAAAATGAGCATTCTTATTTTTCGTGGCTGCGGGAATTTAATCATCTTTTCTTCGATCTGGATACAAGCCGGAAACAGTCTTGGAAAGATCTATCAGCACTTTATCAGGAAGCTTATTTTGAATTGATCGATGGAAAGTATTTAATCAAAGAACTCGAGGAGATTATTCCGAGCCTCTTAACGAACTGGCTCAGAATAGCCGATAATTCTCATGTTTTATTTGCTTCCGCAGCGGTTTTGGCATGGAGCGAGAAATTTCCATCCAGCATAAGCCCGGGGGTGGTCGATGATGCCGAAAGTCTTATTTTCCGGTCCCGCAATGAGGTAGACGGTTTGGAATACAGCTTGACATTATTCGATTCCATTGTCAAATGGGCCGAAGCGCAGCATGTTAATCCAAGCCACCGCTTTAGATGGCTCATCCGAGAACTGGTTGATTTTGAAACACATCATTTATTGGTAGCCGGAACTTCTGGGAATGGAAAATCTGCTTTTATCAATTCAGTCCTCGGAGAAAATATCCAAACTGCTCCGACGTCTTCCGTCATTGTATTTAAGGGGGATGAGGAGACGGAGATTAGAAAAATATCCGATGAAGAATTAACCGCATTTTCCAGTTTCGATGAATTCCAGGAGGCAGCAGATAGACGGCTGAATAAGGCTTTTGACAATGCGATTATCGAGTTTTCTCTTCCAGCGCCAATGTTGCAGGAAAACAGGCTGGCTCTTGTGGATACGCCGGGGTTTAGCGACCGTAATGGCATGGAAGAAGTGCTGAAATATCTGCATTTTGCCGACAGTTTATTATTTGTGCTTGATGCGAACGATCCGTTTACCGAAAAAGAACAAGAGATTTTGATGCAGATTCGTGAATATGCGCCTCATCTTCCAATCCATTTTCTGCTCAATAAAATCGATGAAATTTATGATGAACATGAAGCCGCCAGCATTGTGGAAGACACTCGCTCGCGAGTCCGGGCATATGTTCCTGGGGCACGGGTGTTTGCCTATTCATCCCGTTTAAGAAGCAGAAAACAGCAAAATGAGCTTGCCGAGTTTTTGAAAAATTTGAGCCGGCCAATAGCGGAAGATGAGCGAATGGAAAAAATATTAATCTTTATCCGCCAATTAATCAGCCATTTATTGGATAAACGGGCGGAAATGGAAAACAGCCTGGCTGAATCTATTAAATGGAATGAAGAGATGGCCACGAAACTAAGCGGTGCCATCCATCAAGTAACGGATTTGAAAGAAGAAAAAGCGCGAATTATCACGAGAACGTTCCATAAAGCCTTGGAGGAAATCAGAGCGGATCTATCGGAAAATATTCCGAAAATTTTGCGGGAAACTTCTGATGTGATTCAAGAAGACAGTGATTTCCGTAAAATTCATCTTGAATTAAATGATGAGATGAACCGGAGAGTGCATGCTTACGTCAATGATAAGGCCTTGCCAAAGCTTTATCATTCTCTTCAGGAATGGATTTTAACGGCAAATGATGAGCTGAATCACTGTCAATTTTTCCTTGATGAAATGAGCGATGGGTTTAATGCGATGTATGGGGAAGAGCGGCTTAAGCTGAATTGCGACTTTAAAGTGCTTGATGACTGGCGCCGGGATGCAGAACGAATGACGAGCGGCATGCAAGTGGAGAAGGTGAATATTGTTCTCCGTCGTACACCGTATCAAATTTTATTGAAAGGTGCCGGCAAGCTGTTAGGAGCCTTCCAGCAAAACAATGCGATGTTGTATAACAAATATAAGCAGTTTGTTGAAAATCAGGATTATTTGGAGGTTACCGAATCCATTGTGAACAAGCTGCTTCTGCAATTCGAATTGTTTGCGAAATCATTGGAACGGGATATTTCGCTCTTTTTCCGCGACCCGTTTGCCGTATTGAATCAAACGGTGGAAGAAACGAAAAAAGAAATCGCTGAAAAAGAAGAAGAGCTGGAGAGAATGAGGGCGAATCCGGAAACGTACCGCGATCCATTGACATTGTTTGAAGTAAAACTTCGCCAATACGAGTGGATTGCCGTTTCCGCAAAAAAAGTTTTTCAAGCATAACGAGATGAAACGAAAAAATCGGTCTTAAGACCGATTTTTTCGTTTTTTCAATCATCCAAAAAAACGTGGCTAACCGTCAGACAAATTGTTTCAATAAGGGCAGATTTTAGTTTGGCAACATGACTGCTAACAGCGAATAAACGTGAAAAAGCCCTGTTACTTCCATTCCAACGCCCAATTTCCGTTGCGGAAAATCGGCTCGCGTTTGCCGTCTTTCGTGACGCCGTCAATGTTTAATTCGGCAGAGCCGATCATAAAATCTTCATGAATGAGACTATCATTGACGCCATGTTTGTCTAATTCTTCTTTGGACATGGCTGTTCCGTTTTGAATGTTAGTCGGGTATGCTTTTCCAAGCGCCAAATGGCATGCCGCGTTTTCATCGAATAATGTGTTATAGAAAATTAAGTTTGATGCCGAAATCGGGGATTGATGCGGGACGAGCGCGACTTCCCCTAATCGGCGCGCACCTTCGTCCGTATCCAATAAATGTTTTAATATTTCATATCCTTTTTCTGCAGTGAAATCAACGACTTTTCCGTCTTTAAATGTAAGGGTAAATCCGTCGATAAGGTTGCCGTTATAATTAAGCGGTTTTGTATTGCGCACCGTTCCGTTAACACCGTCTTTATGCGGCATCGTATATACCTCTTCTGTCGGAATGTTTGGATTAAAACGAATTCCGCTTTGGCTGACAGCAGCCCCGCCGTGCCAAACATGGTTTTCGACAAGTTCGATCGTTAAGTTCGTTCCCGGCGCTTCGTAGATGAGCTGTTTATATTGTTTAGTGTTTAAATAATCAACGATTTTCGCAAGCTTGTCGTTATGCTGCTGCCATGCTTGAATCGGATCGTCCGTGTCGACGCGGGTGACGTGGAAAATCGCATCCCAAAGTTTGGAGATTGCTTCTTCTTCGCTTGCGTTTGGAAATATTTTTTGCGCCCATGCTAGCGTTGGGACGGAAATGAGCGACCAACAGTTTTTATCGGCCATTAAAGCGCTGCGATAATTGCTCAATGCTTTAGATGCGGTTTTATTGGCTGTTGCGACTCGTTTCGGATCGATATCTTTCAGTAAATCCGGATTTGGCGAATAAATCGATAAAAATGCTGCTCCTTCTTCGGCAAGCTGTTCCATTCCTTTCGCCCGCCACATTGGATATTCCAAGAACGCTTCGTCTGGAGCATGTTTAAATTTGATGTATGTAAGATCTTCGTCATGCCATTCCACATATACATGCTTTGCGCCGACTTCGTATGCTTTTCTGGCGATTTTCCGCACGAGCGGAGCAGCTTCCAGTGGAGCGTTGACAAAAAGCGTTTGCCCTTTTTGCACGTTGACCCCGACTTGGACAGCAAGCGCCGCGTATTTTTCCAAGTTTTGCTCCCAGTTGTTCATATTTTCACTCCTTCGTTTTTGGCGTTATGTGCGTTTCTTTATTATAATATGAAAAGTTTGGCATATTCAAACATTTACTAATTACTAAGAAGACTGGTATATTGCGGGGAGCTGCTTAATATATCAACGCGCGTCGACAATGATGGCCCAGTATGGAATACTTGTAGTTGGATGGGGGATATGGAATGTGGCATCATGCAACAGAAAAGAGCATATTTGGATTTGCGGTGCAAGAAGTAAAAAACAGGTGACGATGAAAAATTATATAATAAAAATATTATGTAAACTTATAACAACCGGCAATAATGAATATAAAATGGCAGGCAGATCCGTTTGCCGCTTGATGTCGGAGAAAAAGAAGCCAGAATTACATCTGGCTTTTTCGCGGCTCGCTATTTTTAACATCGACCCACGTTTGCGCCCACTGTTCAATTGATTCGATAACCGTTTGCAAAGCGCGCCCCTTTTCCGTCAGCGTGTATTCAATACGCACTGGCACTTCAGGGTACACGGTCCGGCATACAATTCCTTCTTCCTCTAATTCTTTTAACCGTTCGGAAAGTAGGCGCCCGCTGATAGGAATCGAAGCTTCAATCTCGGAAAAGCGCGTTTTTCCTTCTAATAGCTGGCTAATGATAAAACCGACCCACCGTTTGCTCAATAATTTCATTGCCGCTTCAAATTTAGGGCATAAACTTGCTGGAGGACAGGATGTTTGCATTTTTTTTCTCATATTTCTCACCTTTAAAAAATAGGATACAACCACTATTTTCATAATTCTATTTTACGATATATTGAAAAAAACGCAAAGACGGAAAGCGTTATAATACGTTATAATAAAATGTTTTCAATCGACTTATCCTCGCGTCTTGTTTCCAATGTTGTCACAACTTTATTAAGATATTGTGAAATGATGTACAAAATGGTTTTCTTTCCAATAGAAAATAGTACGATATAAGTGTAAGGAATCCAAAAAATAGGAAGGGGATAAACCATGTTTGTCAAATGGCTGCGCGAACATGCAAGCTCTTCTGCACTACTCGTGTTGTTTCGCTTATATCTCGGATATGCTTGGATCACAGCAGGATGGCATAAAATAGTGGATGGATTTGATGCAACAGGGTTTTTAAAAGGTGCGCTTGCCAAAGCATCTGGAGAGCATCCAGCCGTACAAAGCTGGTGGGCTGCGTTTATTGAACATGTTGCATTGCCAAATGTCGGATTTTTCAATGTGCTGGTTCCTTGGGGGGAATTATTAGTAGGCATAGCACTTATTCTTGGTCTTTTTACAACGTTTGCCGCACTGATGGGGGCAGTCATGAACTTCGCATTTATGTTCTCGGGAACTACCAGTACTAATCCGCAAATGATTTTATTGACGATATTCATCCTTGTTGCTGGTGCAAATGCAGGCAGATACGGTCTCGATCGCTGGGTGATTCCTTACATTCATAAGTTTGTAAACAGAACGTCCCGGCCACATCTTCCGCAGACGTTTCATCGATAAATTTTGCTTGGCCAATGGACTTATCTAGTTTAAGAGCGAGATTTTCTCGCTCTTTTTTTCCTTTTATGGTACGATTAGGATGAGAAAGCAATGTTCATTAATAGAAAAAGGCAGCCTCGCGATTGGAGGGGAGAGGATTGTGGAGATAGGAATGCAAGGATTTGTGTGTGGCATTTGCCATAAGATTGGATCTTGTTTATTACGGACGGAAGGATGAGTATTGAAAAAATGATAAACACAATGGCAATCACAGGCATGGCGACCCAGCTGGCCATTTCATTTATTGCGCCGCTTGGCTTGCTCATTTACTTTCGCAAAAGGAAATGGCTTTCGTGGAAGCCGCTTGGCATCGGCATGCTTATTTTTATACTGTTTTCTCAAGTGCTTGAGAAAACGCTACATATGATCATGATTGATGCGGACGGTGCGTCTTTAAAGTGGACGGACAATGCGGCGTTGTTTGTATTATATGCGGTGCTGGCGGCGGGGATTTTTGAAGAAGTCGGCCGTTACATTGGGTTTAAATGGATGTTAAAAAATCATCGTGATTATAAAGACGGCTTGTCGTTCGGGCTAGGGCACGGTGGTATCGAAGCGGTGTTGATCGGCGCATTTGGCGCTATTAATGCTATCGTTCTTGCAAGCATGATTCAATCCGGTACGTTCGATAAAATGATCGCGCCGACGCTCCCAAAAGAACAAGCGGCATTAATAAAAGATATGGTGCTGCATACACCGTTTTCCATGTATGTGCTGGCGGGTCTTGAACGGGTGTTTGCGATTGCGTTCCATATCGCGATGTCCCTGCTTGTATTGCTTGGCGTGCGCGAACAGAAATTTCGCTATATCATCTATGCGATTTTGTTGCATGCGTTGATGGATGTCGCGCCTGCGCTATATCAAGCACGAGTGATGACAAATATTTGGCTGGTTGAAGCGATAGCCTTTTTATTCGCTGTTGCGGCGTTTTTATTTACGCGCCGCGTGAAAGATACATTGGAAGATGGGGGAGAAGGATGAAGATTCGCGGCAAACGAATCGATCATGTGCAAATTTGTATTCCTGTCGGCGCAGAAGATGAGGCGCGCGCGTTTTATATGGCTCTGCTTGGCTTTACGGAAATAGAAAAGCCGGACTCTCTAAAAGCGAACGGCGGACTTTGGTACAAAGTCGGAGATGCCAGACTGCATATCGGTGTTGAAGACCGTGATGGCTACAACAGCAAAAGCCATCCAGCGTTCGAAGTGGAAAACATTGCTGAAGTGCGGCGTTATTTGGAGGAACATGGCGTCATCACGCAAGATGAAAAACCGATTCCAGGCGTCATTCGCTTTTCGTTCCGCGACCCGTTCCGCAACCGAATTGAGTTTTTGTCAAAAAGATCAATAACGATTGGTTTCTCTGAAAACCGATCGCACTAAACAAAGTGATGGTGCCCAAATAAAATAACACATCTTCATGAATCGAAACCTGTTTATGGATGAACATCTTTATGAAACATCATGAGGAAATTTCATAGGCGGATGATAGAAAATAACATTTGCGGTGATTCCGCCGGCTGTTTTTTTGCTTTGTTTATCCTCAGCTTTTGGATGATATTGTTTTTTATCAAGAGAAAAATCACTTCCCTCTTGTTGATGAGCTTCATGACAGTGAGGGAAGTTGATTTACTGAAAGCTAAGGAAAATGAATCGTTTTTACGTGCGTTAATTTCCAAAATACGGACTCTCCATTAGCAGTTACAAGTTCAATGATGTTGTTTTGGACTTGCTTAAGCAATCCGACTTTCAGCGGATGATTGCCTAAATCAAAGACAGTTAACTTTCCTTCGAATCTTTTCAACTGTTCTTCTAACGATCTTTGCAGAGGAATGTCCGTCGGTTTCACTGGCAGCACTTCATTGCTTAACGTATATGGAGTAATGTTTGTTTGATAGGGAGCCAGCCATTTCAAATGGTTTAGAGAAATAAACATCGTCTTATACACTGGTGAGTAGAAAGTGAAGTAGTCATTTAAAATGGCCGTAATATAGCCATGGATCGATTGATTTTCTGCCACATAAATTTCAACAAACCGGCCTTTTGCGTTGATTAATGTTTTCCGGTAGGAAATCATATTATCTTCATCATATAAAGGCAATTCAGTGGTTGCATTCGCTAATTCCGTGCGCGGGTCAGCGCATAATTTGATGTTGTGAATGTGCAAATGAGGGATATATAAATACTTTTTTCCGTTATAGACCACAAGCATATCTGATCCCACGTCAACAAGTATTCCTTCCAATAACACGTTCCCGGAAACTTCTAATTCTACTTGCTTTCCGATTAAAGAATATAAATGATTCATTTTCTCCTTCCTTCCAACAGAGTGGCAGCTTGCAGATGTGCCGTTATGTGGCTTTGTTCTTGTTATTATACGTATCCTATGAATAAAAGTGATCTATCAATGGCCTAACTTTCTCTAAAATTCAACTTCAGCCTACTTATAGTAGAGAAGATAAGTTTCGCTTTAAGTAGGCGTTTCGTTTTTCAATGAATGTGCAGATCCGTTCCGGTTCTTTATCAAACTGCTCGATGCGGTCTTTGATGTACGGGTCGTGGAAGACGTTTGGCCGCAATTGGGCATAAAGCTTTTCTATTTTTGGCTTCATAAATTCGACCGTAAATAGATGATCCAGCGTCTGTTTCATGATGTGGTAATACATATTGCGGAAGCGGTCGATATCGAGCAACCGGGCGGATAACGTATTAAATCCCTCAATCCGTACATAATCGTAGTGCATTTCTTTTCCATTAATATCCCTTCCCCAAGTGGCGTCAAAATCCCATGGAATGATCTCAAATAAACCCGAATCTGGATTGCGATATAGCGCGTAATTATGGACAAATCCGTCGAAATTTTGCGTGCAAACGACACCCGCGAGCCAACGCAAGTATTTATTTACGTCCAAAATTTGCGACATGACAGATTCGTACTCATGTCTCGTCGTTGTATTTAATTTATAAATAAATTCCTCAAGATAGCGATGGTCTTCTTTAGTCCCCAGTTTTCTTTCATATCCCGCATCTAAAACGGTTTTTGGTTTTTGATCAAACGAGCCGATTAGCGAAAAATTAGCATCATCATCGATTGCATAAAAAATAGGACCTGACGGCAAGTTCCGTTTTTTCAAGAAAAACTCATCGACTGATTCTAATTGAAGGTAAATTCCCTCATGCTTTCCATTCATCGATAAAAGAACATGTTGGGAGGAAGGGGAAAGTACGCCAAGATCCGTAAAAAAATCGAGGGAAAGTTTATTTCTCATGAGAGAAGGATCTTTATATTCCGCATTTAAATGAAGTTCATGAGCTCCATGAAAGAAATAAGGTTTATAAAATGAGATAAAATAAGATTTTTTTTTAAATTTTCGAATATGTGAACCGCGATAGCTTATATCGATATGAAATCTTTTGTTGTGAAACGTTAATGTGGCAGGAACGGGTTCGTCGTTCCAAATGTCGCGGCGCAGCTCCCGGAAATCGTTTGGGTGAATATAAATTGCGATCAGAGGCAACTGACTTGTTGACATCTATCATCACTTCCTTTCTGGTCGTGTTCAATAAATCCTATGTGGATGGTAAGGCGCTTGTTACTCTAGGCGTTTATGTATTTTTCCAAAACACGGACAATCGTCTAAATCAAAATAAGTCACCCAACGTACATTATTATCAGGCAAAGATAGAAGCACATTCACTTCCCATTTTCTATCTTTCCAACCATGAACAGATATTGGGAGGTTAAAAAATGAGAACATATACTCATGATGACATTCAAAATGCTGTTATTGAAATGGAAAGTGAAGGGCTAAGCGGCTTTTTATATCAAGAACCGACAGGGAACAAAAGCAAGAAACATCGTTCGCACCAAAAGAGCCGTACCGGCTATACGTCCCGTTCGCATAGCATGAATCGTTCCCGCCAGACGCAGCGCACAGGCCGCACATCTGGCACAAGCCGTTCTGGCCGAACAGACCGCACGGGCCGAACCCGTTCATCTGGCACGAGTCGTTCCCATCGAACGGAACGCACAAGCCATACGTCCCGCTCGCGTAGTACGAATCGTTCCCGCCAGACGCAGCGCACAGGCCGCACATCTGGCACAAGCCGTTCTGGCCGAACAGACCGCACGGGCCGAACCCGTTCATCTGGCACGAGTCGTTCCCATCGAACGGAACGCACAAGCCATACGTCCCGCTCGCGTAGTACGAATCGTTCCCGCCAGACGCAGCGCACGGGCCGCACATCTGGCGCGAGCCGTTCTGGCCGAACAGACCGCACAGGCCGGACATCCCGTTCATCTGGCACAAGTCGTTCCCATCGAACGGAACGCACAAGCCATACGTCCCGCTCGCATAGTACGAATCGTTCCCGCCAGACGCAGCGCACGGGCCGCACATCTGGCGCGAGCCGTTCTGGCCGAACAGACCGCACAGGCCGGACATCCCGTTCATCTGGCACAAGTCGTTCCCATCGAACGCATCACACAAACCATGCGTCCCACTCGCATCAAACGCACCGTTCCCGCCGAACAAAATATTTCAAAAGAAAAAAAAGATATTGGGACAGCGGCAATATGATCATGTTATGGTTGGGCTGACTCCCGCCTTTTATCTGTACGACATGAGGAGATGGTGAAAAACCGTGCCTTATGTTGTCTTTTTATTTCAATAAAACATTGTTCTAAATAAACAATAAAAATTCATACATTCCAAGTTTCATTAAAGAAAAATTGTGCATATTGTCATTTTATTGTTATAATGTAAACAAAATTTTTTTATAAGTTAACAATTGGGGGATGAGGATGAAAAGACATATTCAATCCGTGCTTTATCAATTAGAACAAAAGATGCAAAAGCGCACCTTAAACGATGTATCGTTTTGTAACAGTTCATGGATCGTGATGAATGGACGGAAGCTGTTAAATTTAGCGTCAAATAATTATTTAGGACTAGCAGGCGACGAACGATTAATTGAAGCGGGGTGCCAAGCAATGCGTACATACGGAGCCGGCGCTACCGCTTCCCGCCTTATTGTCGGCAATTACGAACTTTATGCAAAAGCCGAAGCAGCGTTAAAAAACTGGAAAAAGAAAGAAGCCGCGCTCATTTTCAATAGCGGATATACGGCTAATCTTGGGATTATTACGTCTCTTATTGGCCACGGCGACATAGTGTTTAGCGACTGGCTTAACCATGCGAGCATTATTGACGGCATCAGGTTAAGCGGGGCTGAACGGTATCGCTATTATCATAACGATCTCGATCATTTAGAATCATTATTGAAACAAGCCTCCCCGCGTCAACGAAAGTTAATCGTCACCGATTCCATTTTCAGCATGGATGGGGATATGGCGCAGTTAGAAGGATTAGTGACATTGAAGAAACGTTATAACGCCATCTTAATGGTGGATGAAGCGCATAGCAGCGGCCTTTATGGGGAAAGAGGCGAAGGGCTTATCCATCATTTTCGTTTGCAAGATGATGTGGACATTCAAATGGGCACTTTCAGCAAAGCGTTAGGCAGCTTTGGCGCTTATGTGGTCGGCGAGCAGTGGCTGATCGACTACTTGATAAACACGATGCGCAGCTTTATTTTTACTACTGCGTTGCCGCCTGCTGTCCTTGGCACCATAGAGAAAGCGATTGAGATTGTCCAAAAAGAAGAAGCGAAAAGACAAACACTGCAAGCTCATAGCTGTTATTTCCGCGATGAGCTGCAAAAGTTAGGATTTAATATCGGAAAAAGCATGACACATATTGTTCCAATCATTATCGGTTCGAACGAGCAAACGGTGCAAATGAGCGAGCGGCTTCAAGAATCCGGAATCGCCGCGGTAGCGATCCGGCCGCCAACCGTTCCTGAAGGCACGTCACGCATTCGTTTTTCGCTTACTGCCGCTTTGACGAAGGAAGAAATCGATTGGGCGTTGGAGCGAATCGCGAGAGTAGGAAGGGAAATGGGATTGATAGCTTAACGCGATTGTGCTGTTTTTGCCTGATACGGTTTTTCAAGGAATGGCTATAACCCCGTGTCCTTAGCTTTGATTTTGCTGAATCAAACAGCAGCGAGTAAGAAGAATATTTTCTGTCACTGATGCGATAAAAAATAGTGATGTATTCCATTTTTAGAGAAAAAACGCTGGTGTACAAGGACAGCGTTTTTTTACATATCTGCCATCTAGCTGGCTATACTAACAATAAGGTGATGACGGATGTTCACAAAATCCGAATTAGAACAATTTGTCAAACAGGCAAAACAATACGCGCGCTTCGGCAAAGTTGCCGATTACATTCCCGCTCTTGGCAAGGCGAATCCTAACGATTTGTCGATTGCCATTTACACACCGGACGGCAATGTCATCGACGCAGGGGACACAACCGACAAAGTGACGCTGCAAAGCATTTCGAAAATTATCACGCTTGCACTTGTTTTAATCGACCATGGGGAAAAAGAAGTGTTCCAAAAGGTCGGCATGGAGCCGACGGGAGATCCGTTTCACTCAATTGCGAAACTAGAAGAAGTGCAACCGGCTAAACCGCTTAATCCGATGATTAATGCCGGGGCGTTAGCAGTCACACACATGATTAACGGAGCTTCGGTCGAGGAGCGGTTTTGGCGCCTTTTGCAGTTTGTCCGAAAACTGGCGGGAAATCCGGAGATTTCGTATTCCAAGGAAGTCGCAACATCGGAATTTGAAACAGCGTTTTTAAATCGTTCCTTATGTTATTTTTTGAAACAACATGGTATTATCAATGAAGATGTCGAAGAGCTGATGGACCTTTACACGAAGCAATGCGCGATCGAAATGACGTGTGTCGATTTGGCGCGGATCGGCCTTGTGTTCGCGATGGACGGACGCGATCCGCTCACTGGCGAACAAATTATGCCGTCCGATGTCGCCCGCATTTGCAAAACGTTCATGGTAACATGCGGCATGTACAACGCGTCAGGTGAATTCGCAATCAAAATCGGCATTCCGGCGAAAAGCGGCGTTTCCGGCGGCATCCTCGCCGCTGTCCCGGGTCGGTTTGGCATTGGCATATTCGGTCCTGCGTTGGACGATAAAGGCAACAGCATCACCGGCATGAAGTTATTGAAGCTGCTGTCCAAAACTTATTCTTTAAGCATTTTTTAAAACTGAGGAGGAAACGTAGCATGAAATCATTTACCGTGCAATTTCACCGCGAAGACGAAATGAACACGATGACGATCCAAAAATTAAACGGACAAGACTTTGAAAAAGTGACAGAAGGCGGGACAAGGCATTTATTCGATTTAGATACGAACATCGGCTTTTTCGTCTTTTTTGATGCCGAAGACGCAAACGGAAACCCATCGTATCTTGTCTTGCAATATGAAGAAGACAACGAAGACCCAAGCGCGTGCTATTCGTTCGAGTTGAAAGATTTTTACGAATTTGTCGCCCTCTACTTAAATGACTTGGAATTCGGCGAAGAAGAAAGTATGGGGGAGGAAGAGGAATACGGCCCGATTCACCATTTAGCGCATCTTCTTTATCATATTGTGGAAGAAGGAAACGCGGTCGAAGTATGATGAAACGCTCCCGGATCATGCGTGATCCGGGAGCGATATTGTTTCCCACCGGTATTTTCCGCAGTTGGCTTTTGTCAGTTTCTTTTCCTGTCTACCCTCTAGCATCTGAAAAAAGAGGTTTTCAAGAGTGAAAAGAATGTTGTGCGGAAGAATATTTAGAGATAAATTATAAAGGTGTGTCATCCGCCATATTGGTGTTTATTCAAATTATAAAAGTCTTAGTAATACTTTTTAAAGATATACCTTATAAGCTATCCAAAATTCAAGGGATAGCTTTTTTTACATTCAATTCAATAACCTACAAATATGTCAGGAACTTAAAGTTAATGAACCATGTCCATTATGTAAACAAATGTTATCTTATGAATATTTATTGCCGTTTAAGAATAAAGCGCTTTTTTCAAAAAAGCAACTTTTATCAGATAGGGAAAGATGGGAACAAAAAGAGCGAATACTTCATCATAAATTGACAGAGCTTGAAATGGAAATAGAACGGCTGCAAATGGAGATTCAAAAGCCAAAAGCTCTAATGGAACAATATGAAAATAACCAAATTTTTGAAAAACAAGTACAGCAAAAGAAAAGCGAGATTATTGATATCATTAAAGGAATAGAGAGGCATATACAAACCATAAAATCAGAAATTAACTTAACCAAACATGACTATTTAGGATTTTTTTCCTCTTTTCAGCTGCAAAACCCTAATTTTGTATTATAATAGTAAAAAAATCCTATTTCACATTGGAGCTGGTTTGGATGGCGTACACGATTCCGGAAACGATTCGTTCGAGTGCCACGGCAGGGGAGCGGTTGTTGTTTCGGACGCTGCAAACCTATTTGCCCGATGATTATATCGTATATTATGAGCCGGAAATCCGGGGGCGACGTCCTGATTTTGTGATCATTGGACCAGACTTAGGGATCGTCGTCTTGGAAGTAAAAGATTATACATTGTCTACGCTTCTTCAAATAAACAATGATGAGTGGACGATTATAAATCGAGCAGGAGAACAAGTGACGGTGAAAAGCCCGTTTAAGCAAGCGAGAGATAATGCGTTTCATATTGTGGACGTGTTGAAAAAAGATAAAAATTTAGTACATTTAGAAGGAAAGTATCAATTTCAATTGAAATTTCCGTATGGTTACGGGGTAGTATTTACACGGTTGACGCAAAAAGACTTAGTGAAAAAACAGTTGTATCCAGTTATTGATCCGAATCTTTGCTTACTGCGCGATGAAATTGACCCAGATAAAGAATCGTTTAGCGAGGAAGTGTTGTTTGAAAAAATATTAAATATGTTTGTCGTTCCGTATCGTTTGCGGAATCCTTTAACGAAAGAAGAAATTGATGCGATTCGCTACCATCTTTTTCCAGAAGTCCGAATTAGTGCAGAATTTCGTCCGCCGGTTCCGTATCAAGATCAAATTTTACTTTCTCTTCATGATATTAAGGCAATGGATTTGCATCAGGAAAATTTGGCAAAACAAATTGGAGATAAACATCGGCTTATTCGAGGAGTAGCGGGAAGTGGAAAGACACTGATTTTGGCTAGTCGTGCAAAATTGCTGGCAAAGGAACATCCAGATTGGAAAATCTTGATTTTGTGTTACAATATCTCGTTGGCTCAAGGAATTCGGCAATTGATCAACCATATGTTAAGGGAACCGGATTCTCTCTTTGATTTTGATTTTACGAAACATGACGGATTGGCGGATACCGCATATGGGCAAATTATTGTGCGCAATTTCCATGAATGGCTTAAACATGATTTAAAAATGACTGAGCAACAAATTCCATATATTTTAGAGAAAATTGAAAAAGGTGAAGCGATTTTACCGACATATGACGCTATTTTAGTCGATGAGGGACAAGATTTTTCTTCGGACTGGCTGGCGCTTATTAGCAAACTGCTTAATCCGGAAACACAATCGCTCCTTCTTGTCGAGGATCGAGCACAAACGATTTATAGGCGAAAACGGTCTTATGCCCAAGATACGGGCTTAAATTTCCAAGGGCGGTCCAAAATATTGACGATCAATTATCGGAATACAGCACAAATTGTGAAGTTTGCTTGGGATTTTTACCGTACCCATTCGGTGTTAAAAAATAAAGTAGCTCACCGGGAGTTTGAAGGAGAAATTATTGCGCCGCAAAGCACAAGGAGAAAAGGGCCGGAGCCAGTAATATTAAAAGCGGATCATTTTGCGACTGAAATGAAAGAAGTTGCAAAACAAATTCAAATGTTACATAACGAGAAAAAGGTTCCGTATTCAGAAATACTTATTTTATACCGGGTTAAACGAACTCATCTGCAAGATATTATTGGTGTGATTAAACGGGCTCTCGAAAAAGAGCAAATTCCGTATTATTGGTTAACGGAAAATGAAACAGCTAAACGGACATTTTTGCGAGATGACGATAAAGTGAAAGTCAGCACGATCGAAAGTAGCAAAGGTCTTGATTTTCAAGCTGTTTTTATTGTGAATATTGATAATATGCCATTCTCTTTGGAAGAGGATAAAGAGAGAGAAGTGTCGCTACTATACATTGGCATGACAAGAGCAAAAGAATACCTATACCTTTCTTATTCAGGCGAATCAGAATTCACGAAATATTTGGAGACGATCCGAAAAGAACGTCAAAAAATGAATGCACAGCGGCAAAAACATGGGTAAATTCCGATTAACATTAAAAGTAGAGTGGATTCATGTATTATCAAGACCTAAATCATAAAAAATCGCTAAAAATAAAGGAGGACACATATTATACATGACTAAAATGTGTTCTCCTTTTTCTTTTTTTAAACTAAAGCGTCTGTTAGTTCAACAACATATCATCATTTTAAATGATAATGTTTCTCTATATAATCTAATAAATGAAATATTTCAAAGTATTCCCCAAACAAATAAAAAATAGTTGCAATAGAAATTATAGAAACTGGCTTTACCCACTTCTTTTTTATAAGCAATATAAACTCGATTATTAAAAGTGTACTAAAGCTAAAAATGTACACGATAAAACTTTTCTTAGTAGGACCTTCTGCAATGCCAGAACCCAAAGCTAATCCAAATAACAGAAAAACTGCCATGAGTGGCAATATTACTAATAAAGGCTTACGTAGTGAATTAAAATTCATTCTCCCACACCCCCGCATTCGAAAATAAAACTAATTTCCGCTAATGTCCCTCGTCAGTTAGACAGGAATAAACACTCCCTATACTTTATTTTATCATAAAAATCCTTTGTTAAGGATTTATTTTCCAATTACTTCTTCAACTAACCTGCCCTTTTAGTTAAACAAGGAGGGGAACGTTGTTCCTATGCCTAACATTTTATAATTTTTTATAAACCTCTGCGTAAGCCACTTTCAACTGTTCCCGTAGTTGCTTGTTTTCCTCTTCTAACTTCTTGATTCTCCTTTTTAGTGATTCAATAAGAGCGTCTTTGTTGCTCTCATTCATTTCTCGCTTTATTTGTTTCGCAGTAGGAGCTTGTGCTTGTTGTTGACGCAGCGTTTCAATACGCTCACGCAGTTCAGGATGGTTGTACAGAGTTGCTTTCGCTACACCTGCTTCGTTTGCTACGCTATTGAAATTAATGCTCTCATTGGCTCGTATGAGCCTTTTAATGGCTTCATCGACCTTTTGATAGGTGAGAGCCTTCCTTGAGGCGTGGATAGCTTTCAAATGCTCTCTACGGTCATAATTAGCCATTTTAAACACCTTTCTTTCGTTTAATTCGTTCTAATCGCCCAAAGATGATATTACCTTCTTTAATGGTGTTGAAGATTTTCTCGTAACGCTCTAAATTCTTTTTATTCTTTTCGGCAATGTCATATCTGCCACGTTGTTCCAGAGCTTCTATCGTCTTTGCGGTTGTTTTGATTAATAGTTCATACTTCTGTATATCCAAATCAGAAAAACCGATGGCTAAGTCCTTACATGGGCTACCACCGTTACATGTTAAGCATGGCGGCTCTTCGGCATAAGGACAATTTCCATTGATTCTTGCGTGACAAGTTCCATATGGATTGTCAATCGCATTCAACTTATGGTCACGCCATAACGTTTCCAAAATGTCGGCTGGAATATCTTCATCGGGTTTTACTTCTCGAACCTCCCCATTTAGGTCAAAACTAAATACACCTTGTTTTATCGCTTCTTCAAAGGCTTTACGCTTGGTATCGTCTAACAACTTAGCGTATCGCATGGTCATTTCAGGGGAAGCATGTGCTAATAATTCTTGTATCGTTAAAATATCGACTCCACTATTCAACATTTTTACCGCATAGGTATGACGAAATTGATGTGTTTTAAAATGAAACACATGACCGTTTTCGTCTGTAATATTCTTGGTTCTTGCTAATGTATTAAGTTGTTCTCGTACCCATGCCTGACTAAATGGTTTTCCTTTACGGGAACCATGATAACGAACAAAAATATATTTTTCAGGATTATTGTCATCATTGCTATTTTTTATGGATTTATCAATTAATACCGCAAGAATACTGGCTAATTCATCATCAATCGGAATACGGTGTCCTTTTACATACGTTTTTTCAATATCGGTCTCAATATAATATTTTCCATTTAGTTTGACTAAGCAATCTTGCTTTAAACCTAATACATCGGAAATCCGTAATCCTGTTTTAAAGGCTATCCATATGACAGGCTGAACATCTTTATGGAGTTCATTGATATGGGCGAATAGTTGCTCTAATACATAATCTGGAATGTAATCAATTTGGTCAATAGATTTCTTTTTTATTTTCGGCTTATCCTCTGGAAAAATTAACAACCTTACAGGTGTTTCAGGAGCGATACCGTATTCGTACCGTCGAATATCTTCTAAGAACTTCTGTATGGTAATCAAACTCTTAGAAATATATATTTCAGGGTGTGCGTTTCTTTGTTTTAATTTGTTCTTCGTATATTCGTGTAACCATTCTATGTATTGTTCTATATGCCAACGTTTCAGAGGTTTCAAATCCTCCCATGTAGGCTCTATTGAAAAAATGAATTTAATAAACGGGGAGAGATAAATCATATACTTGAGTGCTGAACTCCATGTAAAGTTGCTTTTACTGAGTAAGCGTTGTTTCATATACTTCTTTACTTGCTTTCGAACGTTAATTTGTTCAATTTTAGTAAAATCAATATAGTAAGTAGTGATGCTTTTGTTGTAATCTATTCCGTATTTTTTATGTAAAATTCGAACATCCCAACGGTCTTTTTCCCATTCCTCACGAGTATCCGTTAATTGAGAGAGGTAAGAATAAATCACTCGTAAAAAACCTGCTTACTGGTGTTTTTTGTGTAATTTTACCATAAAGGCTATATTGTCGAGTGCATTGTATTGAAACCCCATTTTCAGACAACCAAAACAGCCATTCCTGTTCTGCTTTATCTATCTCCAAATCAAGCAGGGAATGTAGCGTAGGGTGTCTTTCATTGAGGAATGCTGTCAATTTTCTAAGATGGGAGGCTTGTCCACAAAAAGCACTTGTTAAAGTCCATTCATCCCGAAATAACTTGTTGTACCACACATACTTAATCTCCAAGTTGACGGATGGACTTTTCACTTCAAACCGAATATTTTTGGCTGAATACTTATAATTTGAAAATTGTTCTCTGAAGTTAGGAATAGCTCCAATCACATTGATATTCCATGTATCGTTGACCAAAAAATAGGGATTTTGCACGACATTGGTTGTTACTGATCCATCTTCGTGAATGATTTTTTCTGTATAGGTCGATAACTCTTGCTGTAATCGTTCATGAAAACTTAATTCATGGATATGGTATTGTTGAATGCTCATTCTCTCGAATCCTTTCCAGATTTTTTTGTGATGTCAAATGCATGTTGAGCCTTTTCCCAATTCTCACGAATTTCTTCCTCCGAAGGATGAAGGTACAAGTTCGCTGTTGTTTGGAGTTGAGAATGTCCTAACCGTTCTTGTACTTGTTTAATGTCTTTTGTTTGTTGGTAGTACATGGTAGCATGTGTATGGCGTAAAAGGTGAGGATGAACATGAATCCCTGTTTTCTTTCTCAATCGCTTAAATAAGGATTCTACATCGCTATAGGTCATAGGTTGTCCTACATTCTTACCGCGAAGTTTGACAAACACAAAGTTCGTATTTAAGTTTAATTCATCCACTACCTCATACAAGTAATCATCCAACAAATCCATTAAGGCTTGGGAAACATAAATTTCCCGTTCTCCTGTTTTTAGTTTTGCTCCATTTTCCAGCTCCCCTCGGTTGACTAAACGAATTCGATATCCGTTCTTATGGTCAAAAATAAAATCCTCGATGAATAGGGAAAGTGCTTCACCAATCCGCAATCCTGTTTCAAAAAGCAATTGAATTAACAATCTATCTCGGATGTTGGTGGTTGCTTTGATCAATTGTTGTACTTCTTCTTTCGTTAAAACTTTCAGCTTTTTTCTTGGCTCTTTTATCTTCAGAATGTGACGGTTAGAAGGTTTATTTTTATTGACATGATACAGAAAATCCTTGTATCTCGTTCTACCACCTGTAAACACTTGTTTCATCAACTTATCGACTATATCGTTTTGAAGTTCCTCATTTCGATACAAATAGTCATAAAAATTGGTGACGGCTGTAATCGTCAGATTAATCGTTTTTTCTGTTTTCTTTGCTTTCATAGGTTGCAGGGGAGTCACCTTTGCGCTTTCATATGGCTTCCTCAACCATGCGACAAACTCCACCAAGTCCTCTAAACGAACTTTCCTATAATCCTTCTTCTTTTCCTGTAAAAACGCAAAATACTGCTTTAACGCATAACAGTAGGTCTTCAGTGTATTCCTGCTTTTCCCTGTTGTATCTAAATACTTCAGATACTTTACCACAGGAATCACAGGAAATCCTTCTTCATCCACCAATATGTATCTCCTGTTGTTATTATCTAAGAGAACCTCCTGCACCCTCATAGACCTTCACCACCTATTGTCTTTTTTTCTTTTACGCTCGGTCGAAAGACCTTGCTACGCCTCCCGCTGTGGGCTATGTCCTCCTCTTCAAAAAAACAAACATACGTTTGATTGTATACATAATAGACTATATTTTCAATATCTAAATAACGGAACTATTATGTATTAAAAAAGAGGATATATGTTCTTATACTGAACATAATATCCTCTAATCATTATAGTATAGTTAAGTTTTGTTCCACTCTACTTTCTATTTTTCGCTTAGCCCTTACACGTTGCGACAAGCTTTTTGGCAATCATGTTGTTTTCAAATACCGTTTCAAGCAGAAGCACTGTTTCCAGCGTTGCTTTGCAGTCGAGCGTTTCGAGTTCGGTATGTTCATGCTCGTAGCCGACGGATAAGTTAACAGACGGAATCCCGAATTCGGCGAAGGTTTTGGCATCGCTGAGACCGCCTGCGGTAATTTTCCAGTCTGGCATGCCGGCGAGTGCTCCGGCTGTTTCGAAAATACGGCCGTATTCGTCAGGGCAAAACGGCACGATGCCAGCATAAGAAGTGACGATGTCGCGCGTTCCGCGGCGGTCCACAACAATCGCGGCGTCGATGTCTTGCAAAAACGCCGGGTCGATATGGCGCGAGCCGAGGCAGCCGATTTCTTCTTGGACGGTAAAGGCGATTTTCAATGTTCCTTGGAAGCGGGAGTGACGGATGAAATCAATGATTTCCAAAATAACAGCGATTCCCGCACGGTCGTCGGCGCCTAAGATGCCGCTGGAACTTTTTAAAGTGGTTCCGTTTTCGATCACCGTTCGGTAAGGATGAAAGGATTTTACGGTATCCATATGGGCGGAAAGGGCGATAACTGGCCCTTCTCCGCAATGGATCGCCGCAAGCAAATTGCCGTATTCATCCGTTTTGAGCCAATCGGCCCGTGATCGCAAATAGCGGTGCAGCCATTGGCGAATGACGTGTTCTCTCCCGCTTTCGCCTTGGATGCGGAGAAGTGGCATAAGCCGTTGTTTTAATTTTTCTAATCTGTATACTTTAAGCGATTCCGGGTTTCTCCACACATTGTGAAGCCGTTCAGCGATAGTGAGAAGATCGGCGATTTGCCCTTTCTTGTAGAAAAATGTTGCCCTTCTTTTTTCAAGCTTAACGTGTACGCTTTTCGGTGTGCAGGCGCGAATAATCGAAGCTTGTGTCGCGGACAAGTCATTTAAAAAATCAATTCTAGCTGGCCGGCGCCCTTCTCCGTCGCAGCTGTTAACAGTGTAAATATGCATCATATTCAGCCAGCGGACGATGCCGCGGACGTACGGGTCGATTTGTATGAGTGGAAGATCGTCTTTCCGCGGATCGACCAGCGTTTCTTTTCCCGGAATGTCACGATGGTGAAAAACCATCCGCTCAGCAGTTTGTTGGAGCGCCTCGATCCAGTCCGTTTCGGAAATGCCGTCAAGGTGCTGGCGCCGCTGGATGAGTGTTGCGAATGTTTGCATAAGCCACTGTGACGTAATTCCTGTTTCCGCATCTTTCGGATGCAATCCGTGCCGGATCATGAGTTTTGTTAATTTTTCCATACTATCCATCTCCTTTTCAAATTCGTTACAATACAACTGTACAAGTCAGTGTGTGACACCTTGTCACAAAGGAGAGAGCAGGGAGATGGAAGAATACAGGTTTTTTCCGCATCAAGAAGAACGCCGCTTGCTTGCAAAGTGGAAAGAAGAAAAAGACCGAAAGCGGCGGGAAGAAATCGAAAATGAATTAATTCATCTGTATGTTCGTTTTGGCGAGCATTTCAAAATGTCGAACGCTCCTGATCCGCAGCTGGCGAAAAAGTATTTGCAAAAAGCGTTAAAGCGCAAGCCAAGCCATCCGGTTGCGAATTATCGGTTGGCGCATATTTACTATAACGAAGGAAGATACGCCGAAGCGGCGTACCATTTTCATCAGGCGCTTTCAGGAGAGAGGGGCGAATCTCTTAATGACACGCAGGCGATGCTAAGCCATATGTTTCTTGTCAATTGCGGCATTTTTCTTGCGTCGAACGCGTTAAAACAAGTGGAAAAGATGGAAACAAGGCCGTATGATGAAGAAACGGTCGAGCGTTACCGCCAAGCGATTTTTCTCTATCGCATTGAAGATTTTCACCGTGCGCTTTATCGCATCATTACGCCAAACAGCGATGAAATTGTTACAGAGGAAATATACTTTTCTGAGCAGGAGCTGCTTTTGCCGCATGAGGTGATGCTTTGCATCAGCGAACAAGACGGCTTTACCGTTCGTTTCGCAGGCGAGTGTGTGAGGTTGGAATACCAGCCGTTTTATGTGTTTGCAGCAATTTTGCATAGCGAGTGGCCGCTGACGGGGGAAGACATCCGCGAAACATTGTTTCAGTCGTTTTTCGGCAGAAACGTTACCGACGCCGCCATTCGGAAGATGTTTGAACGATTGCGTGCGCGCATTCCGTTTTGGGATGATGTTATTGAGACGACAAGAATAGGGAATAAAGCGGCGCGGAGCCGCAAACAAGGCGTTTCGTATCGGATTTTTTGCCGCGCGAGCGATATGTTTCCTTGGGAGTAGGGAGATGGAAATGAACATACGAAAAAGATTAGAAAATCGAGGAATCATAGTCGAAGAATGGAAGGGAAAAGGAGAAGAATTCCGCAAACGTTGGGAACAAGTGTTTGCCGATGCCATTAGTCCGCAGGAGAAACAGTCAATTTATTTCGACCAGTTTTTGTGGCATGTATTCAGTTACGAAAAACTGCCTTGTTTTGAAGGGAAAGAAGCGATGCGGGCGTTTCATGAGGAGAACCGATTCGTTTGTTATTTGTTTTATCAAGAAAGGGAAGAAGCGTATATGCTTGTCAATGCCGAAAATTTGCGGGCGGAAGATTTGCGGCACGAGCACGATGTGTATGTCGTCGACCCGCACTTTACGTGGACGTACGTGCAGACGCATGAAGACTATTGCGGGCCGTATTTTTACCGCAAAGAGTGACATTTGCGTGAAAAGAAGCTCCGCTGTGTTCACCGTTTCTTTTGTTATGTATTTAACAATGATATGAATAAATGGTAGAATGAAAAGAAGAACATTTCGTGATGATATGGAGGAAAAAATGTGATCTATCAACTGAAAGTACAGTTAAAAGATATTCGCCCGCCAGTGTGGCGGCGATTATTGGTGCCAAGCGGAATGACGTTCGCCGAGCTTCATGATGTGCTGCAAAAAGCGTTTGACTGGGAAGACCGGCATTTACATACGTTTTACATCACGAAAACGCGCGGAACGGCAAAGTTGCGCATCGAAATTGGCAATGATGGAAGTGATGGACGGGATGGTGCGGGCTATAAGGAGCATAAAGAGCGGCTTTCCGACTGGCTCGTTGAGGAGGGAGATCGCTGCTTGTATATTTATGACTTCGGCGATGATTGGGAACATGAGCTGGTGCTTGAAAAAATAATGGTGCCGCAGCCGGATGCCTTCTATCCCGTTTGCCTTAAAGCGGTGCGTGTTGCACCGGAAGAAGACAGCATGGGCGTGGGGTGGAATCCAGAGGAGATCGAGACAAAGGAATTGACAGCGATAGTCGATGCAAAATTGGCTTCGCTGCGCAAAGAAACCGGCAAGACAACATGGGAGAAAGTGCCGGAAGAGAAGGTGAAGGAAGCACGGGCAACGCAAAACAACGTATGGAGGGCACTGCTGGAAAAAGCGGTGGCATTTAAACTGTTAGCGCCGTGGCAATGGATGGATGATGATGAAATTTTCCTTGTCATTGATCCGGAAACAAACGAGCGTTTATATTGTTCTGTCATTGGCGCGCTTGGCCAAGAGCATGGAATGGTCGTGTATATTGGTGAACAAGGATATGAAAGCCTGCGGCATTTGTTCGAACGGCCATATCCCGAACAAGATCCTGTGTATACACAGCGGGCGGTGCTTATTTCCTTTGCCGACCGAGATGAACTAAGCAAGGAAGACTATGAACTCCTTCGTTCGCAAGGCATGACGTTCCGCGGCAAAAAGCAGTGGCCACAGTTTCGCAGTTTTATTCCGGGATATTATCCGTGGACGATTTCCGAGGAAGAAGCGAAATTGGTGACAACAGCGCTTGATCAGGCACTTGAAGTCGCGCAGCGTGTCAAGGAAGGGGAACTTTCCCTTCCAGTGTTTCCACAGGATGTAAAGATGTTTGCCCGCATTGGCGAAAAAATGGACGGAACCGTCATTTGGCGCGATGACGCTGTTTTGCTTGCTGAACTGGAAGGCGAGAAAAAAACACCGACATATGAACTGCTTGTCGAGCCGAAGTTGATGAAAATGGTGAAAAAGATCGGACAAGTATACTACGGCAGCATCGAATTTGACGCGGGATATATCAATAAACCGGTGCAAGAAAAGCGCGGGGAGCGCCCGTATTTTCCTATATTTGTTTTGGCGGTGGATGTGAACACCGGGTTCATCATCCATAGCGATATGCTTCCGATCGAGAATGCAGAGATGCGCGTGCAAAAAAGTTTTTTGGATATGTTGCTACGGATCGGGAAAATACCGCGGGAAATTCGCATGAAAAAGGAAACAAAGCAAATGCTCGCCCCGGTGCTGCGCAGATTGCCGATTCGGACGATAGAAGTGTCGCGGATTTTTGCCGCCGAGCATATCCGCAGAACTTTTGAAATGTTTTAGGATGAGGCGCAAAGAGAATCGCGGTTTGGCCGGCAAATATAAAGAAGTTCGTATCAATATATGTGTGCCGGCTGCTGATACATTTGAAAAATAGTATAATATCCGTGTGTTCCAGCAAACTAAAAATCCAGATGACACCACCAAAGAAGTGTACTGTGATTCGATTGTCAACAAGTATGAATTCAGGAGGATTAAATGGTGGAAATGGGTATCGAAATTTTTTAAGTCTTGGAGATTCGACTTAAACAATCCGCGCGCTTGTTACAGACAAGCATTCAAAGAAGGATGGATGGAAAACATGATACGTGAAACAACATTGTAAGTTTGCGTAATGCAACTGTTCATGTCTATATGAAAAACAAGACCACAATATGTGGAGAAATCGAAAAGTTGCTTGAAAATATAAATTGGCCATGATGGAGTAGTGATTTAACAAACGCGCATAAAGAGAAAGAGGGATGCAATAGTGTTAATCGCATTAGATATGGACGGGACGCTTCTCAATTCGAATGGACGGGTAAGTGAAAGAAATAAAGCAGCCATTGCAAAAGCGCGAAAGCGTGGCCATATCGTGGCGATCTTCACAGGAAGGGCATATAAAGACGCGCGCGCGCCGCTTCAAGAAGCAGATATCGTTTGCCCGATTATGAGTTTAAACGGCGCGGTGATGACATTAGAAGATGGGACGGTGCTTGGCGATGTGCCGCTTGACAAGGAAACGTTAATTTCGGCGCTGGAGTGGGTGCGCGCACAGCCCGATTTATATTGCGAAATTTATACGAACGATGCCGTCTACGTCGGTCTCCATAACCGCGCCCATCTCGAAGCGTTGGCAGAAAAGGCAAGCGGTATCGCGCCTGAATTAAAGCGCATCGTCGAAAAGCAATTCCAGCAAGCGCGCGTGACGTATGTCGATGATATCCGCCTCGTCTGGGAAAAACGGGGCATTGCTTTTTATAAAGTGCTCGTTTTCTCTCTTAATCAGGCGCGCTTACGGGAAGCGGCGGAACAATTTGCCGGTATTTCCGGCATCGCCGTAACGTCGTCGCATCCGAACAACATTGAGATCAACCATGAACGGGCGACGAAAGGACAGGCGCTCATGAAACTGGCCGACCATTACGGCATCGCCATGAAAGATACGGTTGTTTTTGGCGACAGCCATAACGATTTATCGATGTTCGCCGTCGCCGGTTACCGCGTGGCGATGGGGAATGCCGCTCCCGAATTAAAAGAAGTCAGTGACATGGTCACCGTCTCACATGAAGAGGACGGCGTGGCGGTCGCATTGGAAGAACTGATCGGCAAGCAGAACCAGTAACGGCGGAAACCACGCCCTTCCCTCTGCTTCATTGCCTGCCGGTGCACGGTGCGAAAACGGCCAAAAAAATGGGGAAGTGTACATGGCGGTTTTGCTTTCACACTCTAAAGCACGATGTTCATCTTTCAACGCTTTGGACATTTAACGTTTTTGGTCAAACCATTTTGTTAACATAACAACAATGTATTTTTTGCGGATTCACAAGGGTGTGCAAAAAATACTTTTGTTGTTCTAGATAATTTAAGATGTTTCCTCGTTCGGATCATTGTAATATATTTCCTTTTTTATCAACAATTGAAGAGGTGCGTTTTGGACTTTTTAAAAACTAACCTTGTTAGGAGGATTAAAATCATAAAAAACTATAATAATGGAGTAAAAAAGACCAAGCCTATAAAGAAACAGGTAAAAAGGCTTGGTCTTTTTTATTGTCTAACTAAACAAGTGTTTTAATCCGTTTACATAAAGTGACGATTTTTGTCCAAAAAGAACCATTGATATGATCAAAAAATGAATGAATATTCCAATTTTGTAGAAGAAAATGTAAAATGGCATATGGAAATAGATATATCTTATGCTATTATATAACTATATGACTAGTATATTTTTACTGTAGAAGTAGGTATTTTGATAGAGTTTATATCCCAAGTATGCTGCTATTTAGGAGGGGTGTGGAGAAAACACGATTGGCTTGTTTGCTCGAGTCTTTGTTAAGGATAAAAGTTATTACAACTGCTGACATACGATTGTTCTTCGATTTTGCACTATATTTGTTTTATATTGTTAAATTTAGTGAGAAAAATGATCCTAGTGTTATATGTATAAATCATCGGAAACAGATCTTTCAAACTTATTTTTACCATATCAAGAGATTAAGGGAGTAGGGATAAGCATTGCAAAAAAGGGAATATATGTGTGAAGTAATTACACCAATGATGACTTTTGATGCAGAAAAATCGAGATTAGAAATTCGTGCTACCTCGATCAAAGGGATAATGCGCTATTGGTGGAGAGCATTAAATGGCCATCTGCCACCTGAAAACTTAAGGAAAAAAGAAGGAGAATTTTTTGGAGAGAGCGGTACAAAAAAATCACCGTTAACGATCCGTACGTTACAAAAACCTTTAACGAAAATAGAAAAAACAAAATTATTTCTGCATATACAGGAACGCACGAACGTAGAGAAAATCTGCTTTCCTCCCAAGTACTGTTTTAAGGTCATCTTTCATGCAAGAGAAAACATAGAACTGTATGATTGTTTATTTAAAATTACACTCCTGTTAGGAGGAATCGGAACTCGCAGCAGAAGGGGCTTTGGAAGTGTAACAATTAGAAATGCAGCCAGTCGAATAAACTCTTTACCGGCTGATGCGGTTGGCATAGAGCGTCTTTTACGGAAATTTTACAAAGAACAACGTGTTGATCCACCTGAAATAATGGTTAAGGATTTGACAGTAAATATTTCCTTCAATAGGAATAATAGTTTCCCGTATATACAAAAAATTGAAATAGGAAAACAATATGATGATGCTGAACAGCTGCTTTCTCGCATAGCAGAAAGTTCTAAAAAGCATAAGTCTATATTTACAGGTTTTGCGGGTTCTTACAGAATAGCTGAAAAATCACATAACCATAGTCGTGGGAATAAAGAAATAAAATTAAGATTTGCTTCCCCTATTGTCGTTTCTGCAATTGAGGATGAAGATCAAAAACTTCGTCCTATTATTACTTCACTGAAAACGGTAGTGCCTCCAGAAATAGATTTAAAACGTGAAAAGGATATGAGCGGAAAGTTTAAGGAGGATATATTAAAATGAGCGGATCCTTACTGTATGTAACCATTGGTCCAGTGCAAAGTTTTATCCAACAGGCGCGTAAAACACAGGATCTTTATATAGGAAGCCTGCTTCTATCCCATTTGTCCCGCATAGGTATGAATTTTGTGCAAAAAAAGTATAACGCTACTATTATTTTTCCTAATCCCGATAACGAGTCGGTTCCCAATCGTTTTATTGCGAATATTCCCGCTAATCAGCCGATTGATGAAATAGGAATTATGGTTGAAAAACATATAAAAGAGGAGTTCATAAGAATTGGAGATAATTTACTAAAAAAACTTTCTATTTCTATAACGGAATCTTTAAAAAAATCATATTTCAGACAGCTAGAGACTCACTTGCAAATATTCTGGGTTGCTCTTCCTTTTGAAATTTATCATGAATCATATGCGCAAATAGAAGCACTGATGGGACAAGTAAAAAATGTTCGCCCGTTTCTGCAATTGGATGAGCAGGGAAGAAAATGCGGGCTGACAGGGGAGCATAATGTGCTATTTTACAGAAATTCAAGAATCGATAAAGAAGGAAAAAGGAAATTTTTCATACCGGAAGAGGCTATCCCGTTAAATGAAAAGGGATATCTTCCTTATATTCGTGAAGGTGAATATTTAGGGGCACTTGGATTTTTAAAGCGTTTTGCTTTTTTAGATGAGGCATTTGAAAAAGTAAAGGTCCAGTTTCCTTCTACTGCGAAAATCGCCATGCTTCATTTACTTAAAAAGGAAGAGATCCATAATCCTTGTATTGATTACTTGTATGTATTTGATCAATTGAATGAAAACGCGCCAACGAATGAGATAGATGAAAAACAAGAGAAAGAAAGTAAAAAATTATTTTATAGATTAAAAGAAAGTAAGGTCAAAGTATGTCCTTACTATGCTGTTATTATTTTTGACGGTGACAGTATGGGAAAATGGTTTGGCGGAGAAAAACTCGTACATAAAGAACAGCTTGAGCGTTTTCAGCAAAGCTTTACTACTTATTTAGGGGAATTTGCAAAATGGGCAAGAAATTGTTGTCTTATTGAACCGAAAGGAAAAACGGTATACGCAGGAGGAGATGACTTTTTTGGTTTTGTAAATCTTTATCATTTGTTTGAAGTGATGAACAAACTTCGAAAGGGATTTGATGTTCGTGTTAATCAAAAGTTGCGACAAGAGTTTGAGTTGACAGAACAGCTTACTTTTACTGCTGGCATTTGTATTGGTCATTATAAAGAACCTTTAGCGGATATTATTAATGAGGCGCGATGGGCGGAAGAGTTAGGGAAGAAAGTTAAAGGTAAAGGCGTTAATGAACAGGATAAGGATTCCTTTGGCATGAGTGTTATGAAGAGAAACGGTGAGAATCTTATCAGCGTGTTTAAGTGGAATACTGTGGAGAATGATAGTACTCCAGAACTATTAAACAATATTTTATCTTATATGAATAGTTATTTTTCAGATACATTTGTTCAAGTGCTGGCACAGCAATTTAGAACATTTGATCGAAAGCTAACAGGGCGGGTTTTAGAAGCAGAATTAAGAAGATTGTTGCAGAGAAGCCTTATCAATAAAAAAGAACATCAAGAGAAAGTTAACGAAATGGTCGATTTATTAATGAAACTATGGAAAGCGAGCAACTATCTTCCTGATTTGAAAGAGAAAAGCATGATTGCGGCAGCAAATAATCGAACATTTTTAAATTTCATCAATATGCTGCATACTCTTGTATTTATTAAACAGGAACAGAGCGGACGAAGGGAAGGATTTAGATGAAAATATCGGTTAAGCCGCTGGATACACTTTTCTTTCGTGATGGCAAACCTTTTTCGATGGGGGAAGATGTCGTAGCACAAAGCATTTTTCCGCCCCCGCCTAGCGTGTTTTACGGAGCGATTCGCAGTGCTTACTTTGGACAATTTCCCCATAAGTTTAATCAAGATGTTCTGAATACCCCCGACGATCCAACTTGTGAACTTCATATAAAAGGGATTTATCTTTATGATTATAGTATTATTTTTCCAATTCCATTGGATGTGGTGATAGACAGTGAGGATAAGGAATATAGGGCTTATTTGTTGCAAAGAACTCCTTTGAATTTTTATTCGAATTATCCATTTCAGCAAATTTTGGCTCCCACCGATTCGACAGCGATGTATTGTTCAGCGGAAGGGAAGTATATAAGAAGGAAAGAACTGGAGAAATACTTATCTGGAAATTTAGAGTCAGATGAGAAAGGAAAATATATCAACTATATTTCCCATCAAATAGTAGAAACAGAAACAAAGGTCGGTATTGCGATCGATCCTCGTACAAAGAAGGCGGAAGAATCAAAGTTGTATAGGATCGGAATGAAACGTCTTGATGAAGATGTTAAATTTATCGTTCATTTTGAAGGTTTAGATGATATGAAGGAATCGGGTATATTACGTTTGGGTGGCGAAGGTAAAACAGCTGTCTACGAGCAAGAAGAACTTTCAACGAAAATAAAAGCGCCTGATCTTTCTAACGAAGAGGGAATATTTAAGCTATATTTTGCTACACCTGCTTACTTTACTAATGGATGGCTTCCTGGATGGATCAATCCTGAAACGATGAAAGGGGAGTACAAAGGGGTAGAGGTTGAATTAATAACAGCTGCAGTTGGAAAATATCTTTCTCTCGGCGGATTTGATATGAAGAAGCGATATCCAAAGCCGATGCGCCGATTTGTTGGTGCAGGGAGTGTGTACTATTTCAAAACAGATCCTGAAAATACTGATAACGTTATTGAACTGTTTCATAACCAATGTATATCCGATCGTCCAAATGATGAAGAACTATCATACACACAACAAGGATATGGATTATGTTATGTAGGAAAGGTGGAAGTGGAGCAATGACTGAAATCATGACAATTATTACAACTGTAGGTAGTTCCTTGTTTACAAACTTTATTGACGAAAAGAAGAAATTGAAAAATGAACATGATGAGTTGGCAGATTTGTTGTATTGCAAATCTAATGTCTCCAATTATGGAGAGGAAATAGAACTATTTAGAGAGTGGTTACCGAAATATATACGGGAAACTGAAAATGCATGTGCTGAAATTAGCAGCATAAAAAAAATTGTTGAAAAAATTAAAGATAAAACTTTTCACATTCATTTACTTGCAAGTGAAACAATATTGTCATGGCTTTCCGCGGCTATCATTAAAGAAAAGCTGGAAGAAGAGGGATATATCGTTCATTTTGAAGAAAAGAAAGATATTATTGCTGGATTACAAGTAAAAGATGCGAAACGGTTTGAAAAAGAAGGATTAGTAAACTTTGTAGAGCGGGTTTTGCAAATTTCTAATTACGGATATAATACCGTTTTGAATATTACAGGCGGATATAAGGCGTTAATTCCTTATGCGACACTTTTATCGCAATTTTATCAAATGCCGATGTTCTATCTGTTTGGCGATAGATTCATATCAAAAGAGGAGTATACGTTAATCGAATTTCCTCAATCACCTATCACCATCAACTGGGGAATGTTTGAAAAATACGAGAGTGTACTAAAAGATTTAAAAGAAGGAATTGAAGATTGGGATATGTATAAAAGGGAACACAATATTGAAGATGATTTTAGTGCATGCATTTCTACTACAGACGGCAAAGATGCATTTTTAAATGCGATCGGGGAGATGTTTTATCAAAAATATCAACAGTTCCATATGGTTTATGTGTTGCAAAACGGCCCATTATCTAAAGTTAGTCGAATAAAGGAGCGGCAAATATTAAATAAAGGAATAGAAGATCTCGTCAATCGATTGAATCAATTTATTCAGAATAGCGGGCTAGAGAATGCCACGAAGGAAGAACTGTTTCGAAATATTAATGAAGACGAAAAAGATATTTTAAACCATGCAAGAAGACAAGGTGATGACTTTTTCATATGCAAGTGCCCAAGAACAAAGCCAGAAGTGCGTCTGCTGTATACCTTTGATTATGTAAACGGAGAACTGAAAAAATTAGTAATTTATGACTATCGTATTGGAAATTTTGAGCATGACGACTATATAGATGAGTTTCGTACGTTCTATAGAAATAATAAAGATGGTAAAGTGATTCCTTATTTACAAGTAAAAATGAATCAATGAAAGGAGTTTGACAATGTATAAACTAACAAAGCCCCTTATTTTCATTAATAATACCCCATCCCATGTAGGAGCAGGAGGGGATTTAGGAGTCGTCGATTTGCCGATTCAGCGGGAACGGCATACTAATTTTCCAAAATACGAATCTTCTAGTGTAAAAGGAAGCATCAAAGATGCATTTATAAATTTAGCGAAAAAGAATAAGGTTACGAGATTTGGACATATGGATAATAACATGGTGGAAGAGGTATTTGGAAAAGATGAGAAAGCTGACCGTATCAGTTTAATTGCGTTTACTGACGCGCGAATTTTGCTATTTCCAATCAAATCGTTAACAAATGTTTTCGCATGGATTACATGCCCAAAGGTGTTAAGTCGATTTAAGCAGGAAATGAAGCTGTGTGGCATTGAAGTGCCTTATCGTACTCCTTCCAATACCGTTCCTATTGGCAGCGATTTGGTGATTTCAAAAGAGAATAAAAAAATTGTGCTGGAAGAGTATACATTTGAAGAAATCGAAGAGAATGAGGATTGTACGAGATGGGCGAATTGGTTTGCGGAACATTTGTTTCCATCAGTTTCAGAATTTGAATATTGGCGCAACAAAATCAAAAAGGACTTTGTCATCGTATCCGATGAAGTGTTTACCGATTTTGTCACGCTATCCACGGATGTCATCACAAGAGTAAAAATTGAAAGGGACAAAGGGATTGTTAAAGAAGGGGCATTATTTACCGAAGAGTACTTGCCTGCGGAATCTATTTTATATTCACTTGTTATGACAGCTCCTCCATTAAAACAGAAAGATCAAGATTCTAAACCTAGTGTATTTACAGATGAAGAAGATGTTATGTCCTTTTTTGCGGAGGCACTTCCAGAGGTTATTCAAATCGGTGGAAATGCAACGATTGGAAAAGGGATTACATACACGCATCTTATTGAGTGAAGGAGGAGAAGAAAAATGAGCGAAGTAAAGCGTATCGAACAAGAACGTGCCGAGTTTGCTTATCAGTGTGCGGTGAAAGGGATCGAAATTAAACAATTAACAAACTGGAAGGGGGATTATTATTGTGATGAACATTATGTATCGTATGTGAGGAAAATTCCTGCGTTGATTAAAACAAATGGGCTCGGTGCCACGTTTGCCTATATATTATCTAAGCGAAAGAAGAAAAGAGAAAAGGATAATAAAAAAATCATGCCGGGGCATAAAGATAATCCAAAAAATGCTTATGATTTAATTTATGAACAAACAAAAGAATGGCTCGAAAAAAACCCTATTTATCCCCTTCAATTAAAAGGTCAAGAGTTAGCATGGACATTGATTTCTTTGGACTCGAAAGACTACCGGCGGATTACGCTAGAGGTGCTGTCGTTTTTCCAATGGCTGCGTCGCTTTGCTGAAGGAGTGAGAGTGGATGAGAAGACAGAAAAATCATAATCCGAACCATTCAAAGAATAAAAAGCAACAAGAACGGGAAATAAATATTGACGAGTTGTGTATTCCTAGTGATACTAGGAGCATTTTAGAATTGAAACGGGTAGATAATTATTGGCTTCAATATCATCGACTAGTTTGTAAAGGAAAAATAAATAAGAATTCGGAACTCGAACCGCCGCGACAGCTTCAGTTTCACTTTAGGCCGAATTTTCAAGCCATACCTTTCAATCATTTAATAGAAAGGCAAAAAAGAATGTTAACAAAAAGCGGGTACGAGAATCAATTGTTTAAAGTTCGATTGGACTGGCATTTGGCAATTGGATTGGGAGACGCCTCCGTATATGAAACTTCGATCACATTGCATCCATTATATGGGTATCCCTTTTTACCAGGGCAGGCAATTAAAGGAGTTTGTCATTCTTATATCGTTCTTACTTATTTTGACGGAGATGAAGAAAAGGCGCTGCAATCTCCAGAAGTTCAATTTATTTTTGGCTCTCAAAAACTTGCTGGCAATGTCATCTTTACCGACGCTATTCCAATTAAGGCGCCAAAAATTAAGAAAGATATTATTAACGTTCACTTCAGCAAGTATTACCAAGGAGCTTCACCGCCGGTGGATTACGACAACCCATCTTTAGTATATTTTCCGGTTGTGTATAACACAATTTTCCAATTTGGCGTAATGTTTAAAGATAATATTGAATTTAAAGAAGGAATATTTAAAGGACAAACAGTAAAAAGCGTACTTATGGAGCTAATTCCTAAAGTATTTTCAGAGCATGGAATCGGTGCAAAGACAGCAGTAAACTATGGTTATGGAACAGTAATTTAAAAAGTTGACGCCGATGTGTCTATTTGTTGTTTTGAGTTTGTCCAAATAAGCATCTGTTGTTACGGAGAAAGGATTTCCCGGATCTTGAAGTACTTTCTATATGCGACATAAGACAAACCGCTTTCATACAACGGGACGGAGGCAAACAGCAGGCGATAACCAGGGAGAACAAGCATGTTTATTTTTAGAAGAGCAAACTACTGGCTGACTCTATGCTTGTTTGGGTCAGCCGATTTTGCTTTTATAAACTAAAGTGTGATGTTACTATATCAAGGGATTGGACATTTAACATTTTTGGTCAAACCATTTTGTTAACATAACAACAATGTATTTTTTGCGGATTCACAAGAGTGTGCAAAACCGCCCCTTGCCGCCCAAGAGAACAATGGTACAATGAAGGCGCTCTTTTTTAAAACGGGCCTCGTTGAGAGGATTGAAACACAACATCTTTCGCTGCATCAGTATAACGTTGATTCATCTTTTAAAAAATGACCTCGTTCAGAGGATGGGGATTTTAGGATTTTTTCTATAAATTGTCATTTTAACTTGTTTTAAGCGGGAATGGGTTTTTTGCTGCTTTGATGAAGATAAGGTGCGCAATTAATAGAAATAGAAGAGGAAAAAGCCAGGCTTTTCATTAAAAGCTTGGCTTTTTTGATGCATGTAGTTTTGTTGTTTTGTGGGAGGAGCAGGTTTACACTTGGATCAATCTAAGAAAAATTTAAGTATTCGGTTTTTGACGGACCTCGGTTAAAATAAAAAATAAACACGTTGAGTAAACAAGCGATCGAATGACCGGAAGTGATCCCATGCGGCACCGCGGTAAGTGGCGAAGCATGCGGGCGTGTTTTTCCTGCTGTGCGCGATGAAGCGGTTGATTTCACTTTGTGAGTATGCTAGGAGAGTGAAAAAATATGATTCTTCATGATAAGAATATTGTACTGATTGGATTTATGGGAGTGGGAAAAACGACAATTGGACAGATGGTTGCGAAAAAACTTGATTGGGAGTTTATCGATACCGACCAAGAAATTGAACGGCGCTATCACATGTCCATTCCCGCTATATTTGAACAGAAAGGGGAAGATTATTTTCGCAAAGCCGAAAGAGAGCTGATCGTTGACATATGTTCAAAAGAGCGGCAAAAAGTGCTTTCCCTTGGCGGAGGGGCGTATTTGCAGGAGGAAGTGAGAAACGCCTGTTTGTCCCACGGCATTGTCGTTTTCCTCGATTTATCATGGGAAAACTGGAAAGATCGTCTTCCATCCATCGTCCATGACCGTCCTTTACTGAAAAATAAGGCGCTGGAGGAAATCAAACAATTATTTGAACTGCGGAAACAGGCCTATTCCCAGCATCATTATCGTGTGGCGACAGACGGTCTGGATCCGGAAACAGTGGCAATTCGTACGATAGAACTGATTCGCGAGCGGAATACAAATTAATGATGGAAAAACACCCTTTACTTCAAGGGTGTTTTTTGCTGGGTTTCACTATCACTGAATTAAGGGATGTTCTTTTTAGAGGTCCGTTAAGAACCAGCGGGAAGAAAATAGAAGAGAGGAGACGGTCATTGCTGCCGGTACAACTCGCGGATTTTCCGTTCATGCTGGAGCGTTTTGCTTGAGAGAAAATCAACTGTTTCCTGTGTTTCTGACAGTTCGATGCGCAGGTTGTCCACTTTTGTTTCCAACCGATTAAATCGCTCATTCATCTTTTCTTCTAGTTTTCCGACCATCTCTTGCATTTCTGTTTTCAGTTGGTTCCCCATCTCTTGCATTTCTGTTCTTAGTTGATTGCCCATCTCTTGTATTTCTATTCTTAATTGGTTCCTCATTTCTTGCATTTCTGTTCTCAGCTGGTTGCCCATCTCTTTCATTTCCGCTCTTAGCTGGCTGCTTATTTTTTGCATTTCTACATGAGTATGGTCAGAATGTAGTTCCAATGCTTTCAAAATTTCTTTTAACATAGTTTCTTGTTCCATTCTCTCACCTCCTCATTCCCATTATAAAGTAAAGAAAGCAGAAAAGGAAAATCTGTTTTTATTGATGTTAGTTAGCATGTAACTTGAATCAGCGTATGTAACAGATGGGGGTTTCACTCAATTTTCACCGTCCTGTTGTATGTTGGAAACATGCCAAAACGAGATGGCGAATTCAAACAGGGAGGGATAGGAAGATGAAATCGATCAAACGGGTGGACGGCTGGCTGCTTGTGATTGTCCTTATCTCTATTTTTCTCCATTTCTACAATATCGGCAATGCGGGGTCAAACGTGTATTATACCGCGGCAGCGAAAAGCATGACGGCAAACTGGAAAGCGTTTTTCTTTGCCGCACTGGATCCGGAAGGGTTTATTACCGTTGACAAGCCGCCTATCGCGTTATGGTTTCAAGCGTTAAGCGTGGCCATCTTTGGCGTGAGCGACTGGAGCGTCCTGCTTCCGGAAGCGCTCGCCGGCGTTGGTTCGACGCTGCTGATTTATTTTATTGTCAAGCCATTTGCCGACAAGGCGGCCGCCAGATGGGCGAGCTTGATTTTCGTTTGTACTCCTATTTTTGTGGCGGTGGCGCGCACAAACAATATTGACGCGATTTTAATTTTCACGCTGCTGGTGGCGGCATGGGCGCTGATGAAAGCGATATGGAAGCAGCGGCTTTCATGGCTGCTTGCAAGCTTTGCGCTTGTGGGCTTGGGTTTTAATATGAAAATGCTGCAGGCATATATGGTGCTGCCAGCGTTTTATTTGTTCTATTGGCTGGCAGGAAAAGGGGCTTGGAAGCAGCGGCTTTGGCATTTAACGGCTGCTACTGCCGTCGTCTTGGCTGTTTCTCTTTCCTACGCGGTCATCGCCGATATGATGCCAAAAGATAAGCGTCCGTATATCGGCAGCAGCCAAACGAATTCGGTGCTTGAACTGGCGCTTGGCTACAACGGGATCGACCGTTTAACCGGAGCAGCGGGGCCAGGCGGAAAGCGGGGCATGCGTGGTGACAATGAATTTCAAGATCGGAATGGACAAATGAATCATTCCGCAGATCCATCTTCTCATTCATCGCTTTCAAATCCGTCAGAAGGAGCATTATATAGTCGGCCAAACTTAAACGGGGAATGGCCGGTGGGGGAATTCCGCACAGGTGGCGGGCAGCCCCCGGGCGGAATGGGAGGCATAGGAAGAGGAGAAACGGGACAACCTAGTGTGTTCCGCTTGTTTCAACAGCAATTAGCTGGGCAAATCAGCTGGCTTCTGCCGTTTGTGCTGTTTACCGCTGTTGGATTGTTCGCATCGATCCGCCGGCAGCGGGCGATCACGCTGCTTCACCGATTTCTGCTGTTTTGGTTCGCCTGGCTTGTTCCGATGGCCGTGTTTTTTAGCGTCGCCGGATTTTACCACCGCTATTATTTGAGCATGATGGCGCCGGCGATCGCGGTGCTGGTCGCGGTCGGAAGTGAGTTGTTGTGGCAGTTTTACAAAGAGCAGAACGGTTTTTGGCGCTGGCTCTTTCCTGGCGCGCTGCTGATGACGTTTTTGTTTGAATCATACGTTGTGTTTCAACAGCGTTCTTCCTTATCTACTATTTGGCCGCTGTCGCTTGTGCTCTATGGACTGGCCGTGTTTTGTTTTCTCATTGCATTTCGCCAGCAAAAGAAGGTGGTGCACTATTTGAAAATAGCCAGTTTGTTGGGCCTTCTTGTCATGCCGTTTTATTGGTCACTCACCCCGCTTTTGTATGGCGGCAATAGCTCGATTCCGTATGCCGGACCGGATTTAAAGCGTCCGGATGCATACGGACAGCGCGCTTTCGGAGGCAGGGAAGAAAGGGAAGTGACTTCCGATTTGCTTGCGTATTTGGAAAAGCATTATAATGGCGAGAAATATTTAGCGGCAACGATGCGCGCCAATACGGCGGCTGAGCTGATGTTAAAAACGGATAAAGCAGTCATGGCGATGGGCGGATTTTTAGGGACAGACCCGGTGCTGACAACGGAGCAATTAGCGAAAATGGCGAGAGATGGCGAAGTGAAATATTTTCTTATTTCTGGATTTGGCAGAGGCGGCGAAGGCAACAGTGAACTGATCCAATGGATCGAAACCCATTGTCAAGAAGTGCCGCAAGCGGAATGGCAAACGAATGCGGAAACCGTGAAAAGCTGGGATGAACAGGAGGATGAAATGCCGCCGGTGGAGCGCGGTATAAAGCTTTACGAATATAAAGGATAGGAGGAATGTAGTGTGGTAAAATATTCTGTGGTGATTCCGGTATATAATGAGGCGCTTGTCATCCGCGAAACATACCGCCGGTTAAAGCGCGTGATGGAGCAAACCGATGGGCCGTATGAACTGCTGTTTGTCAATGATGGCAGCGAAGATGAAACCATCGATATATTAAAAGAACTTGCCGTGAAAGATGAAACGGTCAAATATGTGGATTTTTCCCGTAATTTTGGCCACCAAATCGCGATTACCGCTGGAATGGATTATGCGGCCGGAAAAGCGATTGTGATTATTGACGCCGATTTGCAAGATCCTCCGGAGTTAATTTTAGAAATGATCGAAAAATGGAAAGAAGGCTATGACGTCGTGTACGCCAAACGAGTGAAACGAAAAGGGGAAACGATATTTAAAAAGGTTACCGCTTATCTGTTTTACCGGGTGCTGCGGGCGGCGACTGAAATCGACATTCCTGTCGATACCGGCGATTTTCGCCTTATTGACCGGAAAGTGCGCGAGCAGTTAGTCTTTATGAGAGAACGGAGCCGCTTTGTCCGCGGGCTCATAAGCTGGGTCGGATTCAAGCAGACGGCTGTGGAATATGAACGGGAGGAGCGGTTTGCCGGGAAAACAAAGTATCCGCTCAAAAAAATGATCCGCTTTTCGCTTGATGGAATCACTTCGTTTTCGTACAAACCATTGAAGCTCGCTAGTTTGTTAGGCTTTTTCCTGTCCGCCTCCAGCGTGCTTGGCATGATCATCACTTTATATTTAAAGCTGTTTACGCATTCGACGGTGGCGGGATGGGCGTCGCTTTTAATGGTGATGCTGTTATGCAACGGCGTTATGTTTATAATGCTTGGCGTGATCGGGGAATATATTGGCCGCATTTATGATGAGGTAAAGCAGCGTCCGCTATATATCGTCAAAGAGACATGGGGAGTCGGAACTAAATATGAAAAAGTGCCGTTTTATGTGGAATGAACGGAAAAACATACGAATGTTGTGGCGCTTTTGCCTTGTTGGAGCTGGAAATACGTTTGTGGACTTCGTTGTCTTTTTTCTTCTTGCCTCGTTTGGCGTTTCCGCACTGCTGGCGCAAGTATGCTCTTATACAGCCGGCGTGGTCAACAGCTATGTATGGAACCGGATGTGGACGTTTCAGGTAAAACAAAAGGCGAATGTCGGAGAGTTTTTGCGCTTTCTCATTGTCAATGTGCTGTCGCTGGCTGTGACGCTCCTTTTGCTTTTTCTCTGCCGGGATGTTGGGCAGTGGCCGTTGTTTGCCGGAAAACTGGCAGCGACGTTAGGAGGGATTGCCGTCAATTTTGCCGGCAGCCGCTTTTGGGTGTTTGCCTCGAAACCGTCCCATTCTTAACATAGATGGCCAACGCTGTACTGTGCACCCATGTTAGATTGGTTTGCCTTCGTACCGGGCATATGGCGCTTGCCGCTAACGCAGACAGCAAAATAACAAGCAACAGCCGAATCCGTCTTGGCGGATTCGGCTGTTTTTTTAAGAACGAATTTGTCCCGTGCCGTAGACGAGCGATTTCGTCGTTGTGATTGCACGCAGTCCCATCGGGCCGCGGGCGTGGAGCTTTTGTGTGCTAATGCCGATTTCTGCTCCATAGCCAAACTGCTCGCCGTCGGTGAAGCGGGTCGAGGCGTTATGGTAAAGGACGGCGGCGTCAATCGCTTGGAAAAAGAAGCGGACATTGTCGTTTTGCTCGGAAATAATTGCTTCGGAATGTTTCGTGCCATAGCGGTTAATATGGTCAACTGCTTCGTTGACATCTTGCACGAGTTTAACGGCTAAAATCGGCGCCAAATATTCGGTGCTCCAGTCCGCTTCGGAGGCTTGCCCGATAAAAGAATAGGTAGAGGCAAGCCGTGAGTCGCCGCGCAGCTCGACGCCGCGGGCGTGCAATGTTTCAAGGAGTTCGCCGATATACGGCCAGTTTTGGTGGATAAGGACGGTTTCCACCGCATTGCAGACGGATGGGCGCTGCAATTTTGCATTTAAGACGATATCGATTGCCATTTGCTTTTGCGCCGATTCATCGATGAAAATATGGCAGTTGCCGACGCCGGTTTCCAGCACTGGAACGGTGGCGTTTTCGATGACGGAACGGATCAGCCCGGCGCCGCCACGCGGAATTAATACGTCTAAGTAGCCGTTTAAACGGAACATTTGTTGGGCTGTCTCACGGCTCGTGTCTTCAAGAAGCTGGATGGCATCGGCAGGAACGGCGGAATCGCGCAACGCCTCTTGCATAATATGGACGAGCGCTTTGTTTGAATGAAGCGCAGATGAACTTCCCCGCAATAAGACGGCATTTCCCGTTTTTAAGCAAAGGCTTGTGGCATCAACGGTGACGTTCGGGCGCGCTTCGTACACCATGCCGATGACGCCGAGCGGCACGCGCACCGTTTGAATGCGCAGCCCGTTCGGCCGCGTCCATTCTTCGACGATTTCCCCGATTGGGTCAGGAAGCCCTGCGACTTGCCGGACGCCGCCGACCATTTGCTCGATTCGTTCGCCGGTCAGCTGCAACCGGTCGATTAAGGCCGGAGAAAGACCTTGTTCTTTTCCAAGCGCAACGTCTTTTTCGTTTTCTTGCAAAATCCAGTCTTTTTGTTTCGTTATGGCATCGGCTATGCGCATTAACGCTTCATTTTTTTCTTCTGTCGACAAGAGGGCCAGCGTTTTCGCTGCTTGTTGCAGCTGCTTAGCTTTTGTCAGCAGTTCGCTCATTTTATATAACACTCTCCTTTCGCAATGATACCCAATTATCGCGGTGGATCACTTCCGGACGATGGTTAATCGAATATTGTTTCGCTTCATTGCTAGGAAGCCCTTTTACTTTTTCTAAATCGCCGGAGGAGTAGTACACTTGCCCGCGGCCGATGACGGTTCCTTTGCGGTTGACGACCTCGACGACATCCATGGCGGCAAAGTTCCCATACACCGCGGTGACGCCGGCGGGAAGCAAGCTTTTGCCGCGCTGCAGCAAGGCGGTTTCCGCGCCTTCGTCAATTTCAATTTGTCCCGCCACGGGCGCGTGGTACGCAATCCATTGTTTGCGCATTTGCATATGTCCGTGAAACGGCGCGCCAATATACGTCCCGTCTCCTTTTCCTTCCAAAATATCATATAGTTTTTCTTTTCCTTTGCCCGTTCCGACAAAGACGCTCACGCCGAAAGATAGCGCTTTTTGCGCGGCGAGAAGTTTTGATTTCATGCCGCCCGTTCCGACTGCGGAGCCGCTGCCTCCCGCCGCTTCGATCATTTCTTTTGTGATTTCCGGCAAAAACACATATTTTTTCGCATTTGGATTTGTTTTCGGGTTATCATCGTACAACCCGTTAATATCGGTTAAGATAATGAGCGCATCTGCATGCAAAAAGCCGCTTACGAGCGCGGAAAGCATATCATTGTCGCCAAACGTCAATTCCTCGACGGACACGGAGTCGTTTTCGTTGATGATCGGCAAAACCCCGCATTCCAGCAATGTGGTGATCGTGGAAAATAAATTATGAAACCGTTCGCGGCTGTAAAAATCTTCTCTTGTCAATAAAATTTGCCCTATCGTAATGCCGAACCGTTCAAACGCGGAAATATAGCCTTGCATTAGCAGCCCTTGCCCGACTGCTGCCGCCGCTTGTTTTCCAGCGGTGGTGGTAGGCCGCGATGGATAGCCGAGCGGTCCAAATCCGGCGGCAACCGCGCCCGATGTAATTAAAATGACTTCATGGCCTAATTGTTTCATATAAGCAATCGCTTCGACATGGTCGAGCAGTTTTTCGTGGCAAAGCGCACCTTTTGCATCCGTCAATGAACTGCTGCCGATTTTTACGACGATTCGCTGCTTTTTCACGCGCTGCCTCCTTTCTTTCTGTTTAACAACAAAAAACGCTTTTTCCCCTCCTGCAAAAGGACGGAAAAAGCGTTCCGCGGTACCACCTTTTTTGGCGCATTGCGCGCCCACCTCTTGCCCGTAACGAGGGCGGACGGCTTATGTTTGCATAAGCGGCCTTGGTAGGGCAGGTTCAACCGACTTCCCGTGAGGAACCTTCCAGCCTGCGGGTTCCACTCTCTTGCACGTTCCATCGGTTTACTAGTCCCGTGCCGTTTTCCGTATCAACGATTTGTTAGAAATTATCCATACAAATTGGAAAATTGTCAAGAGGTTTTTCTTCGACAGCAATGTTTGTTATTTGCTAGAGTAATTGCTTTGCTTAGTGGGTGATGGCTTTACTACCGGCTGGCCTAATAGGCGGAACAATGCGGCTCCGATCGTTGTTCCCAACGTATTTAAGAGAATGTCATCGACATCAAATGCCCGAAACGGAACGAAAAACAGTTGGATGCTTTCGATGCAGAAGGAAAGAAGAAAGCCAACGATAACGACTGTTTTCGGCCGAAGGGGAGTAGAACGAGAGGCAAAAAAGCCAAACGGTATAAACAACGCAATATTGCCGCCAATGTTTCGCACAGGAACGAGCCAGTAAAAATGGTGAAGCGACTGCCGGATGCTCGCAAATGGAATAAGATTGATGCCGGCATCTATTTCCCTCTGTACGTGCGGATATATATAAAACGGAAATGGGAAAATCGTCACACTATATATAAATGCAAGGGAAAAAGCGAATAATCCGTGGATGATTTCATGTTTGCTTGAAAAGGTTCGTTTCCGTATGTACACAATGCCGCGAAATAATATCCAAACGACCACGAAGCCAATTAATGGCACGTGAAGCTCCAGCATCATAAACTCCCCTCTTTTTCCATTATATTGGAATTATAATATATGATTACGCGCGAGTTCAAGCAGTTTCCAATTTTGCCAAAATGACAGATAAAAGGGATGATTATTTTTATCGAAATAAATGTAATTGTCATTTTATTTAAAAAAATGGTACAATACTTAAAACATCGAGATAATAAAACTGCTCATGGAGGGATTGAGATTGGGAAAACTTCGTAGCGATATGATCAAAAAAGGATTTGACCGGGCGCCGCACCGCAGTTTGCTGCGCGCGGCAGGCGTTAAGGAAGAAGATTTTGACAAGCCGTTTATCGCCGTGGTGAACTCATATATTGATATTATTCCGGGGCATGTCCATTTGCAGGAGTTCGGCAAAATTGTCAAAGAAGCGATCCGCGAAGCGGGCGGAGTCCCGTTTGAAATGAATACGATCGGCGTTGACGACGGAATCGCGATGGGGCATATCGGCATGCGCTATTCGCTGCCAAGCCGCGAAATTATCGCAGATTCGATCGAAACGGTGGTTTCCGCGCATTGGTTTGACGGAATGGTATGCATTCCAAATTGTGACAAAATAACACCGGGCATGATGATGGCGGCAATGCGTCTGAATATCCCGACGATTTTCGTCAGCGGCGGGCCGATGAAAGCTGGCGTGACGAGCGATGGAAGAAAAATTTCGCTTTCTTCCGTATTTGAAGGCGTTGGCGCTTATCAAGCCGGAAAAATCGATGAAAAAGGCTTAATGGAATTAGAACGATACGGCTGCCCGACATGCGGTTCCTGTTCGGGAATGTTTACGGCGAACTCGATGAACTGTTTGGCGGAAGCGTTAGGGCTCGCATTGCCAGGAAACGGCACGATTTTAGCGGTAGACCCGGCCCGGAAAGAGCTCGTCCGCCAATCGGCAAAACAATTAATGTATTTGATCGAGCATGACATTAAGCCGCGCGATATTGTCACCGAAAAGGCGATCGACAACGCGTTTGCGCTCGACATGGCGCTTGGCGGCTCGACGAACACCGTATTACATACGCTGGCGATTGCGAACGAAGCGGGCATCGATTATTCGCTGGAACGGATTAACGAAATCGCGGCAAAGGTGCCGCATCTTGCCAAACTGGCGCCAGCTTCCGATGTGCATATTGAAGACTTGCATGAAGCGGGCGGCGTATCGGCAGTGTTGCATGAGTTAGCGAAAAAAGAAGGAACGCTGCATCTTGATACATTGACGGTAACCGGAAAAACACTTGGAGAAAACATCGATGGCTGTGAAGTCAAAGACTATAACGTCATCCGCCCAATTGATAACCCGTATTCTGAAACGGGCGGTCTTGCCGTACTGTTTGGAAACCTCGCCCCGGACGGAGCGATCATAAAAACAGGCGGCGTGCAAGCCGGCATTACGCGCCATGAAGGGCCAGCGATCGTTTTTGATTCGCAGGAAGAGGCGCTGGAAGGAATCGCAAACGGCAAAATCAAGCCAGGCCATGTCGTCGTCATCCGTTATGAAGGGCCAAAAGGAGGACCGGGAATGCCGGAAATGCTCGCGCCAACTTCGCAAATTGTCGGCATGGGGCTTGGCACGAAAGTTGCGCTCGTGACGGATGGGCGGTTCTCCGGGGCGTCGCGCGGCATATCGATAGGACACGTTTCCCCAGAAGCGGCGGAAGGCGGCCCGATTGCTTTTATTGAAGACGGAGACATCATTGAGATCGATATTAAAAACAGAACGATTAACGCAAAGCTTTCTGATGAAGAATGGGAAAAACGAAAAGCGAACTGGAAAGGATTTGAACCGAAAGTAAAAACCGGATACCTTGCGCGCTATTCGAAGCTCGTTACTTCCGCAAGCACGGGCGGGATTATGAAAATTTAACCGCCTTGTCTGAAGACCTGTTCCAACGGTTTTGCGGCCGAAGCGGACAGGTCTTTTTTATGAAAATAAAAAAAGAAAACGCTTACAAAAAAAGAGGGGAAAGTGTATATGATAAAATAGGGGGGGATTGGATGAACAATACGAATAAACGAATGGAAACGATTGTTATTCATCATGGATATGATGTGGGATGGCATTTTGGCAGTTTGTCCGTGCCGATTTTTCAAACATCGACATTTACGTTTGCCACGGCGGAACAAGGAGAAGCGCGGTTCGCAGGACGAGAAGACGGATATATTTATTCGCGCTTGGCTAATCCGACAGTGCGGGTGCTGGAGGAAAAAATGGCGCGTTTGGAAGGAGGGGAAGCGGCGCTCGCGTTTAGTTCTGGAATGGCGGCCGTGTCCGCGGTATTGTTTGCGTTAACGAAAGCCAATGACCATATTATATGTTCTCAGGGAGTATACGGCTGTACGTTTGGGCTGTTGCAATTGTTAAAAAAGAAATATCACGTTTCTCACGATTTTTGCGCAATGGAAACGGAAGAGGAAATCCGCCGCCTTATCCGCCCGGAAACGGTTTGTATTTATGTGGAAACACCGATTAACCCAACGATGAAACTCATTGATTTGCAAATGGTCGTGAAAGTGGCAAAAGAGCATGGCATTACGGTTGTGGTGGACAATACGTTTTGTTCGCCGTATTTGCAGCGGCCGCTTGAGCTTGGCTGTGATATCGTCGTGCATAGTGCGACGAAATATATCGGCGGCCATGGCGATGTCATTGCCGGCATCGCGGTTGGGAAAAAAGACTGGATGGAGGAAATCGCGAAAACAACGCAAAAAGATATCGGCGGCGTCCTTTCTCCGTTTGCTGCTTGGCTGTTGTTGCGAGGATTAAAGACGCTTCCGGTGCGGATGGATCGGCATTGCGATAATGCGGAGAAAATTGCCAAACGGTTAAAAGCCCATCCGCTCGTTGAACGCGTTAACTACCCTGCTGATTCAGACAGCCGCGATTATCCGATTTACCGAAAACAAATGAAACGCGGCGGCGGCTTGATTTCGTTTGAAGTGAAAGGAACAAAACGAGACGCCCAGCGTTTTCTGAATCACCTCCAGCTCATTCAAATCGCTGTCAGCCTTGGCGATACGGAAACATTAATTCAACATCCGGCAACGATGACCCATTCTGTTGTGCCGGAAGAAGCAAGAATAAAGATGGGGATCAGCGACCAATTGATCCGTTTATCCGTCGGTTTGGAGGCGTGGGAAGATATTTGGGATGATTTGGAGCAGGCGTTTTGTTTATTAGCGAGATAAAAAGGCGAATGTTTGGAGAAGTGTAATTGGACTAAGGTGATTGGATTGCCCGTGTTGCCTAACTTGCCAGGACACGGGCTATACATGTATATAAGCTTAGAGTAAAAAGTTCATAAAGATGAAACAGCAAGTTGCATTTATTTAATGTAGTAAGAGAAAAAGTGGAGGCATAGAACTGTCAACATGTTTATATCTCGGAAATATATTCTTAACAAATTGGGAGATAAATGGTGAATGTTGTTCCCTCACCAAGTTTGCTTACAACGTCGATTTTTCCACCATGAGCATGAACAATTTCTTTAACGATTGTTAGTCCTAAGCCATTTCCAGGTTTATGTGAGTTTCTCGCTTTATCTACACGATAAAAGCGGTCGAATATATACGGTAAGTCTTTCTCTGGTATTCCCCAGCCAAAATCACGTATTACAATGACAATAGACTGCTCTGTGTTTTTTACGAGAATTTCTACAGGCGAATGGGCATCTGAGTATTTTAGCGCGTTATCAATTAAATTGAACATAGCGCGTTCCATATATTTTGTATCCATTTTTACAAACGGCAAATCATTTTGAATGGAAATATGAATGTTTGGATAATTCTTATAGACATCTTGAATATAGGTAAAAAAGCTGTTAGCATCTACCTGTTCGAATTGAAACACGTTTGTCTGGGCTTCGATATGGTTTAGTTCATAAATTCCTTTTACCAGGTGATTGATCGAGTGCAAATGTTTTTCAATCCTTTTTAAATATTCCTCATTTTTCTCCTTTCCTGCTATTCCATCTTGAATAGCTTCGATGTAGCCCAGCACTAAAGTAATTGGGGTCTTTAAGTCATGTGCGATATTTTCGAATATTTCACGGCGAGTTTGTTCGAGCTGTTTTAGTCTTTCATTAGTTTGTTTTAAAGATTCATTAACCTTTGTCAGTTGAGCGGTCCGCTCTGCTACTTTTTCTTCTAGTTGTAAATGCAGTGCTTCGTAATTGCTGATTAGATCATCCAACTTTTTTGCCATGTTGTTAAACGAAGAGTGAAGTACCTTAAATTCGTGTAACGACGGCTTTGCCATCTTGGTACGAAAATTTCCTGCACTTACTGAGCTAATTCCCTCGAGAAGTTCCTTGATTGGATTAGTAAAATGTTTCCAAATCGCGATGGAGCTGATAATTAAAATAATAGCAACGAAACATAGTAAACTGATAAACTGAAAGGAAAACGATTTTTTATAATCTGTTAATTTTTGTAAAGTAATTTGTTTGATCGAATCAATAATTTCTTCTTTAGGAATGACTGATATGAGACTCCAATTTGTATTTGGAATGATAGAACATAATATGATTTTATCTTTATCATTAATATTCCAAGAAATAGGCTTCTGCGCGCCGATAATTGTTTGAAGATGAGAGGATAAAAATGATAAATCATCTTTTGCCTTAGGCTGGTAGGCGATAAAACGGTGATTTTTGCTAATTAAAACAGCGTATGCAGAGGGTTCCTGGAATTTAAATTTCAGCAAGTGTTCTACTGCTTGAGAAATCGTAATGTCGATGCCAATGATGCCGATAAAATTTCCATTGCGGTCACGTATCGGCGTAGAAAGGGAAAACATTTCTTTGCGATGCGTCAAATCAACGTATGTATCAGTCCACACAGGTTCATTATTTGGAGAATGGGCTGCTAACGAGAAAAAATCTTTCTTTGTCAAATCAATATTGGGGAATAAATAACCGTTATTGATTTCCTGTCTCACATTCATTTTTGGATAAATACGCCAATAAGACTGTGGACTGATATAATAAATAGCCGCTACATGCGCATTTTGTTGAACAACTTTTTTAAATACAGGCTCTAAAGCTTTCGATAATATTAATCTTTGCCTAATTTCAGGTGTTAATTTATTGATAGCGCTTACACCTACATTTGATACATCTCCTTCTATCTCTTCCCAATAATATCCTTCCTTTTCTTTTGTTAATTTTAATTCGTAATGGGAGTAACCGCTAGGTTCAGTGAGAAGAAAGGAGGCTGTCGTGCTAATCATCCGTATTTGTTTTTCCAAGGAATTTAATTGTTCGTTAATATGGGCAGCCTGTTTATCTAAATTTTCCTGGTGTAAATATGTAATGTAATGAAGCATCGCTTTTTCAATTTGTTGCCTTGTCGTGTATAGCATATGTTTAGAACCTGTAATGGCAAAATAAAGAATAAGAAGAAGGGGACTAATGGATAAAAAAAAGAGTGTAATAAGCATTCGGCCGCGGAATGTGGAGAATATTTTCTGATAAATTCGGCACAAACTATTGAATTTCCTCATTAAATTTATATCCCGCCCCTCTAATGGTAATAATGATAGAAGGATTTTTTGGATCCTCTTCTATCTTTTTCCGTAATTTACCGATATGGACCATGACCGTTTGTATATCCACTTCACTATCATACCCCCATACTTTTTCCAATAAATGTTCAGCGCTAAAAACTTGTTGAGGATGCCTCATTAGAAAATGAAGAAGCTGAAATTCTTTCGATGTTAGGAAAATAGGGTTGCCACGGACATAACATTCATGCTTTTTGGGATTTAATTGGATAGACTGCGAGCAAATTGTATGATCTGTATCCCCAAACTGATTCATATGGGATTTGTAACGGCGCAAATGTGCTTGAATACGCGCTAATAGCTCATGAATGCTAAATGGCTTTCCAATGTAGTCATCCCCGCCGACATTCAGTCCGACGACTTTATCAATCTCTGAATCTTTGCAGCTTAAAAATAAAATAGGTGCGGTAGTAAGATGGCGAATTCTGCGACACAATTCAATGCCATCGAGGTCGGGAAGACGCACATCTAAAATGATTAAATCAGGCTGAGAGTTTTTTAGTTGGCTTAGTCCTTTTTCGGCATTATCCGCCTCGTAAAAACGATAGCCCTCTTTTGTTAAATAAAGTCCTACCAGTTCGCGAATTTCCTGTTCATCGTCAATCATTAAAATCGTTGCATTTTCTTTCATTGCATCCTCCTTATATTTCTTTATTTTTAGAATTTTAAGTTAATTTTACATTATTTTTGATTTTTGTTTAACAATTTTCTTTATAATGTTCGTAAAAATTAGCTGAAGCGGCAGGAGGGAAAATAGTGAAGCATAGTAGACCTCTTAATTATAAAGGAAAACAGATAATTCGTAAAATTGAGAAGGGAGAAAAGATGGAAGTTCAGGGATTGCAGTTGCCAATTGGCTGCACAACCGTATTTGATCCTGGCTGGGAAGCAGATGGATCAGGGATGGGATTGACAATGGCCTGTCAGCCGATGGAAAGGGATTTATACGGCTGTTACGGGGATTGCTGGTGGGCTGCTCAAGTACCAGACGGTTTAACGAAATATCCGGATTGGCATCAGGAATGCCCTGCTGTAGTAAGAGACTGGCAAAAATTAAAGTTTTTTGATGAATAATTTTGCCTCTAGAGAGGAGGGATAGTCAGTGAGGAAAATTTGGTTTGGGGTAATTATGGTAATCATTATTATCGTAGCTGTTGTAGCGGCTGTTTATGTGACAAAGAAAGAAAAAGAAAGTGCCTTGCCGGCTACAGCTGTTCGTCAAAATGGCACGGAGCAATGGGGAGAGGCCATTCAAAAAAATTGCCTGACATGCCATGCGATAAGAAGCGACGGGAGCATTGAGAGAATTAGCGATGTTCGCAAAACTCCTGAAGGATGGGAAGATACGATTTCTCGCATGCAACAAGTATGGGGGCTTCAAATTACACCGGAAGATAGAGCGGCGGTCGTAAAGGAATTGAGTGAGAAAAACGGTTTAGCTCCCGAAGAAACAGAAAAAGTGATGTATTGGTTGACAAGCAATGGTTCAACTATAGAACCAAAGTTGGGAAATGAAGCGATTGAAAAATCTTGTATTTCATGTCATGCAGGAGCAAGACCTTTGGCGCAGTACCGCACAGAGGAAGAGTGGAAGAAGTTGAAAGATTTCCATATTGCGTTTAACCCTTCGATGATTTATCAAATGCGAACCCAAAAGTGGGAAGAAGAATCAGAAAAAGTAATTGAATATTTAGCGAAAACACATGCGTTAAGTACGAAAGAATGGACAGAGTGGAAAAAGAGAAAGAAAGAGTATAAGTTAGAGGGAAGATGGCGTATTGTTGGCTATCGTCCAGGCATTGGAATGTATAGCGGTTATGCCGAGTTTCAAAGAAAGGGAGAGGATTTTTACGAGAATCGTACGATGCTGATGCCTGACGGAAAAACAGAAACATATAAAGGGAATGTTCGGATATTCACTGGTTATTCTCTTCGAAGCAGTCTAGAGGGGAAGAATAAGAAATTGCGCGGTGTATTTAACATTCAAAAAGATGGAATAACCATTAAAGGGCGCTGGAACCAAGTGCGTGATATTGGTCAGTACGCTGATGAGACATATTACAAAGCAGACCGTACTACACTTTTGGATGTATGGCCGAAAGCCATGAAAAAAGGAGAGACATCTGTAGTTCATATAATTGGAATGAAATTACCGGAACATGTGAAAAAAGAAGATTTTAAAACATCTGCTGGCGTAGCCATTCGCAAAATTGAAAAACAAAAAAAAGATGATGTTTGGGTTCAACTTGAAGTTTCAAAAGATGTTAAGCCAGGTCCGCAAACAATTCAATTAGGAAATGAACAAATTACGATTCAAGTGTACGAAAAAATCGATTATATCAAAGTGACTCCGAAATATGGAGTAGCGCGTCTTAACTACTACGGACATCAACAAAGCGTACAATTTGAAGCTGTTGGCTATCACGTCGGTGCTGATGGAAAGAAAGGAACGAATGATGATGTAGAAATTGGTCCTGTTCCTGCCAAATGGAGCATGAAGGAGTTTTTATTAGGTCCAAATGATGATCATGACATTCATTTTGTAGGAACGATCAATACCGATACAGGTTTATTCACACCAGCTAATGGTGGACCGAATCCAAAAAGAGAATGGTCAACAAATAATGCTGGAAACGTAACGATTATTGCGACATATACAGATCCGTTGACAAAGAAACAAGTTCAAGGAGAAACATTTTTATTAGTAACGGTACCTGATTACATTTACATTCGTTAAGAAGGGAGAAAGGAGGAGATTTTTATTTTACAGGAAAATGATATGCTCTCTTTAACAAATGAGTTGATGTTTGAGGTTAACAACCAGCCTTATATTTTTCAAGGGTTAAGCGGAGTGATTAGCGAGCTATCTTCCGTCAGCGAGACAGTGTTAAAGAACATTCCAAAACGTGGTATTTCCTTTCGAATGTTGTGCGATTCATTAAAAGATCAGTATTCGGTGGAACTACTCACAGAGGTTGTCGAAGAATTGATCCAACAGGAAATTGTTATTAGGAATGGTTTAATAGGGAAGATGAGCCAAACGCCAGGCGTTCCAATTGGCGATCTCCCAGTCCAAACTTTGGTCTTTCACTTGATTAATGAATGTAATTTAGGCTGTACGTATTGCTATGCAGGAGGCGGACATTATGGAAAGCCGATGAAAACCATGGATCGGCAAACTGCAGAACAGGCGCTTCATTTTCTAATGGAATCATCGAAAAATAGCCCTTCCGTTTCCGTTATTTTATTCGGCGGGGAACCTACATTAAACTGGGAACTGTTAAAACATACGGTTGAATATGGCACAGAGCTTGCAAAGAAGTATGGGAAAACAATTGATTTTTCCTTAACGACAAATGGCACTCTTTTAACAGAACGGAGAATTGATTTTTTAGCACAACATCGTGTTGGTGTATCAGTAAGCATCGATGGAGATGAATCGGTACAAAATCAATGGCGTCCTTTTAAAACTGGGTTTGGCTCATACGAGATTGTAAGCAAAAATGTAAAAAAATTAATTGAGCGCCACCGTACCCGGCCCATTGCTGCGCGGGTAACATTAACTAAACATTTCCCGCCGATTCGTGAGACGTTTTTTCACCTAAAAAACATGGGATTTCACGAAGTTGGATTTGCCCCTGTAACAGAAACAGAAGAAGCATTTATTTTAAACAATCAAGAACTTTACCGTTTGCTTGATGAGTTTGAAGAATTGACACAGTTATTTATTGAAGAGGCAAAAGAAGATCGCTATCTTGGCTTTTCTAATCTAGTAAATATTCTGGTAGAACTGCATAAAGGAGTCAATAAAGGATATGGATGTGGCGCAGGCATGGGTTTTTTTGCTGTGAGTCCGAACGGGGAACTATTCCTTTGTCATCGATTTAATGAACAGCAAAATTATCAGTTAGGAAATATTTATACAGGGGTAAACCGCGACGCACAAAAAGCTCTGCTAGGATCGTTGCATGTTGATAATAAAACTACTTGTTCCCGCTGTCCGTTGAAGCACACGTGCGCGGGTGGATGTTATTACGAAGCGAAAGAGAGAATGGGGGAAATTACGTCTCCTAACTTGCACTACTGTCAATGGATGAAGCGGTGGTATACGATTGGACTAAAAGCATACGTGCAAATTATGAAATATAATTCAACCTTTTTAGATCGGGTCGCGGGTTTTCAGGCTAATTGCCAAACTTCCTAGCAGAAGGGGGAGAGGATGTTGAAAAGAGCCATTTACCGTAGTTTATATCTTTGTGCTATGTTTGTCTTCCTTTTCACGCTGCCGTTTCACGCAGAAGAAACGGCGAAAACGAAAGAAATGCTTTACATTGGGGGATTGGATTATGTATTTGCCGTAAACCCAAAGACGAAAGAGGTTACGGAAATCCCTGTAAAAGGTGCTGCAAGAAACATGTCTTGGACAGAAAATGGACAAAAATTATTTGTTGTAACAGGGGCAAGGCAAACGGTTGAAGTGATTGATACGTTAAAAAATAAAGTCGTTGATACTCTCTCCTTTTCTTCTGGCAATTCGATTAACCGCATTTACGGCTTAGCGGTTGATCTAAAAGGAGATTATTTGTACGCAACAGTGATGCGTGCGAAAAAGACGGGAACGGAATTAAAGTCACTACCCCCTGTTATTCAAGTGATAGATGTAAAAACAAAAAAAGTCGTGAAAGAAATAGATGTTCCGTGGGGAACGCATACGCTGCAATTTTTTAAAGACGGGAAGCGCATTGCCGTATGGGCGAGAGATTTATATATATACGATATTGAAAAAGATGAATTGAAGTTACACCACTCTATCATGTATCCCGATGATGTGAAAAAAGGAATTGGGAACGTGCTCTATTTTTGGGACCGTGCAGCAGACGGTCATTACCTTTCCGTATCTACAAACTATAAATTTTATCCAGAAACAGGAAAAGTAACGGAAGGAATTTTAACGCTTGATCTTGTTACAGGGGAAGTAAAGGAGTATGAGTTTCAGGGAGAAATGCTCGGACTTTTTTCCGGAGCAGTTACAAAAGATCGAAAATATGCATATGTCGGGATGAATATGTTAGCAAAAGTAAATTTAGAAACGGGAAAATATGAGAAAGTCGTTCCAAATGTTCCAGGGACGTCATACGGATTTAATATTAGTGGGGATGACAAGACGGTTTACGTATCGGGAGCAGGTCCGGATGTCAGTTTTTATGATGCAGAGACATTAGAGCTATTGGAGACGATTCCGCTTCGGACAGATACGATGGATGTACGGGTCGTTCAAGTTCAACAGCCATAAGGAAGTGGTATGTATGGAGTTAGCAGTTGCCTGTCAAGATATTCAACAACTTTCGTTAATTAAAGGGGATAAGGGGTTGACAGCACTCAATTCGGTTGAAAGAGAAACGTATTTATATATCAAAAAATGCGTGCGCTCCCGTTTAGGGCATTTTTCCCCAACCCGCCTTTATTTCGGATCTGAGTTTTGTCAATATCGAATTCCGAAAGAAACGGATTTAAAAACAGCATATGCTTTTGCAAAGGAAAACGGATATGACTTTACATTCGTTACCCCGTATGTTCCAGAGGCGGGGATGAGAAAACTGCTTCCTCTTTTAGAATGGCTTGAAACGGAAGGAAGTGGTGTAGAGGTAGTCGTAAGTGATTGGGGAGTGTTGTATTTGATTGTGACAACATTCCCGTCGCTGCAACCTGTGGTGGGACGGTTATTAAACAAGATGATTCGCGATCCACGTGTCGCCCATCGCTATGATCAAACAGAGGCACCAAAGCAAGCGAAAGAAGTATTTTTCCATTCGTCCTTTGAAACTGCCTCTTTTCAAACATTTTTTCGCCGGTTTCATGTCAAATCGGTTGAATATGATTCGTTTATTCAGCCAGTACATGCATTGAAAACTCCGCTTTCTATATCGCTACATCTCGGATTCGCTGTCATTGCGACGGGGAGATCATGCCTTGTCGGCACCCTTCATCAGCCGAAGGAAAAGAAATTTAAGGGAGATGTTTCTTGTAAACAACAATGTCGTCATTATGCAACCGAGTTAATCAATAAAAAGCCGCAATTAGGAGAACTGCCTGTTCGTATATTTCAAAAAGGCAATACAGCATTTTATAAGCAAACGTTTGAACTAGTTGAAAAAGGGCTCGATTGGGCTTTTGAAAATGGGGTTTGCCGCCTTGTTGTAAATCCGAAAATACCTGTTTAGCAAAGGGGGAGGTTGTTTGAAAGTATTGGCGCCGATCAGCAAGGCAGAAGAGGTGGAGATGCTTGTAAAAAGCGGAGCGGAGGAATTTTATGTAGGATATATCCCGTTTAAATGGCTAAAGCATTTCACCGCGGGAGTATGGATGAACCGCCGCGCCCCCCAGGCAAGTATTCCTTCGATTGAAGAGTACGCAGAGTTAATTGAGAAATCGCATTCATACGGTGTTCCGGTTTTTATGACATTGAATGCGCCGTATTATACAAATACTCAGCTTCCGCTTTTGTTGGAGATAGCTAAGGAAGTTTACGACTGCGGAACCGATGCATTCATTGTTAGCGAAATTGGATTAATGATATCGATTAAAGAGGCAATCCCTGATGCAGTAATTCATGTAAGCAGCTTAGCAGCACCGATAAATAGCCAAAGCGTAAAGCTGTATCGAGAGTTAGGGGCTTCACGAATCGTATTTCCACGGAGTTTATCTTTAGCAGAAATGAATGAAGTGATGGAAGCAGGAGGACGTGATTTAGAGTACGAGTTATTTATTTTAAATGACGGATGCATTTATGAGGAAAGCTTTTGTTTTACCACCCATAACCAAGTTGGTGCGTTTTGCGCATCGCAAAACTGGGATTTTCAATTTATGTCAGCGAGAGAGGAAAAAGAATTATCGGTGAAGGAAAGAGAGAAGCTGCAAAATCACTTAAAAGATTATCATGAATTTGTTTGGTTTACACATAGCTGCGGATGCTCGATATCAAACAGTGGGATTTCTCTAGGTCCTTGCGGGCTATGTTCCTTAAAGAAGATTGCCGAATTAGGCATCGATTCATTGAAAATTGTTGGACGCGAGGCAAATTCGTTAAGAAAGCTAGCCAGTGTTCAGCTTGTTTCTGCCGTTGTCAAAGCGGTAAGGGAAGGAATAGATGAAGTAGGGTTGCAAAAAAAGGCAAAACAGCTAAGAAAAACTCCAGAATTTTGTGATTCAGGATATATGTGTTACTACCGATGAAAGACAATATCCGTCTTCTTCAATGGTTGCAGCCTTTTTTTGCGCCCTATCGCTGGGTCTTGCTTGTGGTTCTCTGTTTAGCTTTGATTACGACGATAGCAGATTTGTCTTATCCATACTTATCGAAGGTGTTTATTGATCATGTATTAATAAAGCAAAAGTATTCTTTAGAATCGGTCATTTCGGTAACACTTGTAATCGTTGTGCTTAGCGTGATTTTGCAAAATGTGAACAGCTATATTTATCTGTATATTACGTTAAACATCACGAAAAAATTGCGGATGTATTTTTTCGATAGACTAGAACGCTTGCCGTATGAATTTTTTGTACGAACAAAGATCGGGGACTTAACCAACCGATTAAACAGCGATTTGAATATCGTACACGGAACGTTGACAGATGGCGTTTTCCAATTCATTATGTCTGTTTTTAACTTCTTGTTTATCACTGCCATGTTAGTTTATTTAAATTGGCAGCTCTTTTTGGTAACGCTGATTATATTTCCGATATTACTATGGTCTATGTTTTATTTCCGGCCTAAGCTTATGCAAAAAACGAAAGAAATTCGCATTCTTCAAGGTGATATTCAATCACATATCATTGACACATTCAGTCATATACGTTCTATCAAACTATTGCAGGCTGAGGCGGACCGGACAGAGCGTTTAGGAAGAAAAATCAATGTATTAAATACTACTTCCCTTGGGTATGCTCTTTTAGAAAGTATTGCCGCGGGTATTCCGAGAGTGGCAACAACGGCGGCGACAGCTCTTGTTCTATTCATTGGTGGAATGAAGGTGCTAAACGGAACGTTAACCGTTGGCAGCTTGCTTGCCTTTACCACGTATTTGAGCCGCTTTTTTGCGCCGGTTCAAACAATCGCTGGGTTATACATTCGTTTTCAAAATATGTTTGTTTCATTAGAAAGGATTATAGAATATTTGCATCTGCCAAGCGAGGATACTCATTTTCCGGCGTATCCGAAGAAGATAGATGAAACGTCAACATTCCAGTTTATCAACGTATGTAAACAAATGGGGAATCGAAAATATTTGTTTAGCGATGTAAACGTTACGATTTGTTCCGGCTGCTCGTATGCGTTAGTAGGGGCAAGTGGAATTGGGAAAAGCATGTTTGTCGATTTACTTGTCCGTTTGGCGAAACCATCGCGTGGAACAATTTTATTCCAAGGCACCGATCTAGAAAATTTACCGATTTATGAACTTCGCCAAAAAGTGATTGTAATTCCTCAAGAAGCGGAGATGATTCACGATACGGTGAAAGAGAACTTATTGCTTGGCTTTTCTGAGGAAAAGCGAAAACAAATAACAGAAAACGAGCTTTTCCATGTTTGCAGGCAAGTAGGCCTACATGATGAAATTCAGAGTCTTCCTCATCAGTATGAAACGGTCATTGGCGAAAAAGGCAAATTATTTTCTGGGGGGCAAAAACAGCGTCTCGCCATTGCCCGTGGGTTGCTGCGAAATCCCGAAGTTCTTGTTTTGGATGAGGCGACAAGCGGACTGGATTTTCTAGCAGAAAAAGAAATTTTCACCAGAATCGATGAATGGCGCAAAGCTCGCCCTAACCGTACTTTAATCGTTATTTCGCACCGAATTGCATCACTTGATTGGTTAGAGCGCTACCTAGTGATAGAACATGGAAAAATTGTCGAGACAACTAGCTATGAGGAGATGATAAATAAAATCGAGAAGGCTGAACGGGCAGGGGAGAAAGGAGAGATGCGAAGTGGAAGCATCTATCAGCCAAGCTTGTAATTCCCAGCGAAATGAAGTGAAAATTGCTGTCATAGATAGCGGGGTGAATCCTTATCATTCCCATATAAACGGGATTGACGGCGGCATCGCTTTGCGTGTGAACAGGGAGGGGGGGATCGAATACCACGACGACCTTCGAGACCGATTGGGACATGGAACTGCCGTTACAGCGGTACTCAAATATCTACTCTCGGACGTCCGTGTTTTTGCCGTGAAAATTTTCGATGAAAAATTGGCGACCTATCCTTCCGTTTTAGCAGAAGCCATCTATTGGTGCATTAATGAAAAGATGAATATTGTTAATTTGAGTCTTGGAATTGCGAGGGATGACAAGAAAGTGAGGGAAGCTTGCCAAGCAGCGTATGAGGCAGGAATTGTGATGGTATCGGCTTATGATGAAGGGAATCAGCTTTACTGGCCTGCGAAGTATGAAACAGTTTTAGGGGTATGTGCTGGGGAAGTTCCTCGCCATGAATGGCGGTTTGTAACGAAAAAGTTTTTCCGTGCTTGTGGCTATCCCCGTGAACTACCTAGTAACCTGCAATTATATAACATTCACGGGCACAGTTTTGCCGCTGCGCATTTTTCTGCCACAGTGGCCCGCCTTTTACAGGAGCATTACGACTGGCAAAGCGGGGATGTATTTATGTATTTTGAAAATTTATATAGAAACAGGGTTTTATATTACATGGATGCATCTTCAAGATAATGAAGGTATCGGGATAAAACGCTATTTGTTAAGTTTATCATGGCAATATGTTCTAGCCAATATTGATATAATATATAATATCATATATAATACAAATATATATAATTTTTTGAATTTTAAAATAATAGGAGGTGAATGCATTTAAAAATGGTATTTGCAATGACAGGACAAGAAATATTGAAGGAGGGGGTTGCATGCAATTTCAATTTGGCATCCCAAGCCAAGCAATATTTGGGGAGGGAAGTATTCAAAAACTTCCAGAAGTTTTAACGCAATTTGACGCGAAAAAGATCCTATTAGTGTATGATAGCGGTGTGAAAGCAGCAGGTATTATAGATCATGTTCATAATCTATTAAGTAATGTGGAAGCGGACGTCGTTGCTTTTGATAAAGTACTTCCAAATCCACCAGATACAATCGTGGAAGAAGGAGCAGAATTGGCAAAAAAGGAGCAGGTGGATATGATCATAGCGGTTGGCGGCGGGAGCACCATTGATTGTGCGAAAGCTATCAATATTTTGCTAACAAACCCAGGACCTATTCATCAATATGATGGATTAAATCTTGTTAAAAATCCAACAAAACCTCTCATTGCTGTTCCAACAACAGCAGGCACGGGCAGTGAAGTGACGGCATTTACGGTGATTACCGATACGACAGGCCTAAAAAACTCGCAGAAGATACTTTAAAAGAGATTGCGATTTTATTTAATCCGAGAGAGGCAACAAAGGAAGATGTTTTGCGCATTCTTGAAACCGCTTACTGATCTGTGGGTAAAGGAGGAAGAGGATGAAAAAGTATCAGCTGTTTATTGATGGAAAATGGGTAGATTCTGTTTCAGGAAAAACGTTTACGTCGATTAATCCAGCAACGAAAGAAGTCAACGGAATCATCGCGGAAGGGGATGCGGCCGATATTGATTTAGCGGTAAAAGCGGCCCGCAAAGCATTTGAATCGGGGCCATGGGCTTCGATGTCTCCAAGTGAGCGTGGCCGATTATTGTATCGAGCTGCCCAAAAACTATGGGAGAATGTTGATTATCTAGCAGAAGTTGAATCAAATGATAACGGGCTCACGATTAATGAAACAAAGCTGATCGCCATTCCAGCTGCCATTGATGTACTTGAATTTTACGCGGGGATGGCAAACAAAATTCAAGGGGATACGCTTGCGTCTCCAGCAAATCGTTTTAATTATACGCTTCGTGAGCCAGTTGGTGTGGTCGGTGCCATTGTTCCGTGGAATTTCCCGATCATGCTGACAATGTGGAAATTGGCGCCGGCACTGGCAGCGGGAAATACGATTGTGATCAAACCGGCGGAACAAACACCAATCAGTGTGCTCGAATTAGCAAGATTGTTGCAAGAAGCCGGTATTCCAGACGGGGTCATTAATGTGGTGAACGGTTACGGTCCTACAGCAGGGGCTGCACTTGCTTCTCATCCAGATGTGGACAAAATAGCATTTACCGGTTCAACAGCAACAGGAAGGCTGATCATGCAGGCGGCAAGTAAACATTTAAAGCCGATTTCCCTAGAATTAGGAGGGAAATCTCCGAATATTGTATTTGATGATGCTGATATGGATGCGGCAATTAGCGGCTCATTATTTGGCATTTACTTTGCGCAAGGGCAAGTTTGCGCGGCAGGTTCAAGGCTGTTTGTTCAAGAAACTATTTACGACCGTTTCGTAGAGGAGTTTGCCCGCAAAGCGGAGTCCATTCGCGTTGGCCATCCGCTTGACCCGGCGACACAAATGGGCCCGCAAGTATCCGAAGAACAGTTAAATATCATTGAGAGGTATGTTGAAATGGGCAAGCAAGAAGGGGCCACGCTTGTAACAGGAGGAAAGCGAAAGAAAGAGTGCGAAAATGGGTTTTATTATACTCCGACCGTATTTGCAGATGTTGACAACAATATGACGATAGCAAAGGAAGAAATTTTTGGGCCTGTCGTATCCATTATTCGTTTTAAAGACGAAGAAGATGTATTAAAAAAGGCAAACGAAAGTATTTACGGATTAGCATCAGGTGTATGGACAACCAATTTGGCCCGCGCCCATCGAATGGCACGCGGATTGAAAGCGGGAACAGTGTATGTTAACACGTTCAGTATGTTAGACAGCGCTGCCCCGTTTGGCGGAATGAAACAAAGCGGATTTGGACGTGAGCTTGGTATAGAAGCAATGAACATGTATACACAAACGAAACATGTATGGGTGGATTTAAGTCAAGAGAAATTCAATTGGTACGGCTTATAAGATAAGCCATTACCCTCATAAAGGTCTTTCCCTGTTCTTCGATTTAGGAAAGGCCATTATTTTTGAAACTCTTCTTTCAAAATAAAATAACAGCTGACATTTTTTCTATATAATAAATAATATTTTCACGTTATATCATAACTTTTTGTAATGACATCGTTTTCGTGCTGGTCAGAAGAAAGGTAGATATCCTTTGGAGTGTGTGCAGAAACAGGATAAGCGGCATAATACATCATCCAATAAGGACAATTAATGGATCCAAAAAGCAATAAGAGGCGGAGAAGATGGGTGATTTTATGAAAAAAATGAAGGAAGATCCTTTTGCGAATTATTTAGGCATCACTATCGAAGATGTCGAGGAAGGATATGCCAAAGTATCAATGGAAATAAAGGGAAATCTGCTGAACTTTCACGGCAGTGCCAATGGAGGAGCGATTTTTTCTTTGGCTGATGTTGCTTTTGCTTGTGCTAGCAATTCACATCATCAAGCGGCAGTTGGTATCGCGATGACCATATATTATATGCAAGCTAGCGGAATGGGAGATAGATTGGTAGCAATTGCGCGCGAAGAAACGAAACCACACCGTCTCGGGGTATATCGAATCGAAGTGTTGAATGACAAAGGAGAATTAATTGCTTTGGCCGAAGGAATGGCATATCGGAAGAGAGACAAACTTGTTCCGTAATCTTCTAGGCAGCAAAAATCGAGTCCGGCTCTGCGGAAGTGCCCAAAAGCAGCTAAAGTTTTGTCTAGAACAGAAAAGATGTCCAAATGGCTGCAGAAATACTAAGGAAACGAACAGCGATCGTTTTTTATTTGTCTTCTTCGGTACGATAAGCAGATGCCCCATCAGCCTGATGCGTCGCGGAATGTCACTTCATTGGAGAGCACGCAGGAGTAAATGTTCTATGCGGTCTTTTTCTCGATATTCAATCGGGGGAAGGCCGTTTCGTTTTTCGTGGAAGCGGCTGATTATAAAAATGGATTATGCTCCCGCTTGAGTCCCATTTACTGTTTTGTTTGATCGTGTTTGGAAGTGCTTCATTTCAAATAAATAACTTTTTGCGTTAAAAGCTTGCTGTTTTTTCTAATCAAAAGGAACATCCCATCTTTTTTGCTTAAAAGCAAAAAAGCGACAAAAATAGTAGTTGACAATTTTGAATATTAGATATATTTTAAACTTAAATATGATGTTAAATATGTATTACGTTATATAAACGTAATATATATTTATTTTTTGAAATATTGATGAAAGCGCTTAAAAGGAGGATGGGAGTATGATTTTGCATCGCATTGAAACGGCTTCCAGAGCAGAAATGGAAACATTGCAGCTCGAGAGGCTGCAACAAACGGTCAAGAGGGTATACGAGCATGTGCCGTTTTATCGTCAAAAGCTGGATGAACATGGAGTAAAGCCAGAGCATATTCGTACGCTGAATGATGTGAAAAAGCTGCCGTTTACAACGAAGAAAGACTTGCGGGAACATTATCCGTTTGGGCTGCTTGCCGTTAGCATCCAAGATTGTGTCCGCATTCACGCTTCTAGCGGAACGAGCGGAAAGCCGACGGTGGTAGCGTATACGAAAAACGACATTAACCATTGGGCAGATGTGGTGGCGCGCGCGATTGCCATTGCTGGCGGAAAGCCGGGGAATATTGTGCACAACGCTTATGGATACGGACTGTTTACTGGCGGGCTTGGACTTCATTACGGAAGCGAGCGGTTAGGTGCGGTGACTGTTCCGGTATCAGGCGGGAATACGGATCGGCAAATCATGATTATTGAAGATTTTAAGCCAGATGTTATTTGTGGCACCCCTTCCTACGTATTGAACATCGCTGAACGGATGAAAGAGCTTGGCAAAGATCCGCGGAAAACATCGTTAAAATATGGGATTTTCGGAGCGGAACCATGGTCGGAGGAAATGCGGAGAACATTAGAACGGGAATTCGGAATTAAAGCGTGTGATATTTATGGATTGAGTGAAGTCATCGGCCCTGGGGTTGCAATGGAATGCCATGAAGCGCAGAACGGATTGCATGTTGCCGAGGATCATTTCTTTGTTGAAGTCATTCATCCGGATACACTCGAGCCAGTGGGAGAAGGAGAGGAAGGAGAGCTTGTCTTTACCAGCTTGACAAAAGAAGCGTTTCCAGTCATTCGCTATCGCACAGGCGATATCGCTTCCATTACGAAGGAACCGTGTGCATGTGGACGAACAACCACAAGGATGTCGAGAATTAAAGGGCGTGTTGATGATATGCTCATTATACGCGGTGTTAACGTCTTTCCATCTGAAATAGAACATTATTTATTGACGCTCCCAGAGCTTGCGCCACATTATCAAGTCCACATTTTGCGAAAAGGAATGCTCGATGTCGTGGAATTGCAAGTCGAGATAAGCGAGCGCTTCTATCAAGAAATCCGAAGCAATCTTCACGATGAACGCGTCCGCGATTTAGTGAAGCGAATACAGCATTTGTTGAAAAACCACTGTCTTGTGTCTATCAATGTTAATATTCATCCGCCAAAATCCATTCCGCGTTCAGAGGGGAAAGCGATTCGTATAGTAGATTACCGCAAGGAAAAAGCATTATTGTAAGAAAATTAGCAATTTTATTATTGCATTATTTATAACGTTATTTTATAATTACGTTAAATAAACGTTATATATTTTAATTGGGAGGTGTAAGGAAATGCCCGTAGTAACATCGTTAAGACGGATATCTGAAGAGGAAAAATACGAGCGGTTTATGAAGAGAATTGAAGCGGGGGAAAAAATTGAGGCAGATGATTGGATGCCAGAAGATTATCGAATGACGTTGATTAAACTTATTGCGATGCATGGCATTAGTGAAATTATGGGAGCGCTTCCAGAGAAAGAATGGGTTCCGAAAGCTCCTTCGCTAAGAAGAAAGCTTGGCATTATGGCGAAAGTGCAGGATGAAATGGGGCATGGTCAACTTCTTCTCCGCGTTGCGGAAGATTTAATGGCGCCGCTTGGAAAAACGCGCGAGGAGATTATGCAAGATTTGTTCAAAGGAGATTTAAAGTTTCATAACGTGTTTCATATGCCTGCGCCGACTTGGGCGGATGCGGGATTGATCGGCTGGCTTGTTGACGGAGCTGCGATTATTACGCAGACAAACATGCTAGATGCTTCTTACGGGCCGTATGCGCGGGCGTTAAAGCGGATTTGTGCGGAAGAAGTGTTCCACGCCCAGCACGGCGAATCGATTATTTTAGCGCTTGCAGAAGGAACGAAAGAGCAAAAAGAGATGTTGCAAGATGCGTTGAATCGTTGGTGGGAAGCGTTGTTAATGTTCTTCGGTCCTGATAGTGTAGCAACAACTGGGACATCGAAACAAGATATTACGATTAAATACCGCATACGGACGAAAACAAATGAGCAATTGCGTCAAGATTTCTTTACGAAATATGTGCCGCGCATTTTGTCGATAGGATTAAAGCTCCCAGATGAAACGATGCATTTTGATGAAGCGAAAGGAAAATGGGTTTACAAGCAGCCAGATTGGAACAAATTTAAAGAAATTATTCGCAACAACGGGCCAAAATCAAAAGAGCGGCTTCGTCTTCGCGAGCTATCGTACCACAATAACGCTTGGGTTCGTGAAGCGTTAAGCGGTCAATCAGCAGCAGTGTGAGAAGTGGGGGAATGGCAATGAGTGACAGCGGAAAAGGCTTTTATCAAGTGTTTGAGGTATTTAGCAGGAAAAATGATACAGCACCGCTTCAGCATCAATTTAGCCTGCTTGCCCCAAACCATGAAATCGCTTTAGTGATGGCGCAAGAAAATTTTATGCGGCGCGAAACGGTTTCTGACATCTGGGTCGTGAAACGATCAGATATCCGCATGATGACGGAAGAAGAAAAAGAATCGTTAAAGCGGCTCGATAACAAAGATTATCGCACTACAAAAGGGTATGGATATTTGAAAAAGAAATGGCGTCAATACGAACAGCAAATGCTTGATGAAAAAGAGATTCTTTCATGGAAGGGCGAGATCCAACGATGAAAATCACGAAACCTGAGGAATTACAGCAGCATCCCGAATATAAAGAAGCGCTCGTGGAGCTATTGTTTCAGCTAGCGGATGACGATTTTATTCTCTCTTATCGCGGTTCGGAATGGCTTGGGCTTGCGCCGCACATTGAAGAGGATATCGCGTTTTCTTCCATTAATCAAGATACGATGGGGCATGCGGCAATGTATTATCAGTTGCTAGAAGACATTGGTATCGGAAAGGCAGATGTTTTGGCACATCAGCGCCCATCATCCGAACGCCGAAACGCAATTTTACTCGAGGAAGTCAACGGCCCTGGCCATTATTTGCGCGAACCTCGATATGATTGGGCATTTGCCGTTGTTCGCCACTATTTTTACACACAAGCGAAAAAAGTGCGCGTTGATTCGTTGAAACATAGTTCGTATGAACCGCTCGCTCAAGTTGCTGTCAAAATCAACATGGAGCTTTATTACCATCTCATGCATTGGAGAACATGGTTCATTCAGCTTACGAATGCTCAAGGAGAAGCTCGTGAACGTATGAAAAAGGCGGTTGTGAAAGTATTTGAAGATTTTGGCGGCGTGCTGACGCTTGGAATGAAAGGAGATAGAATGGTAGAATTTGGACTTATTGAAAACGAAGAGATATTAAAACATCGTTGGATTCAAGCGATGCAGCCGGTTTTTGCAGAAGTAAACCTCGATTTGCCAAACGAGTTCGGTATGAAACGTGGCAACGGACGAAACGGAGAACATACGGCAGATTTAGACGAAGCGATTATGACATTGTCAGAAGTATATCGCCTCGACCCTCTAGCGACATGGTAATTTGTGAGTTTCTCGGAAAGAAGGGGTAACGATGGCCTCCAATCTTGCGGTAGAAAGAATTATGGAAATGTTAGATTTTGTAAAAGATCCTGAAATAGATTCCGTCAGTGTCATCGATTTAGGAATGGTCGAAGACGTTCAGGTTCAACACGGCGAAGTCACAGTCAAACTACTTCCAACATTTATCGGTTGCCCGGCGCTCGATATTATTCAACAACGTGTCGAACAGACTCTTTTGCAGTTAAAAGGAATCGATCGCGTTACTGTAGAATTTATTCGCCATCCGCCATGGACGTCTGACCGAATCACAGAGAAGGGGCGGGAAAAGTTAAAAGAATTCGGTATTGCGCCGCCGCCGCGGCAAGTCGGTTCAAACGGCGAATGGCACGTTGAGTGTCCTTATTGCCACTCTTCTTTTACAGTAATAGAAAACTTGTTCGGGCCTACCGCTTGCAGAAGCATTTTCTACTGTAAGCAGTGCAAAAATCCGTTTGAAGCGATGAAACCAATCTCCACATGGATGTAAAAAATTTATAAACAAGGAGAAGAGAACGATGATTAAAATGATTGCCCTTTATAAACAACCAAAAGATAAAGAAAAATTTGATGAACATTATTTTGGCACGCACGCCCCAATTACCGCGAAAATTCCGGGGCTGCGCAAAATGGAAGTAACGAAAATTACCGGTACGCCAATGGGAGGAGAGAGTGAATACTATTTATTATGTGAAATGTACTATGACAGTTATGAAGCGTTCAAAGCAGCAATGAAAACGAGTGAAGCGAAAGCGTCGGGAAAAGATTTAATGTCGTTTGCAGGCGATATCGTCACATTGATGGTGGGCGAGGAAGTGAAAAATGACTGAGTTTGCGCACATTCGCACACATGTTGATGAGAATGTTGCTGTGATTGAACTGCATCGCCCAGACGTGTTAAACGCCTTGAATAGGAAAATGGTAACGGAAATCGTCACCGCGATGGAATTTTACGACCGCGATGAACATGTGCGCGTCATCGTCTTGACAGGAAGCGGCCGTGCCTTTGCAGCAGGAGCGGATATCGACGAAATGGCAAACGATGATTCCATTACGCTGGAATTGCTTAATCAATTTGCCGAATGGGATCGCCTTGCACTTATTAAAAAGCCTACGATTGCCGCCGTACACGGTTTTGCATTAGGCGGAGGATTCGAACTCGCGCTTAGCTGTGACCTGTTGTTTGCGGCCGATACAGCGGAATTCGGATTTCCGGAAGTGAATATCGGTGTGATGCCAGGTGCGGGCGGAACGCAGCGCCTTACTAAATTAATCGGCAAAACAAAAGCGCTCGAGTGGCTTTGGACAGGAGAGCGTATGTCGGCAAAAGAAGCGCATGAATTAGGGATTGTCAACCGTGTCATCGCGCCAGAGTTATTGGATGAGGAAACAATGCGGTTTGCGAAAAAGCTGGCAAAACAGCCTCCTTTATCCGTCCGCCTAATTAAAGAAGCCGTGAATAAGGCAGTAGACTATTCGCTATATGAAGGCATGCAGTTTGAGAGAAAAAATTTTTATCTCCTTTTTTCGTCTGAGGATCAAAAAGAGGGAATGGCGGCATTTATCGAAAAACGAAAGCCGCGTTTTCAAGGAAGATAAAGGTGGTGCTGTCGATTGTATGAAACGATTCATTATGAAGTGCGCGACCGCGTAGCATGGCTTACGCTTAACCGTCCTGACAAACTGAATGCGCTTACAGAGCAGATGAACAAGGAAATCACGAAAGCACTGAAGCAGGCTGCTAATGATGAAAACGTTCGCTGCCTTGTGATTACTGGGGCAGGACGGGCGTTTTGTTCCGGTGAAGATCTCGGCGGCGTGACGGAGGAAATAGATCACGGTGAGGTGCTAAGGACGCGCTATGCACCGATGATGCAAACGCTCTATCATGTTGAAAAGCCAGTGGTCGCCGCGGTGAATGGGGTTGCGGCCGGCGCGGGAATGAGCTTGGCGCTCGCGTGCGATTTTCGGCTTGTCTCAGAGAAAGCGAGCTTTGTCGAAGCGTTTATTCACGTTGGCCTCATTCCGGATGCGGGAAATTTGTATTATTTGCCGCGATTCATCGGGCATGCGAAAGCACTTGAATTGGCGGTTTTCGGCGAAAAAATTTCCGCGCCAAAAGCAGCCGAGCTCGGGCTTGCGACCGCTGTTGTCCCTGAGCAATCTTGGGAAGAAGAAGTGCAGCGTTTTGCTGGCCGGCTTGCCAACATGCCGACGAAAGCGGTTGGTTTGATCAAACGCTATTTGCGCGAAAGCTGGCATTGTACCTTCGAAGACTATTTGGAAAAAGAAGCTTACGGCCAGCGCATTGCCGGAATGACGGAAGACCACCGAGAAGGCATTCGCGCTTTCTTTGAAAAACGCCCACCATCATTTCAAGGAAAGTAAGTTAAGGAAAAGGAGTGGAAGATAGATGGCGACAGTGAAAGAACAGAAAATGGAGAAACTTGAAACAAAACGTGAAATGTATCATCTGATTATTAACGGGGAGCGTGTCGAAAGCGCTTCTGGAGAAACGTTTACGACATACAACCCGGCAACAGGGGAGCCGGTTGCGAAAGTAGCGAAAGGAACGAAAGAAGATGCGGAACGTGCTATTCAAGCGGCGCGTCAAGCTTTTGATCATGGCAAATGGCGCCATTTTCCTGTCAACAAACGGGCGCGTATTTTAAACAAAATTGCTTCGATTATGCGTTCCCGTTTTCATGAGTTAGTAGAATTAGAGATTTTAGATACAGGGAAAGCACTTTCCGCCGCACAAGGGCAAGTGATGCAGGCGATTGAAGATTTTGAATTTTACGCCAGTGCCATTGTCGGCCATCGCGGTACGGTCAACAATATGCCAGGTGCGTTTCATAATTTTACCGAAAAAGAGCCTGTCGGGGTATGTGCGCAAATTATCCCATGGAATTATCCGTTAATGATGGCAGCGTGGAAAATTGCCCCAGCCATTGCAGCAGGGTGTTCCGTTGTTGTCAAGCCGGCTTCACTAACATCGCTGACATGTATCGTACTTGCAGAAATTTGTCATGAAGCTGGCGTCCCGGAAGGTGTCGTCAACGTAGTGACCGGGTCTGGCTCTGAAGTCGGGAATTATTTAGTTGAGCATCCGCTTGTTGATAAAGTTGCCTTTACTGGTTCGACTCCGGTAGGAAAAAATATTATGGAAAAAGCGTCGAAAACGTTAAAACGAGTGACATTAGAACTTGGCGGCAAATCGCCGAACATCATCTTCGAGGATGCAGACATTGATGCCGCTGTTAACGGATCATTATTCGGAATTTTCTATAATACCGGACAATCTTGTGAAGCGCGCTCCCGTTTATACGTACATGAAAGCATTTACGATCAATTCATCGAAAAATTTGTTGAAAAAACGAAAAAATTGAAGCTTGGCAACCCGTTTGAGCAAGATACCCATGTCGGTGCCATCATTAGCCGCGAACAACTAGAAGTTATTGACGGCTATGTGAAATCTGCCATCGAAGAGGGAGCTACGATTGTCACTGGCGGGAGAAAAGCGAAAGTGGAAGGGTTTGAAAACGGTTTTTGGTACGAACCAACCATTATTACGGATGTCAATCATCAAATGAAAGTCGTTAAAGAAGAAATTTTCGGCCCGGTCGTCGTTGTAATGAAATTTAATGATGAAAATGAGGTCATTAAATTGGCTAATGACAGTGAATATGGCTTGGGATCGGCCATCTGGACAAAAGATCATGCACGTGCGATTCGCGTGGCGAAACAAATTCAAGCTGGTATTGTCATGATTAATAGCCCGTTCTCCGCGTTCCCAGGAACGCCGTTTGGCGGATATAAACAGTCCGGATTCGGACGCGAGCTTTGCATCGAAACACTCGACTTATATACGGAAACGAAAAGCATCCTGTCTTATTATGGAAGCCGTCCGCTCAATCCTTTCGGCGTGTAAAGTGAAAGTGGTTGGTGAAGCACTCTATCTTGCGGATGGAGTGCTTATTTTGTCCTATCATATAAGAACATAGCAAGGAGGGATTTCGGTGATTCGCCATATTGTGGTTGTTGGTTCAGGGGTTATGGGAAGAGGAATCGCTTATGTCAGCGCAGTCGGCGGATTTGAAACGACGCTCATCGATGTGAAAGAAGAACAGTTAAAAAGCGCGAAAAACGAAATTTCGTCTATTTTTGAACAAGGAATTACGCGCGGTAAAATAACAAATTCAGAGAAGCAGGAAGCCGAAGCGCGATTGCATTACTCGACGAATTTAATCGGAGCAGTCAAGGAAGCGGATTTAGTCATTGAAGCCGTGCCAGAAAAATTGGAAATTAAAAAACAAGTGTTTGAGACGATTGATCAACATGCGCCGGCATCTTGCTATTTTGCAACGAATACGTCAACGATGAGCCCAACGGAAATCGCGTCCTTTACGCAGCGGCCAGAAAAAGTGATTGCAATGCATTTTTTCAACCCTGTTCATAAAATGAAGCTTGTTGAAATCATCCGCGGTTTAGAAACGAGCGATGAAACAGCCGATGTTATTCAAAAGGTTGCACAGCAAATGGGAAAAGAAACTGTTGTTGTGAATGAATTTCCTGGATTTGTGACAAGCCGGATTAGCGCCTTAGTTGGAAACGAAGCATTTTATATGCTTCAAGAAGGTGTTGGCACACCAGAAGAGATTGATAAAGCGATTAAACTCGGCCTCCATTATCCGATGGGGCCATTTGAGCTAGCAGATTTAGTCGGATTGGATACAAGGCTCAATAACTTAAAATATTTGCATGAAAAATTAGGGGAAAAATATCGCCCGGCGCCATTGCTTGAACAATACGTCAAAGCAGGGCGGCTCGGCAGAAAAACAGGAAAAGGGGTATATGATTACACCAATAAAGAATAAAAGGGGCGATAAATATGAAAGAAGTAGTCATTGTCGACGCAGTACGGACACCGATAGGAAAATATAAAGGAGCGCTAAAAGACGTCCGTCCGGATGATCTTGGCGCTATTGTGATTCGCGCACTGATTGAACGTAATCCACATCTTCCTGCCCAGCAAATTGAAGAAGTTGTTCTCGGTAACGCCAATCAGGCTGGAGAGGATAACCGGAATGTCGCTCGTATGTCTGCTTTATTGGCCGGATTGCCGGTCGAAGTAGCGGGGACGACGGTTAACCGCTTGTGCGGATCAGGGCTTGATGCGGTGAACTACGCGGCGCGCGCCATCATGACAGGAGAAGCGGAAGTGGTCATTGCCGGCGGAACGGAAAGCATGACGCGCGCGCCATTTGTCATGGCAAAACCAAGTGCCGACTTTCCACGCGGCAATATGGAAATGTTTGATACAACGATTGGCTGGCGATTTATCAATCCGAAGATGGAGGAAATGTATGGAACGGACAGCATGCCGCAAACAGCGGAAAATGTCGCAAAGCGGTTCGGCATTTCCCGAGAAGAACAAGATGAATTTGCCTATGAGAGCCAAATGAAAGCGAAAAAGGCGATTGAATCGAACCGATTTGCCGACGAATTAGTTCCGGTTATCTACTACGACCGCAAAGGCAATCAAGTCATCGTGGACAAAGATGAACATCCCCGTCCAGACACGACGCTGGAAAAACTCGCAAAACTGCGTCCGCTCTTTGAAAACGGCACTGTCACAGCCGGAAATGCTTCAGGAGTAAATGACGGAGCGTCCGCGCTTTTATTGATGAGCGCGGAAAAAGCGAAAGAACTTGGTATGAAACCACTTGTGAAGTATGTAACATCGGCTGTGGCGGGAGTAGAGCCAGCGGTGATGGGAATTGGCCCGATTTATGCGACAAGAAAAGCGTTGGCTCGCGCTGGCTTAAAGATTGGTGATATTGGTTTAACAGAGTTGAATGAAGCGTTTGCATCTCAATCGATCGAATGCATTAGACAGCTTGGCCTTGACCGCGAAAAGGTAAATGTCAACGGTGGAGCGATCGCTCTTGGCCATCCGCTTGGGGCAAGTGGCGCCCGCATTTTAACAACACTCATTTACGAAATGAAAAAACAGGGCGTTAAATATGGACTTGCAACGATGTGTATCGGCGTTGGCCAAGGAATTGCTACGATTGTTGAAAATACTGATGAATGATGAGGGGAAGAACAATGGAAATGATAATGGCAAACGTATTGGTGGAAAAGAGAGATCATATAGGTTACGTGACATTGCACCGTCCAGAAGCGATGAACTGTTTTGATTACGCCACGTTGTGCCAGCTTGGAGAAGCAGTGGAGCGCATCCACCTTAATCGCGACATTCGTGTTGTGATTTTTACTGGCGCGGGAGACAAAGCGTTCAGCGCAGGCGCGGATTTAAAAGAACGGAAGACGTTGAATGAAATGGAAGTGCGGCGCAACGTGAAAAAAATCCGCGACGTTTTCAATGCTGTGGCCAATTTGCCGCAGCCGACGATTGCTGCTGTAAATGGGTATGCGTTTGGCGGCGGATTTGAACTAATGCTTGCTTGTGATTTCAGAATCGCAGTGAAAGGAGCAATCATGGGGTTAACCGAAGTGAGCTGGGCGATTATCCCAGGCGCTGGCGGAACGCAGCGGCTTCCTAGGTTAATTGGCGAAGCGAAAGCGAAAGAGTTAATTTTGACGGCCCGTAAAATAACTGCTGAACAAGCGTATGAATACGGTCTGTTAACAAACGTAGTAGAAAAAGAAAATTTAATGCCTAGTTGTGAAGCGCTGGCACACGAAATGATGCAAAATGGCCCAATTGCTTTGCAGCAAGCGAAATACGCGATTCAACAAGGCATGAACGTTGATTTGCAAACAGGGCTCGCCATTGAAGCGAAAGCATACGAATTAACGATTCCGACGAAAGATCGCTTAGAAGCATTAGCTGCATTTAGCGAAAAGCGAAAACCACAATTTACAGGGGAGTGACTCATCGCATGAGCCTCCCCTTTTTATTTAACGTTTTTTTTTCGTTCGTCTTGTCGTCGTAATAAAAATTTGTTACGATTATATCTTGAAAACAAGATAAAGGGTGTCCACAATGAGCATGAATACGCGGTCGATGATTTTTACTATTTATGGTGATTATATCCGTCATTATGGAAACAAAATTTGGATTGGCAGCCTAATTCGCTTATTAAAAGAGTTTGGGCATAATGACCAAGCTGTTCGCGCTGCGGTTTCGCGAATGAGCAAGCAAGGATGGGTAAAAGCGGAAAAAAAGGGGAATAAAAGCTACTATTCGTTGACGGAACGGGGAATTAAACGCATGGAAGAAGCCGCAAAACGTATTTATAAAATCCGCCCGGAAAAATGGGACGGCAAGTGGCGTATTTTAGTGTATACGATTCCTGAAGAAATACGGAATGTGCGGGACGAATTGCGCAGAGAGCTCGTTTGGAGCGGTTTTGGCACGATTTCCAACAGCTGCTGGATTTCTCCGAATAATTTAGAAAAACAAGTGTATGATTTAATCGATAAATATGAGATTGAACCATATGTCGATTTCTTTATCGCGCAATATGACGGACCACACACGAACAAGCGATTAGTTGAGAAATGTTGGGACTTGGATGAAATTAACCAAAAGTACGAGGAGTTTATTTCTATTTATAGCCAAAAATACATTATTGATAAACATAAAATTCAGCGCGGGGAAATGTCAGATGCAGAATGTTTTGTCGAGAGAACGAAGCTCGTGCATGAATATCGCAAGTTTTTGTTTATCGATCCGGGATTGCCAGAAGAGCTGCTTCCAAAACAGTGGATGGGGAGCCATGCTGCCGCGTTATTTAGTGAATATTACAAGGAGTTAGCTGTTCCGGCTAGCCGTTTTTTTGAATCTGTGTTTATGGATGGAAATGAACTAGAGAAAAAAGACGAGGAATATGATGTCTATGATCATCCTTTTATTGTGGAATGACACTTTTCCACTGAAAAGCATAAAAGCACTGCTGATGGAAAGCAGTGCTTTTATGCTTTTTTGCTTCGATCTGCTAACAGTTGACGATATTCTTTCCCTTTTTGAACGTACGTATCAATCGACAATTGAATAAGTGCTAAATCTTTTTCAGTAATTTCACGGACAACTTTTCCCGGAGAACCCATGACAAGAGAACGCGGCGGAATTTTTTTGCCGGAAGGAATTAACGTGTTCGCCCCGATAATGCATTCTTCGCCGATTTCGGCACCGTCTAAAATCGTGGAACCCATGCCGATAATAGAGCGTTTTCGAACGGTGCAGCCGTGAAGAATGACATTGTGGCCGACCGTCACTTCGTCTTCCACCACAAGCGGCGATCCCTCATATAAATGGCATGTCGAGTTATCTTGAATGCTGCAGCGCTCCCCAATAATAATCGGTGCTTCATCGCCTCGCAACACGGCATTAAACCAAATGGTCGATTCTTTTCCAATCGTAACATCGCCGATAATATGAGCGCCAGGAGCGATAAATACTGTATCGTCCACTTTCGGCGTTTTTCCATTATAACAATAAATCATTCCCATCCTCCTTAAAGTATGGTAAGGTTATGATAAGTATAACACAATTTTTACGAGGTGGGAATTTTATGAATGATATTTGCCGTTTGCTACATATTCGTTATCCGATCATTCAAGGGGGAATGGGCAATATTAGCAACGCGCAGCTGGCTAGTGCCGTGTCCGAAGCGGGAGGGCTTGGAACGATTGGTGTTGGCACAATGCCGCCCGATGAGGTGGAAGCAATCATCAACGAAACAAAGCGGAGAACAAGCCAACCATTTGCCGTTAATATTCCGATTCAAGTAACGCCGTATGTAGACGAAATGATATCGTTAGTCTTCAAACATCGCGTTCCTGTCGTTTCATTGTCAGCGGGGAATCCGGCACCGCTTATTCCACGTCTTGCGGAACAAGGCGTGAAAATAATTGTCGTGACCGCTTCGGTGAAACAGGCGAAAAAAGCGGAAGCAGCGGGGGCAAATATTATTGTTGCTGAAGGATATGAAGCAGCGGGAATTAATTCGTCGTTAGAATTGACGACAATGGCGTTGATCCCACAAATCACAAGCGCTGTCCGCATTCCTGTCGTAGCTGCCGGCGGAATTGGAGACGGCAGGGGATTACTCGCTGCATTCGCTCTTGGCGCTCAAGGAGTTCAATTAGGTACGCGCCTCATTGCAACAAAAGATGCGCCGTTTCATGAGACGTACAAACAGTTAATCACCAATGCCGGTGAGAACGAAACAGTGATTGTTGGTCGATCAGTTGGAAGGGTGCGAAGAATTATGCGCACTCCGTATGCAGAGAAATTGCTGCAGTATGAGAAGGAAGGAGTGCCGCTGGAAAAGTTCAATGAATATACATCAGAAGACCGCCATCGTCGCGGAGCGCTTCAAGGGGATTTTTATGAAGGATTTGTCAATGCAGGGCAAATTGCTGGACTCATCGAAGACATGCCGACGGTGGCAGAACTATTTCAGCAAATGATGGAAGAAGCGAAACAGCAGCTGAATAAACTAAACACACTTCTCCATTCATAATATTTTGGGTGAAGAAAGAACATCTTCCCGCCAAGATGTTCTTTTTTATAATTATTATTTTTAAGAAAATTATTGACTTTCTGTCTATTCAATTGATAATATTTATTTAGTATAACGTTATTTTAACGTTATTAAATATTTTTATGATGTTTTTTGTAAGCGTTTGCAAATAGGAGCACATCATAAGGAGAAAATTGGCGTTATGCCAATTTGGATAAAAATCAAGGAGGGATAAGGAATGAAAAAAGCAATCAAACGACTGGCAGTACCTATGCTTGTTGGTATGTTAGCGCTTTCAGGCTGCGCGAAAGAGAAGACAGCGACAAAAGGTGCTGAAGGGAATGAAAAGGAGGGAAAAACAGTCACGATTGGCGTCACGCAAATTAGCCAGCATCCGTCGTTGGATGCTGCGTTCAACGGGTTTAAAAAAGCGCTGGAAGACGGCGGATTTAAAGAAGGGGAAAACGTCAAGTACGATGTACAAAACGCGCAAGGAGACATGAACAACAGCCAAACGATTGCGAACAATTTTGTGTCTGATGGAGTTGATCTTATTTTTGCCAATTCCACCCCAAGCGCACAAAGCGCATTAAACGCTACGAAAGAAATTCCAATCGTGTTTACGTCTGTGACTGATCCAGTCGGTGCCGGTTTAGTTCCATCGATGGATCAAGCTGGTGAAAATATTACTGGAACAACAGATAGCCATCCTGATGCGATTCGAAAGACCATTCAATTTATTGATGAACAAACCGGCGCCAAAACGGTTGGGCTCATTTATAACGCAGGAGAACAAAACTCAGTGGCACAAATTGAAAAAGTAAAAGTTGCCGCGAAGAACACAGATTTGAAGTTTGTGGAAACATCTGTTTCAACAACAGCAGAAGTGAAACAGGCAGCAGAGTCTTTAGTTGGCAAAGCAGATGTGCTGTATATTGTCACCGATAATACGGTTGTATCGGCAATCGAGTCGGTCGTGAGCGTTGCCAATGAAAGAAAAATCCCTGTTTTTACTGGAGAGCTTGATTCATTAAAACGCGGCTGTTTTGCGGCGTATGGGTTTGATTACTATGACATCGGTTATCAAGCGGGAGAAATGGCAGTTGCCATTTTAAAAGGACAGAAAAAGCCATCGGAAATTAAACCGGAATATCCGGACAAATTAAAGCTTGTGATCAATAAACAAGCAGCAGAAAAGCAAGGAATCAAGCTGAAGCCTGAGTGGGATCAAATGGCGGAATACATCGAATAAATTCGAAAGGATGAATGCCTTTGTTGACGGCGATGGTAGGTGCGATCGAATCAGGAATTATTTATGCCATTATGGCGTTAGGAGTATATTTGTCGTTTCGTATTTTAGATTTTCCTGATTTAACGGTGGACGGCAGCTTCGTTACTGGAGCCGCCGTTGCAGCGACGCTTATTGTCAGCGGAGTCAATCCGCTTGTTGCGACATGTCTTGCGCTTTTTATCGGGTTCGCTGCTGGGTGCATGACTGGGATTCTTCACACAGTTGGAAAAATTAACGCTCTTTTGTCAGGGATTTTAATGATGATTGCGCTGTACTCCATCAACCTTCGCATTATGGGGCGTTCTAATGTGCCGCTTTTAAATCAAAAAACAATATTTACAATGATTCAAGAATGGGGGACGAAGTTCGGCCTTGATTCAGCAGCGGCGAAAACGTGGGGAATCTTCGTATCGATGGCGGTTCTTACTCTTCTGTTTAAATTTTTCACGGACTGGTTTTTGCAGACAGAAATCGGGCTCGCGATCCGGGCCACGGGCGATAACCCGCGTATGATTCGCAGCTTGTCGGCGAATACGAATTTGCTCATCGTTTTAGGTCTGGGGCTTTCAAATGCAATGGTTGCGTTCTCAGGAGCGCTTATTGCGCAATATGGCGCGTTTGCCGATGTCGGCATGGGAATCGGCATGATTATTATCGGTCTCGCTTCCGTTATCATTGGGGAGGCAATATTTGGAACAAAAACGATTGCGAGAACGACACTCGCAGTCGTCGGCGGATCGATCATTTACCGCATTGTTGTTAGCCTTGCTTTGCGTGCGCAGTTTTTAGAAACAGGAGACGTGAAGCTTATTACGGCGTGCATTGTCATTTTAGCGCTTGTCATGCCGCAAATCGTTCGCCAACAACAAAAGAAAAAGCGCAAAGAGCAGAAAAGGCGGGAACGCGCGCAGTTCATCGCAATCTCCGCAAGCGGAAAGGGTGAAAGCGATGTTGCAATTAAATCGGATTTATAAAGTGTTTAACGAAGGAACGGCCGATGAAAAAATCGCCCTTCAGGATATCAATTTGACGCTTCAAAAAGGAGATTTTGTCACGATTATCGGCAGCAACGGCGCAGGAAAGTCCACTTTAATGAATTTGATTTCAGGCGTGCTATTTCCCGATGAAGGAACAATTTATATTGACGGCCAAGATGTGACAATGATGCCAGAATACGTTCGTTCTCGCTACATCGGAAGAGTGTTTCAAGACCCGATGGCAGGAACGGCGCCAAGCATGACCATTGAGGAAAATCTTGCGATGGCGTACGCGCGGAATCAAAAACGCACGCTTCATCGCGGGGTAACAAAAAAACGGCGCGATTACTTTCGTGAGGTGCTCGCGACGCTTCATCTTGGCTTAGAAAACCGCTTACAGGCGAAAGTTGGCTTGCTTTCAGGCGGTGAGCGGCAAGCGTTGTCTTTGCTGATGGCAACATTTACAGAACCGTCCATCTTGTTGCTAGATGAACATACGGCTGCTTTAGATCCGGCGAGGGCAGAATTGGTTACCAGTTTAACGAAAGATATTGTTAATCAATACAGATTAACAACATTAATGGTCACCCATAACATGCAACAAGCCATCGATTTAGGAAACCGCCTTATCATGATGGATAAAGGAAAAATCATTTTGGAAGTGAATGAAAATGAAAAGAAGGGGTTAACGGTAGAAAAATTATTGGCGGAATTCCAGCGCATTCGCGGTACTCAACTAGTGAGCGACCGTGCAGTGTTAAGTTGAACAATAAGTGAAGATCGGATAAGCATTTTCGGGCTTATCCCCTTTTTTCGGATTAAAACATAAAATAATATAACGTTTTTAAAACGTATATATATTTATTAGTAATAATAGAAGGAGTGGAACAAGATGAAACCAGGAATGAAAGTGGGAGATACCGCTGTGGTGGAAGCGGTCGTGACTCCTGATATGTTTGCCCAATTTGAAGGGAATATTGTCCATCGGGCTTATTCTACCGTATCCATGGTATATCACATGGAATGGGCTTCCCGTAAAATTATTTTACCTTATTTAGAAGAGCATGAAGAAGGAATGGGAGCGGCTGTATTCGTGAAACATATAGCTCCGACGGCGGAAGGATCAACAGTGACGGTGACAGCGACAGTGACAGAACTTCGTGACAATGTTGTCGTAACGAAAGTGGAAGCGAAAAATGAGGTACAAGTAATCGGAATCGGTGAAGTGAAACAAGTGATTTTACCAAAGCAAAAAATCGATCAAATGTTACAAAAACAACAGTTGCATTCATAGGAGGTTGTAAGAATATGAATACCGTTACCAGTCAGTGGAAAGCGGTGGATATATTTACGCAAATTCGTGACCATGAGCAAGTCGTATTTTGTAATGATAAAAACACGGGATTAAAAGCAATTATCGCCATTCATGACACAACGTTAGGCCCAGCGCTTGGCGGATGTCGGATGTACCCATATGCGACCGTTGAAGACGCACTATTTGATGTGCTCCGTCTTTCGAAAGGGATGACGTATAAATGCCTTGCGGCAGATGTAGATTTTGGCGGCGGCAAAGCGGTTATTATCGGAGACCCGCACAAAGACAAGACACCGGAATTGTTCCGTGCATTTGGCCAGTTTGTTGAATCGTTGAATGGCCGGTTTTACACTGGTACTGACATGGGAACGACGCCGGATGATTTCGTTCACGCGATGAAAGAAACAAACTGCATCGTAGGTGTTCCTGAAGAGTATGGCGGCAGCGGCGATTCTTCGGTACCGACCGCGTTAGGTGTCATTTACGGTATTCAAGCTACCAATAAAGTGATTTGGGGAAGCGACGAGCTTCATGGAAAAACGTACGCCATCCAAGGGTTAGGAAAAGTAGGAAGAAAAGTAGCGGAGCGTTTATTGAAAGAAGGAGCGGACTTGTATGTATGCGATATTCATCCAACGGCAATTGAAGCGATTGTATCATATGCAAAAAAATTGGGAGCGAACGTAAAAGTTGTACAAGGGACGGAAATTTACAGAACAGACGCGGATATATTTGTTCCATGTGCGTTCGGCAATGTTGTAAATGATAATACGATACATGTGTTGAAAGTAAAAGCGATTGTCGGTTCCGCCAACAATCAATTACTTGATGTGCGCCACGGACAGCTGTTGAAAGAGAAAGGAATTTTATACGCGCCAGATTACATCGTTAACGCTGGAGGACTTATTCAAGTAGCCGATGAGCTGTACGGATTAAATAAAGAACGTGTACTACAAAAAACAAAAGCGATTTATTCGACACTCCTTCATATTTATTCCCGTGCAGAAGCAGACCATATCACAACAATTGAAGCAGCAAACCGTTTTTGTGAAGAGCGGTTGCAGCAGCGTAGCCGCCGCAATGATTTTTTTACGCACCGCAAACAGCCGAAGTGGGATATCCGCCGGTAACAGTAAAGGAGGGATTCGATGGAATTTCAGTTTCCGATAATGCAAATTATGAATGAACAAGGGTGTATCGTACGATCCGAATATCGTGAACAAATGACAAAAGAACTGGTAATGACGATGTACCGCCATCTTATCCGTACTAGGACGTTTGATAGAAAATGTGTCAGTCTGCAGCGGCAAGGTCGCATTGGTACGTATGTTCCGTACGAGGGGCAGGAAGCGTGCCAAGTTGGAAGCGCTCTTGCGCTGCGCGATGGCGACTGGATGTTTCCGACATACCGCGATCACGGCGCAATGATGACATTTGGCTGCTCTTTAATGCAGATACTTCTATATTGGAAAGGCCGAACGGAAGGGTGTGTTCCGCCGGAAGGAAAAAAAATCGTTCCGCCGAGTGTTCCGATTGCCACTCAGCTGCCGCATGCAGCAGGAGCAGCTTACGCTGAAAAGAGGAAAGGAACGAAAAATGCAGTTATTGTCTATTTTGGAGATGGCGCAACATCTGAAGGAGATTTTCACGAGGGGCTTAATTTTGCAAGCGTTTTCAATGCGCCTGTAGTCTTTTTCAACCAAAACAATCAATATGCGATTTCTGTGCCGATTACTCGCCAAATGAAATCAAAGACGATCGCGCAAAAAGCGCTGGCATACGACATTCCTGGCATTCGCATCGATGGGAACGACATGTTTGCCGTGTATTTTGAAACACAGCAAGCGCTCGAGCGGGCAAGAAACGGGAGAGGGCCGACGTTAATCGAAGCGGTCACATGGCGTTATGGCGCCCATACTACTTCCGATGATCCATCGAAATACCGCGATCAAGAAGAAAGCAAGCGAAGACGCGAGACGACCGATCCTATCAAGCGGATGGAACGATTTATGCAGCGGGAAGGTTGGTGGGATGAAAAATGGGCGAATCAAGTACAGGAGGAAGTGAGCATGGAAATCGAGCAAGCAGTAGCCGAAATGGAACGATATCCAAAAGCGAACCCGGCTGACATGTTTGATTATGTTTTTGCTCAACCGACGTGGACGATTACAGAACAGAAAAACGCGTATTTTCAATGGAAGCGGGGGATCGAAGGATGATAACGGCGATGAACACCAAGACGCTAACACTTGTGCAAGCAGTGAATGATGCGCTTCGCACGATGTTAAAGGAGAGAGAAGATGTCATTTTGCTTGGAGAAGACATCGGAAAAAACGGCGGTGTATTCCGCGCCACGGAAGGATTACAGGAAGAATTCGGCGAGGATAGGGTGATCGATACGCCGTTAAGCGAAGCAGGATTTACTGGTGCAGCGATCGGAATGGCGATCAGCGGACTTCGTCCTGTCGTGGAAATTCAGTTTTTAGGCTTTATTTATCCAGCATACGAGCAAATTATGACACATGCCGCACGGATGCGCGCACGGACGATGGGGCATTTTACTGTGCCGATGGTTATTCGCGCACCATATGGCGCGGGTGTGCGCGCACCAGAGATTCATTCTGACAGCACCGAAGCACTGTTTACCCATATGCCGGGCATCAAAGTCGTCTGCCCGTCCACGCCATATGATGCAAAAGGGCTGCTCATTGCCGCCATTGAAGATCCTGACCCGGTGCTGTTTTTAGAGCCAATGCGCAGTTATCGTGCAGTTCGCGAGGATGTGCCAGAAGGAAAATATACTGTTGAAATCGGCAAAGGAAAAAAATTGCGCGAAGGAGGCGATGTGACCGTCATCGCTTGGGGGGCAATGGTTCCAGTAGCGCTGAAAGCAGCCGAATCTGCCGAAAAAGAAGGAATTCATGCCGATGTCATCGACTTGCGAACACTCTATCCGCTTGATAAAGATATCATCGCCGATTCGGTTCAAAAGACAGGTCGAACGGTCATTGTGCAGGAAGCACACGCCACCGGTGGATTGGCAAATGATATTCTCGCTGTTATTAATGATACATCGTTTTTATATCAAAAATCGCCAGTAGAACGAGTGACTGGATTTGACGTTCCCGTGCCGTTTTTCGCCTATGAAGATGATTATTTACCAACGCCACAGCGCGTTTTACACGCGATCGAAAAAGTAATGAACTTCTAGCGGAAGGGGGAGAAGCAATGGAAGTGAAGCTTCATGATATCGGCGAAGGAATGACCGAAGCAGTCGTATTAAGTTATTTCGTTAAAAAAGGGGACTATGTAAAGGCAGACCAGCCGCTAGTCGAAGTGCAGACAGATAAAATGGTGGCGGAAATACCTGCGCCAGCCGCAGGTATCATCCAAGATATTCTCGTTCCCGAAGGAAAAACAATTTCAGTTGGCACGACGATTCTTACGTTAAAAGCAACATCACCGCCACTTGCGGAAATGCGGTCCAATCCGCCGGAAGTGCCGACAGAATCCACTCCACCGTTTGTCATAAAAGAAGAAAAGGCAGCTTTCGCTAAGCGGGCGGTAGAACGGCGCGTGCTTGCCTCGCCGCATACTCGGAAAATTGCCCGCGAACACGGGGTGGATTTAGAACAAGTTGTTGGCACAGGACGAGGCGGCCGAATTACCGACGAAGACGTGTACCGCTTTATCGAAACTAACAATGCGAAGCAAGCGAATCATTTATCAGTTGCAGGCGGCGATACGGAAGTTCCATCATTCGCAAAAGCGGATGATCATGCACCAGCGTTTTCTGTCATCCCGTTCCGCGGCCGCCGCAAGCAAATCGCGAAAAAAATGGCGCAATCGTTATATACGATTCCGCATTGCACACATTTTGAAGAAGTCGATGTCACTGAGCTCATCCGGTTCCGTGAAGAATTGAAACAGCACAATTTCCATATTTCCGCAACGGCGTTTTTCATAAAAGCATTGTCGCTTGCGTTAAAGAAGTTTCCGATATTTAATGCCAGGCTTGATGAAGAGTGCGAAGAGATTCATCTTAAACAAGAGCATCATATCGGCATTGCAGTCGACACAGAAGAAGGATTAATCGTGCCAGTCATCAAACATGTCGAAAGCAAGTCACTGCGGGAGATTCATGAAGAAGCGAAACGTCTCACGAAAAAAGCGCAAGAAAACAACCTGGAGCTCCAAGAAATGACAGGAAGCACATTTACCATCAGCAATGTTGGTCCGCTCGGCGGCAGCATTGGTGCAACACCAATTATTAATTATCCAGAAGTGGCACTTATGGCGTTCCACAAAACAAAAAAACGTCCTGTTGTCATGGAAAACGATGAAATCGCAGTGCGCTCAATGATGAACATCTCGATGTCATTTGACCATCGCATTGCCGATGGCGCGACAGCGGTGGCGTTTACCAACTATTTCGTAAGACTGATTGAAAATCCAAAACTAATGTTAATGGAGTTGGTATAAATGGTAGTCGGAGAACTTGCTCATGAACGGGATGTCGTTATCATCGGCGGAGGACCAGGCGGATATAACGCCGCAATTCGCGCCGCCCAGCTTGGGCTGTCTGTCACACTCATCGAAAAAGCGGAACTCGGCGGTGTTTGCTTGAACAAAGGATGTATTCCGTCAAAAGTGTTCACTCATGCTGCACAGAAAATGGCAGAGATTTCTCATATAGAAGAAATCGGGATTAAATTGGGGCATGTTTCGTTTCAATTAGGCAAACTGCAAAACTATAAGACAAAGGTCGTCACTCAGCTTCGCCAAGGAGTCGAAGCGCTTTGCAAAGCAAACCGCATCGAAGTCATTTGCGGCAAAGCGTCCTTTTTATCGGAAGACCGCATCGGTGTTGAGTCGGGAGAAGCGTTTGCTGTGTACCGCTTTCGGCATGCCATCATTGCCACTGGGGCATCATACGTTTCACCGCCATCTATCACTATTGACCATGACCGCATTTTAAACGCTTATTCCATATATGGAGTGGAAGCATTGCCGAATCATTTGCTCGTATATGGAGATGACTATATTGCACTTGAAGTGGCAATGAGCTTTCACGCGTTTGGTTCGCAAGTATCCGTCATTACAAATGATGGCACATTTGGGCTGGATGAAACGGTTGCTAAAGAATTGCAGAGAATATGGAAAAAAAGAAAAATCAAACTTTATCGGCATTGCAAAGTAGAAAGTGTCACATCATCCCCAGACGCCGTTGCCGCCACGTTAAAAACAGCGTCAGGAGAAACGGTGACGGCGGAGGGGTCGCATATATTTGTGGCATGTGAAGCGAAAGCGAACATTGATGAGTTAGGCATCGACCGTCTTGGCATCCGGCGCACGGAACAAGGATTTATTGAGATCAACCATCAAGCGCAAACATCGCTTCCTCATATTTTCGCTGTGGGAGATGTAACAGGCGGGCCGATGCTTGCAGTGAAAGCGATCAAACAAGGAAAGGTCGCCGCTGAAACAATTGCTGGAAAACAGTCCGAAATCGATCTCACCTTTCTCCCGACGATTGTGCATTCCATTCCCCCGATAGCAAGTGTTGGATTGACGGAAGAAGAAGCAAAAGCGCAGTATGAGGACATTCGTGTCGGAAGTTTTCCGGTAGCTGGAAACGGATATGCCGGCATTATTGGTCAAAAAGATGGAGTAGTAAAAATCATCAGTGATACAAAACATGATTTAATATTAGGTGTTCATATGATTGGTGTTGGGGCTATTGATCTCATTTCAAGTGGAATTATTGGATTGGAAATGGCCGCACACGAAGAAGATATAAAATTTCCTTTTTATCCGCACCCGAGTAACAATGAAAGTTTGTTAGAAGCAGTAGAAGCATTGCAGGCGGAAGCAGTTCATCTCCCGCCAGCAAAACAAAAAGGGAACGAGAAAAAAGCAGTCTCTCGCTGAGACTGCTATCTCTTTGTTTGAAACGTTTGTGTTAACCGGGGAGGAAAGGCGGTTGATTTGTTTTCAAATGTATATACGGGGAATATTCATTGCCAAGATCGCCACTTTTTCCATTCCACAATCAAACATGTCTGCGCCGTATCGTTTAATATATTTTTGCAAATGGCCGCATATTCTTTGGCAAACAAATTTTCGATAACCTAATTAACTCATGAACCATAAGCGAACATCGCTACACTCTCTCTAAGAATATGAACCCTTCCTAGCCGAACTATGAAATGGAATCTAAACGCAGCGCGTCTGCACTATGCTGGTAAATGTCAAGCGTATTTTTCACAGGCTCGATAAAATGCTCCGCGCCTATCAGCTTAGGAACGATCTTTATTTTCCTTCAGTAAACGAATACAGTTATTCAAAATTTGCATAAAGGCTGCAAGAACGTAATAAAACATTCTTGTCAAAATTCGCAAACAAGATGAGACATTGTAACATTACCGTAAAAAATGTTAATTTTTCTCTTCTTCTTGCATTTTGTCAACCCTTGTTTCGCAAGTAATAGATGGGAAAGAATAATAGGGGAGCCAATGCATGATGAAATATCCATGAAAGAAATTTTTTTACAATTCTTGTTTTCACGGGGATTGGCTTCGATTTTTTATATGAAAACATCTTATCTTGCAGAAAAAAATAGCAAATAAATCTAATATCCATATTTATCCACAAATATTACAAAAAATCCGTGTTATGATGTACGTGCAAGCAAGAAATGTGATTGGAGGAGGAGAAACATGAACAAAAAAATCGTATTTTCACTTGCTGCGTCTTTAGCGATTGTCGGTGCATCTTTTACAGCGAAAGCGGCTGAGGCTGCTCCATGCCCAAATGCACAAGGCTATGAAACTAAAACTTATACGGTCTATCCATCTAACGTACAAGATATCGAAAAATGGATTCAATCAAAACTTCCATTTATTTTAGATAAAACAGGAAATTTCAAAGTAGTAGCAAAACCGGGCACGACAACTGTGCAAAAACCGGCGGCGAATGGACAAGCTCCTGCTAATAAGCCAGCGACACAAGCTCCTGCGCCAAATGAAAGCAAAAAAGCAAATGAAAATGAAGCAGGACTTAAAGCTTATGAACAACAAGTCGTAGATTTAACGAACAAAGAGCGGGCGAAATATGGCTTGCCGCCTTTGAAGGTCGATGTAGCATTAAGCAAAGTCGCTCGGGAAAAATCAAGAGATATGGCGGTCAACCATTATTTCTCCCACAACAGTCCGACGTATGGATCGCCATTTGAAATGATGAAAAAATTCGGCATTTCTTATACAGCCGCTGGAGAAAATATTGCAAAAGGCCAACGGACGCCGCAAGAAGTAGTGGCCGCTTGGATGAACAGCGAAGGCCATCGGGCAAATATTTTGAACAAAAACTATACTCATATTGGCGTAGGTTTTGAAGAAAACGGGTACATCTGGACGCAACAATTTATCAGAAAATAAGCGCCGGCGTTTCTGCGCCACACTACTAAAACACCACTAAGCAGCATTAGTGGTGTTTTTTTCGCCCGTTTCTTGAGCAGCAAAAGTTGATTTTGTTGTTCCCATTCTTCCTTTGCCGATAGGCAAAAACAGCCTGATGAGAAGCTTGATTTTTAAGGGGATGGCGCATTTTTTCATCAGGCAGTCCCCTTGTTATTGTGGACGGTGTTGCAAAACTGGAGTAAAAACTCAAAGTTATGCATAAAGATGCAACACAACACATGCGTACATATTGATGAAATCCATACCATCGAGGCGGTTCCACCCCATCACTCTTTAACTCGTTTAAATACCCGTTCCATCCCGCGGCGAAGCCCAAACAGCCATTGGCCTAACCTCGTTTTCAAAAAGACAGGAAGAACACGGCCATAGGCATTTTTCCGTTCCTCGCTATTGCGGAGGTTGACGGGAGGAAGGAATAGGATTTCTGCTTGTTCGGCTGTTTGCTGAACCTTTTTGTGTCATACGCGGTATCCCCTAACACGAACTCCATCTCCCATTGCTTTATAAAGACTGCTTCCAAGGAGCGTGCTGTCGATCAGCACGATTTGGGGATACCGTACTTCTAGATCTTGGAGCAGCTGTGCGTGAAAAACAGGAAATCCCTGTTTCCGGAAACCACTTCGCCGCACGGGAAAACGTAGACAGATGAGGGACTTCACCAAGCCCGCAGGCCCGCTGAAAACAGCGAAACTGCAGGACGCGTACCAATTTGCGCAAGGAATCAATCGCAAAATAGGTTTTCAAAAAGGAACAATTCAACAACGATTTTATTTTTTCGATACTGGCAGCCTTCCTATCACATACGGTGTTTCTGGCAACGACAGAGAGTCAATATATCGAAATAACGATGCTAAAAGTGGATTCATTTCATAAGACCATGCATGTTCGTTGTTTAAATTGGAAATTATGATCGTGTCCACCCTTTGGAGAGTTGTTTTTTGGTCACTGTATATGATTTCCAAGGCGTGGTTTTTTATATGCATTTATGCATTCGTTATACGTTTTGCAACACATTCATTGTGTTAAAATTCCCGGTTTGTCCAGTAAACTCAGACCGCCAGAAAATAAACTGCTTTTCCCGGCTTCTTTTATACAAATTTCCGAGAATGAATGTTTTATTGCCGATTGAGTTAAAATAACAGTTTCATAAAAAAATATTTTCCTAAAAGGCATAAACATAGAAATAATGATATAATTGGAAAGCGATGCAGTGACGGTACCGGATGCATATTGGGATGTGGAGGAAAAGAGTGAATACATATGAAGATACGTGACTGGGATCAAAATTTAAAGATTCGTTTATTCGGGGAGTCATTAATCAATATCACCTTTTGGATGTTTTTTTCGTTTATGGCGTTCTATTTTACGGAAGCGTTCGGAAAGGATAACGAAAGGATAAAGCAGGAGTGCTATTGATTGTTTCGCAAATTTTTTCAGTCATTGCTAGTTTAATGGGCGGATATTGCGCGGATGCGTTTGGGCGCAAACGGATGATGGTGCTGTCAGCTTATGGCCAAGGGGCGGCATTTTTCTTTTTTGCCCTTGCTAATTCCCCATGGTTTACTTCACCTTATGTTGGCTTTCTTTGTTTTACGATCGCGGGAATTTGCGGGTCGCTTTATTGGCCGGCAAGCCAGGCGATGGTGGCTGATGTCGTGCCGGAAGAACACCGCAGCAGCGTTTTTGCCGTGTTTTATACATTTGTTAATATTGCCGTGGTCATCGGGCCAATTATTGGCGGGATTTTTTATGAACGGTATTGCTTTGAGCTGTTGCTTGCCGCGGCGTTTTCGTGCTCGTTTCTCGCCATGCTCTTGGCAAGGAGACTTCGCGAGACTGCGCCAACGTATGAAAACGGAGGGGCGGCGCGCGGAAAATGGCAGGAGTTTGTTTGGCAGCAAATTCGCCAGTACAGCGTGATCGTGCGGGACCGGATATTTCTCTTGTTTATTATCGCGGGCATTTTGGCGGACAGACGTTTATGCAGCTGGATTTGCTTATTCCTGTGTATACGAAAGATACGGTGGCCAGACAAACGCTATTTTCCTTTGGCGATTGGTCGCTGGCGCTTAGCGGAGAGAAGGAGTTTGGCCTGCTGATTTCCGAAAACGGATTGCTTGTTGCGTTGTGTACCGTGTGGGTGACAAAATGGATGGAACGTTATCATGAACGGACGGCGTTCATTGGCCCGTCGATTGTTTATGGCATGGCGATTTTTTTGTTCGGGCAAATGACATCGATTTGGGGGCTTATTTTTACAATGGCGTTGTTTACGTTGGGAGAGCTGATGACAGCGGGGCTGCAGCAAACGTTTATTGCGAAGCTGGCCCCGAAGGAAATGCGCGGGCAATATTTTACGGCTGCAAGTTTGCGCTGGACGATCGGGAGGGCGATCGCTCCGCTTTTGATTACAGCAACGACATGGTTCGGATATGAATGGACGTTTTTCTTGTTAAGCGTGTTTTCGTTTTTTATATGCGGTGATGTTCCAGCAGTTTGCCAAGCGGGCCGCAGCACCAGGATAAGCGGTCAATAGAAAAAGGGGGAGAGAGCATGTACATAACTCTCATTCGTCATGGAAGATCGAAATGGCAAATGAGGGGGTGGATGACTGGTTGTGAGTTCGCCGAATGGGTGAAAGCATATGATGCGCATGGTATTTTGGAAGAAGATAAAATTCCTGCGGCCACCCTTGAAACGGTGAAAAAGGCAGCACTGGTCATTTCCAGTCCGCTTCCGCGCGCGGTGCAGTCTGTAGAACGCTTGCAACCTTTTTGCCATGTCGCAATCGCGGAATGGATGCGGGAAGTCGACACGCCGATTCCGTTTGCAAATGTTCGGTGGTTCTGTTTGCCGGTTTCTGTCTGGCTGGTTTTTTCACGCATATGCTGGTTATGTGGATATTCATCGGGGGTGGAATCATATCGGGAAGCGAAAAGGCGGGCGGAGTTTGCGGCAGATATGTTGTGTGAATATGCGGAACGATACGGGCATATTGTAGCAGTTGGACATGGATGGTTCCATCGTCTCGTCAGTGCTGCGTTAAAGAAAAAAGGCTGGAAACGGACGGCATCGCCGAGTGCAAAACATTGGCACGCGGTTTTATATACGTTTTATAATAAAAAGCACTAACGGCGCATTTGTTGTTCCCTCCACATAAATTCCCTGATTCTGGCATACAGATGAACTAGACTAAAGACAGGAGAGGGGAAGTTAGGTGAAACAGCATGTATCTACAAACGAAAATGTAGAGGGGGCAAACAGTACAGAAATAAGAAAAACGGGAAACGGCGCAGCGATGCTGGCACGCTATGAACAGAAAAAACAAGCGCGTCTTGTTGCGCAAAAGCGGCGGCAAAAATATTATCGCATCATTCGCAGAATCGGTTTTGTCATCATTGCAATATGGATCATCGGAGAGCTGATTTTAAACGGGTATAGCCTTCTTAAAAACACAGCGGGGAGAGAAATCGCGATTATGCGCTTGGAACAAGCGTTAAAAAGGAAAGATGTCGCCGCTTTGCAAACATATATCCGCATACCTGGCGAAGCGTTTCCCGTCAATGAAACGACGCTTCAGCCATTATTTCTGTATTTAGAGAAGCATCCGCAGGCATATGAAACGCTTGAGCGGGATTTTGAAAAACAGCAGAAAATGAAGCACGTATATATAAAAGGGTTGACGTCGAAACCGCCTATTTTTACGATCAAAGTATACGAAAACCGGTACGTCTTTGAACCAACTTTGTACTTTCTTAAAATTCGTCTTGACGAGGCGGACAGTCAAGTAATGATCAATGGAAAAAAAGTGCGGGGAGAAGCGACAAAAGATCCGTTTGTTAAAAAGGTGGGTCCGTATTTGCCAGGGACGTATACGATCACGAGCGTGAAAGATGGCGAAAAACGCAAAGAACGGACAAAACAAGTTACTCTATTTGGCGGTGCGAGAGTGTATGAAGTCGATTTGACGAAAGAATAAGATCCTTCGTGAAAAGAAGGATCTTTTTGTTTAATAATAAAAGAAAGCGATCCACGCTGTCCGGAAAGGGAATTGGCGACTTTGGCTTTACGCCGCTTTATTTTTATCTTCATCCTCGCCGGCATTCCAATAATATACGCGCGGCAGCCTGATATAGCACCAATATTCTTGCAATAACGTCACTCCGACAAAATATGCCATTTGCCAATCGATATGTTTCATGTCTTCCATCTCCTTTGCATATGTTTTCTTTTCCATCGTATTCTTCCGTTATGTTGTCCTATGCGCGAAAGGAGGCAACAGCGCCAAGATAAACTATTGCGAATCAAAAGGATGAATGCGATCAATGAAACAAAATCAGCAATTGACACGTATGAAAGAAAGGAGACATGCTATAATGAAAGTAAATAGATCAGGAGAAAGGGATGGACGATGAAACGGTTGCTTAGAACGTTATGGCGCTGGTTTGTTTCTTGGAATGTGGGGGTAATCGTGGCGGTGGTGACGTTTTTTCTCGCTGATTTTCACTTCTTTCCTTCCTTCTTTTCAGGAATGGGCGCGATGGTTGTCGCATCGATAATCATGAAAAAAAGAGATGGCCGGATCGCGGGAAATCTTTTAAAGGAAGAAAAAGCGTATATTCGCTCACAGCTTGATGAGGCGCGGAAAAAGTGGAAACAAATGCGCGCCGCCCGTTTTCGCATTCGCTCACTTGCCATGTGGCAAAAAATTTCGCGCATATGCGCGGTTGTCGACAAAATGATTCGCGCGGTGGAGCAACATCCGCATCAGTTTCGTCTTGCCCAATCGTTTTTTCTAAATGAATTGCCGACGGCGGTGACGATGATCGAAAAATACGTGTATTTAACGAATCAGCCTGTACGCAATCAAGAGATGAAAGAGACGCTCTGGAAAACGGAACGGCTTCTTGATGAACTGGCTGCTTCTGCGGAGCAGCGTCTTTTGGAGATACTTTCGAACGATGTTTTTGATTTAAAAGTAGAAGCGAAATTGCTCGAGCAGTCGCTAGAGCAGCAAAAGCTGCCGGAAACGATGGAATGGAGAAAGGAGAACGATTATGAAACCGTCCGATAACATGACGGCAAACGATTTTCGCGATCAACAATGGACAAGCTCGCTTGATTCGTTGTTGGAAAACCCGTTTTCATTGCCGAATGAACAGAGCGAAACTAGCGTGGATGAACAGCGGCAGCCAACAAAGCTGATTGACACGTTAAAGCCAGAACATCGCAGCAAAGCGCTGCAGCTCGCAAAACAAATCGACCCGCGCAATCAGCAAGCGATCATTCAATACGGAGTTGCCGCGCAAGCCGAGCTGTCGAAGTTTTCCCATGCGATTTTGCACCACGTGCAGACAAAGGATGCGGGTCCCGTCGGGGAAGTGATCAGCGACTTAATGGCAAAAATTAAAGAAGTGAATCCCGATGATTTGCTTCCGGCGAAAAAAGGATGGTTGGCGCGGTTGTTTGGCTCTGTGTCCAAATCGCTGCACGGCATGGTCGCGAAGTATCAAAAAATCGGCGTGGAAATTGATAAAATTGCCGATCAGCTTGAGAAGCACCGTCAGTCGCTGTTTCGCGACATTATGATGTTAGAAACGCTGTACGAAAAAAATAAGGAATACTTTGATGCGCTTAACATTTATATCGCCGCGGCTGAACATAAATTGGAAGAATTGCGGACGAAAGTGATTCCGGAAAAACAGGCCCAAGCAGAACGGTCAGGAAACCAAATGGAAATGCAAGAAGTCAATGACTTGTTGCAGTTTGCCGACCGGCTTGAAAAACGGATTCATGATTTAAAATTAAGCCGGCAAGTAACGATCCAGACGGCACCGCAAATCCGCATGATCCAGCATATGAACCAGACGCTTGTCGAGCGCATTCAATCATCGATTTTAACGGCGATTCCGCTATGGAAAAACCAAGTGGTGATCGCCCTGACTTTATTCCGCCAGCAAAAAGCGGTCGAGGCGCAAAAACAAGTGGCGGAGACGACCAACAACCTGTTGCTTCGCAATTCGGAAATGCTGAAAACAAACAGCATTGAAGTCGCGAAAGAAAACGAACGCGGGCTGATCGATATTGAAACATTGAAAAAAACGCAGGAAAATTTAGTCACTACATTAGAAGAAACGCTGAAAATCCAGCAAGAAGGCCGTCTCAAACGGCAACAAGTGGAACGGGAGCTCGTTACGATGGAAGAACAGCTGAAACAAACGCTGTTATCATTAAGACGAAATGATGGATGAAGGAAAAAGCTGACCTCTTATCGTGTGGGGTCAGCTTTTTCGCTGGACTTCTTCAAGATGGATGCGCTTCGGACGGCATTTCTTCCGCCGCTTCTGTTTGCAGCTCTTGCCTCCTCACACGTTTTTTGCCCCATTTTCCTCTTTAATATTTCACCTTGTGCGATCAGCAGCGCGGAAAATGCGCCGTGGCAAGCAGCGTACCGCCGGTTCCAAGCTAAACACCGGCCATCATTGCGGATATTGCCAAAGCGCGGAAGAATGTATAAATCTGCGGGCGCATAAGCAGCAAGCGTCATCCATAAGCTGAATAGCCTGCGGATGAGGTGCCGTGGCAAGCAGCACGTATTTGAATGGAGAGGGCGATGGCATGCATGCTTCACGGCCATCCTTCGCAGCGATTATTCGGCGGAAATATTCGGCCCTTCCAGTTTTTTATCCCCGTATCCCGGCTGTTTCTCTATATCTTTTTCCTGCTGACGTTCTTTCTGTTGTTGTTCAATGCTATTGTTTTGTTTGTTTTGCGTCATGTTGCTTTCATCTCCTCTTGCAGTAATGTTTCATCATTAGTTTGTCGCTTTTATGCAGATGTCATACATGCCCAGCAATTTCCTCTTTTTATTTTCCAAGATTGTTTCATATTAATGATGAGTGGAAAAGAACAAGGAGGCATAAAGATGGAAAAACAAGAAAACTTAAATATTGCGGGAAGGCAATATGATCCATCTGGACATGACCGTTCCGTTTTTTTGCCTTCTGCGTTGGCGACAACGCACGAACAAGTAAGGGATGCGTATGTGGAAGGGACGGTCGACGGGATCATCGATGATGGAAGCGGCGGGGAAGGCGCTCCCCTTTCCCGGCAGCACAACGAGTAAGCCAAGGCGTCAAGGCAGAAAAAAAGCCTTGACGTTATTTCGTTTTTCCGATTTATAATAAAGGATGTACATTGCAGCAACAGGGGAAAATCGTGCCAGTTTATTGGGATTGCGGTCGCGCTATTCGCATCGATTTTGACGGAATTGCAGGAGAAAAAGGAAAGAAAAGCTGTTCGTATTTAGCTTCTTTCCTGACCATACTAAATACTGATTATGTTACATCATATAGGGGAGGCTGATCATGGTGAAATGGCAGAGGGCGCTGCTTGCGTTGCTGAAGGAACGAAAAGACCATTCCATCGCCTTGGCGATCGATACGTCCAATCGGCCGTCACGTCCGATTTTAATCCAAAACATTGTTAAGCTGTTTGAAAAAGTAAGACCGGATACGGTGTTGGTGCAAGCCGATTTTAAAATTCGCGACGTGTCTCCTATTGGCATGGCGACGATTAAATATTTCAAACATGGAAAATCATCGTATACGGAAGTGTTGGAATGGGCGAAAGAAGAAAAAATTGATACGCTTTTTTACATTACCGATGTCACGGGCTATTTTTATGAAGAATTGGAAGTAGATTATGAAGTATTTTGGCTTGTTCCGGATGATTATATGCCGCGCGTGCCGTTTGGCAAGCCGATCCGCGTGGCCTAGACGGACAGAACGCTTTGAACCAGAGCGGTTTAAGGCGTTCTGTTTTTTATTGCATGATTGTTGTAGGTTACGGGAAAGTCCAGCTGCTTTTCCATCATTTTTGCGGCTTCATCCAATAAGAAGGGTATTATAATTATGTCATTAAATATAACAAAAATATTTTGTAATCGGTACCAAAATAAAATTGGTGTTGCAAATACATTTTAAATGTAATATATTTTTACATATAAAGTTATAAAATATAACAGAGGGGGAGAGAAAATATGGATGAAAAAATGTTGGCAGCAGGACTTGATGCGCTTTGGGTGATGGTGAGCGCGATACTAGTAATCAGCATGCAGGCAGGATTCGCTTTGCTGGAAGCGGGATCGACAAGAATGAAAAATTCCGGGCATGTGGCAGGAAAACAAATATTAAGTTTTGCGATTGCTTCGCTTGTGTTTTGGGCGGTTGGTTTTGCGATTGCGTTCGGCGCAGGAAACCGCTTGATCGGAATGGAAGGATGGTTTTTGCAAGGAGATGAAAAGACATTTGCTTCTCTTTCATGGGCGAACGTTCCATTATCGTTGAAGTTTTTGTTTCAGCTCGGCTTTGCCGGGGTGTCGCTGGCAATCGCGTGGGGAGGTTTTGCGGAACGCGCAAAATTATCCGTCTATTTTCTGTTTGGAACGATTTTTATGATTGCGATTTATCCAGTGATTGGCCACTGGGTATGGGGTGGCGGATGGCTTGGCGAAATCGGGATGCAAGATTTTGCCGGATCTACCGTCGTCCATCTGCAAGGAGCGATTGCCGCGCTGATTGCGACAATGTTGCTTGGCCCTCGGATCGGCAAATTTAATAAAGATAAAACGCCGAACGTCATTCCGGGGCATAACCAAGTATATACTGTGATCGGCGGTTTGATTTTATGGATCGGCTGGTTCGGATTTAATGCCGGAAGCACGATGGCGGTAGGCGACGGGTTTTTCGGCCATGTCGCGCTGACAACTAATCTGGCGGCTGCGGCGGGAGCGGTTGCGGCTATTTTAACGGCGAAAATCATGATAGGAAAAGCGGACATTCCAGCAATGGTCAACGGTGTGCTTGCAGCGTTAGTGGCGATTACCGCGGCGTGCGCCTTTGTGGAACCATGGGCAGCGGTAGTGATCGGAGCGGTGGCTGGCTCATTCACATTTTGGACATCGATTTATTTGGAACGAAAGGGCATTGATGATCCGATTTATGCGTTTTCGGTGCATGGCATCGCCGGCATTATTGGTACAATTTCAACCGGGTTTTTCGCAGCGCCTCGTTTAGTCGAAATAACGGGGGTTGGCAAAGAGGGATTGTTGTATGGCGGCGGATTCCATCAATTAATCGTGCAGACGGTCGGAGTGCTGGGAGCAGCGATATATGTGGCAGCGGTATCGTTTATCGTGTTGTTTGTTTTAAAGAAAACGATCGGATTGCGTGTGACAGCGGAACAAGAAATTTCCGGTTTGGACATTAGCGAGCATGGTTCGTACGGTTATCCGGAGCAGCTTGATCCGGCTTATCAGTCCAAGCCACTTACTCAATAACGTTTATGTCGCTGTGCGTTTTCGAAGGAAGAGAAGTCATGGAATTATTATACGAATTAATGAAGCAAATGGAACAGACAGAGACGATCGGAGAACTGCGTGTTTGCCATTATGAGCTTGCCAGGCGGCTGCGCCTTGTTTTGCAATGGGAACGGATTGAATTGCTTTCCCATATTGTCAGCGAGGCGCACGAAGTTCTCATGCAACGGGCGTTTCAGCTTGCGGAAGAGGAAACGCTGCGCGCAGCGGTAGGCATTCGCCCGAGAAAATGGTGTTGGTATGTGATGGGAAGCTTGGGGAGACGGGAGCCGACCATATGGACAGATCAAGATAACGGCATTTTGTTTGAATGCGGCGGGCATGAAGAAAAAGAATGTTATGAATTTGTCCGTCATATGGCGGCAGTCGGAACGAATTATTTATATGAAATCGGCTATCCGTATTGTCCAGGCTACGTGATGGCGACGAACAAACGGTGGGGGCAGTCGCTTGCTGACTGGGAGAATCAAATAAAGACGTATATTCGCGACCGTCTCCCCAATGATATTCGTTTTTTGTTTATTGCGATCGATATGCGGCCTATTTATGGAGACAGCCAGCTCGTTATTGACAGAAGACAGGCGCTGTTTGACTGGATCCACCGTGAGCCGCAGCTGCTTCAACAAATGGGGGAGCATGTGATGTTTCCTACCGTGCCGCTTGGCTGGTTCCATAACGTTCAAATCGAACGGTGGGGGGCATATAGCGGGGCGATTCATATGAAACATGGCGGTTACGTGCAAATCGTCAACGCGTTAAAGTGGCTATCATGTTTTGCCAATATTTCTGCGGCAACGACGCTGGAACGATGGAATGAGATCACGAAACAGGCGCTGCTGCCTGTAGAGCTGGCGAAGGAAGCAAAGGAAGCGCTGGCGATTTATTACTACGTTCGGTTAAAGTACGCGACAGAAGCGGGAAGTGACCGTGACTATGTATTATGGCGCACGCTTGAAGCAAATGAACGAAAATGGCTGAAAAAAGCGATGAGGACAGCAAAAAAGATGCAGCGGTTTGTTGCGCGGCAGGCAGGTGGTAAGTAAATGGACGGACAGCATCGCTTTTGGCAGCGGGCGCTTCGCTTTTTATCGCTTGGAATACCATCTGGAAATGTCCCATCCGCGCTTGCTGACGGGGAACATTCATTCCAGCAGGAAATGTGGCTGCGCACGTTGCGGAAAGAGCAGCAAAAAAAGCAAATCGATATGAGCATGTCTCTTGATGAAGTCACGTTCATGATCATTGACATGGAAACGACCGGGTTTTCACCGCAGCACGGCGATGAAATTTTGGCGATGGCTGCGGCAAAAACGGTGCGCGGAGCGGTAAAAGAGACATACTACACGCTTGTTTGCCCGGAAAAAGCGATTCCGCCGCACATTTCCGCATTGACCGGAATTACAGCAAAAGATGTGCAGTATGCTCCGCGGCTGCATGAGGCGCTGCGTTCGTTTTTATCTTTCATCAGCGGAGGGGTAATGATCGGATACCATATCGGCCATGATTTAGCGTTTTTGAATCATTTCCTTTGGACGCATTATCGGACAAAATGGGCAGCGCGTTTTTTCGATATGCAGCCTATCGTTGAAATGGTGCAGCGCCGGTGGTTTCCAACATTGGATGATGCGCTGGGGCATTATGGGATTTCTTGCGAAAGACGGCATACGGCAGATGGGGATGTTTGGGCGATGGCCGAGCTATGGGCGCAGCTGTTGGCAGAATTAAAAAGGAATAACATTGAAACACTGTATGATTTGTATAGTGCGCTAGGCAAACGATAAAAAGGCGGTCGCCAAAACAGGTGACCGCCTTTTATCATTACAGCGATTTTGTTGGTGTCGGCTCTGCATAGCCTTCTTTATATTTTTCGTCAATCATTTGGCGAATTTCTTTTACCGATTTTCCTTGTTCATATGAAGCGATCGATTCCTTCGCAATTTCAAGGCAGACGCCGCATTTGGTAGCGTGGTCGTCCCAAACGACCGATCCGTCTTTTTTCGTTTCGTAAACGAAACAATCGTAATTATTTTGATGGCCGGCCGACTCGCCGCAGCCGCAGTAGCAAGGAATATGCTTGAGCAAATCTTTATGTTTGGCGGCTTGTTGGTATAAAACAGCCATATCTTCTTCAAAGTTGTTTAAAAATTTAGGAAGATGGTCGATCGATTTTGTCGTTTCACGGATGTCTCCGGAATTGGTGGTATATGCCGCGGAATGGTCATCCTTCGCATTGTTCGCTTTATCATCGGAACAAGCGCCCATGATGATGCCAAATGAAAGCAGGCACGCTGCCATAACGGCGGTTCGCTTCATGCTATTCCTCATCCTTTCTTTAGGATTGTACTTTCAATTTAACATAGTGCAGGAGAAGCGGCAACGTTTTTCCACCAGCAGCGCTGTCAATAGAGACTGCCTGCATAAAAAAGCTGCCTTGCCGAAGCAGGGCAGCTTTTTTTCGTTTATTGCTGTTGCAAGAAATATTTTTCGATATCATCAAGCATTAAATGGGCCGCAAGCACACCGCCTGCCGTGTTCCAAATCGTGTCGCTCACTTTGTATACTTTTCCTTGTTTGGCAACGTTTAAGCGCTTAAAGAGCGGATCGTTAATCCATTCTTTTTCAAGTTTGCTTGCTTCTCCGTCTCCTGTTTCATAGGTGAAGTAGAAAAGGATATCGCCATCCATCGCTGGGATGCGTTCTTTTGTTACGCCCGTTTCGGCAAAGTCATTGACATTTTGTGATTCTGGACGGGCAAATCCAAGCTGGTCTAAAATGACACCAGAGAATGAATCTTTATGATAAATGCGGACATCTCCGGCCATAAAGCGAACGATAGATACTTTCATTTTCAATTTGTCGCCTAATTTTGCTTTTAAGTCTTCGATGCGCTTATCATATTCGGCGATGACTTCTTTTCCTTTTTCTTCTTTATTTACCGCTTTGGCATAGAGCATAAAGTTGTCTTTCCAATTGCCGCGAAGCGTTTCGGCAAAAACAGTCGGGGCGATCGCTTTCAGCTGCTCGTAAATTTTTTCATGGCGCAGTTTATTGCCGATGATTAAATCCGGTTTTAATGCGGCGATCGCTTCCAAGTTTGGTTCTGATTCTGTTCCAAGCTCTTTGACGCCTTCCATTTGATCTTTAATGTGATCATACCAAGGGTCGCCTGTCCATGATTTGACCGCGCCAACCGGTTTTATTCCTAGAGCAAGCAGTGCTTCCGTTCCTTCATTTGTTAAAATGACGACACGTTTCGGAGTTCCTTTAATTTCTGTTGTGCCCATGGCATGTTCAACGGTATAGCTCGTTTCGTTTTGTTTTTCATTTCCGCCAGTTTTTGGCTCTGCTTTCTCATTTTTGCCGCAACCAGCGAGAATGATAACAAGGGTGAGAATGGCAGTGATGAGAAAAGAGAGTTTTGATTTGAACATTATGTATCCCCCTTCATTTTTGATAATGATTTTCATTTACATAAAGAAATAATAAATGAATACGAAAATCATTGTCAATAAAAAATGAAAAAATCATGAAAAGATATTGACATTGAGAGTCATTATCAAATAGACTTCTCAATAGAGATAGATATTTAATTAAGGGAGATTCACGATGTTAGCGACAAATGGGAAGAAATCGATTGGCCTATTCCTGCTATGCTTGTTGCTGCTTACAAGCATTTGGATGAGCATCATTTACGGCTATACCGATACAAGCTGGAAAAATGCGATAGAAGCGTTCACGAACAATAACGGTTCAAACGCCCATATCGTTATTGAAACGGTCCGCCTGCCGCGGGCGCTGATTGCCGCAGCGGTAGGATCGAGTTTAGCAATGGCGGGGGCGCTGATGCAGGCGCTGACGAAAAACCCGCTTGCCTCGCCGGGGATTTTTGGAATCAATGCGGGCGCTGGCTTTTTTATCGTTCTGTTTGTGACCTTTTTCCAAGCCCATTCGTTGCAGCTATTTACATGGCTCGCTTTTATTGGTGCTGCGCTGGCAGCGGCAATCGTGTTTATCATTAGCGCGGTTGGAAAAGACGGAGCAACTCCTTTGAAATTAACGCTTGCCGGCACAGCAGTCGCCGCCTTGTTCGCTTCGTTAACACAAGGAATGCTGGCCGCGAATGAAAAAGCGCTGGAAGAAGTGTTGTTTTGGCTGGCCGGTTCGGTCGCCGGACGGAAGCTGGAAATGTTGACAGCCGTTCTTCCATACTTTATCGTTGGCTGGCTTGGCTCGCTTTTGCTCGCGCAAAAAGTAAACGTTTTAATGATGGGAGATGATGTGGCGAAAGGGTTAGGGCAGCGCACGAATGCCGCGAAAATAGGAGTGGCGCTTCTTGTCGTGTTGCTTGCTGGCAGCTCGGTCGCCGTTGCCGGCCCGATTGGGTTTATCGGCATCATTGTTCCTCATATTGCCCGTGCGCTTGTTGGTGTGGACCATCGCTGGGTATTGCCGTATTGCGCTTTGATCGGAGCGATTTTATTAATTGCGGCTGACATTGGGGCGCGCTATATTTTAATGCCGCGCGAAGTTCCGGTCGGAATTGTGACGGCGTTTCTTGGTGTTCCGTTTTTTGTTTATATTGCCCGTAGGGGGATTATGGTGAAATGAAGAAGTATACATCGCTGCGAGTCGGGAAGTCGATCTCATTTTTAGTCGATAAAAAAGCGTTAACTGTTAGTTGGATATTATTCACTGTTGGCATCGTCGTGTTTCTTGTCAGCGCAGGAAGCGGCGAAATGTATATATCCCCTCTGGAAGTGGCGAAAACGCTGGTTGGAAATGGTTCTGAGATGAATGAAGTCGTGATTTATACGTTCCGCTTGCCGCGCATTTTTGTCGCATTGTTAGCGGGAATGTCGCTTGCCGCGGCAGGTGCGATTTTACAAGGGATGATCCGCAATCCGCTTGCCTCGCCAGATGTGCTTGGCATAACGGGAGGGGCCGCGGCGGCGGTCGTCGCGTTTTTATCGTTCTTTAGCGACGATAAAAATAATTCCTTAACCATCAGCATCCATTGGCTTCCACTTGGCGCGTTTGCCGGCGCGACGGTGGCCGCTTTGCTCGTGTATATGCTGGCTTGGAAAAACGGCATCGCGCCGCTGCGGCTCGTATTAATAGGGATTGCGATATCTGCGCTGATGCAGGCGCTAACGACATTATTAATGATTACCGGCCCGATTTACCGGGCGAGCCAGGCGAACGTCTGGATTACCGGAAGCGTCTACGGCGCTTCGTGGAAACATGTTACACTGCTTGCGCCATGGGCTTTGATTTTACTTGCGGCTAGCTGGCTATCAGCGCGGAAGATGAACATTCAAGAATTAGGCGATGACTTGGCCATCGGTGCGGGGGTTTCCTTGCAAAAGCAACGTTTTTTCCTTCTTTTATTAAGCACTGCCTTAACCGGGGGAGCGGTCGCTTTTGCGGGAGGCATTGGCTTTGTCGGATTGATGGCGCCGCATATGGCAAGAAGGCTTGTCGGTTCTTCGTTTGGCGCACTCCTTCCTGCCTCCGCTTTATTAGGGGCCATTTTAGTCATGGCGGCTGACCTTGCCGGGCGCATGCTGTTTGCCCCTATGGAAATTCCAGCCGGGGTGTTTACAGCGGCAATCGGGGCACCGTATTTTATTTACCTATTATATAAAAGCCGGTATGCATAAAAGGGGTGGAAGAACATGAACGCCTTACAAGCAAAAGGGTTAACATTATCATATGGAAACACAATCATTATCGATGAGCTGGATTTAATGATTCCAAAAGGAGAAATTACCGTATTTATCGGGGGAAACGGCTGCGGCAAATCGACGCTGCTTCGCGCTTTGGCACGGCTTTTGAAGCCGGCAGGCGGTTCCGTTTTACTAGAAGGAAAAGAAATCGCGACATTGCCGACAAAAGAAGTGGCGAAAAAACTGGCGATTTTGCCGCAATCACCGACAGCGCCGGAAGGATTGACGGTACTGCAGCTTGTTAAACAGGGGCGGTATCCGTATCAGACGTGGTTAAAACAATGGAGTGAAGAAGACGAACAAGCGGTGCGGCGCGCGCTCGAAGCGACGAGAATGACAGAATTAGCGGAACGCCCGGTCGATTCGCTTTCGGGGGGGCAGCGGCAGCGTGCTTGGATCGCGATGACATTAGCGCAAGATACGGACATTATCTTATTGGACGAACCAACCACCTATTTGGATATGACGCACCAGATTGAAATTCTTGATTTATTGTTTGAGCTAAACGAGAAAGAAAAACGCACGATTGTCATGGTGCTCCATGATCTTAACTTGGCGTGCCGCTATGCCCATCATATCGTTGCAATTCGCGATAAAAAAATATATGCGCAAGGAAAGCCGGAAGAAATCATTTCCTGTCAACTTGTGAAAGACGTATTTCAAATGGACTGTCAAGTGACATATGATCCATTATTTGGCACTCCGCTCTGTATTCCGTACGGAAAAGGAAGATGTCTTTTGCAGAAAGAAGGAGTCCCGTCATGATTCTTACCGCAGAGGAAATAAAGGTGTTAGAAGCATACCGGCTTTCCACTGTTCCAACCAATTCACCGTTATCGATTCGCGTGGATCATCTGCTTGAGGAAGGTGCCCTCATTCATTATTTAGAAAAAGTCCGGAAAAAGTTAGGAGCTGCCAATAACGTTGTTGCCGCGTCGATGCTTATCAAACGGTATAGCTTTCTTATAGTGATGTCGCTTTATGCGATGTCGGTTTGGAATAAACGGCTTGTGCTGTCACCGGAGCGGATTTGGCTGGAAACGGACGATCATGATGATAAGTGGTTGCCGACTTTTCGTTTTGAGGAACTCCATGCAGAAATATGCACAGGCAGCCGTGAGCAATGGAGAGAAGAGACGGTAAGGCAGCTGTTTGCGGAGCACCTTTTTCCGCTGATAGAAAAATTGCGGAAAACCGTAAAAATATCTGGCCATATATTATGGGAGAATATCTCGATTTACATTTATTGGGTGTATGAAAAGCTTCGCAATGATGAAATCCTTGCCCATGTTCATGAACAGCTTTGCGATGATTTTCACTATCTCGTTCATGGCGCAGATGGATCGTTATTTGGCACTCCGCAACAAAATCCGTTAAAACGGTTTTGGAAAGGCAACGATGGTCCGAGACAGCGGTCGACCTGTTGTCTTCATTATCAAACAGGCAAAGGATCACATTGCCGGACATGCCCTCGCATAGCTCATCAGCGTTGTCAGGCAATCAGTTGATACCCCAATGAAACAGCGCCGCAGGAATTTCATAAAATAGCAAGCTGCAATAATCCAAAAAGTCCTAAAAATAGAAGAAAGAGTATAACCAATCAACCTCTGCTCATCATCCCTTCTAATGAACGCATTAGAAGGGATTTCTTATTATTTCCATTCGTTTTTCGGGACAAATGTTGCACACTAATAGTAACAAACAGCGATGGGGGAGTTACATGATTCAAGAGTTTTTACCGCTCGATCAACCGGTGAAAGAACAAATTATTCGTTCATTACGTGATATAACACAAGAGGCGGAAGCCATCCGCCAATCGTTAATGACGGATGAGTGCTGTATATTGTCGCGTTTAGAAACATTGCAAAAGCATATTTTGGATGTACAAACAGCGGCCGCTTCTTTTTACTTGCATTCTTATTTAGCGGAATATACGCCGCATTATGCCGACTTGTCCCTTGCGGCAAAACAGTTGGCGGAACGTCGTCACGGTGCGCTCATCGTTATTGAGCGCAACGATCCGCTCGATCATTTATTGCATCACGGCACTCCTGTTGGGGCAAAGGTTTCTCCTACGCTGTTAGAAACGATTTTTTATCCAGGCAATCCGCTTCATGACGGGGGAGCGTTAATCCGTTATGATGAAATTGTTTCTGCGGGCAATATTTTGCCGCTTTCCGAGAATGTGACACCAAAGCAGAAATTAGGCACCCGCCATCGCGCCGCCATCGGGTTAACGGAGCGGAGTGATGCGCTGGTGATCGTCGTCTCCGAAGAAACCGGCACTATCTCGTTTGCCATTGCCGGACAATTATACGTACTGCGTCCATGAGAGGAGGGAGAAAGATGGAATTTGCGCCAAGAAGCGTAATTATCAATGAGTTTATTGACACGCTGCAGCCGTTGATGGATGTTTATCAGTTGGATCAAGTCGGAATTTTTGAAGAAGAAGGCGAAGGGAACAAATATTACATCGGCTATACGATCAACAAAGATGATGACATGATTGTCCTTCATATGCCATTTGTCAAAAATGAACGCGGTGAGCTGGCATTGGAAAAACAAGAGTGGACGATACGGAAAGATGGACGGGAACAAAAAGGATATTACTTACTGCAAGAAGCGATGGACGAAATTACTAACAGACGATAAAGAAGACGGTTTATGCCGCTGGGCAAAGATCGTCGTCTTTTTTTATGAAGAAAACAGGAAAACGAAACGATCATCGAGAAGTAAAAATGGGCGGCACATGATGAAACGGAAAGGAAAGAAACGCATGATTCAGGAGATAAACATAGCGGCAAGCGGATGGGCGGAAGCGGTGCTTCACCTTCAATTGCGTTCTTACGCTGTCGAAGCGGAGCTGATCGGATGGGCAAACCTTCCGCCATTGCAAGATACAGTCGCATGTTGCAGCAGTGCGGGGAACGGTTTTTTGGATATATGAAACAAGGACAGCTGGCAGGAGTGATTTCCTATGAGCGGACAAAAACGGCTGTGCACATTTGCCGGTTGATGGTGGATCCCGGCTTTTTCCGGCAAGGGATCGTCAGCGCCCTGAGCAAATTTGTTTGTCATAAAGAACGAGATGCCTGCAACATCACCGTGATGACAGGAAGTGCGAATACGCCAGCACTTTGTTTTTATATGAACGCCACGGTTTCCGCGAAGTCGAACGAATGAGGATGCCAGAAGGGATTTTTATTACTAAACTAGTGAAGCGGCTGGCATGAGCGGGAAATAAAATGAGGCAAATGATTGCGCTTGGGGGCGGCGGGTTTTCCGAAGAGCACGCCGGCGTCCATGGACTGCTATTTGACACAGCTGCGCCAAAATTCACGGCTTTGTTGTCGGAAGGTTTCCTCCGTCTGTAGGGCTTCAGCATCAGCCGGAACTTTTGCGTGACATATTGTTTGTGTTCGACGCGCGGATATGATTTTCTGATTGTGTATGATGCCGATTTTGGACATACGGATCCGATGCGATTTTGCCAAACGGCATCCATGCTGAATGAAAGCGGCCGATGAAGAAAATGTGACTTTCCGCTTGTTTGAGACAGCGGTGGAATAATAAGAATAACATAAACGGGGGAACGAGAATGGTAACATTATATTTAACTAGACACGGCGAAACCGAGTGGAATGTCGAAAAACGAATGCAAGGGTGGCAAGACTCGCCACTCACGGAAAAGGGCAGGCAAGACGCGATGCGGCTTGGAAAACGGCTAGAAACGGTCGATTTGGCGGCGATTTATACCAGCACAAGCGGGCGCGCGCTCGAAACCGCTCAGTTGATTCGTGGCGAGCGGTTGATTCCGGTTTATGCAGAGGAACAGTTGCGGGAGATTCACCTCGGCGACTGGGAGGGAAAGACCCATGAGGAAATTAAAGAAATGGATCCTATCGCGTTCGACCATTTTTGGAATCATCCGCATTTATACACACCGCGGCGCGGCGAGCGGTTTATCGATGTGCAAAACCGGGCGTTTGCCGCCATAGAGCAAATCATTGAACGGCATTCTGAAGGAAACATTTTAATTGTAACCCATGGAGTGGTGTTGAAAACGGTCCTCGCTCGTTTCAAAAACACGCCGTTAACAGAGCTTTGGGCTCCTCCGTATATGTACGGCGCCAGTGTGACGATCGTGAAAACGGACGGAGGAAAATTTGAACTGCTGCTGGAAGGAGATGTGTCGCATTTGGAAAAAGTAAAAGAAGTATGACGAAAGTTTATCGGTTCCATTTTTTTCGATTATCGCTCTTCCTTGAATGCAGGAACAAAGCTTTCGCGCATCAGCCGCTCCTTTGCCTTTATTAGCGGTCCTGTGCCCTTTCTTTTATCGCGGGGCGTTTCTTTTTAATGATTGCCAGTGCTTTTCATTAAATATTAGCTTGGCGGTGAAATGATTGTTGCGCGGAAACATGACAAATTTCTAATTTTTTTCACGTTGGCAAGCGGGCAATGATATGGTATCTTTGTTGCATAGGGACTCGCTTGCTTTCTTTATGCTTCTTTTTCTTTTTGTGATATTTGGAAATAGTCCTTTTCCCGTCATATGTCCGCCTCTTTCCATGAATTTCCTCCCTAAAGAAAAGGATATACACTTTCTTCCCCAAACGTTTATACCTTCCGTTTTTTTGCCCCCTGCGCTTCGTTAAAACGTGTGTAACTTTCTTATAAAGTGGTTGCTAATAAAAATGGAATATTACTGTAAAATTTGGAAGGAAACAAGTATATGGCGAGGAGGAGATAAATGGTTAACTGGTCTTTGCCCCATAAAAAATGGTGGAGTGGTCAAGATGATTGGTTCCACCACAGATATTCGGAAACGAAAAACAATGGAGAAAGCGGTGATTCATGCGAAAGAACGCTCAGAAAAAGCAAATCAGGAAAAATTTAGAACTTATTTCGCGAATGAGCCATGAACTTAGAACGCCGTTAAATGGCATTTTAGGTTTCGCTCAGCTGTTAGAAATGGATGAGTCGTTAAACAGCCAACAGCAGGAATTTGTACAGGCAATATTAAACGGTGCTCGACATTTACTGAATTTAGTGAATGAAATGCTGGACATTGCCAGAATCGAAACAGGGGAGATACAACTTGCTTATGATCTTATTAAACTTGGTTCTGTTATTGACGAAAGTGTCAAGTTGATCGAGCCGTTAGCAGGCAAAAGAAACATAAAAATCGTCAATCAAACGCAGCTGGACAAATATTATGTGTATACGGATTCGACAAGATTAAGGCAAATTTTATTGAATTTATTAGATAACGCCGTGAAGTATAATCGCGACAACGGCACTGTGACGCTCACGAGCAGAAGTGAAGGAGGCAACATATTGTATACACATAAAAGACAGTGGAATTGGCATTCAAAAAAATGAGTATGAAAACATTTTTGCGCCATTTTATCGAATAAAAGGAACGAAAGTGGACGGTACTGGTATGGGACTGTCATTAGTGAAGCAACTTATTCAATTAATGGGAGGAACCATCGGAGTTGAAAGCGAAATGGGAGGAGGAAGTGATTTTTGGTTCAGCCTTCCTGCGGTAAAAGAAGACTGTTCTGGCAGCATGAATTTGTATCAAGAGCGGTTGTCGCAAATCGGGGAAAAGAAAATTTTATATATTGAAGATAGCGTGGTTCATTTAAAGCTAATGAAAAAAATATTAGAGCCATTTCCTAATTTTCTCTTGATTTCTGCCAACTTTGGAAAAGATGGGTTAAAAATTATATTTCGTGAACAATGGGATCTTATTCTCGTTGATACAAATCTTCACGATATCGGTGGATATAAGGTGTTGGAATATTTGCAGGAAGATGGACGAACCAAACAGATTCCTATGATCGTTTTCAATGCCGGCACTGTTTCAGCAGAAATGGAAATGCCAAAAATTGCGAAAAAAGGGTGCAAAGAATATATGGCAAAACCATTAGAAGTCGGGCTGTTTTTTCGAACACTAGAGCAAATATTAACACAAAAATAGAGAATGGATTCTTTGCCTGCAGGGGTTATTCTCTTTTTTGTCCGCTTTTCAAGTTGATGTCGCAAAAAGTAAAAATAACTGTCTAAAATGTCCTTTTTTATCTATGACAAGCGGTTAATGTTGCCTGATATGCAAATAAATTGTTAGACAAACAAAACGAAACAAATTATATTAGTTTCACTTATGAACTTATGACGCTTAGGCGATGAATTGAGGGAAAACGATGAATGTTTATTATATGAAGGAATGGGAAAAAGAAGAACAACTGTTCTATCACGTCTATCAGCCCATTTGGAATTTGGAAGCTTGGGATATACTCGGGTACGAAGCATTAATTCGTGTAGCGAATGGGAACATAGAAAATGTCGAGAGTTTGTTTCAAGAAGCAAGGAAAGCAGGGCATTTATACGAATTCGATACCGCGTCCATCAAAAATGCCGTATCTCATTTTCTCTTTTCCCGATTAAATAAAGAATTGTTATTTTTAAATATTTATCCTTCCACGATTCTTCACGATCGCTTTAAATACTTTTTGGACGAGCTGACTAGCCAATTTCCAGAAATAAACGGGAAAATTGTATTTGAGTTAAACGAGGCGAAAGAAGAAGATGAGATTTGGAAAGTTGCCGAATTAAATGAGAAAATCCAAATGATAAAAAGTTACGGATTTTACATCGCCGTTGATGATGTTGGAAAAGGAGCCTCGACGTTCCAAAAGATCATTGAGTTCCAGCCAAATTACATTAAGTTGGACCGATATTTTGCTAAAGATTTGGCGTTCAATGAGGAAAAACAGCAAATCGTCACTTTGCTGGCAAATTATTGCCGAAACAAAATGGTTCTTATATTAGAAGGGATTGAAAAAGAAGTTGATTTGGCGCAGGCAAGGCTATTACAAGTGCCGGCAGCGCAGGGCTATCTTTTAGGAAAACCACAGAAATTTTTATAAAAAAAGATGTTTGCATGAAAACTGCCGTTAATAGACAGATCCAGCCGCTGGTTGTCGCTGTTAAGCGGCGAGTTTCGTTTGTTGGCTGCGACCATTAAGGTTTGCGAAAGAAGGGGTGTGTATTAGACCGCGGCTGGACCGATCTCGTAAAACCATTCCGCCTTTGTTTCTTTTCCCATACTCCCAATGAATTCTATTCTTTCAAATAGATTACATAAAAGGGGGGTGATGGACAAGTATCGCATTGCGGATGGCCTATGTAAAGTTAATGTATGCGCGAAACAGTGCGATAGATTGCAGCGGTGGCGTAGCAGTTTTAGGGCAAGGGGGTATAATTGTAAAATTCATGCTGGCGGCTTTTATAAACGGGGAATGCGCGGAAGAGCAGCTTAGCGAAAATAACGGAGCGGCCGTTAAAGGGTTGACACGTATTGTTGTTCTGTCTGACCAAACAATTCAAGCCGGATTTGCCAAGAAAGGATCGATGATGCAATTGGCAAAGTCAAATACCGTTTTCCAAAAGGACGAAGCTGCGTTAAAGCGGCTGTGAATAGGAAAGAGAAAGAACAGATCGTTTTTATAAATTAAATGCTGGGGCGCAGGAATAAAATATAGATGGATTGTAACCGTTTACTTGCATTGAGGTCGGATTGAGCGTAAAGGAAAAGTTTCGGAAGCCAGCCGCTTTCACTAATTCCGCTGAATGAAAATATTTTTATTATTTGTTTACATAGATGGATTCATTTTGTGCACGATCTGCGGTTCATGAAAGCGACGCGAGGGAGCGCCGGATAGAAAGGGGGCACAATAATGGAATCCTTCAAAATTATTATTGCCGATGACAATGCAACATCAAGAACCCTTTTGCGCCACTTTATTCATGTTTTGCCGCAATACAAAATTGTCGCGGAAGCGGTGAACGGGGAAGAGTTTGTCCGGCTTGTCCTTGAGGAAAAACCCGATATTGTATTAGTGGATATCAACATGCCCGGCTTAAACGGGATGGAAGCGGTCAAAATATGCAAACAGGCTGTTCCTGCTTTGCAGATTATTTTTATCACAGGCTATGACGAATTTGCCGTTGAAGCTTTTGAAATTTCTGCGACCGATTATATTGTCAAACCGATCGAACGTGCTCGCCTTTTCCGCGCTCTTGAAAAAGCCCGCAAGCTGATCGAATTATTCAGGCAGAACTGTTTATCTATAAAGAAAGACAAACGGCTCGGCCTCAAATCGCACGGTTCTATTCTGTTTCTTCCTTTGGACGATATTTTATTTGTAGAAAAAGAAAGCCGAAAAACCGTTATTCATACTGCGAACGAGCGGTACGAAACGACGGAAACGTTGAGTGAAATCGGGGATAGATTAGACGGGTGTTTTTTCAAAACTCACCGTTCATACATCGTCAATTTAAAAAAGATAGTAAAAATCGAACCGGCAGGGGAAACTTATTTGGCCCATTTCCGTGACAGCCATAAAATTGCTTATATTTCAAAATTAAAAATTAATGAGGTACAAAGGAAAATTTTAGATATTCATGATATTTAATAGTTAATGTAGTGTTGTTTGATTCGACAGCGGCGCGGCTCTTTCAGCAATGCTAAAATAAATCTTTATAGCATGAAGGAGGGCAACGTGAACAACGATAAGTTATTATCAGCCGATTTGTTTCATCGATTGGATATGTTGAATGCAGTCAAAGATATGATTTTTGTGATAAAAGCAGACGGAGACACTTTTTGTTATATATGGATGAATCAAGCGGCATGTTATGAGATAGGTGTTGATGAAACGATTTACGGAAGACAGATCGAGGATGTTTTGTCTCCAGAACAAGTTGCCGTTGTGAAACCGAAATACCAGCAGGTTGCCGAAGAGAAAAGTACTATCGTGTATGAAGATACTTTTGTAACTTCCCGCGGTTCGTTCGTAAAGGAGACGATTCTTATCCCCATTTGTTTTGAAAATGAAACTTGTGGCATCATGGTGGCGGTTGTGAGGGATGTAACAGAAAGAAAAAAGAAGGAACAGGAAAGGCAAAAAGCGAATTGGGAGTTAGAAATAAATGAGCAAAAGTTTCGGGCGTTAATGGAACATAATACGGATATCATTTTTGAATTGGACTTGCATGGAACAGTTCGGCGCGTTAACCATGTAGTCGAAACGGTATTAGGGTACTCCGCAGACGAAATGATCGGTCGTTTATTTATCGTTTTTGTTGCACGCGAAGACAGAAAAAGGGCATTACGGCATTTGCAGAAGGCAATAGAAGGCGATTTCGAAGAATATGAAGTCTCCGTTTATCATCGAGCGGGAAAAAAAGTGAACCTGCAAATAAAAAACGTTCCGGTTATCGTTCATAATCAAGTTGCCGGCGTTTTTTGCATTGCCAAAAATATCATGGAGAAGAAACAACGGCTTGCGTCTTGCGGGGAACGCTACCGAAAATTAGTGGAGTTTCTGCCTGAAGCGATTATCGTATTTAATACGGAAGGAAAAATTATGTACATAAATTTGGCAGGGGTAAAATTGCTTGGCGGCAAGCAGAAAAAAGATATAATCGGAAATGCAATATGGAAATTTTTCCGCAACGCTGCCCAAATCGCGCCAAAAAAACGAAAACAATGGCAAAACAGTTCCGATGTCCAAGAAATTTTCGTTGAGGAATTTGTTCGGCTGGATGGGAAACCGATTTATTTGGAAGTATCGCTATCGTCTGTTGAATATGCGGGAGAATCAGTGATGCAAGGGATTTTTCGCGATGTCACGGAAAGGATTAATTATGAAAAACAATTGGAATTTTTGGCATTTCACGACCCATTGACAAAGTTGCCGAATAGAAGACTGTTTTTCGATATCGTTGATAAATCGATAATAGAAGCGGAGCGGACGAAAAGCGGTTTAGCCGTGCTGTATTTGGACATGGATAATTTTAAAGATGTTAACGACACGTTTGGCCATGATATTGGCGATGAATTGTTAAAACAATTTGCCAAGAGAATAAAGAAAAATGTTGGCGAGCATAACGTTGTTTGCCGAATTGGCGGAGATGAGTTTTTAGTGCTGTTAAAAGGGGTAAAAGAACGAACCGATGTCCATCAAATTGCGAAAAGACTGTCTACAAATATTCGAAAACCTTACCGAATTAAACATCTTACCATTCGGACGACGGCAAGCATGGGAATCGCGGTTTCTCCCATTGACGGCACCACTTCCAAAGCGCTTATCCACCATGCAGATCAGGCGCTTTATCAAGCGAAAATGAAAAAAAACTGCTACCGATTTTATTCATTTTAATCCCCCGCCTTTTGTTTATGCTAAAGGGCGGGGGCAACAAGTTTCACAAGCTATTGGATGCCGTTATTTCATTGCCTGCGGCTAACACATTGCAGCAGTACTCTTCCGCTTGCAGTTAAACAAGGGAAAACCATCGCGCGATATGTGCCGTTAAAAATGTAACGGTAATCGCTATGGCGGTTGGCAGGGCAAATGCAACAAACGTCCATTTTTTGCTTTTTGTTTCTTTATAAATATTAATCAATGTCGTTCCGCACGGATAATGAAGCAAGGAAAACAACATCATATTGAGCGCTGTCAGCCATGTCCAGCCATGGTCGGCGAAAATTTGTTTGAGCGAGTGAAGGCCGTCGACCTCTGTCAAGGAACCGGTTGATAAATAGCCCATCAGTAAAATCGGCAAGACGATTTCATTGGCCGGAAGCCCTAAAATAAACGCCATTAAAATATAGCCGTCGAGCCCAAGCGCCTGTGCAAACGGATCAAGCCAATCAGCGATATAGGCGAGAACGGTCGTACCCCCGATATGAATGTTTCCGAGCAGCCATGTCAACACACCGGCCGGAGCGGCAACCACAATGGCCCGCTTAAGCACGTAAATGGATTTGTCTAATGTGGCGCGAACAATCGTATTCCATATTTTCGGGCGCCGATACGGCGGCAGCTCTAATGTGTAATGGGTCGGGATGCCGCGCAGCGCCGTTTTCGACAGCACCCATGAAACCGCCAGTGTGACGACAATGCCAAACAGCACCATCGCGACGACAACACTAGCGGTGACAAATGTTTTCCATCCACCTGTATAACTTGCCGCCATAAATAAGGAAGACAGCAAGATCAGCGTCGGCCACCGTCCGTTGCAAGGGACAAAGTTGTTCGTCAAAATTGCCAGCATTCGTTCGCGAGGCGATTCAATGATGCGTGTGGACATAATCGCGGCAGCGTTACATCCGAATCCCATCGCCATTGTGAGCGATTGTTTTCCGTGCGCTCCTGCTTTTTTAAACAAGCGGTCCATGTTGAATGCGACGCGCGGGAGATATCCATAGTTTTCTAGCAATGCAAAAATAGGAAAGAAAATCGCCATCGGCGGAAGCATCACGCTGACGACCCAAGTCGTGCCCCGATACAATCCTAGCACGATCAACCCATGCAGCCACTCAGGAGCATGCAACGCTTGAAAGAAAAGCGTGAGATACCCTTCAAGCCATCCGAAAAAGCTTGCTAATATGCTGGATGGAACATTCGCACCAGCAATCGTGATGTAAATAACGACCGCAAGCATCGCAAGCATGATCGGAAATCCCCATAATTTTGAAGTAAAAATGCGGTCTAACTTCTCCGCCTCGCGTTTTGTTTGATTAGAATAGGTAACCGTTTCATTGCAAATTGCTTGCGAAGTGCGGAAAATGGCAGATACGATCTGTTCGCGCGTATCCGCAGGCGCTAGCGCTTGCGCTTCGTTCATCAGATGTTCAAATTGATTTTGCGGAACCGTGACATGCATTTATCCTTACCTCCTTTGTGGATGGAAGTGGTTGCAGGAACGAGCGAAACAAAGACATATCCCCATCGAGCAAGCGGAGCGCGACCCAGCGGGCAGGGTACGCGTCGCCAATCACTTCTTTCACGCGTGGAATCAGCTTTTCAATGCATTGTTCAATTTCTGGACTGTACCGGACGGCAATAGGTTTTGTTTGGATGTTTCCACACACCATCGCCTCGATTGTTTTGACTAACACGTCGATTCCCTCTTTGTTGCGCGCGGAAATCGGTACGACCGGCACTCCTAATTTTGCTGCTAGTTTCTCGGTATCGATACGGATCCCCTTCTTTTTCGCTTCATCCATTAAGTTTATGCAGACGATGACATTGCTTGTCATTTCCAATACTTGCAAGGCGAGGTTGAGGTTGCGCTCTAGCGCTGTGGCGTCGAGAACAACGATCGTCACATCCGGTTTTTCAAAAATAATAAAATTCCGCGCCACTTCTTCATCTGCTGAATTCGAATAAAGGGAATAAGTTCCAGGCAGATCAACTATTTTATAGTGGTTGTTATTGTGCGTTAAAAACCCTTCCGCATAAACGACCGTTTTTCCCGGCCAATTTCCAGTATGCTGGCGCAATCCGGTCAAAACGTTAAACAATGTGCTTTTTCCAGTGTTTGGATTTCCAGCAAGGGCAACGGTATATTCATTTGTTGTCATCGCGTATTCTCTCCCCATAAATATAGTCACTTTCTTCCTTTCGCAATGCAATCGTTGTATTGCTGACACGATAGGCTGTCGGGTCTCCCAACGGGCTTTTTTGGAGAACGGTGATTTCGCATCCGGGAACAAATCCTAAGTCAAGCAATCTTCGTTTCATTGTTTTATCTTCTATGTGAAGTTGTTCAATGCGGAAACGTTCCCCTTCTTCCGCTTCGGATAGGCGCTGTAATTTTGCTGAAGGCATAATAGTTTCCTCCTTGCTAATAAATTGTATACAGATTATAATTTTGCATCGAACCAAATTTTCTTTTATCTTATTCTTTTCTCCTTGTTTTGTCAATTATTTTGTTTCGCGATGTTGCGACGACTTTTCGCATTCTTTTTATGAAGTTCGTTCTCTGTTTCTATATTTTCAACGGTAACAAAAAATGTTATTATATAAATAGTCTAAATTTTCAATCAACAAAAAAGGGGAAAGGGGGGAGCCTGCGTTTTTACGCAGGTGGAAATGAAAACGGTTACGGAAGGGACGACATTATGGACGCCGACAGAGGAGCGTATTCAACGGTCAAGTATAAAACGCTATATGAATTGGCTAAAGGAAAAAAAGGGGCTGGCATTTGAAACACATCAAGCATTATGGAATTGGTCTGTGGAACATTTAGAAGAGTTTTGGGAATCGGTGTGGGAATATTGTGAGATAAAATCGGCGGCTCCGTATCGTTGTGTGCTGGAAGAACGGAAAATGCCGGGAGCGAAATGGTTTCCGGGTGCGACATTGAACTATGCCGAGAACGTGTTTCGCAACGAGCGATCCGATCGGCCGGCGCTTCTTTTCCGCTCCGAGCGCGTTCCTTATCGTGAAGTGACTTGGAAAGAGCTGAAAGAAAAAACGGCGGCGGTTGCAAGCGCGCTGAAAAAAATCGGCGTCAAACCGGGAGACCGGGTGGTGGCATATATGCCAAACATTCCGGAAACGGTCATCGCTTTCTTGGCATGCGCCAGCATCGGCGCAATTTGGTCGAGCTGTTCTCCGGATTTTGGCGCGGGCAGCGTCATTGACCGATTCCAGCAAATCGAGCCGGCAGTGCTGTTCGCGATTGATGGATGCCAATATAATGGAAAAGAGTTTGATAAACGCCCAATTGTCGACGAATTGCGAAAAAAATTGCCGTCGCTCAAGAAAACGATTTTGCTTCCATATTTGCGGAAAAACGTGCAGGAGCGAGATGATTCAATTTTATTATGGGATGAGATCATTCAGGAAAAAGCGGAACTTTCTTATGAATACGTTCCGTTTGACCATCCGCTTTGGATTTTGTATTCCTCCGGCACAACGGGGTTGCCGAAACCAATCGTGCAAGGGCATGGCGGCATTTTAATCGAACATTTAAAAACGCTTATGATTGAACAAAATATTACAAAAGAAAGCACATTTTTCTGGTTTACGACCACGGGATGGATGATGTGGAATTTTTTGATCGGCGGATTGCTTGTCGGAGCGGCGGTCGTTCTTTATGACGGCAGTCCGACGTATCCGGATGGAAACGCATTATGGGAACTGGCGGAAAAGGCCCGCATTACCCATTTCGGAACGAGCGCGGCGTTTATTAACATTTGTATGAAGCATGGAATAAAGCCGAAAGAATCATACGATTTTTCCGGTTTGGAAGCGGTTCTTTCGACGGGATCTCCGCTGACGGCGGAAGGATTTTTATGGGTATATGAAAACGTCAAAGACGACATTTGTTTAGTTTCGTGCAGCGGCGGAACGGACGTATGCACTGCTTTCGTTGGTGGCTCACCGATGTTGCCGGTCCGCGCCGGCGTCATTTCCTGCCGGGCGTTAGGAGCAAAGGTGCAGGCATTTGATGAGAGTGGAAATCCATTGATCAATGAGGTCGGGGAGCTCGTGGTTACGGAACCGATGCCGTCGATGCCGTTGTTTTTCTGGAACGACAGCAATCATGAGCGCTATATTAGCAGCTATTTCGATACGTACCCGGGGGTTTGGAAGCATGGCGACTGGATTAAAATCAATGAGGAAGGCGGCTGCATTATTTACGGCCGTTCCGATTCGACGATTAATCGCGCCGGCGTCCGGATGGGAACGAGCGAAATTTATCGCGTCGTCGAAGCGATTGACGAAGTGCTCGACAGTTTGATCATCGATTTGGAAATGATGGGGAGAACATCGTTTATGCCGCTCTTTGTCGTGTTGAATCCGGGGGCAGTGCTCGATGAGGCGTTAAAAGAGAAAATCAGGCAAGCCATCCGGCAAAATGTGTCGCCGCGCTTTGTGCCAGATGAAATTTACCAAGTCAAGCAAATTCCAAAAACGCTTAACGGAAAGAAAATGGAAATTCCGATTCGCAAGCTGTTATTGGGATTTCCGCTCGAAAAGGCAGTTAATCCAGGATCGATGGCGAATCCGGAATCGCTGGAGTTTTTTATGGAGCTGTCTGCTAAACTCGAAAACAATGTGAAACACCAATGAATGATTGCTGCTAACAGACCGTTCATGGAAAGGGAATGGATAAGGGGAACAGTCTGCTTTGCTTTTTCCGTTTGAATATCATAAGAGGCTATCTTCACTTTCCGATTGAAGATAGCCTTTGTTTTTATAATGACAAACATGATTTTACTGATTCCGGTTTGCAAAATACTGGAGGCCTTTGCGGAAAATCCATATGGAAACTCGGCGCCTGTGGAAGTTCCTTTTTTCTTTTCCTGCTCATAAACATAAACGATGTTTGCTCCAAAGTATAATCTCTATGAGCAATGTTCTGGGCAATCTCCATTGGTATTCATAGCAAGGAACGATGTTTGTTTTCCGCTTCTTCCCAGTTTGCAGGCACATGTCTTTGCTTCTCTTTCATTTCATACATATTGCACGGAATAAAATGCGTATGTACGTTAAAATGGTGATTGCGGAATTTCCTCCTTCCTACTTATGTTTTCCAATAGCCAAGCTTTTCAGAAATTTCGTTTGCTGCGCGCTTGACTTTTGCGATGATGGACGGGTTATATGGGTTCATGCGATGCACAGGGCCAATCACGCTGAGCGCATAAACAACCTTTCCCGTGTAATCCCGAATCGGTGCAGCAATCGATGCTACTCCTTCGCGGAGCTCCTCAATGCTAATGGCATAACCTTGCTGTCGAATTGTTTTTAATGCATTGCGAAATGCATTGGGATCGGTGATAGTGTTTGGTGTATATCTTGCCAATCCTTGTTCAATGTAAGATTCGGTTTTTGCATATTCTTGATAGGATAAAAGAACTTTTCCTGAACTAGTGCAGTGCAAAGGATTTCTTCTGCCGATATGGGATAGGGCTTGAACAGGCCGCTGGCATTCCACGCGATTAATATAGACAACATCCATTCCATCTAAAACAGCAATATGTGCCGTTTCTTGAATGTCCCGAACAAGTTGTTGCAGGATAGGCTGCGCTTCACGGTTAATTTCTAAATGGGAAGTTACAATTGTATTTAAGTGTAAAATTGTCAGTCCCAAGCGATATTTTTGGGTTGTCGGATCTTTTGTAACAAACCCCTCGCTAGCGAGAGTTTGGAGCAAACGGCTTACTGTGCTTTTCGAAAGTCCAAGGGAAGAAGCTAATTCAGTAACTTTTTTTTCTGGTTCTTCCAGCGAAAAACTCCGTAAAATGCGCAACGCATTTTTCACAGAAGAAAGCAGATAATCTTCATTCGGTTTTGACATGTGGATTTCTCCCTCTCTCTTCAAATATTGCATATAGAAGAACATGATTCTTTGATAATAGTATATAACATGTAGAAAAATAAGAAAAATCATAATTTTGTTTCATATGTCAGAATATAGATGTTGTATAGTAAACAAATAGTCCATATGGCAATAACAATCATTTCTTGTTAAGCAACAGATCAATGATGAGGTGAAAAGGAAGCTGGTTCTGATTAGAGCCAGATTCTTCATTTTTATCAATGCAATGAATGAAAATGATGATCATAATAAAAATCTTACATATTGTCAGAAAATATACATGAAAGTTTCATAAATTGCACATAATTATTTGTTATGCTTCATCTTGGCAAAACGATTATGAGGAAAGATTGCTTTATGAAAAATTATTGTTGCTTTTTTCTCTTTTTCATTGTTTTCTGGACTTTTCCGTTAACTTATCATGCCGAAGATACTTTGCAGTCTCGGATTGACAAAGCTCCTGAGCACGGAGTGGTTAAGTTGCCAAGCGGTGTGTATAATGAAACCATTGTCCTCTCCAAACCTGTTACTTTAGAAGGTGTTGGGCAAGTTACGATTCGTTCTTGCAGCAAAAAACCTGTTATCACGATCCAAGGCCAACAAGTAACATTGAGGCATGTGAATGTCGAACAATGCAGCAACGGGAAGGATACGGAGGCGATCTATGTTACAGGCAAACATCATAGATTGGAAAATGTTCATATCCGTACGAAGCAATTTGGCATAAAGCTCGACCAAACTAGCAATACGGTTATTGAAGGAGTCTCTGTGAAAGGGGAGCAGAAGGGAAATGGGATTGATTTGTGGGAGTCGGATTGGAATATAATCCATGATGTCCGTATGGATCAAGTGAGAGATGGAATTTACATGGAAAACAGCCACTCCAACCAGATAACACAAAACGATATTCGCCATTCCCGTTACGGCATACATATTATGTTTTCTGATCACATAACCGTGAAGAATAATGTTTTGCGGGACAATATTACGGGCGCCATGGTTATGGGAACAAAGGGAACAAAAATTGAGAAGAATGAATTGATATTTAACAACCGGAATATAAATGCTCAGGGGCTGCTGCTATATGATGCATCGGAAACGGAAGCTGCTCGTAACAAGATTTCTTATAATCGCGTTGGCGTCTATGCGGAGAGTGCGGAAAATAACCGCATTTTAGCTAATGAAATCAGAGGCAACTTCATTGGCATACAATTCAAAAACGCGAATGCAAACACCGTGTCGGATAATGCGTTTATTGGAAATGTCATTGAGGCACAGGCGATAAAAAGTTCTGAAAATGCGATTGCGCATAATTATTGGGATGCGTCTTTAAAACTGGATACAACTGGATCTGGGATGAGTGCCATACCGTATAGAGCGGATCCGTTTTTCCTGAGGCTGACGAATGATGTGCCAGAGTATCAGCTGTTTTTCCAAGCGCCGGGCATGATTGTGTTACAAAAATTGTTGAAAAGTCCAGACAATGAAGTCATGACAGATGAAGCACCGCTTATGAAAGCGGCTACATATGATGGACAGATGCATGCATCATCCAAAATGCTGCTAGGTGCAGTGAGTGTCAGTATGTTAGCAGGAAGTATAAGTTTATTTATGATAGGGAGGAAAAGAAGATGAAATGGAAGGGGATATTAATGACAATGTTTGCAATTTTAGTATTAGCGGTAGCTGGTTGCAGCAAAAAGGAAGTTAAGCCAGTAGCAATTGATGAGAAAAATGATAAATGCGCAGTTTGCAATATGGCAGTGATGGACAACCAGTTTGCTACGGAAATCATTCTTGAGAATGGAAAAACTCTAGTATTCGATGATATCGGCTGTATGTATAAATGGTTTGGCGAGCATAAGGATGAAAAAGTACAAGCAAGGTTTGTTCGTGATTATAATACAAAAGATTGGATTGAAGCGGATAAAGCTACCTATGTATACGATAAGTCTATTCGAACACCGATGGCTTACAACGTCATTTCTTTCAAAGATAAAAAAGACGCCGAAGATTTCGTAGCTAAAAATAAAGGCACAGTATTAACCTATAAAGAGCTAGAAGATCATAAATGGGAACGGAACAAAGAAATGATGATGAAGATGAAACAAGAGCATGGCACGAATATGGAGATGAACCATTCGCATTAATACAGAAAGGGCAATCGTTCTGATTGTCCTTTTTTACAGGAAGAGGGATTGTATGTGGAACATTTGGTACTCTGAGTGGCGCATGGCGATAAGGCAGCGTTCTTCCTACATGCTTCTATTGCTGTGGGTAAGTGTTTTATCTCTCTTATTTCTGCTGGAACGGAATACTCCTGCTTTAATCGGATATACAAACATGACCGGAACCATTGCGAATTTGCTGCTGTATATTGTGCCGTTGTTTATGCTCATCAGCGGCTCGTTTGCCATCGCCAACGAGATGGAAAATGGACAGTGGCGTCTGCTATGCACGTATCCATTGCCGACAACTTCCTATTTAATAGGAAAACTTGCCGGACAATTTACCGCACAAACGGCTGTGTTTACCTTAAGCTTTGGCGCGAGCCTTGCTATCGGCCTGATTAGCGGAAGTGTTTTGTCCGTAAAATGGGTGCTGGCTCTCTATATCTTTGCGATATCATTAATTTTTTTCTTTCTTGTGATCGGTTTGGCCCTAGGTGCGTTCGTTGCGACAAGGTGGCAGGCTTTAACGCTTTCTGTTGGAGTTTGGTTTTTTTTGATTATGATATGGCCGCCCGCGCTTATCGCTGTCCTTGGTTTGGTTCCTTATCCAATGATTGCCCCGCTTTTAGAAATTGCTCTGTTAAGCAATCCGGCAGAATTGCTGCGTATTGTTTTGGTGGTTCAACTTGGCGGGGGAGCCGTTTTCGGGCAATCCTACGATGGGCTTGTCTCATTTTTGCAGAAAGGAGCGGCATGGGGAATACTCGGTTTATATATGTTTATTTACACATCTTTTTGGTTCATTCTCTCCGCATGGTGGCTTGAAAGGAGGAAAGCGCAATGACCTTATTGCAAGTTTCAGAGGTTTCCAAAAAATATAAAACAAAAGTTGCGCTTTCCGCATTTTCATTGGAAGCAAAACGGGGGGAATGCATCGTCTTGTGCGGCGGGAATGGCGCTGGAAAAAGCACGCTTCTTCATATTCTTGCTGGCGTTTCGACACCGACATCCGGGACAGTAATGTTAAACGGTATCAGTTTACAGAAAAATCGAAAGGCATATGTCTCACAGATCGGCTACATGCCGGATGAATTTTATGCTCAGCAAATGATGACCGTCCAAGAGTTTCTTTCCTTTTATGCGGCATTGCGGAAAACGGGAAAATCAAAAGTAGAGGAAATTTTGAAAAGGATAGGCTTGGCGGAGAAGAAGCAAGAACTGGTGAAAAATTTATCAAAGGGAATGCGGCAACGGCTTTTATTCGGACAAGCATTGCTGGGGGAACCGGCACTGTTGCTATTGGATGAACCGACGAACGGTCTGGATCCATTCTGGGTCAACATGTTTGTCCAGTTGCTTAAAGAAAGGAAGGAAAGAGGCGCCATTATCATTTTTTCCACCCATATGATGGATGTAGCGGCCGAGATAGGGGATCATATCGTATTCATGAAAGACGGATCAGTGGTCAAACATATAAGAAATACAGGCAATAAAGAAGAGATGACTTTGCAGCTGCTGCAGCTGCACCGCCAAATATAAGGCTGCTGAGGATGCTCAGCAGCTTTTTATTCATGCATATGAACACAGCCCATTAATTCACTTCTTGCAAAAATGTGTGGGCCGCAGCTAATCGAAATGATAAGGCAGCGGCACCAGAACGGCTTGTTGCGGGATAGCGGATTGGCATGGGCGATGCCGCGTATAACAGCGGAACAATTCATTAAACAGCCGAACAAGCATCCCCTCGTAGCGAGAAACGGAAAGATGCCCATGGCCGGGTTCTTGTTGTCTTTTTGAAAGAATCTTTTCTAAAAGATTGTTGCTGCATAAACAAAAAATAGAAAAATTTTAAATAAAATACTATAATTAATAAAAAAGGAGGGATTCAAAAACGGGTGAATAAATATCAAAAACTTTCCATTGGCATTATGATTGGTTTTCCTATATTCTTTTTAATCGTAAGCCTGTTTACTGGGAAATGGGGGTTTTTCTTTTGGAGTTTGCCACCAAGTTTTATCAGCGGTATGACAGGGCTTTTCGCTTTTAAACATGCCAATCGGAATACTTACTATTAACAAGAACAGACTGTATCAGAACGCTGTGAAAAAGGCGTTCCTTTTTATGATGATCTAATGTGTTCCATAGCGGCAAAGTTTGAACATAGAACGGAACAGCATTTTTCCGATTTTTTATAGATTGTCTGGCAAATAATATTTATACATTTTTAACGCATTTGTATGTTCCTTTAAAACGGAAATGGTTTTTGGATTCGGCTTGGTATAAATGATCGGAAAATCTTTTTCGCCCAGCTCCTCTTGGACGGGAAATGCTAATATTTCTTTATCTATAGAAAATTCTGCCTGTACACCTGGTTTGTTTCCGCGAGCATCTAAACGAATCCACCGATTTAATGAAGAAAGAAAAACACCATTCAGCGCATGAAGAGAATACCCCTTGTCCGGTGTATCGAATAGCATGAGCCGTTGATAACAAAAACCTGTCGGGATCCCTTGCGATCTTAACAAAGCGGCTAATAAATTCGCTTTTGCGTAACAAATTCCTTCTTTATAGTGAAGCACCTCAGAAGCTTTGCATGTAACTCTTGCGCTTTGTATATCCCATGAGTGCGAAATTTCATCCCTGACAAATTCAAATGCTATTTTCGCCTTTTCCAGTTCTGACTGCCCTTCATGAAACAATTCGTTTATTTTTTTCTGGATGAGAGGATGAGAAAAATCGACAACATCTAATTCTTCCAGATAGTCCTTTAAATTGGCGGATTCGGGCGTTCGTTCCATGTTCGTTCCCCCTTATCAAACAGTTTTGTATAATTATAAAAATATTTAAATAAAAATTCAATTATAATTTGCTTGGATAACTTCTGCTGCGCTATTTGTTGATAGAAAGCCCAGATTGACTTTATCTTCATCGATCGGTTGATAAAGTTTTCCAAGAGCTGAAAGACTTTGCTGCGCTTTCCGCTGCGGGCATTGCCCTGCCCGTTAAAGTGCCGTTCATTTTGGAGGCCTGCTTTTTGTTTGCGTGCTGCCTGCTAATCATATAAAAATAATGTACGGACAAAACATCTTGTCATCAGTTGGGGGAAGAAACCATGATTCATGTGAAGCATTTGCATAAATCATTTCGCGTCCATGTCCGCCAAGCGGGCTGGCTGGAGGCCTTGCGCAGCTTATGGAGGCGCGAATACCGGGTGGTGGAAGCAGTCAAAGATATTTCGTTTACGATCGAAAAGGGGGAAATTGTCGGATTTTTAGGTCCGAACGGCGCCGGCAAAACGACGACGATGAAAATGCTGGCCGGGCTGTTGCATCCGACTTCAGGAGAAATAACAGTTGGCGGTTTCGTTCCGTTTGAGCAAAAAGCGGAATTTAAAAAAATGATGAGTTTGGTGATGGGGCAGAAAAGCCAGCTCATTTGGGATATCCCGCCGATGGAAACATTTTTAGTCAACAAGGCGATTTATGAAATCGATGACCGGACGTTTCGCGAAACGTTGGACGAATTAGTGGAATTGTTGGAGCTTGAGCCGCTTTTGACCAAACCGACGCGCAGTTTGTCGCTCGGGCAGCGGATGCGCTGCGAGCTGGCGGCGGCGCTGCTGCATCGCCCGCAAGTATTGTTTTTAGACGAGCCGACGATCGGGCTTGATGTCCATACACAGGAAAAAGTGCGCCGTTTTATCGTTGATTACAACCGCGAGCATGAAACGACGATTTTGCTGACGTCGCATTATATGGGCGATGTGACGGCGCTATGTGACCGTGTCATGATTATCAATTATGGAAAGTTGATTTATGACGGGGAGTTGACGGTGCTGACGGAGAAACTCGCCCCATACAAGCGGCTCGAAGTCCGCTTTGCCAAGGCGCCTGACGTGCGCTGGGAAGATTTCGGAGAGGTTGTTGAAATCGAAGACGGCAATGTGGCATTGCGGGTGGCGCGGGAGAAAGTGGCAGAAGTGTCGGCGCATTTTTTGCAGCATTTCCACGTCCATGACATTAACATTCAAGACCCGCCGATGGAAGAAGTCATTACGCGCGCGTTTCAGGAGGGATTACATGATTCGTAAATACATTGCCCTTCTGCGCATGAAATATATCGAAATGCTTGCTTACCGCCTGGCCACTCTCGTCTGGATGACGGGCGCCATCACCCAGCCGCTCATAACAATGGTCGTATGGATGAACATTGATCCGGCGCAAAGCGATGCTTTTATTTTTTACTTTATGGCCGTTATTTTTGTTGAGCGGATGACGAGCGCGTGGGACGTTTGGGAGCTTGACCGCGAAATTCGCGAAGGGACGTTTTCAAACTACATTTTGCGGCCGTTGCATCCGATTCACTGGGCGATTGCGGAAAATGTGGTGTATAAAGCATTGTTTGCTGCCATCTTGGCTCCGGTATGGGCGATAGCGGCTCTGTTTGTGCCTGCGCTGCGCTTTGATGTGACAGGGGAACAGGTGCTTTTGTTTTTGGTGGCGGTGCTGCTTGGCGCTGTGCTGCGCTTTTTGCTTAGCTACATTTGCGGGCTGCTCGGCTTTTGGATTACCAAAGTTACGGCGGTCTATGGCGTGCTGGAAGTGATTTCTCTATTTTTATCAGGGCGGATTGCGCCGTTGTCACTGCTGCCGCCGGTGTTGCAGCAGTGGAGCATTTTTTTGCCGTTTCGTTATATGATTGGCTTTCCGATTGACATCATTACCAAAGCAGCCAATAGCCATGATATGCTGCAAGGCTTTGCCATCGCTTCCATTTGGATTGTGGTGTTCGTTATCGCTTTGCGGTGGATATGGAAAGCGGGATTAAAGAAAAACCAAGCGGTAGGTGGTTAAGCGTGCGAAGATATGTACGGATTTTCCGCGAGTTTTTCCGCGCCTGTTTTGTGGAAGAATTGGAATATCGCAGCGAGTTTCTCGGCAATCTCATCTCCAGCTTTTTTGGCATTGGGATTGCGGTTTTGACGGTTAACATCTTTTTCTATCAGACTGACCAATTAGGCGGCTGGACATATGCCGACGTGCTTGTTTTGCTTGGCGTCTTTAATACGCTGAGAGGGATGATTGATTTTGCGTTGCGTCCAAACATGCCACGCCTGCTTGAGCATGTCCGCCGCGGCACATTGGATTATATTTTGACAAAGCCGGTCGATAGCATGTTTTACGTCAGCTTTCGCCATTTAGTGTTTTGGCGCTTGATTGACGTGTTGCTTGGCCTTGGCGTCATTGGCTACGGCTTGATGGTCAAGCGTTATATTCCGTCATTATTCGATGTGCTTATTTTTCTCATTACCATTGCGGCATCATTCGTATTGATTTATTCGTTATGGATGATGCTGATGACGACGTCGTTTTGGGTCATCCGCATTGACGACTTGTCCTTTATTTTTGATTCGTTTTTTGAAACAGCCAGATTTCCGATTGGCATGTACCGCGGTTTGGTGCGCATCGTGCTGACGTACGTCTTGCCAGCCGCTGTCATTACGAACATGCCGGCGTTGTCATTGTTAGGGAAGTGGAATATGGCGACTGCATTTATCGCCGTTTTGCTGGCTTTAGTCTTTTTATGGCTGGCGCGCCGCTTTTGGCGCTTTGCGCTTCGCTTTTATACGAGCGCGAGCAGTTAAGGAGGGGGAATCCTCCTTTTTGTTTTATTATGGAAAATTTAGTTGACTTTAACGTAAACGTAAATTAAAATAAAATTCAGAAAATTAAAATGATAGAAGGGAATAATATGCATTACTTCACCATTTCCCAGCTGGCACAAGAATTTGATATAAGCACACGGACGATCCGCTATTACGAAGAGCGCGGGCTGATTGCCCCGATTCGCACGGAATCGGGACAGCGTCTGTACACAAAAAAGGAGCGCGCGAAATTAAAGCTGATTTTGCGCGGCAAGCGCTTTGGCTTTTCGCTTGAGGAGATTCACGAAATGATTTCCCTTTTTGATCAAGACCGCACTGGGCGGAAACAGCTGGAAAAAACGATCGAATACGGGAAGCAGAAAATAAAGGAGGTGAGCGAGCGGATCGATGATCTCCTGCAGCTGAAAGAGGAGATGGAAGCGATGCTAGCGGATTTTGAAAAGCGATTGCGTGAATTGGAGGGGTTGGATGGATGAACATTTCAGAGCTGCTCGCGCGCAATGCGAGAAAATTTCCGGATAAAACGGCGATCATTGATGGAAACGAAGAGCTATCGTATGCGGAAGTCGACCAGACGGTCAACCGCTTGGCTTCGTCACTGGCCCGGCTTGGCATTCGCCAAGGAGATAAAGTGATTTTGTATATGCCGAATACGAAGGAATTTGTGTTTGCGTATTTTGCCGCGCTTCGCCTTGGCGCTATTGTCGTTCCAGTCAACGCGCGCCTCACTGCTTCCGAGGTGCAATATATTCTCCATCATAGCGAGGCAAAAGCGGTGATTGCCCATGAATGGATTTGCGGGCAGATCGCCCCGCTGGTAGGACAAGGGAATGTCGTTTGGATCAAAACGGGAGAAGCAGCTGATGGCTGGGTATCCATGGCTGACTTGATAGCAGCAGGGTCGCCCGCTCCGGTTGTTTGCCCGCTGAACGAAGCGGATGAAGCAACGATTTTGTACACATCGGGAACAACAGGACGGCCGAAGGGAGTCTTGTTTACGAACCGCAACATTTTTGCCGTCGCGACGATGATGGTCATCGAAGCGAAAATGGACCGCCACAGCCGCATTTTGCATATGATGCCTCTCAGCCATTCCGCACCGCTGCATTTGTTCTTTGTCGGCGGCACCTATGTCGGCGCCACCCATGTACTGGCACCAGCGTTTTCTCCAGAAGCGTTGCTCCAGCTTGTGGAGCAGCATGAAATCACCCACTTTTTTGGCGCGCCTGTTGCTTACTTGCTGGCTGCCAAGCATCCGCGTCTGCATGATTATAACCTTTCTTCCGTCCGCTATTGGACGTACGGCGGCGCGCCTTTGTCACGCACCGAGGTGTTGTTCATTGCCAACCGATTCCGCACCGACCGTCTCATGTGTTTATACGGCCTCACCGAAGCGGGTCCGAACGGAACGTATTTATCGCCAGAAGAGCATGCCGAAAAAGCCGGCAGTGTCGGCAAATACGCCGCCCTTCATTGCGAAGTGAAAATCGTTGATGACCAAGGGAAGGAAGTGCCGCCGGGGGAAATCGGCGAGATTGCGCTGCGTGGGGAAAGCGTGATGAAAGGCTACTATAAAGATGAAGAAAAAACAAAGGAAACAATGAAAGACGGCTGGCTATATACCGGCGATTTGGCCCGCCGTGATGAAGACGGCTATATTTGGGTGATCGACCGCAAAAAGGACATCATTATTTCCGGCGGCGTCAACATTTATCCGAAAGAAGTGGAAGATGTGCTGCGCACACATCCGGACATTGTCGATGTCGCGATCATCGGCGTTCCGCATCCGGAATGGGGAGAAACGGCCAAAGCGTTTGTCGTTGCCGGCAAACCGCTGGAAAATCTCGCAGAAATTTGTGAACGCTTTCTTAAAGGGAAGATCGCTGACTATAAAATTCCGCGCTTATATGAGCAAATTGAGGAACTGCCGCGCAATGCGACAGGAAAAGTGTTAAAACAAGTGTTAAGGGGGGAAGCACGATGAGACGGCTGAGCGACGTTGATCCGAATTTGCTCGCCAACTTAAAAAAGTATTTAGATAAGGAGTTATATGCCTATGCGGAAAAAGAGCTGGAACAGTTTTACCAGCTTTGCATGACCGATATTGACCGCCGTGCTGTGCACACCGACCGCGAAGGCCAGCCGCGCCTGATCAAATACGATCGCTTTGGCAACGAGATTTCTGAAGTATGGGTTAATGAAGGCTACCAGCAGACGGCGAAACAAACATATGAAACGGGAATCGTCGGCTATGTCCATAAGCCGATTCCTGAGCTGGGGCGGAAAGGAAATTATATTTATTCGTACGCGCAAGGCTACCTATTGTCACAGGTGGAGACAGGGTTTTATTGCCCGGTGACATTGACTATGGCCACCGCCTATTTGCTTGAACATTTTGCCGATGAAAATTTGAAGAAAAAATATTTGCCGCATGTCATTTCCACCGGAGAAATTGAATTGTATGAAGGCGCCACTTTTTTAACGGAGCGCCAAGGCGGATCTGATGTTGGCGCTAATGCGGTGCGTGCCGTTCCGTGTGGCGATCACTACAAATTGTTCGGGGAAAAATATTTTGCCAGCAACGCCGGCCGCTGCGGTGTCGCCGCCGTGCTGGCGCGCATTGACGGAAGCGAGCCGGGAACAAAAGGGCTGAGCTTATTCCTTGTCCCGTGGCGCAACGAAGACGGCACGCTTAACAGCATTCAAATCCGCCGTTTGAAAGATAAGCTGGGAGTTCGCGCCGTGCCGTCGGCAGAGGTTGTCTTTGACGGAGCGAAAGCGTATGTCATCGGCGATCCGAAAAAAGGCTTCTATTATATGATGGAAGCGTTAAACTTGTCGCGCGTCTGCAATGCGGTCGGGTCGATCGGCATTATGAAGCGGGCGTTAGAGGAAGCGAAGCAGTATGCCGCTAACCGCACTGCCTTCGGTCATAAACTGACCGACTATCCGATGGTTCGAGAAACACTTGCCAATTTAACGGCACGGCAAGAAGTGCAAACGAGCGCCTGCTTTGAAATGATTTCCGTGTTTGAGCGAGTCATGACTGCACCGGATGAAGCGACAGAGGAAGAAAAAGCGTGGAACCGTCTTCTCATCTCCTTATTGAAAATGCGCACCGCTGAAGAAGCCATCGCCTTTGCCCATGAAGCGATCGAAATGCACGGCGGCAACGGCTATATCGAAGATTTCGTGACGCCGCGCTTGCTTCGTGATGCGCAAGTGCTGACGGTATGGGAAGGGACGGCTAACATTTTAGGACTGGAAGTGTTGCGGTTAATGCGTAAATACCGTGTTCATGAGCAGTTTATTGCCAAAATGGCGGAGGCGCTCTCTTCCCTTTCTGACGATGTTGAGCCGCTTGCCAGTCCGGTGAAGCAAGGATTACACGAACTTGCGGAAGCGTTGAAGCGGCTTGACGGCCAGCCGGAAGAGGTACAAACATTTCATGCAAAAAAAATCGCCAACCGCCTGTGTGACATTTATTTAAGCGTCGTCGCTCTCGAACGCGCCCAAGAAAATGAACGGAATTGCTTGATTGCCCAGCTCTTTTTGCAGCATATTTGGAATCGCCATTTAGTGGATGAACAAATGCTTTCTGTTCGCCATTTTGAAGTCATTATTCATGGACAGAGACAGCTATCCCCTTCGTGACGAAAATGATACAGAGCCGCTTCCATGGCGGCTCTGTTATTTGATAAATGAGGTGGGCACAATTCGACAGAGATAAGCTTGCTGGAGGAAGGAGCATTGATGGGCAGAGTTTCTAAAAAGATGCGAATTGTAAAGTAAAATTTTTTCTTGACAGAAAAAACGATATGAATTAATGATAATAGTAAATAAATCATGCCGTTTTGATAGATCGTTCAATTGCTAGATGGGAAGCAACACAATGAATACATATGTTGTTTTGGCTTGACCGGGATGTTTCACTGAAATAGTGACCATGCCGTTTTTTTGTTCAGCAAATAACAGAGAAGCCTCCCTCTTTGACGGGCAAAGCGAGTCAGCGGGAGAAGCTCAAGGGAAAAGGGGAATAGAAAGATGCCTGTATCAAAAGGAGAAATGGAAGATCAAATCAGCCGTGCGCTGACGCAATGGGAAAAAGAATATTTAGGACGAGGGTCAGTTGCCGTGAAAACGGACATCATCCGGAATATTATTCTTATTCAATTGAAAGGAATTTTAACTCCAGCGGAAAAAAACTTAGCAAGCACGAAGGAGGGGTTGCTGTCGATTAAGCGGATTCGCGCGGATTTAATTGAATCAGGCAGCGAGCAATTAAAAGAAATGATTACGCGAATCACAGGAAAGGATGTCATCAGCATGCATACAGACATCAGCACCCGCACAGGGGAGCGGGTGATCGTGTTCTTATTGCGCGATAATTTAGAGGAAGAATTCCGAAAATAGCGGTAGCCAAGATGAACCGGAAATGTTTTTTATTATCAGAAAATGTTTCCGGTTTTTTATGGATGTCGTGTCAGTTAAAAATTAGGAATAAAGAGTTATTTTAAAATTATGATTCCACGATATCATTTAAGTTATGATAAACAAAAACGTCATTCAAGAATGAAAGAAACGGGAGTGAAGAAGGAAGAATGGCACGCGCGGATGCATGTTTCGCTATTTCTCGCAAATGCCATCATCTTTGTTAAGGATGGAAACAATGAAATTAGCGGTACATGTAGAAAATGCTTGAAAAAACAAGAAAGGAAGGACAGCTCAATGAGATGGAAAGTGTCATATTTAAGCCGCGTTATTTTGCTCACTCTCGTAGGGTTTGAACTAGTGCATTATCTCATGAGCTATCTTCTTGAAAATGTAGTAAATGGAATAGCGGTCTCGTTTACAGTATCCGTGGTGTCAATTATCGTTTCTTTTGGCATTCTCCATTATTTTCTAGTAAAACCGATTTTCGAGCTTACAGAACGGGCGCGGGTCATTATGGATGGCGATGTAAGCCAGACGGTTCAAGTGGAAGCAAAAGGCGAGCTGGAGATACTGTCAAGGACCATCAACAATATGACGGCAAGTTTGCGCAATGTAATCATAAAGCTGCAAAGCGATTCTAATGAATTAGTCCGATTTTCTAATTCACTGTCTGAATCGGCAAATTTATCGATGAAATCGATGGAACAATTATCTGCATCGATCCAGCAAAATTCTGCAAGCATCCAAGAGCAAAGCGCCAATATTGAAGAAGTTCAGGCGGCTGTTGAAGAGATCAACGCTTCTGTCGAAGAGATCAATGCGTCGGCCCAACAAGCGAATGATGTCACAAAAGAATCTTTAAACACTTCCAAAGAAGGCGTTGACGCAGTCGATCACGTTGTTCAACGATTAACGTTAGTGGCATCTGCTTCCGAAAAACTAAAAAATACAATTTCGCGGTTGAACAGCGAATCGAATGAAATCGCCCAGCTGGTGAATATCATTACGAACATTAGTGATCAAACTAATTTGCTTGCGCTAAACGCTGCTATCGAAGCGGCCCGCGCCGGCGAGCATGGGAAAGGCTTTACTATTGTAGCCGAAGAAGTGAGAAAATTGGCGGAAGAAAGCGCAAAAGCGGCCAAAAATATTATTGAAATTGTTAATCGGAATAAAAAAAGTACAGATGAAGCTATGTCTGAAATGGATAAGGTTAGAGATGAAGTGATAGAAAGCCAGCATTTAGCTGATAAAGCAAAACATTCCCTCTCTGTAATCATGTCTGTCACCGAAAAGATTAACGAAAATTCTACCAATATCGCCAATGCTGTCGATCAACAAGCGTCAGCGATAGAACAATTAAACCGCGCTATCGAGTCGATTGCCAGCGCTGTCCAACAAATTTCAGCCGGCACGCAAGAATTAAATGCGGCGGTGGAAAAACAAGTACACACCGCGCAAAATTTAGACGCATCATCTAGTACACTTCAAAAAATGGCAGAAAGTTTAGAAAAAATTACAAAGAGATATATTGTTTGCTAAGGATGAAAAAAATACGCTTTAGCTCATTTATGCTCCTTGGGCATGTGAGAATTTCGTGTCTAAGGAGTTTTTTCTTGCGCATTACGGGCTGCCTCACGGCGCAACCGGAAAAAAATAACACAATGTAAGCGGCGGCATAAACGATCGTAAAGAAGATGGCAAAAACAAACAGCCATACTCGTGCTCCAGAAGGTGCCGCCATTGCTTTCAGAATAAAGCGAAACAACATAAGCAGAAGCAATGAAAAAGCAAACACGAGATATGACGGAATGGCCCCCCGTGTGTTGTCATTCCGAGTGATCCTGTTTGATAGTGAATCTATAAAATAAGCCAATCATAAAGATGGCGACCAAAGCGGCAAACGTGCCGCAAATCCGCCGCTTTTGCGCCGGCGTAGTCTCTCGCAGCAGCAACATCACAACGCCAAAGTATCCAAGCGCAACAAGTTCCATGCATATAACCCCTTTTTTATATTATACTTTTACTTATATGAAGCAAATTCCTTTTTCATCCGCTCTATATTATATAAAGGGAGGGACATTGCCGATGTGCGGACGATTTTCATTAGCTGTTGGGATTGAGCAGCTTCGATCGCTTTTTAAGTTTGTCTTCGAAGAAGACATCGCGCCCCGGTTCAATATCGCGCCAAATCAAGCGGTGCTGACCGTATTTGAAGCGGAAGGGAAAAGAATTGGGAAGATGATGAAGTGGGGGTTGGTGCCATCTTGGGCGGATGATCCGAAAATCGGATGGAAGATGATTAACGCAAGGGCGGAAACGGTCGATGAAAAGCCAAGCTTTCGCCGCGCGCTCAAACGGAGACGTTGTTTGATTTTGGCCGACGGATTTTATGAGTGGAAAACGGTAGAAGGGAAAAAAATCCCGTACCGCATAACCTTGCGGGACGGACAGCCATTTGCATTTGCTGGTTTATGGGAAACATGGGAAAAACGTGGCGAAACGCTGTATACGTGCACAATTATCACCACAACGGCGAACGAATTAGTGAAAGAAATTCACGACCGCATGCCGGTAATTTTGCCGCAAGATTGGCATGACGCCTGGCTGGATCCGCATCTTGAAGATACCGATTATGTGAAATCACTGTTGCAGCCGTATCCTGCTGAAGAAATGAAAATGTACGAAGTGTCGACGATAGTCAATTCACCGAAAAACGATGTCATAGAATGTATGGAACCGGTCAATGGCGAGAAAATGGGGGAGAATGATGCATCCAATCATCTTGTTTGATGGTGTTTGTTCGCTTTGCAGCGCGAGTGTGCAATTTATTATCGCGCGCGACCCGCATGCTGTATTTCGCTTTGCTTCTTTGCAAAGTGAAACAGGCAAAGCGCTGCGGGAAAAGTTTGGCATTCCCGCAATGGACAGTCTCGTGGTGCTTGAAAACAGCCGCTATTATGCGAAGTCAAGCGCCGTTCTCCGCATTTGCCGGCATCTTGCTGGCGCTTGGAAGCTGTTATATATATTTTGGCTTGTTCCAAAGCCGCTGCGGGATAGTGTATATGATTTTGTCGCCAAGCATCGGTATAAATGGTTTGGAAAGCGCGACCATTGCCTGATGACTGCCTCCGACGTCCGCGCTCGGTTTCTTGATGAGCGACAATAAGAAGGAATATGCCCGCTTTTTGTCGTATTGGGAATAAGTAACTAGAATAGGGGGAGATGATTTAATGAATGGTGACCAAAAAAGATGGCTGAACAGCTTGACAGCAGAAGCGTTGGAGCAATTTTCCGAAGACATGATGGCGGCAGCGGAACATGACGAAGACAAAGAGAGACAGCGATTTTATGAAGGGATGGCGGTCGCTAGCAAGCTCGCCGCCATGAAATGCAAAGGGGAGTTTGCATCTATTGATGAGATATTGATCCATCATGTGTATGAGAACATGAAAATGCTGAACATGGCGGAAAGAAACGGTATGTCCTCAACGGCGAAAGAAAGCGCGAACGAACGCTGCTCGTTTTGCTTTCGTAAGAAACAACGTCTTGCCAGAGGGCCATTTGCCTCAATTTGTGAAGACTGTTTGCAATTTGGGCTGCAGGTGATCGAAAGCCAAAAATAATCGTTTTGCAACGACAGCGAGGAAAAGGATGTGATCATCATTGCCCGGAAAGTAGAAGTCGTCCCGTTTTGCGAGCAGTGAGCGACGATGTTTGCCAAAGAAGCGGAAAAGATGAAACAAGTATTTGGCAAAGAATGTTTGCGCATCGATCGTATTGGCAGCACGGCCATCCCGGAAATGAGCGCCAAGCCTATTATTGATATTTTGCTAGAAGTCCATCATATGATTACGTCGACCAATATCATAAGGCAATGGCAGAACTTGGCTATCAGACGATGGGAGAAAACGGCATTCCGCAGCGCCGCTTTTTCCAAAAAGGCGGGGACGAGCGCACCCACCATGTCCATGTGTTTCCGGCAGGAAGTGAGCATATTGTGAGACATATAGCGTTTAAGGAATATATGAAAGAGGCCAAGGCATACAACCGCCTGAAAATATCGCTTGCCAAACAGTTTCCTAATGATATCCAAGCATATATAAAAGGAAAAGAGGCATTTGTAAGAGAGACGGAGAAGAAAGCGTTAGCCTGGTACAGGCAGAAACAACGGCGGTAGATTAACGTCGAGTGAATTTCTGGCTGCTATCGAAGCGAGACAGCTGCTTGCCAAACAGCCGCTAATTGAAACATCGATGTTTATCGCGTTCATCCCTTTTGCAGAGCAAGAAAAGAGAGAAGGCGAAGAAGCCTTTTCTCTCCTCTATTGTGGTAACTGCTTGAGATGTTTATGAGCATAGCTGATCAGCGGATAGCTTAATAACAATAAAATCACAATAAATGTGATGACGCCAAGCCAATGAAAGTGGGCCCAAAAATAGCCGCCGGCTGTGCCAGCAAGGCTGGAGCCTAAATAATAGAATAAGAGGTAAAGAGAAGAGGCTTGCGCCTTATTCACGTTCGCACATTCGCCAATCCAAGCGCTCGCGATCGAGTGACAGCCGAAAAAGCCGAAGGTAAATAACGAAAGCCCGATGATTTTGACAACAACAGACGGAACAAGCGTAACCACCGCACCAAGTGCGGTTAATGCCACGGAAATGCTTAACACCAGCGCATGGCCGGATAAGTCGGCTTTTTTTCCCATATAAACCGAGCTAAAGCTGCCGAACAAGTACACGATAAACAAAAAACCAAGTACGGACTGGCTGAACGAATACGGCGGATCGCCTAATAAAAAGCCGATATAATTATACAGCGTCACAAATCCGCCCATAAATAAAAAGCCAAGCACAATAAGAGCCATTAACGGTTTATTATGTAAATGAACGGCATATGCCCGCAGCGCGGTTTTGCCATTGAGCGGTTTGTTCACTGAATGACGAGGTGCCGGGAGAATGAGAGCAAAAATCAAGCTTAACAGAAGCGAAATAATTCCAATGGCACATAGCGCTGTCCGCCACGAAAACAAGTCGGTTAACAGGCCGGTTAAAATCCGGCCAGCCATACCGCCGAGGCTCGTCCCGCTTATATACAGCCCCATTACTTTTCCGATCCCGGCCGGATGAAATTCTTCGGCGACGTAGGCCATGGCCAGAGATGGGATGCCTGCGGCTGCCATGCCGAGGAACATGCGGGCAAGGACAAGGGAAATAAAGTTGGGGCTAAACGACATGGCCAGCGCCAGCATCGATGTCAGCAACATGGATATCATCATCACCTTCTTTTTGCCGACGCGGTCGGATAAACTAGCTGCGATAAGCATCATTACCGCTAACGTTCCGGTAGATACGGACACTGTCAAGCTGGCGGAGGCGGCGGAAACATGAAATTCTTTTGCGAAAACCGGCAGCAGCGGCTGTGTCGTATATAAAATCGCAAAGGTGACAAACCCGCCGAAAAATAATGCCAAACTAGCTTTCTTATACTCACGCGTGCCTAATTCGATGTACGTCAATGTTCTCGCCTCTTTTATTGTTTATATTTATATTTTTTACTATAACTCTTTTATACGGAAAACGTCCATGCCCTTGAATATCGACGAAAATCGCGAAAACAAACACGCCGCAAGCAGGCGGCGTGTTTGTGTGGAGATTACTATTTCCGTTCAAGCATCCATTTTGGTTTGCCGAACCCTTTGAATTCCTTATCGATCACTTGTTCAAATTCTTTCGATTCTACTGCTTCTTTAATATCTTTGACAAATTGTTTGTTTAAGTCTTTTGTGTTGACAACAATGCGGTTGCGATAATCATCCGGCATGTTTTCTAATGCAAGCGCATCCGTTAGCTTCATTTTTGCGGCTAAGGCATAGTTGCCGGGAACAGCGGCTAAATCGACGCTTTCCACGGTGCGCGGCAATTGGCCGGCTTCAATCGGCTTAAATTTAAGATGTTTTACATTTTCTTTTATGTCTTTTTCCGAAACGGTGAGCGGGTTGACAGACGGATCGAGCTTAATTAATTTCTTGTCTTGCAAAATTAAAAGCGCTCTTGCTAAGTTGGTTGGATCGTTAGGAATCGCGATTTCGCTACCATCCGTGATCTCGTCAAGCGATTTAAATTTCTTCGAGTAAATTCCCATCGGCGCAGTCGGCACGATAATGACTTCGGAAAGAGCGAGATGGTGCTCTTTCGCGAAATTTTCCATGTAAATTTTATGCTGGAACAAATTAGCGTCTAAATCCCCGTTGGCAAGCGCTAAGTTTGGCTGAATATAGTCGCTGAACTCGACTACTTTTACGTTGTAGCCTTTCTTTTCCAATATCGGTTTAATCGCTTTATTGACCATGTCGCTGTATGGTCCGGAAGTAGCGCCGATGGTTAGTTCTTTTTTCTCCTTGTCTTCTGCGGCATTCGAAGCGGTTTCCTTGTTTCCGCAGGCAGCGAGAATGCCAAATGATAGCAAGAAAGCGAGAATGATGGATAGTTGTTTTTTCATAACAAGTTCCTCCTATAATTTTTTTATTTTCAATCTATCGTTTGTCCACTAAACGGGCGATGCGGTCACCGAAAAACTGAATGATTTGTACAAGGCAAATTAAAATGACAATCGTCGTAATCATAACGGTATCGTCGTAGCGGTAATAACCGAAGCGAATCGCCAAGTCGCCAATTCCTCCGCCTCCGACAATACCAGCCATTGCCGAGTATCCGATTAAACTTATCGTTGTTATCGTAATTCCATGCACAATGCCGGGGCGTGCCTCAGGCAAGAGAACATCTTTAATAATCATCCAAGGGGTGGCGCCAACAGCGATCGCTGCCTCAATAACCCCCTTTTCGATTTCCCGCAACGATGTTTCAACAATTCTAGCAAAAAACGGGACGGCAGCTACTGACAATGATACAGATGCTGCAGTAGGTCCGATCGTTGTTCCCGTAATCAGTTTGGTAAGCGGCAACAGCCCGACAAGCAAGATGACAAATGGAATCGATCGTATCATATTAACAATAAAACCAACGATCGATTTTACCGCTATATTTTCTAAAAATAAGCCGCGGTCGGTAACGAACAATAAGATTCCTAGCGGCAAGCCGGCGATGATCGCCACGAAAAGCGAAATTGCCACCATATAAATCGTTTCAAAAAACGCTTTATTCAGTTCTGGAATTAACTGGATCAGTGAATCAAGCAGCATGGGCAATCACTTCCAATCCGTGTGTTCTTTGTGAAATATAGTCAATGGCACGCTGGACTTCGCCAGGATCGCCGGTGAGCTCCATAACGAAGATGCCGAGCGGCATATCTTGGATATATTCAATTTTTCCGTGCAAAATATTACCTTTTACTTTGAACGTTTGCAGCATGTCAGAAACGACGGCTTCTTCGGCAATTTCGCCTTTGAATTGAATTTTTACAATCGTTCCTTTCCGCTTCTTTAACAAATCGTCAGGAAGCTCAAATTGCAGCACACTGTTAATAAATGATTTCGTCAATTCCTCTTTCGGATTCGTAAAAATATCATACACCGTTCCCAATTCGATGATTTTTCCGTTTTGCATGACGGCAACGCGGTCGCATATCTCTTTGACGACTTCCATTTCATGGGTTATCAGCACGATCGTGATGCCAAGTTCGCGGTTGATTTTTTTCAACAAAGCTAAAATCGATTTCGTTGTGCTTGGGTCGAGCGCCGATGTTGCTTCGTCGCATAAAAGGACAGTCGGATCGTTCGCAAGCGCCCTGGCGATGCCGACCCGCTGTTTTTGGCCGCCGCTGAGCTGGGACGGATATGCGTCCCGTTTATCGGAAAGCCCGACCATTTCAAGCAGTTCATTGACTCGTTTTTCAATTTCCTCTTTTGGTTTTTTTGCCGCTTTTAAGGCAAATGCGACATTTTCAAACACTGTTTTGGAGCTGACGAGATAAAAATGCTGAAAAATCATGCCGATTTTTAAGCGGGCCTGCCGCAGCTGCTTGTCGTTCAATGCTGTTAAATCGACACCATCGATGATGACTTGGCCGGATGTCGGGCGTTCCAAAAGGTTTAAGCAGCGCAGCAACGTGCTTTTTCCCGCACCGCTGTAACCGATGATTCCAAAGATTTCCCCGTTTTGAATCGTTAAGGAAACATTATCAACACCGACAACTTGCTTCTTTTTTGTAGAATATATTTTCGTTACGTTTTTTATCTCAATCATTGCCTTTTTCACCTCTATTGTTTTATTTTTGCTAAGTTTGACGATTTTCAGGAATTTCGCCCCTTGATGCGGCCAAACGGAAAGAGGAAAAGCAAAAATGCCCCTTTCATTCAGAAAGAGGCATCGGTATGTATGTAAACACCGACTTATCTTTCAGAATGAAAGACTCATTCTGCAGGATTTGGCACCGTTCCCCTAACGGGAGGTTGCCGGACGTCATTGGGCCTGTTCCCTCGGTCACTCTTGATAAGCGGTTTCCGCTATTCCATTTTTGTAACTAAAATCATAATCATTCAAAAGGAGGTTGTCAATAAGCATTTATGTGATGAAAATAAAAGAAAACGTTTACATCATTGATTTTATTAAAAATTTTTAGAATAAAATTTTTTATGTACGGTTTAGAAAACTGGCGTAAATCTTGTTTTGATAGTAAGGTAAAATGAAAGTAAATAGCGAAAGTGATGATACGTCAAATAGGAGGAAGATGGTCATGAGAGTGGTGACGGCAGCGGAAATGTATGCCATCGATCGCGACACGATCGAAAATATTGGCATTAGCGATGATTCATTAATGGAAAATGCAGGGCAAGCGCTGTTCCATGTGCTGAAAGAGCGCATTTCGCGTTCGGCACGTGTGGCGGTGCTTTCAGGGACAGGGAACAACGGCGGCGACGGATTTGTCGTCGCGAGAATGTTGAAAAGTTACGGATATGACATTGATTTATGGCTTGTTCCGCCAAAAGAAAAGATAAAGGGAGCGGCAAAGATCGCATTGGACGTTTACGAACGGTCGGGGTACGACATCAAAGAATATGCCGGAAATGAACGGATTTTTGCCACACAAATCCATCATTATGATGTAATTATTGATGCGCTGCTTGGCATCGGCATTCAAGGGGCGGTGCGCTCCCCGTATAAAGAGATTATCGAAATGGTAAACCGTTCTAATGCTACCGTTTATGCGATTGATATACCAAGCGGAACGCCGGCTGATGGAGGAGAGGCAGAAACAGCAGTCCGCGCCGATGTGACGATCACGATTCAATGCCCGAAACTTGGGGCGTACACGTTCCCGGCGGCTGATTATTATGGGGAGCTTGCTGTTGTTGACATTGGCATCCCGCCGCTTGTGGTGGAGCGGAATGCTGCAGTCCGCTTGATATGGGAAGAAGAAGATGTGGTGCGGACGTTGCCGAAACGGAAACGCTCGTCCCATAAAGGAACATACGGAAAATTGCTTGTTGTTGGCGGTTCCCGGCCGATGACAGGAGCGATTACGTTAACGGCGAAAGCCGCGCTGCGGAGCGGTGCAGGGTTGTTGACGATGGCTGTGCCGGATGACATTTATTCCGTCGTTGCCAACCGCGTTCCGGAAGCAATGTGCTATCCATGCCCGTCGCGTGACGGTTCGTTTTCCGGTGTGATCGATGTTTCAACATTGGATATCGATGCGGTCGCGCTTGGCCCAGGGATGGGGCGGACGGATGGGGTGCGGCAGCTCGTCCGCACTTTATTGCAGCAGCCGGTGCCGATCGTGATGGATGCGGATGCATTGTTTTTTTGGAACGAATGCGCTGCACTCGTTCGCGAACGAAAGAATGTCACCGTTGTGACTCCGCACCCTGGGGAAATGGCGCGCATGCTTGGTTTATCGATCGGTGACATCGAAAGAGACCGATTTGGCCTGTCCAAACAGTTGGCAGCCGAGTATGGCATTTATGTCGTGTTGAAAGGGCCTTATACGATCGTCACAACGCCAGATGGTTCGCAATATGTCAATACGACGGGAAATCCAGCGATGGCGAAGGGCGGAAGCGGCGATGTGCTGACAGGAATGATTGCTGCGTTTCTCATGCAGCATCACTCCGCGCAAGAAGCCATTAGCAATGCCGTCTGGGTTCATGGAAAAGCCGCGGATATGCTTGTGGAAAACGGGCATTCACAATGGGATGTGCTTGCTGGAGATTTGATCGACGGGATTTCCGCTGTGCTTTCTCATCTTCAGAAACGACAATAATAACTCAGCCATATATTTGCTCAACGAATCATGACCGGACAACCGTTGTTTACTGTTACGTGGTTGTTCGGTCATGATTTTTTTGATGATAAAAAACAAATTTTTTCATTATGTAATCAAGCATTCTAGTTATTGTGAAAAGCTTTTTTCTTTGTCTAGTAAAATGGGGAGACTGAAACATAAAGCTGACTTAGGCAGGAAAGTTTTCAAAATATGTACAAATGTATCATCGTTTTACTAGAAAATAATTCCTTATAATAAAAGTAGGAGATATATGGAAATGCTCTGAGGAAAAAGGGGGAGTGGAAAAATGAAAAAAAGCAAGTTAAAAATGGTTTGGCTCATCTTCGCATTTATCGTACTAATGGTGATTATGTTGCTGCCGAACCCGGCCGATTTGCCTGTGGCTGGCCAACGAGCTTTAGCTATTTTAGCATTTGCAGTTATTTTATGGGTCACCGAAGCGGTGTCTTATCCAGTAAGTGCGGCGATGATTATCGGCCTTGTCGGTTTATTGCTTGGCATGTCACCTGGCATCGATCATCCTTCCGCCCGCATTGGGACAAGCGAGGCGCTGAAAATGGCATTATCGGGATTTAGTAATCCAGCGGTGGCATTAGTGGCGGCAGCGCTTTTTCTTGCAGCAGCGATGCAAGCTACTTCTCTTGACAAACGGCTCGCACTATGGATTTTATCTCGTGTCGGAACGAAAACAAGAAATATTGTGATAGGCACAATTGTTGTATCCATTGTTTTAGCCTTTTTTGTCCCGAGCGCAACAGCGCGGGCGGGTGCTGTTATTCCGATGTTGCTGGGAATGGTAGCGGCGTTCGGATTGCCAAAAGATAGCCGATTAAGTGCACTTCTTGTTATTACAGCGGTGCAAGCAGTTTCCATTTGGAATGTAGGAATTAAGACAGCGGCTGCACAAAATATGGTTGCTTTAGGGTTTATGGAGAAAGAGTTTGGCGCATCGATTTCGTGGAGCTCTTGGTTTCTGTATGCAGCCCCTTGGTCGGCTTTAATGTCCATTGTTCTTTATTTCGTCATGATCCACTTAATAAAACCTGAGACGAAAGTGATCGAAGGGGGGCAGGCATTAATCTCTTCGCAACTAAAAGATTTAGGGCCGTTGCAACCGGTGGAGAAACGGCTTATCATCATTTCCACTGTTCTGCTTTTATTTTGGGCGACAGAAGAAAGGCTCCATTCTTTTGATACTACAACAGTGACTCTCATAGCGGTGGCAGTGTTATTGACTCCTAAGATTGGCGTATTGGATTGGAAATCTGTTGAAAAACTGATTCCATGGGGAACGATTATTGTGTTTGCGGTCGGTATTGCTCTTGGCACGATTTTATTAGATACGAAAGGAGCCCAATGGTTATCGAATAAAGTGTTTGAAGTAATGGGATTAGAAAAAATGCCGATTCTTATCATCATTGCAATCATTTCGTTATTTAATATATTGATTCATTTAGGTTTTGCTAGTGCGACAAGTTTATCGTCTGCATTAATCCCTATATTAATAGCATTTGCCACCACCGCTGATTTAAACGTTAATCCCATTGGTTTTGTGCTGATCCAACAGTTTGTGGTTAGTTTTGGATTTTTACTGCCGGTGAGCGCACCGCAAAATATGCTGGCGTATGGAACAGGTGCTTTCAACGTAAAAGATCTCTTGAAGTCAGGGGTTCCTTTAACGGTTATCGGCTATTTACTGATTCTTTTATTTAGCGCTACTTACTGGAAATGGGTCGGATTATTGTAATGGTTTCCATCCAAAAATGTTATTGAAAATGAAAATAGCGAATTTCGGAACAAATTATCATGTCTATAATGAAATTGCCAGAAAAACCGAAATGTTCGCCGCCCGCTCGGATACTAAAAAGCGATGCACCACTAGCTGTGTGTGTCGCTTTTTTTATTTGAGCTATGTTAATCCCTTTCTTCTGTATTCTCCGTGTTTTTTGATGCGCGTTCCGTTGCGAATTTCAGCGCGGGCTATATAAAAGAGCTATCCGTAGTTTTTGCCGCTTGGCGATCGCCAGCGCCATGCCAAGCGGAAGAGGGGGAAAAAGAAATTATTCAAGAAAAACCGTCAATTTTATCAAGGAAGAACGGTGAAAGACGATATTAGACGGTTTTATGTTTTTTAATAAAAAAATAATATAGAAAATTTTGTGTATTTTTATTATAATGAATAACAAAATTCATTTTATGGAATAAGTGTTTCAATATTTGGAACAGAGGAAGAGTGTGATGAATAAAACGGTTGTCAAAACGATGGAAATGCTGAAATTATTCATCGATCGCGAGCGGCTGACGTTGCAGGAGATGGTCGAATTATTGCAAATGCCAAAAACATCGGTTTATCGGATGGCGCAATCCTTAGTAAAGCTTGGCTTTTTGCAAAAAACGGACGACTATTATCAACTTGGTTTAGCATTTTTGTCGTTTGGCATGCTTGTTGCCGAGCGGTTAGACCTCCGGAAAATCGCGCTTCCGGTTATGGAGCGGCTGAAAGAAGACACGAAGGAAGCGGTCAATTTAGTCATTCGCGATGGCAATGAAGCGATTTATATTGAAAAGGTCGACACATCAGAACCAGTGCGCGTGTACACAAAAGTAGGGCGGCGCGCTCCGTTGTACGCCGGGGCGTGCCCGCGTGTATTGCTGACGTTTATGGATCGTGATGAACAACAGCGCTACATCGACAATGTTAAAATGGTGAAAATTGCAAAAAATACAATTGTCCGGCGGGACACGTTGCGGGCCATCATTGAACAAGACCGGAAGCGGCAATATACGGTCAGCTATTCGGAATTGGAGGATTATTCCGCCGCCGTTGCGGTGCCGATTTTCAATCATAAAGGAAATGTGGTGGCGGGATTGAGCATCGCTGGCCCGGAACATCGCTTTTCGCCGGAGGCGGTTCAACGAATGGTGCCGATGTTGCAGCAAGCCGCTTGGCAAATTTCCGAACAGCTTGGTTTTCCAAGGAAGGGATAAAAGATGGATTACACGATGTTTCCTTTAAGTGAATGGGCAGTGACGATCCGCTTTTCCACGGAAGTAGATGAAGCGGTGAATGAGCATGTTCATCGCGTCACCGTTTTTTTAGAAGAGCAGAAAAAGGAAGGGATTTTGGATATTGTTCCAACATTTTCATCTGTGACGGTGTATTATGACCCGCTCGTTGCTGGCGGCTACGAAGAAATATGCAAGTGGCTGCGAACGGAGCTTAAGCGGGTGGGACACATAAAAAAGGCGGCTGCGAGGACAGTGGTCATTCCTGTTTGTTACGGCGGAGAGTTTGGCCCAGATTTGCAAGAAGTTGCCCGTTTTCATGGGATAAGCGAAGAAGAAGTGATTTCCATCCATTCCCGGGAAAGTTACCGCGTGTATATGATTGGCTTCGCCCCCGGTTTTGCTTATTTAGGCGGGTTGTCTCCTGAAATCGCGACACCGCGCCGCTCAACACCGAGAACTCATGTGCCGGCCGGTTCGGTCGGCATTGCCGGCAGCCAGACGGGGATCTATCCGCTCGCGACTCCTGGTGGATGGCAAATTATCGGGAGAACGCCGCTCGCTTTGTTCCGGCCGCATGATCCGGAGCCGAGTTTGCTGCGCGCTGGGGATATTGTACAATTTCGCCCGATTACGGAAGAAGAGTACAGGATGTGGGATGATGATCACAATTCAAGTAATACATAGTGGATTTTTCACAACCGTGCAAGGAAAAGGACGGTTCGGATATCAAAAAGCCGGCGTATCCGTTGGCGGGGCAATGGATTCGTTTGCGAGCCGGCTTGCGAATTTGCTTGTCGGAAACGACGCCGATGAAGCAACATTGGAAATCACGATGAACGGCCCGACGCTCCGTTTTGACACAGATGCGTTCATTGCGATTTGCGGCGGCTCGTTTCGCTGCACATTAAACAGCGAGCCTGTATCGATGTGGAAACCGCTTTTCGTTCGGAAAGGCGATGTATTATCGATCGGGGCGTGCCAAAGCGGTTATCGCGCATATGTCGCTTTTGCGGGCGGCCTTAACGTTCCGCCTGTCATGAACAGCCGTTCTACGTACGTACAAGCGGGCATCGGCGGTTTTCACGGAAGAGCGCTGCGGTCGGGCGATGTGTTGCCATTGCGGGCACCTGTGATTGCGATTCGGGAAAAACCAGTTCGTTGGGGGATAGCTTTTTCGGAAAGAAATTACGTAAACGGGAAGAAAAAGATTGTTCGTGTCGCAGAAGGCCCCGAATATGGCATGTTTACAGCACAGAGCCAAGAACGATTTTTCGCTTCTGTGTATGAAGTAACGACACAGTCGGACCGCATGGGTTACCGCCTGCAAGGACAAGCGCTTGAACGTGCGACAAATCATGAAATGATTTCCGAAGCAGTTACATTCGGGACGATTCAAGTGCCCTCATCCGGCCAGCCGATCGTGCTGATGGCGGATTGCCAAACGACAGGCGGCTATCCGCGCATCGCCCAAGTCATTAGCGCCGATCTTCCCATTTTGGCGCAGGCGCGTCCAGGTGATTACATTCAATTTCAAAAAGTATCGTGGCAGGAAGCGCAGCGGCTATACGTGGAACGTGAGCAGCAAATGAAAAAATGGAAGATGATTATTCAGCAAAAATGGAGGGAAATGGATGATGCGCGTTGATTTGAATTGTGATTTTGGCGAGAGCTTTGGAATATACCGTCTTGGTGAAGAAAAAGAAATATTGCAATACGTCACTTCCGTCAACATCGCGTGCGGCTTTCATGCCGGGGATCCGCTTGTCATGCGGAAAACGGTGCAAATGGCGCTAGAACAAAATGTTGCGATCGGCGCCCATCCAGGGTTTCCCGATTTGCTCGGATTTGGCCGCCGCAACATGGCGGTAACTCCAGATGAAGCGTATGCGTATGTCGTCTATCAAGTTGGAGCGCTATCGGCGTTTGTGAAAGCGGAAGGAGGAACGCTGACACATGTCAAGCCGCACGGCGCGCTTTACAATATGGCGGCAAAAGATGCGGTGTTGGCGGAGGCGATCGCGCGGGCGGTTTATGATGTGGATGCAACGTTAATCTTATACGGATTGGCTGGCAGCGAGCTGATTAACGCCGGAAAAAAAATCGGACTGCAGACGGCGAGCGAAGTATTCGCGGACCGTACGTATCAACAAGACGGTTCATTGACGCCAAGAAGCGACCCGCGCGCATTGATTGTCGATGAGCAGGAAGCGGTTCAGCAAGTGCTCATGATGGTGAAAGAAAAACGCGTCCGTTCGCTGCAAGGCAACGATGTTCCGATTGAAGCGGAGACGGTTTGCATTCACGGAGACGGCAAGAAAGCGGTACTGTTTGCCAGACACTTATATGAAGCGCTGCAAAAAGAAGGCATAACAGTTTGCTCTATAACTAGATGAATGGAGGAAAACTATGGAGAAAAAAGACAACAAATGGCGCATATTACTTGGTGCTGTGTTTTTAATGGCGACATCGGCGATCGGGCCGGGATTTTTGACGCAAACAACGGTGTTTACCCAGCAGCTTGCCGCCAGTTTTGGTTTTGTCATTTTAATTTCCATTATTCTTGATATCGGCGCACAAGCGAATATATGGCGCATTATTGCAGTTTCCGAAAAACGGGCGCAAGATATCGCGAATGAAGTATTGCCGGGATTAGGCTATGTGATAGCGGGATTGATCGTGCTTGGGGGATTGGCGTTTAATATCGGCAATGTAGGCGGTGCCGGGCTGGGCATCAACGTGCTTTTCGGAATGTCGGCGGAAATGGGAGCGATTGTCAGTGCAGTGATTGCCATCATCATTTTCCTTGTCAAGGAAGCGGGGAAAATGATGGATCGTTTTACGCAGATTTTGGGGATAGTCATGATTGGGTTAACGCTCTACGTCGTTTGGACAGCCCATCCGCCGCTTGGAGAGGCAGTAGTAAGAACGATAGTGCCAGAGAAAGTGGACTTTTTGGCGATTGTGACGCTTGTTGGCGGAACGGTTGGCGGCTACATTACGTTTTCCGGCGGGCATCGATTGTTAGACGCGGGAATAAAAGGGAAAAATAGCTTGCCAGAAGTGACGAAAAGTGCGATTTCGGCCATTGGCGTAGCGTCGTTGATGCGAATTTTGCTGTTTCTTGCCGCATTAGGTGTTGTCGCTCAAGGGCTAACGTTAGATGAAGCGAACCCGCCAGCGTCGGTATTTCGCCTTGCTGCAGGCGAAATTGGCTATAAGCTTTTTGGCATTGTCATGTGGGCGGCTGCGATCACATCGGTCGTTGGTTCCGCGTATACATCCATGACCTTTATCCGAACGTTTCACCCATTCATCGAAAAATATCACCGTTTTTTCATTGTGTTGTTTATTATTGCATCGACTTTGGTGTTCGTCTTTATTGGCCGGCCGGTAAAAACGCTGATTTTAGTTGGTGCATTAAATGGCCTTGTGCTGCCGGTTTCGTTAGGTGTTATGCTTATTGCTGCATATAAGCGGACGATTGTCGGAGATTATAAACATCCGCTGTGGCTGACGATATTTGGGGGAATTGTCGTCATTTTAATGGCGTATATGGGAATATATACGCTCGTTCATCAGCTTCCACAATTATTTGAATGAAAGGATGGAAAGAGCGCCGTTTGTGTTTATTCATGAACGGCGTTCTATCGTTGATTGCTTTCCAAACATATCATGAGCGCGGAAACTTGATAGATGTGCTCCATCAGCATCTGGCCAATCGTTTCTCCCGCAATGGCAAAAATGAAAAAACAAAGTTAGGAGACGGCGATGCAGGCGAAAAGAATCAAGCTTTTTTCCGCACCATTGTAATTGAAGTGCAATCAAATATCGCGCGCGGAACGGAAAGGGCAAACAGGATTGCTTTTTCAGCGCTGCTTGCAAGGGACAGCTTGGTCTTTTACACAGCTCATCTAGATCGTTTGCAACAAAGGAATCGCCAATATGAGCTGTTAGATTCGGGATATAAAACTGTTTCGCTTTATACCGGTTTAGATAATCCGGCTTCGAATAAATTTTTATATGGAAATCGGCATGAACCAGTAATGGATTCTATGCTGCTGCAATTTGTGAAGGAGGAAGCTACATGAGCAAAATTCCATTTGCCATGATTTTCGATATGGATGGCACGCTGTTTCAAACGGAAACGGTTCTTATTCCTGCCCTGCATAAGACGTTTGAGCGTCTGCGCCGCGCAGGAGAGTGGCAAAGGGGCACGCCGGTCGAAGAATATTTGCGGATTCTTGGCATCCCGATTCCAGAAGTATGGCGCCAATTGATGCCGGAAGCGGATGAGGAGATGCGTGCCCGGGCAGCCGCATGGTTTTTGGATGATATCATCGCTGAAATCGAGCAAGGAAACGGGCGGTTATACCAAGACGTGCTTGCGACGCTTGCGTCTCTTGCCGATCAAGGAATCCCGCTTTTTGTCGCAAGCAACGGGCGTTCCCGCTATCTCGCCGCGATTTGGACCGCCTTCCAGCTTGAGCGCTATTTTATCGATTGTTACAGTCTTGACCGGTTTTCCTTGCCAGCGAAATCCGCGTTAGTCAAACAATTGTTAAATGACTACAAGATCGAAAGTGCAGTGATGGTCGGGGATCGGGGCTCCGATATTCAAGCGGCGAAGGAGAATGGGCTTTGGTCGATTGGCTGCCTGTTTGGATTTGCCAGCGCCGAAGAGCTGCGCGGAGCGGATGTGATCATCCAGCAGTTTTCAGAGATTGGCCCGGCATTGCGAGAAATAGAAAAAAGAGCAGGTAGAGACTAGAGTCATATAACTATGAGAAAAGACTGTCTCGCACGCAAATCGCCAGCTTTTTGCCATGCTGATGCAGCGCTGGCGTTTGGCAAAGAGGCAGTTTTTTTCATCATTTTCAACAAAATTTGTTTAGTTTTAAAGAATTTTTCAACAAATGTTGTTATTGTCTGAAAATTCAAATCAATTATATGATATAACCGTAGTGAAAATAGTAGTTAATCATATTTTAGGAAGGTGATAAAAGATGATGAATGGCAAGGAATATTTAGAAAGTTTAAGAGATAACAGGGTTGTTTATTTAAATGGGGAAAAGATCGATGATGTAACTGCTCACCCTGCCTATGAAAACGCTGCCCGCTCTATTGCAAGAATGTATGATGCTCTTCATGATGAACAAATGGGAAAAATTTTGACGGCGACTACTGAAGAAGGTTATCCAACTCACAAATTTTTCAAAGAACCTAAACATGCTCAAGATCTTTTAGAAGCAAGAGATGCGATTGCCCAATGGGCCAAGCTGAGCTATGGCTTTATGGGGCGAACTCCTGATTATAAAGCTTCTTTTACAGCACATTTGAAAGCGTTTGCTAATTATTACGAAGGGTTTGCGGACAATGCGCGAAATTGGTACAAAAAAACGACAAAAGAAATTCCATTTATTAATCACACGATTATTAACCCGCAAGTCGACCGTTCCAAGCCGCTTCATGAAAATAAAGATGTGTATGTCCGCGCTGTTAAAGAGAGGGATGACGGAATTATTGTAAGCGGTGCCAAAATGGTGGGAACGGCGGCTGCCTTAACTCATTATAACTTTGTCTCCAACTATGGAGCCCAAGATTTAGGAGATGGCGATCAAAGCCATGCGCTCATCTTCTTTGTGCCGATGAATGCACCTGGTGTTAAAATGATCAGCCGTCAATCGTATGAACAAATTGCCAAAACATTAGGCTCTCCATTTGATTACCCGCTTTCCAGCCGTTTTGATGAGAACGATGCAGTCATTGTATTAGACAATGTATTTATTCCTTGGGAAAACGTTCTTGCCTATAAAAATGTGAACGTCGTTAACGGATTTTTTGTTGAAACGGGATTTGTTAACCGCTTTACATTCCAGGGTTGTACGCGTTTTGCCGTCAAGCTTGATTTTATGGTTGGCTTATTAATGAAAGCGACAGAGGCGGCAGGTACGAAACAATTTCGTGGTGTTCAGGCAAACATCGGCGAGGTTATTGCGTTCCGCAATATGTTTTGGGCACTTTCAACCGCAATGGCGGCCAATTGCGAAATGAAAAATGGCGTTGCGCTTCCGAATCTTCAGTACGGCGCCGCTTACCGCGTGCTCGCTCCGATGGTATGGCCGCGTGTCAAACAAATTTTTGAACAAGTCGTAGCGGGGGGACTCATTCAATTGCCTTCCAGTGCCAACGACTTCTTAAATCCAGAATTGCGTCCGTATCTGGATCGTTATTATCGCGGTTCAGGCATTGGCGCGAAAGAACGGGTGAAATTGATGAAAATGATTTGGGATGCGATCGGAACAGAATTTGGCGGCCGCCATGAGCTTTATGAAATCAACTATGCGGGCAACCATGAGAACATTCGTCTAGAGACGTTAAAAATTGCTGATGTCACTGGAGATTCCGAACGATTTAAAGCGTTTGTCGATTCCGCTTTGGATGATTACGATCTTCACGGCTGGGTCAATGATACGTGGGTGTCCCCACAAAAAGAACTTGTTCAGAAATAACAAACAGGAAAGGAGGTGGTGTGAACATGGATGATCGCTTGTTTCGCAATGCGATGGGGAAATTTGCAACAGGGGTGACGGTCATTACGACAGAGCTTGACGGAGATATTCATGGAATGACAGCAAATGCCTTTATGTCTGTTTCTTTAAATCCGAAACTTGTATTAGTTTCCATTGGCGAAAAAGCGAAAATGCTGGAAAAAATCCAACAATCGAAAAAATATGCCGTTAACATTTTGGCGCACGATCAAAAAATGCTTTCGCTGAATTTTGCCGGACAGCTGGAAAAACAAGTAGATGTACAATTTGAACAGCTGGGTGGGCTGCCGGTGATTAAGGGCGCTCTTGCGCAGATTTCCTGCCAAGTTGTTAACGAAGTTCAAGCAGGTGACCACACCCTTTTTATTGGGGAAGTGACGGATATAAACATTACAGAACAAGATCCGCTTCTGTTTTTCAGTGGAAAATACCATCAGCTGGCACAAAACGGAAAAGTAGCGGCATCGAGCTAAAAAGAGGGGGCATTTCATTGAAAATCATCATTATTGATCATAAAAATGATCAACATCTTGTTGCTTCTTGCCCCGCCGTAGCTGCACTAGGGTTTTTTGACGGCGTTCATCTCGGACATCAAAAAGTCATTCAGACCACCAAAAAATTGGCGGAAAAAATGGGGCTAAAAACAGCGGTCATCAGCTTTTTTCCGCACCCAAAAGAAATTATCGGCAAAACGGGAGAGCGTGTCCATTATTTGCTCCCGCCTGCCGAAAAAGCGAAAAAATTTTCCCGTTTAGGGGTTGACTACTTCTATTTAATACGATTTACGCCAGAATTTGCAAGACTGGAACCGAAAGAATTTGTCCAAAAATATTTAATTCCGTTGCAAATCAAGCATGCAGTAGCTGGATATGACTTTTCATACGGCCGAAAAGGAAAAGGGGATTTAGCTATGATGGAGGAAGACAGCGGGTATTCGATCACTGTCACGAAAGTAGAACATGTCAAACGAAATGATGAAAAAATTAGCTCCACACTGATTAGAAACAAAATTCGATTAGGATTGATGGAAGAACTTCCTGACTATTTGGGGGAATTTTACGAAACAAAAGGAAAAATGATATGTACAGATGGAAAAGACGAGTTGCTTTTAGACAGATATTATATGATTCCTTCCAAAGGATGCTATGACGTGGCGATTGATAGAGGAAAAGGATGGTGCAACGGACGTGTGCTTGTAACAGAGCAGAAAAAAATCTATTGGCTCGGTCCGCCCATCTCTTCTGTGTCGGGCATTTTTCGAGTAAAAGTGAAATGGATTTCGAGAAAAGCCAATTCTATCTCAAAAGAAGAAAAGCAAGGAAAAAATTTAGTATCGGCGAAAGGATAGCGGTATTAATCAAGAAAGGAGGATGGAATATTGGCATTTCTAACGCAAAAAAGCATCAGCGGTGATTTGGCGAAAAAAATGATTGATAAAGCGGTGCAAAAGGCTGTGGAACTTGGCATTAAAGTGAATATCGCCATTGTGGACCAAGGAGGAAATTTGAAAGCGTTTTTCCACATGGACGGAGCTCCTCTTTTAAGCATACAAATTGCGCAAAATAAAGCCTATACGGCAGCCGCTTTCGGGATTCCGACCCATCAATGGTATGACATGATCAAAGATGAGCCGAGCTTGCGCCTTGGGATCGTCCATACAGAAAAGCTGGTCGTCTTCGGAGGAGGGTACCCGATTTATGACGGAAAGGATTTAGCCGGAGGAATCGGGGTCAGCGGCGGCTCAGAAGAAGAAGACAGAATGTGTTGCGAAGCAGCGTTATCCTTATTGGAAACGGTGTAATGGAAAGCGTTGGTTATCCAATTTATGAATAAAACAAAATCTTTCAATGAAAGGGAGGATTCAAATGAGCGAAATTTTAAGACTAGGGCGATTGGAGATTCGAGTGTTGGATTTAGACGAATCTGTAAAATATTATACCGATGTCATCGGGCTTGAAGTGACAGGGCGCGAGGAAAATCGAGTATATTTAAAAGCTTGGGACGAATATGACCATCACAGCATCATTTTGCAAAAAGCTGATACGGCCGGAATGGACCATATGGCATTTAAAGTAAAAGATATTTATGAGTTGGAAAAATTAGAATATAAAATTGAACAATTTGGCTGCACACTTTCCCGGATTTCCAAAGGTACTAGATTAGCAGAAGGTGAAGCGGTTCGTTTCCAGATTCCTACAGGTCATTATATGGAATTATATACGGACATCGAGCAAGTGGGAACAAAGACTGGAAATCTCAATCCGCATCCATGGCCGGATGGACTTAAAGGAATTGCTCCACATCGATTGGATCACGCTCTTTTAACAGGCGATGATTTGAAAACAGTAACCCGCTTCTTTACAGAAGTGCTCGGTTTTAGACAAACAGAGAGAATCATTACGGTAGATGGGGAAGATCTAGTCGGCAGCTTTTTGTCAGTGACTAATAAAGGCCATGACCTTGCTTTCGTGAAAGGGCCAGATGGTAAATTCCATCATGCAGGATTTTATGTAGATAACTGGTATGAAGTATTAAAAGCAGCGGATATTTTAACAAAAAATAATGTCCAAGCAGAAATTACGCCAACCCGCCATGGCATCACACGAGGACTAACCGTTTACTTTTTTGATCCATCCGGTAATAGAAACGAGGCGTACACAAGCGGCTATATGAGCTATGCAGACTTCCCGACCATTACTTGGACGGAAGATCAAATTGGCACAGGCATCTTCTATCATCGGAGAGAATTAGTGGAATCCTTCTCTAAAGCATTAACGTAATCGATGGTGAAAAGGGGCATCATCTTTTCCCCCTATACTTATTCGGGCGTTTGTTCCCCCTTTTCTTTAACATCTAAAAGAGAATTGCTTTATCTGGAAAACAATGGCTGACTCAACCTCGCTTCAAGGCGATGGTTTGAGTCAGCCTCGCTTTATACGGATGTGGTGCGAATACATGTGGATTTGTTCCTTTTGGCTCGTTTCACTTTCGTAATATGCGGTGCACCGGACCGGTTATGCACAGGGCATAAACGGCTTTGCCGGTGTGTCATAAATAGGCGTTATGTTGGGCAAAACTCTTCAATGCTAATGTTACATCATTGTTCTTTAATAATTAGAGTATGGATCGGCAAATTTCTTTTTCCAATGAAAAACTGCGCAAAAGCCGATTCTTCATCTTCCTTCATTTGTTGCATATAAAGGAACATTATTTCTATAGAATATAAAATTATCATTTAAATTAATGAAAAAATTGATTATTTTTTGCTTTTTGTTTCTTATAGAGGAACAATGATGTTGTATAAACAATAAATATCCCGTACGATAATAGCAAGGATTTTCTTAAAATTATGTCAATTAACTTCAAAGTGATGACAAGGAGTCAAAAAATCATTTGCTAGCAGTGTTAGAAGGGAGGAATTGGTTTGCAAGAAGTAACAAGTGCCTATGCCAAAACTGGTGCCTACGAAACTTATTTTTACCGGGCCGGTGCCGGGAATGGCGAAGCGATTCTTTTTATCCATGGGTCCGGTCCTGGAGCAACTGCATGGTCTAATTGGCAATATGCGCTCCCTTTTTTCAAGGAAAAAGGGTTTGATTGTATAGCGCCAGACTTAATCGGTTTCGGGATGTCAGAACATCCGTCTTCGCCTCCGAAAGGCATCCGGTCTTGGATGAGGCTGTGGGTGGACCAGCTTGAACTGCTTCTGGATGCATTGGCAGTGAAACGCACTCATTTGGTTGGAAATTCTTTAGGCGGAGCTATCGCTCTTCACTTATTGGCCGAGGCGCCTGAGCGCATTGACCGCGTTGTGTTGATGGGTCCGGCGGGGGCTCCGTTTCGATTGACCCCGGAGCTTGACCGCGTTTGGGGATTTTATGAAGATCCATCTGCAGAGGGAATGGCACAAATGATTCACTGGTTTGCTTATGATGAAAGTTTTATCGAAGACCAGCTTGCCGACATTAGCAAGATGCGCTTTGAAGCTGCTATGAATCCTGCTGTGCGGCGTTCCTATGAAGCAATGTTTCCCCCGCCTCGCCAGCAGATTGTGGATGATCTTGTTTTGCCAAGTGCCACGTTGCGCCGCATCCGACAACCAGTTTTGCTCGTTCATGGACTGAATGATCCGATCGTTCCTGCCGAAACAAGTTATTATCTTGCCAAACATCTTCCGCGGGTGAAGATGATGATTTACGGACAGTGCAGCCATTGGACGCAAGTGGAGTACAAAGATAGTTTTCATTCTTTGCTTTTGCACTTTTTCACTGATGAAATTTAAGAATATTTTTTCATTTCTGCCAAAACAACATTATGATTCTTTCATTGTTTGCACTGCTTGTGCTTGCATGACAGGCCGCAGCGCGAATGGGTCAAGCGCAAGGCGACCATCCGTTTCTTGAGGAGGGAAATGATGAACATTACAGAAATCGCCGCTTTATTATTGGAAGCGGAAGAGAAGAAAAAGCCGATTGATCCGCTTACCGCTCTTTTTCCTCATTTGTCGGCAGATGAGGCTTATCAAATCCAATTGAAGCAAGTGGAACAGAAGGTGGAAAACGGGCGGACCATCGTTGGCAAAAAAATTGGTTTAACAAGCAAGGCAATGCAACATTTGCTTCAAGTAGCGGAACCGGATTATGGCCATCTTCTTGACGACATGATTGTGTTGGATGGAGAACATGTTTCTCTTGATGAGTTCATCCAGCCAAAAGTAGAATTTGAGCTTGCCTTCATTTTAAAGAAAGATTTAAAGGGCCCCAATGTCACGGTGATGGATGTGATCCAGGCGACGGAGTACGTGGCCCCAGCCATTGAAATTATCGACAGTAGAATCAGGGATTGGAAAATTCGTTTTGAAGATACGGTTGCCGATAACGGCTCGTCTGCCAGAGCTATTATCGGTGGAAAACCGACGCCGCTCGAAAACATCGATCTTTCGCATACCGGTATGGCTGCTTACCGAAATGGTCAATTGATCGATGCCGCTGCCGGAGCGGCTGTCATGGGGAATCCGATCCATGCCGTCATCTGGCTTGCCAATGCTCTTAGCCGTTATCACATTTCTTTACATAAAGGGGAAATCATTTTATCAGGAGCATGGACCGCCGCCGTGCCTGTCTCTCGCGGGGATACGTTTACCGTCAAATTTGCCCATATGGGAGAAGTAGCTGTTTCCTTCACGTAAAAGTTCGCTGTGCAATGGCGGGAATGCCGCTTGCTGGGAAATAAAAACATGTTATATGGGAAGGGGAATGGACATGAAATTAAAAGCAGGGATTATTGGATCTGGCAATATCGGCACAGACTTAATGTACAAAATAGAAAGAAGCCAATATTTAGAAATGAGCGTCATGATAGGGATTGATCCGCATTCGGATGGATTAAAAAGAGCAAAAGACCGGGGGGTGACGGTGATTGATAACGGAATAGAGGGATTTTTAAAAAACCCTGATTTAGCCGACATTCTTTTTGATGCGACGACAGCAAAAGCACATTATAAACATCATGAAGCATTAACTAAATTAAATAAAAAAATAGTTGATTTAACCCCTGCCGCCATCGGCCCTTTTGTCGTGCCGCCGGTCAACTTAAAAGAGAAACTGGATGCTCCCGATGTCAATATGGTCACGTGCGGCGGCCAGGCAACGATTCCCATTGTTCATGCTATTCACCGGGTTGTGCCAGTGGAATATGCGGAAATCGTCGCAACGGTTGCAAGCAAAAGCGCTGGTCCGGGGACAAGAGCAAACATCGATGAATTCACCCGGACGACGGCGAGAGCGATTGAAAAAGTAGGAGGTGCCAAGAAAGGAAAGGCGATTATCATTTTAAATCCTGCGGAACCGCCTATTATTATGAGAAACACGATTCATGCGCTCGTGGAAGAAACGGGAAAAGAAGAAGAAATCGTTCATTCGATCGAATCGATGGTCAAGGAAGTGCAAACATATGTGCCTGGCTACCGTTTGCGAAACGAGCCGATGTTTGATGGAAAAAGAGTATCGGTTTTTCTTGAAGTAGAAGGAGCTGGTGATTATTTTCCTCCGTATTCTGGAAATCTCGATATTATGACCGCATCTGCAGTAAAAGTAGGAGAAGAATTGGCAAAAATGAAAAATTCGCTAGTTTCATAGTCGAAACGAAAGGAGCGGGGATGATGGCGACACCATCGAAAATTCATTTAGTCGATGTAACGTTGCGGGATGGAAGCCATGCAATGAAGCACGCTTTCACCGTCGAACAAGTAAAACAAGTAGCAGAAGGATTAGACAAAGCGGGAATGGAATATTTGGAAGTTTCCCATGGCGATGGATTAGGCGGCTCTTCATTGCAATATGGTTTTTCCAAAGTGAATGAGATGGAACTGATTGCAGCAGCTGCTGAAGTTTGCAAAAATGCGAAAGTTTCCGTGCTGCTTCTTCCGGGAATCGGTGTTAAGGAAGATTTGGAAGAAGCGGTCAAAGCGGGAGCGAAAATGGTGCGGGTGGCAACCCATGTCACGGAAGCGGACGTTGCGAAGCAACACATTGAGCTTGGCAGAAAGCTCGGATTAAAAACAGTAGGATTTTTAATGATGGCACATATGGCTCCGGTAGAAAAGCTTGTCGAGCAGGCAAAATTGTTTGAAAGTTACGGTGCGGAAATTGTCTATGTGACAGATTCGGCAGGAACGTTGCTTCCGCATGAAGTGAAGGAACGAGTGTCCGCATTGAGGGAAGCGCTATCATGCGAGATCGGCTTCCATGGCCATAACAACCTATCGCTGGCAATGGCCAACTCTATTGCGGCAGTGGAAGCAGGAGCCACTTATATTGACGGTAGTCTGCGCTGTTTAGGGGCAGGAAGCGGCAATACGCAAACAGAAGTGATGGTGGCTGTGTTTGAACGCCTTGGATATGAAACAGGTGTTAAGTTATATCCGATTATGGATGTGGCCAATGAAGTAGTGGCCAAATGGATGCCGCGACCTCAAGAAATCACTGGTTCCAGCTTGATTATGGGATATTCAGGGGTTTATTCCAGCTTTCTTCTCCATACGCAAGATGCGGCCAAGAAATTCGGCGTTGATGAACGCGATATTTTAGTAGAGCTGGGGAAACGAAAAGCCGTCGGAGGACAAGAAGATTTCATTTATGATATCGCCGCCCAGCTGGCAAAGAAAAAAACGGCAATTAGATAAGGAGGTGATAGGATGCTAAAAACAGAAGTTATCGATTCCATCGTCGATGAATTGTTCCTTGCCGAAAAGCACGGGAAGGCGATTCCGAAACTGGTCGATCGTTATCCCGGATTGAATGTTGATCTTGCTTACGAAGTACAAAACCGATTGATTGAACGCAAATGCCGGGACGAAGGGACGAAAGTGGCAGGCTGGAAATTGGGGTTGACAAGCAAAGCCAAGCAGGAAATGATGGGGGTCCATGAGCCGACTTACGGAGTTTTGCTGGAGAATATGCAGTTGCAAAGCGATGGCTCCATTTCTTTAAGAACATTAATACACCCAAAAATTGAACCGGAGATTGCCTTTATTTTTAAAGAGGAACTAAAAGGACCGGGCGTTACCGTGGCAGAAGTTTTGCAAAAGACGGACTACATCGCGCCGGCGCTTGAAATCATTGACAGCCGCTATCAACATTTTTCTTTCACGTTAGCGGATGTCATTGCTGATAATTCTTCTTCTTCCCGCTTCATTTTAGGAGAACGTTTTGCGAAATATAATGGGGAAGATTTAAGCTTAGTCGGCATGGTTTTTAAAAAGAACGGCGCCATTGTTTCAACGAGCGCTGGCGCAAGCGTGATGGGGCATCCGGCAAGGGCCGTCGCCTGGATGGTGAACAAACTTTCCCGTTACGGCCAATCAGTAAAGCCGGGAGAAGTCGTTCTCAGCGGGGCGTTAACCGGTGCGATAGAAATCAAAGAAGGAGACGTATTCTCCGTGAGCTTGGATCGCTTTGGCTCGGTTGAAGCCTCTTTTACCTTCGGAAAGGGGGAGTAAATAAAGATGCCTTTTATTCAAGTGTATTTATTAGAAGGCCGGCCTCCGGAAAAAAAGGAGACACTCATCCATGAGCTGACGGAGACGGTGTGCAAAGTGTTGGATGCGCCGAAAGAAAACGTCCGCGTAATGATTCAAGAAATGCCTCTGGAACATTGGGGGATTGCTGGAGAATCTGTGAAAAAACGAAGAAAACAGGAAAAGGAGTGAATGATGGGATGAAATCGGTGGATACAAAAGTGCGGGAAATTAAGTTGTTTATTGATGGGGAATATGTTACTTCAAGCAGCCATTCATTATTTGAAGTGAAAAACCCGGCGACACAGGAAGTCATTGCGAAAGTGCATGAAGCGACAAAAGAAGATGTCGATCGGGCGTGCAAAGCGGCAAGAAGAGCGTTTGAAGAAGGTCCGTGGCGGACAATGCCCGTCAAAGAGCGGTGCGAAAAAATTCGCAGAATGGCAGAGATCATAATGGAAAGAAGAGAAGAACTTGCGCGCCTTGAAGCAACGGATGTCGGGAAGCCATATTCTGTAGCGTTTGAAAAAGAAATTCCGAGATCGGCTCATAATTTGAAATTTTTTGCTGATTTTATCGAACAGCTTGGCGGAGAAGTATACCCGATGGAAGAAGAATATTTGAACTATACCCGTTACGAACCTGTCGGTGTAGCAGCTTTAATCACTCCGTGGAATCTGCCGTTTATGCTTACAACATGGAAATTAGGGCCGTGCTTGGCCGCAGGAAATACGGCAGTCATTAAACCGGCGGAAGCTACTCCATTAACCGTTTCACTTCTCGGTGAAATAGCGAAAGAAGCTGGCATTCCTGATGGAGTGGTCAATGTCGTTCATGGGTTTGGCCCGAATTCAACGGGAGAGTTTTTAACTGCACATCCGGAAGTAGATTTAATTTCGTTTACGGGAGAAACGACGACGGGAAAAGCGATTATGAAAACAGGTGCTGATACGTTAAAAAGAGTGTCGTTTGAGTTGGGGGGGAAAGCGGCCAATATTATTTTTGAAGACGCCGATCTTCATAAAGCGATTCCTGTTTCCATTCAAGCGGCATTTTTAAACTCAGGGCAAGTTTGCCTTGCCGGCTCCCGGATTCTTGTGCAACGCTCGATTTTTGACGAATTTGTCGCTCGTTTCAAAAAAGCAGCGGAAGAATTAGTTGTAGGAGACCCGCAAGATCCGCGGACAAATATGGGTCCTCTTGTTAGCGAAGAACATTATAAAAAAGTGACAAGCTATTTAGAAATTGCGAAACAAGAAAATGCGACTTTGATTACCGGCGGCAAACGTCCTTCTAACCTGCCGGACTATTTGGAAAACGGTTTCTATTTGGAGCCGACCGTTTACGTGCATGAAAATCCGGAAGCGCGTATTTGCCAAGAAGAAATCTTCGGCCCTGTCGTGACGATCATTCCTTTTGATACGGAAGAAGAAGCTGTGCAAATCGCCAATAACACGCAATATGGATTAAACGGGGTGATTTGGACGGAGAACTTGCAGCGCGCCCACCGCATTTCCCATCAAGTTCGCGCCGGTACTATTTGGGTGAATTGCTGGTTTGTGCGTGACTTGAGAGCTCCGTTCGGCGGTTTCAAGAAAAGCGGCATCGGTCGTGAAGGAGGAAAACATAGCTTAGAATTTTTCACAGAAGCAAAAAACATTTGCATTGCTTTGCAATAATTCATATGCCGCCGGATGATGTTAGGCTCATCAATGATGCAATCCGGCGGCTTCTTTTTCAGCTGTTTCTTTTTTCCAGCGCCAATCCTTCGAAGCATGAAAAAGAATGGCGCACAACGCATGCTTGAATTGTATAAAAAATATTATGATAGGAGGAACAAGCTAATGGCATATCAAATTAATATAGGCGGAGAAGTATTTTCTTGTGGAGAGAATGTGGATTTACTAAAAGCCGCGAAATCTCAGCAAGTAAAAATTCCTTATGGGTGTGCAAATGGAGGATGCGGGATGTGCAAAGTCAAAATCAAAGAGGGAGAATACAAAATCGGCTTATGTTCGAAGGGGGCTCTTTCGGATGAGGAACGGCAACAAGGATATGTTTTAGCCTGCAAAACATATCCGCTAAGCCACTTGATCGGTGAGCTTGTTGAATATTAAGGTGGTAATATATGAACAAACCAAAATCGGTATTGGACCAATTGGAATTAAAATTTGATAACGGTTACATTTATATGGGAAAGTCCCGCTCGATGATTGTGGCGACAAATGCGCTCGGATTATTGCGCAGAGATTTAATTCGCGACATGGGGTTTGAGCGGATGAAGGGGTTTTTGTTTCGGTATGGATGGAATTTAGGAAGGCAAGACGCGAAAGAGCTGCTGAATCATGCAAACTGCACGGTGGAGGAGTACATTCAGTACGGCCCAACATTGCATACGATGAAAGGCCATGTGAAAGCAAGATGTACCTTTTTGGAAGTAAAAAAAGAAAATGGAAAATACCAAGTCACCATGGAAGGATATTGGTCCCATTCCTATGAAGCGGAAGAACATGTACGCCATTTTGGAATATCATCCATCCCGGTTTGCTTTACCCTTTCCGGATATGCGAGCGGGTTCGTTTCAGAAATTATCGGAGAAAAAACGATTTTCAAAGAAATAGCCTGTCAAGGAATGGGAAAAGAACAATGCCATTGGATCGGCAAAACGGTGGAGCTATGGGGGAAAGAAGTGGAACAAGAGCTGTGCTATCTTGATGAGTCTCCAATCGTGGAAGAACTAGCGGCAACATACGAAAAACTTTTGGAAGAACGGAATAATTTAAAATTTGTGACGGCTGTTCATAAGAAGCTCACTGAGGAAATCATTAAAGGAAACAATTTAGACTCCGTGGTTCATCAAGTGTTTCAAGCGACGAATATCCCAGTTTTAATTGAGAACCTGCACCTTCATCCGATGGCCTATGCTGGGATCCCTTCCGATGAATTAGAACAATATAAAAACGAACTTGTTGACTACTTAGGAAAAAATCCTTTTTGCCAGCCTCAAGCCATTGTAACATCGACCCATCTTCTTCATTTGCGCCATCATTATCGCCTGATGACACCAATTTTTTTGCAAAATAAAATCGTAGGATATTGTTCGTTTATTTATCATGATTTGGATCAATTCAACGCCTCGATTTCTCCGATGATTTTAGAGCGGTTGGCCTCTGTTGGTTCGGTATGTTTGCTCAATGAAAAAACGAAACTAGAATCGTATGAACGGATGAAAGGGTTTTTTTTGGAGGAAATCATTAATGCGGGACAACAAGGCAATTATCATGACTTAATCATGAAAGCTGGTTTAATAGGAGTGGATTTGTCCAAGCCTTTTTATATTTGTGTGCTGGATTGCCGGTTTCAAGAAGATGACTTATCGAAAGAGCTCGAATTGCAAAAAGAAATTTTAAGCTTTCTTACTGCTTACGGGAATGAGCAAAAGCAAAACATGCTGATTGGCCAGCGCGCCAAACATCTTATTCTGTTAGTTACAGAAGATCAAGTTGAAAAAGCGGGAATACAACCATGGCTGTCCAAAATGGTTGAGTTGCTGTCTTCACAATTTTCTTCTGTTAAATTTTACGGAGGAATCAGCTCCAAAGTAAATAATGTATCATATGCCGGAGATGCTTATAAGGAAGCGCTTACATCCGTCAGGGTCGCATCGAAACACCAACAAATCATTTCTTTTGAATCATTAGGAGTCGTTGGCGTGCTGATTAACGAAAAGAATGAACAAGAAGTGAAAAAAATAGCCAAAGCCTGCCTTGGAAATTTAAAGCTGGACGATCCAAAAAACATAGAACTCCTGCGAACATTGTACATTTTTTTAGTCAACGGCGGCAATTTAGAACAGACAGCGGCGGATTTAGCGCTGTCCATCAGCGGATTGCGATACAGAGTGAGCAAAATCGAAAGCATTCTTCAGCAGGAACTTCGAAATCCTATGATCCATCATCAACTTCTGTTATCCATTCAGTCATTAATGATGATTGGAGAAATCGATATCGGCATTAAATAATAAAGGGCTATAGAAGCTGGCAGATTTTCCGGCAATGTGATGGCTTTGGTTGTTCTTAATAACAAAAAATTTTCGGAATTGTCGAAGCTGATTAAGCTTTTGTTTGCTGGCTTCGACATGTGTGCTTTCTTTCATAAAATTTATTGAAACAACGAAAAAGTGCGGTATCGTAAAAGAGTGATTACATGCCAGCCAATCAGAGATGCAAAAGAAAAAGTAATAAGAAGGAAAACAGAGACGTATTTTTTATTAACCTGGTTTGTTACCGTTTTCAAAAACGACGGATGAGGGAGGAAAATGTATTGAACAACCGCCATTTTCCGCATTGGCCGAAACGGCTGAGCAAAACGCTGACAGTGCCGGAAACGACGATGGTCGATCATTTAGCAACAACAGCGAAGCGCTACCCTCAGAAAACCGCTATCCATTACTACGGCTCTTCTTATTCATACGAACAGCTATTCGAGCAAGTTAACGCACTTGCCGGCTACCTGCAAAAAAAGCTTTCCGTTCAGCGAGGCGACCGAGTGCTTTTATACATGCAAAATTCCCCGCAATTCGTCATTTCCTATTATGCGATTTTACGCGCCGAAGCGATTGTCGTTCCGATTAATCCGATGAATACAAGTGAAGAGCTTTCGTTCTATATTCAAGACTGTGAGACGAAAGTGGGAATCATTGGCCAGGAACTGTTTGCCAAAGTGGAACCGCTGCTTTTATCCACCGTGTTGGAACGAGTGATTGTCGCCGCTTATTCAGATTATATCAGCGAACTCCATGTTTCTCTGCCTGACGAAGTGGCGCTCCCGCGGCAGACGTATGCGAATGACTGCGTGCATTACTGGAGCAATTGTTTAGAAGCTGATATTCCGGCAAAAGAGTATAACGGTCATGTTGACGATATCGCTGTGCTGCCATATACTTCTGGGACGACGGGAGTGCCCAAAGGCTGTGTTCATACACATCGAACGGTAAATGCCAATATTATCAGCGCCTATCATTGGTCGAACGTGACAAACGCTGCCGTTTGCCTCGTCACATTGCCGCTCTTTCATGTTACGGGAATGGTCCACAGCATGCATGTGCCGATTTTTGCGGGCGCAACGATGGTGGTGCTGACGCGCTGGAATCGCGATGATGCCGCGCGCTTCATGGCAATGTATCGTTGTACGCATTGGGTCAATATTAGCACGATGCTTATTGATTTTTTGGCAAATCCGTCGTTATCTGAATATGATCTTTCTTCACTTGTCAGCATCTCTGGGGGAGGCGCGCCGCTTCCGGCAGCGGTGGGAGAAAAATTGTTTCAGCTGACAGGTTTGCAATATGTTGAAGGATACGGTCTGTCGGAAACGATTTCGCATACGCATTTTAACCCGCCGGACCGCCCGAAATTGCAATGTTTAGGCATTCCTTCGTTTGATGTCGACGCCCGCATTATTGACCCGGCGACGGGAAAAGAGCTCGGAGCCGGAGAAGCCGGGGAAATCGTCGTGCACGGCCCGCAAGTGTTTAAAGGCTATTATCGGCGCGAAAAAGAAACAGAAGAATCATTTATCGAAATCGATGGGAAACGGTTTTTCCGCACCGGCGACATCGGGCGAATGGATGAAGAAGGATATTTTTTCATTGTCGACCGCGTCAAACGAATGATCAACGCTGCCGGGTATAAAGTATGGCCGACGGAAGTGGAGTCGCTCCTATATAAACATCCCGCTGTCCAGCAAGCGTGCGTTGTCGGCGTTCCCGATCCGCGCCGCGGCGAGACAGTGAAAGCATTTATCGTGCTTCAAGATAATTATGTTGGAAAAGTAACGGAACAAGACATTATAGAGTGGGCCAAAACGCAAATGGCCGCATATAAATATCCGCGCATCATTGAATTTCGTTCATCGCTGCCGATGACATCGAGCGGAAAATTATTGTGGCGGAAATTGCAAGAAGAAGAGTATCAAAAATTAGAAAGAGGCGGAACGAAAGCGTGAAAGGCACGAAACGTTTGCGGCCGGTGCCGTCCAGTTTGGCAAGGGCGCTACCCATGGGGATTTTGTCTTCCGTCATCCCGGATTTCCGGGAGTTGTTTCGTTTCGCGGAAATGTTTAAAGCGGGAATCGCTGTTGCGCGGAAAATGATGGATTTGACGTTATGACCGTTGTTTTGTGACAGGCTTCCATATTACATCCTGCTTTTCGATGATATAGCCAATATATAATTGCCTTAACCGCTTGTTTTACGGATGAGCACTAGCATGCCGGGCATTTATTTAAAACGATCACCCCAACTTAAAAAAGGAAGTGACGGAAGAACAATTAAGAATAAATGTTTAACAAAACAAAAATCCGCCAATTGTTTACGTAGCCGGCAATATAAGACTGTTGCCGAAAAGCAAAGACAGGCCGCTTCTTGGAGCGGTCTTTTTTATGATGGGAACCAATGAATATTTTTCCTTATTTGTTTCAAAATAAAGGAAGGCATTTTAAAAAAAGGAGGGGACAGAGGTGCCGGTTACAGAAAAGCGACTCCTGTTCTTCTCATTTGTTGCCATCGCTTTATTTGTGTCGCCGTATTTTTTGCTTGGCGAGGATGCGCATATGCGTGTGCATGATAATTTAGATTCCAATATTGCCTGGTATAAAATCGTCACGAGAAGCGGGGAACTGTTTGGCTCTGTTCATGCCGTCATTCCGCAAATTGCGAATGGGCTGCCGCGCAACGCGTTCGGCACCGAATTCAGCGGAATTGTCTGGCTTCACGCGCTATTTCCATCCATTTACGCCTATGGATTAAGCCAGACGATCACTCGCGTGTTTGCGTTTATCGGTATGTACTTGCTGTTAAGGAAATATGTCATTCCCGAGCGAAAATGGATGTGGATCCGCGTTGGCGCGTCCCTTGCTTTTGCCTTGACACCGTTTTGGCCGTCGGGGATGCTAAGCACGCTTGGAATGCCGCTTGCGCTTTGGGCGTTTTTAAATATCCGCGCTGGCGAGCGTTCGTGGGTCAACTATCTTGTGCTAACATTATTGCCGTTTTATTCAAGTTTTGTGCTCGGTTTCTTCTTTTTTTTAAGTGCGATGGGAATATGGTGGCTCGTTGACGTCATCCGCGGGAAAGGGTGGAATTGGCGTTTTTTCTTCGCCATTGTTTACATGATTGTCATTTATTTGGCGGTTGATTACCGCTTGGTCCATTCACTGTTGTTTTCCGATGAACCGACGAGCCGTGATGAATATTTTCACGCCCGTCTGCCCCTGTGGCGCGTCATGCGTTTAATGGTGAAAAACTATGTTCTCGGCCATACGCATGTGATGACGGTGCACGGACTGGTCATTTTGCCAGTGACATTCATTGCGTTGTACATCGTTTGGAAGAAAAAATTATGGAATCGGGAAAAACTGTTTATCTTTTTACATGTGCTGAATGTTGCCCTGTCGATGTGGTATGCGTTTTGGTTTTACAAAGGATGGGTTCCGCTAACAGAACGGTTCGACATTCTTGATAAATTTAATTTTGCCCGCTATCATTTTTTGCGGCCGACGGTCATTTACGTGCTGTTTGCCGTTTCACTCAAAATTTTGTGGCAGCAAGAAACTTTATGGAAACATGCATGTTTTGCGGCGCTTGCCGCTCAGTTTGTCGTTCTTGCCGCATTTAACGAGGAAATTGCGCATCGCAATAAGCCGTCATTTCGCGAGTTTTACGCGGAAAAGCAGTTTCAAGAAATAAAAAAATATATTGGGCGGCCTGTCCATACATACCGTGTCGCCAGCATCGGCATTCATCCGGCAATTGCGCAATATAACGGCTTTTACACATTGGATACGTATAACAATTTTTATCCGCTTTCGTACAAGCATAAGTTTCGCCAAATTATCGCGCCAGAGCTGGCAAAAAACAAAAAGCTGCGCGAATACTTTGATGACTGGGGCGGGCGCTGCTACATTTTTGTCAACGAATTAGGAAAACATTATATGTTTCAAAAACATTCCAAACGGACGATAAAGCATTTGCAGCTTAATACAGATGTCTTTCGTGAAATGGGGGGGCGTTACATTTTTTCGGCACTGCCGATTGAAAACGCAAAACAAAATCAGCTGGCGCTTAAGAAAGTGTTTCGTTCCAAACAATCGGCATGGACGATTTATTTGTACAAGGTGATGCCGTAAGGAGGGGATGGCCATGAATGAACCGATGCTTACGATTGTCGTGCCGTGTTACAACGAAGAACAAGTATTGCCGGAAACGATCGATAAGCTCCGCGGCCTGCGCGAGGAGCTGATTGATGAGCGGCTTATTTCTTCCGAAAGCGCGTTATTGTTTGTCGATGATGGAAGCAATGATGCGACATGGGACATTATTTATAAAGCGAGCTTGCGCTATCCGGAAGTAAAAGGGCTGAAGCTTGCGCGCAACGCCGGGCATCAAAACGCGCTGCTGGCGGGGCTGCTGGCTGCGAAAACGCGTTCTGATTGCATCGTTTCCATCGATGCCGACTTGCAAGATGACATTGCCGTTATTCGCGATTTCGTCAAAAAGTTTCAGGAAGGTTATGAAATCGTTTATGGGGTGCGGAATAAACGCGATGCCGATACGTTTTTTAAACGCCATACCGCCCAATGGTTTTATAAACTGATGAGAGCGATGGGCGTCGATCTTGTTTATAACCATGCCGATTATCGTTTGCTAAGCCGGCGTGCGGTCGAGGAGCTTGAACGGTTTGAAGAAGTGAATTTGTTTTTGCGCGGAATCGTGCCGCTTCTTGGTTTTCGTTCCGCAACCGTCCATTACGACCGAAAAGAGCGGCTGGCCGGAAAAACGAAATACCCGCTGAAAAAAATGATTGCGTTTGCTTTGGATGGCATCACTTCGTTTAGCGTCACGCCGATTCGCATGATTTCTCTCATCGGTCTCGTTTCCTTTTTCATCAGCCTATTGTTCGGGGGATATTTTCTTTTTTTAAAATTAACCGGCCATACGCAGACAGGGTGGACATCGCTCATTATATCCATTTGGTTTCTCGGTGGCTTGCAGCTGATTGCCTTTGGCCTGATCGGGGAATATATCGGAAAAATCTATAAAGAAACAAAACGCCGCCCTCGGTACATTGTCGACCTTGATTTATTTAATTTTTGGAAGCCGCAGCAACGCTCTCCTTCGCTAGCGGAAAGATCAGCGATGGCAGATATGAGAAAACCCCGCTCGCCATAATTTTGCTTGCAATATATGAAAAGAAGGAGTAGACTTTTTGGTGAAAAATGATATATGTTATTGCGGGAGCTTGCGGAAGCAGGCTGAGAGTACGGCTATATTCCGCCGTTGACCGTTCGAACCTGTTTGGGTAATGCCAGCGCAGGGAAAGTGACGTGGGATGCGTAAACACTTTGCTTGCGCGCAAAGTGTTTTTTTATTTTGCAAAAAGGGAGAGGATGGGACATGAATAACAAGGAAGCGGCAAATGTGTTGCAAATGGTGAGAAAAGCCAGTCCGCTCGTACATAATATTACGAACGTTGTCGTAACGAATTTTACGGCGAACGGGTTGCTCGCGTTAGGCGCTTCGCCGGTGATGGCGTATGCGCAAGAGGAAGTCGCCGATATGGCCAAAATCGCTGGAGCGCTCGTTTTAAATATCGGAACATTAAATCAAACCGAAGTGGAAGCAATGGTCATTGCCGGAAAAGCGGCAAATGAAGCAGGCGTTCCGGTTATTTTCGATCCTGTCGGCGCCGGGGCGACGCTGTACCGCACGGAGACGGCGCGAAATATCGTCCGTGATGTAGCTGTATCGGCCGTTCGCGGCAATGCGGCGGAAATTGCCAATGTGATTGGAGAAACGTGGGAGATTAAAGGCGTTGACGCTGGAGAAGGAAACGGCGATGTCGTTGCTTTGGCGAAAAAAGCGGCGAAGCTGCTGAAAACGGTCGTCGTCATTACCGGAAAAGACGATGTTGCGACAGATGGAGAGACAACGTATATCATTCACAACGGCCATCCATTGTTAACGAAAGTAACTGGGACCGGCTGCTTGCTGACATCGGTGATCGGCGCTTTTGCCGCGGTGGAGCGGGATGTGCTAAAAGCGGCAGCGGCGGCGCTCGTCAGTTACGGGGTTGCTGCGGAAATCGCGGCGGAAATTGCAGGAGAACAAGGGCCAGGCAGCTTCCAAATCGCCTTTTTGGACGCGCTTTCCCGCGTAGGAGCAGAGGAAATCAGCCAATATGGGCGCATTGAACAAGGAGAATGAAGGGAGAGAAAATCATGGTGTATAAAGCGTTAACGATTGCCGGTTCGGACAGCGGCGGCGGCGCCGGGATTCAAGCGGATTTAAAGACGTTTCAAGAATTGCGGGTATTTGGGATGTCCGCATTAACAGCGGTGACGGCGCAAAATACACTCGGCGTGCAAGGTGTGTACCCATTGCCGCCGGATGCGGTCACGCAACAAATGGAATCCGTGGGAACCGATTTAGGAGCGGATGCGGTAAAAACGGGGATGCTGTTTAGTGCAGAAATTATTGAAGCAGTGGCAGCGAAAGTGAGACAATTCGGATGGGACCGTCTCGTCGTCGACCCGGTCATGATTGCTAAAGGCGGCGCCCCGCTGTTGCAAGAAGAGGCGGTAAGCGCATTGAAAACATATTTGCTTCCGCTCGCGATGGTGGCGACCCCGAATATCCCAGAGGCGGAAGCGTTAACCGGCCTGAAGATTCAATCGATCGAGGACCGCAAAGAAGCGGCGAAACGCCTGCATGAACTGGGAGTTAAGCATGTCGTGATCAAAGGCGGTCACGACGATGACGGGGAAGAGACGGTTGATATATTATATGATGGCAGCGAATTTTTCTATTTCACAAGCAAGCGCATAAAAACGAAGCATACGCATGGAACGGGCTGCACGTTTTCTGCGGCGATTGCGGCGGAGCTCGCCAAAGGAAAAACGGTTCAAGAAGCGGTGCAAACGGCGAAATCATTTATTCAAGCCGCCATTGAGCATGAATTAGGCATCGGCCATGGCCACGGCCCGACAAACCATTGGGCGTACCGGGACAAGCAAACGCGGTAGGTGAGGAAAATTGGCGCGGATCGCAAGGGAAGAGATGAAACAACGATTGAAAGTGTATTTTATTATGGGAAGTGTAAACTGTAAAAAATCGCCATTCGAAGTATTAACAGAAGCGATCGATGGCGGAATCACGCTGTTCCAATTTCGCGAAAAAGGAAGCGGCGCGCTTGTCGGCGAACAAAAATACGAGTTTGCCAAACAGCTGCAGGCTATTTGCCAAAAACGCGGCATCCCGTTTATCGTCAATGATGATGTCGAACTAGCGCTTGCGATTGATGCCGATGGGGTGCATATCGGGCAGGATGATGAAGATGCGCGCGTTGTCCGTGAAAAAATCGGCGACAAAATTCTCGGAGTGTCGGCGCATAATTTGGCAGAAGCGCAAGCGGCGGCCACTGCTGGCGCTGATTATATCGGGGTCGGGCCGATTTATCCGACGAAATCGAAAGCAGATGCGAAACAAGCGCAAGGTCCTGGAATGATTCGCCTTCTCCGCGACAACGGAATCGATATTCCGATAGTGGGCATTGGCGGCATTACCGCGGAAAATGCCAGCGAAGTAATGAACGCAGGAGCGGACGGCGTTTCCGTCATCAGCGCGATTGCTTCTGCCCCTTCGCCGCTTCTGGCAACAAAACAGCTTGTGCAAACGGTGTTGAATAATGAATAAAAGGTGCCGTATGTCGGGCACCTCTTTTTTCATGTTTATGAAACCGCCTGTTTCTTTTTTGGGAATCGCCATTCTAACAGCGGGCGCATAACGCGGGCGATCGGCTCGCTTCCAAGCACAAGCACGACAATGACGGATAACCCTAGCAATAGCGGATAACCGTGAATACTCATAATAAAATCTGGAAATTTTGTTTCATGCAAATATTTTAAAATAAATCCGTGCAAAATATAAATATAAAAAGTTCTTGCGCCTAACTCGGAAAAAGAGAAACGGCGGTTTGGGATGAGCGCAAGAAAACAGAGCATCATTAACGCGCTTGCGCCATAAATAACCAGTCGTCCAAAAATTCCTTTTTCCTCTGGCACACCGAGCGTATCGTATGATTTGGAGCCATATAGCCATTCCTGAGGTAAATCAGGAAAACCAAAATGAATCATCACGAACATTCCGGCTAAAACAAAAGAGGAAAACAAACGCCAGCGCCATGTAAATAACCGTTCGATATCCTGTTTATGAAGAAAAAATCCTAATAAAAAGAATGGAAAAAATGTAAAAGTGCGCGATATGCTCAGCCATTTTTCCGCATCGATCATGCCTGCCCCCACTCCTAAAAGAAGGGAAAGCAATAATGAAACAGGTTTTGGGATTTTCGCAAAGATCCATAACAGCAAATTCCAACTGAATAAGCTAATTAAAAACCATAAACTCCACTGCGGAGTTAATAAGTCGAATTCAATGGAATCTTGTTGATATAAGAAATAATAGTAGACCGAATACAACAGTTGGAAAATAAGATAAGGGAGCAATAATTTTTTTGTGATTTTTTTTAAATATCCTTGTTCATGAAATTTTTTTGCGAAATAACCTGAAATAAAAATAAACGCCGGCATGTGGAAAAAGAAAATCCAAATATATAAGCTATGCACCCATAGCACACTATCGATATACGGGCGGAGAAAGTGGCCAAACACGACGAGGAGCATTAATACACATTTCGCGTTGTCAAAGTAGTAATCACGCTCACTCATAGTGTTTCCTCCTTTTTTGTCTATACCAATTCGAATGATACTTCTTCTTTTTTGAGGGGTCAATAGTATATCATTTTTTGGAAAGGTGTGAAATTTTTTAATGATTAAAGAAAAGACCTTGAAGCGGCTGTATAAGAAATCATCCATACAAAAGGGCAGCGAAACAAATCGTGCAGCTTGTGTGCTAAGAGGGAACATTCTCGGAAGCAAGCGTTAGCGGAAGAGGGAGATAACGCTGATAAGAAAGGAGGGAATACCAATCGAAGTCATTCGTGCAAAACAAATCGCTGAATCGGGAAAAATCGTGCCAGTCACTTATGAAGGACAACAAGTAATGATCCAACATGTGGATGAGGAGCGAGAAATGGCGCGCATTTATCGGAAAAATGATCCGGAGAAAGAATGGGAAGTGCCGGTCCGCCTTCTGCAAGAAGAATAGACGTAGCGGCGGCACTTTCAGTCCACATATGATATAATACGTATGTTACAATAGAAGAAAAATAAATATATGTATGGAGTGAATCATATGAACATCGGATTTGGAGAAATCGCTCTCATTGTCTTTTTTGCGTTGCTTATTTTTGGCCCGAAAAAGCTGCCGGAATTGGGACGAGCGGCTGGAAAAACGTTGCGTGAATTTAAAAATGCGACAAGAGGAATTATCGATGACGAAGAGCAAAAAGCGCAAAAATAAGGACTTGGCATGTACTGCTAAGTCCTTATTTTTGTTCTAGATCGCACTCATGCAAAGGAATGACTTTTGTTTTCTTCACAAATTTATATCCAAGCCAGACGATAATAAAGAGAGGCAAGCCGATGTACGAAACAAGAACACCATACCAATCAACGGTTCCGCCAATAAACGCCTGGTAGTTTTGCCCTAAAATCACAATAAGGCAAATGACAAATGCAAAAATCGGGCCGAACGGGAACCACTTTGCTTTATACGGCAAATCATTGAGATTTTTTCCTTGCGCAATATACGCTTTACGGAACCGATAATGGCTGATGGCAATGCCAAGCCATGCAATAAACCCAGACATTCCGGAAGCGTTTAACAACCATGTATAAACAACGCCGTCTCCAAAGAAAGAGGCCAAAAAAGCAAGTGTTCCTAATGAGGCAGTGACAATCAGCGCATTGACCGGAACTCCGCGTTTATCCAGTTTCGCTAAAAATTTTGGCGCTTTTCCTTCACGGGCTAAATCCCAAAGCATGCGGGTGGATGCGTACATTCCGGAGTTGCCTGCTGACAATACGGCGGTTAAAATGACCGCGTTCATGACCGAAGCGGCAAAGGCGATTCCCGCTTTATCGAATACAAGTGTAAACGGGCTAACCGTAACATCGTCATTGGCAAGTCTTTCGTCTGTATAAGGGATTAACAAGCCGATCGCCAGAATGGCTAAAACATAGAATAACAAAATGCGCCAAAACACCCGGCGAATGGCGCGGGGAATGCTTTGTTCCGGGTCCTCTGTTTCTCCTGCAGCGACTCCTAACAATTCCGTTCCTTGGAAGGAAAAGCCAGCTGCCATAAAAATGCCTAGCATTGCCATAAAGCCGCCGTGAAACGGAGCATCCCCGATAGTGAAGTTTTTCAAGCCGACCGCTTCGCCGCCCATAATACCGACAATCATGAGAAAGCTGACAATTAAAAAGACGATGACGGTCGCTACTTTAATGAGGGAAAACCAATATTCTGCTTCCCCAAACCCTTTGACGGACAAGTAGTTTAAAAGAAACATAATTGCTAAACAAAGCGCGCTCCATAACAGCGATGGACTATTTGGAAACCAAAATTTCATGATCATCGTGACAGCAGACAACTCTGCGGCGATCGTGATCGCCCAGTTATACCAGTAATTCCACCCTAATGCGAACCCTAACGCGGGATCGACAAACTTTGTTGCGTATGTGCTGAACGATCCGGAAACGGGCATGTATGCGGCCATTTCCGCAAGGCTCGTCATTAAAAAATACACCATAATGCCAATAGCGATATACGCGGCAAGCGCTCCACCGGGGCCTGCTGTATGCACCGCTCCGCCACTTGCTAAAAACAAGCCTGTGCCGATCGTTCCTCCGAGGGAAATCATTGTTAAATGGCGGGTTTTTAGCTTTCGCCGCAGGCCGCTCTCAGAAAATGAAGCGGCAGAAGAAGTAACTATTGTTTTTGTTGATGTTTCCATGAAACGATCCACTCCTTTAGGTTGCAAATATTAATGCATTCATCCATGAAATGCCTAAACACTGCATAATAAAAAAAGCCGTCGAAGGAGATCGACGGCAGTGTTGAAATAGCTGCATACCATCAACTCTCCCATGAAGATAGCGCTCCATACCCGCATGGTTTATGCAAGTATGACAGTGTTGTCCCTATTCGGCGACAACCCCAGCCTGAGCATCCAGAGAAATGCCCAGACTTCGGCAGCTTTTCCTTTCCGGTAAAGTCATTGACGTGCTCTGCGTCTCGTTTACCGTACTCATAAAAGCCGCGGCCTCTACTTCATTGGGCGAATGAGCATCATATTCTATTTTATATTAATATATTAATCGATTATTCCAATAATCGCAATAGAAAATGCATAATGCGTCTTAATTTTTCCTTGTTATGTAAATTTTTTTGACGAGGGGCGGCATCCGAAAATCGATGATTTGCAAGCAGGAGGATTGTTCAAGTTTCGGCTGCGAAAAAGACAAGTCTTTTGCTGCGGCGCCATATATATAGAATATCGATGTTTTTCTGTGTTATGCCAATTCTTGCTGACGAAAGTTTTGCAAAAAAACGAGGTGTCGCTTTCATGTTAAAAAAAATCGCCGTTATTACGATCGGCAGCATTTTTCTTGCCATCGGCATTAATGTTTTTTTAGTTCCTCACCATTTATTAGATGGAGGAATCATCGGAATTGGTTTGATCGTCAAATATATTTGGCATGTCAAAGTGGGCCTGGTAATTATTTTATTAAGTGTTCCTCTTTACATTATTGCTTGGTTTTATTATCGGCCGCTTTTTTACAATAGTCTTCATGGTTTGCTGTTCTCTTCTTTGATGATCGATGTCTTTTCCGTCCTGCGCGGCGCAGTCACGCTGGACCCCATCGTGAGCTCTGTTATCGGGGGAGTTTTTGTGGGAGTCGGGATCGGCATGATGCTGCGCGAAGAGACGAGCACGGGAGGGACGGATTTATTGGCGCAATTTATTGCAAAAATGACGAACTGGAACGTCGGGATGATTATTTTTATGATGGATGCCATTATTATTGCGGTTGGGAGTTTTGTCATTGATTCAACTTCGTTTTTTTATTCGTTTATTGTTGTAACGGTAGTCGGGATCGTGACGACGGTGTTAACAAAAACAAACGGATGGAGGCACCATATCGTGTAATATCCACATTGCCGATTTTATTATCACTAATCGGCAATTATGTGGCGCATAAACAGTGGGAGAAGGGGAAAATGAGATTGGCCTTGGCGGCTGCATTCCATTATTATAAAAAAGCTGGCCCGTCAAAGGAATCCAGCTTTTTAGTTCATCATTCGCACCAATTTTTTCGTAAACAGCAGCAAAATCAGGCCTAATCCAATCGTCACGCCGCTAATGAGGCTGAAAATTTCTAAATAGCCTAAAGATTGTGTAAATGCGGCTAATTGACCAGCCAGCAACTGAGCAACACCTGTTCCCGCTAGCCATACCCCCATTAATACCGATGCCAGCCGGGCAGGAGCAAGTTTGCTGACCATCGACAAGCCAACCGGCGATAAGCAAAGCTCACCAAGCGTGTGAAGGAAATAAGTGAAAATGATAAATAATAAATTTGCTTTTTCGACGATATGTTGTTCATCACTTCCGGTTTGTAATACAGCCGGAATTAGCACGGCAAAGCCAAGGCCGAGCAAAATCATGCCAAGACCCATTTTTGCTGGGATTGGCAAGTCACCGCGTTTGGAATTCGAAAGTTTTGTCCAGATTAGCGACACGACCGGTGCCAACACAATGATAAAGAATGGGTTTAGCGATTGGAACCAAGAAGTAGGCATCGTCCAGCCGCCAATCGATTTATCCACGAATTTGTCTGTATATAACGTTAATGAACTTCCGGCTTGTTCAAATCCAGCCCAGAAGAAAATAACAAAGCACGTTAAAATAAAAATAACGGCGACGTTTTGTTTTTCTTGTTTCGTTAAAGGGGTTTTGGCTTTTGCTTCTGTTTCTTTGTTCTGTTTAGCTGGCGCGCCGGTAGGCTGTTTGCCGATGTCCCCTAAATAGCGGTTGCCAAACAGGTTGAAGATAAGTTGTCCGATAATCATGCCGATTGCTGCCGCCAGAAATCCGTATTTAAAACCGTAATGGATGATGCCATTGATGTTCGTTGCGAAATATTTTTCCGCCAAAAATCCGCATACAAGCGGTGCAAACAGTGCTCCAATGTTAATCCCCATGTAGAAAATGGTAAATGCGGCGTCTTTTCGTTTATCGTTCGGAGCGTAAAGTTCTCCGACAAGTGTAGAAATATTTGGTTTAAAAAAGCCGTTGCCAATAATTAATAAAATTAATCCGATATAAAGCCCTATTTGATTGTTGATGGCAAATAAAATGAAGTTACCAAGCGCCATCGTGATGCCGCCGATAGTAATCGCCAATCTTCTGCCTAAAAATCGGTCAGATAAATAACCTCCGACAAGCGGAGTGAAATAAACTGCGCCAGTAAAAATTCCATAAACTGTCATCGCGACGCTCGGCTTTATTCCTAATCCGCCGCTGACAAGTTCTGTCGTTAAATAAAGGACAAGAATTGCCCTCATTCCATAATAGCTAAACCGTTCCCAAAGTTCTGTAAAAAACAATAAATAAAGCCCGGGAGGATGTTTCATCTTTGGACGTTGATTTTCTAGCGCCGTTGTTTCCGGTAGTGCACTCATTATTGTCTTTCCTCCTTGGTGTTTTTATATGATATATCATTTATTTTAATTATAAAAATATTTGTATGTCAATAAAATTATATATAAAATATATAATTATAAATTTTTATTTAACATAAACATTATTAATTTTGTAAAAAATATATAAAAATATTTTTCTGAAATATTTTTATATGTTATTTTTATAAAATTTATAAAATTTAGCAATCGCATGTGATGAATAAGTGAAGTAACAAAGGTTTTTTTGTTGTAGGAAGATGATTTGTTTCTAGTGAAGGGGGGTACACTATGCGTGCTGCAATTTTCAATGGAAGGTGAAATGGAATGCGCAAACTGTATATCCTTATTATCATTTTCCTTTTATTGTTCATTGGAGGAGGGTTTTTTTTCAACAGTAATGCCGAATATGCCCTTTTACCTGAAAAAGACGATGTAGTAAAGTATGAAGCGAATCATCAAACAGGCACGGATATTTGGGGGGAATGGATTGGCACGGAAGCGGGAAAATCATTTGCCGATCATTCAAAAACGCCTGTTTCTGCCAAACATGGCGCTATTGTTGTCGATAAACAGCTGCTTCAATTGGGGCGAGAAGTGTTTTATAAAGAAACATTTGGCAATGAGGTGTTTTTGACGGATATGATGGGGTTGGTGAACGGACCGTTAACGATGGCGAATATCGCCAAGGCGGTTATTTCTTTAAAAGGAAAGGGAACGACAAATTTGCAAGTGGAGCTGGCAGAAGATGTGACCATTGGTGACCGAACGTACAAAAAAGGGGAAAAAATTGACACAGGCATCGATGTTCCTAAAGGATCCTATTTGCCGTTGGGAATGCCGGTTGTTTGGGATCACGGTAAGCTTCGCATTGGCATTAGTTGCGCGGCGTGCCATGCGACGGTGGATCCAAAAACGAAGAAGGTGGTAGAAGGAGCGCCTAACAATGATTTAAATGCTGGACTGCTCATGGCGTTAGCCACCAATTCCGCTGCTTATTTTACACATGCGGATATAAAATCGCTAAAGAGCTATATTCGTTCTATGGATCGGACAGTGATGGATTCAAAAGGGAGGAAGTCGTCACTTCCTGATCCGCAATTGCTTGAAAAAGAGGTAGACCGCATTTTTGCGAGTTGGCCGCGTGGAAATTTCGATTCCACTATCGATATGAAAGCAAATCCGTCACAAATACCGGATTCATTTACATTAGGAGATCATCCGTACGGATGGAGCGGGTTCGCGACAGCAGGACCGTTCCGCGGGCTTGCTACGTTTAGCAACAACGTTCACGCACAAAATGCCGATTCTCTTGCGCAATCGGAGCTTAGCGAAGCGTTATTTGGAGTGGACAAAGAAATATATATTGGAACGATACTGCAAAATGCTGCTAATCCAAAATTTCGCTATAAGCCAAACGGGAATGAAAAACCATCGGAGTTTTTTGCAAAGGTGGATCCGACCCCTGGTGTTGTCGGCGTCAACAAACTTGTTGCTCCGCCGCAATTCCCGAAAGTATCGCTCGTAGCGCCGGATGGATTAGTAGCTAGTGAACCGGGATATCGCTTTAATGAGCAAAACAACGCTGTCGCTGCTTGGCAAAATACGATTAATCCTCCATCCCTAAGTGCAAAAATGGATGCAAGGCAAATAGCTAGAGGGCGTGATGTATTTGTTCAAGCCGGATGTATTCGCTGTCATGCGGGAGCGTATTTCACCAATAACCGTGTCGTTGCAGCGAAGGTGGTCGGAACCGAGCCATCGCGGGCACAAGCGTTGAAGAAAACAGAAAAAGTATTTGCTGAAGCGGTTTTCTATGCTCCGGATACCCCTGTTCCAGTTCCGAAAAACGCTAAAGTACTAAAAGTGCCGACAGAACATTTGGATACAGAACAAATACGTTTAGCATTTGCGCATGGCGATTCGAAAGGAGGTTATAAAGTGCCAAGCCTGATCGGTCTTTCTTGGAGCGCTCCGTATCTCCATGATGGGGGCGTTGCGGTCGGACCGAACGGGGAGCTCGGTTTAACGGGAACGCTAAAAAAAGGAATTGTACCTGATGCGCGCAACAGTCTTCGCGCATTGATAGACCGGACGCTACGGCAACAAGTCATCTGGGCGAATGCTTCTGATCCGCAACTTCGTGCTGTGCATGTCAGCGGCGATGGACATCGCTATTGGATTGATCCACAGGCGGGATTTACGAGAGAAGAACAAGAAGCTATGATCGATTATTTACTTTCCCTTACCGATCCGTAGTCAATTGGGAGCAGTTTACTCGCAAAAACACATCCTCCTCGGTCCACACTAACGGATAGGGGAGGGAGTTAGATGAACGAAACGTGTTTTTATTGCCAAGTTGAATGCGCGGATCAAGTTCATTATGTATCGTTTTACGTTTCGGAGGAAGAACGCGAAGAAGCGTTATGTCCGCAATGTTATGAGGAGTGGCTTCATGGCATGAAAGGATAGATAGAAACACAAAGCCGCACCTTACTGTGATATAGGTGCGGTTTCTTTCGTAAGCGGCGGAGTTGTGACGAGCTTGTGAAGATCGCTGTTTTCATCATAAGAACGGTAAACAATGGGAGCGGAATTGGAGGAAGAAACAGCGATAAATAAAATATGCACATCGTTTCCTTTCGTCTTCTTTGTTTCCATTGTTAAGGCTGCCTTGTCTAAATGAAGGGAGTAAAATCGATATGTTAGGCCAAGCCATGTCTTTTCGGATACTGACGTGTCGGGATGCTCCCGGATCAGTCGTGCGATATCGGAAAAGGAATGTTTCTCGTGCTGCAGCCGGTCTATTAGCATGTTCGCCGTCTGTTTCATCCACTTTTTCCATGATTTGAACATTGTTCTCACCTTTTTTATTTAAGTATGCCCTTCCCTTCATTTGTTTATACAGGCAGACTGATGGAAAAAGAAGTCATATGTTCATTCGAGGTGCACGTAATTTGCCCGCCATGATCTTCAATGATTTTTTTGCAAATGTAAAGGCCAATTCCTGTTCCTAGTTTTTTTGTTGTAAAAAACGGTTCAAAAATTGTTTTGACCATTTCTTCTGGGATGGCTGGCCCGTTGTTGATAATTTTAATATAAACGGATTCACCCTGACGGTAAGCGTCGATATAAATGCAGCGGGGTTTGTCTTTTTCTTTCACCGCTTCAATGGAATTTAACAAAATGTTGATAAACACTTGGCGGAGCTGGTCTTTGTAGGCAAATATATGTATCGCTGAGTCAACGGACACCGAGATTTGCACATCCCCGTCAACAATGCTTGCGTATAAAAATTCAATAATTTCTTCGAATAGCTGGGAAAGCGAAAAAGTTTCTTTTTCGCTTTCAACGATTTCTTGTCTGGAAGCATGAAGAAATTGGGAAATGCGGAATTTAAGTTGCTGCAGTTCATGGTCAATAATATTCAAATACGGCAAATTCGGATGTTCCATTTTTAATAATTGAACAAACCCGATAATCGCTGTCAGCGGATTGCGAAATTCGTGCACAAAGCTTGACGACATTTGGCCAAGCAAGGTTAAGCGGTCTTTATGGGATTGCGTGATCAATAAGTTTTTTTCTCGTATTTCCGCTTCTTTTAACTCACTGTATTTCGTGACGGCGTAAAATAAAAATTGATCAAACAAACAATTGATTTCATCGATCAGCGGGAACAGTTCTTCAATCGGCAATGCAGATTGAAGCGCATACTTTACCACTAATCTGCGGCCGAGATTTGTATTGTAAACAAATTCGCCGATATTCATATTGGTTTCTGCCCGTTCTTTTGCGATTTTGTAGGCAAGCTGTTCGATATTGTCCCGGTTGGGTGAGTGAAGCAGCGTGTCTTTGACGAGCTGGAACATGGCGATTCCGTTATGCATGACATGATCGATATATTTATCATTATCAGCGATATACATATGGCGTTGCCAGTATGAAAGAAAGTCGGAAAAGTGCGCGTCTAAATGTGCGATTAATTTTTGTGCCGCGGATGTCAAACGATGTCACCCCGTTTTTATCTATTTACTTTTATTATAAAAGGGAATGGGCAAGTAGAATAGATGGAAAATGGCATTCCTTCATTGATTGTTAAATGTGAACAATATTTCACAAATATTTCACAATATTTGTTTATAATGGACTTATTGGGGAAAGGAGGGGGCGAGGTGAGAAGGATATGCCTGTTTCTTCTTATATCGGGGCTGTTCTTGATGTATGGATGCGAAAAAGCAACATTTCCAGCAGTTCCAAAGCGGCCGCAAATATTAATGAGCGTTAACATAAAAGAAGAAAGTGTCGCATTTTTTGACGCGAAAACAGGGGAGGCTTTGGCGAAATGGAAGGTGAAGAAACCGATTCAAGGCGCTGCACTGCTTCACGATCAGCGAACATTATTGCTATATGGCAATGAGCTGGATCGTGTTTATCTATATGATATCCATACTGGAAAAGAAGCGCAGGAATGGCAGACGGGAAAAGGAATTGTTCGTGCGCTTGCAGCGAATAAAGGAGATGCCGTTTTTTTGGCAGATGAGCGGCAAAACGCCATCCGCATCTTTAAAAAAAATGGACAGGAGGACGGGAAAATCGCGGTGGGCGACAAGCCGCTGACATTGTTGCAAAACGATGCAGGAACGCTTCTGTATGTCATTGATTTTCGCAGCACTAAAGCATATATCGTCCAAGTGGACGAACGGCGGGTCATTCGGACATTTTCTGTTCCGGAATTTGCCGTTAGCGGCTTGCTGCGTGAAAAAGAAGGAGAATTATGGATTGGCGGGCACGGAAGCGGCAGCACCGTGGAAACGAATATTCATATTTACTCGGCCAGCACAGGAGCGTTTATCAAAACTGTGGCAGCACCCGTGATGCCTATCGATTTTGCGGAAACAAACGAAGGAATTTATGCTTTAAGCCACGGATCGAGCACGCTATGGAAATGGGATGATTCAGGAAAATTGCAATCATCTGTTACCGCAGGGGCGAATCCGTTTGCCATGATCGGGGCAAACGGGCGGTTATACATTGCCAGTTATGATAGTGATGAAATATATGTCGTGGACGAGCGTGCGATGAAAGTCATCGATCGTTGGAAAACAGGGAAAGGCCCGTTTCAATTGTTGATGGCAAAAGGAGGATGACGGTGCGGATGACAGTTGAAAAGAAAACGGTATTAATTGTGGATGATGAGGAAGATATGCGGTTTTTAGTCAAAATGTATTTAGAAAACGCTGGTTTTTCTTGTTTGGAAGCCGAAGATGGCGACAAGGCGCTGAACGTTTTGGCAAATGTGAAAGTAGATGCTGTTTTAATTGACATTATGATGCCGAAAATGGATGGGTTTTCCTTGTGTGAGCGGATTCGCTGGCAATCGGACGTCCCTATTTTGTTTTTAACAGCAAGGGGAGAAGAATGGGATAAAGTAAAAGGCTTGAAGCTTGGCGGTGATGACTATATTGTGAAGCCATTTAGTCCGGGTGAATTAATCGCCCGCATTGAAGCAGTGATGCGCCGCGCCTATCACGCCGGCAATCATGACCTTTCGTTTGGACCGCTTACGATTGATGAAAGAGGAAGAAAAGTAACGGTAGACGGGGAGCCGCTCATTCTTACTTTAAAGGAATTCGATTTGCTTTTGTTTTTGGCGAAACATCGCGGGCAAGTGTTTAGCCGCGAAGAACTGCTCGCAAAAGTATGGGGATATGATTACACGGGAAATGTGCGAACGGTCGATACCCATATAAAAACACTGCGCATGAAGCTAAAGCAGGCGAGCGAGTTCATCCATACAGTGTGGGGAATTGGCTATAAATTTGAGGTGTCGTGAATGCGGCGGAACACGTTGACATTAGAGCAGAAAATATGGTTGATGATTAGCCTCAGCGTTATTTTAACCGTATCGTTTTCCTCATTTTTGTTAGATTATTTCTACCAAAAATTGTATGTAGATAAAGTAGAACAGACGCTGCTCCAAGAAGGAAAATCGCTGGCATCCGATTATCACGGCGGAGAAGTCAGCGAGACGTTCCGGAAGCAAATTGAATGGTATGATGAAAAGTCAACAGCCGAAGTGATATTAGTAAATAATCCGCGCGAATTAAGCGCTTGCTTGCCGTTTGACATTGACTATCAATCACTGATTAGCGGCAAAGATCGCGCGAAGCTGCTGCGCGGGGAAACGGTGACGAAAATCGGCTATGAGAAGCGATTTCACCGCAAAATTATGGGAGTGATCATCCCGCTATTAGATGATCATCGCCTGCAAGGGGCGATTTACCTTTACATTCCGCTTGCAAGCATTCAAGAGTTAACGAAAGAAGTCGCGATGATTTGGCTTCCGCTCGCAGCGCTGTTTGTCTTTGTTCTTCTTATTGCCGGGAAGCGGCTCGTTCGCCACATCACCGGTCCGCTAAAAGAGATGGAGGAAGTTGCTTATCATATGTCACAAGGAAACTATGAAGCGCAAATCCCGGTGCGGACGAATGACGAAATCGGCAAGCTGGCAAAAGCATTCAATATTATGGCGAAAGCAGTTGCTGAAGAAGATATGCGGAAGCGCGAGTTTTTAGCTAACGTTTCTCACGAATTGCGGACACCGATCAGCTATGTGAAAGGATATAGTGAAGCGATATTGGAAGGATTGGTGAAGACGAAAGAAGAACAAAGAAAGCATGTGCAGCTGATTTATCGGGAAGCGGGCCGAATGGAGCGGCTTGTCCGTGATTTGCTTGATTTGGCCCAATTAGAAGGAAATGGTGTGCCATTGCAAAAAGTCCCGCTTGTATTTGCGCAAGTGATTGAAGATACGGTCGCAAAATACGAACCGTTTTTACAAAAAAAGCAAATTACGCTTGCTGTGGAATTAGATCATGATATTATTTTGGAAGGGGATGCCGACCGGCTTGAGCAAGTCGTGCAAAACCTTTTAGATAATGCTGTCCGTTATACCCCAGACGCCGGAAAGATTGATATACAATTAAGAAAAGTAAGTTCTAAGAGCTGCCAGCTGATCATTCGTGATTCCGGAAAAGGGGTTCCAAAAGAAAAGCTGGCGTTTCTTGGGCAGCGATTTTTCCGCGTGGATCAGGCACGTTCGCGAAAAGAAGGCGGCACGGGGTTAGGTTTGGCGATTGTCAAACAAATTATTTCCCTGCATGATGGCACGATTTCCTTTTTTAGCGAAGAAGGAAAAGGAATGGAAGTGGTTATTGAGCTTCCGATATACCCAGAGTAGTAATCATTGAAAGAAATTAAAAAAAGACTTATAATCAGATAAAGATAATTTGCATAAAGGTTGGGGACTTGCGATGAAACTATACAACTCTGTTTTAGACTTAATCGGCAATACACCCATTGTCCAATTAAACAAGATTCCTGATCCGCATGGCGCGGACGTATATATGAAACTAGAATCGTTTAATCCGGGGGGAAGTGTAAAAGACCGGGCGGCGTTTGAAATGATTCGGCGCGCGGAGCAAGAGGGAAAGATTGTTCCGGGGAAAAGCACGATTATTGAGCCGACTTCCGGAAACACCGGCATCGGCTTGGCGATGGTTTGCGCGGCCAAAGGTTATCGCTGCATTATTACGATGCCGGATAACGCAACAGCTGAACGTGTTAAAATTTTGAAAGCGTACGGCGCGGAAGTGCATTTAACGCCGGCAGAAAAACGGATGAAAGGGGCGATTGACGAGGCGAACCGGCTCGCCGCGCAAATTCCGGACAGCTTTATCCCGATGCAGTTTGAAAATCCGGCCAATCCGGATGCGCATCGCCATAGCACGGCCCGCGAAATTCTTGAAGCGTTCGACGGCCAACTCGATGCGTTTGTGTTAACGGCTGGCACTGGCGGAACGGTGACAGGCACCGGAGAAGAATTGAAAAAGCGTATTCCGAATTTGCGCATTTATGTCGTAGAGCCGTATGGCTCCCCTGTATTATCGGGAGGGAAGCCAGGACCGCATAAAATCCCAGGCACAGGCCCAGGGTTTATCCCGAAAATTTTAAACCGCCATATTTACGACGATATTTTTCTTATTAAGGATGAAGACGCACAAATGATGGCGCGCCGCCTTGCCGCAGAAGAAGGCATTCTTGTCGGCGCTTCTGCCGCTGCCAGCGCCTTTTATGCGATCAAAGTTGCCAAACAGCTTCCAAAAGGCGCGCGTGTCCTTTGCATGGCGCCGGACTCAGGAGAACGGTATTTATCATCCGATTTATTCGCGGAGTAACGAAGGCTCGCACAGACGAGCCTTTTGTTTTCTTATGGATCGTTTGCGCTGGCAAATGAAACATTATTCATCATAACCACAAATTTTTGACATTTTTTATGTAAAAATGCCATTCGGCTAATGACCGGAGATGGTCTATTATGATAAACTAGGGAAAAAAGGAGGAATGCATGTTGAATTACTCGACAACGTATTCATCAAGCCCCATTGCTAAATTGGCGGCTGCATTTTTAACAGCGCTGGCGGTAGCGACAGGAGGGCTTTATGTCGGGCAGTGGATTCCGATATCGCTGCATTTGCCGCTTGCCGTGCTGGAAATTGTGTTGCTGCTTGTGATGATCTTTGCCCGCAGCAAAAAAGCGGTCAGCTATCCGCTTATGTACAGCTTTATGCTCGTATCCGGCGCTACGCTCTATCCGCTCATCGGCCATTACGTTGCAGTTATTGGCGCCGAAGCGGTGTTCAAGGCGTTTGCGCTGGCGGTCGTTTCGTTTTCCGGCGTGGCCATTTATGCGGCGAAAACGAAAGAAGATTTTTCGTTTCTTGGCGGCTTTTTGACATTAGGCGCATTTGCGCTGCTCGGTCTCTTAATTATCCAATGGTTTATTCCGTTTTCCAGCGTCGGGCAAATGGGGATCGCTGCCTTAGGGATTCTCATTTTCCTTGGTTTTACGATTTACGATATTAATCGTCTTGCCCGCCATGGTTTTATGGAAGCGGACATTCCGATGATTGTTGTCAACATTTATCTTGACTTTATTAACTTGTTTATTTACATTTTGCGCTTTTTTGCCAGCGATGAAGATTGATGGAACGTCCGTACAAAAAAGGACTGTTTTCCCTGCTGTTAAGGGAACAGTCTTTTCTTTCGTTGCGGATAAATTGTAAGCGGTCACACGGATGATCGCGCTTTGCAAAGATGAAATAGCTGCTGCAAAGCTGATTATCTCTAACACTAACAAAGATACATACCGGAAGAATTCCCTATTTTCTTGGGCAAAACGCTGAAAATATAGCGAAGCTTCTTAGCCGTTCCGCTTAAAGTGAATGTCTTGCATATAATCATTTTGGTAATAAGGAGGAAGAAAGAATGAATCCGTTTTCCGTTAATATATCGACAATTTTTACGGAAGTGCCGTTTCTGGAGCGGTTTCAAAAAGCGAGAGAATGCGGCTTTTCGCTTGTGGAATGCCAGTTTCCGTACAAATATCCTGTCGAACGCATCCGCGATGAGCTTCATCAATATCAATTATCGCTTGTGTTGATCAACTTGCCTCCGGGAAATTGGGAAAAAGGGGAAAGAGGGATAGCGATTTTTCCAAATCGGACGGACGAATTTCAACGTTCTGTTGAAGAAGGCATTCGCTATGCAACGGAATTGAACGTTCCGTATATTCACTGCATGGCGGGAGTGCTTCCAGCTGATTTAGAGCGGCAAAAAGCAAAAGAAACGTACATGCGCCATCTTTATGACGCGGCAAAGCAAATGGCACACCACTCGTTAACGCTTTTAATTGAACCGATCAATCCGTTTGATATGCCGGATTATTTTTTAACAAACATTCATGAAGCTGTTTCGATGGTGAAAGAAATTGGATTGGCGAACATCAAGCTTCAATATGATTTTTATCATATGCAGCGAATGAATGGGAATTTAATGGCGACATTTGAAACATATTTTGATTGGATTGCCCATGTTCAAATTGCGGACGTTCCGGGAAGGCATGAGCCGGGAACGGGTGAAATCCGTTACGAGTACATTTTTCAACGTTTGCAGCAGTGCGGCTACAAAGGGGCAATCGGATTGGAATACATTCCGTCGGGAAAAAGTGAGCATAGCTTTCATTGGCGTACGTTATCCATTGACCGTTGATTTTGTTATAAATAGTTAGGAAAGGGGGAAGCTTCGTCACTCCAATGGCGAAGCACAAACAGATGAATATCGGATTTATTGGCACAGGTGTGATGGGAGCAAGAATGGCTAGACGTCTCCTTGGCGCAGGTTATCATGTCATCGTGTACAATCGTTCGCCCGAAAAAACAGAAGCGTTAGTGCGGCTGGGGGCAGACAGAGCCAGCACGATCGCAGAACTGGCCCGGCATTCGCATGTCATTTGCACTTGTTTATCGATGCCGGACGATGTTATCGACGTTTATTTGCGGAAAGAAGGGGTGATCGAAAGCGCCCGGCCGGGGACGATTTGCCTTGATTTTACGACAGTGGGGCCGGATACGAGCAAAGCCGTTGCGAAACGGGCCAAAGAGAAGAAAATCGATTTTTTGGATGCTCCGGTAAGCGGAGGGCCAGAAGGAGCGGAGCAAGGCACGTTAACGATAATGGTCGGCGGAGCGAAATCGGCTTGGGAGCGGGTGGTGCCGCTATTGAATGTCCTTGGTGAAACGGTGGAGTATTTGGGGCCGAGCGGTTCGGGAAGTGTGGCAAAACTAATCAATCAATATCTTGTCGCCGTCCATTCTGTTGCTGCCGCAGAAGCAATGGTCGCTGGGGTGGCGCTTGGGCTGGATGCCGAGCAGCTTTACCGGATTTTAAAAGCGAGCTACGGAGACAGCCGCATGCTTCGCAGGCATATGGAACAATATGTTTTTCCGCGCAAGTTTGCAGCAGGCGGAGCAGTCAAATATGTATATAAAGACGTTTGTTTGGCGAATCGATTGATGCATGAAACGGGGGTGAGGCAATTTTTAGGGCAAATTGCCGAAGAGACGTTCGCAGATGCGATGAAACAAGGGCTAGCGGATTTAGATATGTCTGCGATCATTCAGCCGTTAGAGAAGCGGTGCAATGTGATGGTAACAAAGGAAGAATCATAAGCAGAATTATAAATAAATTCTAAATAAAAAAATTCATTGAAAAATTCGAAAACAGATGGTTTAATAATAAATAATAACACACGCAAAAACGGTTATTCGCTGTTTATCGTTTGCGTGTTTATTTTTATCCATTGAAAGAAACAGTGTTTCTTATTACGAAACAACAAGGAGGTGCAATGCGTGCTGTCTTTGGAGTGGAAAAACAAGTTAACGGAGTTTCTTTCAGAAAAGCAAATACAAATAGATGAACACGGATCGCATCCGCTCGGCAACAGCGGCCATGTGACTGTGTATCCGCAATCGGAAGAAGAAATTTCGAACATTTTGCGCTATGCGAACACCTATGGAAAAACAGTGTGTATCGCTGGCGGGGGGACGAAACGAGGATTTGGCGGGCAGCTGGAATGTGCCGATATTTTGCTGTCTTTAGTGAATTATAGCGGCATTGTCGAGCATGCGGCCGCAGATATGACGGTGACGGTGAAATCCGGGACGGTGTTTCAACAATTACAAGATTATTTGGCGGAGTATCGCCAAAAGGTGGCGCTTGATCCTGTGTGGCCGCAATATGCGACAATCGGCGGGGTGATTTCCGCTAATGACAGCGGCCCCAAGCGCCTTGGATACGGTTCAGCGCGCGACAGCGTCATTGGCTTGCGCATCGTATACCCGGATGGGACGGTCATCCGTTCCGGAGGGAAGGTTGTGAAAAATGTCGCGGGCTATGATATGAACAAACTATTTATCGGGGCGATGGGAACGCTTGGAGTAATATCGGAAATCACGCTGAAACTTCGCCCGCTGCCGAAATATGAAAGCCTCGTGCTGCTGTCTTTTCCGTCCGGGAAGTTAGACGAAATCCGTTCGTTTGCTGTCCAATTTTTTGATTCGATGATGGAACCGGTCTGTTTCGAATTATTAAGCCCGTCATTGTCAGAACGGCTCATCGGCCATTCTGCTTATACGTTAGCGATAGGATTTGAAGATGTCGAAAGCGCCGTGCGTTATCAAGTGGAATTTGTAAAACGTTTCCAACCGCCTAACACAAAAATTCTTATTTTATCACAAGAAGAAGCAAAATCGTTCTGGCAAACGTTTTATACGATCGGACCGAACGGGGCTGCCTCTGATCCATTGGGACAGTCTGTCGAAGCGGCGGTGAAAATCGGTGTCGTGAATTTCGATGTTCTTCCTATCATTCGGGAAAGCGATTTGCTGCAAGAGAGATGCCATGTTCATATCGAGGCGCACGGCGGGTTGGGGCACGGTTTGTGCCAAGTATATATCAAAGGAGAAAGCGAGCCGGTTATTGCCGCGGTCAAACAGCTGCGGGCGACGGCAGCGCAGCTGGGCGGGTACGCCGTTGTGAAACATTTGCCGTTTTCGTTGCGGAAGCGCATCGATGTGTGGGGAGAAAAACCATCATATTTTTTCCTGCTGGATGGAATTAAACGGAAAATCGACCCAAACCGGATATTAAACAACCAGCGGTTTATCGGAGGGATATAAGATGAGTTTGCGAGAAAGTGAAATAAAAAGCGAGCCAGCATGTACAACAATTAGCCTTGGCAATTATCGCTTCAGCGATCCGCCTGATCCAAGCAAGTGGGCTGACTGTGTTCATTGCGGCATGTGTTTGGAGTCGTGTCCGACATACGAACAAACCGGACAAGAACAACATTCGCCGCGCGGGCGCGTGCATTTGATGAAATCGGTGGGAGAAGGAAAGCTGGAGATTACGGAAGATTTGATCGATCCGATTTTTATGTGTTTGGACTGCCGGGCATGCACGACGGCGTGCCCAGCCGATGTGGATGTCGGCGGATTGATTGAAGAAGTACGGGGGCAAATCCGGCAGGCGATTCCGCTAACAGGATGGAAAGCTTTTGTTAACGATTTCTTCTTAAAAGGAGTGTTTCCGCATCCATCCCGTCTTCATTTGCTCGGAAGCTTGCTGAAATTATATCAAAAAAGCGGGCTGAAGACGATCGCGCGCAAGACGAAACTGCTCCATATCATGCCAGAGCATCTCGTGGAGATGGAAGCGATTTTGCCGGAAGTGGGAATGCCGGTGCGAAAAAAATACAAACATATGAATGTCATAAAAGCAAAAGGAGAAACGAAACATACGGTGGCGCTTTTGACAGGATGTGTCATGGACGTCATATTCAGCGATATTAACGAAGCGACGATTCGCGTGTTGACACGCAACGGAAACGATGTCATTATTCCACAAAATCAAACGTGCTGCGGCGCGCTTCATGTGCACGCGGGAGACCGCGAGACAGGCCGGAAACTTGCCAAACAAAATATCGAAGCGTTTCAACATGCCGACCGTGTCATTGTGAACGCCGCGGGCTGCGGCTGCATGTTAAAGGAATATCCGGAATTGTTCCGCGATGATCCGGAATGGCGCGAGAAAGCGGAGCAGTTTTCGCAAAAAGTTGAAGATATTTCAAAATATTTGCATGATACAGGCTATGAAAAGCCAAAAGCGGAATTAAACATGCGCATTACGTACCATGATGCTTGCCATTTGGCGCACGGCCAAGGAATCCGCCAAGAACCGCGCGCGATTTTATCAAGCATTCCGGGAGTGGAGATGGTTCCGATGCCAAACGCCGACCGCTGCTGCGGAAGCGCAGGGATTTATAACCTTACCCATCCGGAAATGGCAAACGATATATTGGAAAGCAAAATGCAAAATGTTCCGGAAGATGTGGAGCTTATTTCTATGGGAAACCCTGGCTGCATGCTGCAAATGGCGATGGGGGTTTTGAAATACGGCCGAAATCAAAAAGTTGTCCATACCGTACAGCTGCTTGACTGGGCGTATCAAAAAGAAGACGGAAAGGAGGTGCGCGTATGAGAAGAAAAAGGCTGCAAACAAACGACCCGCATATTCAGGCGCTAGCCCGTATTGTCGGCGGGGAGAACTCGATTTTGTATAAAAAAGAAGATTTAATCGCTTATGACTGCGACGGATTTACCGTTCATCGCCATTTGCCGAAAGCGGTGGTGTTTCCGAAAAATACGGAAGAAGTTGCTGCGGTTGTGAAGTATTGCCACGAACATGATTTGCCGTTTCTGGCCCGCGGGGCGGGGACGGGATTAAGCGGTGGCGCGATTCCGTTAAACGGCGAAGTAATCATCAGCTTAGTCCGGATGAAACGGCTCATCAGCGTCGATCTAGAAAACCGCCGTGCGGTTGTCGAACCGGGGTTTGTCAACTTAAAGCTGACGAACTCCATTTCCGACAGAGGGTACTATTACGCTCCCGACCCATCGAGTCAATATTGCTGCACGATTGGCGGAAATGTCGCGGAAAACGCCGGTGGCGCGCATTGTTTAAAATATGGAGTCACAACGAACCATATTTTAGGGCTTGAAGTCGTGCTCCCAAATGGGGAAATTATCGAAATCGGCAAAAACGGCATTCCAGACCCGCCGGGATACGATTTAATCGGATTATTGACCGGTTCTGAAGGGACATTAGGGATCATTACAAAAATTACAGTGCGCATTTTGAAAAATCCGGAAGCAAAACAGACCGTGCTGGCTTATTTTGACCGTGTGGAAGATGCGAGCCAGGCCGTTTCCGATATCATCTCCGCGGGGATGGTTCCAGCGGCATTGGAGATGATGGATCAAACGGCGATTGAAGGAGTCGAAGCGGCCGCTTTTCCGGTCGGGCATCCGAAGGACATTGAGGCGCTTCTTTTAATCGAAGTGGATGGCATTTCCGCGGGGATTTCCGAGCAAATTGAAGAGATTTTGCGCATTTGCCGCAACCGGAATGTCCGGGAAGTGAAAGTGGCGCAAACAGAAGAAGAACGGGCGCGCTGGTGGGCAAACCGGAAAACGGGATTTGGCGCAATGGGAGCGATTTCTCCTGATTATTTAGTGCAAGACGGAGTCATTCCGCGCAGCAAATTGCCGGAAGTGTTAAAGAACATTCAACAAATCAGCAAAAAATATGGATTGCGCATCGCAAACATTTTCCACGCTGGCGATGGAAATCTTCATCCGCTCGTTTTGTTTGATGCGAGCAAACCGGGGGAAACCGAAAAGGCGCTTGCCGCGGGCAGCGAATGTTTGCAAGCGTGCGCAGCCGTCGGCGGGTCGATTACCGGGGAACACGGGGTCGGCATTGAGAAAAAAGAAGAAATGCGCTTTATTTTCAGCGATGAAGAAATCGCCGCGCAAACGGACATTCGCGATGTGTTTAATCCAAAAAACTTATTGAACGCGGGAAAACTGTTCCCGACGCCGGGGCGCTGCGTTGAAGTAAAACAAAAGCAGTCGTTATAAGAAAATGGTTGAAATATGTTTCACTCCATGCTATGATTTTTTTAAACAATTACAAAACGTTGTTTCGTAATAAGAAACAAAAATAGATGGAGGAGAGGGGAAAATGGGAGAATACGTAAAAGTTGGAAATCTCCAAGTCGCAAAACTGCTTTATGAGTTTATAAACGATGAAGTGCTTCCGGGAAGCGAAGTGAACAGCGAAACATTTTGGAAAGACTTTGAAACGCTGATTGCCGATTTAACGCCGAGAAACAAAGCGCTGCTTGCGCGCCGCGATGAAATTCAAGAAAAAATAAATCAATGGCATAAAGAGCACCGCGACAATTTTAACAAGGAAGAATATAAAGCGTTTTTAACGGAGATCGGCTATTTAGAGCCAGAAGTGGACGATTTCGAGATTACCACCGAAGGAGTGGACGATGAAATTGCCATTCAAGCTGGCCCGCAATTGGTCGTGCCGGTTACGAATGCCCGCTATGCGCTGAATGCAGCGAATGCCCGTTGGGGCAGCCTTTATGATGCCTTATATGGAACGGATGCGATCAGCGAAGAAGGCGGGGCAGAACGCGGTGATTCTTACAATCCGGTCCGTGGGGCAAAAGTAATTGCTTATGCGCGCGAGTTTCTCGATCAAGCCGTGCCGCTGAAAGAATATTCGCACAAAGACGCCGTTCAATATGCGGTAGTTGACGGAAAACTGGTAGTATCCGTTGACGGCGGCAAGACGACAACGCTAAAAGAGGAAGAAAAATTCGTCGGTTTCCAAGGAAACCCGGAAAATCCGACGGCGGTTTTGTTAAAAAATAACGGTCTTCACATCGAAATTCAAATTGACCGCAGCCACCCTGTCGGAAAAACGGATAAAGCAGGTGTGAAAGATGTTTATTTAGAAGCGGCGGTTACGACGATTATGGACTGCGAAGATTCGGTGGCGGCAGTTGACGCGGAAGATAAGGTGCTTGTATACCGCAATTTGCTCGGCCTTGTCAAAGGAGATTTAACGGCAACGTTCACAAAAGACGGAAAAACGATAACACGCGAGCTAAAACCGGATCGCGTTTATCAAACGCCGGATGGTAAAGAACTTACCCTGCCAGGCCGTTCGCTTATGTTCGTCCGCAACGTTGGCCATTTGATGACGAACAATGCGATTTTGGATGCAAACGGCGAAGAAGTATATGAAGGAATCATCGATGCGGTCGTGACAAGCTTAATTATGAAACATTCGCTTCTTGGCAACACCCGTTACGCAAATTCACGCAAGGGCTCGATTTATATCGTTAAGCCGAAAATGCATGGTTCTGAAGAAGTCGCTTTCGCTAATGAATTATTCGACCGCGTCGAAGATATGCTTGGGTTGAAACGCAACACGATTAAAATCGGCGTCATGGACGAAGAACGTCGCACAACATTGAACTTGAAAAACTGCATTTATCAAGTGAAAGACCGCATCGTCTTCATTAATACAGGCTTTTTGGACCGGACTGGCGATGAAATCCATACATCAATGGAAGCTGGACCGATGATTCGCAAAAATGATATGAAAACATCAGCGTGGCTGCAAGGCTATGAAAAATCAAACGTCAGCATTGGCTTGGCCACTGGATTCCAAGGCCGCGCCCAAATCGGCAAAGGAATGTGGGCGATGCCGGATATGATGGCGGAAATGCTAAAGCAAAAAGGCGGGCAACTAAAAGCGGGCGCAAATACGGCTTGGGTGCCTTCGCCGACAGCCGCGACGCTGCACGCGCTTCACTACCATCAAATTAACGTCGCTGAAGTGCAAGAGGAATTGCGAAAAGAGCAGAAAGATTACCGTGATGAAATTTTGCAAATACCAGTTGCCGTGAACCCGCAATGGACGCCGGAAGAAATTCAAGAAGAGCTTGATAACAACTGCCAAGGCATACTCGGCTACGTCGTCCGCTGGATCGACCAAGGGATCGGATGCTCGAAGGTGCCGGATATTAATAATATCGGCCTGATGGAAGACCGTGCGACATTGCGGATTTCCAGCCAACATATTGCAAACTGGCTCCACCACGGCATTTGCACGAAAGAACAAGTATTGGAAACGTTAAAACGGATGGCAAAGGTCGTCGACGAACAAAACGCCGGTGATCCGAACTATCGCCCAATGGCTCCTGACTATGACAATTCGGTTGCCTTCCAAGCGGCGTGCGACTTAATATTTAAAGGTTATGAACAGCCAAACGGCTACACCGAACCGATTTTGCACCGCCGCCGTTTAGAGGCAAAAGCAAAATACGCAGCCATTCAACAATAAAAAACGGGTGGAACAAGGACATTCCTAGCTGGTGTCCTTGTTCCACAATGGTACTAATATTTTCTGAATATTCAAAATAAAAGGAGGTGCAAATCCTAGTTACTACGCAAGCATTGCCGAACGAAAAGCAGCAGAAAGGCGGCAAAGTCAATGAAAAAGGTTAGTAGCTAGGTAGTAATGATGCGGAACCTTCGGGAAAAATCGCTGTTTGTTCATCAGCATGCAAAAGGAAAATTACGTGTAGACGTAAAAGTTCCGGTGCAAAACAAGGAAGATTTAAGCATCATCTATTCTCCAGGAGTGGCAGAACCATGCAAAGCGATTTATGAAAATCCGGAATCGATTTATGATTATACGATGAAAGGAAACTTTGTGGCGGTTGTTTCCGATGGGTCTGCAGTGCTGGGATTGGGGAATATTGGAGCAAGTGCGTCCATGCCTGTCATGGAAGGAAAAGCCGCCTTATTTAAAGCGTTTGCCGGCATTGATGCAGTGCCGCTTTGCATTAACACAAATGATCCGGAACAAATTATTCAAACGGTGAAATTGTTAGAACCGACGTTTGGTGGAATTAATTTGGAAGATATCGCTGCGCCAAACTGCTTTTTGATCGAGGAACGCCTTAAGCAAGAATTATCCATACCAGTATTTCATGATGATCAGCATGGGACAGCGATTGTAATCGCTGCCGGATTGACCAATGCACTGAAGGTCGTGCAAAAACGTTTGAGTGATTGTAAAGTAGTTGTGAACGGAGCAGGTGCTGCAGGAATCGCCATTACGAAGATGCTTCTTCACATGGGAGTGGGCGATCTCATTTTATGTGATTCGAAAGGGGCGATTTACGAGAATCGTCCGCACGGAATGAACGCAATCAAAGAGTCGATGGCGACAGTAACGAACCGAAACCGTCTGCAAGGGGATTTAAAAGAGGTTATTAAAGGAGCCGATATATTTATTGGGGTTTCGGTTGCCGGTGCGTTAACGCCGGAAATGGTCCGCTCCATGAACAGCAATGCTATTATTTTTGCGCTCGCCAATCCTGTTCCGGAAATTATGCCGGACGATGCGAAAGCAGCTGGAGCGGCAGTGGTGGCAACGGGAAGATCGGATCTTCCAAACCAAGTGAATAACGTTCTTGCCTTTCCGGGTGTGTTCAAAGGAGCATTGCAAGTGAGAGCTTCCGAAATTAATGAAAAAATGAAACTAGCGGCTGCGGATGCCATTGCCAATTTAATCAGTCCAGCAGAATTGACGAACGATTATGTCATCCCGAATCCGTTTGACAGGCGCGTGGTGGAAGCGGTGGCAGACGCGGTTGCGCGTGCGGCGATCCAAACGGGGGTTGCAAGAAAACCTTTTGACAAAGAGCAGGAAAACATCTTGGGAAAGGAGTAATGTGATGAAATTCGCCAGATTTGCCGCAGGTGGAAAAACATATATGGGCGTTGTTGAAGATGATCTAATTCGGGAGATTACTGGTGATTTATTCACCAATTGGGAATACACGGGAAATACGTTCCATATAAAAGAAGTTATGCTGCTTGCGCCGCTTATTCCGCATGAAATCATCGGCATCGGCGCCAATTATGTGGCGAAACAGGAACAATTGCCAAATGAGTTGCCGGAAATTCCGGTCTTTTTCTTTAAACCGTCTTCGTCGGTCATTGGCCCGGAAGAAGAAATCGTCATACCGGCAGGAGTTGACAAAGTAAAATTTGAATCGGAATTGGCCGTTATTATCGGAAAAGAAGCGAAAAACGTCCCGGAATCGGAAGTATGGCAATACGTCTTTGGCTATACAGTGGCAAACGATGTGACGGCACCGCAATTTTTCCATCCGGACGGACATTGGACGATCGGAAAATCGTTCGATACGTTTACTCCGTTAGGCCCTGTCATCGAAACGGATCTTGACCCGTCTTCCGTTTACGTGAAAGCGAGGTTAAACGGGGTCGAAAAACAAAACAGCCCGACGAAATTGATGATTATCCCGATCAGCAAGATGATTGCTTATTTGACAAATATCATGACATTGAAGCCGGGAGATGTCATTTTGACAGGAAGCCCGGTGGGAGCCGAGCTAGTAGGAGCCGGCGATGTCATTGAATGTGAAATCGCTGAAATCGGGACGCTGCGAAATACGTTCGTGGCGGCCAAAGAGCGGGCGAAAACATGTTAAAGGTGATACGAATAGATGCGTGTAGCCAACCGGATGGGAAATGCCCGGCAATAAGTGTATAATGTCAATGGACGAAGGATGGTCAGAGGTGAAGAAAATGGAAAGAGAAAATTTAGTGAAATCAGTAAGCCGGGCATTGCATATTATCGATATTGTCAGTTCCAAAAAAGAAGGACTTGGCGTGACGGAAATTGCCAAACAAATGGATATCAACAAAAGTTCTGTTTATCGCATTTTATCGACACTTGTGCAACATGGATATGTCGAGCAAGATAAGGAAACAGAACGGTACAAGCTTGGTTATAAATTTTTGGAAATGAGTTCCAAGCTGCTTGAATCGATTGATTTGCGGAAAGAAGCGAAGCCATATTTGCAGCAGCTGGAGAAAGAAACGAACGAAGTCATTCATCTTGTTGTATACGACCAAGGAGAAGTCATCTATATTGAAAAATTGGAAGGAACAGAAACGTTGCGCATGCATTCGAAAGTAGGAAAACGGGCGCCGATGCATTGCACGGCCGTCGGGAAGGCCATTCTTGCCCATTTGCCTGTCAATGTGGCGCTGGAAATCATCGAGAGAAAAGGGCTGCCGAAGCATACGGATTTTACGATAACAGACCGCGATATGTTTTTAGAAGAATTAGAAAAAGTAAAACAAAAAGGATATGCGCTTGATTTAGAAGAAAACGAGTACGGAATTCGCTGTGTCGCTGTCCCTATTTTTGATTATACCGGCAGCGTCGTTGCTGCGGTCAGCATTTCTGGCCCGACGATCCGCATGACAGACGAACGGATAGAAAAACTGCAGGAACGCATTCAGGACATTGGCAGGCAAATCTCGAAAAGGCTTGGATATAGACAAAAAGACCATGCTCGGCAGTAAACGGCCGGGCTTTTTTATGTTAAGGACGTGATTTTTCTTGGCAATGCCTCTATTATTAAAATAGAGAAGAGAGGAAAGCATTGAGGTGAGCGATTATGAAGAAAAAAACGTTGCGCGAATTGGTGGAACAATTGCGCGATGATCCGAATGTAGTATATTGGCACGAAATGGAACCGCAAGAAGCGAACACCGTTCCGATGCCGGAACAACTTGATTTGCGTTTGCGAAAAGCGTTGGAAAAACGCGGCATCGCTTCTCTTTATACGCATCAGGCAGCTGCTTTTGAGGCGGTGAGAAACGGAAACCATATCGTCGCTGTGACTCCGACCGCTTCGGGGAAAACGCTTTGCTACAATTTGCCTGTACTGCAAGCGATCGCAGAAAATGAACATACAAGAGCGCTTTATTTATTTCCGACAAAAGCGCTTGCGCAAGACCAAAAAAGCGAATTGCACGAAATCATTGAGGAAATGGGCGTTCCGATTTATAGTGATACATATGATGGAGATACACCTCCGGGTATTCGCCAAAAAATCCGTAAAGCCGGCCATATTATCATGACGAACCCGGATATGCTGCATTCTGCGATTTTGCCGCATCATACGAAATGGGTGGCATTATTCGAAAATTTGCGGTATGTCGTCATCGATGAACTTCACACATATCGCGGGGTGTTCGGAAGCCATGTGGCAAATGTCATCCGCCGTTTGAAGCGCATTTGCGAATTTTACGGAAGCCGCCCAACTTTTATTTGCACCTCGGCGACGCTTTCCAATTGCAAAGAATTTGCTGAACGTTTAACAGGCGAAGAAATGACGCTAATTGATAACAATGGGGCGCCGCGGGGGAGAAAGCATTTTGTTTTTTATAATCCACCGGTCGTTCACCCATCGTTTAATATCCGCAAAAGCGCTACGGCGGAAGTAAACAAGTTAGCAAAACAGTTTTTGGAAAACGGCATTCAAACGATTGTATTTGCCCGCAGCCGCGTGCGTGTCGAGCTGATTTTAAGCCATCTGCAAGGGCTGATTAAAGATCAATTAGGCCGGAAAACGATTCGTGGCTATCGCGGCGGTTATTTGCCAAAAGAAAGACGGGAAATCGAAAAAGGGCTGCGCAGCGGGGAAATTATCGGAGTCGTTAGCACGAACGCGCTGGAACTCGGCGTCGACATTGGCCAATTGCAAGTATGTATTATGACCGGGTATCCCGGCACGGTCGCAAGCACTTGGCAGCAGGCAGGACGAGCCGGGCGACGCCACGGCGATTCCCTTGTCATTATGGTGGCGAGCTCCAGCCCGATTGACCAATATATCGTACAACATCCGGAGTATTTTTTTCAGCGCTCTCCGGAAACGGCGCGGATTAATCCCGACAATATCCTGATTCTCGTCGACCATTTGAAATGTGCCGCATATGAACTTCCGTTTCGCCGCGGCGAAAAGTTTGGCGGCGTGGAAGTAGATGAAGTGCTTGAATTTTTAACAGAGCAAAAAGTATTGCATCACCGTGCCGGCAAATGGTATTGGATGAGCGATGCGTTTCCAGCGCATGACATTAGCTTGCGTTCCGCATCCCAGGAAAACGTCGTCATTATCGATATTTCCAAAACCGGCAATCACCGTGTCATCGGCGAGATGGACCGGTTCAGCGCAATGACGCTGTTGCACGAAGAAGCGATTTACCTTCATGAGGGTGTGCAATATCAAGTGGAAAAGCTTGATTGGGAAGAAAAAAAAGCGTATGTCCGCGAAGTGAATGTAGAATATTTTACGGATGCCAATTTAGCTGTACAGCTCCATGTATTGGAAGAAGACCGCAACGAACAAAGACCGCAGCTGAGCCTGCACTATGGCGACGTGTCTGTTCGCGCGATGGCGACCATCTTTAAAAAAATAAAATTGTCCACCTTTGAAAACATTGGTTCAGGGCCGATCCGTTTGCCGGAAGAAGAACTGCATACGACGGCGACATGGATCGAGCTCGGCGAAGAACTGGCGCAAATGGATGCGCCGATGGTGGAACAAGCGCTCGTTGGCATTTCCAATGTGCTTCGTCATCTTGTACCGATGTTTGTCATGTGCGACCGCACCGATATTCACGTTGTGCCGCAAATGAAGGCGCCGCATTCTGGAAGGCCGACGATTTTTTTGTACGATCGCTATCCGGGCGGCATTGGTTTGTCGGAAGCGGTTTTCGAACGGTATGATGAAATCATGGAAGAAGTGAAACATTTTATCGAGCACTGCCAGTGTGAAAATGGCTGCCCTTCTTGCATCGGGGTAATCGAAGAGGGCAACCATTCCGTGAAAAAAAACGTCCTTGCCTTTTTGCATAAACTATTAGCAAGCGATTGAAGGGATGAACACGATGTCAATGAAGAAAAAATTAGCAAGATGGAAGAATCAGCTGACATCCCGGGCTTCCGTCCAGGAAGACCGGCCCAGCGCGCTCTTTGAAGAGCAGCAAGAAAAAGACGTTCCGTTTCTTGACGAGTGGCGCTGGAAAAACGTGCAACCGTTCTTTTTTGAAGGGGATTACTGTTTGATTCGCGAAGTCGTATATCCGCTGGATTATCAGCATGGGCGGTATCGGCTTGGCGAGCTTCATTATATTCATGGACGCTGGCAAGAAGCTTCGTTTGCGCATCCGCTGTCAAGCAAAGGGCATGAAGTGAGCGACTTATTTTTCTTTGATACGGAAACAACCGGGCTGAGCAGCGGAACGGGCCATTTCATTTTTTTGCTTGGCCATGCCCGCGTATATACCGACCGGGTTGTCGTCCGCCAGCATTTTTTGCCGCACCCCGGTGCAGAAGTGGCGCTGTATCAAAGCTTTTTGTCGGAAGTCGACTATACGACGCTTGTCACGTATAACGGAAAAGCGTTTGATTGGCCGAAAGTCAAGACGCGCCATACGCTCATTCGCGATGCCGTTCCGAAATTGCCGGCGTTCGGCCATTTTGATTTATATCACGCAGCAAAAAGAATATGGAAACAAAAATTAGAGTCCGTCCGCCTTTCCAATGTTGAAAAAGAAATATTGCAAATCGAGCGCAAAGAAGATGTCCCTGGCTTTTTGGCGCCGATGATGTACATGGACTTTTTATCGACGCCGCATCCTGACCGGATTTTTCCAGTGCTTCGCCATAATGAACTTGATGTTTTATCGTTAATTTGCCTCTATATTCATTTATCGAAACAGCTGCTTGAAGCGCCGCGGCTAAACGACGCGCTGGAACAGTTGGAAACAGCACGGTGGTTGGAGACATTAGGGGAAACGGCTGCCGCGAAAAGCGTTTATGAGCGTGTGATCGAAAAAGAAACAAAAGAAGCTTGGCAGGCCCAATGGCAGCTCTCGCTGTTATATAAAAAAGAAAAACGGTATAAAGAGGCTGTAGATATATGGGAGCAATTATGGCAGCATGGCCATGATACGTGGAAAATAAAAGTCGGAGTTGAGTTGGCGAAAGCGTATGAACATCATTTCCGCGATGTCCATGCGGCGCATCGCTACGCCGTCAGCGCATATGAACGATGGAAAGCATTGTCCCGCTCCTATAAACAACGAAATGATGCACAAGAGATGGAATGGATCAAGCGTATAGAGCGCCTTCAGCGGAAATTGCATCGTTAAAATATTTCCGCGGAAAGCGCAAAATGCGACAGAAAATAAAAATTTCTATTGCGAATCTTGTAGAAAAGACAAAAAATATGTACAATTGCTTCGGGGGAGATAAAAAACAAAAGCGATGGCGGGGAGAAAACGATGCGGAGCATGTACAAAAAAATTTTTTATTTGTTTTTTATCATCATATGCTTGACGTTGGTCGTTTTTAAAAACTTGACGTAATGTAGCGGTTTCTATAGACGAATATGGAAAAATGGGTATCTACACTAGTACGTGTCCGCTCCTTTCATCATAGGCTAGTATTGTAAATAAGCTTATGAAAAGAAAGGAGAATCGGATATGCATTGCGTACCGCATGTAGTGGCGCCGATTGTTCATCCGCCGAGATGTTGTGTGCAGCATCATTTCCAAGCAACGGTCGTACCACACATTCATCCATCTCATACGACACATGTCAACCATCACCTTTTCCAACATCAGCATTATTTCCCGCATACGGAATCGGTTGTCAATCAAGTAGCGAACCAGCAATTGTTTTGCGGAGGCCCTGGTCCGGGTCCGGGTGGTCCTGGCCCGTTTCCATGGGGGTATTAACCGAGGTGAAACAGGAACCGTCAAGGCGGTTCCTGTTTTTTAGCAAGGACTTTGATATATGTTAGAAACTGTAAAAAGAAAATTGCGCCATTTTGCCCATTACGTTTTCCGATTAACACGCTATTATAGAAGAGGCGCGGACAGCGAAGCGCAAATTGACAATCGGTTGGATTTCTGAAAAAATAAAGTAAAGACAATAGCGGAATGCGAAATTGAGGTGAAAGTGATGTTAGCCGGTCGTATTAAATTAACGCCAAAAGATATTTTAGAAAAAGAATTTAAAGTGAGCATGCGGGGGTACAATCAAGACGAAGTCGATCAATTTTTGGACATTATTATTAAAGATTATGAAACATTTCAACAAGAAATTGAGCAGTTGCAGCAAGAAAACGCTCGTTTGAAACGGCAAGTGGAAGAGCTGCAAAAACGGCCGTCTGCCCAAGCAGGAACGACAAATTATGATATTTTGCGGCGGCTGTCCAATTTAGAAAAACATGTATTTGGCAACAAATTATACGATTAATTTTTTATGCACGCCAATGTAAAACAGCGTTTGTTGAATACATATAGATAGAAAATTTTTTCATTGAAATCACTCCAAAAATAAACTATACTACAATATGCACAGGACGTTAATAATGTTCGGGTAATCGCTGCGGCAGCATTGCCGTAGAGGAAAGTCCATGCTCGCACGGTGCTGAGATGCCCGTAGTGTTCGTGCCTAGCGAAACCATAAGCTAGGGCAGTCTGGCGCAACGCTGGGCTGACGGCGGGGAAAGAACCTAAGTCCCGTTGTGGGATATGGTTCGATTACCCTGAAAGTGCCACAGTGACGCAGCTCTAAGGGAAACCTTAGAGGTGGAACGCGGTAAACCCCACGAGCGAGAAACCCAAATGATGGTAGGGGCGCCTTCCCGAAGGAAATGAACGGAGGGAAGGACAGATGGAATTTTTCCATCTGTAGATAGATGATTACCGCCGGAGTACGAGGCGACAAGCCGTTAGCAGTACGAAGGTACAGAACATGGCTTATAGAACATTATTAACGTCTGCATATTTCGTGAAAAGCTCTCCTTTCGCAAGGGAGAGCTTTTTATTTTTGCTTTCATATCCCGCATTAAAATCGCTATAATCACAGTGTAAATATGTTTTATATTTCCAGTAGTGATGGAAGGGAGAGGGATGGAAGTGCATGATTATTATCGAAAGCTAATCGATGTACATACATTTGCCGGCATTGCCAAAAACATTCTCGAATATTCCAGTGAAAGCATGATAGTGACAGACGCACAAAATCGCATTTTATTCGTCAATCCGGCGTTTGAAATCGTTACCGGATACAGCGCGGATGAAGTGATTGGCAAAAATCCGCGCATTTTGCAATCAGGAATGCATGATAAATCATTTTATGAAAAAATGTGGAATGCCCTCAACCAATATGGAGTGTGGAAAGGAGAAATATGGAATAAGCGGAAAGACGGGGAATTGTATCTGGAGTGGCTGACGATAAGCGCAGTAAAGGACCAACGAGGGAATGTGACGAACTATGTGGCGATTTTTTCCGATATTACAGAACATAAGCGAAATATGGAGCAATTGACAAAACTGGCCCTTTACGACCCATTAACCAATGTGCCGAACCGCTATTTGTTCGAAAAACGACTGGAAAGCATTATTCGAATGTCCAAAAAACATAATCAGTCATTTGCATTATTATTTTTAGATTTAGACCGCTTTAAAAACATTAACGATACGTTAGGACATCATATGGGAGATATGTTATTGAAAGAAACGGCACAACGCCTTAACGGAATGCTGCGAAAGCAAGATACGATCGCGAGATTTGGCGGGGACGAATTCGTCATTATTTTGCCAAACTTAAAACATATCCGCGAAGCGGTATATATGGCGGAAAACATCATTGAATCATTAAAAAGGCCGTTTAACGTTAACCATCAAGAAGTGTATATATCGACCAGCATCGGAATCAGCGTTTACCCATATGACGGAACAGATAAAGAAACATTGATACGCATGGCGGATCGCGCAATGTACCAAGCAAAAACGAACGGAAGAAACCAGTTTGTTTTGTATCATGACGGTATGAACAACAATGGCAGACATTTGTTTCAACTGGAAACTGCATTAAGGAAAGCGTTTGACTTGGGAGAATTTGCGCTTTACTATCAGCCGCAAGTTGACATGAAAACAAAGCAAATTCGCGCGGTAGAGGCGCTGATCCGATGGAATCATCACGAAAAAGGGTTTATTTCTCCAGGACAATTTATTCCGCTTGCCGAAGAGTCAGGCTTAATTACGCCGATTAGCGACTGGATTATCATGCAAGCATGTGAAGATTTGAAACAATTGCAATGGCAATTTCCTTATGTGAAAATGAGCATCAATATTTCTCCCATCTATTTTCAGCAAATCGATTTTTTGGAGAAATTGCAAAAAACGATAGAATCGGTTAACGTGAATCCGCGTTCGCTCGAGCTGGAATTGACGGAAAGCGCCATTATGCCTCATGCTGAACAGTCGGTGGGAAGGCTCACCACGTTAAAAACAATGGGAATCAGCATTGCGATCGATGATTTTGGAACGGGATTTTCCTCATTAAGCTATTTGCATCGTTTCCCGATTGATGTATTGAAAATCGATCAAAGTTTTATCAAACAATTATCTCAATACCAAGAAGACTTGGCTATTGTCAAGGCGATTATTATGATGGCGCACAGCCTGCAAATCCAAGTGGTGGCGGAAGGCGTGGAAACAGAGAAACAGTATCAAATACTGGAAGAGCAACGTTGTGATTTTGTCCAAGGATATTATGTGTCAAATCCGCTGACCATTGGCGAGCTGTATGAATTTTTAGATATGTGGAATCATTTTCGCGCTGATCAGTGCATTTAAGATCATTCAACGGCTGGCGGGGCCGCATGATAGCAGTGAAACACGGATTCGATAAAATCGCAATATTGCCATTTAGCAGAGAATGAGAAAATCCCTTTTTGCATATAATACGGATATTACTATTACAATGAATATTTTCGCAAGAAGGGGATATGCGATGAGACACTCTTCCATTGACTGGATCAAAATTTCCGAAGCGCTCGACCATGCGTATGAATTTTTAGTGCAGCAAAGCGCCGAAGATGAGCATTTAAAACAAATTGAAGCGGCAAAAAAAATGTGGAAGCAGGCATTTGCGTACCGCATATCTAGTTCTCTGAAAGCATAAAGTAAAAGTAGTCGGAAAGTTTGCGCACGGCTCATTTCTTAATTTATTGACTTCTGTTGCACGATCAATCATAATAATATCTTGTTAGACTTTTTCACAAGATCGCTGGCGCGCGGAGAAACAGGCACTGCGCGCTGCCAAAATGCTGCTTTTTGCTAAACAATCAGTTTGTGTGGGCCATTAAATCTTGTAAAAAACAAGTAGCGAGTTGCATTGGACAGATTGGGACAGAAGGAAAAGGTTTTATTATATTTTTTATATTTTTGGAGGGTTTTTGGACGATGAGCCGTGAGCGCTATCCTTTTACGCTAGAAAAAAACGAAAATTTTTTTGATAAACTAGGCGAATGGATTGGCGATGTCTTTTACGACATTTTGCCAGAAGCGGGGTTTGAGCTGCGCGATGAACAAATATATATGGCGTTTCAGCTTGAACGCGCATTTCGCGAGAAAAAAGTAATGTTTGCCGAGGCGGGAGTCGGCACCGGAAAAACGATCGTTTATTTGCTTTATGCGATTTGCTACGCCCGTTATACAGGGAAGCCTGCCATTATTGCCTGTGCTGACGAAACGCTTATTGAACAGCTTGTAAAAAAAGAAGGAGATATTGCGAAATTATCGAATGTGCTAGGTTTGCAGATTGACGTCCGCTTAGCGAAATCGCCAGATCAATATTTATGCTTAAATAAACTTGATGAAATCGTCATGTATGATGACAAAGATATCGAGCTTTACGAACAAATTTACGACGAGCTCCCGGCGTTTGTTCATGATAATAAGCCGCTGCAAGCATTCTATCATTATGGCGATCGCAAAGAATACGCCCATTTAAGCGATGAACAATGGCAGAAAATCGCGTGGGACCCGTTCCAAGACTGCTTTACGTGCGAAAAGCGCCATCGCTGCGGGCAAACATTATCGCGGGAATATTACCGGAAAGCGACGGATTTAATCGTCTGTTCACATGATTTTTACATGGAACATGTTTGGACATATGAAGCGCGTAAACGCGAAGGGCAGCTCCCGCTTTTGCCAGAGGCAAGCTGTGTTGTCTTTGACGAAGGGCATTTATTGGAGTTTGCGGCGCAAAAAGCGTTAACCTACCGGATGAAAGAAACAACGTTGGAAACGCTGTTGACGCGGCTGTTGGAAAACGATATCCGCGAAGAGCTTGCTTATTTGATCGAAGAAACGTTGCAAGTAAGCGTACGATTTTTTGATGAGTTGAAAACATGTTCCAAAGAAGTGGCCGGCTCGAACCGCCAAGAAATTTCCTTTTCGCCGAAATTGCTTCGCCTTGCCAAGCAATTGCATGAAAAAATTGTGGAGATTGGCAATGAGCTTGTGTTTGAAAGTGAAACGTATACAATTGACCATTATCAATTAAACATTGTCGATGAATATTTAGATCAAATTGAATACTCGCTGGATTTATTTATGAATAACGCTGATGCCATTACGTGGCTGGAGTCGTCCCGGCAAGAAACGACCCTTGTTGTGATGCCGCGCACCGTGCAGGAAGTATTACGGGAAAAAGTGTTCAGCAAGCGCATTCCATTTATTTTTTCCTCTGCCACACTATCAAACCGCAAATCATTTCAATATATTGCCGAAAGCCTTGGAATTGATGAATATTTATCGTTTAGCGTAGACTCGCCGTTTGATTACGACAACCAAATGACGATTTTTATGCCGGCGTTTACGAATGATGAAAACTTATTCTCGCAAAAATATGAGTATGCGTTGCGCAAAATTCGCGAAACAGAAGGGCGGGCGCTTATTTTGTTCCCGTCAAGACAAGAGTTGCAGCAATTTAAGGAACTAGCGGGCGGTGAGAAACAATTCACCTTTTTGTTTGAAGGGGACAAAGAAATTAGCGAACTTGTCGCGACTTTCCAAGCAAAGGAAGAAACGATATTATGCTCGGAACATTTATGGGAAGGATTGGATATTCCGGGGCCATCGCTATCGAACGTCATTATTTGGTCGCTTCCTTATCCGCCGAACGATCCGGTATTTCAGGCGAAGCGAAAGGCATATGACGATCCGTTTTGGGGTGTCGATGTGCCGTATATGTTACTAAGGCTCCGGCAGGGAGTGGGCCGCTTGATCCGCACCCACGGAGACCGCGGCATCGTATCGATTTTTGTGACAGCTGATGAGGACAAGCGGGTGATTGAAGCAATTAAGGAGGTACTGCCGACAAAAGTGAGGGAAGAATAATTTCTTTCCTCTTTTTTTATCGCGAAAAAGAGGAAATCCGCTCTTGATCATGGAAATATTATCAATGCAAGAAAGGATACAGGAGGAAACAAAATGATCAAGAAAATAGAGGAACAGTTTTTGCAATATGTGAAAAAAATGATGAGCTATAATGAAGCGATTCAATTAATGTATTGGGATCTGCGGACAGGTGCCCCAAAAAAGGGAGTGGAACAACGTTCGGAAGTGATCGGCATTTTGTCGCAAGAAGTGTTTAAAATGTCCACATCAGAAGAAATGGCTGCTTTCATCGCCGAATTGTCGCCAAAAAACGCGTATGAGCAGCTTTCGGAAATCACCCGTTATACGTTGGAAGAATGCAAAAAAGAATACGAACGAAACAAAAAAATTCCGGCAGATGAATATAAAGAATACGTCGTGCTGCAATCGAAAGCGGAAAGCGTATGGGAAGAAGCGAAGGCAACGGCGGATTTTGCCTTGTTCCGCCCGTATTTAGAAAAATTAGTGGAATTCAATAAACGATTTATTGAATATTGGGGATATGAAGGAAACCCGTACAATACGCTGCTTGATTTATATGAGCCTGGAATCACGGTGGATGTGCTGGACGAAGTGTTTCAAAAGCTGCGCGAACATATTGTTCCGCTTGTGCAAGAAGTGGTCGCGTCTCCAAACAAGCCGGAAACGTCATTTTTGTTCCATCCGTTTCCAAAAGAAAAGCAGCGTGCTTTCAGTCTGGAATTATTGCGAGAGCTTGGCTATGATTTTGCGAAAGGCCGGTTGGATGAAACAGTCCATCCATTTGCGATCGGCCTCAATCCGAACGATGTCCGGATAACGACACGGTATGATGAACGCGATTTTCGCACTGCCATCTTTGGAACGATTCATGAATGCGGACACGCTTTATACGAACAGCATATTTCAGAAGCGTTGATCGGCACGCCGTTATGTACGGGTACATCGATGGGCATTCATGAATCGCAGTCACTATTTTACGAAAACTTTATCGCCCGCCATTATGCATATTGGAAACGCAATTATCCGCGTTTGCAGCGATATGCTCCTGATCAGTTTTCCGGCGTGCCTCTCGACGCGTTTTATCGCGCGATTAATGAAGCAAAACCGTCGCTTATCCGCATCGAGGCCGATGAATTGACGTATCCGCTGCATATTATTATTCGCTACGAAATCGAAAAAGGATTGTTCAATGGAACGGTCGAGGTAAAAGATTTGCCGGAGATTTGGAACGGTAAATACGAGGAATATCTCGGCATCCGGCCAGACAATGACGCGGTCGGCGTTTTGCAAGATGTCCATTGGTCTGGCGGCAGCTTCGGCTACTTCCCGTCTTATGCGCTCGGCTATATGTATGCCGCCCAGTTCAAGCACGCGATGTTAAAGGATTTGCCGCATTTCGACGAATTGCTTGAAAAAGGGGAATTGTCGCCGATTCGCGAATGGCTGACAGAGCGGGTGCATCGCTTCGGGAAAACGAAAAAACCGCTGGAAATTTTGCGAGACGCAACGGGCGAAGGATTAAACGCCGACTATTTGATTCGCTATTTAGAAGAAAAATATAAAGCGATATATCAGGTATAAACAAATCCCCCTCCTGTTTGCAGGAGGGGGATGGTTTTATTACCATAGTTTATATCCTTTTGATCCCGGCGGCGCGTTTTGAATCATGTCGACAAACGGAATCGTGTAAGCGACTAAAATGAGCGCCACAGTAATTCCAAGCCATAATTTCCAGTTTTCCATCGCAAGCGCTGTGCGTTCCGCCGGTTCTGCCGCTTCGGCGACCGGAAACTCTGTTTCCCCTTTTGGTGCGAAAAACGCTAAGTTCGTGACAATTACAAGAACTAAAATAATGCCGATGAATAAAATCGTTCCGCCGACCGCTTGGGCAATTTGATACGGAATCCACTCAAGCGCTTGCGGCGAGTTTCCGTAAGTGGAAAACGCCGAACGACGAGGCGCCCCAAGCAATCCGGCAAAATGCATCGATCCGGACATAAACGTCATGCCGATCGCCCAGACGATGGTTTGAATAATAGCGAGGCGGTTCATCGCTTTCGTCATGACGCGGCCGCTCAAATGCGGAATGAGCCAATATGCGGCGCCAAAGAACGTCAGCACAACGGTCGTTGCCACGGTTAAATGGAAATGCCCCGTTACCCAGATCGTATTGTGGACGACTTGGTCCAATTGGTGGGAAGCGTTAATAATTCCGCCGGCACCTCCAGGGATAAAGAACAACATTCCGACAAACGGCGCGAAAAAGCGTGCGTCTCCCCAAGGAAGTGTGCGGAGCCAGCCAAATATTCCCCTTGCGCCTTTGGAGCGCCCGTATGATTCAAATGTTGCGAACATGGCAAATGCAGTCATTAACGACGGAATGACAACTATAAATGTTAAAACAACTTGCACGTATTTCCAAAACGGCGTAATGCCTGGTTCAAGCAATTGATGGTGGAATCCGACAGGAATCGAGAAAAACAGGAACAATATAAATGCTAAACGTGCTAACGAATCAGAGAAAATTTTCCCGCCAATCACTTTTGGGATGACGACATACCAAATCATATAAGCTGGAAGCAGCCAGAAATAGACGAGCGGGTGCCCAAAATACCAGAACAACGTCCGGCTGACTAAAATATTGATTCGGTCTGTGATGCCGAGCGACCATGGCAACAATTGAATTAAAACGGTTGCAGCAACGCCCAACGTGCACACAAGCCATAAAATCATATTTGTTACAGACATAAAGGTAAGAAGCGGGCTTGCTTTGCCAGGGTTTTGTTTTTTCCAGCGGGCATAATGTGCGAAAATGGCAAAACCGCTAATCCAGCTGCCAACGACAACGAGCGTTAAGCCAAGATAAAAACCGGCATGTGCTTGCAATGGCGCATAGAATGTATAAAGGACAGCAGCTTGCCCGGTTAAAATGAAAAACGCCGTCATTGCCGTGCCGATAGTCATTGTCCAGAAGCCAACCCAGCCCCAAAAACGGACACGATCGGAAAACGCTCCGGACGTCCGGCTTACTGCGGCAAATTGGAAACCGATAATAAAGAATGTTGTTAAGACAAGGCCAAGCAATACGCCATGTGTCGTTAAAATCGTATAATAGCTGATGCCTGCCGGCAAATTAAATTTTCCCGAACGCACTAATGTTTGCAATAATCCTGCCAATCCGCCCAATGCGAGCGCGATAAATGCGACATAAAGATGCGCTAGCGCCAATTTTGCGTCACGACGGTCTACTTTCATTGTTTCTCCCATCATTTAATCCACCACCTTAATTCGTCCAGTCATCATATGGTGACCGGCACCGCAATATTCATTGCAAAGGATCGTATATTCGCCTGTTTTATCGAACGTTTTTGTTAGCGTGTTAATATAACCAGGCTCCACCATCATATTGACGTTGGTTCCAGCTACTTCAAAACCGTGGATCACATCTTTTGATGTCACATTGATTGTCACTTTTGCCCCTTTTGGAATTTCAATTTGGTTTGGCGTAAATGCGAAGGCAGATACGACAATGTTAAGTTGATATTCATTATTCCCGGTCTTCACTAATCCAGGTTTGTCAAACGGCGGTGTTTGATCTACCTTTTCCGGATCGATGGTCGTCAAACAGCTTGGCGGCTGATTGCCTTCGGCGAATGCGCTTACGCCGATGACGGTTAAGAAGACGAAAAGGCAACCGATTCCGAACGCAAGCCAAATTTTCTCGTATTTATGCAGATGCATTCGATATCCCCTCCTTTATAAATCCCCACTTATAAGCGGTGCAAGAATAAGAAATAAACGCTAACCCATGAAAAAATAATGAAAAATCCGAGCAAAAACACGGAGGCGAGCGTGCCTTTTAGCGGCGGCTCTTTCTCTTTCATTTTTGGACTTGTTTGTTGTAATTCCGCTTTGGCCATTTTTATCCCCCTTTCCAAAATGCTCTTTTCACTTTCATCATACAAAATCGTTTGGAAAATGGTAGGAGTATTTTACTAGTTCACAAATTGTTCATTCCTTACTTTTTCACTATGATAATCTAAAAAAATTGATATAACAGTGATTTTCGTCACATGCGACAGAAAAAATGTGAAAATATTGTGAACACCGACATTTCCAATAGGATTTTTTGACAAGTTTCTCCACTTTTTATTGCCATCTGCCACGGGGAAGCATGGAGGAAAAACAGTGATTGTCGGACGGTGTTTTCGTTCACTATGTCCGAACAATAAAGTTTTTTTATTTTAAAATGTTCGTGAATATATGAAAACCGCTTTTCAAACGGAAAAAATCATGCTATACTGCTAATAACTTTATATTGCTGACTCACTCATATAATTGCAGGAATATGGCCTGCAAGTCTCTACCGGCCGACCGTAAATCGGCCGACTATGAGTGGCAATGTCAGAGCGGCATGACTAGGCGAAAGCCAATGGCATTCGTCTTGGCTGTTTTTTGCTTAAAAGACATTGCCTGACTCATTTGATGGGTGAGGCCAGTGTTTTTTAAGCTTTTTTATTTTTAAGGAGGAACGGTATGCGCGAGTTAATGAAAAAGATTGTCGAAGAAGGAAAAGTGCTTTCCGAACATGTGTTAAAAGTGGATCGCTTTTTGAATCATCAAGTAGATCCTCAACTGATGAAAAAGATTGGCGAAACGTTTGCCAATGCGTTTCGCCATGAAGGAATTACCAAAGTGCTGACGCTCGAGTCATCTGGCATTAGCCCTGCCCTGATGACAGCTTATGAATTAGGTGTCCCGTTATTAGTGGCACGTAAACGAAAGCCGGTAACACTTTCGGAAGATGTGTATACAGCAAAAGTGTATTCATTTACAAAACAAGAAGAAACGGAAATTTTCGTTTCCCAGTCGCTTCTCCGCCGCCAAGATCATGTTTTGATCATTGATGATTTTTTAGCGAATGGCCAAGCGGCTTTAGGCCTTACGAACATCGTCCAACAATCAGGCGCTTCTGTGGCCGGAATTGGCATTGTGATCGAAAAGGCGTTCCAAGATGGCGGGCAATTGCTCCGCTCGCGCGGATTTCGCGTCATGTCACTAGCGCGAATTGCGTCAATGCGAGATGGAAAGGTCCAATTTGTGAAAGAGGTGATGTACCAATGAAAACAGTTCAATTGGGCTCATTAGGGATTCAACATGTACTCGCCATGTATGCAGGCGCGATCATCGTTCCGCTTATTGTCGGAGGGGCGCTGCAGCTTACGAGCGCCCAGCTGACATATTTAGTGGCGATTGACTTGTTTACGTGCGGAGTGGCGACACTGCTTCAAGTGTGGAAACATAAATTTTTCGGCATCGGTTTGCCTGTCATGTTAGGATGTACGTTTACCGCGGTCGGCCCGATGATTGCGATCGGCAAGCAGTATGGGCTGTCCGCGGTGTATGGGGCGATTATCGCAGCGGGGCTGTTTGTTGTTATTATTGCGAAGTATTTTAGCAAATTGCGTGTTTTGTTTCCGCCGATTGTTACCGGATCGGTCGTTACTATTATCGGCCTTACGCTAATTCCGGCAGCGATGAATAATATGGCAGGCGGGCAGGGAGCCAAGGATTTCGGGGATATCCACAATATCGCGCTTTCATTTGGAGTGCTTTTATTCATTGTTGTTTTATACCGGTTCTTTACGGGATTTATCCGTTCGATTGCTATTTTGTTAGGGATGGTCGCCGGAACGATCGCGGCAGCATTGATGGGAAAAGTGGATGTCAGTGCGGTCACGGAAGCTTCGTGGGTTCACATCCCCCATCTTTTTTACTTCGGCGTTCCGACATTTAATGGGACAGCCATTTTGACAATGGTGCTTGTAGCGATCGTCAGTCTCGTTGAATCGACAGGAGTTTATTTTGCGCTCAGTGATATTTGCAACCGAAAATTGTCGGAAAAAGATTTGGCCAACGGTTATCGGGCAGAAGGGTTGGCGATGATCATCGGCGGTTTGTTTAACGCGTTTCCGTATACGACATATTCGCAAAACGTCGGTCTTGTCCAGCTGTCAGGAGTGAAGACGCGGAAAGTCATTTATGTCGCCGGAACGATGCTGATTGTGCTCGGATTGGTTCCGAAAATCGCCGCGTTAGCAACCATTATCCCAGCACCAGTGCTCGGCGGCGCGATGCTGGCGATGTTTGGCATGGTCATTGCCTACGGAATCAAAATGTTAAGCCAAGTCGAGTTTGCCTCGCAAGAAAACTTATTTATCATTGCCTGTTCGGTCGGCATGGGGCTTGGCGTCACGGCAGTTCCGAACTTGTTCGCCGAGCTGCCGGCAAGCATCCGGATTTTGACAGACAGCGGCATTGTTGCCGGAAGTGTCACAGCGATTGTGTTAAACATATTGTTTCACGTCATTCCGAATAAGAAGCGCATCAAACCGGCTTCTTCTGCATACCAACAGCAAGTATCATAAAAATCCGCTTCCTTTTCACAGGAAGCGGATTTTTACATATAAACGGAATAAACGCAACAATTGGTAACAAGATAACAATAAAGGAAAAGCAAAAAAAATCGAGGTGTTTTTATGCCAGCAATCTTATCTGTCGGAATCGCGGCAATGCCTTATCAAGTTAAGCAAGAAGACATAAAGCAATATGTTAAGCAGTTATTTGCGCAATCGTTTTCTTCGATAGACCGGCTTTTGAAAGTGTTTGAAAACGGAGAAATCCGATCGCGGTCATTCGTCCGGCCGCTGGAATGGTATAAAGCGGAACACCGGTTTGCGGAAAAAAATGATGTTTATATAGAAAGCGCGGTTCAATACGGATGTGAGTCGATCCGGAAATGTTTGCAGCATCCGGCATTTTTGCCAAAACCAATCGCATATGAGGAAATAGACGCGATTTTCTTTATCTCCTCAACAGGTTTAGCGACTCCAAGCGTGGAAGCGCGCATCATGAATGTGCTGCCATTTTCCCCGCATACGAAGCGGATTCCGATTTGGGGGCTAGGATGTGCGGGAGGAGCAGCGGGCATTGCGCGTGCCTTTGAATATTGTCTGGCGTTTCCCGAGGCAAAAGTGCTGGTGGTTGCGGCGGAATTTTGCAGTTTAACGTTTCAGGCAAATGATCGTACGAAAAGCAATTTAATTGGGACATCGCTGTTTTCCGACGGCGTGGCATGCGTATGCATTGCGGGGGACAAAGCGGCGGATGCAGGCGTTCGCCCGCGCGTGATCGCGGCACAATCGGCGCTTATGCCTGATTCCGAAGGAGTGATGGGCTGGGACATTCGCGATGACGGCTTGTTCGTTGTTTTTTCCAAAGATATTCCTTCACTTATTCAGTCATGGTTAAAACCGCAAGTGCAATCGTTTTTGCAAAAACACCATCTGTCGATCAGCGATATTGATCATTTTATTGCCCATCCGGGCGGAAAAAAAGTCATCGATGCATATGAAGCGGCGTTGCGGATCCAGAAAGAGAAAACAACGGTATCATTTCAAGTGCTTCAAGAGTTTGGCAATATGTCGTCTGCGACAGTGTATATGGTGCTGGAACGGTTTATGAAAACTTCGATTCCAGCAGGCGACTATGGATTGTTAGTCGCGCTCGGCCCTGGATTTAGCGCGGAAATGATTTTACTTAAGTGGGAGTGATGAGGGTGGTGTTTTATCTTTTCTTTTTGTTTATTGTCATTGAGCGCATCATCGAACTTATGATAGCAAAACGGAATGAACGGATATTAAAAGCAATGGGGGCAAGAGAATTTGGCGTTCGCCATTATCGTTGGATCGTTATCATGCATATATTGTTTTTGTTTTCGTTTGCCTTTGAGTCGCTGGCAAAAGGAGCGGCTCTTTCCCCATGGTGGCCGCTTCTTTCCGGCTTATTTGCTGCTACGCAAGGATTACGGGTTTGGACATTGTGGTCGCTCGGGCGGTTTTGGAATACAAAAATTTTAGTGCTGCCGAACGCGGAAGTGGTTGCGAAAGGACCGTACCGCTGGCTGCGCCATCCAAACTATGTAGTGGTTGTGCTCGAAATGTGGCTCATTCCGCTGATGTTCCAAGCGTACGGGACGGCGCTTGTTTTTTCCGCCATTAATGCGGTCATGTTGGCGATTCGGATCGATATGGAAGAAAAAGCGCTGAGATCATTGACTAATTACGCCGACCTATTGGATGAGCGCCCCCGTTTTTTGCCGCTTCGCCCCGTCAAATAGAGGACGGGATTTTTTTATATTTTTTGTATTGGGAAAAGTGCGTAAATACAGTAAAATGTTTGTATATGATATAAACGCGAGGGGGTTGGACATGGGATCAGTCACTCAGCAAACATCGTTAGCGCCATGGCTTAAAAAAATAATCGATGTGCATGATATATTCATTGCCCACGGCGATGAAACAAATGCGAAAAAAGCGAAGCAGCTGCTGGAAAAAGCGGCAAACGAACAATTTGCCATCGCTTTTTGCGGCCATTTTTCCGCAGGAAAATCGAGCATGATTAATGCTCTTCTTGGTGAACCGTTATTGCCGTCAAGCCCGATTCCGACAAGCGCCAATCTTGTAAAAGTGAAATCAGGGCAGGAATCCATTCGTGTGTTTTACAAACATGAGCCGCCAGCGGAGTATGAGCCGCCATATGATCTTGAATTAATTCACGCGCAATGCAAAGACGGGGATGCGATTGAATTCATCGAAGTATGCCGGCAAACAGCAAGCATCCCAAACGGAGTCGTGATAATGGATACACCGGGTATCGATTCGACCGATGACGCGCATCGGCTCGCCACCGAATCGGCGCTTCATTTGGCGGATGTCGTGTTTTATATGATGGACTACAACCATGTGCAGGCGGAATTAAATTTTCAATTTACGAAAGAATTAACGGGTTATGGAAAAACGTTATACCTTGTGATTAATCAAATCGATAAGCACCGCGACAATGAGCTGTCGTTTGCCGAGTTCCGCCGCTCTGTCGAAGAAGCGTTTCAAACGTGGGGCGTCAAGGCGGAACGCATATTTTTTACTTCCTTGAAAGCGGCGAATCATCCGCATAACGAATGGGATAAGCTAGTGAAATGTTTTCAGCAGCTTTTCCAAACAAAAGATGAACTCCTTTTGTACGGCGTGGAAATTGCGCTGAAGCGGCTTGTTGATGAACACGTTCGTTGGCTTGCGGAGAAAGATGCGGAGGAAGAAGCGGCGATCCGCGCCCGCCTTGCCGCGCTTGGAAGCGATGAAACGGAAAAAGAGCAAATACGAAAGCGCCTCAACCAGATGCAAGAAGAACGCAAACAGCTGGAAGCGATACATATCAACTTGGAAACGGAATTTCGCCAAGAGCTGGATTCTCTGTTGGAGAACGCCAACATCATGCCGTTTGAAACGAGGGAACTGGCGAAAGCGTATTTGCAATCAATGCAGCCAGATTTTAAAGTCGGTTTTTTGTTTGCCAAAACCAAAACCGCGCAAGAGCGGGAAAAACGGCTGGAGGCGTTTTATAAAAACGTAAAAGAAAAAGCGGTTTCACAAATCGAGTGGCATGTTCGCGAGCTGTTGCTCCGCTTCCTGAAAGCGCACGATATCGGGGATTCTGCCTTATTGCACCGCTGCCAGCAATGGACGGCTGATTGGGGAGCAGATGTTTTAAGCGGACTGGTGAAAAAGGGGGCGGGCGCTTCTGGGGAAGCCGTCCTCCATTATGCGAACGATGTTGCATATGAAGTGAAAAAACGATATCAAACCGCAGCGATGCAGCTGTTTGGCAAATTATTGGAAAAATGGCAGGAACAAACGGAAGAAAAGCGCCGGCGGCTTGAAAACGAAATCGCGTCGGAAAACGAAAAATATGAATGGATTCAACGGCTCGATCACCTGCAAAAAACGCGCAAACAGGTGCATGAACAGCTTGTTCGTTTGCTGGCGTCCGACCGTGTTTTAGAAGAGGAAGATCATAAGCGGCTTGCGGTGTTGACGGCCCCGCCCGCAATGAGAAAGCGCAAACGTTCATCACTGGCGGTTCCTGCGGGACAAATTCAGGAAAAGAAACATCCGCGCATCCAAGAGCGAGCGCTCAGTCAGGGAGAGCCGGCGCGGCAAACATTGCAAAGAACGGCGGAACGCCTGCGAAAAGCGGCAAAGCTTGTCGCCGGATTCCATGGGATGAATCGGTTTGTTCGCGAATTGGCGGAAAAAGCCGAGCGATTGGAGCACCGTACATTTACCGTTGCGCTTTTTGGGGCGTTTAGTGCCGGAAAGTCGTCATTTGCCAATGCGCTGATTGGGGAGAGGGTGCTGCCGTCATCGCCGAATCCGACGACCGCGACGATTAATAAAATTGTCCCTCCGACCGAAGAATGTCCGCACGGCACGGTGGTTGTCCAAGTCAAAAGCGACCAACAGCTTTTTTCCGATGTTCAAGCTTCGCTCCGCCATTTCGGGATGAAGGTGGAAACGTGGGACGAAGCAATGGCAGCGTGCGGGAAGATAGCGGGCATGCAGGTGGATGCCGCGCACGACAAACCGCATCATTCTTTTCTTCAAGCGGTTCTTTCCGGGATTGAGCGCATGAAAGGCGACCTCGGCCGCAAGCTTCGCATCGGGATTGCTGAATTTGCGAAATATGTTGCCGAAGAAACGACCGCTTGCTTTATTGAATCGGTCGAGCTGTATTATGATTGTGCGCTCACTCGCCGGGGAATAACGCTTGTCGATACGCCCGGAGCCGATTCGATTAATGCAAGGCATACAGGTGTTGCGTTCGAATATATAAAAAATGCGGATGCGATTTTGTTTGTCACTTATTATAACCATGCGTTCTCGAAAGCCGACCGCGAGTTTTTAATCCAGCTTGGGCGCGTCAAAGATACATTTGCGCTGGATAAGATGTTTTTTATCGTCAACGCCGCAGATTTGGCGCATTCACCGGAAGAACTTAACGCGGTGCTGGAGTATGTCGAAGAACAGCTCGCTCAATTCGGCATTCGTTTTCCGCGCCTTTACGCACTTTCGAGCCGTTTCGCCCTTGATGAAAAAACAGGCAGAAAAGCGGATGAAGGATACGGTTTCTTGACGGAATCGGGTCTCCGGCCGTTTGAAGAAGATTTTACCCGTTTTATTTCTGAAGAACTGGTGGAAGTCGCGATTCAAGGCGCATATGCCGAAATGAAGCGCGCGCATCAGACGATTCTCGACTTTATCGATGCCGCGCGGCGAAGCAATGAGGAAAAAGCCGCCAGACAACGCGCGCTTTCCCGGGAACAAACGGCGGTTCGCGAGCTGCTTGACTCCGTCGCCATTGACCATGACGTACACGCCATCAAACAAGAAATTGCTGAGCTTGTTTATTACGTTAAACAGCGCGTGTCGTTCCGCTTCAACGACTGGTTTAAAGAATCGTTCAACCCGGCTGTGCTGCGCGACGACGTCCGCGATATTCGCCAGGCGCTTCGCACTTGTTTGCAAGAATTGCTGCATTCTGTCGGGTTTGACTTGTCACAAGAAATGCGCGCGACAAGCTTAAGAATTGAGCGATTTTTAAAAGAACGTCTTCATGAACGCTTTGTGGAGCTATGCGGCAAACTCAATCAGATCCATCAAGGAGTGCCGCTGTCGCCGCCAGAATCGGTTTCGTTTCCGACACCAGAATTTCCGGACGGTTTAACGCAAATCGATGAAGCAAGATTTTCAAAAGCGTTGTCGATGTACAAAAACGCGAAATCGTTTTTTGAGCGCGATGAAAAACGTTATATGAAAGAAGAAATGGAAAAACAAATACAAGGGCCGATCGGCGATTATGTCGCAGAACAAGAACAACGCATGTTTCAGTTTTATAAAGAGCAATATGCTGCGGCGATGAAACAATTAACTTCGTTTCTTCTGCAGCAAATCGATGACTATTTTTCCGGTTTGCAAGCAACACTATCAGCGGAAGTGGATGTTGAACAGCTGCATCATTGCGAACGGCAGCTGGCGAGTTTATTAGAAGAGCAACAATAAACGCCATTTTCGTCGGGATGGATGAAGCAGATTCACTTGCTGGGTGCGCCGTAATCGGCAGAAAAGCTGGCAGAGAAGCGGCCGGCACCCGCTTGTCCGGGATTCCAAAAACGGATAAAGGGGGTTATACTTATTTTGTCAGCGGCTTAGTTGCGTTTCCATTTTGTGTTGCACGCCAAAGCCGCACGTTCACTTGTTATGGAAAAGAGAAAGGAAGATTGGAATGAGTGAAGTTCATGAAGCGATTACCGCCCATATCCAAAAACAGCATGCGGTCATTAAGCGTTTTGTGCAGTTAGAGGCAGAACGGGAACGCTATATTGATGAAGCCGTTATGCTTTGCCAAAAGGGGTTGCCGTTTACTGTCGAAAAAATTAATGAAGTAACGAAGGAAATGAATGAGTTGGCAAAACACGGCGTTGTGCCGCAGCGAAAATACGTGACGACCGAAATGGTAAAAGAATATGCGGATCGTTTAACAAAGCAAGGGGGAGAGAAATGAGCTATATTGTTTCACACGAATGGCTGGCAGAGCGGCTCGGCCGCGAAAATGTCCGCATTATTGACTGCCGCTTTTATCTTAATGATCCAGCTCGGGGATTAAAGGAATATAGGAAAGATCATCTTCTTGGCGCGTTATATTTTGATTTAGAAAAAGATTTATCCGCTCCCGCCGGCAAACACGGTGGCCGGCATCCGCTTCCGCCCGTTGAAGAATTGGCAGGAAAGCTATCAGCAGCGGGAATTGATGAAACGGTTACCGTTGTTGCATATGATGATCAGGATGGGGCGATGGCTTCACGGTGTTGGTGGCTGCTTCGCTATCTTGGGCATGAATGGGTTTATGTCCTTGATGGAGGCTATACAAAATGGAAAAAATCGGGATATCCTGTCACAGCGGAGGTTGCTGCCGTCAAACCGCGGTCGTTTCAGCCCCGTCTCCAGCCTTCGTGGTTAGCGACTGTTGATGACGTGCGCCGTGCGGTTCAAGAGTCATCAGCGATCATTATCGATTCACGGGAATGGAAGCGATATGCAGGCAAAGAAGAGCCAATCGACCGTGTTGCCGGACATATTCCGGGAGCTCGCCATATGTTTTGGAAAGACTGTATAACGGATGAGGGAAATTGGAAAAGCCCGCAAGAGCAAGCGGAGCGTTTTTCCGGAATCCCCAAAGATGCTCCTATTATCGTGTACTGCGGTTCTGGAGTGACAGCATGCCCTAACGTGCTTGCATTGAAAGAAGCAGGTTATGCGAACGTGCGGTTGTATGCCGGGAGTTGGAGTGATTGGATTTCTTATCCAGAAAATCCGATCGCGACAGGGGAAAAATAACAACATCATTTTTTCATCATTTACCTATACTATTGTTGTACCCTTGTTGTAAAGGAGGAAGGCACATGGGCCGCACAAAATTCGGCAACGCCAATGCGCAACGAAACAACAACGCCAAGCAAAAAAACGGCTTTCATCATGAATTTGCTTCTTATGCGGAAGCAGAAACGAAAAAAATGGAAAACGAACATAAAAACATCCGCTAACCGCTCAACGGGGGTTGTCTTATGGACGCCCCTTTTTGCTTTTTTTCTTTGCGATTTTATGCTTTAATAAAAGCGAGCGGGAGGGAAATCAATGAAAAAATTCATCGCTGTTATTTTGCTGCTTGCCATTACCGGATATGGCATTTGGAACGCGCTTGCCGCTGAAAAGGCAAAGGAAGTTGGCCTTTCTGTTGGCAATGTTGCGCCGGATTTTTCGTTGCGGACGCTCGATGGCCAAGCGGTGCGTTTATCGGATTTTCGCGGGAAGCCGGTCATCGTCAACTTTTGGACGACATGGTGCCCGCCATGTAAAAAAGAAATGCCTGATATGGAAAAATTTTATAAAGCTTACCATTCTGAAGTGGCGTTGCTTGCTGTTCATTTAACGTCGCAAGATACTCGTGAAAATGCAAAGTCATTTGTCAGCGAATATCAAATATCATTCCCGGTCGCGCTTGACGAAAAGAAGAAAGCGCTAAAGTTGTATCAGATTCAAACGATTCCGACATCATATATCATTGACCGGGATGGGGTCATTCGCAAAAAAATTGTCGGTCCGATGACGTATAAACAGATGGTGGAAGCAACGGCGGAGTTCCGCAAGTGAGAGCATCTTTCCATGGAAAGGTGCTTTTCTTATTTTCCTTGCGTTATTTTTCAAAAAGTTGTAATAATTTTTATCTATTTTGGGAATTAATGAAATTAAAATAATAATTGAGGGGAGGATGAAAAAATGCGAAAAACCCGTAAAGTGACATTTCGAGAATTAATCATGGAAAATAAACGGCAATTGCTGAATGACCGTGAAGCAATGGAAAAAATCGAAAAAAAATTGGAAGAAAGAATGTTAAAAAAAGCAGAATAAGCCATGCATAGCGGTCATCCGGGCGGACAGACTAGATGGTGAGGAGGCGAAGCGCATGAGCAATCCAAGGGGAAACCCAAAACATTTCAATCCGAACCATCTAGGCACCCAACCTCGTGCCGCCGGAGGCAATAAAGGAAAACAAATGCAAGATCAGTCTCGCCAACATGCTCAAGTGATACAAACGAAAGGCGAGTAATGAGGAAAAAAAGCAATGACAAGCACGAAGGAGGAAGCGTGATGGCACATCATCGCCCAAACCCGGATGACCGCAGCGACAATGTTGAAAAACTGCAAGATATGGTACAAAATACCATTGAAAATATCGAAAAAGCAGAGGAAACGATGCAATTTGCTTCCCCGGAAGAACGGGAGCAAATTCGCGAAAAAAATCAACGCCGCGAAGAAGCGATCGCGGCGATGCGCGCCGAAATTAAAGATGAAGCAGCGGCACGCGAAAGCGGCTATCGGTAATGCCAAAAACGGAGTGATCCTTATCATAAGGATCACTCCGTTTTTTTATTTCTTAAAGCATAGAGTATGATAAGATATAGTTGTTCTTGAAGATGGTAACGGAGGGAGAAGGGAATGAAAGTCGTTGAAAAACAAATTGAAGTACGTTATGCGGAAACCGATCAGATGGGGGTTGTTTACCATGCCAATTATCTCGTCTGGATGGAAGTCGGGCGCACGGAGCTGATCAAACAGTTAGGCTTTCATTATGCCGATATGGAGAAAGAAGGAATCATTTCTCCCGTTGTCGATCTGCAAGTTTCCTACAAAAAACCGCTCCATTACGGGGAGACGGCGACCGTCCGCACATGGATCGAATCTTATGACGGCATTCGCGTCACCTATGGGTACGAAATTTTAACGCCGGACGGAGAAATTGCCGTGACGGGAAAATCGCAGCATGTTTGCGTCAAGCGCGATACGTTTCGCCCGATTGTCATTCGCAAATATTTTCCGGATTGGCATGAAGCATATGAACGAGCGAAAAAGTAAAGGAGATACATACGATGGCTTTCGGCATCCGCAGGCAGGAATTAACCGAATGGAAAGAGAAAGTAGAAAAAGGGGAAATCGCGTTCTTAACTCATTATTGGTATGACGAACGGTTTCCGCAATATACGACGGTAACAAAAGTCGGCTGTTCAGACATCGAAAAACTTGCCGCATGGGGAGAAAAATACGGATTGCGCCGGGAATGGATCCACAAGCGCAATCGCTTTCCGCACTTTGATTTGCTTGGAGAAAAGCAAATCATGATTTTGCGGCAAGAGGGTTTGGCTGATCATCTGAAACGGTTTCGGTTAGCAAGTAAAGGGGAGGGAGAAAAGTGAATTTGGCCCATTTAAAAGAGATCGGGAAAGGAACGCTATTAGAAGCATTAGGCATTGAGATTACCGAGCTGGGAGAAGGGCGCGTGGTGGCGACGATGCCGGTTGATTACCGCACGCATCAGCCGTTCGGGCTTCTTCATGGCGGCGCGTCTGTCGCCTTGGCGGAAACGGTGGCAAGCCTCGGCGCATATGCGCTTGTCGACCAAGAAACGGAAAGCGTCGTCGGTTTAGAAATAAACGCCAACCATATCCGCGCCGTCCGGAGCGGCACTGTCACCGCAACAGGCACTATCCTTCACCGCGGCAAAAGGACGATGGTATGGGATATTAAAATCGTCGATGAACAACAGCGCCTCGTCTCTGTTTCGCGTTGTACGATTGCCGTGATCAAAAAAAGCTAGCTTTTGCTAGCTTTTTTATTTTTAAGCATCAGCAATGATGGAAAAAAACGGAGGGATTTCACCATTCCCAATCCGTCTTTTCCCAAAACGCAGGCGCAGAAGTTTATTCAATGACAAAAACCGGCTCATTTGCCTGTTCATTAAAATCGATGACTAAATTATGGCCATCAAAATACCATATGTCACGATCTTCAACAAAAAAGGTGATTCCATCGATAGTTGTTTGCGCTCCTGGCTCGATCGGGTCATCTTTGGCCACACCGAGAGAAAACCCTTTTTGTACAGTGCTGCATCCGCCGTAGCGCGCGAAAAAGCGGACAGCATCGCCATTTTGCAGATTAAGTTCTTCCTTGTACCATGTGAATGCTTTTGGTGTCAAAATAATTTCCATTTCCGCACCCTCCTTGTTTTTATTATAAAGGGAGAAAGCGATACTATGTAAAAAGTTAATGAATATCTGATGACATTTTTGACTAAATCGTGTTTCATTGGCAAAAAGTAAAAAGAGAAGTGAAAAAGGAGGGCAACAATGAAGAAAAAACAGCCGTTTCCGCTGAGTTATGAGTCCGATGGAGCGATGGGAAAAAAACAGAAAAAACGATCCAATAGCGGCAAAGTGAAACAACATCAGCGTGATTTTTTTAACACAACGCCATCGAGTGAATAAAGAAAAAGTAGCCGGCAGGCTGCTTTTTCTTTGGAAACCCTCTATACAAATGCGCCATTCAACGTTATTATTAATCGAGGAATACTTTTTACGAAAGGAGTGACGTTTTCGTATATGAGTAGTCGAAGTTCGAGTGAACCAGAGCCGGAATATAGCGGGGGAGCGCTGTCTTCTTCTTTTTCGATCATCGAGCTACTCATCGTACGAAAACGGGCTCCGATCGAAAAAGGAGAAGAGCAAACTTCCTCGCGATGAAAAGGAGGAAGGATGCGTATGATGAAAATGTATTTATCCGATGCCAACGGCAAAATGACAGAAATTGATGAAATTAAAAATGGCTGCTGGATTAACCTAGTAGCGCCGACGGAAGACGAAATCCGCTATATCGCCAATCATCTGGATATTCCGATCGATTCGATCAAAGACGCGCTCGACGATGAGGAGCGGTCGCGCGTCGAAAAAGAAGACAATCATGTGTTGATTATCGTCGATATTCCGATTGCCGCCAATGATGAAGTAGATGGGCCAATGTATGAAACGATTCCGATCGGCATGATCATCACCGATAGATGCTTTATAACCGTTTGCCTTCAAGAAAATCCGATTTTTGAGGAGTTTTCCAAAAATAAAATCAAAAATTTTTACACATTCATGAAGACGAGATTTGCGTTGCAAATGTTATATATGATCGCGACATATTATTTGCGCTATTTGAAACAAATTAACCGAAGAACGAGCGAAATTGAAAAAGAACTGCATCAGTCAATGAAAAATAAAGAGCTGTTTTCGCTTCTCAGCATGGAAAAAAGCTTAGTATATTTCATGACATCGCTCAAAGCGAACAATGTTGTGATGGAGCGCTTGTTGCGCCTTAACTACTTGCGCATGTACGAAGATGACCAAGATTTGCTGCAAGACGTCATTATCGAAAACAAGCAGGCCATTGAAATGGCGGAAGTATACAGCAGCATTTTAAGCGGAATGATGAACGCGTTCGCTTCGGTCATCTCGAATAACTTAAACATTGTCATGAAGTTTTTAACGGCGATCACGATTGTCATTTCCTTGCCGACGATGGTGGCGAGTTTTTATGGCATGAATGTGCCGATTCCGTATCAGCATTCCCCATATGCGTTTATGGTGGCGATGCTGATCGCTGCTTTGTTGTCGACGGTTACTGCATTTATCTTTTGGAAAAAGCGGTATTTTTTATGATGCGGCAAAAGGGCTGCCTTTTATTCGGGCAGCCCTTTCTTTTTAGCTGAAGCCATTCCGCCGGAAAGAACGAATTTCATTGCCTCTTCTGGTTTCATATCAATGATTTGTACTTGCTGTTTCGGGACTAAAAAAGTAATGCCTGCGACTTGGAATGTTTGCGGAATATAGACGGCGACATGGTCAGCAAGCGGATTAAGCCAGTTTTCGACCTCCTCTGACGTGATAAACCCAAGGCATTTCATTCCGGTGTTAGGCAATTCCACGAGCACTACTTTAGAAAATGACCGTTTTTCACCGACAAAAGAAGTAATGGTATCTTTGATTACTGAATAAACCGTTTTAATTAACGGGATGCTTTCTAACAAGCGGTCGATCAGCCGGATCACGCGCCCGCTCACGTATTGCGTTGACAGCCAGCCAAGAACGGTAATGAGAATGACAGTGCACAATATTCCGATTCCCGGTATGTAGTCTTCTTTGAAATACGGGCGTACGTAGCGGCCAAGCAGCCCATCCAAAAAGGCAAACACTTTATAGCATACATATACCGCCAAAATAATCGGGACGATCGTTATCACGCCGTTAATAAAATTTTTAACGAAAAATTTCATCTGTTCACACCCTTTCTTTTTGTTACTCTATCAACTTATCAATTTTACGAGGGGAAAACAAGTGATTAAAAACGAACATTTTTTATATAAAATCATTTAAAAGTTCGTATTTTATATTGACGAGACAAAAAATTATTAGTATAGTTACAAATGGAATACGGAAAATGGGGGATGGACAGATGAACAACCATTACGATGTGATCATCGTCGGCGCAGGGCCGGCGGGAATTTTTGCGTGCTATGAATTAACGCTGAAACTTCCGGGAGCAAACGTTCTATTGATTGATAAAGGACATGACATATATAAGCGGAATTGCCCGATTCTTCAGAAAAAAATCGAGAAATGCCCGCCGCCGGCCGGCAAAAAAGATTACGCCGGCTGCGTGCCGGCATGCTCGATCACGAACGGTTTCGGCGGGGCCGGCGCTTATTCGGACGGCAAATTTAATATTACAAGCGAATTCGGCGGCTGGATGACCGATTATTTGCCAGCGTCTAAAGTGCTGGAACTTATTCGCTATGTCGACGAAATTAATTTAAAGCATGGAGCGACGACATCACTTACTGATCCGATGACGGAGAAAGTGAAAGACATTGAACGCCGCGCTTACGCCGCCGGGCTGAAGCTGCTTCGCGCCTATGTCCGCCATTTAGGAACGGAACAAAACTTAGAAATTTTAAAAAGCATTTTTGAATATTTGCATGAGCGGATTGCGATGCGTTTTAAAACGGAAGTCGATGATATTATCACGGAAAAAACGAACGATGGGCATCGTGTGACAGGAGTAGTCCTGAAAAGCGGCGAAACGCTGAGGGCGGAAAAAGTCGTCATCGCACCGGGGCGCGACGGATCGGCATGGCTGAGCAAAATATTGCGGAAACGCCGCTTGCGCATGATCAACAACCAAGTGGATATCGGGGTGCGTGTCGAAACATCAAACATTGTCATGGAAGAGATTAATGAACACTTATATGAGGGAAAATTTATTTTCAACACATCGGTCGGCACGCAAGTACGCACGTTTTGCAGCAATCCGTCAGGGCATGTCGTTGTGGAAAACCATTCCGGCATTATGCTCGCCAATGGCCACGCCTATAAAGACCCGGAACTTGGCAGCAATAACACCAATTTTGCGCTTCTTGTATCGCATAAGTTTTCCGAGCCGTTTGATAAGCCAAATGAGTACGCCCGTGAAATTTCCCGGCTCGCTAATGCGCTATCAAACGGCGGCATCATCGTGCAAAAGTACGGCGACATTTTAAAAGGGAGACGTTCTACGGAAAAACGGATCAAAGAAGGGTTTATCGAGCCGACGCTGAAAGAAGCAGTGCCTGGCGACTTAGGTCTTGTCCTCCCGTATAATACGATGAAAAGCATTATTGAAATGACAGAAGCGCTCAATCATGTCACTCCGGGAATTGCTTCCGAGCATACGCTTTTTTTTGGCGTCGAAGCGAAATTTTATTCCGCCCGTCCGAAATTAAACGACCGGTTTGAGACAGAAATTTCCGGTTTGTACGTCGGCGGTGATGGTGCCGGCATAACGCGCGGTCTTGCCCAAGCGAGCGCCTGCGGCGTATGGATCGCCCGCGATATCGTTGAAAAATTAACGAAATAAATGGAGTAAACATTTTATGCTGGCCATCTTGACGAAATATTGGGGTTAACCGGTTCAGCAACATTCATTCTGCAACTTGGATGGAATAATGGTTTAACAGTTAACCGAAAAAATATTTTAGTTGACAATATAACTCCTCTTCCGCTACGATAAATGTAATCATATGGAAAGGGGAGAGGGAGAATGATCAATTGGCTAGCATTGGCCGATCGTGTCATTGCAGGACATGAATTGACCGATGAAGAAGCGCTGGCGATATTAGACTGTCCTGATGAGGAGCTGCTGTTGCTGATGCAGGGCGCGTACAATATTCGCCGCACCTATTACGGCAATAAAGTAAAGTTAAATATGATTATTAACGCGAAATCGGGGCTTTGTCCGGAAAACTGCGGATATTGCGCACAGTCTGCCGTTTCGACAGCGCCGGTAAAAACGTATAAAATGGTGGATAAAGAAACGCTCATTCGCGGAGCGGAAGAAGCATATCGCATGCGCATAGGAACATACTGTATTGTCGCGAGCGGCCGCGGTCCGAGCGAAAAAGAAATCGATACGGTCGTTTCTGCGGTCAAAGAAATTAAAGAGCGCTTCGGTTTGAAAATTTGTGCATGCCTTGGCATCTTAAAGCCGGAACAAGCAGCGCGCTTGAAAGAAGCGGGAGTCGACCGCTATAACCACAATATTAACACATCGAAAGAACACCACCCGAACATCACGACTTCCCATACATATGATGATCGCGTAAGAACGGTGGAAACGGTGAAACAAGCGGGCATTTCCCCTTGTTCTGGCGTTATTATCGGCATGAGAGAAACGAAGCAAGATGTCATTAACATGGCGCGGAGCTTGCGCATTCTTGATGCAGATTCGATTCCTGTTAACTTTTTGCATGCGATTGATGGCACGCCGCTGGCGGGAACGAATGAACTCGATCCGCGCTATTGTTTAAAAGTATTGGCATTGTTCCGCTATATGAATCCAACAAAAGAAATTCGCATCGCCGGCGGGCGGGAAGTGAATTTGCGCTCGCTTCAGCCGCTTGGCTTATATGCAGCAAATTCCATTTTTGTTGGCGATTATTTAACAACTGCGGGCCAAGAAAAATCGGAAGATTACCGGATGCTGGAGGATCTTGGCTTTGAAATCGATTTTGCCAAAGAACAGCAAGTTGTTTGTTAATGGTTGAGTGACGCTGTCTCTTTTACGGAGGCAGCTTTTTTTTGTGAAGTGAATGAATACGAATCAGTAACGAACAATAAAAAGTAAAAACAATGATGGGATGTGAAATGCGATGTACGAATGCATCATTATCGGGGGTGGCATTGCCGGATTGCAGGCGGCGATTCAGCTCGGCCGCTACCATCACCGCATTCTTGTAATCGATGCCAATAACGGCCGTTCCACGCTTTGCCGCGCATATCATAATTTGCTCGGCTGGCCTGACGGCGTGAGCGGAGAAACGCTGCGCGCGCTTGGCAGAAAACAAGCGGAACGTTTGGGAGTGCATTTTGCCGATGATGAGGTAATGGCGGCGGAGAAAAAAGGCGGGCGGTTCATTCTGTTTGGCAAAAGCGGAAAGACGTATGAAAGCAAACGGCTGCTGTTGGCGACAGGAGTGAAAGACCGGATTCCGTCCATCTCTAATCTTATTCCATGTTTAGGAACGAGCATTTACGTTTGCCCGGACTGCGACGGATATGAAGTAACAAACAAAAAAGTGATCGTGCTCGGAGCGGGCGTCGCTGGGGCAAGCATGGCAATCACATTGCTGTATTGGACAAAGGACATTATTTATGTTAATCATGATGGCGAAGAACTGCCGGAGAAGTGGCGGAAGCAGTTATCCGAGCGAAGCATCCATTACATTCGCGAACCGATCGAATCCGTTTTAGTTGAGGAAGGGAAAGAGGCGATGTTTTGCGGCGTCCGTTTGCAAAACGGTACGGAAATTTTCGCTGAGCGAGGGTTTATCGCATTTGGCCATAACCAGGTCAATACAGAGCTTGCAAAACAGCTTGGCGTGGAGCGGTTAGAAAATAAGCATATTCCCACAAATCCGCGGACGAAGCAAACGAACGTCCCGAATATTTGGGCGGCAGGCGACATCGGCGTTCATTCGGAACAAGTAACGATCGCCATGGGGGAAGGGGCGCAGGCGGCGATTTGGATTCATAAAAGCATTGTGAATGAGCAGAGCAATTAATGGGATGTTGCAATAAGCACTTCACAAAACCGCGCAAACTCGTTAAAATGGCAACAAAGAAAAAATAGAAAGAGGATGAAGGGCAATGGCGCGTTCATTTTACCATTATGTATTAAAATTTCGCAACGGAAAAAAAGAGGACCCGTTCGTTCGGTTTGCGAATGGGGCATATTTGGATCACGGGTTTCCGAAAATGTCAGCCGATTATGATGAAATCAGCCGATATTTAGAGTTAAACGGCGATTACTTAGATAGCATGGCGGTATTTGATGAGCTGTGGGAACAGTTTTTACAGGAGGCGTAACCGTCTTCTTATGTTAACAAAAGCGTTTTTTGAATTGGCGGAAGCGCCCGCCCCTTTGTACCCGCTTAATGCCGGAAAGGGATGCTGATAAGTGGCGCTTTGCTGTGCGGAATGGCTGGCGCGCTGGCGATGCGTTTTTTTTTGCAACATTAATTGGGCAGACGTTTGCAACCGTTCTTTTTTTATTGGTGCTGGCCGCTTGACCATATTAATATTAATGTTTGGATTAAAAGGGAAGATTAGTACATAGATAAGCAAATTCTTTTGACATAAAAAAGTGCCAGCGCACATAAAACATTACAAAGGGGGCGAATGCAGTGAAGGAGATTGAAGTCGTCATTGATACGGAAGAAATTGCCGAATTTTTCTATCGTGAATTGATCCGCCGCGGTTTTGTGCCGACACAGACGGAATTAGAAGAACTGGCGGATATTACGTTTGATTATTTACTGGAAAAATGCATCATTGATGAGGAGCTTGACACCGGAGACAGCGACGAGTGACACCGCTCGTCGTTTTATTATGGAATCGCTGAGGCAGCCATTTTTAGTGTTTGAATGTTATGCATATAGTTGGTTGTCATATCCTTTTCTTTTATCACAGGGATTGTTTCCATCATTTTGATGATCGTTTTATCGGTAAACCAGTCACGGCGGTCGGAAAACGGATGGCGGATGTCCGGCCACACTGCTTCCAGACGCGGACTGTAAATGCGGAAGGAATCGGTTTTTTCAGGCGAGAACAGCTGCGGCCAAAAATCGGCACGTGAACCGGTATGCGCCGTTTGTGACGCAAATTGGCAGGCGCGCTTGGCAAGCCGTTTTTGGAAAAACAATATGCTGTAAAGCGTTTTGCCAATATGAATGCGGTGATGGACATCGGCAAAATCGCGGACAGTTGTGCCGGCAAGACGGACGTGGCGGCCATCCTTATACGGAATGAGCACATCGTTAAAACCGAGCCATTGCTCGGCAATAAACGGCATTGTCTTGAGCACGCGCGCTTGAAAAAAGCGATTTTCGATCACTCTTTTTTGAATGTACTGTTGTTCGTTAATGATTAATGCCACGGTGATGACTGGCGAATTTTTTGTTTCAAAAAAATATTCCCAAAACGGTCTCATGAAGGAAGAAACAGAAAATAAAGGGAGCAAATGGAATAATGGTTTTTCCAGTTGTTTGCTTTGCTCATATAACAGCAACTGGGGGTAAGCGTCATGAAAAATCAGCGCATTCGCCCTTTCCAAAAATAAAAACAGCGGGTGAGTCGATGTGGCGGGAAGAAGGCGGGGAATGACGCTTCCCTGCAAATCGGTCATATTCCATCCGCCATTTCGGGAAACGATATGCGCCAAAAGCGCCCAATGGACTTCCGAGTGACGCTCGAAAAACGACCAATAGGCCGCTGTCCGCGTAATGTTGTTGCGGTTATGCCGCGCTGTTTTTTGCCGTATTTCAGAAACCAGTTTATCTTCTTCTTCGGTAATGCGGGAATGCGACGGGCGCTCCCATTGCTCGGCAAGCTGATGCAACAGCGGTGGAGAAGCAATATGGATATGATGCCGGTATAAAAAATGACGGTACAATGATTGCACCGGATGAACGATCCGGGATAAAAAACGATTTCGTTCCATGGGCTCCATCCCTCCTAGCGCTTCTTTTGCGGAAAAGCGAAACCTGTGCTTGCTTTATTTCGTATAAATCAAATAAACGTTGTTAAAAAGGAGCGATGACGATGTTGAAAAAATGGATTAAATCGATTTTGCACCAAAAAATGTCACATCATCATTATCACAAACGCCATTACAGCAGCAGCGACCATTATCATGCGCCGAATCATTATTCTCCGCATATCCATCCTTCCCAATACGGCCATAAGCATTATAAAAAGAAACACCATAGCGGCAGCTTCTTTTCAAGCTTTTTCGGCAGCTAACGATGCGTCTGCCTTATTTTTTCTCTTCGTTCGCCCGTTTATTCGAACGGCGGTATCGGAAAGGCCATCTTCTTCGGCAACGCTATCGAATTGTCGAGGAGCTCGGCATGGGAAGCTATGGCATTGCTTATCTGGCAAACGATTTGCAGACGGGAAGGAATGTCGTGGTCAAGCAAGGGCGGACGAGACGGAACATAAGCGGCGCGTTGTTTCAACGGGAAGCGGCCATTCTTCGCCGCCTTCAGCACCCGCAAATCCCGAAATGGTATGACACGTTTGTGGAAGAAGGGATTCCACACCTTGTGATGGAGCATAAAGAAGGGGATACGGTAGAGACATTGATTTTTGATAAAGGGCATACGTATACCGAGCATCAATCGTTTTGTTTGCTCCGCGATGTGCTCGAAGTGGTCGCTTATATTCACGCCAAGGGCGTCGTGCATCGCGATTTGCGCATTCCGAACATTTTGCTTTGCGATGGCACGGTGTTTATCATTGACTTTGGGTTGGCGCGTTTTTTCGGAGAACCCATTCCTCATCTGGAAACATATGTGCTTGAAAAGCAGCTCCGGAGGGAGACAAGCGCCAAAAGCGATTTTTATGCATTAGGGCATTTCACTCTATTTTTATTGTATTCTTCTTATGAACCGGTGACAAAGGAAGAAAAAAGCTGGGAAGAAGAATTACCGCTTTCCGCGGAGGCCCGGTGCATATTGCGAAAAATGCTGCAAATAGACCGTCCTTATGACAATATTACCGCTTTGATCAGCGATGTTGATCAGTTGCTCGGAGGCGAATCGCTGGCAAGCGGTCGATCCATTCGACAAAACAACAACTATTTTGCTAAAGGAATCGACATCGCTTATCACTAATATGAATTGAATAAAAAGATGGCAAAAAAGGAGCGATGTCGATGGTCCATTTATTTATGAAAAAAATGCTTCATATAAAGCGCGAGTATGATATCACCATATTCCAAACGCCGAGTTTTGGACAAGCGAAAGGATACAGGCAAGTATATAGGCTGACTATCAGCGCGGCCAATCACCATCAAGCATTATCACATATTTATCGCATGTTTAACGTGCCTGATTTATTGCCAGAAGACTACCAAGCCCGTTTTATGAGTACAGGAGATATCGTTTTCATTGACGAAGGACTGAACGGGCAAACGTATTACAAATTATGCCCGGGAGGATGGAAAAAAGTTAGCCGTATTCATATCCGTTAACAAAAAATTCGAAATATTCCATCCAAAAATAAAAAAACGATGGTATAATGGAGAAAAAAGTCGAATAGTTTCCGGGAATTTCGGGTATGGATATAAAGGAAGGGAGGCGGTCATTTGAAAAAGAAAAAACGTGATAACGGGTTTCCGACCATCGCTCCGGGAATTGATGATGATGAAGAGCTGAACGAAAAAGCGACAAAAGAAGAAATCGCCCGGGGCGATTATACGAAAGTGGTGGCATTATCCTTCGATGAAGTCGATCCTGCCACATAACCTTTGTTGTCTTGCAAGGGGTTTCCGTCATATGTGTGCTGATTAGGTCTCGAAACGGCGAAAAAACTGGGATGGAGAGGGGATTGGGCCATCGTTATGAATCTGGGTTGTCGTGATGGCCTGGCCCATTTTTTCGTCCTCCCGCAGCGGAGTGTTCTTTTGCGTGTGCGGTTTCCTCTGCAATTAACGCTTCTTTTGGAATATGGTTATTCTTTTTTTGGCCGTTGATGCGGTTTCGGTGTTTTTTGCCCATAACAGCTTCCTCCCTTGTTATTGTGTCATTGTTAGTTTATACAGTTTCGGCGGATTCATTGGTGGAAAATTTTTGCGTTGGATGTTAAAGGGAAGGGGAAACGGTGATGGCCGCGCTGATTGTTTCGATGTTGCTTAGCGTCGTATCTGTCATTGTTTTGCTATTTGCAAAAGAGTGGATAGAACGGCTGTTTTTTCGTTGGAAGGACATACCTTTTTTGCATGTGGTCAATGTGCTCATCGCCGGGGGGATTGTGGCGGCTTCCTATTACACGTTCAGTGATATCGGTGTGCAGCTGGCGAAAATAAAATGGACAGAACAGTTTTTATACGTTTATGCGGGAGCGATCGAGATAGTCCTTCCTATGTATATCTTCGGTTATTGGTTTGTCCGCAAACGAAAGGAACGGGAGAAAAAATATACGCGAAGCAAAGATAAAAAGGTGCTGTATATTAATGAGAAGTATTTGGCGCGCCGCCGCGATGATTACCATTCGAAAACGTCTTAAACAGAAAAGGGAGAAAATTTCTCCCTCAAAATTTTGTTTTTTCTTTTTTCGAAGTGGACGGTTGGTTATTGGAACGGGATGACGGATTTGTTTTATTTGCGTATTCTACCGCTTGTTCCAATTTCTTTTTCATCAGTGATCGCCTCCTTCCGAACGGTGCGACAGGAGTGTTAGGAATTTGGCAAGATTTCGCCAGCTTGTTATTCAGTATGCTCATCACGATGAGGTTTTACGCATCATGTGTTATTGGATGATAATGACTGAAATTGCAAATAAAAACTTGATCCAAAGCAAATGATATTTTCCAATGAACGAAGCCGATTGGCGGAAATAATGCTTGATCTTTTGCTGCCATTTCCAATGGATGTGTGATATGATAAAAATGGCAGATATGCTGCCAAAGAAGTGTTAGCGAACGAAGGAGGAATTTGCTTGAGCATCCATATCGAAGCAAAGCAACAAGAAATTGCTGAGAAAATTTTGCTGCCGGGTGATCCGCTCCGCGCCCAATATATCGCGGAAACATTTTTAGAAGGAGCGACATGCTACAATCGTGTGCGCGGCATGCTTGGATTTACAGGTACATACAAAGGGCACCGCATTTCTGTGCAAGGGACAGGAATGGGAGTTCCTTCGATTTCGATTTATGTCAATGAATTAATCCAAAGCTATCATGTACAAACACTCATTCGCGTTGGAACGTGCGGAGCGATTCAAAAAGATGTCAACGTTCGCGACGTTATTTTGGCGATGAGCGCATCCACGGATTCGAACATGAACCGTTTGACTTTCCGCGGGCGGGATTATGCGCCGACAGCAAATTTTGCTTTGTTGCGGACCGCTTATGAAGTCGGCGCCGAAAAAGGGCTTCCGCTAAAGGTCGGAAGCGTCTTTACTGCTGACATGTTTTATAATGACGAACCGGACTGGGAGACGTGGGCCCGCTACGGTGTTTTAGCTGTTGAGATGGAAACAGCGGCGCTGTATACGCTGGCGGCAAAATTTGGTCGAAAAGCGCTTTCTGTGCTGACGGTAAGCGACCATATTTTAACAGGAGAAGAAACAACGGCACAAGAACGGCAAACAACGTTTAACGATATGATTGAAGTGGCGCTGGAAACGGCGATTCGCGTAGAATAATCGCGCAATCGGCGCCAAGCGTGCGTATGCGTATATGAGGAAAACCCGTTGATGATGGATGCTGGGAGCACTGCGGGGCAATCGCATCGCGCACAGAAAGGAAAAAGCTTTTTCGCATCTAAAAACGTGCCGGCTTTTGCCATGCGGAAACAGAGAAAAGGTGAAAGGATGAAACAGCTATTTCGATGGATAGCGGTTGCATTGCTTTTTTTATTTAGCGGATGCAGCCAACCAAACCATTTTTCGAGTGAGAAAGCGGCGGACAACATAAATAAAGTTGATGGGCATGCGGCAATCGATAAAAATGAGAAAAAGAAACCAGCTACGGACCTAGAGCTATTGCTTGAACCGGAATATTGGAATATTGTCGAAGTGCAAAATGGCATGAAAGTCATTATGAATCCAAGCAATATATTGGCGCTTGTGAACAAAGAACAATCGCTGCCGGCTACGTATAAGCCGGATGATTTAGTGGTGCCGCGCGTTCCATTCTCGTTTTCCGAAACGGGCGTGGATAAACGGTATATGCGCGCCGAAGCGGCAAAAGCGCTTGAAGCGTTATTCGCCGCTGCCCGTAAAGACGGCATTCAGCTTGTAGCTGTCTCCGGTTATCGTTCTTATGAACGCCAAAAAATGATATTTGCGGAAGAAGTAAAAGAAAAAGGGGAAGAAAAGGCGATACATGCAGTCGCGTTGCCGGGGCAGAGCGAACATCAAACGGGGTTGGCGATGGACATCACAAGCCCGGCGGTTGGATATCAATTGACGACCGCTTTTGGGGAAACGAAAGAGGGAAAATGGGTTGCCCTCCATGCTCATGAGTACGGGTTTATTATTCGTTATCCGAAAGGAAAAGAAGCCATCACCGGATACCAATATGAACCTTGGCATCTTCGCTATGTCGGCAAAAAAGCGGCGAAAGTGATATTCGAAAGAAACATAACGCTGGAAGAATACTTCCGCATTGTGAAAAAGATGTAAATGGGCGATGCAACAGGCAAGATATAACCAATACTTAAAAATGTTACGCCTTCTTTCATGTTGCCAAACATGGAAGGGGCGTATTTTATTTTGCCTAAAACAAAACCGAAAAATATGCTCGTCATTCCGATAAACCTTTCACCATTGGTGATGCCCGAAATTTTGGATTGAAAATAAAAAAACTTGAAGGATGCACAGAATCAACGTAAAAGTCTTTATGGTTTTGCTCGTTTTTGCGAGAGAAAACAACCGTAAAAACTCTAACTATCGGTGATGCGAGAAATTGGAAACTTAACGACAAATGGAAAAATAAGAAAAAAGGCGCTTCAGTCAGTACTGCTAACATGTACTTACATCTTGCGAGAGGGATTTTAAATCTTTGACAGGATAAACAGGGGAGATTCGCGGAATTTTTCATGCCCCGGACAAGCCAAATGGATCGATCGCTATTGGAATAAGTGCTGGACAAATGGGAAGAAAAAGTGCCAAAAGCTATGCAAATCCTCGTAGGAAACAAGTTAGATTTTATTTCAAATGCAAGGAATTTTTCTGATGATAATCTCGAATATGTTAAAAGGATCTTGCAAAATCAGAAGACTGAACAAAGAGGAAAAGAAGCCTTATATTTTTGTTTCTTTTGCTATTATTGGCGAAATTCGCGAATAATATTGCCGATTTGTAAAAGGCTTTGGCGATATGTAGTTATATTTTCACACTGACATGTGATGTTGTCCGTCCGTTTTTGATACAAAAATCAAGGAGGAAATCGTCATGCGGTTAATAGAGGAAGAAGTGCAAGCCCCTTTACGCGGAATGGAAGGCGGGAAGCTGGTGGAGGAACGATGGATTGCAAAAAAATACCGCTTTCAAGACTATTTGCAAAGAACCGGATTCGTGCGGCAATTTCAGAAAAAGCAAACCATTATCTGTCCATTTCCATTAATTATAAGTTAAATCACCGGCAAAATTTCTTCTTGGCGGGCAAAAGGGCTTACAAAGCCGATTTTGAGCTGGCGAAAAAATATGATGAGGTTTACGGAAAAATGAATGATCAACGCAAAAAAGGAAAGCAATGCGTTTGAAATGGATTTGGTGTGAAGTGGATGAAGAGAAGAAGGTGGCGTTTTCCGCCGCGCAGGAAACATGGCGCGATTTGGAAGGATGTCCCGGTTTTCTCGGGCAGATTTTGTTGGATATATCCCCTTTAACTGAAGAAAGCACCGTCTCTGGATGTTTTTAGTAAAAATGTATTAGCACATTATTACCATTTTTCCAAAAATTATATCTTTATTCGCTTAAGTTAGATTTTTTTGCTAAAATAATAGGGAAAATACATCTAAAAAAGGGATTCGTTTACACAGTTATCTTCACGATATGCCACATAGCATTATCCCCCTCTTTTAAACCACCCATTCTTTTCGGATAGAGAAGGCGAAAATTGTCGGAAAAGCAGCGGCAAAAGGCGCGGGTAACTCTTTAAAAGAAGCAGTAGATTTGAAATCCATTGTCAAAAGCGGAGGGGTTATCAAGGGAGCGGGCAAAGCATTAGGGCCAATCAGTGCAGGGCTGAGTTTTTACAGCAATTTAGAAGAGGCCAAAAAAGATAAACTAAGCGGAGAAAAAGCCGTAATCAGAGCCGTTCGAGACACGACCATTGATGTGGCGGCAGGCGGAGCAGTGCAAGCAGCATTAACAGCAGCTGGAACTGCTTTTATACCTATTCCTAGTGTTGGCACGGCTATTGGGGTTTTTGTTGGAGTAGTTGCAAATACGGCATTAAATAAAAAATTTGGAAAAGACAATAAATCTGTTATGGATAGAATAAAAAGTTGGTTTCACTAATTTTACATGGAGGAAAGATAGATGTTTAAGAAATTATCAGCAGAAGATTTTGCCGCATTAAGAGGCCCATTTGAGTCTGGGAGACAAAGTCCAAAACATTTAGGAGATATGTTATTTTTATCAATATTTTTACAAGGTTTAATGTATGCATTGGAATACTTTGTAATTGCAGATGCTAGTATATACCCAAATAAAGGCAAGATATTAACAATCCATTTTTGGATCACTCTTATAATATATTCAATCCCTGCGGTTTATAAAAAAAGTCAGAAAATACAATATCTTGTAGTAATACTAGTATCTCAGAATTTGTTATATAATGACTTTGTTTACTTTAGGCTCTCAAAAATATGGTATCCATTTTTCAAAAGATACTCTTTTAAATTTCACTTATATAACACTATTAATTGGTTTTCTGATTTTTATTGTCACTTTTATTCGTTTCTACATTTTGCTTATAAAAGGCCATTATAGAAAAGGCTCCAGAAAAGAAGAACAAAGAGATAATATGGAGAATTTAATTAAATCATATTTACCAGTGATTATCGCTGGCAGTGTTGGGCTGTTATTTGTTATGCAATTTTTATTTCGAAAATTAAACATTGGTTTTAATGCTGAGGATATTCAGAATTTGATAATTATTATTTTAGGAATTTGTCTTTTTTTCGCAATGATGTTTGTCCTTCCGGAACAACTTGTTCTTCTTTATTGTAAATACCGGTTTGAAGGGTTTAATTTTTACATGAGTGGTCATTTGAAAGAGTTAGATGAAAAAAGTAATAAGAAATTTTGAACTCATGAAATATTATACGATTTTGTATAAAATATATTGGGATGTTTTTATGCAAAGGAGGAATTTAATGTTTACGTCTGCTAGGATGGATGAAATTCATGTAGTATTGGAAAACTGTGAGCATATTGAAATTCCTTATAAAGATGTTCGCTATATTCATTTAGATGGGATTAGTGAGAGTATTTGGGACAATAATGTTTCAAATGCTGATGAATTCGATCTGTGATTTCAAATTGAGGTTAATGATTAAAGATAAACCAGAATACAACTGATAAGATAAGACATCCCAAATTTGAATCGTTATTAATGCTACAGCTTCAGATGGATGGAAACTCCATAGTTTAGTGCCACAAAACGATGAAAGCGGTGCTTAATTAATGCCCCCCGGATCCTTTTTGTCCGTAGAAAGGATGTTTTTTGCGAATCACCGGCTGAATTCCCAATCGCCGTACACGTTTATGGTTGCCATGATTCCTTCTCTGGGAAATGCTCTTGTTATTCGTTTCGAAGTACGAATGAATCTTATGTTTCAACAAACTAGACACCTTCCCGCGCAGATTGGATGGCGCTTTTTCAGGTATTCCACCTGCGCTTTCCAACACGCGTTTTCCTCTTCCAAACTGGAAAAATATTTACGCTTCCACACTCCCCGTTGATCTTTCAATGACACGGAAACGCTGCGTTGAACTTTCTTGCTCCATGGGCAATCTGGGCATCGCTCTTGATTCGAAAATATTTGCGCCGCTGATAAGACCAGCATTCCTTCAACTTTAAATGAACGACTTCCCGTTTCCGCTCTTCGAATAAGTATGAAAAGTTTGTCCTTTCCGTGCCATAAAAAATCCCCTCCCAAGCAGACTTTTAAGAACATCATATCCAATGTCCTCTTTTTTTCGCTGTCTGCTTGTTGGGGAGAATATTTGCGCTTGTTGCCAGCGACCTCTTTTTGCATCATGCCGAAAAAATTTTTACCAAAACAATCCAATTAATGCGATCGCGGCGATGGCGGCGAGCGCGATTCCGTACCCCCAGCCCCATCCCCAACCAACAAACGCATAGCCAAACCCGCCGAGGTTTCGCGCTCCGACTGGCGCGATATAGACGCGAGTTGGGGTGACATGGACGATCCGTCCGATATGAACATTGCCAAATTTATCATGGATGCGTACGACTTTGCCATGGTAGCGGCAGCACGTGTGATACCAATGCAGCGACATTTGTCCTCCTCCTTTTGCCATTATTCATGGTAGTGTATGTGAGGAAAGACAGCCCGGCTTGTATCAATGACTATGTTGAACGGGAAATAGACGATCACCGAGCTGGTGCCCAATGCGGTGCTGCTTGCCATGAAAACATTCAGGTGAGTCTTGCCGCTCCGATTTTTTATATGATGCAATTTGACGCTAGTTTGGTTTTATCCAAAAAAGTTACCTTAATAGGAAAAAATTTGCCTGCTTCTATACTCCTTCCAAAAGCCAATTTTGTTGCTATAGACTCACACGTTTTTGTATTGGTACACTTATAAATGCAAAAAGGACAGTGCTAGGTTGGTGAAATATGTGGAAAAGAAATGGGAAGCAGAATTAGGGGCTTGGATCAGTATCATAAGTTATATCATATTAGCGATAAGCAAACTGATCGTCGGCTCCGTTGCTCATTCTGACGGCGTCAAGGCAGACGGATGGAATAATTTTAGCGATATTATTGCTTCTGTTGCGATTCTCATCGGAATTAAAATTGCGAAAAAACCGCGTGATCACAATCATCCGTATGGCCATTCGCGGGCAGAAAATATTTCGTCGCTAGTAGCGGCATTCATGATGATGTCAATCGGCATAGATGTGATCATTGAGGGGATTTCTTCCCTTTTTCATTCTGGAGCCGAAAGTGCTCCTGAACCGCTTGCCGCGTTTGTCGCTATTGTCTCCGCCTTTGCCATGTTAGCCGTATATTCTTTTAATGCGCGGTTAGCGAAGCGGACGAATAGCCAAGCGCTTGCCGCGGCCGCAAAAGACCATTTGTCCGATGCCCTTGTTAGCATAGGGACGGTCGTCGGAATTGCTGGAGCGCAAGTTCATCTTGTGTGGCTTGATCCACTTGTCGCTGTGCTGATTGGAGGAATGATTTGTAAAACTGCATGGGGGGTATTTATGGAAACGTCCCATGCGTTAACCGACGGGTTTGACGAACATATATTGACGACATACAAACACGAAATCGCAACTGTTGACGGGGTCAAAAATGTGGTGGATATCAAAGCGAGAATGTTGGGGAATTATGTCATCCTTGAGGTAACGATCCATGTCGATCCGCATTTAACGGTGGTCAAAAGCCACGAAATTGCCGATGAAGTCGAGCGCCTGATGAAACAGCATCATAATATTGCAGCGACGCACGTTCATATTGAGCCGGAAAGAATTCCTTAACCGTTTTTCCAAAGCGGTTAAGGTTTTTTTTACGAAAAAAAACGCAACACTATATGGTGATGAAATAAACGCGTAAGAAAGGAAGTTTATGATGCTAGATAATGACGTGATAGCTGACATGAATAACCATTATGCGCCGGCTGGAAAAGATGCGTGTTGGCTGCATTTTACGAAAGCTTCCAAAACAGACTTGGAGCGGCTATTGCAGACCATGTCTGTTCATCCGTTGGCAAAACAGCGGTTGTTATGCGGAACGGATGTCCCAATGGTGGATGAATATGAACGATGCTTATTCATTTCGCTTTTTACCGTTCGCTCCCAGCTGCAGATAATGAAAACACAAATGATCGCTACAGAGAAGTACATAATTAGCTATGCAGAAGAAGAAAATGACCCATTCATTGAGCATGTAAAAGAAAAACTGCTTCATCATCGTGAACATGCGTCACATCCCGGATATGTGCTGTATTATTTTTTAGATGTATCCACACGTCATTTTTTACAAGTGATTGATGACATTGCCGACCGCATTCAATTGCTGGAAAAACAAGTGTTTCAGACGCCGTTTGCCAATGAAATTGGCCGCAGTATTTATCGCTGGAAAATCCGGATTCATGAGCTTCGGCAAATCGCGGAAGCGCAAGAGGAAATGATGAAACTGCTCCAGCATGCAAAATTTCCGTATATTCATGAAGAGACAAATCCTTATATGCAAGATGTCGTCGGCCGTTTTTCCCGCATTACTGCCGCATTGGACAAGTTCAAAGAAACGTTGTCCGGCATTTTTGATTTACAGCTGTCATTAAAATCCGACCATATGAATGTCATTATGAAAACATTGACATTAGTGAGCGTGATTTTTATGCCGATGACGTTTATCGCTGGCGTATACGGCATGAATTTTGCAGCAATGCCAGAGCTAAAATGGAAGTATGGTTATGTTTATGCCCTTCTGTTAATGGCCACACTCGGTATTTCTGTTGCGCTATATTTTAAGAAAAAAGGCTGGTGGGGAGAAAATGATACGAAAGAAAAGTGATGCCATGAAAAGCGCTTGCCCATCGTGCTTGGCCGCTAGCAGGTGTTTTTCTTGGAAAAGAACAGAAAAATGTTTATAATGAATCAGTAAAACAAAGGCAATCCATAAAAAGGGGATAGGGCAGTGAATCGAATAAGTGAGGAAAAAATCGGAATATTGTACACGGCGTTTTCTTATTTGCTTTGGGGAATTTTGCCGCTTTATTGGAAGATGCTAGAATCCCGCCCTGCGCTGGAAATTTTAGCCCATCGGATCATATGGTCGTTTTTCTTTATGGTCACGCTGCTCGTTGTAACAAGGCAAATCACGTCGTGGCGAAAACTCGTTTCGCTGATGGCCAGGCAGCCCAAATTAGCATGGGGAATAAGCGCAGCGGCGATTTTAATTAGCGCGAACTGGTTTGTATACATATGGGCGGTCAACCACGGACATGTCGTCGAAACGAGTTTAGGTTATTATATTAATCCGCTGGTGAGCGTCGTATTAGGAATGGTGGTATTAAAGGAACGGCTCAATGTATGGCAATGGATTTCCTTTTTTCTTGCCACCATCGGCGTTTTTATCATGACATTCCAATATGGCTCATTTCCGTGGGTCGCGCTATCGCTTGCCTTTTCTTTCGGCATTTACGGGCTGGTGAAAAAGTTGGCAAGCGTTGATTCTGCGATTGGCTTGACGCTGGAAACAATGGTCGTCACACCGATTTCTTTGATCTATTTGTTTGTTTTATATCACCATCATGCTTCACTTCTGTCGACGATCACTATTTGGCAGGCGTTATTATTAATCGGCGCTGGGCCGGCGACAGCCGTTCCGCTCTTATATTTCGCAAAAGGGGCGAAACGGATTTCGCTAACGATGCTCGGCTTTCTTCAATATATTGCTCCGACATTGACGTTATTATTTGGAATATTTTTGTTTCACGAAGCGTTTACGAAAGTGCATATATACGCGTTTAGCTGTATTTGGGCGGCGCTTATCATTTTTTCTTTTTCCAAAACAAAATGGATGCAAGGATGGCACGATAAAATCGTTAAACGGAATTCATTTGGAATATAGCAAAAACGGGCCGGTATTCCGGCCCGTTTTTGCTATATCGATCGCAGCGATAAGCAAATAAAGTTATGTTCGGTCCACGGCAGCTTGTTGGCCAAGCTAGAATGCTTGGAGCATACAGCAAACACCCATTTTTATGAAAATATCTAACCATTTATGGACTAAATGAATAGTCTACTAGTACAAAAATGAAGGAGGTGCTCAATGATGGGTGCAGCGTACGGTGGCGGATTTGCGCTAATCGTCGTTTTGTTCATTTTGTTGATTATTGTTGGATGCGCATGTATTGGTGGTTGGGGTTACTAATCACCTAATTAACGTAAGGAGGTGGGCATGCAATGTCATATGGCTACTATGGCTGGGGCGGCTACGGCTGGGGTGGCTGCGGCTACGGCGGCTACGGTTATGGCCATGGTTTTGTGCTTATCGTTGTTTTGTTCATCTTACTCATTATTGTTGGCGCAACATGGTGCTAACAGTCCAATCGCTAACAAACGATCATCGGGAAGAAGCAAGCCAACCGCTTCTTCCCATTTCTTCGTTTTTTCGAAAAAGGGGTGTCCGCATCACCTATTGGCTTAAGCGCATTGCCAAGCGGTGGTGGCGGAAGTATTTTAACGAAAAGATTAATATTGCCATTTGCGCGCTCTTTCCATTAGCTCGGTCCTCAAGATGGCATGCGAAACGTGAAGAAATGTGGGTAAGAAAAAGCGGAAATCGTTTGAGAGCATGGAATAATAACGAAAAAGAGGCTTCGTACAGCCTCTTTTTCGTATAAATGAATCCGCCCTGTTCCCGCATTGCTTTTCGCCATGTCATGAAGGCAGCCGGCGGAGAGTGCCGCTTTTCATTGGACGGAAACTTGCCGGTAGCGGCGCTGGATATAAAGGAGACGGAAAAAGAGGAATACTGCCCCGGAAGCTAATCCGGCAATCAGCCCGATCCAATATCCAAACGCTCCGAAAGCGGTGAAATTGGCAAGTATATAACCGAATGGCAACCCGATGCACCAATATGAAGCGAAAGCGGCCCAAAATGTGGCGTTGACATCTTTATATCCTCTAAGCGCCCCTTGAATCGGAGCTGCTACGGCGTCGGAAAATTGAAAGAACATCGCATACAGCAAAAATTGCGCCGTCAACGATAACACATCTTGTTCGTCCGTATAAATTTTGGCAATATCCCCGCGGAAAAAATAAAGCAAAAGCGAAGTAACGATCGCTATCGACACCGCCATTCCAATGCCGATAAAGCTGTATTGTTTCGCGTCTTTGTAGCGCTTCGCCCCAACTTCGAAACCAACGGCGATCGTTAATGCCATCGAGATGCTCAATGGGACCATATAAAGTAACGAAGCGAAATTCATCGCGCTTTGATGGGCGGCGATCGTCGTCGTATGAAACTCGCTCATTAACAATGTGACGGCGGCGAAAATGCTCGTTTCAAAAAAAACAGCAAAACCGATCGGCAGCCCGATTTTTAATAGTTCTTTCCATGCGGCGAAAGAGGGGCGGTAAAAACGCTGGAACATTTTAAAGCGAGCAAACCGGCGGAACCGGACAACGACAATGATCGCGATAAAACAGGAATACCAATATGTGATCGCCGTTGCATAACCGGATCCGACGCCGCCGAGTTCCGGAAAGCCCCATTTTCCATAAATGAGCAAATAGTTAAACAAAATGTTAATAGGAAGCGCTGTTAATGTGATCCACATCGTGATTTTCGTCTGCCCAAGGGCATCGATAAAACAGCGTAGCACGTAATAAAGAAACAATGGAATCATGCCGAATGCAAGGGCAATTAAATAATCATGGGCGATGCGCTGTACTTTTGCTTCCAAATCCATGCCATTTAAAATCGGATTTAAGGTAACGGCGCCGCCAGCGATGATGACGAGGGCGATGACAATTGCTAAATATATCGCCTGGATGACCGCCTGGGAAATTTGCTCGTATCGTTTTGCCCCAAGGTGATGGGCGACAATCGGTGTAAGAGCGAGCAAAATTCCGCTCATTCCTGTAAAAACGGGAACCCATAAGTTCGAGCCAATGGCAACTCCGGCTAAATCGCTTGAACTGGCGTGCCCTGACATGGTGACATCAGCAAAGTTCATTGCGTATTGGCCGACTTGAGTAATAAATACAGGCAGAAAAATATGAAGCAGCTGAATGGTTTTTTCTTTTCGCGTCATTGTTTCTTTCATAAAGACCCGCCTCTTTCCCGGAAAATTGCACTGATAATAAGATTGCAAAAAACAAACAAAAGAAACAATTATTTTATTTTACTATATTTAATCGAACATTGTGCTAAATATGAAACTAAAAATAACCATAATAAACGGCATAGAGAAAAGAAAGCCGTTTTGCCCTCTTGCTTTAGCGGTTTCCCAATGGCAAGCAGCCTGTTTAAAATGGGAAACATGCTGCTACCCCGTTTCATTGAATCATCATGGTTTTAAAGAAGCAGGCATTGCCCATCCGTAATAATAGCCGGGCACTTTGCGGTTATCAATGTATTAAGAACAAATTCGGTTTATCCGTATAGCCTTTTTGTATTTGCGACGATGGTGTTTGCCGCTGTTTTCGTATCTTGATGATAAAAGAGAGCCACTTCCCTAAGCGAATGGCATAGTAGCAATGGGGTTGTGGGAACATCGGCAAATGGTCCGGCAAACGGCCAAGGGCCGTCCGTTTCCAAAAGCAATTGCCCGATTGGGACGTGTGACAAAAGCTTGCGATCGCGCTGGCGATAACAGACTTCCGGCGTGACAGAAATAAAGAAGCCGCACGCTGCAATTTCCTCAATGAGTGTCGGTTCCGCTTTTAACCAATGAAAATGCGCCTTTTTTATCATGGCTATCATGGATGCTTCGCTTTTATCTTACCAGCTTTTATGCCGCCTGCCTACTTTTAGAAACCAAAAGGTTAATTAGTTTGGCTGCAAAATAATATGATAAAATTTCGATGGCAGAAAAATAAAGTTTTTTTATATATTAAACTATGTTCTAAATAATCAATGAAAACTACAACCTGCTTATCCATCCATTATGAAACTGCACATGAAAAGTCTATTTCAGGGCAATAAAATTAACCCCGGTTGGAAATTCAGTTGAAGCAGTGTAGGAGGATTTTTGCTTTCCGCGCTAGTGGGGCGAATATTGGTTGTTTGGCTTCCCTGTGGCATTAAGCTGTTAAGTTATCGCGGCGTGTTTATTGGAAAATGAAAAACATTATATTTGGATAGAATTTGCAGAAGAGTATGATTTTATATATAATAATCCATGGCAGTTTTGAAATGAACGATAGTTAGGTGATGAAAACGATGTTAACATTAAATGATGTTCTAGAAGCAAGGGAAAAAATGAAAAAGGTTGTCCACCAAACTCCGCTTGAATATTCGCAAACATTTACGAATCTTTCTGGAAATGAAGTATACATGAAGTTGGAAAATTTGCAAAAGACAGGATCATTTAAAGTGCGCGGATCGTTTAATAAAATTATGACATTGAGCGAAGCGGAACGAAAGCGCGGAGTCATTGCTGCTTCGGCGGGAAACCACGCTCAAGGAGTCGCCTATTCCAGCGGCATGATCGGCATCCCATGCACGATTGTCATGCCGAAAGGAGCGCCATTAAGCAAGGTGGAAGCGACAAAAGGATACGGGGCAGAAGTGATTTTGCACGGCGATGTGTTTGACGATTCACTTGAGTACGCGTTGGAACTGCAGCGGCAGCGCGGCATGACGTTTGTTCATCCGTTTGATGATTTGGCGGTGATGGCAGGACAAGGAACAATTGGTTTAGAAATTATCGAACAGTTTCCGGAAGCCGATGTGGTGATATGCCCAGTCGGGGGCGGCGGGTTGCTTGCCGGAGTGGCGTTTACATTAAAACAGTTAAAGCCTTCGATTGAAGTATATGGCGTCGAATCGTCCGCATGCCCAGGAATGACGGCGGCGCTCCGCCATAAAAAACCGGTGGTGATTGCTTCTTCGGATACGATTGCCGATGGGATCGCGGTAAAAAAGCCGGGAAATATCACGTACCAATATATTGAGAAATACGTCGACGGCGTTGTTTGCGTTGAAGAAGCGGAAATTTCGCGGACGATGTTATATTTGCTGGAGCGGAACAAGCTGTTAGTCGAGGGATCGGCGGCATGTCCGCTGGCGGCGCTGTTGTATCAAAAACTTCCATTTACCGAAAAAAAAGTTGTCGCCATATTAAGCGGCGGCAATGTCGATGTCACCCTTATTTCGCGGATTATTGAGCGAGGGCTCGTCGAATCCGGACGGTTTGTTACCTTTACGACCGTTATTTCTGATAAGCCTGGCCAGCTCAATAAGCTGTTGCGCATCATCGCTGAATTGGAAGCAAACGTCATGTCGATCCATCAACAACGCATCGGCGCAAAAGTATTGCCGGGCCAGGCAGAAATTCATTTCTCGCTTGAAACCAAAAATCGCGAACATATTCATCAAATACATCAAGTACTGCTGAAAGAAGGATATGATGTGGAGTTGTTCCAATAAATATCGTTTTCAAGGATGGCGCAAACTGCGCCATCCTGTTTTGTTGCTAATGAATGTTTAGCATATTTCGCGGTTTTGTTTGTCCGACGCCATCCTGCGCCATTTTTGCTTTCAAACATTCCAGTATGTAAAGCCCAACCATTCCCGTTAATTCTTCATCGCTCATTTCTTGGATGAACTGCAGCAAATCGTTTCGGTCGAGCTCTTCCAAAATGGACATTGTCATTACTTCGGCATCTTCTTCGTCCCCTGTCAGCCGGTCTTTGTAATATTCATAAAGTTCATCAATAAATTTCACTGCTTTTCCTCCATCCATTTTTAGTTAAATGTAGTAAGTATCATAGCAAAAATATAAAAAAGGCAGGGGAGAGGGATGAGTCATCATCTAACGCGATATGATCATGACCAAGTTTTCCTATTCTACAACAAGAGCCACGTTTAATTATTTATTATCGGCGACAGCGAATCATTTGGATACGATGCCGATTTCAAAAAGTTTGGGGGGATTTGGATGAAGCAGGCAAGCTAAAAGCGGTGCTGCTTCGGTATTATAATTCTTATGTTCCGCATGTGCAAGACGGTTTTGCTGTTGAAGGGTTTGCCGTGCTGATTCAGAAAACGAGCACGCTTCCTTTAACGCTTTCCGGCAAGACGGCCATTGTTAGGCGGTTCGAAAAATGGCTACCGCTTGGCAAAAGCACGCAATGTAGATATTGGTCTATAATAATCCGCAAAAAACGTCTTGGCTTTCTTTCAGGACATGGACGAATGAAGAAAAGGGAGGGCTTACTAGCAAACGGAAAGTGAGCCCTCCTTCCATAATATTATTGCCCGTCCGCTCCGTTTGGCGTGACGCGGCGAATATGTTAGTCGCCTTTCTCCCTGATCGTTTTTGCCTTATCGTTAACGAGTTGTTTTTGGTCGACCAATGATGATGAAGTTTGTTTTTTGCTTGCCATATGGATCACCTCATTTGCGAAGCTTTTGCATGTTGAATAAACATTTCCGCATCTTCAATGAGACCGCATGTGCCGCATTGCACGCGGTAGCTCGGGCCGCGATACGGAAGATGGAACGGTTCTAGTGACTCGTTCGTATATTCTTGTTCAATTTCGCCAGTTTGCGGGTTAAGCTTTACTGCTTTTGGATGTTGCTCAATGAAATGGAAACGGGTTCGGTTTGTTTTGCAGCTCGGACATAACATCGGTTCCAAAAGAAACCACCTCCATCTTTATGGTTAGGAAAAACCGTCATGATTATGTATAAAAATTGCGGAAATTTGCCTGTTGCTAAAGAGGAATTGCATACAAATATAGCGAACATTGCATCTAGTAGGAAAAATCAGGAGGGAGAGAGGCAAGGTGCAAAAAGCGATAACATTGACTCATCGGGGCATGACGCTGCGCGGGATGGAGCATATCCCGGAAAAATCGCTTGATGAAAAGGTCCCTGCGGTTATTTTGTTTCACGGATTTACCGGCACGAAGCTTGAGCCGCATCGCTTGTTTTTAAAAATATCGCGCGCGCTTGAGAAGCAAGGAATTGCCAGCTTCCGCTTTGACTTTTTAGGCAGCGGGGAAAGCGACGGCGATTTTGAAGAGATGACCGTGTCTAAAGAAATAGAGGAAGCGCATGCGATTGTCGACTTTGTCAAACGCGATGGGCGCATTGATCCATCGCGCATTTACTTGCTCGGTCTCAGCATGGGCGGGCTTGTTGCCAGCGTCGTTGCTGGCGAAAGACCGAATGATGTCGCGAAATTAATTCTTATGGCGCCGGCGGGAAATATGTACGAGTTGATTACGGAGACGATTCGGCAAGAAAATATCGATGTGACTGCTCCTTATTTTGACCATGGGGGCAACTTAGTCGGACGCTCGTTTTTGGAAGATTTACAAACGATCAACGTATTTGAACGGGCTAAGCCGTACGACGGCCCTGTGCTGCTGATTCATGGAACGGAGGATGATGTTGTGCCGCATCGCGTCAGCCATCTGTATGAGCAATTATGCTATGGCAGTCGCGCTACCGTCCATTTGATTGAAGGAGCCAACCATACGTTTGACGGACATCGCTGGGAAACGGAAGTCATTAAGACGATTCTCGGGTTTGTTTCCTAAAGGGGCCCGGAAGCGAACAGTGCCGAATGTGGCAACGATAATCCGCCTCTAAACGCGTGTTAGAAAAAGCTGGATTTCGACTGAAACACGAAAATGACGGAATGCTTTTTTGGGAGAGGAAAGAAAATTCCCTCCGCATAAAACGGAGGGAATTTTATAACGAGCGGAAAAAAGTGTTCCAGTAATTTGCTTGGCTGATTGCCCGGTTGTCACGCAAAACGTCCCCGGGAGCGTTTCCTTCCCCGATCACATAGCCGATGTATTCAAGACCGATAAATTGGAAGATGTACTGAAACTGTTGAATAAGCGGAAGGCCTTTTATATATGGATCGTCACCGCCGCAAATCACGACAAAGCCTTTTTTCTTTTTCATTTCTTCTTTAAAAGAAAATCGTGTATCCCGCAAGCTTTGTGACCAGCGGTCGATAAATTGTTTCATCTGTCCGCTCATTCCATACCAATAGATGGGTGTCGCAAATACAAGAACATCATGCTGGCGAACAAGTTCAATGATTTGCTCATAATCATCGTCCACTTTCGTAAATCCTGCTGGATCGTGGCGCTTGTCAACGATCGGCTGAATCAAAAAGTCTCTTAGATTGATGCGAGTGCAAGAAACACCTTTCAACATGATGTCTGTCAACTGTTCGGTATTTCCATTTTCTCTTGAGGTGCCATTTAACACTAATATTTTCGCCATCGTATCGTTCCTTTCATTTTTCACTACATGATTAATGATAAACGACAGTTGACAATTCCGGCAATTATTCCGTATTTTATAATTAAGCAAAAAATATTTTATTTTTCAGAAAATAGTGGTAATATAAATAGCAAAGGAGATTTTCCATGGCAGAAAAACCGCTCAAAGACCGAATTATTGATACCGCTCTTCACCTCTTTGAAAAATATGGGTATCACGGTGTGACCGTTGACCGCATTGTGACGGAAAGCGATACGTCAAAAGGCGGGTTTTACCATAACTTTAAGTCAAAAGACGAGCTGCTTTATCACATTCATGACGTATTCATTACGTATGCTTTGAATAAGGCGCAGGAAGCGTATAAAAATTACACAACCCCGACTGAGCGCTTATATGCCATTATCCAGTCGTTTGTGAAAGTGTTTCATGTATATAAACCGCATATTACTGTTTTTTATCAGGAAAGCACATATTTAAAGCCGGAATATTCGGAAAAGATCAACCGGAAACGTGACGAGTTCAAACAGATCATTTTCCGCGTCATCCGCGAAGGGATCGAAGCGGGGGAATTCCGTCCTGAACTATCTGTAGAAATTACCGGCATGTCAATTATCGGCATGGTCAACTGGACGTATAAATGGTATAACCCAGAAGGTCCGCTTTCGATCGAGCAAATCGCAAAATATTTTGCCGATTTTATTTTGCATGCCGTGCTGAAGGAAGAAATGAAGAACAAACCATCCATTTCTCCATTTTTGCTTTCACCTTTGTTTCATTCGTTTTCGAAGGAGAAATAATGTGTGTGTGTGTTTGTAAAGAAACCAACTAGTCGGTCTTAATAGAAACAGAGGTATCTGGCGTCTGTTTCTATTGCTAACAATGAAAACCGACTAGTCGGTTTTAAGATAAATGATCAATCTAATGGGGGAGAGAGAATGAATTTCGCATTAACAAAAGAACAGAAGATGATTCAAGAGATGGTTCGTGATTTTGCCGAGAAGGAAATCGCGCCATACGCGGCGAAATGGGATGAAGAAGCGCATTTCCCTTTTGAAGTGTTTAAGAAGATGGGCAAGTTGGGACTTTTAGGCATTCCGTTTCCAGAAAAATACGGCGGCGCTGGCGGAGATACGATTTCATATGCGATCGCCGTAGAAGAAATCGGCCGCGCATGCGGAGGAACCGGATTGAGTTATGCAGCTGCCGTTTCCCTAGGGGCGAGCCCGATTTATTACTTCGGCACGGAAGAACAAAAGCAAAAATGGCTTGTGCCGATGGCGAAAGGGGAAACGTTGGGAGCGTTTGGCTTGACTGAACCAAACGCTGGATCTGATGCAGGCGGCACGCGCACCACGGCGGTATTGGATGGCGATGAGTATGTCATTAACGGGGAAAAGTGCTGGATTACTAACGCCCAATATTCCAGACAAGTGATTGTTACGGCGGTAACGGGAAAAGACGAACGCGGCAAAAATATCATTTCGGCGATTATCGTTCCAACGGATGCACCAGGATTTACGATTCGCTCGAACTACGACAAAATGGGCGTCCGCGCCTCGAACACGTGCGAATTAGTATTTGAAAACGTCCGCGTGCCAAAAGAAAACGTACTTGGTGATCCGAAAAAAGGGTTTAAACAATTTTTGCACACACTTGATGGCGGCCGCATTTCGATTGCCGCATTGGCGGTTGGTATTGCGCAAGCCGCGTTTGAGAAAGCGCTTCAATATGCGAAAGAGCGCGTCCAATTTGGTCAGACTATTTCGAAATTTCAAGCAATACAGTTTAAGCTTGCCGATATGGCGATGGAAATTGAGCTGGCCCGCAATATGGTGTATAAGGCAGCATGGTTGAAAGATCAAGGGAAACCGTTTACAAAAGAAGCATCGTTTGCGAAACTGTTCGCTTCAGAAATGGGCTTTCGCGTTTGCAATCAGGCCATTCAAATTCACGGCGGTTACGGGTATATGAAAGAGTATGGAGTCGAGCGCCATTTACGCGACATCAAACTGATGGAAATCGGAGAAGGCACGTCAGAAATTCAGCGTCTCGTTATCGCCCGTCAACTTGGATGCTAAATGCAGGGAAACGCGCATATAGTTAGAAAGGAATTGGGACAAAGGGGGAGGAGGCAGTTTATGCTGACGGTCACAGTGGGAAAGCTGCTGGAAGAGAAAGCAAAGCTTCATCCAGAACATGAAGCGGTGGTGTATGCAGACCGCGGTTTAAGAATGACGTACAAACAATTTGACGATTATTGCCGCCTTGTCGCGCGGGGATTTATAGGGCTAGGAATCGAAAAAGGAGAACATGTGGCGATTTGGGCGACCAATGTGCCGGAATGGCTTGCGTGTCAGTTCGCCACAGGAAAAATGGGCGCGGTGCTTGTCACGGTAAATACGAATTACCGCGCGGCAGAGCTGGAATATTTATTAAAACAATCGGATTCAACCACTCTTCTATTAATTGAGCGGTATCGCGATTCCTCTTATATCGACATTCTTTACGAAATTGCCCCGGAGTTGCGTGAATGTAAGCCTGGGCAACTACAGTCAAAACGGCTTCCAAAATTAAAAAACGTCATCGTGATCGGCGATAAGCGCTATCCAGGTGCGTATACGTGGAACGATCTTCTTGCGCTGGCGCACGATGTGCCGGAAGAACAGCTTGACGAACAGATGGACTCGCTTGACCCTCATGATGTCATCAACATGCAGTACACCTCAGGCACAACAGGATTCCCAAAAGGCGTCATGCTCACCCACTACAACATTGTCAATAACGCTTACAATATCGCGCAATGTATGAAGCTGACGAAAGAAGACAGGCTTTGCATTCCCGTGCCATTTTTCCATTGTTTTGGATGTGTGCTTGGTACGCTGGCATGCGTCTCGGTCGGCGCGACGATGGTGCCGATTCAGGAATTTAATCCAAAGCAAGTGCTGCAAACGGTTCAAGATGAAAAATGCACCGCACTGCACGGAGTTCCGACAATGTTTATCGCCGAATTAAACGACCCTGATTTTGAAAAATACGATTTGTCATCGCTTCGCACCGGAATTATGGCTGGCTCTCCTTGCCCGATTGAAGTGATGAAAGCGGTCATGGAGAAAATGGGGGCGAAGGAGATTACGATCGCGTACGGGCAAACGGAATCATCGCCGGTGATTACGCAAACGAGAACGGACGATCCGATTCATATTCGCGTCGAAACGGTCGGACGTGCGCTACCAAATGTGGAAGTAAAAATTGTCGATCCAAGCACGAATAAAGAGGTGCCGCCAGGAGTGCAAGGAGAATTGTGCACGCGCGGCTATCATGTGATGAAAGGCTATTATAAAAATCCGGGAGCAACAAAAGAAGTCATTGATGAAGACGGGTGGTTGCACACCGGCGATTTAGCAGTGATGGATGAAAATGGATATTGCCGGATTACGGGACGGCTAAAAGATATGATTATTCGCGGTGGGGAAAATATTTATCCGCGCGAAATCGAGGAGTTTTTATACAAACATCCAAAAATTTTGGATGTCCAAGTCGTTGGCGTGCCGGATGAAAAATATGGGGAAGAAGTGATGGCATGGATTATTTTGAAAGAAGGACAAACGGCAACTGCGGAAGAAATTCGCGAGTTTTGCCGTGGAAAAATTTCGCGCCATAAAATTCCGCGCTATATCGAATTTACCGACTCGTATCCGATGACAGCATCTGGAAAAATTCAAAAATTCAAATTGCGGGAAATGGCGAAGCAACGCCTTGGATTAACGGATTAAAACCGTTGCTGTCAAGCGCGCTCTTTCGTGAAGGCACGCCTGGCAGCCCAATAATGACGCAAAGGGTGATCAAGATGTTTGCAAAAATATTAATCGCCAATCGCGGGGAAATTGCAGCGCGTGTCATTCGCACGTGCAAAAAGCTGGGAATTCAAACGGCTGCCGTCTATTCGGAAGCAGATGCCGATTCGCTCCATGTACAACTGGCTGATGAAGCGTATCTTATCGGCAAGCCGCGCGTGAGCGAAAGCTATTTAAATATCGAAAAAATCATCGAAGTCGCAAAAATGGCGAAGGCGGAAGCCATTCATCCGGGTTACGGATTGCTGTCGGAAAATCCAGAGTTTGTCCGCCGCTGCGAAGAAGAAGGCATTGTTTTTGTCGGGCCGAAAGCGGATGTGATCGCGAAAATGGGAAGCAAAATTGCAGCGCGGAAAACGATGGAAGAAGCTGGCGTTCCGATCGTTCCCGGCATTTCGTTTCCGCTCAAAGATGTCGATGAAGCGGTGCGAACAGCCGAGCATATCGGTTATCCGGTTATGCTGAAAGCTTCAGCGGGCGGTGGCGGCATCGGCATGCAAATCGTGCGCGATGAAGACGAACTGCGGAAAGCATTTGTTGGCAATCAAAAGAGAGCTGCTTCATTTTTCGGGGACGGGGCAATGTATTTAGAAAAGTATATCGCCAATCCGCGTCATATTGAGATTCAGCTTCTCGCCGACAGACACGGAAACTGCATTTATTTATGGGAACGCGAATGTTCGATTCAGCGCCGCCATCAAAAGGTCGTCGAAGAGGCGCCATCGCCGTTTTTAGACGAAAAAACGCGGCGGAAAATAGGGGAAACCGCTGTCAAGGCTGCCAAACATATCGGCTATACGAACGCTGGAACGATGGAATTTTTAGTCGATGAGCAAAAAAATTTTTACTTTCTTGAAATGAATACAAGATTGCAAGTCGAACACCCGGTAACGGAAGAAATCACCGGCATCGATTTAGTCGAGGAGCAATTGCACATCGCCGCCGGGAAACCGCTTCGTTACAAACAGGAAGACATTCGCCGCGATGGCCATGCGGTGGAAGTGCGCATCTATGCGGAAGACCCGAAAACATTTTTGCCGTCGCCAGGGAAAATCACGGTCTTTGGATTGCCTCAAGGAGAATATGTGCGCAATGAAACGGCAGTACAAAGCGGCATGACGGTCACGCCGTTTTATGATCCAATGATCGCCAAGCTTATTACGAAAGGAAACAACCGTCAGGAAGCGATCAAGCGCATGCTTGCAGCCTTAGAAAACTATCAAATTGAAGGAATTAAAACAAATATTGCCATGCTCAAAGAGGTGCTTTCCCACCCTGCGTTCCAAGCGGGAGAGACAACGACCAATTTCATTGAAAAACATTTGCAAACCACAACGATACAATAGAAGAAATGGAGGAAGAACACGATGAGTCAAATAGTCGCGTCAATGGCGGGAAATGTATGGAAAATTGCCGTCTCGGTAGGAGACAAAGTGGGAGAAGGGCAAGATGTCGTCATTTTAGAGTCGATGAAAATGGAAATTCCGATTGCGGCAGAGTCTTCGGGAGTCGTCAAACACATCTATGTACAGGAAGGGGACTTTGTAAACGAAGGCGATGTGCTTATCGAACTAGAATAAAGAAGGTGGATGATCATGAGCAAATGGCCAAAGCAAGTCATGATTAAAGAAGTCGGCCCGCGCGATGGGTTGCAAAATGAAAAAACGGCAATCCCGACCGAAGATAAAATTGCTTGGATTAATCAATTGTCCCAAACAGGACTCACCTATATTGAAATTACTTCATTCGTCCATCCAAAGTGGGTACCGCAGCTTGCCGATGCGCTGGAAGTGGCAACGAGAATTGAACGGGCGCCCGGAGTGATATACGCCGCGCTCGTTCCTAATCAAAAAGGATTGGAAAAAGCGCTGGCGGCAGAAGTGGACGAGGTGGCGGTTTTTATGTCAGCGAGCGAAACGCATAACCGCAAAAATATTAATAAGTCGATTGAAGAAACGTTTCCGGTGTTGGAAGAAGTGGTGAAAACGGCAAAACAAGAGGGAAAAACGGTCCGCGGCTACGTATCAACTGCATTTGGCTGCCCATATGAAGGAAACGTTGCGATCGAGCAAGTCATCCGCGTTTCCGAGCGGTTGTTTGCCATGGGAATTGATGAGCTTTCATTAGGCGACACGATCGGCGTTGCCACGCCAAAGCAAGTGCTGGAATTGCTTGAAGCTGTTTTGCAGCGTTTTCCAAAAGAAAAGCTGGCAATGCATTTTCATGATACAAGGGGGACGGCATTGGCCAATATTCTCGTTTCGTTAGAAATGGGGATCACAACATTTGACAGTTCGCTTGGCGGATTAGGAGGCTGTCCGTATGCGCCGGGCGCATCGGGGAATGTAGCGACTGACGATTTAGTCTATATGCTTCACGGCATGGGCATTGCCACCGGAATTGATGTCGAACGATTAACGGCTGCAGCATTGTTCATCCGGGACACAATCGGCCGTCCGCTTTCTAGCCGGTATTTGCAAACAGTTGCACGGTAATCAAAGGGGGAAATACGATGCCATCATTCGTTTCATGCGAAGCGCTTGAAAATGGAATTGCACTTGTAATGTTAAATCGCCCAGAAGCAGCAAACGCACTGTCGCTGGCGCTCTTAAATGAGTTGTCCGGGCTTCTTGATGATCTTGCCTTTGATAAGGGCGTTCGCGTTGTCATCATAACGGGAGCCGGAGACAAAACGTTTTGCGCCGGAGCGGATTTAAAAGAGCGCGCCGGCATGAATGAAACGGAAGTACGAAAAACGGTCGCTCTCATTCGTGAAACGATCAATAAGATAGAGCAGCTGCCGCATCCGGTCATCGCCGTATTAAACGGCTCTGCGTTTGGCGGTGGGCTGGAGCTTGCCCTTGCCTGCGATATTCGCATTGCTGCAGATACGGCGCAATTTGGCCTTACAGAAACATCGCTTGGAATCATTCCGGGCGCAGGCGGAACGCAGCGGCTTCCGCGCTTGATTGGAATCGGAAAAGCGAAGGAATTGATTTTTACTGCCAAGCGTATTGCCGCCAAAGAAGCAGAGCAAATCGGCCTTGTCGAATATGCGGTGCCGCGCGTGCAATTAATGGAGAAAGCGCTCGAAATTGCTGGGCAAATCGCCGCCAACGCGCCAATCGCCGTAAAACAGGCGAAACTGGCGGTCAACCGCGGGTTCGATGTCGATTTGGCGACTGGATTGCGTCTTGAGCAAATGGCATATGAGGTGACCATTCCAACAAAAGACCGCCTGGAAGGATTGCAAGCATTTAAAGAAAAACGAAAACCGATCTACAAAGGGGAATAGGGGGGAGGAAACATGCAAACGAACGATATGGTGAACAAACAAAACGGAACACTTACAGAACAATTGCAGGAGCGAGTCAAACAAATTAAACGCGGAGGGGCAGCAAAATATCACGAAAAAAACGCGGCGCAAGGAAAGCTGTTTGTCCGCGACCGCTTAAAATTGTTATTGGATGACGGACTTGAATTTGAGGACGCGCTCTTTGCCAACTGCCTTGCCGATGGGCTTCCTGCGGATGGCGTGGTGACAGGGGTCGGAAAAATCAACGGCCAGACGGTATGCGTGATGGCGAACGATTCAACGGTGAAAGCGGGGTCTTGGGGAGCCCGGACTGTGGAAAAAATTATTCGCATTCAAGAAACAGCGGACAAACTGCGCTGCCCGATTCTTTATCTCGTCGACTCGGCGGGGGCGCGCATCACGGACCAAATTGAAATGTTCCCAGGCCGGCGCGGCGCGGGCCGCATTTTTTACAATCAAGTCAAATTATCGGGAAAAGTGCCGCAAGTTTGCCTCTTGTTTGGTCCTTCCGCCGCCGGCGGCGCGTATATTCCGGCGTTTTGCGACATTGTCATCATGGTGGAAGGAAACGCTTCCATGTATTTAGGCTCGCCGCGCATGGCGGAAATGGTCATCGGCGAGAAAGTGACACTGGAAGAAATGGGCGGCGCCCGCATGCATTGCACGATTTCCGGATGCGGCGATGTGCTGGTGAAAACAGAAGAAGAAGCGATCGCTTATGCCCGCCGCTACCTGTCCTACTTTCCGGCACATTGCGGCGAAAAACCGCCAGTAGCGGAAGCGAAGCCGCCAAAAGCGTTTGAAAAAACGATTGAAGAGATTATTCCAACGAACCAAAACGCCCCGTTTAATATGTACGATCTCATCGAGCGCTTGATCGACGAAGACTCGTTTTGCGAAATTAAGAAGCTGTTTGCGCCGGAAATCATCACCGGGCTGGCCCGTTTAAACGGCCAGCCGATCGGCATTATCGCCAACCAGCCACGCATCAAAGGCGGCGTCTTGTTCCATGATTCCGCCGACAAAGCGGCGAGATTTATCACCCTTTGCGATGCATTTAACATTCCGCTCCTCTTTTTAACTGATGTTCCGGGTTTTATGATCGGGACAAAAGTCGAACGCGTTGGCATCATCCGCCACGGAGCGAAAATGATTTCGGCGATGTCGGAAGCGACCGTGCCGAAAATTTCGATCATTGTGCGCAAAGCGTACGGCGCCGGGCTGTATGCGATGGCCGGACCAGCGTTTGAACCGGATTGCTGCTTGGCGTTTCCAAACGCGCAAATTGCCGTCATGGGGCCGGAAGCAGCCGTCAACGCCGTCTATGCTAATAAAATTGCGGAGTTGCCAGAAGAAGAGCGCGCGGCTTTTGTCGAACAAAAACGTGAAGAATACCGCCGTGATATCGATATTTACCGGCTTGCGTCGGAAATGGTCGTAGACGGCATTATCGCGCCAAACCATTTGCGCGATGAACTAATCCGCCGTTTTGCTGCGTACATGTCCAAATATATAATGTTCTCGGAAAGGAAACATGGCGTGTATCCAGTTTAAAGATATTGTGGAAAAATGAAAAAGACGTCCACTTGCAAAACGAAAAAAGATTTTGTATTATAATAATCACCAAAAATCATCTGCTGCGTTGTGCGTTGAAGAATGAAGTTTCAACCGATGGCAATAGAAAGGGAGTTCTATATCGAAACGGGAATGTCATGCCTCCCTACTTTGGTAGGTTTGAGGACGACAGGAACGTTTCTGCGAACACCCACCTGGTGGAGTGTGGTTGAGAAACTGCATTCAACCAACGGCAAATGCGGCGATGAGTGAAGGAGAATGGAAAAGCCGGTCTCTTTAGGAGACCGGCTTTTCTCATGCCTTTTTATCAAAGGCGAAACAATATAGTTGATTTATCACATAAGCATGTTATAATTGTATTTCGTATAGAAATAATTCGTGTTGGAATTATTTCTATCATACATAATGAGGGGGGAAGTTTGTGGAAACGCTTGGGCGTGAAATTATGTATTCGGTGTTTCGAATGCAAAAAGCGCTGTGCCGGCTCGCCCGCGAAGATGCGGCCCGGGTTGGCATTACAGAAGTGCAGCTGATGATTCTGTATACGTTATGGAAAAGAGAAAATATCCGCTTGAACGATCTGGCGGAAAAATTAAATTTAAGCAACAGCAATGTCAGTAGTACGGTCGACCGTCTTGTCAGCGCCGGGTTGGTGGCACGGGAGACGTCGAAAGAAGACCGCCGTGCTGTGATATTAAGTTTGACGGATAAAGGCAGACAGACGATCAAAGAAGCGTTTAATCACGAATCCATCCTTTTGCAGCGGCTGCGGAAAATCGAGCAAACTATTGATGCGGAGGAAATTTTGCAGCTTCTTTCGCTTCAGCAAAAGATGAAAAATATTTTATTAGGGGAGGAATAAGAAAGTGAACGTAAAAAGATTAATTGTGTTAAATATTATCGTGCTCATTTTACTTGTTGGCGGCGGTTTTGCTGCTTATTATTATGTCAATGAAGTAACCAATTATATAAAAACAGACAATGCTCGCATCGATGGGCAAGCCATTTCGATTTCTTCTCCATATTCTGGAAAATTAACAAGCTGGTCAGGAAACATTGGCAAAACGTTTAATAGCGGTGACCAAATCGGTGAAGTATCCGACGGAAAACATAACATTCCGATCACCGTTCCGCATCATATGACGATCGTCCAACAAAGCGCTGTTCAAAATTCGTTTGTCCCAGCGGGAATGACATTGGCGCGCGGTTATGATTTAGACGATTTATGGGTGACGGCAAACATCGAAGAAACTGATATTGAAGATGTCAAAGTTGGCCAAGATGTCGATATTTATGTGGACGCCTTTCCAGACCGTAAGTTTACGGGGAAAGTAGAGAAGCTTGGATATGCGACTGCCAATACGTTTAGCCTATTGCCAAGTTCCAATAATACGGGCAATTATACGAAAGTGACGCAAGTCATTCCGGTGACGATTTCGATTGACGATGATAACGGGGCGGAGCTAGTGCCAGGAATGAACGTCACTGTTCGCATTCATAAGTAGGTGATTGGCTATGTCAACGTTTTTAACGAGTTATATTATATTTTCCATTTTCGTTCTCGCCATGATGAATGTGATGGCAAGAAGACGGAAAAACGCACCCGTTCCGCACGATGCGGAAAAAGCAGAACGTTCGAACATAGCTGTTGCAAATCGCCGCGAGGGACCTGCTTTGACGGCAGCGCCTCCGCGCCAAGCGGGATTAGAAAACATTGGCGACAGTCGGGCTAAAGTAGTGGCTACCATTATGCTTGGAGCATTTGTGGCGATTTTGAATCAGACGCTCATTAACGTCGCGCTTCCGCATATGATGAATGATTTTAACGTGGAAACGTCGACGATTCAGTGGCTTGTTACAGGATACATGCTCATTAACGGTGTATTGATTCCGATCAGCCCTTTTTTGATTGCCAAGTTTCCTGCGAAAAAATTGTTTCTTTCAGGGATGGCATTTTTTGCAATCGGCGCCTTTATTTGTTCGGCCGCCCCTTCTTTCGCCATCATGCTGACCGGCCGCCTTATCCAAGCGATCGGTGCAGGAATTATTATGCAATTAATGATGGTCATTATGTTAAATATTTTTCCACCAGAAAAACGCGGAGTTGCGATGGGAACGGTCGGGATCGCCATGATGTTTGCGCCGGCCGTCGGCCCGACATTATCCGGATGGATCGTTGAACACTATTCATGGCGCCTCTTATTCTATGTCGTATTGCCGATTGCGATTATTGATATTGTGCTCGCTTTTCTTTGGCTAAAAGATACATCGAGAACAGATGCTCCGACATTGGATCTGCGCGGAGCGATTTATTCGACGATCGGTTTTGGCGGCGTGCTATACGGATTTAGTGAAGCGGGAAGCAACGGCTGGGGGCAAACGAACGTTGTCGTGTCGATTATCATCGGCGCCGTATTCCTGATTTTATTTACGTGGCGTTCATTGACAGTCGAAAACCCAATTTTAAACTTTCGCGTGTTTAAATATAATGTCTTTACATTATCGACCATTATTGGCTGTGTCATCAATATGGCGCTGTTTGCGGCGATGGTGCTGCTTCCGGTCTATTTGCAAAACTTGCGCGGCTTTACGCCGCTGGACGCCGGTTTGCTGCTCTTGCCCGGCGCAATTGTGATGGCCATCATGTCGCCGATTGCCGGCTGGATCTTTGACCGCATTGGCGCGCGGATGCTTGCGATAGTCGGCCTTGTCATTACGGTCGTGACCACATGGGAGTTCAGCAAGCTGACGATGGATACGCCATATAGTCATATTTTGATGTTATACATTTTCCGCATGTTTGGCATGTCGATGTTAGGGATGCCGATTATGACGGAAGGGCTTAACGCATTGCCGCGCCATTTATACAGCCATGGCACGGCGATGGCAAATACATTGCGGCAAGTCGCCGCTTCGCTTGGCACGGCATTTCTCGTTACGGTGATGTCAAACCGTTCGAAGTTCCATGCAGAAAGTTATCGCAACGTGATGACGGAAAATAATCCATTTTTTGCAGATATAGTAGCGCAGCTAAAACAAGCGATTCCAAGTGATGAAGCAATCGCACAGCTTTTATACGGCATCGTGCAGCAACGTTCCGCGATAGAAGGCATTAACGACGCGTTTTTTGTCGCGACAGGGCTCGCGTTTCTCGCGCTGATTTTATCGTTTTTCTTAAAAGGGAAAAAACGAAACGCTCCGTCTTCTTCCTAAACATGATAACCACCTTTTCCCAGCGGAAAGGGTGGTTTTTCTTATAGCTTGAGAAAGTTCGCGAAAAACGCGCTGCTTCCCGGAAAGAAAGTTAGCCGGAAAAACCCAGATCGGGATCATTGGCTATGCTTCGCTTTTTCGTTCTGTTTTTCCATTTTCACGTATATACATGAAGAGAAGTGACAAAAAGGGGGAGAGTTTGATGGCTTACTTCGGCTCGAAAGGATGGCTCGTCCAACAATTAAAAGAGGCGGGAATTCGTTGGCATCCTATGGAAAGGAAAAAAATTGAAACATATAAAGCGGCGATTTTATACGGACTGTACCAAAAATACGTCAAGAAAATCCGCTAACTGTCACGTTCCGTTTGTTTTGGCATGATGGCAAAAGAAGGGGATTGCAGGCAGAAAAGATATCTGTCGGCACGATGGCCGAATGTCTGAGATACAAAAAAGCAAAAGATATCGCCGAGGCATATTGCGTCCACATCGAAATGCCGCTAAAATGGGAATAGTATGAGGACAGGCAAAGGAGAGTGGAACATGATTCATTACACTTGGTTGAACCGCCCAACGTTAAAAAAAGTGAAATGTGTACATACAAACGCGGAAAAATATATCGTTGACCATGTGCTGACGCCAGGGAAAACATATGAAGTGAAAAACGAAACAGAAGAATTTTATTTTATTATTGATAACACCGGGAAAATCGGCGGGTTTTATAAAGACTATTTCGAGGAAGTGCAAGAGGCGAAGTAAGAGCAGGCCAATTCAATCCGTCATGTTCTGTACACCGCGAATAATGGTAACATGGACATTGTCCGATGAATGTTTCAAATGTATGAAGGCTGTCTTCGTTTTTTAGCGAAGACAGCCTTTTCGCGCCTATTGGGAAGCGGACGATTTTTCTTTCGGCAGCCACCATGTGAGCGCCCCAAACAGCGGGAGAAAACTGCACAATATCATAAGAATATTCAAATTATACAAGTCAGCAATTTTTCCAAGAACAACGGCTCCGAGCGCTCCCATCCCAAACGCAAGACCGACGATCAGCCCCGACGCCATGCCGACATTTCCGGGAAGCAGTTCTTGGGCATACACGACAAATGTGGAAAAACTTAATGATAAAATAAACCCAGCAAGAAAAACGACAGGCAGCACCCATATAAGCGGAAGATATGGAAGCATGAGGGAAAACGGTGCCGTGCCGAGCGTCGAAAATAACATTAAATTTCGTTTTCCGAACCGATCCGCCAGCGGTCCGCCTACAAATGTGCCGATGGCTCCGGCGATCATAAACACAAACAAATAAACTTGTGCTTCTTGAATCGGCACATGATAGTGTTTCATTAAATAAAATTGATAATAATTAGAAATTCCGGCAGAGTACCATGACCGCGCAAACACTACAAAAATTAATAGTGTTAAGGCGAACATAATATTTCGGTGGTTTTTCACACCGCTTTTTCCTGATTTGCCTTGTTTCTGCATCGTTCCGTATTCTTTAAGACGGAGCGAATACCATCGCGACACACGAAACAAAAGAACGATGCCCAGCGCAGCAATCATGGTGAACCAAACCGCGCCTTTTTGCCCAAACGGGACAAAAATGAGTGCCGTAAATAGTGGAGCAAGGGCATTTCCCGTATTCCCGCCCACTTGGTAAATAGATTGGGCAAATCCTCTTCTCGCCCCTGCAGCAAAATATACAACGCGTGAGCCTTCCGGATGAAAAATCGCTGAGCCGAACCCAACAAACAAGACGGATAATAAAACAAAGAAGAAATGCGGTGCAAACGCAAGTCCTATCATGCCAAGCAAGCTTGATGCCATCCCAAGCGGAAGAAAGTAAGGAGAAGGGGTCCGGTCCGTAAAAAAGCCGACAACCGGTTGCATCACCGAGGAAGTCATATTTAAGGTAAACGCGATCCAGCCGATTTGGGTGTATGATAAATTCATCGATGTTTCTAAAATCGGAAACAATGCCGGAATGACCGCTTGCATCGAGTCGTTCAACAGATGCCCCACACTAATGGCGATTAAGATAGGATATACGGTTGTTTGCACTCCCGCGACACGTTGGACGTTTACTTGCATTTCTCCATCCCCCTTATCGTCTTCAAAAAAAATCCCCTCCGCTTGACGCGAAGGGAACCATTATTCTTTGTTTCCATTATAGCCCATTGGATGATGGTTGCAATAAAAAATTTTTTATAAACAGCATTTTTGATTGATGGAGCGGCAAAAGATGATGATATGTGTTGTCACCGCAATTTTTCCTTTCCAGATGTATTAATGGAGATTTTGACGTTAATCTTTTTTAACGTTTCATCTGTTAATGGAATCTTTCCGTTTTTGGAAAACTTCTTCCAATCTTTTGGGTTTTGGCGGTACAACGTTTCCGAAAGGTTAAGGATATCGATATTGTATTTTAGCCCTAATTTATAAAGGCTTCTTATTTCCTCTTCTACTGTTTTTTGCGCTAGGCGGATTAGCTGTTTTTCCGTTAACTTTTCCCTTAACTCAATCACATTCCCACTGATGGATACGTCTATGTTAAATACGGGAGTATTTCCGTTACGTTGGTAGGAAATTTTTGACTCCGGATGAAGAACGGTGATCGATGCGGCTACTTTATTGCTTTTTTTCACATAAATAGTGACCCTGCTTTTTTCTTTTTCCAGCCATCTCATTCCAAGCAACTTAGAGCGATCAAAACATTTTTGAAGTTCATAATCGTTTATAAAGCACATTCCTTTTAAATTTAACATCAGCTTTTTTTCTTCATCTTCCTGCCAATTGTGTGCCGCAATGTTGAGATAGGGAAGTTGCCCTGTTTTGGAAGGCTCATGGATGTCAGCTACAAAGCGATTTAAGCGGATCGGCCGAATAAATGAACTTTGCTGAAAACTCTCTTCAGGACTGGCTAATAAAGAATAGTATGGGGATGTATGCAAAATTGGTGCGGAACTAAAGAAAAGTTTAGTTAACGGTTCATCTGTCGCATACACCCATATTGTATTCCTGATTTCGTTATATCGGTCTAAAACGTCTAAGACGTCTTCTAATACTACTTTCTTCAAGGCTCTTTTTGTAAACACAATACTTTTCACATGCGCCCATGACACCATTCGTTGAATAGAAGAATACAGATTATCGGTGGCGATATTAAACGTTTCGCCTTTGGCTTTTCCAACGGCAATGCCCGATTTTTCCTTGGCGCCTCCGCTCTCGACTTTCGCTAATCCGGTAAAGCTAGTGAGGGCCACATAAACGATAAACTGATCATCCTTATAATCAACACCGATAACACCAACATAAAAAAGATGATCAATATTTTGTGCTCCCCAGCATCCTGCCAACAAAAAGATAGAGAGGATCAAGGGAAAGGCTGTTTTGCGTTTCAATTTGCTTCCCCCCTTGGGGTATCATCTTTCGGTTTTACCAATTCCGCTCTTTTTTTGAATATTTTCCAGCCATTTGGAATTAAGATTTTGAAAATATCCATGGTTGGAGGAGAGAGCGGAGTAAGATACGGGATTCCAAATGTTTTTAAATTCACTACATATGTCAAAAGGAAAAATAAAGAAGCGATAAACCCAAATAACCCTAATACAGAAGAAGCAGCTAAAACAATAAAACGCAATAACGTCACAGTTCCTGACAAATTTTGATTCACTAACGTAAACGCAGCGATAACGGAAATGGCGGCAACGACAAGGCTTCCCGGTGTAAATAAGCCAGCGTTGACCGCTGATTGTCCGATAATCAATCCGCCGACAACGGATAACGTTTGCCCGATCGCTAACGGCAGGCGCATGCCCGCTTCTTTAAAGATTTCGAATAACACGACCATGATAAACATTTCCAGTGGGACAGGCAGCGGCACTCCCTGTCTGGACAGCACAACCGTTCCTAAGAGAGTGAATGGTATTTCTCCAGGATGGAACGATAATAAGGCGATCCAAAATCCGGGCAAATAAATAGCCAGCGAAATTCCCATGAAGCGAAGGATTCTCTGAAAAACGACAAAGATAGGTGTTGTAACGTTATCTTCCGATGTATTCAGCAAAAACATTAAGTTTCCCGGACCGATGATGACGGTGGGCGCCCCGTCTATCAAGATGACAAATCTTCCATTCAATAAACTATTTGCCGCAAAATCTGGGCGTCCTGTGTAGGCAAACAAAGGAAACAGCGAGAAACGTTTATCGCCAATCAGTTCTTCCAACTGATTGGTGCTCATAATGGAATCAATATTTAACTGCAAAATTCTTTTTTTCACTTCATGAATCATTTCGCGATTTGCGATGTCATCGATGTACATTAATCCCACTCTTGTTTGGCTTCTTGTTCCGACGATAAATTGTTCGTAGCAGAGCTTATAAGATTTTATCCGCTTGCGGATAAGTGCAACGTTTTTCGAAATTTCCTCAATAAAGCCATCTTTCGGACCGCGGATGGATACCTCCGTATTTGGTTCTTCCGGATCGCGGTTCGGCGGATTGGCAAGCGTGAGGGAATATAAAACATCGGCTTCCTGAAAATAGACTAATAAATCGCCGCTAAAGAGATGATAGTCCAGATCATCGATAAGCACTTCTTTTCCAAGCAACTCCAGTGGCAGCAGTTTGTTTGCTTCAATTTCATCCACGGAATGGCAAGGATATTGACGGCACATTTCGTGAAACATCGGAAATATCACTTGTCTCATCTGTTGGGTGTCACACAGCTCCTCGCAATAGGTGAACACTAAGGTGAGCGCGCTGCTAGCGGTTTCGTCGGGTTGAATCGTCGCAGTAAGAATCGCGACATCTTTACAACGAGAAAAATGATCGCGCAAAGTTTGCTCGGAAATGATGAGCGTCTCCAAACCGCTATGATCATTGGTGTTATTTCTGTTTTGCGGGGCTCTAATAGGAATTGGCATGATTATGCTCTCCTCTTTTTGACATATGTAATGAATGACAACATCCCAACGAATAAAGAGAGAAAAAAAATGAGCAATAATGAAAACGGCAAAATCAATTGATATAACAGGCTTAAAAATTTATCGTCGCTGATCGGAATCAATGATAATAAGAAAATGGTGATATAAATCATGATTAACATCCATAATCGCGTTTTTTTGTTCGTTATATGAAACAGCTCTGGGATAAGCGCAGTAGCCAGGGAAATTCGGATAAACGCTCCGGCCATCCATTGATAAACGGCAAGAAAATCAAGATATTCAATATATGTTCCCAAGCTGATTAACCGCCATCCTTCAAAGGCCGGGTAACGCAAGTCCATCGCTTTTTTCGGCCCGAATTCCATGATCGCGCCAATCGTCGGGCCAATGCTTAAACTTGCTGCGAGAAAACTAATGATGAACAGCGCTTTAAAAGAAAAACGGGCTTGAAGATGATGTTGCAAAAACAAAATAAGAAAAATTTCCATACATCCGGCACCGGCATAAATCATTCCTTTGAAAACAGGGGCAAAGCCATTCGCCATGATTGGCTTTAATAAGGAATAATCTTTGTGCGGCGCCGTCGCGATCGCCACTAAAATCCCAAAAAGAAAAACGAATGGTAAAAGGATGACAGCTGTCTTTGCAATGGATGGTATGCCATAGTAGGCGTTATAAAAGCACATGACGGTTAAAATGAACAAAATGGCCCAATCAGGTGAGCGTGTTAAGTAAGTAGTAGTAGTAAACGTAACCGTGTCGCTGAGTGTCACATAGCTGATCACCAGTAATAATAAACTTCCAAGAATAGCGACGAAATATGCAATGACGCTGTTAAATTCTGTTTTTAACCATAAAAACAAATTCATTTGCTTGGATTGTTTCATGATAAAATACAAGAGTGGAAGCCATAATGGCAATACGCCAAGGGCTATGATTGTTGAAATCCATGCATCACGGCCGGCTGCGTCTAATAGCAGCGGGACGACGATGACGTGATTCATTAGCCCGATGAATAACATAAACATGCAAATTAATTGAATGGTATTTAACGGAGTGCTATTCACAACAGATCCCTTTCTTTAAGAGAATGGCCAATCTCACCACTATTTTTTCCAAAAGCGGAATGTCTATTCTTTTTTAAAACATTCGTAATATGCAAAAAATATAATGTACATTTGGCGATCATCTGATACAATGGAATAAAATGAATAGTTATAGAAAAAATGGCGAATAAGGAGAGAAAAAAGCGGCTTAATCGCCGTGCTTCTTCCTAGGGAGGATGTTTTACCCCCTATGAAGTTGGAGGATTGTCTTCAATGAAAAATACGTTGTTCGGCTCCTTCTTTTTATCACTAGCAGCCAGCATTTGGGGTGGAATGTATGTCGTCAGCAAATATGTCCTTGATTTCATCCCGCCGTTTACGCTAGTGTGGCTTCGCTATGCCATCGCGTTTATTGTTTTATTTGGGGTATTGAAATTTCACGAACATAAAACGAAAATGAGGCTATCCATTCGCAAACAGGATTGGCTTTTGCTAGGGTGGATCGGTTTTATCGGTTATTTTGTTTCGATATCATTGCAATTTACCGGAACAAAATTATCCGATGCACATACAGGGGCGTTAATCACGTCGGCAACGCCGGCGTTTATTGTTTTGTTTGCCAGATTTGTCTTAAATGAGCCGATCACCTTGAAAAAAGCGGTCGCTCTTTTGCTGGCTTCCATCGGGGTTGTCATCGTCATCGGTTTGGATGATCGCAGAGGGCAGTCATTTTCGGGAAATATGATGCTCGTTGGGGCGGCGCTGACATGGGCGCTTTTATCGGTGTACGTGAAAGTGGCTTCCGCCCGCTTTTCGGCATTGGTGATCACGACATATGCTATTTTGTTTGCCTTATTATTCACTACTCCGGTTATGCTGTGGGAGCTGCATGAACCATTTGTCTCTCTTCCCGACATGATCGTCGTATTTGGGGTCCTTTACCTTGGGATTATTTCGACCGCTGGGGCGTTTTTTCTCTGGAATAAAGGAATGGAAATGATGGATGCCGGGATTGGCTCATTATTTTTCTTTTTTCAGCCGCTCGTCGGCGCTGTGTTTGGCTTTTTGTTTTTACAGGAACAGATAACCGCTTCGTTTTATTTAGGCGGATTGCTGATTATCATAGGGGTGTTTATTGCCGTTATGCCTCCTATCCATCAACGCCAGCCAAAAGAAGGGGAGAATCATGACCGTTCAAGTTTCTAACCGATCCAAAGGATTAATGATGGTTATCACTGGCGCGGCGCTTTGGGGATTATCGGGAATAGCGGCGCAAGTGTTATTTCAGGAAAAGCAAATAACCGCACAATGGCTTGTCGTTGTGCGAATGATGATGGCGGGAAGCGCGCTGCTGTTGTTTGCCGTATGCAAATGGATGACTATATTTTCGATCTGGAGAGATGGAAAAAGTATCGTACGCTTATTGTTGTTTGGATTGATCGGCATGCTTGGAGTGCAATATACCTATTTTGCGTCGATCGCCACGGGCAATGCCGCTATCGCGACATTATTGCAATATTTAGCTCCTGTCTATGTCGTGTTATACGACATAGTGGCGAAAAGGCATCGCCCGGCGAAAGAGGTAATGCTTGCGGTTATATTGGCTCTTTTGGGAACTTTTCTCTTAATTACAAACGGCTCCACCGGAGAATTAAAAGTGCCATTGGCCTCCGTCGGTTGGGGAATTCTTTCCGGGATTGCCTTGGCATTTTATACGTTATCTTCGGCGCAGATGCTGAAAAAGTGGGATTCGATTATCATTATCGGCTGGGGAATGGTCATCGGAGGGGGAGGCATGTGTCTCGTTTTTCCTCCTTTTCCGCTACCGGAAGCGGTGCGCTGGGATGAGGAGACGTGGCTGCTTATCTTGTTTGTGGTTGTATTTGGCACTTTATTTGCCTTTTTATTATTTGTCGAAAGCATCCGCTACTTATCACCGGCTGAATCGAGCGTATTATCCAGCGTTGAACCACTGTCTTCCATCATCGCCTCGATTGCTTTTTTGCATGTCCCGTTTAGCCTGTTTCAGGCCATCGGAGCCGTTTGCGTGATTGCGACCGTTTTTTTGCTATCTCCAAAAAAAGAGAAGCAGCTCTCGCAGCCGACTTGATAATTAATTATGGATGGTTGACGGAACAAGCAGGGACATCACAAATGTGCGCGAGAGGAGCGGTGGTGAAGGGCAAAGAAGAGTGGCTTAAAAGAAGGCGGATTATTTTATGCAAATGAAAAAGAGGGCAGACAGCCCTCTTTTTTATTAGTCCGCAGCTTTAGGGAACGTAATCGTTAATGTAGTTCCTTTATTTACTTCACTTTCGATATGCAGCTTTCCTTGCATTGCTTGTATCATCTTGACTGCCACCATGGTGCCAAGGCCGGTTCCTTTATCTTTGGTGCTAAAGTATGGTTCGCCAAACCGGTTCACTTGTTCCGCCGTCATTCCCACGCCGGTGTCTTTAATTGTTATGATGACATGATTGTCATGCAAGCGGGACGAAATCGTCAATGTCCCTCCGTTTGGCATGGCTTCGATGCTGTTTTTGAGCAAATTCAAAAAACATTGTTGAAAGTATTGAATGTTTCCAACAATTGCGCCGGGTTCCAGCTTTTTAACGATTTCAATCGAGTTCATATGAGCCATTGGCGCCAACATTTGCACAATCTTTTGCAATTCTTCATTGACCATGAGGCATTCCACTTTGTCAGATGTTGGTTTGGCAAATGTTAAATAATCGTTAATAATCGCTTCCGCCCGGTTAATTTCATCTAAAGCGATTTGAATGTACCGGTCTTTTGTATTTTGCGGAAGTGAAGGGGTTTTTAATAATTGAATAAATCCTTTAACAACGGTTAATGGATTGCGAATTTCATGCGAAATGCTGGCGGCGAGCTGGCTGACCACTTCCATTTTCTCGATTTTAACAAGTTTGGAGCGCATGATCATTGCCTCTTTTAATGTTTCAATAATGTACACGATAAACAGCATCCCAATCGGAGGAAGCAAAATGAAATAAACAATATAAGAATGCGTCACAGGAAAATCAGCGATGATGATGGCGAGAAGCGTGACGAGAACCGCCAGAAAAAAGGTCAGCCAGACTGACATCGACAGCTTGTTGGAACGTTTTAATGCATGGAAGGTTGGCGCCATGAGAGCTGTGGCAATCAACATCGTCATATACACAATTGCCGTAATATATTCAAACCCGTAAATCAGAGAACGAGCAGCCAATAAAATCAGCAGCAAAATAAAGCCAACGATCCCCCCGCCGTACAGCGTGCCGATCAGAAAAGGAATTTGGCGGAAATCATGGACGCACTGTTCATCAATATAAATAGGAAACTTCATGCATAAAATGATGGGAAACCCCATGCAGGCAGTCAGAAGGGCGTTTCTATAGGATGTTCGCTTTTTAAATATCTCGCCATGATCATAAATAAAGTAAAAAACAAACACGCTCACCAAAATATAAAACAAATTGTTTAACACGTGCTGGTTGATATAAGCACCCATACAATATCTCCTATCCGCGAAAGTTCCACATTATATTATTATACGGCAAGAATGGATCGGAAAAATAGTTTTTATCGTTGAAAAAAGAGTGGCGTCCGCCCGACCATTTTTCCTTTCTGGTGGAAAAAATTTAGCCATGACATAATTTAGCACATTGACGCTCATAATGAAACTAGCGAACCGCAACCAGGAGGGTGGCAATAAATGAAATGGCTGCATTTAACAGTGGAGCTTGTGACAGGATTTATACTGTTATTTCTTGTTGTAAAAGTGGCAGGTAAAAAACTGATCCATCAAATAAGCCCATTTACATTTATTTCGGCGCTCGTATTAGGAGAACTGTTAGGAAACGCTCTATATGATAACCATATCCATCTGTGGTATATCGTCTATTCGATATCATTATGGGGAGCGCTATTGTTGCTTGTCGAATACATGAGTCAAAAATATCTCTCGTTCCGGCGCTTTAGCGAAGGAGAGCCGACGGTATTAATCCGCAATGGAATCATTGATGATAAAGCATTGAAAAAAAGCCGGATGACGCTCAATCAGCTGCAAAGCCTGCTGCGGCAAAACGAAACGTTTTCACTGCGGGAGGTCGCTTTTTGCTATTTAGAGACAAACGGAACAATCAGCGTCCTGAAAAAAGCAAAATATCAAAAAACGACGCGGGAAGATTTTCAATTGCCGCCGCATCCTGTCCATGTTCCGGTAACGCTTATCCGCGATGGTGAGCTGCTTCGTGACGAATTGCAGGAACTTGGCAAAGATGAACAATGGCTTAATGAGCAATTGCGTGCCTATGGCGTGACATCGCATCAGGATGTCTTTATTGCTGAATGGCTGGAAGGCGACGGTCTGTTTGTGCAGACATATTCGTAACGCAAGGAATATCATGCCTTGCGTTACATTTTTTATAAAAAGCACTTGCAGTTTATCTGTTACAAGTGTACTATTATTAATAGTACGGTTGGTACAGATAATGAAAGGAGGAGGGGGTATGTTTGAGCTAGATTTCCGCAGCCGCCAGCCGATTTACGAACAGCTTGTCGAGAAAATGAAAGAAATGATCATCCACGAAATATGGAAACCCAATGAACAGCTGCCATCGGTGCGCATGCTTGCCAAACAGTTGACGATCAACCCGAACACAATTCAAAAAGCGTATCGGGAATTAGAACACCAAGGGTTTATTTATTCGATTCCGGGAAAGGGCAACTTCGTTTCTCCGCAGCCAAAAACAGCAAGCGAGGAAAAAATCGAAGCGATTCGCCGCGATATCGTCCGTCTGGCTGCTGAAGCGCTTTTTTTAGGGGTGGCAAAAGAAGAAGTGCTGCAATGGATCGAACAAGCGGAACAAGGGGAGAGAGGAGGAAAAACAAATGATTCATTTGACGAACGTCACAAAAACGTTTGACCGTTTTCAAGCGGTTCACGGAGTGAATATGACGGTGCAAAAAGGAAGAATTTACGGACTGCTTGGCTCCAATGGCGCCGGGAAAACGACATTGCTGAAGATGATGGCCGGGATTATTCGTCCTGATCACGGCACGGTGCTCATTGACGGGGAAGAGGTATGGGAAAATCCAAGAATAAAACAGCGAATCTTGTTTTTGCCGGATCATGTATACTTTTTTCCGAACACGACAATCGAGCAAATGGCGGCGTTCTACGAAAGCATCTATCCGTCCTTTCATTGGGAGCGATTTACGAAATTACAAGAACTATTTTTGCTTGACCCGCGCAAAAAAATTCATCAGTTTTCGAAGGGAATGCAGCGCCAGGCCGCGTTTTGGCTCGCCTTTTCCACAATGCCGGACGTGCTTATCATGGATGAGCCGCTGGATGGACTCGATGCCGTCATTCGGCAAAAAGTAAAAAACATTATTGTTCAAGAAGTTGCTGAGCGGGAAATGACAGTGGTCATTTCTTCGCATAACCTGCGGGAGATGGAAGATCTTTGCGACTGCATTGGCGTTTTACACAGCGGTGAAATGCTGTTTGAAAAAGAACTCGATGTGATGAAAACCGATATCCATAAAATTCAAGTTGCTTTTCGCAATGGAATTCCAAAGCAATTTGCCGAGCAGCTTAATATCGTTTACAAAGAGGAGCGTGGCAGCGTCCTGCTTCTTATTGTGCGCGGCGAAAAGCAAGAAATTATTTCCCATATTCAGCCGTTTCAGCCGCTTATTTTTGATATCTTGCCGCTTACGCTCGAAGAAATTTTCATTTACGAAATGGGGGATGCCGGCTATGCCATTGAAAATATTATCGTTTAATCGCGGGCTTTTAGTGCAAAATCTTCGCAGTGTCAGCTGGATAGGCATCGTGCATTTCTTGCTGTGGTTTGCCGCCATTCCGCTGCAATTATTGATGGCTTACTCCCAGCAGGAAGACAGTGGACACTATCCGGAATGGGAAAGCTTATACAGCATTTCCGCACCGTTTCAAACGATGATCGTTTTTACGTTGCCAGTGTTATTGGCCGCACTGTTATTTCGTTATATGCAGGGAAAACAATCATCTGATTTTATGCATAGTTTGCCTGTCCAGCGGGCCGAGCTGTTTTGCCAGCAGGCCGTGTTTGGAATGTTGCTTATTATTGGGCCAATCGTGCTTATTACATTGCTTGTCATCGTTTGCCGCTACGGATTAAGCCTTTCCGTGCCGCTGACGATTGGGGACATCATCCGCTGGATGTGGGAAACGATCGTTATGGAACTGTTTGTTTTTGCCGCTTCTGTTTTTGTCGGCATGGTGACAGGCATGTCGACATTGCAAATCGTCTTTACTTACATTTTGTTTTTATTCCCGGCAAGCATCACGGTTTTGTTATTGACCAATACTTCGTTTTTATTAGTTGGTTTCTCGGCCGATTATTATTTATCAAAAAATTTAGAGGAAATCGTGCCTTTTTACCGCTATTTCAATCTCAGTATAGAATCGTTGACAGCAGGGGAATCGCTTGTGTATCTTTTTTTGATCATTTTGTTCCTTATTTTCGCGATTTGGCTGTACCAAAAACGGCCTAGCGAAGCGGCGACACAGGCGCTGGCATTTCCGGTGCTCCGCCCGCTCTTTAAGTACGGCGTCGCTTTTTGCACCATGCTTCTCGGCGGTTTTTATTTCGGTGTTACACAAAATCAGTTTGCTTGGATTTTGTTCGGATATATCACATTCTCATTGTTGGGCTTTTTCATTGCTGAAATGGTTATTGAGAAAACGTGGCGCGTTTTTTATAAATGGAAAGGATATGTTTATTTTGCCGCTGCGATGGTGGCCATTGGCTTTTTGCTTCATCTTGATATCACCGGATATGAAAAACGGTTGCCAGCGCTTGAGGATGTCCGCCAAGTCTATTTTGGCAGTTCCGTCTATGATTTTATTAACAATGGCGAACGTTCGTACATGTCGTTTGAGCAAGAAAACCAGTTTTTAAAGGAAAAAGGGAACATTCGCGCCGTCTATGCATTTCACCGGCAGTTAATCAAAGACCAGCCAAGACCGTCGCGGTTAACCGATCAGCGGCAAGTGGTGATCGGCTATGTGCTAAAAGATGGCAAACGGATGATCCGCCAGTATAATGTGCCAAGCAAAGCGTATTTTTCCTATTATAAACCGATTTTAGAATCAAAAGAGTATAAGAAAAATTATTATTTATTGCTCCGCGATCAAGGATATTCGCCGATTCGCCAAGTCACCTTTCTCCATCTGGAGACAGGCGATAAAACATTGACGATCATTGAGCCGCAGCAAATTGATTCATTTGTGGAAGCGTTAAAAGCTGATTTAATGGAAGAATCGGCAAGCACAATGCTAGAGCTAGATAGCCCTAAAGTAGTAAGGGCGGTGGATATCGAGTTTTTGCAAAGCGATGGTGATACTTTTACTCTGTCGTGGAAAGAAACATATACGCATGTCGAAAAGTGGCTCAACGATCATCATCTGCTTGAAAAAGCCCGCGGGGGTGTGGAGTAATAGAAGGGAATCGCAATGATTCCCTTTTTTAATGGAAAAATATTCAAATAGTTGTTTGAATAAATTGACACGTTGATTCAGAAAAAATATACTATATTCAAACAAATATTTGAATGAAGGTGGCAAAATGGTAAATGATGTATGTGAAGTATTTTCCATTAATGCAGAAAAAGTGGATGCTATCCGGCAGCGCATCAATGAAATTAACGGGGTGGAACAGCTATTTAAAGCGCTCGCCGATGCGACGCGCTTAAAAATTACGTATGCGTTAATGCTTGAAAAAGAGCTGTGCGTCTGTGATGTTGCGACGATTATCGGCTGCACGGTCGCGACCGCTTCTCACCATTTGCGGCTTTTGCGCGATATGGGCATTGCCAAGCATCGCAAAGAAGGAAAACTGGTGTTTTATTCGTTGAAAGACGACCATGTCGAACAGCTTGTTGCTTTAGCGCTTGTCCACAGCAAAGAGGGGGAAGAAAGCGATGGAAAATAAACAAGTGTACCGTCTTCAAGGACTTTCATGCGCCAATTGCGCAGCAACGTTTGAAAAAAATGTGAAGGCGATTGCGACGGTGAAAGATGCCAAAGTCAATTTCGGCGCGGCGACACTGACGGTCATCGGCGAAGCGTCGATCGAAGAACTTGAAAAAGCGGGAGCGTTTGACAGGATTGCCGTTATTCCGGAAACGGAGCGAAAAGACCAAAAGGCAGAACCGTTTTGGAAAAAGAAAACAAACGTCATCGCGCTGATATCGGCTTTCTTTCTTCTTGCCGGCTACGTGTCTGCTTATGCGATGGGGGAACGGCATATTGCCACCATTTTGTTATTTGCGGCAAGCATCATCATTGGCGGTTATTCTTTATTAAAAACAGGACTTGCCAATCTTGTGCGGCTTCAATTTGATATGAACACTTTAATGACGATCGCTGTCATTGGGGCGGCGTGCATCGGAGAATGGAAAGAAGGAGCGGTTGTTGTCTTCCTGTTTGCGATCAGTGAAGCTCTCGAACGCTATTCCATGGATACGGCGCGCCGTTCGCTTCAGCGGCTCATGGATATCGCTCCGAAAAAAGCGACCGTGCTTCGGGATGGCAAAGAGTATGAAGTGGATGTGGAAGATGTCGTTGTCGGCGATACGATTCTTGTGAAGCCGGGACAAAAAATCGCGATGGACGGCGTTGTGCTTCGCGGGGAGTCGTTGGTTAACGAAGCGGCGATTACCGGCGAATCGATGCCAGTCGCCAAAACCGTCGGCGATGAAGTATATGCGGGAACGATGAACGAAGATGGCGCCCTTGAAGTACGGGTGACAAAGCGCGTAGAAGACACAACGATTGCGAAAATCATTCATCTTGTTGAAGAAGCGCAGGCCGAGCGGGCGCCAACCCAGCAGTTTGTCGACCGCTTTGCCCGCTACTATACACCAACGATTATGCTGATCGCCTTGTTTGTTGCCACTGTGCCGCCGCTGTGGCTTGGCGGAGAATGGCTGACATGGGTTTACCGCGGCTTAACGGTGCTTGTTGTCGGCTGTCCGTGCGCGCTTGTCATAAGCACGCCGGTAGCGATCGTAACTGCCATTGGGCAAGCGGCGCGGCAAGGGGTGCTGATTAAAGGCGGGGTGTATTTAGAAGAAATCGGAAAGATATCGGCAATTGCATTTGATAAAACAGGAACGTTAACGACAGGGATACCGGAAGTGGCTGATATTTATTCATTTAGCGACTTGGATGAAAAGGAATTGTTAAAAATCGCCGCAGCCATTGAAAAACAGTCGGAGCATCCGCTTGCTTCCGCCATTTTGCGCAAGGCAGAGGCATTGCAAATATCATCCGACGATTTGCAAGTAAGCGAGTTTCGCGCTATGGCTGGCAAAGGTGCGGCAGCCCGTGTGAATGGAGTTATGTATTATATTGGGAAACCGTCTTTGTTCTCTGAAGCTATACATGAAGACATTCGTGCGCAAATTGCCCGCGAACAAACAAAAGGAAAAACAGTCATGTTGCTTGGAAATGAAACAAAAGTGCTTGGCATGATTGCCGTTTCCGATCAACTGCGTGAAAATGCCGCTTCTGTGCTAGAAACATTACAAAACTTAGGAATCTCACAAACTATCATGTTAACCGGCGATCACGAAACGACCGCGCGGACCATTGCCTCTTCCCTTCCGCTTACCGATATTCGCGCTGAATTGCTTCCAGAAGAAAAATGGACGGCGATTCAAACGCTGCAGCGTCAATCAGGACGCATCGCGATGGTCGGCGATGGTGTCAACGATGCTCCCGCGCTTGCTGCGGCAGATGTTGGCATTGCGATGGGGGATATTGGCACCGATGTGGCGTTAGAAACAGCGGACGTTGTCTTAATTGGCGATGATCTTGAAAAGCTTCCGTATGTCATCCGGTTAGGACGAAAAGCAATGCGCATTATTCAAGAGAACATCGCGGTTGCCTTGTTGTTAAAAGTGTTGGCGCTCGTTCTCATTGTTCCTGGCTGGCTTACATTGTGGATGGCCATTTTTGCGGATATGGGGGCGACGCTGCTCGTATTGCTCAATTCGCTGCGGCTGCTCCGTCTTGATGAGATCAGCAAAAAGCGATGAGGCAAAAAAGGTTTCTTGCTTCGGCAAGAAACCTTTTTTACGTTTTCTTTTGCTTTAGCAGGGACGCTAAAAGATGGACCACCCATATTAATAAAAATAAAAATAGAATGAACATTTCTGGCGTTTCCATGGCACGAAACGGGTTCAAGACGTTTTGTGCCGATTGAGGCAACGTTAGGCCAATTAATATGTCCATTCCAATGGTAATGCTGATTAAAACACTGCCGATAAATAGTGAAATACCTATTAGTTTCATGAAATCCACCCGCTTCTGCTTTTTTTCTTTAGTTTTCATTTTCTGCGCTGTAATCATTCTTTGATCGTATATTAGCCTAGTTCGTTGTCTATAATGGCAAGTAAACGAGTTGGAGAGAGGCGAAAACGATGCTGTTTCAGTGGGGATTGCAAAAAAAACAAAAAGAAAAAAAGCAACAAAAAGAACCGCCAACCCAACAAGAACGTGACCAAAGCGGCCAAGCGCAAGACGTTCCGCGCGAGCCGATTCATTCGCTGCTTGACGTTAATCTCGACATTATTCGCCAGACGACTGGAAACAGTTCCGATGTTGTTATTCGCCGCTTTACGATGGGACAAGAACGGGAAATTCGCGCCGCTCTCATTTTTATCGATGGGCTTGCCGATGAAAAAAATGTGTATCAATTTTTGCTTGAGCCGCTGATGGCAGCAACATTTCCCATTTCCTTGTCTCCAGAGGACGCGTTCTTCTTTGTGGAGAAAAAGCTGGCTGCTGTTGGTGAAATCGAACGCATTTCTCATTGGTTTGATTTATTTTTAGCACTTACGTCCGGGGAAACGATCATTCTTCTTGACGGGCTGCCGTCTGCTTTAAGCGCGAGCACAAAAGGCGGAGAAACCCGAGCGATTCAAGAACCGCAAACACAGCTGGCGATTCGCGGCCCGCGGGATGGCTTTACGGAATCGCTACGGATGAATACTACGCTTATTCGCCGCCGCATTAAGAACCCGAACCTTTGGCTGGAGACGTTGAAAATTGGCGAAGTGACACAGACAGATGTTGCCATTATGTATGTGAAGGGAATTGCCAATGATGCCATTGTGGAGGAAGTCAAAAAACGGATCCGTGGCATTCGAATTGACAATGTTCTCGAATCAGGAGATATTGAACAATTAATCGAAGACCAAACATTTACGACTTTCCCAACATTGTATCATACAGAACGGCCGGATGTGGTAGCGGCAAATCTTTTGGAAGGGAGAGTAGCGATATTTGTTGAAGGGACTCCGTTTGTGCTTGTTGCGCCCGCTTTGTTTATCCAATTTTTCCAAGCGGTTGAAGACTATTACGCCCGGTTTGATATTGCGACGGCACTGCGGTTTTTGCGTGTTCTCATTTTCTTTCTTTCTCTTGTTGCCCCGGCGATTTATATTGCGGCAACGACATTTCATCAAGAAATGATCCCGACACAACTTGTCATTGCGATTGCTGCCCAGCGTGAGTCGGTTCCGTTTCCAGCGTTTGTTGAAGCATTGGTAATGGAAGTAGTTTTTGAAATTTTGCGGGAAGCAGGTGTGCGCTTGCCGCGCGCCGTTGGCCAAGCCGTTTCGATTGTCGGAGCGCTTGTCATCGGACAGGCGGCGGTAGAAGCCGGGTTTGTTTCCTCAGCGATGGTGATTGTCGTTTCCATTACGGCCATCGCCAGCTTTGCGACTCCTTCGTTTGCAATTGCGATTTCTGCGCGCCTTATCCGTTTTGCGCTTATGTTTCTCGCCGCTATGTTTGGGTTTTACGGCATTATTATAGGCATTTTGATGATGACGCTTCATTTGTGCAGCCTTCGTTCTTTTGGCGTTCCGTATATGTCACCGCTTGCTCCGTTTATTCCGTCCAATATGGGCGATACGCTTTTCCGTTTGCCAACATGGGTATTTAAGGAGCGTCCCCGTTTAATAAGCCAGAAAAATATTGCGCGCCAAGGGAAACATCAACGGCCTCAGCCGCCTGCTTCCAATCGCCAGGAAAAAAAAGAGGGAGAGCAGTCATGAAACGAAAAATAGCCATCATCTTTTCACTGCTGTTATGTACAGTCATTCTTTCCGGATGCTGGAGCAAAAAAGAATTGACTGATTTGGCGATTGTCATCGCTGTCGGAATTGATAAAACGAAGGATGGAAAATTTGTCATGACATTTCAAGTCGTCAACCCAGGAAATGTTGCCGGGGCGACACAGCGAGGCGGAGGCAGCGGTGGGGTGCCGGTTTCCATTTACAAAGCAACAGGAAATAATCTCATTGAGGCAAGCCGGAAAGCGTCAAAAAAACTATCACGGCTTATATACTATGCGCATACAAACTTAGTGGTTATTGGGGAGGAAGTGGCAAAAGAAGGAATTAACGGGTTGTTTGATGCGCTTGAAAGAAGCGGCCAATTTCGCACGACCGCGATGGTGGTGGTCGCCCATCATCATTCCGCAGAAGATGTTTTGAAAATATTAACGCCCATTGATAAAATTCCGGCAAATCAAATTATAAAAACAGTACGATTTTCTGAAAAAACGTGGGGGCAAACGATGAATGTCAGTGTTGGAGATGTCATTAATGATCTCGCTTCATCGGGAAAAACGCCGACCATTAGTGGCGTTGAGATTGTCGGAGGAGTGAAAAAGGGGAAGAGGCAGGCGAACGTGCAAGCTTCTGAGCCTGATGCACGATTAAATGTTAATGGCATAGCTATGTTTAAAAATGACAAACTGGCCGGATGGATTTTTGGCGAGACATCGCGAGGAGTGTTATGGGTGATGGATAAAATTGAACAGACGGACATTACGGTCGGATGGAAGCGAAGAAAAGAAGCAGTGGCCTATGAAGTCGTTCGCGCTAAAACAAGCGTGGCAGCACATATGAAAAGAGGAAAACCGTCGATTTCCATTCGCATTAAGGCAGAGGGAGATATCGGCGAAGCGCTTGTCCCAGTTGACTTTACCGATCCTATGCAAATTCTTGCGTTAGAAAAAAAGATCGAACAAACGATAAAAAACGAAGTTATTCAAGCGGTGGAAAAAGCGCAAGAAGAAAAAACGGATATTTTCGGATTTGGGAACGTTGTCTATCGTTCGTATCCGCGTGAGTGGAAAAAGATGAAACACGATTGGGACGAAAGCACTTTCCCGCACTTAGAAGTGAATGTGACGGTAGATGCGTTTATTCGCCGGACGGGATTGCGTACTAAACCGTACATACTTGGATAATAAGGACGGTGAAAGAATTGGAACCGGTGAAAATAAACGCGCGGCAACTGTTTGTGTTAATCGTCTTGTTTGAACATGGAAGCGCTATCGTTATTCCGCTTGGCATAGGGGCAAAACAAGATGTTTGGCTTGCGATTTTATTAGGTTTAACATTCGGTTTATTGTTGTTTTTGATCTATTACTGCCTTTACCGCTACTATCCGGATGCTCCATTGACTACATATGCACAACACATTGCCGGACCTTGGATCGGCAATGTGTTGGCATTTATATATGTTGTCTATTTTCTTTATGTTGCTGCCCGCGTGCTCCGAGATTTCGGTGAGCTGTTGTTGACATTTGCGTATCCAGAAACGCCGCTCTTTCTCTTAAACTCGATTATGATGTTGACGGTGATGTATGGTGTCTATAAAGGAATTGAAGTGATTGCGCGGACGGGGGAGTTGTTTCTCACCTTTCTTTATCTCCTTGCAGTATCTGGGTTTATATTGGTCATTTCCGCAGGGTTAGTGGATATCCACCGGCTGCAACCAGTTTTGGAAGAAGGGTGGGAAAGAGTGTGGAAAGTCGTGTTTACGGAGACGCTTTACGTTCCATTTGGAGAAATGATTGTATTTACAATGTTATTTCCATATATGAATAATCCGGGAAAAATGAAACAAGCTGCGATAACAGGCATGGTGTTAAGCGGTATTAATTTAGCGATTATTATGACGGTCAATATTGCTGTACTAGGAACGGATGCTGTCGTTCGCTCAACATTTCCGCTTTTAGACACAATACAAAGAATTCGCGTTGCGAATTTTTTGGAGCGCCTTGACGTCTTTTTTATGATTGCCCTTATTATTGGCGGGTTTTTTAAAATATCGATATTTTTTTATGCTGCGGTCGTCGGAACGGCGGATGTATTCCGCATGCAAAACCATCAGCGTCTCATATACCCGCTCGGGCTGATGGTTTTGCTGTTGTCCATCGCGATCGCGAGCAACTATCCGGAACATATTAAAGAAGGGTTGAAAATTGTCACCATTTATATGCATGTGCCGCTGCAGATCGTCATCCCGCTTTGCTTGCTCCTTGTTGCGGCCATTCGCCATCGCATTTTCAAACAATAATAAAAACGCATTCTTTTTTTATGACAAGCAGGAAAACAAGAATGATAAGCGAAGTAATAAAAAAGAAAAATTTTTATTTTCAAAAAATGGTCTCCTTTTTTAAAGGCGACCTTTTGTCATGAAGCGGCATGTGGTGTATGTTTGCTGAATGAGCAAGAAAAAAGATTACTATGAAAAAGGGTTGAACAATAGTGAAGCTAGATTTACAGACGATAGGGAAAACATGCAGCCATCGCACAGGCGAAGGAATTGTCATTACAGATCGGAATAAAGTGATCGTGGCGGTAAATGACGGGGCGGCAGCGTTAACTGGTTACTCCAAGGAACAGTTAATCGGTCAGTCGTTTTATTTTCTTGTTTCCGATGAACATCATGTCGAGCAGTATGAATTCATATGGAAATCGGTGTTAGAACACGGCTATTGGGAAGGAAAGATCAATTATCATATCGGCGGCGACCGGAAATTAGCGCAAACATTAACCGTTTATGCGCTCACAGGTACAGCGGATGAATTTTACATTTGGCGGTTTTCGAACATTGAGACAACCATCCATTCGCCAGAACCAGAACATATGCTTCAAGCCATTTATCAAACTGCTCCAATTGCGGTCATTTCATTGTGCAAAAATATGGCTGTGAAAGAATGGGGAAATGCAGCGGAAACGTTGTTCGGCTGGAAGCGCGAAGAAGTCATCGGACGGGAGTTTATTTCGTTATTTCCTGATCAGCCATCACGTATGGCGCTGTTTTCTCATCCATTCAAAGGAGAAGGGGAAAAAGAGCGGGTTGCAACAGGGGAATGCACGGTAAGGCGCAAAGATGGAACGTTTGTGGATGTGGCTTATTCCGCCATTTCGGTTACTGATTCGGAAGGGAACGTGACGGGGTACATAATGATGGTCGACGATATCACAAAGCAAAAGCAAAAGGAAATGGAGTATAAGAAGCAAGTGGAGCTTGCGAAAAAAATTCAGCAAAGCGTATTAACGCCTCCGATACAAAACGACGTGGTGACGATGGACGCCATTTATATTCCGTCTGATGACTTATCAGGAGACATGTATGCGTGTTATCAAATCGATTATGATCGCTATGGCGTCATTATTATTGACGTGATGGGACACGGCATTTCCTCTTCACTTGTCAGCATGCTGCTTCGCTCACTGTTGCGGGGGTTGATTGTGCGCGTTATCGACCCCGTGTATGTTGCCATAGAGCTGGAAAATCATGTGCGGAATTTATTCCCAAGCCATGCGAATGAACTGAGATATTTATTTTCGATGATTTATTTAGTCATCGATACGAAAAAAAAGCAGATTGAATATACGAACGCCGGTCATCCGGCTGGGCTGTTAGTTACGGAAGATGGGGAAGTCATTGAATTGGATAAAGGCGGGCTGGCGATCGGTAGTCCGTTTTCCGTTCCGTTTGAAAAAGGGGTTATTCGTTATCGGCGGCGAACAAGATTGTTTTTATATACAGACGGGATTTTGGAGGAAATCGACCCGTCTATTTTGCAAAGCATGAATAAAATCCGCCGTTATGCTAAAATGTACAGCCATTTGCCAGATAAACAATTTTTGCGCATGTTGATCGATCACGATCGGTCGCCAGTGAATCCTGCTGATGATATATGTTTATTGTCGATTACGATTCAATAACATCTCTTGTAGGGAATCATGTCAGAGTAGGGGCGAAACCATGTACGAAATGACAATACAATGTGTGGCGACAGAGGAGGCCATTGATTTTTGCGATTTATTGGCGGAACAAATTGCCCGGTTTTTTTCGGTTCAAGATTGCGACATGTTCGTGTTGTCTGTTCATGAAGCGGTCATTAATTCGGTGGAAGCGATAAAGACATTGAGGAAAGATGCGGCAAAGAAGACGTTTTTATTATCTTTGCGGGTCACGGAAGAGGATGTAACTGTTACGGTTGTGGATGAAGGGGACGGCATTCCGAGCAAACAGTTGGAACGAATGGGGGAAGAAAGCCTTGAAGATTTGTTGCTTGCGGAATCTGGGCGCGGACTTTTGCTGATAAAAGAAGTGATGGATGAGATGTGGTTGGAGCGTCAAGAAAACGGAAAATGCGCGATTGCGATGAGAATGAGGAGAGGGCGCAATGGATCGTCGGATATCCACTCTTGAATTGGAGATGGCATCGTCAGAACAATTTGGGAAAATATTGTTGAAGGGGAAGTTAGTTTACAATACACAACAACTGGCGAGGCAAATGCTTGAAATGGCGCTGTCTGAAATAAAAGGGGACGTCGTCGTGATGGACGTCAGCAATCTCCTGTTTATTGATAGTACCGGTTTGGCGCTATTAATCCATTTTTTAAAAAAGGAAGTTGCCAAAAAAAAGAAAGTGATCTTCACTGTTTCTGCGAATAAAACGATCGAAAAGCTGTTGTTGATTGCGAAATTCCACAAATTATTTCCAATCGTGGAGAGCGAGCAAGATATTATTCCATTTTTCGCGTCTTCGCCTGAAGTGATTGCAGATCAAAAAACGTTGATGCAAATTTGGACGGAAGCGCGGAAACGAGATTGACCATTACCCCGATTTTTGCTGACAAAACGCAAGGAGAGATGATTGTCTAAGCCATCTCCCCCGGCATTTGTTTTTTAAGTAGCGAAAAATTGTAAAATAGTTTTTTTGCAAGTAGAATAAAAGTTACAGCATAGGCGCGGGGGAGTGAAAGGATGCAGCAAGTACTGTCTTACTTAAAATCGTACCGCAAATGGATGATCGCCGCTTGGTTGCTTATGTTCATTGAGCTGATAGTGGAATTATGGCAGCCATTGTTGATGGAGAAAATTATTGACAATGGGGTAATGGCGAAAAACTTTTCTGTCGTTTGGACATGGGGAGCGGTCATGCTCGGCACTTCGCTTTTAGCGTTTGCTTCGGGGATTGCCAATTCATTTGCTGCCGCCTACGTCGGCCAAGAATACGGGTTTTTGCTGCGAAAGCGTTTGTTTGAAAAAATTCAATCGTTTTCGTTTGCCGATTTTGAACGTTTTCCGACCGCTTCGCTTATCACAAGAATGACGAACGATGTGACGCAAATACAAAACATGGTGTTTATGAGTTTGCGCATTGCTTTGCGGGCGCCGCTTCTTGTTTTGTTTGGAGTGGTGATGTCTTTTGCCGTTCACGTCCAGCTGGCGCTTGTGTGCGCTGTTACCGTTCCGCTATTGGTCGCGTTTCTTTTATGGATGATGACAAAAGCGGCAGCGTCTTTTTCGATTGTGCAGCAAGCGCTCGACCGTGTCAACAGAGTGATGCGCGAAAATTTGGCGGGAATGCGCCTCATTAAAGCATGGATGAGAGGAACATACGAGCAGAAGCGGTTCATGAAGGAGAACGAAGCGCTGATGGAACGGACAATCAGCGCATTGCGTTTGGTAGAAACGATTACTCCCGCATTATTGTTGATGATGAACGTGGCGGTTATCATCATTCTTTTCATCGGCCGCGTCGACGTTCAATCAGGAAGCGCGACGGCAGGGCAGGTAGTAGCCATTGTCAATTATACCACCCGGATTACGGCAGCATTATCGATGTTTACCTTTATTACGATGGCATTTTCGCGCGCTAAAGCATCAGCGGAACGTGTTGCTGACGTATTACGCGTGAACGTGGATGTCGAAGATGCTCAGCAAGCAATAGATAAAGTTTCCGGACAAGGAGAAGTCCGATTTGAACATGTGTCATTCCGTTATCCGAATAGCCGCGCTCTCGTTTTAAAAGATATTTCATTTGTCGTTCACCCTCATGAAACAGTGGCGATTTTAGGTGCAACCGGTTCAGGGAAATCGTCGTTGCTTCAGTTGATTCCCCGCCTTTATGATCCGGTTGCCGGGCGGGTGATGATCGATGGCGTCGATGTTCGGCACATAAAGCAAGAACAGCTGCGGGCATTCATCCGTTTCGTCCCACAGGAAGTATTGCTGTTTTCCGGAACGATTGCTGAAAACATCCGTTTCGGAAACGAGCATGCTTCAATGGAAGAGATTATCCAAGCGGCGAAACATGCGCAAATCCATGATACGATTATGAAGTTTCCGGATGGATATGACACGGTCATTGGCCAGAGAGGAGTGAACTTGTCCGGCGGGCAGAAACAGCGTCTTTCGATCGCGAGGGCGCTCGTTGGAATGCCAAAAATTTTATTGCTCGATGATAGTACAAGCGCCTTAGATTTAAAAACGGAAGCAAAACTGCTGCGGGCGTTAAAGGCGTATACGTGCACGACATTGATTGTGACGCAAAAAATTCAAACAGCGATGGAAGCAGATACGATTTTCTTGCTTGATGACGGAAAGCTTTTAGCAAAAGGCAGCCATGATGAGCTGCTTGAAAAGAGTGAGATATACCGAAAAATCGTAGAATCGCAGTTTGGAAAGAAGGGAACATAATGTTGCGACCGAGACATGGCCCAATGGCAGCTGTCGGGCAAAAGCAGCAAGCAAAAGACAACATCGGAACATTGAAACGGCTTTGGTCGTTTCTTTCTCCGCAAAAAGGATGGCTTATCGCCGTTATCGCAATGGTGATCGTTAGTTCCTCCTTAAGCCTTCTTGGTCCATATGTAGTGGGAAGAACGATTGATGCCTACATTGTCACCAAACAGACGGACGGCTTCTTTCTTGTTGTAGCGCTTCTTCTTTTTGTTTATGCAGCGCTCTCTGCATCCACTTTTTTGCAAAGTTACTGGATGATTAAGGTCTCCCAAAAAACAATTTATGCCATCCGCCAGCGGCTGTTCCGCCATTTTCATGAATTGCCGATTTCGTTTTTTGACAAGCGCCAACAAGGGGAATTAATGAGCCGGATAACGAACGATATCGAAAATATGAGCCAAACGTTTAACAGCACAGTCATTCAAGTGGCATCAAGCACGCTTACGCTCGCCGGAGCGATTTGCGTCATGCTTTGGCTAAGCCCGCTTTTAACGTTTGTCACTTTGCTTGTTGTCCCATTGATGTTTATCGGGATGAGATGGATTACTAACCGCACGCAAAAGCGGTTCCGCGAGCAGCAGCGCTGTTTGGGAGAAATGAATGGATTTATTGAAGAAGTGATTTCCGGGCAAAAAATCGTGAAAATGTTTTCACAAGAACGAAGAATGATGGACGAATTTTTGCAGAAAAATGAAACATTGAAGCAAGCGGGATTTTGGGCGCAAACGTATTCGGGATTTATCCCGAAGCTAATGAACTTTTTAAACAACTTAAGCTTCGCGCTTATTGTTGGCGTCGGCGGTATTTTAGCGTTGAAAGGGATTATTTCGATTGGGGTTATCGTCGTATTCGCCGAATATGCGCGCCAATTTACCCGCCCGTTAAACGATTTGGCGAACCAATGGAATACGCTGCTTTCCGCATTGGCCGGCGCGGAGCGAGTGTTGGAAATTTTGGATATGGAAAAAGAAGAACGGGATGAAACAGGAGCGATCTCGCTTGAGCGCATACACGGGAAAGTAGAATTTGACCATGTCGTGTTTTCCTATGACAAACAACAAAACGCCATCCGCGATGTCAGCTTTTCCGTTTCTCCAGGTGAAACCGTGGCGCTCGTCGGCCCGACCGGTGCGGGGAAAACGACGATTTTGCAACTGCTCGCCCGTTTTTATGATCCGGATCACGGCCATATTTTCATTGACGGGCACGATAGCCGTTCGATTAAACGCGCAAGCCTGCGCGCCCATATGGCGTTTGTTTTGCAAGATACGTTTTTGTTTGAAGGGACGATCCGCGATAACATCCGCTACGGAAAATTGGATGCGAGTGATGAGGAAGTGGAGCGAGCGGCAAAATGGGCAAATGCGCATTCGTTTATTATGAAGCTGCCGAACGGTTATGACACGGTGTTAAAGCAAGATGGCGGCGGCATCAGCCAAGGCCAAAGACAGCTGTTGGCAATCGCCCGGGCGATGATAGCAAACCCGTCGATTTTAATTTTAGATGAGGCGACGAGCAATATTGATACAGTCACGGAAATGAAAATTCAGGAAGCACTCGAACGGCTGATGAAAGGTCGGACATGTTTTGTCATTGCCCACCGGCTCAATACAGTCCAAAATGCGGACCGCATTCTTGTCTTGCATGAAGGGAAAATCATCGAACAAGGCACGCACGAATCGCTGCTTGCAGCCAAAGGATTTTATTACGATTTGTATCATCATCATTTGCAGACAGAAGAAGTATCATAAAAAACGACTTGTACATGCGCGTACAAGTCGTTTATTTGTCAGCGATGGCGGAAAGCCTTGCCGCAAACGCTTTGCGCCAGCTTTCCGACAAGGCTGGTTCCGCGATGATTTTTTGCATTGCTTCGCCATCTGTTTTTTCAACATAGTAAATGTGGTTGACATATTGTACAGATAACCGGGTCTGGCTGCGTTCAACAAGTGTGAGCTTATCCCCTTGTTGAATGATTCCTTCTTGCAACACCCGAAAATAAAAACCGGTTCGCCCTGTTTGCTGCACTGCCAGCGGAAGGTCCGGAAGGCCGTGCCGTTTGGCGAGCTTAAAGCAAGGCTGCCTTGGCTGGGAAAGTTGAATGACGGCGGTTCCGACGGAAAAAATATCGCCGATGCACGCTTGTGCTTCTGTAAGTCCTTCTAACGTTAGGTTTTCTCCGAACGCACCAGGGGAGAACGGGCGGTGGTACCGTTTTTCCCATTCGGCAAAATGCTCGGACGGATAGGCGCAAATCGCTTTGTCATATCCGCCGTGATGCACTAAATCTGCTTGTCCGTCGCCGACAAAGTTGTGTTTTGTTACGAAGAGCGGTTCCATCACCGGTTTTTTATAAATTCCCGTTGTGAATGGTTTTCCATCGATCATCACCGTTTTCGGCGCGCCGATGTTGACGGAAATTACTTTCATTTATTCCTCTACCCCCATAATTCTTCAGCGATTAATTGGAATGACGTCAATTTATCTTGAAAATCATATGTAATCGTGACTAACATGATTTCGTCGGTTTCGTATGCCTCGCTTAATCGGAAAAGCTGTTCTTTGATTTGTTTCGGTGAGCCGACAATCATCCGTTTGCGGTTTTCGATAACCCGTTTGCGCTCAAACGGGCTGTATGGGTAAGCCATCGCTTTTTCCGGGCTTGGCGTGCCGTTGGATATCATGCCTTGTTCAAGCATCAACAGCGATAAATCAAGGCTTGATGCCACCCATTCCGCTTTTTCTTCCGTTTCGGCGCAAATGGCGAACACGGCGACCATGTTGCGCGGCTTATCCAAATATTTTGATGGAACAAACTGTTCGCGGTACAATTTTGTATAATATTCTCCGCCTTCGCCGTTAATGAATTGGGCAAATACGTACGGCAACCCTTTTTGTGCAGCAAGGAGCGCGGTGGACGAGCTCGAGCCGAGCAGCCAAACATCAGGCGCTGTCTGAACGTTTGGTGTCGCCTTTAGTCCATGCAATGGATGCTTTTCTGGCAAATCGTTATATAAATAAGCAAGCAAATCGTCAATCTGCTCTGGATAACGGTCTATATCTCTTCGCTTTCCTTCTTGCAAGGCGATCGTCGCGATCGGCATGCCGCCAGGCGCCCTTCCGACGCCTAAATCGACTCGGCCGGGATGAAGGCCTTCGAGCACTTTAAAGTTTTCTGCTACTTTGTAGGCGCTATAATGCGGAAGCATGACTCCGCCGGAACCGATGCGGATGCGCGATGTTTTTGCGCCAATATGGCCAAGCAGCACTTCCGGAGACGAACCAGCAAGGTTGTTTGTATCGTGATGTTCCGATACCCAAAAACGCTCGTAGCCGAGCTCTTCGACAAATTGCGCGAGCCGGACGGTGTTAGCTAACGCTTCTTCCGCGGTCATGCCTTCCGCGATCGGTGATTGGTCTAAAACGCTTAATTTAAGGCGCATGAAAAAACATCCTTTCGTATCTATCGGTCTTTGGGAATTTCTTCAAGAAACAATCAAACAATGTATTTTCATTATGTTTCAATTTCAAAAAAATGTCTATTCATTTGCTTGAACGGTGCGAAAAGATTTTTTTATTGTTAAAATATCACTGAATGCACGGATGAGCGCCGCGAATGACGCGGATGCCATGTGCGCTTTTCATCCAATTAAGCGAGGGGTTTGTGATTCGCTTTGTTGCTTTGATATAATAAAATAAACATAGATTTGGAAAGGATGTGGATATATGCCAGCAGTCGAGTCGAACATGTTCCCGTTAGGAAAAAAAGCGCCAGCGTTTGAATTGGTGAATGCGGTTGATGGAAAAACTGTCCGTTTGGAAGATGTCAAATCGGATGTTGCCACGGTGATCATGTTTATTTGCAACCATTGCCCGTTTGTCAAACATGTACAGCATGAACTCGTCCGCCTTGCCAACGATTATCAGCCAAAAGGAGTGACGTTTGTCGCGATTAACTCGAACAATGTCGAAAAATATCCGGAAGACTCGCCGGAAAACATGAAAAAAGTGGCGGAAGAATTAGGGTATCCGTTCCCATATTTATTTGATGAAACACAAGAGGTGGCGAAAGCGTATCAGGCGGCGTGCACTCCAGATTTTTACGTGTTTGACCGCGACTTGAAATGTGTCTACCGCGGACAATTGGATGATTCCAGACCAAACAATGGCATTCCAGTTACAGGCGAGTCGATTCGCGCCGCTCTTGATGCATTATTAAACAACGAACCGGTGCCAGAAAAACAAAAGCCGAGCATTGGTTGCAGCATTAAGTGGAAAGAATAAAAGTCTCTTGACATTTCTGCATCAATCGATTAGCATAAAGCAAGCACTATTTTGATTGCGATGGGACGGTATGGCTGCTCCTTTTTATACCGGAGATAAAAGTGATATCGCTTTTGGCGGTATCACTTTTGTTTTGCGGCGGTCTGTTTCTGCGGAAAAAACAAATTCACACTGGCGCAGCTTCGGAGCTGCAAGGATGGATGAGAGGCAGGGCTTCCATTGTTTTTGTTTTTTCGGTATCGTATTAGTAGATAGCTAGATATCATCTTCCATTTTATTAATAACCATAATATTATTATGTAAACATCGAAGGGAGAAAAGAAATGAGACCGCTGCTGCATCGTGTATTTGTGTACGGAACGCTGCTCGTTGGTGAGGAAAACCATCATGTTGCGGCGCCGTACATCCGCGATATCCAGCCGGGGAAAGTGAAAGGCCGGCTTTATCATGTCGGCGCATATCCCGCGCTTGTGATGGAAGAAGAAGGAGAAGTGATTGGCGAATGGCTGACAGTAACGGAAGAAGGGCTGCAAGCGATGGATGAGCTTGAAGGGTATGAAGAAGGCGGGCAAAATAACGAGTATGAACGGGCTTGGATTAAAGATTTGGAACAGCCGCTCGAAGGATATGTTTATGTATACCCGAAAAGCAAAGCCGCACACCTTCCGCTTATTCCCTCAGGATCATGGCGGCATCGGCATATAGACTAGCTACTATGAGAAAGAAGGTGCTTTGATTGAACGAAATCAGTCATACGTCACTTTTTGCCATATGGCTGTTTATTCTTGTGCCGGTATTTATATCGTACCGACAGTCATTAAAACTGGAAAAAGACATTATTTGGTCTTCGTTGCGCGGATTTGCTCAGCTCCTTGTATTAGGATATTGCATCTCTTATCTTTTTTCGCTTGAAAAATGGTATGTCATCATTGGTTATGTGCTATTGATGGTCGCGGTCGCCTCATTCAACGTTTCAAGGCGGGGAAATGACAGAAAACGCACGTTTTTTCTCGTTTTTTTCAGCATGATCGTTTCTGTCGGAGTCCCGATTATGTTATGGCTGATTTGCCGCATTATTCCGTTTCAGGCGCGATACATCATTCCCGTTGCCGGCATGTTTTCCGGAACGGCGATGGTCGCCGCGAGCGTCGTATTAGAAACGATGAAGCAAGATAACCGCGACAATATAAAACAGTATGCGGTCAAAATCGCAATGATTCCGACAATCGATTCTTTAAAAACAATGGGGCTTGTGCAAATTCCTGGAACGATGACGGGAATGATTTTAGCGGGGGCAGAACCGATCGCTGCGGTGAAATATCAAATTTTTATTGTGTTCACTCTTCTTGTTGTTGCCGCCATTTCTTCGATTACTGTTTGTTTTTTTAATTATCAAGTTTTCTTTCAAACTAATGTTCGCCAAGGCGTTGATCTTCGCCATTCGCTTGATAATGACGCACATGGATGATGCCCGCTGCCTGACAGGTTGTTGCCATTTTTACCGGCGGCTGTTTTTATTAATATAAAAGCATAAATATACAATTGCAACGTTTTCTTGCTTAATGTTTAGAAAAAAGGCTCCAAATGCAAACTTCTTTTATAAGATCAATGCCATCATAGCAAAGATGATAAATGATCAGGCGGCATGTTTGGACGAATCAAAAAACATGCCGAGGTTTGGCATCTGCGATTTGCCGATCGTCAGCATCAAAGGAGTTTTACAACGCGTTACAATGGCGGAGCGTCTGGTATATCGTGGAAAGAATGAGCGCTGATTGTGTTGATGATTGCACCTTTACATGGTTCGCGGATTTGGTGGCTTGCATGTTATGGGGAGCGCTTTTCAGAAAATGTCGATCAGCACCAAGCGGGACTAGCCATGTTTGGGCGTGAGGCGATATGTGTGACTGCGGCATCGGATCGTTTCAGTGGTTCACCTTTAAGGCAACATAGGGTTCTGGGGATGATTCCGAACCTTATTTTTATTTTTTTATAATACATAGTTGACAACTATGAATACTTGGCATTAATGTATTAATTGATAAAAATATTCAATCGTTTCAGACGGAGGGAGAACGGAGTGAAAAAGTTAATCGTATTCGTAATTGTCGGATTTATCGCACAGCTTATTGACGGTTCACTTGGAATGGCATATGGGGTTACATCAACGACGCTGTTGCTTGCGTTTGGAATTACTCCTGCGGTCGCTTCTGCTTCAGTGCATTTAGCGGAAGTGGTCACAACCGCAGCTTCGGGTGCATCTCATATTAAATTTGGTAATGTCGACCGCGACATGGTGCTTAAATTAATTGTTCCCGGTTCGCTTGGTGCGTTTGTCGGCGCCTGTTTTTTAAGCAACCTTCCAGGCGATCTCATTAAGCCATATGTTTCTTTATTTTTATTGGCGCTTGGATTTTACATTATGTACCGGTTTTTATTCCTTTCTACTAGGCAAGAACAACAAACGCCGCGGAAATTTTCGAATAAGCAGCTTGTCCCTCTTGGTTTAGTGGCCGGCTTTCTCGATGCGACTGGCGGTGGAGGATGGGGGCCGATTTCCACTCCTGTTCTTCTCGCCAACAAAGGAATAGAAGCGAGAAAAGTCGTTGGGACGGTCGATACATCGGAGTTTGCTGTTGCTTTATCCGCTACCATTGGATTTGTCATTTCATTAGGCTGGGAACAAGTCAATTGGTTTTGGGTAGGAACGCTTATGTTAGGAGGCATCATCGCTGCGCCAATCGCTGCGTGGCTCGTCCGCAAGCTGCCATCCCATTTGCTCGGGGTATTAGTCGGAGGATTAATCATTTTTACTAATGCTCGCACATTGCTGCAAGCATGGGAAGCTCCTGACAAATGGTACTCAGCTGTATACAGCATCATCGTGATTGGTTGGGCGGTTTCGATATGGCTGGCGATTCGCAACTACCGGAAAATGTCGTTATCTAATGATCTGGCGTCATAAACGCATGAAAACAGATGGATAGATGCTATCATTGATGCTTGAGGGAAAACAGCCTGTTTATCCGGCACATCAAGACATTCCTTTATTGCAAAACAATATGCGGAAATAGAGGGTTATGCTGTGAATGATGGATCATATAAGACATAAACGATGGAAGATGGATTATCTGAAGTCGTTTATGTCTTGTTTATTTGTGGAGATTCTCTTGTTTATTTGTTAGAATATTAAAATAAATTATAAAAATGGGAGATGACATTATGCAAAAACCAGTTGATTTAGGATATGGCATTTCCATGATTGATTTGTATGATTTAGGGGTTGCTCAGCGAACCGGTACATATGTGTTTCATGAAGAAGAGATTGCCATTATTGAGACGGGGCCAAGCCCCTCCATTCCGCATTTGTTAAAGGGATTGGAAGCGCTTCACATCGATCCGGCGGATATCCGTTATATTATTGTGACACATATTCATTTGGATCACGCTGGCGGTGTTGGAGTGCTGCTGAAAAAGTGCCCGAATGCTTGCGTCGTCGTCCATCCGAAAGGAAAACGGCATTTAGCGGATCCGTCGCGGTTAATCGCTGGGGCGAAAGCGGTATATGGCGAGAAATTTGATAAATTGTTTTCCCCTGTTTTGCCTGTTCCGGAGGATCGCCTTATCGTGAAGGAAGATGGCGATACGTTAACGCTCAGCAGCAAGCGCACATTGACGTTTTTCGATACGCCTGGCCATGCCAACCATCATTTTGCGATTTACGATTCGCTCAGCCGCGGTGTTTTTACCGGTGATACAATCGGGGTATTTTATCCGCAGTTGCTGAAGAATGGCTTGGAATATTGCTTGCCGTCCACTTCTCCGAATCAGTTCCGGCCAGAGACGATGCTGCAATCAGCGGAACGTCTCGAACAACTTCAGCCTGAACGCATTTATTTCGGTCATTTTGGCATGCTTGAAAATCCCCGCACGGCGTTCGAACAGCTCCGTTTTTGGCTTCCAAAGTTTATCGAGGCGGGAGAAAAGGTGATGGCGGAGCAATCCGGCGCGCCGATGCATGAAAAAGCGCAAGCGGTGTTTCAAGCGCTATATCAAGAGGTCAACGACTTTTTGCAAGCAAAAAACATTTTGGCGCCATCCGAAGCGCACGATATCATCCGCATCGATCTGCAAGTATGTTCGCAAGGAATTGTCGATTATTTGCAAAAGACGATTAACCAAGGGTAGAAAGTCAGATGCCAATATATGTTATCAGGTTGGGAATGCCGTTTGCACGGCAACGTCTGTGTTATAGGCTTGGTGCTATCGCCAAGCTGTTTTTTTTATAAAAAAAAGCCATACGTTAGGCAATGCAAAAAAAATGTTGTATGATAAAACAATAAAGGCAAAGAAGAAAGGATGATTGCATGCGCCGCGGTATTGTTGGTATCATCACGATTGTATCCGCGCTGGCAGGAATATTATGGCTTGGCGGCCTCGCCATGGCGATTCAAGACCAATTTTTTGCCGCCAAAGCGCCGCCGGCAGGCACGACAAAATATCCAAAAGAGGAGAAAACGGATAACCGTGGAATTTATATTGTTGCCCTCGGCGACTCGCTGACAAGAGGAACGGGAGATGAAAGCGGAAAAGGATATGTCGGCTATATGGTTGATCAGCTCCGCCAAAAAACGGCGAAGCCGATTCGCGTCACAAACTTGGCCATAAAAGGGCAGCGGTCTGCCGGACTTCTTCAGCAATTAGGACAAGCCGAAATCGAGCGGCAGTTGAAATTAGCCGACATGATTGTCATGACGATCGGTGGCAATGATTTATTTCAAGGTGGGGAAGCGCTGAAGCTTGCGCCAAAGCAGATTGAACAAGCAAAAGCTTCGTATTTGCGCAATTTAGACCGCATTTTTCAAACGATTCGCCGCATCAACAAAGATGCCGTCGTTTTTTACATCGGGCTTTACAATCCGTTTAGCGATCTCGGCGATGCGAAGCAAACGTCAGCGATCGTACGGCAGTGGAATTTTGCTTCAGCAGAAACAGCGGCTCGTTATTCCAATATTATCGCTGTTCCGACATTTGATTTGTTTGCTCTTCATGTTAATGATTATTTGTACAGCGATCATTTCCACCCGAATAAGGAAGGCTACAAGCGGATTGGTGAACGCGTCGCTTCTTTGATTACATTCACAGAGGGGGACGAAAAGTGACGAAGCAGGCGACATTAATCGTGGAAAATTTGCGCAAAACGATTCGCCGCAGAGAAATTATTAAAGGGATTTCCTTTGAACTGAAGGAAGGAGAAGTGTTCGGTTTTTTGGGGCCGAACGGCGCAGGAAAAACGACAACGATCCGCATGCTTGTCGGGCTCATCAAGCCGACGTCCGGACGCATTTCCATCTGCGGCTATGATCTTGAGCGCCAGTTTACAAAAGCGATTCGCCATATTGGCTGCATCGTCGAAAATCCCGAGCTGTATCCGTATTTAAGCGGATGGGAAAATCTTGAGCATTTTGCGCGCATGGTTCCAGATATCCCGAAAAAGCGAATAAACGAAGTGGTCGAATTGGTTGGGCTGCAAAACCGCATTCATGACCGCGTTGGCACGTATTCGCTCGGGATGCGGCAGCGTCTCGGCATAGCCCAGGCGCTGTTGGGAAAGCCGAAAGTGTTGATTTTGGACGAGCCGACCAACGGGCTTGATCCGGTCGGCATCCGCGAAATGCGTGAATTTATCCGGTTTTTGGCGGAAACGGAAGGCTTAAGCGTCTTAGTGTCTTCCCATTTATTAAGCGAAATTCAGCTGATGTGCGACCGTGTGGCGATTATGGCGAAAGGGGCAATGCTTCGGATTGATACGGTGGAACATTTATTAAAGGAGCAAGCGCGCGTCGTGTGGAAAGCCGAGCCGCTGGAGGCGGCAAAAACGGTATTGGCGGCGGAAGCGTCGATGGTTCGGACAGATGGGGACACGCTGATCACTCCGTACGAACCAAAAAAACTTTCCGTTTGGAACAAAAAGCTTGTCGAAGCAGGGGTCGACGTTCATGAAATCCAGCCGAAACTGCCGACGCTCGAAGATTTGTTTATCGAATTAACAGGAGGAGAGACAATTGAGTAACCTCGTCTACAACGAAATGTTAAAAATTGTCCGCAAAAAGCGCCTGTTCGTCATTGCCGCGATTGTCGCCGTGCTTGTTTCCCTGTTTACATACGCGCAATTTAAACAAGTCAAGGAGCTGCAAGAACGTTTAGGGACGAGTGATTGGCGGACACAGCTCCAACAGCAAATTATCGACGCGCAAAACCGGCTTAATTCGAGCAGCATTTCGGAGGAATGGCGGAAATATTTGCAAATCCGCCTTCAACAGCAGCAATACTATTTGGAACATGACATCAACCCATCTGCCCCTGGCGCGCCGACGTTTATGCGCATGTTTATCGAAAATGCGATCGATTTGTTTCTTCCGCTTTTAGTCATGGTCGTTGCCGCCGATTTGGTATCATCAGAAGCAAGCGGCGGAACGATCAAGCTTTTGCTGACAAGGCCGGTGAAAAGGGGAACGGTTTTGCTAAGCAAATACATAGCTCTTTTTTTGGCGATTTCGTTTATTTTGCTGACGGTGGCCATACTTTCTTATGTGATTTCAGGAATGGTATTCGGGTATCAAGGATGGCGGCTGCCATTGCTCACCGGTTTCACCATTAATGGGGAAGAGTTAAATACGGAAGGGGTTCATTTGCTTCCGCAATGGAAATATGTGTTAATCGAATTAGGGCTTGCCTGGTTTGTTTCGATTGTCGTTGGAACATTGACGTTCATGCTTTCTGTATTGATGCGCAGCACCGCCGCGGTGATGGGAATTATGCTTGCTGCGTTGATTTCCGGAGCGATTTTGTCCAATATGGTGTCCTCATGGGAATCGGCGAAATACTTGTTTATGGTCAATCTTCGCCTTACGGATTACATCAATGGAACGGCACCGCCAATCAATGGAATGACGCTCGGTTTTTCCATGGCGGTATTAGCGGCATGGGGGCTTGCGGCGCTTGTCATTGCGTTTATAGTATTTACGAAGCGCGATGTATATTAAAATTAAAAAAAGAAAGGGGCGAAACCAATCAGCATGGTTTAAAGGTTTCGTCCTTCTTTTGCCAAACATAGTCTCGGTAGAGAATATTTTTTATTTTGCCAATAATAAAAAATAAATGAATTTAAGAGTGAACGAAAAAAAGATGATAAATCTATTGACTTTTTTATTTTTTTCGTTAGAATAATAATTGCCGCAAGCGAAAGAGCAAAACGATCGGTTGCAGCAGGCTATCGGGAAGTAGCTCAGCTTGGTAGAGCACATGGTTCGGGTCCATGAGGTCGCAGGTTCAAATCCTGTCTTCCCGATCATTCGTGATGGGGCCTTAGCTCAGCTGGGAGAGCGCCTGCCCCGCACGCAGGAGGTCGTCGGTTCGAATCCGATAGGCTCCATCATTGAATTGGAGGAGTACCCAAGTCCGGCTGAAGGGGTCGGTTTCGAAAACCGATAGGGGTGTCACAGCCCGCGGGGGTTCGAATCCCTCCTCCTCCGCCATTATAATGAGATTACCTAGTGGATAATGAGATGAATGGAAGCGCAAAGCTTGCCGATGTGCATCGGCAAGCTTTTTGGTTTTTATGGAAAATGAGGCTGCGCTTTGATGAGTGTGAAAACTTCTTAAGGCACAGTGAACTGGGAGCGCCTGAAAGAGCAATGTTTTGCCTGTTTCTTGTTACACGGTGTTGATGACTTCAGCAAAATGGCCTGTCCCGATTAACGGAACAGGCCAAAATTACTCGCATTAAAAGTTTTTCGCTATTTGTTCTGCGCGCTTGAGCGCGTTTTCCTTAATGGATTCGGCTTCATTCGGGAATTGCGCCATTCCTTCAACGATAACGGATTGAACGTCAGTAATGCCGATAAAGCCAAGCACTGCCCGTAAATAACGGTCGCCAAATTCTACTTCTTTCGTTGGCCCTTCTGAATAAATTCCGCCGCGCGCTTGAATGTGCACTGCTTTTCTTCCTGTTAATAGCCCTACTGAACCATTTTCAGTGTAACGGAACGTTTTTCCTGCGATGCAAATTGTATCAATATATGCTTTCATTTTCGGTGGAAAACTAAAGTTCCACATTGGTGTGACAAACACATATTTATCCGCGCCGATGAATTGATCGGTTAGTTCGTTAATGCGGCTTATTTTTTGTTTTTCCTCTGCACTTAATTGGTCAAATGATTGTCCTTGCTGCAATTTGCCCCAGCCGTTCAACACGTCGGCATCGATATAAGGGATATCGGTGCGGTAAAGGTCTAATTCGATAATTTCATCTTGCGGGTTTTGCTGTTTATAAGCGTTCAGAAACGCTCTGCCGACGGATAAGCTGTAAGATTCTTCTTCCCGTTTTGGATTTGCCGTAATGTACAATAGCTTGGCCATGTTTTTTTCTCCTTTCATTGCGATGAATTTATTGCGTTTGTCAAACACTATGCGAACGGCAATACGTGTAACATAACGTTTGAACATTAATATAATAATGTAACAAACTTACTTTTGTAAAGTAAAATATTTTTTTCTATAAATTATATTGGCAAGAAAAGAAGCAAATTATCGTGGAAGATGCAGCAAAAACATACAGATGGCAGAAAGGGAGCGCTTGCTGTGCCCTGAGCTTTTGTTTTCAAAAAGAATGGACGGTTCCAAAGGGCAAAACGCATGAGAAGAAGCGGCAAACGAAATAACTAAGTAATAATCCCGTTAGAGGTGGCGAAATAAATCGTTTGCAATTATCAGCTCTGTTGGAGTACGATACAAATGAATTTGTTTACGACAGATAAGGGGGAGAACAAGATGCCGGCACAACGTCGCATCCGCCGCGTGAAAACAGTGCAAATTGAGACAAACAGCCCGATTCACCGTAGCGGCCAAGTGTTAGAGCCTGGAAATTGGGAAGAATACGATCCGTTTTTATTGTTAATGGAGGATATTTTCGAAAGAGGAACGTTTGACTTTCATCCGCATCGCGGAATTGAAACGGTTACGTATGTCATAGACGGGCAGCTCGAACATTTTGATAGCAAAGCCGGCCACGGAACATTAGGGCCGGGGGACGTGCAATGGATGACAGCAGGCAAAGGCGTCATTCATAAGGAAGATCCGGTTCGCGGCACGACAGTGCATAGCTTGCAGCTATGGATTAATTTGCCGAGCGCGCAAAAAATGGCGGAACCGCGCTATCAAAATTTAAAAGCAGAAGACATGCCGGTCCGCCAAGAAGATGGGGCGCTGATCCGCGTGTTTTCCGGATCGTCGCAAGGGGTAAAAGCACCAACGCTCAACCATGTGCCAGTGACAATGGTCGAAATGATCTTAGATCCGGGAGCAAGTGTCGTACAAGATCTTCCAGGAAGTTACAACGGCTTTCTGTACATTCTTGAAGGGAGCGGAACATTCGGCGCCGATGCCACGGAAGGAAAAGCGGGGCAAGTGTTGTTTTTAAGCCGCGCCGAAAACGAACCGGAAAGTGAGCTTACCGTCACCGCTAAAGAAAAACTGCGCGTCCTCCTTTATGCTGGCGAGCCGATCAACGAGCCGGTTGTCGCTTATGGACCATTTGTAATGAACACGCAAGAGGAAATTCGCCAGGCGATCCGCGATTACCAAGAAGGAAAATTTACGGAATAATGGCGATAAAAAGCGTTCCGAAACGGGACGCTTTTTCCGATTAACGATATGGCCAAACGTTTTTATTTTGGTATATTATTGACAAAAATGAAAATATTTCGTATTCTATAATTAAATAGTTAGATAATTTTCTAAATAACAAAATAATGATGGTGAACATAGTATGAAAATGAATCTTGTTTATAAAGCGCTGGCGGATCCGACGAGAAGAGACATCCTCAACCTGTTAAAAAACAAAGATTTAACTGCAGGAGAAATCGCTGATCATTTCCGCATCTCCAAACCAAGTATTTCCCATCATCTGAATTTGTTAAAGCAGGCGGATTTGGTGCACGCCGAAAAAAAAAGCAGTACATCTACTACTCTATCAACACGACAGTGCTGCAAGATGTGCTAGCATGGCTTTTATCTTTGCAGGAAGGGGAGGGGGAAAAGGAATGAAAAAGCATTGGTATTTTCTCTTGTTGCTCATCATTAGTGCAGGGCTTTCCTTATGGGCGTATCCGCGGCTGCCGGCGGAAGTTCCGATTCACTGGAACTTTTCGGGGGAAGTGGACGGCTATTCATCAAAGCTTTTCGCCGTTTTATTTAGCCCGATTTTCTTGATATGGATTTATGGGATATTGATTGGAGTGGCGAAAATTGATCCGCGTAAAGAGAATTATGAAAAATTTGCCGGCGCGTATCGCATTTTTGTGAATGCATCGTTAACGTTTTTCGTTTGTATTCATCTCGCCATTATTTTTAGCGGTCTTGGCTATGATGTCAATATGGATTGGATTGTGAATATAGGGTTAGGCCTGCTGTTTGTCATTCTTGGAAATTATATGCCAAAAGTTAAAGAGAATTATTTCATGGGCATCCGCACGCCGTGGACGCTGGCGGACGAAGCGGTGTGGGCGCGCACGCACCGGTTTGGCGGCAAAGTATTTTTCATTGGCGGAATCATTATCGCCGTATCTTCCTTTGCTCCATCCTCCATTCGCGCTGCGCTTCTCATTGCTTCGATCGCCTGTATCACCATCGTGCCGATAGTATATTCTTATGCCGTTTATAAAAAGGTCGCTGATAAATAAGATGTGATTAGCAAGCAGGCTGTTCGGGCTTGCGGGAGGTAGCGGCAAATTTTGTTGCCTACCTCTTTTTTTATTGCCAATTTGGTTGTTAGGAGATGTTGCAACATTGGGGGGAGAAGGGAAGCAATAAGCTTGTCATCGATGATTGACATGAAACCAAATGGTTTCATATAATTGAAATGAAACCGAAAAGTTTCGTAATGAAAATGTGGAGGTTAAAACAATGACAGCAGAAAAAAACGCAGCAAACGGCATGTTGCCGCAGATTTGCCATACAATGGTTTTTCAAGCGCCGATTCAAAAAGTTTGGAAGGCTGTTTCCACTTCAGAGGGGCTCGCAGCTTGGTTTATGCCGAATGATCTTCAGCCGGTTGTCGGCTATGAGTTTCATGTAAATGCTGGGCCTTTTGGGATGTCTCCGTGTAAAGTAATTGAAGTCGAGCCGCCTCACCGCCTGTCTTTTCGCTGGGGGAAAGATTGGACGGTTACTTTTGTGCTGAAAGAGCTGAATAAGCAGCAAACAGAATTTACGCTTATCCACTCCGGCTGGGAGGCGAATAAGGTGACGGAATTCGGCGAGTCGCATACGATTGTGCGCAATCGAATGGATCAGGGATGGGCCAAGCTTTGCCAATCTTTGGGCGCGTATGTCGAGGAGTAGTATAGTATATGGCTGCTTTATCGCAAAAGCATGATGTCTTCCAGGCCATCGCTGATCCTACCCGGCGCACGCTGCTGCGATTGTTGGCTGATAAGGAAATGCCTGTTACCGCCATCAGCCGCCATTTTCCCATCAGCCGAACAGCTGTATCGAAACATTTGCGGATTTTGGCGGATGCCGGGCTTGTGAAGGAAAGAAAAGTCGGCAGGGAAACGCGATACCGCCTTGAACCGACTCCGCTGTTGGAATTAAAGGAATGGCTGTCCTTTTACGAGCGATTTTGGGATAACAAAATGGCGATGCTTAAACACTACGTGGAACATGGTGAAGAACACATGGTGGATAATGGCGATGATAAATAAGCAACTTGGGAAGAGTCAACTATTTTTTGGTATTATAAAAAGTAAAGTGATTCATAACAAATAGGGGGCATGTATGATGAATGCAGTCATTGAAACGATTTTGCAGCACCGTTCCATCCGGAAATTTGAAGACCGCCCGTTAACGGATGAGCAAATTCGCACGATCGTCGAATGTGCGCAAGCGGCGTCGACATCAAGTTTTGTGCAAGCATATTCGATCATTGGCGTGAAGGATAAAGAGACGAAACGAAAGCTTGCGGGATTAGCGGGAAACCAGTCTTATGTCGAACATAACGGGCATTTCTTCGTGTTTTGCGCCGATTTTCACCGCCATGAAGTGATCGGTGAAATGGAACAGCAAGATGTGCTGCCATCGCTGGAAAGCACGGAAAAATTTATGGTCGCGCTCATTGATGCGGCATTAGCGGCACAAAACGCAGCGATCGCCGCTGAATCAATGGGGCTTGGCATTTGCTATATCGGCGGATTGCGCAACAATTTGCCGGAAGTGTGCAAACTGTTGAAAGTGCCGAAACGGGTCATTCCGCTTTTCGGGCTTGCCGTCGGTTACCCGGCGCAGCAGCCTGACAAAAAACCGCGCCTGCCGTTTGAACACATATACCATGAAGAAACATATGAGCAAGACCGCACTAAATTCGAAGCACAGCTGAAACAATATAATGATATTGTTTCCGCGTATTACGAGCAGCGGACAAACGGCAAACGCCGCGATACATGGACAGGGCAGATGGCCAACATGCTCAGCAGCCCTGTGCGCACGTATATGAAAGAATTTGTAGAAGGAAAAGGGTTCAATCTTCGTTAATCACGCTCCGTCATAATCAAACACATAGCCGTAATCCCTTATGCATCAGGGATGCGGCTTTTTGGCTTTTCGCCTAGCGCCCACTTTAGCCATGAAATTTTCATTGGAAATGGCCTCTAATTTTCGCCAACGGCGATTTCATTTTGTTCGCAAGGAAATATCCATTTCGTTTGTTGTGGCCGCCGAGGAAGAAGCAAACCGCTTTGCAACCGCATGAACATTTTCTTTCATTTCTGCCTAGCACGGTAGCATTTTAACATAAGCTAATCTGCCCCAATTTCTTTTTATTCAGGCGGAGTAGGTGGTGTGTCGTCATCGGCCCAAGCTTTTACTCATATTCCAGTGTGACGGCGGTATTCGCTAACGATGCGGGATAGGGCCTTTTTTGCCGTTTTCTCGCGTGAAAGGTTTTCGCGGTTATCATTGACCCGAATCTATATTCTCTCTTTTCCTATGTTTTACGCGAATAGAAAAGGGTTATTATTCACTTATTGATATTTTCAGAAAAATTTGTTATATCTTGTTATAGATTTATCAGTGGATAAGAACAATGTAAGTTGCTTTTTGGGGGGATACAAGGTATCTTGGGGTGATTATTTGTAGCATTGCTAATTTATTGATGATTTTACTGGGGGATTTAATTTGGGCAAAAAAGAAATTATTCCTTATAGCAGGTTATGATGAGGAAACTTTTGAAGGTGATAAAGAAAAATTAGCAAAAGCAATGGGAATGTTTTCTATATTCGTTGGCATACTTATCTTTATTCTCCCATTTACTCTTGAGTATATTGGTTCATTCACAGGGGATATATTTGCAATCATCATCGTGTTGGGGACGATGGTAATGTTTATTTATGTCAATATGCTCAATCGAACGTGAGAAAAGAAGAATCCTGTAAGACAATGCCATATATCTTTTATTTATTCTGAATTTTATGTTGATTTTAATGTGCGAACGTGTTATACTTCACTTCAAAAAAGCATATGTTTGTTTCAAGGTTCACATGACAGGCACTTATTCTTTATTGAGCAAAGAAAACGGGGGTGAGACGGTGGCGCAGCATTTTTTATCACATTTAATCATAGTAAACAAATGGGTATAATAAAATTTACTTTAGTGTAATGTGCAATGAAACCTTTTCTAAATTGATAAGGGGGTGTTAATGGATGCATAAAACGAACTTATCTGATGAAAGAGCATTGCCGGCTATCCAAAGCGGATGGGCGGAATTCATTCGCAAAGAAGATTGGTGGGCGGTATGGATTGGCCTTTTTCTTGTCATTTTGGCCGTAGTCCTTTGGTCGGCGGACCATTCGATTAAAGTGCTTACGGCACAAATTCCTAAATGGGGGGACATTCATACTTTAACGGATACATTAAGCCATCATTTTGGATCCATTGTTCTTTTATTTATCACTTTCTCCATTTTATTTTCGATTGCCGTATTCTTTTTGCGCGTTAAACTTAGTCAATTTGTTTCTGGATTTATCGTTTTATTTATACTTAGTGTATTGATCAATATTTTTAGTTCATGGGAATGGGCGCAACGATATACTTTGGAAGCACCGCTCATTGCCCTTGCGATAGGGCTTGTTATAAGCAATATTATTCCGATTCCTGACTGGTTTGAAGCAGCATTGCGGACAGAGCTTTATGTGAAAGTAGGCATTGTGCTTCTTGGTGCGACACTTCCTTTTACGCTCATTGTAAAAGCGGGACCTGTCGCCATTCTTCAGGCGACGATCATAGCTGTCGTTACCTTTGCCACTATTTACTTCGTCGGCTCCAAGCTAGGTTTAGATAAACGGTTTGCAGCTACATTGGGGGCAGGAGGTTCTATATGCGGTGTCTCTGCTTCGATCGCTGTCGGTAGCTCCGTAAAAGCGAAGAAAGAGCACGTTTCTGTTTCGATATCACTTGTTGTGATTTGGGCGATTGTCATGATTTTTGCTCTTACATTTATGATAAAATGGCTCAAAATACCGGCAGGACCGGCAGGGGCGTGGATCGGCACATCGGAATTTGCCGATGCCGCAGGGATCACGGCAGCCAGTGCATTTGGTGATAAAGCGCTCACGGCGTTTACCCTGATGAAGGTGATTGGCCGCGATATATTTATTGGGGTGTGGTGCTTTATTCTTGCATTCATTTCTATCACTCGGTGGGAAAAGAAAGAAGAAGGAACGAAAGCAGATGCCTCTGAAATATGGCGCCGGTTTCCAAAGTTTGTGCTTGGCTTTTTTGCCGCTTCAGCCATTGTGACCATCATTCTTGCCAGCGTTTCAACAGCCAGCACCGATGCGATTAATGCGGATATTGTGGCGCCGATTAAAGAATTGCGGACATGGGCTTTTACTTTTTGCTTTTTATCGATTGGATTGACAACCCGCTTCAAACAATTGACATCGGTTGGTTGGAAACCTTTTGTCGCATTCAGCTCAGGGGTTGCGGTAAACGTGGTTTTAGGATACATTCTGTCCATTCTTCTCTTGGGCTCTTACTGGGCAAATCTGTAATACTTATGAAAGAAAGGGCTTGTGGAAAGTGCGCCTCTGCACAGGCCCTCTTTCCTTAAGGTAAACATGAATGTGGCGGAGGAAGTGAGGATGAAGAAGAATCAATGGACTTGCAAGCAAAAAATTTGCTTTATTTTTGAGATTTTTCCTCGTCATGCAATGCCTTTAAAAAAGTTGCGCCATATTCGCCAAATGAATTCCCGCTCCGTCAGAGAACTCCATGCTTTTTTATCGGCTCATTTGGAGAAGATCGCCAGCATGATGGATCTTTTGCAGGAAGCACACGATCATTGGATTGTTTATGGCAAAAAGGACAAAATTATAATGGAAACAGATACGTATGATTTTAACGAAGCGCTTGATGTTTTGTCCAGCCACGGTTTCAACAAGGATGATTATATATTAAGAGTGGAATATGAACGGAAATGGGGAATGCTTTAATCCTTTTGACTTCTTTGCTATTTCTCTGATTCCTGCTCCATTTTAGCAGCAAGCAGATTTTAAAATGGCATTTACATGTTTGGCCAGAAAAAAAGCGGAAAACGTTGCACGTCAGCGCCTTCCTGCATGAATAAGTTTAGAAAAGCGAAAGCCAATAAAACGATGAAAAAAGGAAAGTTTATTGGAGCAGCTGGAAGAAATATATCGTCCATATGATACGAGCCATAATTTTATATGCCCTGGCCGTTTTTAAGCCGTTTAAAACAATAAATCCCTGTCATTGGCAGGGATTTTTGTGTTGAATATAAACACCAACTATCATCTTCAAACCATCATTAAAAAGATCGTCAACGGTTCGGCCTGAAGAAAAATATTCTTCTATGCTTTGAACCATCAACGGATGTTCCCTTTTAAACTGTTCGAAATCAAATTCTTTAATTTCCTCAGGTGAAGGTAGAGTGGTTTGCTCCTCGATCACATACCCGAAAGTGTAATGGGTCGCTGCCAGAATGATCAAGCGGGCTTCCCGAAGGCTGATGCCGGCACTATGAAGTGATTGGATAGCCACTTCGGATATTTTAGCCATCGTCAATGATAAATGGGCACCCGCGACAACGCGACCGCCATCGGTATATGAGAGCATGGCTTTACGCAAACGGTTAAGAGTGCGGATCAACCAATCTTGCCAAGGCTCACCATCACCTCGCGGCTGTAAGTCCGCAAATTCCGTCTGCAAAATCGCTTCGGCCATTTCGTTAACCAAAGCGGCTTTATTGTTAAAATGCCAATATAAAGCCGGAGCTTGAACTCCCAGCCTTTTCGCCAGTTTTCGCAGTGTTACGCCCTCAAGGCCACTTTCATTGAGCAATTGCAGAGCTTCTTCTATAATTTGTTCCTTTCTTAATGCCATTGTATTTCTCTCCTCGGACAGTTTGTCCAAAACCGAAGAGTATGAGAACAGTGCCATGTTTAAAACAGAAAATCTTAACTTGCTTTTAACTAAAGAAGATGTTATTTCGAGTAACCACTATTTTAGCGAAATAAAAACATCTCGAAAAGGAATGGGAGTTGAAATAATATTAGTGGTTCCAGATGTGCAAAGTTATTATCAACGTGATTATCAAGGACAAGCGTAACGGCACAGCAACTGTGCTAAGAAAAAAGCAAGGCATTCCAATTGATATTTATACCCATTACCGGTATAATGTATATAGAATGATCGAATGAGGTGAAAAGCATGAATCACTCGGAAGAGCATCATCCTAATCCTAAAATGGTACCGCGCACGGAAGAAGAAATTGCGAACATTGTCAGGCGTTTAAAGCGCATCGAAGGGCAAGTGCGCGGGGTGCAAAAAATGGTGGAGGATAACCGGTATTGTATTGATATTTTAATCCAGATTTCCGCGATTGAAGCGGCACTGCATAAAGTCGGATTGCATTTGCTGGAACGGCACGTTCGTCATTGCGTCGCCAAAGCGATCCGCGAAGGCAACGGCGATGAATCGATACAGGAATTAATGACCGTCATCAACCAATTTTCGAAATAGGGAGGGAAGCGCGATGGGCGAGAAAAAGCATGTGACGCTGCATATTACTGGCATGACATGTGCCGCCTGCTCAAGCCGCATTGAGAAAGTGCTCAATAAGATGGACGGAGTCGAAGCAAACGTTAATTTAGCGATGGAAAAAGCGACGATCGAATATGATCCGGCGAAGCAAAGCGTCCGCGATATTCAAGAGAAAATCGAAAAGCTCGGATACGGTGTTGCAACGGAAAAGGTCATGCTCGATATCGAAGGAATGACGTGCGCTGCTTGTGCGGCGCGCATTGAAAAAGGCTTGCAGCGCATGGAAGGAGTGGAACGCGCTACGGTCAATTTAGCCACAAACAGCGCGGTTGTCGAATATAAGGAAGGCATCATATCCGTTGAGGCGATTTTAGAGAAAATCAAAAAGCTTGGCTACAAAGGACAAGTGCGGAAGGAAGAAGAAAGCACAGGAGTTAAAGAAGAACAGCTGAAGCAAAAACAGCGGCAGCTTATGATTTCCATTGTTTTATCGCTTCCGCTTCTTTATACGATGATCGCGCATCTGCCATTTGACCTTGGTTTGCCGATGCCTGATTGGCTGATGAATCCATGGGTACAGCTTCTGTTCGCGACACCTGTGCAGTTTTATATCGGCGGTCCTTTCTATGTTGGCGCGTATCGCGCGTTAAGAAATAAAAGCGCGAACATGGACGTCCTTGTCGCACTCGGCACTTCCGCCGCCTATTTTTACAGCTTGGCGGAAGCGGTCAAAACGATTGGCAATGCGCACTATATGCCAAACTTATATTTTGAAACAAGCGCGGTGCTCATCACGCTCGTGCTTGTCGGAAAATATTTTGAGGCGCGTGCGAAAGGGCGGACGACCGAAGCGATTTCGAAACTGTTAAGCTTGCAGGCGAAAGAAGCGCTCGTCGTCCGTGACGGCAAAGAAGTCAAAGTTCCGCTCGAACAAGTGGCCGTTGGCGACACGATTATCGTCAAGCCGGGAGAAAAAATACCGGTAGACGGTATCGTGATTGCGGGCGCATCTGCTGTTGATGAGTCAATGATTACAGGAGAATCGATTCCGGTTGATAAAAAAGCAGGAGACCGCGTCATCGGCGCGACGATCAACACGACAGGCACTCTGACGATTCGGGCGGAAAAGGTCGGAAAAGATACGGCTTTGGCGAATATCGTGAAAATCGTTGAAGAAGCGCAAGGCTCCAAAGCGCCGATTCAGCGGCTGGCCGATGTCATCTCAGGAATTTTCGTTCCAATCGTCGTTGGCATCGCCGTGCTGGCGTTTGTTGTCTGGTACTTTTTTGTCGCGCCAGGCGATTTGCCGAAAGCGTTGGAAGTCGGCATCGCTGTGCTTGTCATCGCATGCCCGTGTGCACTCGGGCTTGCCACGCCGACATCCATCATGGTCGGTACGGGAAAAGGAGCGGAACATGGCATTCTCTTTAAAGGAGGTGAATATCTAGAAGAAACGCATAAAATCAACGCGGTGCTGTTGGATAAAACCGGAACGGTGACAAAAGGAAAACCGGAAGTAACAGATGTCATTGAGTTTCAAGAAGGAATGCTTGATTATGCCGTGTCGGCGGAAAGCGGCTCTGAGCATCCGCTTGCGCAGGCGGTTGTCGAATATGGAAAACGACAACAAATTCCGGTAAAGCCGTTGGAGCGCTTTACGGCGCTTGCGGGCCACGGCATTGAAGCGACAGTCGCTGGAAAACGTGTTCTTGTCGGAACGAGAAAACTAATGAAAGAAAACAATGTCGACATGTCGCAACATGAAGCGAAGATGGTACAATTAGAAACAGAAGGAAAAACAGCGATGCTTGTCGCCATCGATGGAGAGCTTGCCGGAATCATCGCCGTTGCTGATACGATCAAAGAAAACGCGAAAGAAGCGCTCCGTGCATTAAAACAAATGGGAATTGACGTCTACATGGTCACAGGCGACAATGCACGGACGGCGAAAGCGATCGCCGAACAAGCGGGAATCGACCATGTATACGCTGAGGTGCTTCCGGAAGACAAAGCAAGCATCGTCGAAACGCTGCAGCGGGAAGGCAAACGAGTGGCGATGGTCGGCGATGGCATTAATGACGCTCCGGCGCTAGCGAAAGCCGATATCGGCATGGCGATCGGCACAGGAACCGATGTCGCCATCGAAACGGCCGATGTCACATTAGTCGGCGGCGATTTGGCGCATATTCCGAAAGCGGTCGAATTAAGCCGCAAAACAATGACAAACATTCGGCAAAACTTGTTTTGGGCGCTGTTTTACAATACGATTGGCATTCCGGTTGCCGCCGCGGGGCTGTTGGAGCCGTGGATTGCCGGAGCGGCGATGGCGTTCAGCTCCGTATCGGTAGTGACAAACGCGCTTCGCCTAAAACGCGTGAAACTATAAAAATAAGGAGGAATCCATTATGACAACGACATTACAAGTGCAAGGAATGACATGCAACCATTGCAAAATGGCGGTTACGAATGCGCTTCAAGAGCTAGAAGGAGTCAACCGCGTCGAAGTGCATCTTGGTAAAGGCACGGTCGATGTTGATTATGATGAAACGAAAGTCAGCTTGGACCAATTGAAAGAAGCCATTGAAGAACAAGGGTATGATGTAAAGTAAGCGAGAGCCTCCCTTTTTCTTAAGGGAGGTCTTTATTTTTTCTTGAAAGCATAGCAAAATAAGCGGAATGCATGTAAAAGGGGGGACAATATCTTTTGCAAAAATGTGCAGGGGTTGTCGCCGAACTTCATGGACTTGATTGGTACGCCGTTGGTATATGTTTGAAGAACCCTGCATCTGTAGGTGAAAGTGGCTTGCTGTAGATTTTCTTGTGCGCAATCGCGTTGTCCATCAATAATATAAGGGATAATAGTACTAATTTTTTACAACCTGTAGACATATAAAAATAATGACTAAACGCATTTACTAGTCTTAAAGTCCTTCAATTAAAAAGGAAAGGAATCCACCTTTCCTCTCTTTTTATGGGTATAATTCCATGATATAGTAAATTTGGTTACCTACTAAAAGTAGGAGTTTTATGAATGTAGGAGGACCGTTGTATGACCCTTGCTTACTATTACTCTTTATTGCGCAAGAAGGAAGAAGAATTACAGCGTGTTTACCATTGTGAAGCAAAGTTGTTGAATTCACAGGCGGAGTTCCAGGCTTATCAGCGTTTTGTAATGGAACCTGAACTATCGTCTAACACGTGGGATGGAAAGAAGGCGGAAAAATTTCAGCAAATAAGACATGAAGATATGTTGGAATCCTATCAAGATATGATGGAACAGCAATTTTCCGTGGTTTTCGATCAGCTTTCAGCGAAAGCGAATGACATCAAGGAAGAAATTAATTTGATTAGACAAATGATTGCGCAACTAGAAGCACAGCAAGCAGAGCAGTAGGAGGCAATGAATTATTGATGCTTTAATGTTTGTTGAAAGCGATGAAGCGGATTGAAAAAGAGGGGGGAGTTGTGAGTGAATGGCGAAATCCATATACAATTTGCACAGGTAGAAAAAAAGCTTCGTCAACTGCAAAACACCACGGAAGCGTTAACTATTTCCTATCTTTCGTCTATAGCCGGAGGAAATGAGCTAGATGTTGTGAGGAAATTGGATGAACTTAATGGCGAATTACGTCATCTTTTAGAAAGATATAAAACGCTTCTGCTTTCTAATATACAATCCACCTTTCTTTCATTCTCTTGATGCCATGAAGGAAACGGACCAAGCGATAAGTTCTTCTATTATCGGAAAGAGCCAAGGGGGAGAGAGATAAGTGAGAGTCTTAGATGTTTCTGATTTAGAAAATGGCGTCAAGGAATTAAAAGCCATATTAAAAGTACAAAAGGAACAAATAAATAACATTAAAGATGATATGCAATCATTTACACATTCCGAGTCTTTTTACGCTGGTGAAGGTGCCAAGGCTATTCGCTTTTTTTATAACGAGTGCCACGTTCCGTTTTTACGGTTTCTCGAAAATTTCATCGATAACTATCAAAGATTTCTCGTCAACTTAGGAAAATCACTGGATGATTTAGAACCGGCAAATAACGGATTTATTCGCGAAAGCTTTTTGGAATATGAGATTGCTTCAGCATTACAGCGAATGAAAAACACCGTCAAGGACTTAGTCGACGAGGCCAATGGTTATATGAATGAAGTAAACGATATCGTTTACTTGACAAGATTAGACGATCAGCGTTTTATGCACGGATTAAAAAAAGCGGAAGATTATGCGGCAGAAACAGTGGAAGATTTGCGGAAGTTTGATTCTGAACAGACGAAAGAAATCAGCAGTTTGGAAGCTGATCTTCAAATCATGAAAAATTATATTGCGCTTATCGAGTCGATGTTTTGCCAGGAAGATTTTTCGGTTTTATCGTTTAACCTGGGGAAGCTAAACAATCATCCAGATTATAGAACGCTGACGGTTAAATTGCGAAAGGATGAAATGAAGGAAAGGGTATATCCTTTCACTGATTTTTTCGCCACAATAAACGAAAAATTAAGTACAGGAGATAATATCATTATTGGCACAAGGCTTGTGGCGTTTCTCGCTTCCATGCAAGTAGCGAAAGGTTTGCAAATAAAATATATTCGTCAAGCACCGACCTTATGGCAAAAAATAAAAGGCGACTATCGATTCGCGGTGAAAGCTCCCCCTTCATGGACAAGCGAAACAAAACACGAATCGCCCCTAGCTAAATTCATTATCAAAGTGATGAGAAAAGAACCTGTTAGTTGGTATGAAAAAATATTGCATAAAATTTTTTCTAGTTACCGGAGTCCATCAGACTTTATTAAACATATGGCAGGATACCCTAAAAATATTGAAGGCTTATTAACCGGGGAAGAGTTCAGAAATGCATTGATAGACCGGGTATCGGCAGGGGTTAAAGAAACAACTGAAGCTGCAACGAAAGCGAAGGGAATGCACAAAACAGCTAAGCATATACCTGGAGTTGGGACTCTCATTACTATTAATGCCAATATAACAGAGTATGTAAGTCCGGAAAATCAAAATAAAAGTTCGGCAGAACGGATTGGCCGTGTTTTAACTGGAATTGCAGTAGATACATTTGCTATAAACGTAGGCACAAGAGTGGGGATCATGATCGGCAGTTTAGGAGGACCGCCGGGGATGATTATAGGCGGGGCGGCCGGAGCGTTTGTAGGCGGAACCGTTAGTTCGCTGTTTGGCGATAAAATAAAGGACGCTGGAGGAAAAGTATTTGATGAGGCGGTCGATGCGATTAAAAAGGTTGATGACAAGGCGGTGGATGCAATTAAAAAGGCAGAAATACCGGCATCAATAAAAAAGTGGTTTAGCTAGCTATGTTTTAAGGAGGCATATAAATTGATGACATCAGACCTATGGTTTCTATTATCAGATCCATATACATGGATTACTCTTCTTGATTATACGTTAGGGGCGATATTCGTATCACAATGGGGGGTAGCTATAGCAGTTTTTTTTGGTGCTAATTTAGTGGTATATTACTATGACTTAGGCTATGAAAAACATCCGGAAGCGCTATGGGAGAAGATACTTAATCTAATATACAATTTGTATTTATGGTTTCCGGTTTATCTGTATAAGAGAGTATCTCCTTATCCGTTTTTGATTCGGAAATTGTTATATGCTGTTTTTACGGTTATTGGGGCAGCGGTATACGGAATTATATGGCTGTTGCTGCGCAACCTATTGAAATTGCTGTTGTTGGGGCATCTATAATGGACAGGCTAGGTTTTGGAGCTGGCAGCAATTTTAAGAAAGCAAGATACATAGAAAGTCAAAAGTAGAATGGAAAAAGGAAAGAGAGGGAGCTGGATGGAGTTTGTCATGACGTGCACAACGGCAGAATTGATGCTGTTGGTGGGGGTATGTGATTATCCCGGTGTTGCCAAAGGATAGGAGCAGCAATGTTTGAAAAAAGTGGTTTAGCTAGCCATGGTTTAGGGAGGCATATAAACTTTATGGCGTCAGACCTGTGGTTTCTATTATCTGATCCATACACATGGATTACTCTGCTTGATTATACATTAGGGGCGATTTTTATATTACAGTTTAGCACTGCTGCCGCTGTCTTTTTAGGTGCTAATTTGGTGGTATATTCCTATGACTTAGCCTATGCACAACATCCGGAAGCGATGTGGGAGAAAATAATCATTCTAATACTTAACTTGTGTTTTTGGTTTCCTGTTTATCTGTATAAGAAAGTGTCCCCTTTTCCGTTTTTGATTCGGAAATTGCTGTATGCGGTTTTTACGGTTGTGGGGGCAGCGGTATATGGAATTATATGGATGGCTCTGCACTATTTATTAAAATTGCTGTTGTTGGGGCATCTATAATGGACAGGCCAGGTTTTGGAGCTGGAAGCAATTGTAAGAAAACGAGATACATAGAAAGTCAAAAGTAGAATGGAAAAAGGAAAGAGAGGGAGCAGGATGGAGTTTGTCATGACGTGTACAACGGCGGAATTGATGCTGTTGGTGGGGGTATGTGATTATCCCGGTGTTGCCAAAGGATAGGAGCAGCAACGTTTGAAAAAAGTGGTTTAGCTAGCCATGGTTTAGGGAGGCATATATTGATGACGTCAGATTTAAGGTTTCTATTGTCCGATCTAAGGTTTCTATTATCGGAACCACATACATGGATTACTCTTCTCGATTATACATTGGGGTTTATTTTCATATCGCAGTTTAGCACTGCTGTTGCTGTCTTTTTAGGTGCTAATTTAATTGTATATTATTATGACTTAGGCTATGAAAAACATCCGGAAGCGCTGTGGGAAAGAATATTCAATCTAATAATTAACTTGTTTTTTTGGTTTCCTGTTTATCTGTATAAAAGAGTGTCTCCTTTTCCGTTTTTGATTCGGAAATTGCTGTATGCGGTTTTTACGGTTGTGGGGGCAGCGGTATACGGCGTTATATGGCTAGTGCTGCGCAATCTATTGAAATTGCTGTTATTGGGGCACATATAACCGATGGAGCAAAGTTTTCAAGTTGGCAATCAGCAATTTTAGAGAAAACGGATATAAAGAGGAAAGAGAGGGAGCTGGATGGAGTTTGTTATGACGTGCACAACAGAAGAATTGATGCTGTTGGTGGGGGTATGTGATTATCCTGGTGTTGCCAAAGGATAGGAGCAGCAGTGTTTGGAAAAAAGTGGTTTAGCTAGCCATGGTTTAGGGAGGCATATCAACCTTTATGGCGTCAGACCTATGGTTTCTATTATCAGATCCATATACAAGGATTACTCTTCTTGATTATACGTTAGGGGCGATATTCTTATCACAGTTGGGTGTGTCTATAGCTGTTTTTTTAGGTGCTAATTTAGTGGTATATTACTATGACTTAGGTCATTCCAAAAATCCAGAAGCGCTGTGGGAAAAGGTATTCAATCTATTAGATTACTTGTTTTTATGGTTTCCTGTCTATCTGTATAAAAGAGTGTCTTCTTTTCCATTTTTGATTCGGAAATTGCTGTATGCGGTTTTTACGGTTGTGGGAGCAGCGGTATATGGAATTATATGGATAGCTCTGCACTATTTATTAAAATTGCTGTTGTTGAGGCATCTATAATGGACAGGTCAGGTTTTTGGGATGGAAGTAATTGTAAGAAAGTGAGATACATAGAAAGTCAAAAGTAGAATGGAAAAAGGAAAGAGAGGGAGCAGGATGGAGCTTGTCATGACGTGTACAACGGCAGAATTGATGCTGTTGGTGGGGGTATGTGATTATCCTAGCGTTGCTAAAGGGATAGGAGCAGCAACGTTTGGAAAAAGGAGCGAAAAAGAATGGAAAGCAATTTTGGAGACAGCGGAGCATCAACTTATTTTAAAGGGGATTATCGATGATGAAAAAGCTGAGCGTGGCGAAGAACCAATATCCGATGAAATGAAAACATTTATCAATCGTTATGTGCAGTCAAAATGGATCATAAGAGGGACAGACATGCCGCGCAAAAGGGCGCTAATGTTCCATCATTACGAAGGAGACAACTGGCTGGCGCATATTATATATAAAGATATTATTCATGAGTTTTATTACGTAACATTTGACGAAATTTTAGATCAAATTCGTGAGTATTATTCATTTTCATCAGGAGATTCTGTGCCGGCAGAACAATTTTTTCTGACCGAGAAAGCGTTCGACTGGCTGAACGAACCGAAAAAAGTAGACAAAGTTAAGAAGAAAAGTGAATTTACGGACGAGGAAAAAAGAAGCTTCGAACATTTCCTTGAGGATCTTGAAGCGAAAAACCGGTATTTATACAATCTCACTACCTTTCATTTCCCTAATGGAACGGATAATCTCTCGCCCGATCTCTATATGGAGAATATGCTTTATCATATGAGAGATCTTTTCTTTTTTCTTCCATCTCAAAACGGAGTGTGGCTTGTCGAGTATACGCCGCATCCGAAAACACCGGTCCGTATTTATTTAGTGACGGTAAAGGAATGGATAGAGCGAGTAGCCCGCTTTAAAGAAGTTATTGAAGTGTAACAGAAAATAGCGTGGTCCTTAGAGGAATTTGCAATGGATGCGGATTCATATTTGCCGCTGCTATAGGGCAGGCGTTTCTCCAGTAAGCTTGGCTCCATCAAGCCCGTTCTTCAAAATTTAATAATAATGACTTTCAAGGAATGGATGCAGTCAGAAAGACAGAAATCCCGGCATCCATAAAAAAGTGGTTTAGCTAGCTATGGTTTAAGGAGGCATATAAATTGATGATGTCAGACCTATGGTTTCTATTATCTGATCCATACACATGGATTACTCTGCTTGATTATACGTTAGGGGCGATATTCGTATCACAGTGGGGGGTAGCTATAGCAGTTTTTTTGGTGCTAATTTAGTGGTGTATTACTATGACTTAGGCTATGAAAAACATCCAGAAGCACTGTGGGAAAGAATATCCAATGTAATAATTAATTTATTTTTTTGGTTTCCTGTTTATCTATATAAAAGAGTATCCCCTTTTCCGTTTTTGATTCGGAAATTGCTGTATGCTGTTTTTACGGTTATTGGGGCAGCGGTATATGGAATTATATGGCTAGTGCTGCGCAATCTATTGAAATTGCTGTTATTGGGGCACATATAATCGACAGAGCAAAGTGGCAGTCAGCAATTTCAGAGAAGACAAGCTACATGGAAAATTGTAAGTAGAAATGGAAAAAGAGAAGTTTTATCGCTTGTCTGGCAGCGCCGTTATGTCATTGAAAGAAAATAAAATTAGCTAAGCTAAAAATAATTCCCATGATGAAATGAGGCAGTGACAGGAAAGCGCTCCATTAAATTACCATTTACGAAAATGTCATTATTCATTCCGTTGGAGAAGCCCTATAAACGCATTGGTTAGATAAAAAATGGATCTGTCTTAATTGTCAAATAAAGTTGTATCCGTCACGGAATCACGGCAAGAAGCGTCATGTTCTCATTTCTGTTGCTAATTATGATTGTTTTTACCATCCTTTTGTGGGGGATCATTTATTTGTGCTTTTAGCAAACACTATGGAGCTATTGCTGTTTTTTATATTTTTGTTGATCCAAAAGCTCCGCTTTGGCGGCAATGATAGAAAAGATAAATGGCTATTTCCGCTTGATTTATTGTTAAGAAGGCCGTCATTCCGGCCTTTTTTTGTTGCCAAGGCGCATGCATCATAACAGCTCGACAGATAGGGATTGAGAAGACATGTGACAGAAGCTATGAGCATATAATTTAGTAAATAGTAATCATTACGTTTTAATGCTTCGCATGAATGGAATGTAAAGGAGGGACGGGGATGTATCGTCGGTTTTCTTCTACGTTAATTGATATAACCGGGATTGTTGTGACCGCGATTGCTGCTTATTTTATGCTGGCCAGTCAGTTTATAGGGGTAGCGTGGTCGAGGAAACTTCCAGATTCCTTTCAGCAATTTAGTACGATTTTTTTAAGCATTATCATTGAAGCGATTCCGTTTGTGCTGATTGGTGTTATCATTGCCGGATGTATCCAAATTTTTGTTACAGAAGGACAAATCCGGCGCTGGATTCCGAAAAATCGTTTTCTCGCCGTCATAATGGGGTGTGTCGTTGGAGCTTTTTTTCCTGCGTGTGAATGCGGAATTGTGCCGATTGTGCGAAGACTGGTAGCAAAAGGAGTGCCGCTACATGCCGCGGTCGGCTTTCTGTTGACGGGGCCGCTGATAAATCCGATCGTCATTTTGTCCACGTATATGGCGTTTGGAAATGATGGCACCATCGCGGCATTGCGAATGGGGATTGGCTTTGTCGATGCTTTGATCATTGCCTTGGCTATAAGTTTCTTATTTCCGTCTAATCAGCTGAAAGCGGCCGCTGTGCCGGATGTACGGGAACATGTTAAACGTGCGTCATTGTTTCAGCAATTGGAGGAAGTGCTCAAACATTCGATTGATGAGTTTTTTGATATGGGAAAGTATTTAATTATTGGCGCTTGTATTGCCGCGTTGATGCAAACATATGTACATACTAAATCTTTATCCCTTTTTGGTGATGGCGATTTCGGAAAGACCATCGTCATGATGGGACTGGCCTATTTCTTATCATTATGTTCGGAAGCGGACGCGTTTATCGCGGCTTCATTGAAAGGGTTGTTTCCAATTTCTTCTATACTCGCGTTTTTAGTTTACGGACCGATGATTGACTTGAAAAATACGATTATGCTGTTGAGTGGATTTCGGGCTAAGTTTGTGCTCGTTTTGTTTGTTTTTATTACTTTCGTTGTGTTCGTAAGCGTGCATCTAACGAAGATGATGCAAGGGGGTGGAATGTGATGCGCTTTCATTTTCAGCAGTTTTTGCGGGCGATTATTTTAGCGGGTTTTTCGCTTTTTTTCATTCGCCTGCACGTTACAGATGAAATAACGAAATATGTGAATCCTAAATATGTCATGATGAGCCAAATTGCTGCTGGGATATTTGTGCTGCTGTTACTCATTCAGATTTTCCGCATATGGGAACCAGACGGTCATCCGCATTGTCATGCCGGATGTGGGCACGATCATCATTCGCATGTTGGAGTGGGAAAACGGGTTAGTTTTTTCATTATCCTCTTTCCGCTGTTGGTTGGATTCGCTTTTCCGCCAGCTGTGCTCAATGCTTCCCTGGCCGAGAAAAAAGGAACCGTTCTTCCTCCAGCCCGTGCAAGCCAGCAACAAGACTCTTTATCGGCCATCGATCATCAAAAGGCTTTGCCTAACGATAACTATCTTTCCCAAGCGGAGTACAAGCAAAAAATGGAGAGGCTAAAAAACCAAACGGTCATCGTGATGAACGAAGAGGTGTTTGCTCCTTATTATGAGGAGATGCAAAATCATCCGGAAAGCTACCGCGGAAAGAAAATCAAAGTAAGCGGGTTTGTATACAAAGAAGCGGGATTGAGTTCTCATCAACTTGTAATCTCGAGGTTTCTCATAACTCATTGCCTTGCAGATGCCAGCGTGATAGGATTTTTAACCGAATTTGAAAAGGCAAGCCAATATCAGCCAGATACATGGATGGAAATAGAAGGAACTTTACAGATTACCACATACAACGGAGTGGAGGTCCCGGTCATCAAAGCAGATAAATGGAAGGTCATCCCCCAACCTTCACAGCCTTATATTTATCCGGTATTAATCAAAATTTTATAAGGATAGTGGCTCCTTTCATCAGCTGCCTTCGGCGTTTTTTGCCTATGATAAATAACGCATTTGCATGTGAAGAGAGAAACAAGCGGTAAAAATGAATTGATTCAATAACGCTTTTTCTCTCTTTTTTTGTTTGTCTTATAATTATTGGAAAAGTTCATTGAATAGTGAAACTCATTCTTGTAATATTCGTACTAGTAGTTGTATTAGACTTGGAAAGGAAGGAAATATCGTGAATCGATTGGAGTATCGGCTATGGCTTGGCGGGGAAAATTACCGGTTGCTTTATTTTTATGAATCGATCGACTTGCCGCAAATCATTACCCGGCGCGAATGCGAATTTTTTGTCAAAGAGGGAGTGACGTACCGGCAAGTTTCCTCGGCGCTGGAACACGATACGTTTGTTATTTACGTCGAGGAATATGAGAGAGGGCGGAAAGAAGCAGAAGTGGAAAGCAACAGTTTACGGCTGGAAGTTCGTGAGCTTGATGCGGAGAACAAGCACCCCGTGATCGCAGCGCTGGAGCTTTCTTCCCATCTCGATGTGATGACGTATATAGGGAGTTCATTTACATATTTTCATAGAAAAGAATGGCTTCGCGATAGTGCGGAAATTGACGAGGACCGAAAAGTGTATGTTCTTTATGTGACGCCAACAGGATTTGTTATGGAAGAAGGAGAGAATAACCGATGAATAAGACGAAGAAGATGATGGTTGGCGTGCTGTCGACGTTGATGGCCGCTTCGCTTGCCGCCTGCAGTGATGAAAGTTTGCCGCCAAAACCGAAGGATCAGGATTGTGACGATTGGGAATGGGATTCGACGACGGGGACATATGTTTGTGATGATGAGGACAGTTCTTATCACCGCCATTATTACTATGGAGGACATTATTACCCGTCTAAACGTAAGCTGCAGCGTTCCGCGGCGTATAAAAGCTACCAACAGAGCACGGAATTTAAGGCAAAGGCGAAATCCGGAATCGGTTCAGGAACGAAAGGCAGCTTTTTTGGAGGATGACGATGTATTCCGTTGAACGACACCGCCAGCGCCGCGCCCGGTTTTACGGGGCAATCCCTGATTTTTGGGCTGACTTATACGGTGCAGAATATGCGTTGTTCGATTACGTTATGTTAACAGAAAAGGAAGCGGAGCAAATACGAACGGCAACAAACCGCATTGGCTATTTGTTTCGGAAAACTGCAGGCTTGTTGCGGCGGCTGCCCGATGAGACACTTCGATTGTTAGGGTTTCATCCAGATACGCTTCCGTTTTTGCGCATTCCCGCGCTTCCGGCGGAAACCGTGATCGCTCGGGCTGATCTTGTGCATGTTGGTGAAACGTTTAAGCTGATCGAATTGAACGCGGATACACCGACATTTATTCGCGAAACATTTGATATCAATGAGCGTGTTGCTTCCTTTTTTCATTTACGTTCGCCGAACAAAGGAGAAGTGCATGATGTCGCCGAAGCCATTCTGCATGCCATTTGGCAGTCATACCGTTTATTGCGTCGCGATGGAGAGCCGTATGTCGTATTTACTTCCCATGAAGATCATATGGAAGACCGCGAGACGGTCCGTTATTTGCAGCGCATCAGCGGAATAAAAGCGGCTTATGTGCCGCTTCATGAGCTCTATGTTGTGGCCGAGGATGTCTGGTTGCATGGCGGCGGCATGTTGCGGCGCGGATTATATGATGGGGAAGGAAGGCGGATCGATGTGCTATACCGGCAAACATATCCGCTTGAACATTTAGTCGAAGATCGCTCTCCAGACGGAACGAAAGTAGGAGTGCAGCTGCTGGGACTGTGGAAGGAGCGGGAAGTCGCCCTCATCAATCCGCCATCCGCGTTTTTGCTTCAGTCGAAAGCGGTACAGGCGCTTATTTGGGGGCTGTATGAAGAAGGAAATCCGTTTTTCACAGAAGAGGAGCGTCAATGGATTTCCGAGCATTTTCTGCCGACTTATTTAGATGAAGAGTATTTTCTTGATCAGCAATTAATGTATGTGCAAAAACCAGCATTCGGGCGCGAAGGCGACACGGTCGTCATCAAAAGCGGAAAAGGTGAGCCGATGGTTGCCGATATCCAGCAAACATATAAGGACGAAACGCCTGTGTACCAACAATACATGCCGCTTCCCGAAACGGTGGTCAAAACCATCAACGGCTATGAAACGGTGAGGTTATTGCATACGTGTTTTTTAATTAACGGCAAAGCAATGGGAATCGGCCTGCGCGCGGGGGGAATGATTACAAATAACTTGTCTTATTATTTACCTGTAATGATGAAAGGATGAAGAAAATGACGTATGTGATGAATTTTCTGTTTTACACCGTGTTAGGACTTGTGCTGATGGGGGTCGGAATCGGCCTGTTCAGCTTAACGACGAAATTTTCCGAGCGCGAATTAATCCGCCAAGGCAATATGGCCGTGGCACTGAAATTGTGGGGCAAAGCGTTAGGATTGGCGATTGTCATTTACGCTGCCTGGAGCAACAGCGTCAGTTTGCCTGATGCTCTTCTATGGGGCGTCATTGGCATTATCACGCAAATTCTCGTGTATTTTGCGCTTGAATACATTTTCACGCCGAAAACCAACTTGGCCAAAAAAGTTGAGGAAGGCAATCTCGCGGTCGGGTTTAGCTTATTTGCCATTTCGATTATTGTCGGCTTGATTGTCGCCGGAAGCATGTCATATTAAATTGGAACCGTTACGTTCGTTTCGGGCTTTTTTTGCCAATGTTTATCTAAATTTTGTGTTCATGATAGGACAGAAAGGAAATAATAGCATTACTGTTCGAAAAATTTGGGATAGCTGGTTGTCGATTTTTTGAACCTATATTTTAGAGAAAGTGGCGGAGCGAAAAAGCAAAATAAGATAGCGGGGAGAAAATAAAAGCAAAAGGGACCAGGATTTTGCATTGGTCCCTTTACGTTCCTTGCAGTTCTGTCTGTTTGTGATCATCGCTTAGTTTTTGCTTCATAAGCAATGGATATAGGATTAATCCGGCCACAAATAGACCGATGCCTAAGAAAAATGTATGCCAATCTGCCGTTCCCGTTTTGATGACCCAAACCGAGTACGCTAGCGCCACTGTTGTGATGATGCCGTCCCGGATGCGAATGCGTTTTGCGTTTTCATACGTTTCTCCCGTTATAATTAATTTCAGCTGATACAATGCTGAGACAAGATACGGAACTAAGTAGGCGAGCGTTGCGACGACAATCGCGAAATTATATGCTTCGTTCACTGTTCCCGATATGGTCGAAAAAAGAAAAATTTGCGTCATGAAATTGGTAATAAACAAAGAACGGACAGGGCTGCCGTTTCGGTTCGTTTTCGCAAAGAAAACGGGAAACAGTCCTTCTTTTGCTGCTTGATAAGGAACTTCCGAACTGACGACAATCCAGCCGATTGTCGAGCCGAACAAGGAAATAAGCGCTAAAATCGCCATGATATAGGCCCCGTTGCTGCCGATCACTGCGTGCAGCGCGTCCACGAGCGGCTTTTGCGATTGCTGCAGCTGTTCTTGTGAAAGAGCCCCCATTGTTAACAATGTGATCCCTATGTAAATAAGCACCGAAATAACTAATCCAAGCAATGTCGCGATTTTCACATCTTTTTGCGATTTCGCGCGGTTTGACAGCATAACAGCCGATTCAATGCCGATAAATGCCCACAGCATCGTAATTGCCGCCCCGTTGATTTGGCTTGGAACGGATACCGCTTGTCCCTTTTCATCCATGAATGTAAATCCGCTGCCAAGATTCGCGGCGTTAAACACTGAGACGGTAACAATAATATAAAGAAGAAAGCCGATGACTTTCGCTCCCGTTGCCAAAATATTAATGCTTCCCGCGCGTTGAAAATCGCGGGCGAGAATCCATTGGATTCCCCATAATACAATCGTGCAAACCGCAAACGTGAGCGCTTTTCCTGTTTCTAATTGAAATGTTCCGATGGCAATGAGAACGCGGTCGCTTTGCATAATCGGGAAAAAAGTGCTTAAATAGCCGGCAAAAGAAATAATGACAGACGCGGTCGCCGCCCAGTTTGCCGCCCAATATCCCCATGCCATGCTGTAGCCTGCCATGTTTCCCGCTTTTGGCGAAGAAAACATCGCCTGCGCGTAGCTTTGCGGCCCCGCTTTCAATTCCGGCTTTCTTGTCACTAAACTGCCGAACACAAGCGCAATCATAAGCACTCCCAATCCGGTTGCCACCCAGGCAAGCGCTGATCCCATTGGGCTTGCGACTTGCGCCAGGCTTGCCGGAATCATAAATATGCCACCGCCGACCATGTTGCCGACGACAAAGGCGGTTAAAATCCATAAACCCCACTTTTTCGTTGTCATAGTAGTCCTCCTTATATGATACCATCTCTACAACTCATTTACTTTATCATCATAAATGATTATTTTAATTTGGTAAAGTGATAATATAATAAAGAGAAGGAAATAAAATAATTAATAATAATCGGCATTTTTTGTTAATTGCGATATTTTTTGAATACGAAAAATTAATATATGATAGAGAAGGAGAGTATTCCATTCAACATTCATAGATAGAAAGGAGCAATGGACATGGATAAAATAAAAGAATTTGCGCAATGGGTTATGGACGCAAAGAAAATTACTGTATTGACTGGAGCGGGAATGAGCACTGAATCGGGAATTCCGGATTTTCGCAGTGAAAACGGGATTTATGCGCAAGAGGAAAATGTCGAATATTATATTTCTGAATATTACTTTAAAAACCATCCTGTTGATTTTTGGCATAAATTTAAGCGGATTTTTTCATTGAAATTAATGGGAAATTTTTCGCCAAATCAAGGCCATCTCTTTTTGAAGTGGCTAGAAGATATAGGGAAAAAAGTGGTTATTTTGACACAAAATATTGACGGGTTGCACGAGAAAGCGGGAAGCACCAATGTTGTTGAGTTACATGGTACGTTGCAGACGGCGACATGCCCGAAATGTCAAGCAAAATATGATTTGGCGTTTGTCAATAGCCATGATGTGCCGCGGTGTGTGCGGACATTGAAGAATGGGAAAGTATGCAACGAAATTTTAAAACCGGATGTTGTCTTGTTTGGGGGAATGGTTCAACGATTTGAAGAGGCGCTGCAAGCTGCGGATGGCAGCGATTTGTTAATCGCGATGGGAACGAGCCTGGAAGTCGCTCCCGTCAATTTCATTCCTTCCTATGTCGCCGCGGAGGTTCCTCATATCCGTAAAGTCCTTGTTAATAAAACGCCGACGAAAATGAATGATGTATTTGACATCGTCCTCCATGCAGGAATCGGGGAAACAGTTGCGAAAGTGCAGCAATACATTGCAGATGCACGTTGAACATTGATTCAACTGCATCTGCTTATCTTCTTTATTTTTTAACAAAAAATGATAGTTATAAAACAAAAATATTGTATTTTTAGAAATTTTCAAATATAATAACATCGACATACCAACTGGTTGGTATCATTTCTAGTAATATGCATATGTATGAATCATAGGAAAGAATAGAACAAGTGAATTCAGTGCATGGTGATCGCGAGAAACTTGTTCAAGGACAGGTGAACTTGGGCAATGTTTATAAAAAATGAAAACGTTATCTTTGTATTGTCATTTTTTGTCAAGCAAAGATTTTATGAGGGAGGAAGAAATGAATGAGTGGGAGATTTGCAGGAAGAGTGGCGTTCGTTACTGGCGGAAGCCGCGGAATTGGAAAAGCGATTGTTGAACGTTTTGCTGAAGAAGGAGCGAAAGTGGCGTTCATCGACTTAAATGAAGAAGCGTTGCACGCAACGGCAAATGAATTAAAAGCAAAAGGCTATGAAGTATATGCAAAAGTCGCGAGCGTCACTGACCGTGAACAAGTCGAAACCGCGGTAAAAGAAATTGTCAACCAATTTGGGTCGCTCGATATTCTTGTCAATAACGCCGGCGTCATTCGCGACAACTTGCTTTTTAAAATGACGGATGATGATTGGGAAAACGTGATGGATGTCCATTTAAAAGGAGCGTTTTATTGCGCCCGCGCCGCTCAAAAATATATGGTGGAACAGCGGTACGGACGCATTATTAACATTTCTTCAACATCTGCCCTTGGCAACCGCGGTCAGGCGAACTATGCCGCGGCGAAAGCCGGAATCCAAGGGTTTACAAAAACGCTGGCGATTGAATTAGGAAAATTCGGCATCACAACGAACGCGGTGGCGCCAGGATTTATCGAAACAGATATGACAAAAGCGACGGCGGAAAGATTAGGCATTTCATTTGAAGAATTGATTCAGGCAAATGTGGCGACAATCCCGGTCGGAAGAAGCGGAAAACCGGAAGATATTGCCCACGCGGTCGCTTTCTTCGCCGATGAGAAGTCTTCGTTTATTAACGGCCAGGTGCTGTACGTGGCCGGCGGCCCAAAAAATTAAAATCGGGAGGGGAAACGGTCAGATGTTTGCCGAATATATCGGAAAATGCTCCAACAAAGTAAAAAATGTTGTCGAGCGGGGAGCGGTCAAAAAGTTTGCTGAAGCGATCGGCGATCCGCATCCAATTTATTGGGATGAAGAGACGGGAAAAATGTCACGATATAAAACAAACATCGCGCCCCCGACATTTCCAAGGGTGTTTGACTACGGCGTGATTGAAGGCTTGAAACTTCCCAGCAAAGGGCTGATTCACGGTGAACAGCGGTTTCATTATGAAAGGCCGCTTTATGTCGGCGAGGAATTATATTGCTATTCCAAAGTGGAAGATTACTATGAAAAACAAAGCAGCATGGGGAAGCTTGGATTTTTAATCATCACGAATTACGGGGAAGATCCTTCCGGAAACGTTATTTTCACGTCCACATCGACAATCATTATTACAGAAGCAGTAAGAAAGGCGATGATCGTATGACGAAAATCAGCGAATTAAAAGTAGGAGAGTTGTTACCAGAAATTAAGCTTTCGCCTGTTTCCCGTCTCGATCTCATTAAATATGCCGGTGCTTCCGGCGACTACAATCCGATTCATACGATAGACGAAGAAGCGAAAAAAGCTGGGCTGCCGGGCATTATTGCGCACGGAATGTGGACGATGGGAAATCTCGCCAAACTGTTTACGCCCTATTATGAAGAAGGGTTTATTCGCGATTATTTCGTTCGCTTTCAATCAATGGTTTTTCTCGATGATGTCATAACATTAAAGGCGACGGTCAAGGAAAAGGAAGAGAAGAAACTGCGTTTCGCTGTTTCTGCCGTCAATCAAAACGGGAAAGAAGTCGCAAAAGGAGAAGCCATCTTTTCTGTCTATTAAAATGTGAATCCCGGCAGCCAAAAACTGTTTTGGCTGCCGGGATGTTTTATAAAGCAAATAGTAAGGAACGAAAAGAAGTGCGGCCATTGCTTCCCGCGCATGGTGATCGTGAAACGAGGCGGGGCATAACGCCCGAGCCGGCGCTCATTTTCGACGCGGAAGTCATTAAAGAAACGATGCAGCGGGCTAATTTTATTTTGGTGCACTAAAATACAACTTCTCTGCCAAGAAGCATTATGACAAATTCCCCTCTAGAATGGCTTTCAGTTCTTTGAGTTGGTGTAGTTTTGCCGTATATTGGAATCCTTGGTCTGAACGAAGAAGAACATTCCTTCCTAGACCGGCTTCCCTTCCAGTTGTTTTAGTGTCTTCAATACCTACCTACTTTAAAATCATTTCTTGCGAATAACCCCCACGCTCTCGTTGTTCTGCTCAATAAAAAATGGATTATTGCAATAACAGCTAAATTTTTCACCAAATCGCTTGCACCCAGAGTTCGGTTTGGCTATATCATCAATTTCCTGTTGCTCCTTTCTTTTTTGCTTATTGTCATTAGTGGAATATGTACTTCGCAAGCACTATTCCCTTTCGCAGAGTCTAAAGACAGTCCGTGGAGAAATATTCATCATTTTTTCTCGGCAATATCCATTATATTAGTAGGAATACATCTTGGATTGCATTGGAATTTTGTATCGAATGTCAAGTAGACAATGAAAAAAGAGAGCATATTAAGCTGCGGCCTTTCCCCGGTATTCGACCGGGGAAAGGCTGTTCAGCATTTAAGCCTCGAATTAATCGATGACTGATCCGTGCCTCCGTTTGGTTAATTTTTGCTACTAAAGGTTTTCCTCTGCTTTTTTATGATGGATGAATCCAAACTCAGAATATATTCGTATGTAGTGACTGAAGCTAATTTTTAAAAAAATAACAGTATAACGTTTGACTGTACGGTTTTTTAAGAATATAATTCTAATTGATGATTCCAAAAATATATTGGGGAGTGAGTTCATTGGGAAGTTCCTCAAAATTGGTGAACTCGCAGATTTAGCTGGAGTTTCCAAACGGACAATTGATTATTACACGCAATTAGGGTTACTCGAACCTGTTCGCTCTGAAACAAATTATCGCTATTATCCCGAAGAGAGCCTTGAGCATTTGCGGTTAATCAATGCATTAAAAAAGCAGCATTTAACGCTTGAAGAAATCAAAGAATGGTTGCAGATTATCAAAAATCAGCCAGTTGCTGTGGATGAAATCGTAGATAAAATTGAGCATCTTCAAGAACAGATGAAACATATTCAAGAAGAAGTATTGGAATTAAAACCGTTGCTTAAGCAATTAAATGAACAGCAGATCAAGCTGATGACAAAGCCATTGGCCCAACAAGGCTATGCATTGTTGCACGCGTTAGCGATATTGCTTGGAGAAAATCCTTTTATTTAAATCAATAGTTAAGGAGAGATGAAAAAAGAATGTTAAAAAAGTTTTTATCAAAACTTGGGATTGGCTCTGCAAACATCAATCTTGTGCTGCATCATTCCCAAGCGCGTCTGGGCGAGACGATTAGCGGCGAATTTCTCATTGAAGGAGGAACGGTAGAACAGCATATCAACAAAATTGCTGTAGAACTCCGGTTAACATTAAAGCAAAACGGGCAAGCGCAGACAAAAACAGTGGCAACAATTCCAGTCGCTTCTGCCTTTGTCATTCAAGCTGGCGAGAAGAAAGTATTGCCTTTTACCTATGAGTTGCCAAAAACGCTTCCAGTGTCAAGACACGGTATTTATTACACGTTTGTTACCCGTCTTGATATTGCAGGTGGTGTCGATCATTTAGATGAAGATGCTGTGCAAATTCTTCCGACGTTGCCTTTAGAAAAAATTTTCGTTGCTTTTGAAAAGCTTGGTTTCCGGGAAAAGGCGACTTCAGGAACACTAAAACCGTATGGCCAAGAATTTGCATGGTTTCCAACTGAGCAATTTAAAGAGGCTGTTCAAGAAGTGGAGTTTTTTGCATTGCTTGAAGAGGAAGGAATCCGTCTGCTTCTTGAAGTGGACGTATATGCAGGAGCCTTTGGCATGCAAGAAAAAGAGTTAAAGCGGGAAATCTTTTTCCCATATGCAGAATTAAATGATGCAGACATGCTGGCTGGCAAACTTCGCGAAACGATGCAAGAAATGATCGAGCAGCCGCATCAATATGCAGCATCATCTTACATGACTCATTATTCCCATACTTCTCATTTGCATGGGCGAGGGCATAGTATGATGGGAGCGATTGGCGGCTTTGCTGCGGGGATGTTTGCGGGAATGTTAGTGGAAGAACTCGTTGGTGACGCCGTCGAAGAAGCATTAAGCTTTGATGAGGAAGCTGAAGAAGAAGGATTTTTTGACGATTTCTTTGGTGGAGAAGATGAAGAATTTTAATACTATGCCATAGTGACAAAGGGGGGAATGTCATGTTATTTCATCCGATGGATATCCTCATTTTTTTAGCATTTGGCTTGTCGCTTTGGGCACAATTTAAAGTAAAAGGGACATTTAATAAATGGGCCGAGGTCCATGCCAACTCTTCCCTTACGGGGGCTGAAGTGGCAAGAAAGATTCTCGATTCCAACGGTTTATATCATGTACCCGTTGAATTAGTGCCCGGTACATTAACAGACCATTACGATCCATTATCACGCACGGTTCGATTATCTGAACCTGTTTATTACGGACGTTCCATCGCTGCTGTATCGGTAGCCGCCCATGAGGTTGGCCATGCGATCCAGCATCAGCAATCCTACGGAGCGCTAGTTTTGCGGCACCGCATGTTTCCAGTAGTGAATTTCTCTTCTGGAATTGCTCCATTTCTATTGTTAGTCGGGTTTTTGTTGCACCAAGCTTCGCTCATTGGCCTTGGCATTATTCTCTTTTCGGCAGCCGTAGCGTTCCAATTAGTGACGCTTCCGGTAGAATTTAATGCAAGCTCTCGTGCCAAAAAATTGCTTCTTGCGGAAGGGATTATCTTTAATGATGAAGTTCGTGGCGTTAACAAAGTGTTAAACGCTGCGGCATTGACATATGTAGCTGCGGCATTAATCTCCGTTTTAGAGTTGCTCAAATTTGTTATGATTTTCTTCCAAGGGAATAATAATGAAGAATAACAATGATCAGGAGGTGGATTCTCTAGTTGTTTGCGTACAGCTAGAGAGCTTAATTGGAGATAGTTAATTTGCTGATGGTTGGCATTTTAATTGCCTTAACAGCATTCTTTGTTGCATCGGAATTTGCCATTGTTAAAGTGCGCAGTACACGTATTGACCAGCTGATCGCTGAAGGAAACCGAAACGCCCGGGCTGCAAAACGAGTCATCAGCAATTTGGACGAATATTTATCGGCGTGCCAGCTTGGCATCACCATTACCGCATTAGGGCTTGGTTGGCTTGGTGAACCAACGGTGGAGCATTTGCTCCACCCTGTATTTAAACAAATGAATTTAAATGAGTCTGTTGCGTCTTTCCTTTCTTTCGCGATTGCTTTTGCGACGATTACATTTTTGCATGTAGTTGTTGGTGAATTAGCTCCTAAGACGTTGGCGATTCAAAAAGCAGAAACCATAACGCTGTTATCTTCAAGGCCTTTGATCCTTTTCTACAAAATCATGTATCCGTTTATATGGGCCTTAAACGGCTCCGCTCGCGTCATTACCGGATTGTTTGGATTGAAACCGGCATCTGAACATGAAGTGGCCCATTCAGAGGAAGAATTGCGGCTGATTTTATCCGAAAGCTATAAGAGCGGGGAAATTAATCAGTCGGAATATAAATATGTAAACAATATTTTTGAGTTTGACAACCGGGTCGCCAAAGAAATCATGGTGCCGCGCACAGAAATTGTCGCATTCGACAAAAATGATGCAATCATGGATATTTTGGAAGTTGTGAAGCAAGAAAAATATACGCGCTATCCTGTTATAGACGGAGATAAAGACCATATCGTTGGCATGGTAAACATAAAAGAAATATTAACGGATTGTATTCAAACCCCGCAAGCGGTTGAAAAGAAATTAGGCGATTATGTCCGCCCAATCATACAAGTCATTGAATCCATCCCGATCCATGATTTGCTTGTTAAGATGCAGCGTGAACGAGTTCATATGGCAATTTTAGTTGATGAATACGGCGGAACCGCAGGGCTTGTGACGGTCGAGGATATATTAGAGGAAATTGTCGGCGAAATTCAAGATGAGTTTGATATTGACGAGGTTCCGATGATCCGTAAAGTCAATGAACACACTACTATTGTTGATGGGAAAGTATTGATTGAAGATATAAATGACTTGCTTGGAACAGACATCGATGATACGGATGTTGATACGATTGGCGGCTGGATTTTAACAGAAAAATTTGATATCCAGCAAGGCGGCGTTCTTTCCTACGGCGATTACGAATTTAAAGTATTAAAAATGGAAGGGCATCATGTCCAATTAGTGGAAATCACAAAACGCACGAAGGCTCCTTCGCTTATTGTGCAAGAAACGCCAATAGAATAGCATCTAACATAAGAGAGACGGCAGCAATAAATGGCTGCTGTTTTTTTTTAGCGAAAACTGTCCGTCTTAATCATAACAATAACAGAAAGGCGAAAAAAATGGCTCTTGCCATTCAAAAGATAACGAAGCTATTTTGTATGATTTATACAATTTATTTAAACTATGTTCTAAATAATCAATTAAAAACAAACATCAACCGTCAATAGACAAAAACAGTTAAATCGTTTATTATAAAAACAAACGAACATATGTGCCGCTGTTGAATGATCTTTATATGTATTGCGCTATGAAGGAGGAATACGAAAAAAAGCATATTATAGGCCAGCGCTGAATGGAAAATGATAATACATGTATGCCAGCATCTTGGATTCAAGGTGCAAAACCAGCATTTCAGATGGATGGCGATAACTCCTCTGCTTTTTATTCATGCAAAAAAGGAGAAAACCAACATGGAAACAACGCGCCAAAAGTACGGTCGTGTCATTTTACATGTCGACTGCAATTCATTTTTTGCAAGCTGCGAGATCGCGCGAGATCCATCGTTAAAAGAAAAAGCGGTTGTTGTAGCGGGAGACCCGAAAGAACGCAAAGGTGTTGTGTTAGCAGCAAACTATATCGCAAAACAGCGCTTTGGCATTTACACGACGATGCCGTTATGGGAAGCGAAAAAAAGATGCCCGCATCTTGTTATATTAAAGCCCGATTTTCACTTATACCGCGATACAAGCGAGAAAGTATTTCAATTTTTGAAGACGTTTACCCCTGTTTTGGAGCCTGCTTCGATTGATGAAGGATATTTGGATATCACCGATGGTTATTCATCACGCAGTTCGCCATTGGACATCGCGGAGCAAATCCAGAAAGGATTGTTAAAAACGTTGCATATTCCTGTTAGCATTGGCATTGCGCCAAATAAATTTTTGGCCAAAATGGCGAGCGATATGAAAAAACCGTTAGGCATTACTGTTCTGCGCAAGCGCGATGTGCCAAAAATACTTTGGCCACTTCCTGTTCAGCAGATGCATGGCGTTGGTGGCAAAACGGCAAAAAAATTAAATGGCATTGGCATTTTCACTATCGGTGAGTTGGCGAAGGCGGAAACCGCGATATTGCAAAGTTTGCTTGGTATTACTGGGGTCCGCTTAAAAGAGCGGGCGAATGGGATAGATCCCCGTCCGGTTGATCCAGAAGCTGGTGAAAAATGGAAATCAATCGGAAACTCCACAACGCTTTCCCGAAATGTGACAGAGGAGCGGGTTCTCCTTGAGGTGTTGCGCGATTTGGCGCAATCCGTCAGCAAGCGAATGAAACAGAAGCATGTTGTTTCTTCGACGATCCAAATTATGATTCGCTACAGCAATTTTCAAACAATCACCCGCAGCAAAACATGGGAAAATCCAGTTCAAGAGGCGGAAGAAATCTTTCAGCGTGCCGTCTATTTATTAAAACGCCATTGGAACGGCAATCCGGTAAGGCTGCTGGGCATTACCGCCATCGATGTGTTTGATAAAAGGGAAGCGGTGAAACAATTAGACTTGTTTCACTTTGAAGAGGATGCCAAAAAGGAAGCGTTACAGAATACGATTGAGCACCTTCAGCAAAAATTTGGCGATAGCATCATTCAAAAAGGCTATGAATTTTTTCGGAGATAAACACAGTGATCCAAAATGGCGAGCCGATCTTTCATTGAGCAAAGAGAAAATACGTTTCCGAAAGTGTGGTTGCTGTTTATTTAACAACAATGATAATATTGATGCATATATATCAACAAAAAGTGGACGCTATGAAACCAATATCAGCTATTCTGTTTTGCTGCGGATGTCAAGAAGCCAAAACACAGATGAAAAAAACTCGTTTGCTAAATATCCTTGAGCGAACGTGAACAGGCAATCAATAAGCGGTTTCATCGATCTGAAACGGAGATGAACAGATTGGGGTTATCGCGGATTTTGCTAGCGCGTACCCGCTGCGAATGACATTTTGTTAACAGTGGATTCGTGGTTTCTGTGACACAAAAACCTGGAACAGTGATGCCGAGGATAGAAAGCAGCCTTGTCTAGGGGGGATAGCCAATTGAATCAAAAAAAGAAAATGCAGGTCCAGCAAAAAGGCTCCGTTGGGGAAGTGTGGACAACAGCGCTTCGCCTTGGTTTGACTTCGTTCGGCGGCCCTGTCGCTCATTTAGGGTATTTTCGAGAAGAATATGTGCAGCGGCGCCAATGGCTGGACGAAAAAACGTATGCGGACTTAGTGGCATTATGCCAATTTCTCCCCGGTCCAGCGAGCAGCCAAGTAGGAATAGGGATTGGCTTTATGCGGGCGGGTTTTTGGGGGGCTTTTGCCGCATGGCTGGGTTTTACGCTTCCGTCCGCGCTTGCGCTCAGTTTATTCGCTTATTTTTTTCAAGGCGCTTCTTTGATGAATACAGAATGGCTTCATGGCCTGTTGGTAGCTGCGGTCGCCGTCGTGGCGCAAGCGGTCTGGGGAATGGCGAAAAACTTTGCCTATGATCGTCCACGCGCTTCTGTTGCCATCGCCGCCGCGGTTTTTACGCTGCTTGTCCCGAGTGTGTTCACCCAAGTAGGCATCATTGTTGCCGCAGGAATTGCCGGCACATTTTTATTGCAGAACACTATAGAGGAAAAAAAGCCAGATCTGATTGCCGTCGGAATCCATAAAAAAACCGCGGTCAGCTTGCTTATTTCGTTTCTTGCCTTGCTAATATTGCTTCCGCTGGCGCGCAAGCTGACAGACTCACACTGGATTGCGCTGTTTGACAGCTTCTACCGTACTGGTGCTTTAGTATTCGGAGGAGGGCATGTTGTTCTTCCTTTATTACAAGCGGAAGTTGTCCCAGCAGGATGGCTGACGGCCGATGAGTTTCTTGCAGGATACGGCGCCGCGCAGGCGGTACCCGGACCGTTGTTTACGTTCGCTTCGTATCTGGGAATGGCCAGTTTTGGATGGAGAGGGGCGCTTGTTGCTACTATTGGCATTTTTCTTCCTTCCTTTTTGTTAGTCATCGGAATGTTTCCATTTTGGAATTGGCTGCGCCATCACCCTCGCTTTCAGGCAGCGCTTGGCGGCATTAACGCAGCGGTCGTAGGCATTTTGCTGGCGGCGCTGTATCATCCGGTATGGACGAAGGCGGTAAAAAGCCCTCTTGATTTTTCCTTAGCGCTATTGGCCTTTGCTTTATTAACCATTTGGAAATGGCCGCCTTGGCTGGTGGTTCTATTTTCATTGGCGGCGGGAGCAGTTTTTTCCTTTGTTTCATAAGATATTGTTATTTTCGGAAGATTATAAATATTCATCAACCGTTCTTCCCATTTCTTTTCCGAAGCACAACCACTATTTAGCCTTTGCCGCTTATTCTTAAAGAGGCAAAGGCTTTGCCGGTTATAAGCCGTTTGTTAATTGCTCCAATCGCTCGGCCGATACAGCGACGTTGTTGGTGGCGTCATTAATATCGGTGACAACATCTACGTACCGTTTCATTTTTTCACAAATCCCTTGATTTTGGGTGCGGATTTGCTGGAGTGACTGTGATAACGTTTCAAAAAACTGATGGATCTTCTCCATATCGCTTGTCCTGCGGTCAATCAATGTGTGTGCTGAATTGATTGATTCGGAAATCGCTCCTACCTTCTGATTCAAGTCGTTTAAAATATTTGTGATGTCAGCAACAGACTTCTTCGTTTGGGAAGCAAGCTTTCTCACTTCATCAGCGACAACTGCAAAACCTCTGCCATGTTCTCCTGCGCGCGCCGCTTCGATCGAAGCATTTAACGAGAGCATGTTTGTCTGATCGGCAATCTCTGTCACGATATTGTTGATTCTTGCGATATCACGGGCTGACTGTTGTAAGCTGTTGATTTTTGCATCGACTTCTTTCATCATTGTTTGAATATGATGGATTTCTGATAATTGTTTTTGCAATTTTTCTTGGCCCTCGGCAGAATGGCGCTCGCTTTTTTCGGAAATAGAAGAGGCTTCCTCAATGGATTGCAAAATGTTCATTGCTTCCGTTGTCAATTCAGAAACCGAAGCATTGACTTCTTCGGATATGCCGGAAAGTTCTTGCGCTGTCGCTTGCAGTTGCAGTTTGAGTTCGTTTTTAGCATGTTCCATCTGCATTCGGATTTCTTCATTTGTTTTTTCATATTGTTCTAAAACAAGCTGTTGCTCAAAATTTAAAATTTTTGTGATCGATTTTATCGATTCAACCAACAGTGAAGGATCGTCCAGATGTGGAACGATTGTTTCTATAATCAGCAGCTGAAGCTTCTGAAATGCGCACATATACCATTTTGGCAACAGCCCAATTTTTACATGTGCGACTGCAATGCGCGTGCGTTTTTCAATAAATGCTTCATCAATGCGTCCTTCAAACATTTCAATCACATGTGTGATAAGCGTTTTTTTGAGACGTTCAATGGTGCTATGTTGATGGATAATTTGAAATAAAGATGGTTCTTTCTCTAACGTCTCGTAAAAGCACTCGGCAATCCAATTAATTTTTTCTTCTACCAATGGTTTTAACTGTGACAATATAGCTAAATCGCGATGAGTTAGCCCGATTATTTCTAATTGCATATTAATAGTGGCATCTTTTATTTGAATAGGTTTTCGTTCGTTTGGCAGTTCCAATGATATTTTATGAGGAGAATTGCGTTTTTCTTTTTTAATCCAAAGAGAAAAATTCATTGGATGTCTCTCCTTTTTCTTCATAATATTACAATGATTTCATCTTATCGAAGATGGCAAAAAAGTAGAATAAGAAATTACTCCTATTTATATCCTACCTATTTATATCCTGTTAAGGCAATGAATTTTTCGTGAAAATCATCGCAACATTTTAAATTGTCATTTTGTCATAAAGCGTGATCATCCTCGGCGGCTGTCCTTAAAATCCATCCATTCTGCACATTTCGTTTATAAAAGAATATGGAGCCTTGATAATCTTGCTTAGCGTCGTTTATGGCTTTAACGTGAGAAAATGAAAACATCGATATGCAGTGCAAGAAACAATCTGCGGTTTTCGTTCTTCCAGATCCGGAGGGAAAACTGCATATATTTCCGCCAGCAGAAAAAATTCCCCTCCAAGTTTTATTTTGGAGGGGAATGGTTATTCAGGATGATTGGTTGTGTCATTCGGGTTTGGTGTATAGTCTGGTTTATAATCTTTGTATTTTACTTCTGTGACCATTCCAGCTGAGGCGTGGTGCAAGTCATGGCAATGGAACATCCAGTTGCCTGGATTATCTGCTTTAAAAGCGACGATATATTCTTCACCAGGTTTTAAGTTCAAGGTATCCTTTATCAACGGGGAACCTGTCATTGGCTTGCCGTTTTTGCTTAATACTTGGAAAAAGTGCCCGTGTAAATGCATAGGATGCAGATCCGCCGGTGAATCGTTCACTAGCTTTACTTTGACGAGATCGCCTTTCTTGACATGTCAGGATACGTTTTCCCATTGATCGTGTAGACTATACCGCCTTTGCCCATGGCTGTCCCTAAATTCATCGTGTATTCCACATCATATGTTTGATCTAATGTAAATTCCCCAAGCTTCTGTTTTCCATAGCTTGTCATGCCCACGACAGGCAGAGCTTCTGCTGCGTTCGCTTTATCGGCACTGCCTTTTTCGCCTTCATATTGGATTTTTACTTTCATGCCATCGGTTCCTTTCCTGTCGCCATGGCATTCTAATAACCATTCGCCCGGATTATTTGCCGTAAATTCAATATCGTAACGCTCTCCCGGAGCGATATTCAAAAGTTCGGTCTTTGATTGGCTGCGGATCGTTTAACGGCTGTCCGTCTGTTGCGACAATTTTTAATTCGTGGCCATGCAGGTGCAACTGATGGAGCATGTATCCTGCGTTTACAAGGCGAAGCCGCACTTTTTCGCCTTTTTTTACTTTTAAATGTTTAACAGCAGAGCTGCTTTTCCCGTTGATGGTGAAAATGTCATACATGCTCATATCATGGCTGATGCTGCTTGTGTTCATATGTTGGTGCTCAGAGCCATTTCCGTTTCCCATACTGCTATGGTCCATTCCGTTCATCTGCATATTTCTTCATTCGGATCGCTCATCCATTCATCCAACACAAGCGTATAATCCCGAATTCAAGGTGGAAAAAGAAGGAAATGCTTATGTTTCGCGGCCTAAAGTATTCTTTTGGGGAGCCAAAGCGGAGTTGGACAAGGTTTCGGCAATGGAAAAAGTACGAACAGGCGGAAACGATACGTGTTGCTGCATGGCGCCTTCAACGATGGAACGTACAAAACGAAGCCGGCGTACGGATTGCGCAAGCAAGAAGTAGAAGAAGGGGGATATGATATTGCTTATGGATTCAGTGGAAAACTGCCATTGCAGGAATCGAGTTGAAGGGGGAGCTGCATCTTTTGCGCAGAAGCTTTTTTATTCAATAGAGGCGGTAAAAAACTCCCACCTCTTCAAGAATGAAAGGTGGGAGAGTTTATCAGGCGAAAAGCAATATATTCATCATCTGTGGTGCTGCACCGTATTATGGCTGGCTAATGGGCTTATTCTAAGCATCCGGAACATCGGAAGCATGACCAAAATGCCAATGACAAAGAGTGCGGCAGAGGCTTGATAGATCGTGAAGAGGGAGAATTGTTTTTTCAACAGACCAGCCAAGCTCATCGTGATAACCATCGAACCCATGAACAGAGGGGTCAATATTCCGTTCACACGTCCTACGAACGTTTCGTCGGTATTGTTCAGGATAATCGTATTAATACCAATATGAAAAGCAGGCATGAATAGACCGATGATAAATTCGGCCAGCAAGGTCAGCCAGAACATGGTGGACCAACCCATCACAAAAATTCCCGCAGCCATGACACCCATCCCCAGCATCAGCAGGATGTGCGGCGCAATCCGATTAGAGAAGACCATTGCCGCAGCGCCACCGATGATCATAGCTGCCCCATGAGCGGTGAACAGCCATTGCAAGTAATCTTTCTCCAGGCCAAGACGTTCTGTTACCAGAAAGATGGCCAACGGGTGGATTAATCCAAGCCCTAATCCAGCAGCCATGAAGCCGCCTCCCAAAGTCACAAGAATTTTGCGTGACCATACATATTGAAAACCAAGCTTTATTTCACGCCAGAGCGATGCCTTGCTTTCGCTTTTCTCCACTATCTGGTCGGGAGGCAGTAACGTCAGTACAAGAGCAGATAACAGAAAAGCTGTCCCTACTATCGCCATCGAGATGTAGATACCAAATTGTTGGAAGACGAAAGTGCCTAATATCGGACCGATGATCATAAAAACCGCTATCATTGTTTGGAATAATGACATACCTGCCTGCATCTGCTCTTGTGGAACGTGCACTTTGAACAGTTTCATCCCCGAAGGCTGAGAGAACTGTGATAGGATCGCGGAGACGAATGTAGTGAGAAAAACCGCTTTCCATGTTCCAAACAGGAGCGCCATTAATATGACAAATATCGATATAGCACTGAAGAGGTCGCACCAGATCATCGTCCGTTTTGGTCGCCAGCGATCTGCAAACGTGCCGCCAATAAAAGAAAAGATAAAAATCGGTGCAAATTCAGCCACCGATATGAGTGAGACGGCAAGCGCATCCCCATTTGTCTTCTCGGTAACAAACAACAGAATCGCAAAGTTACGAACCCAAATGCCAATCTGAATAAACAGGCTAGCCGTCATAATCGTTTGGATGAAACGATTACGTAATAGGGAAGTCATAGATAGGTTTGCGTTTGTTGTTGACATAAAAATAACCTCTCTACTTGTATTCGTTTAAAAATTGGTGTTGGTTTTTGACAAGGGTTAATTGTCATGAAGCTGATTTGAATTTTCCGTTTCCGCTCAGCATCTTTTATGAACGTGTAAGAATGACAATAAAATGCTAGTCCCGGCCAACGAACGAATGTACGTTCCTATTACTGTATTATCTGTGAGTGAAAGCAGATTGTCAACAATAGAAATATTCATATGCAAAATGGCTTCTTCTGTATAAAGCGCACCGCCGGTTTTAAAAGTAACTTTTGTTTTGGCAAAGCAGCCCAATTGGCCATCATTCTTTAACGGAACAGGCAAGGGCATCACGAAACTATTTTATGGCAATAAGCGAGGAATAGACCGGAGAATTCAATTATACGTGTATGTCAGCTATATGTGCAAGAGAAAATAGACGGCAGGCGGGACAGGGGAAGGCGAACAATGGTTGGAGATGGAGAAGAGGGAATATTATTTGTTGGCGATGAAAGTTCTTTAGGAAAATAATCAACAATGAACTTCCAAACATTTGGACAACATGCGGAAGTAGTTGAAATAAATTATAAAGGAAACTTGGGCGCAAGTTTCCTTTATTGAACAGCAATGGCATGCTTCGCTTGGTGAAAACAAGCAAAAGCATGGATGGTCAGATAGTTGCCCGGCCAATGCGGTTAGCTTCAGGTACTTCAATCAGCCGGCCGCTTTTCACGTCGTAAATAAAACCGTAAATCGGAATATAGCCCGGAACAAGAGGATGGGAACGAATCCGCTCGACATCGTCGATCACACTCTGTTCCAGATTGCTGATTGGCAAAAATTCCATATATTCTCCTGCTCTGGAACCCGGCCCTCTTCCGGTATCACGCCAATTTTTCCCATCAAACTCTGCTTGTTCCAGACTGTTTGCGAGCAAATTGCGGATAATGTCATTAGTAAATGTCTCCATGCCGCAATCGGTATGATGAATCACGAACCACTCCCGCGTTCCCAACAGCTTGTACGAGATGACAAGAGAACGAATCGCGTCATCGCTTGCCCGGCCTCCAGCATTTCGGATCACATGAGCATCACCTTCCGCCAAACCGGCAAACTTGGCTGGGTCAAGGCGCGCATCCATGCAGGTCAGAATGGCAAAGCGACGCTTCGGCGGCATCGCCAAATTTGCTTTGTCCCCGAAATTAGCGGCATATTCCTTGTTTGCTGCCAATACTTCGTTGAAAATATCGCTCATTTCCCTTCCTCCTTTTTAAATTTTATAAATCATATATGTTTACTATGATTATAATGTACCGTGATCGTGTCGTCAATGAATTCTTACACGCCTGACAGGGGATAATAAATGAAGAAAGGAGCTTATCATTTGATAATAAATAAAGAATAATGGTAATTTAAAGGTGGTTTATCAAAAGTTTATGTTTAGGAGCTGATTATATGAAAGTGTTAACCGTTGTCTCGCATCCCAGAAGAGAATCCCTTACGTTTGCGATTGCCGAGCGTTTTATTCAAGGGTTAAAAGACGCTGGACATGAAGTGGAAATTGCGGATTTGTATGGGGAAGAGTTTAATCCGCTGTTATACGAACAAGATGAACCGGATTGGGACAATCCTTATAAATCATATTCTCCACGTGTTCACACAGAAATGGAAAGATTGAAAAGAAATGAAGGGTTAGCCTTTATCTTCCCGGTGTGGTGGTATTCCTTACCGGCAATGGTAAAAGGATATATAGACCGGGTATGGAACTATGGTTTTGCTTATGGGGGAGCGCGCCTTCCACACAAAAAAGTATTGTGGATACCGCTTGTTGGGGAGACAGAAGAAAGCCTGAAAAAAAGAAATTTTGATGCGATGATTTCCCATTATTTGAATGTTGGTTTAGCTGGTTATACAGGCATTTCTCAATCAGAAGTGGCATTTCTGTATAATACGTTAGCTGAAGATATAGAAAATGAAGAGGAAGTAAAAAAGCATTATGAGAATCTTTTTAATCGAGCATATAAGCTAGGGATTACATATAGCCATTCATTAACCGAAAAATAATCACGATACATTATGTGGCAATAGTTCATATGGATCTGCGTGGCTCATTATCTTAAACAAAAGGGGAACTTGATAGAAAATGGATGAACTATGCCATTGGTTGTCCAGGTTGGCTAAGTTTTGAAAGCATTGTAAGAAGAGGCATCCTACGTCGAATGCTGCTGGAATCTTTTTCTTGATATAGAAAATACCAAAAACACAAAACATTTGAACCTCTTCAGTGTCTGTCAACTTGTAAATATGCACGCAAAGCTTTTTAAAATAGAGAGGACGGTAATGGAACGGGAACGATTTGAATTATTTTAGTTTTCTGTTTCCTTGCTGCAAGGCAGAGGCATTGCGATTTTCGTAATGCCTCTGTTTTTTATTGAAAGATAGCATTAAAATAAACTCATAGGGAAGCATAAACTTAACTTTTTTGCTTATCGTTTTCTTTCACCATGAACAGCCCCTGTAAAGAAAATGACCGATCACAGGTCAATTTCCTCCTGTCTGAAAGTTTTGCGTGAGAAGAGAAGAACGATTGTTCACATACTGACGTAATATAATTTTCCCAATTTTTTCACATAATGTTCACGACTTCACAATATTTATTTAACGTAAATAGTGTATACTCTAATTGAAGTAAAAATAATTTATATTTTTTATTTTAAAAAAAATCTGAGGTTTTTTGTGAAGAAGATCACAAAAAACCTCAGAAAAGCCGAACAAAGGAGGCGTTTAAATGAAATTAGCTATTTCTGGGAAAGGTGGTGTCGGCAAAACCACCATTGCTGCTAATTTAATCAAGAATTTTGCTTCGCAAGGTTACCAAGTATATGCCGTTGATGCCGATCCCGATACGAGCTTGGGAATGGCCCTAGGGCTTCCCGAGGAACAGATTGGCAGCTTGAAGCCTATTGTCGATATGCGTGAGGTGATTGCAGAACGCACAGGCGGCAGTGGAGCTTACTTTTCTTTAAATCCGGAAGTAGATAGCTTATTAGAGGATTACACCATCAAAAGTGGAAACATCCGTTTTTTGAAAATGGGGGCGATTAAGCCCGGAGGTTCTGCGTGTTATTGTCGGGAAAACACTGTCTTAAATGCCATCATCAATTCTCTTATCTTAAAACACCAAGAAATGGTAATCCTAGACATGAGTGCGGGAATTGAACACTTGACCCGGGGCACGGCCCGCGGAGTAAATCTGATGCTGATTGTCACCGAACCAACTCTCGTTAGCGTTCAGACAGCTTTGGTCGTGCGAAAATTGGCCTCAGATATCGGGGTGGAGAAAATCAAATTTGTGGGCAATAAATTGCGCCATCCTAAAGATGAAGAATTTATTCTCAGTCACTTGCCGCCAGATGACGTCATTGGACTGATCCCTTTTCAGACAAAAATTTTAGATCAGGCTGCCGGTTTTGTCGAGGACCAATCTTTTACCGCTGAAGGGATTGCGGATCTAGCTGTTAGATTGCTTGATGAAGCGCTTTTAAACCATTAATTAAAGCGCTTTCAATCATTAATTAAAGCGCTTTCATCTTATCTGCAGGAGAACTGAGTTCTCCGAGAGATACACCAATAATAAGGGGGAGGATATTTATGGGAAAAACATGTAATTTTTCTCTTGATCCTGCGGTTTGCGAGATGATAGAGAAAGCGAAACAAATGGGAGTGGAAACGATTTGGGACCGCTACCAAGTCATGCTTCCGCAATGTGGATTCGGGGAAACAGGTCTTTGCTGTCGGCACTGTTTGCAAGGTCCATGCCGTATCGATCCGTTTGGCGGTGAACCTAAGGTGGGAATCTGCGGGGCTACTGCCGATGTAATCGTCGCCCGCGGCCTTGACCGCGCTATCGCATCTGGAGCGGCGGGGCACTCCGGCCACGCAAGACACTTGGCGCACACGTTGAAGAAAACGGCAGAGGGTAAAGCGCCGGACTATGCTATCAAGGATAGAGACAAATTGCGCAAGGTTGCTGAACGTCAAGGCATTCCTACCGAAAACAGAAGTGACGCTGAGATCGCTTTGGACTTGGCGAAAGCTGCGTTATCGGACTTCAATGAGAAAGAGGCGGTCTCGTGGGTGGTTCACACAGTCACGGAAAATCGGGCAAAGGTGCTTTCGGAACAAAACTTAATGCCTAAAGGAATCGACTACGAAATTGCTGACATTATGCACAGAACTCACTACGGTGCGGACGCTGAGCCGATGAATCTCATCTGGGCCGGTCTGCGTTGCGCCATGGCGGACATGGCTGGTTCCTATATTGGCACCGACATTTCTGACATTCTCTTTGGCACTCCTCAACCTGTGGTAACTGAGGCAAATCTTGGGGTGTTGAAAGCCGATGCCGTTAACTTGGCAGTGCATGGCCACAACCCAGTTCTTTCCGATGTGATCGTTCATGTGGCACGGGAAATGGAAGAGGAAGCAAAAGCAGCGGGTGCCACAGGTGTGAATGTGGTGGGCATCTGCTGTACTGGCAATGAAGTGATGATGCGCCATGGCATTCCTGCTTGTACTTATTCGGTGAGCCAAGAAATGGCCTTGATTACCGGTGCGGTCGATGCAGTAGTAATAGATTATCAGTGCATCGTGCCAGCGTTGGCTACAGTGGCGGAATGTATGGGAACCAAGATCATCACTACCACAGATGTCACTAGAATGCCTGGTGCCATCCATATCAATTTCACGGAAGAAACGGCCGTAGAAAATGCGAAGGAAATCATCCGCATCGCGATCGAGAATTTCACCCACCGCAAAGGAAAACCGGTGGATATTCCGAAACATAAATCCAAAGTAGTGGCTGGTTTCTCCGTAGAAGCAATCAAAAACGCTCTTGCTAAGCTGAATGCTGAAGATCCTTTGAAACCGCTGATCGACCATATCGCCGCTGGAAATATCCGCGGAGTCTGTCTCTTTGTTGGATGCAATAACGTCAAGATCACGCAAGATCAAAACTTTATTGCTATGGCCCGTCAACTTCTAAAAGAGAACGTACTGCTGCTGGCTACTGGTTGTGGAGCAGGGGCGCTCATGCGTCACGGATTTATGGATCCGGCGAATGTGGATACATTCTGTGGTGAAGGTTTGAAGGCAGTACTGACAGCCATTGGAGAGGCTAACGGCTTGGGTGGTCCGCTGCCACCAGTCTTGCATGTCGGCTCTTGTGTGGACTGCTCGCGGGGAGTGGCGCTAGCGGTTGAGCTTGCAAACCGGTTAGGTGTCGATATTGACCGGCTTCCATTGGTCGCCTCTGCTGCTGAAGCAATGGCGGAAAAAGCTGTTACCATCGGCCATTATGCCGTGACACTCGGTTTGCCGACACATGTTGGAATCAATATGCCAGTCACAGGCAGTCCGTTTGTAACCCAATTGCTGACAAATAAACTTCAAGATTACACCGGTGGATACTTCATTGTTGAATCCGATCCTGATTCCGCAACGAAAAAACTTCTTGCGGCCATCGATGAACGCAGAGCTAGCCTTGGGCTTAGCGTTCCTGGAGGTGGGCGACGATGAGTCGGAAAGAGATTTTCATTCGTTATGAACGGTGTACTGGTTGCCATTCCTGTGAACTGGCTTGCGCCGTAGCTCATACTTCTGACGGAGATCTAGTTGGAGCCATTTTGAGAGGGGAAAGACCACAGAAGTACCTCTGGGTAGAAGATATAGACGAGAAGAAGGTTCCGACGGTCTGCAGACAATGCGAAGATGCTCCATGTGTGGCCGTCTGCCCAACAGGAGCGATGTTCAAGTTGGATGAAAACACCAATGTCTGTAATTTACAACAATGTATTGGTTGTTGGATGTGTGCTTTGTCTTGTCCGTTTGGTGCGATCGGTCGCAATGAGGGGAAAGTGGTAAAATGCGACCGGGCATGCTTGAATGAGGAGGGCATACCTGCCTGCGTTCGATCCTGCCCAACCGGGGCACTTGTCTTCATGACAGTGGAAGAGTTTGAGGCAGAACGACGCAAGGAAGCCGTTGCTTCACTATTAAAATAGCAGTTTTGCGCAAGGGCGGGGTGGAGAAGTTCCTTCTCTCCTCCTTTAGCCCAATTTTTAAAAGAAGTGTTGCTGTTGTTAATGTGGTGCCTATTTTGCGGGCGGGAGGTAGGAATAAATGAATGTTCAGCAGCTATTTCTGCTGTCTGTTTTCTTATATGTCGCCGGAGCGTTGGGTTCCTTGGCGATGAATCGAGTTGGCAAAGCGGTAAACTATGTTTCAGCGATAAGTACTTTTACGGCCGCCATTGCAGGGCTGATCTCGACCGTCATCGTTTTGGTTCGAGAAACTCCCATCGTAACAGAGCTTTCAGGGTTTGTCCCTTTTGCGCGATTTACGATCGAAATGGACCATCTTTCTGCTTTTATGATTTTGGTAATTTCACTATTAGCTGCCGCTACAGCCATATTCACACTCACTTATGATGATCAGTATGTGGGGAAAAACGCTGGGATATTTGGTTTTTTGAACAACTCATATATTTTGTCAATGGTACTTGCGGTTGCCAGTTCCAACGCATTCTATTTTCTAGTCTTTTGGGAAATCATGACCTTGGCTTCTTATTTCCTCGTTGTGGTCAAACAGGATGAGGAAGCAATTCATTCCGGTTTTGTCTACTTTGCTGTAGCTCACGCTGCGGCAACAGCCATTATCATTTCGTTTGTTGTGTTATTTCTTTACACAGGCAGCTTCAGCTTTACTGATTTTCGCAGTGTTGAGATTTCCCAAGCTACGAAAAATCTAGTCTTTTTGCTTAGCTTCATAGGATTCGGAACGAAGGCTGGTATCGTTCCATTTCATATCTGGTTACCGCGGACTTATTCTTCTGCTCCATCCACCGTTTCTGCCCTCATGTCGACTAAGGTCGCGATCTATGGCTTAATCCGAGTGGGGGTGGATTTTCTTGGTGCCTCCGTTTGGTGGTGGGGACTCACAGTCTTGACCATTGGTGCAATCTCGGCGTTTCTGGGTATTCTTTACGCTTCTGGCGAAAACGATCTCAACCGGCAATTAGCTTATTCCAGTATCGAAAACGTGGGCATCATCCTAATGGGTATCGGTGTCGGCATGATTGGCGTAGCCAGTGGACAACCTGTTCTGGGAGTGCTCGGTATTTTGGCGGGACTCTATCATCTGTTAAACCATGCTGTCTTCAAAGGACTTCTTTTCCTTGGGACAGGCTCTATAATCTATCGGATCGGCACAAAAAACATGGAGGAAATGGGCGGGTTGGCCAAACAAATGCCATGGACCGGATTCGCATTTTTGACTGGCGCTCTAGCCATTTCAGCCATTCCGCCTCTTAACGGTTTTGTTAGTGAATGGTTTCTCTATCAATCGCTGTTTATGGCGGGCAAAAGCGACATCCTGACGTTCAAAGTGCTGTCACCACTTTTTGCGGTTATGCTGGCTCTGACAGGCGCGCTGGCGGCGATGTGCTTTGTAAAAGCCTATGGGGTTACTTTTGTCGGTCCTTTCCGCAGCGATCGGGCACGGGAAGCCAGAGAAGTGCCGGTACCGATGATTGCTGGGATGGTAATTCTTGTAGCTGGTTGCATTGTTCTCGGATTGGGAGCACCGATGATTGCTCCATATATCGGGATTGTGGCATCGGCGTTGCTGGGCACCAATCCGGTTTGGGTAAGTGACGATATGATGGTATTTCCGGGAAGTAACTCGCAGGCTATGCTTTCTCCGCCGCTTATGTTCCTTCTCCTTATAGGGCTTGTGATGTTCTCCTTGTTCATTGTCTGGATTCAAGGAGGAATGAAGGCTGGAAGACGTATTGATTCTGTGCCGTGGGCATGCGGTTATGCCTATTCTTCGCGGATGGCGGCTACAGCAAACGCTTTTGTCCAACCATTGCGAATTCTTTTCCATCCTATCTATTTGCTGAGAAACGCCCTCATAGGATTGGGAAATAAAATTGCATCATATTCCAAACAAGCGGTGGACTACATCGATCGTTTGGAATTGATTTGGGAAAATAATATCTATGGTCTCTTGGCACGGGGAATGTTTCATTTAGGCAAACGGGTGCAAGTCATCCAGGTTGGAAATGTCCAAGTGTATTGCATGTATATTATTATCACACTTGTCGTCTTACTGATCACGACGGTCAGATAATCAGACAGGAGGAGAAAAAGATGCCCGAAATGAAGTTGCTCCTCATCGGTTTGGTGCAGGCTGTATTTCTTCTGCTAGTAGCACCTTTTTTTACGGGTCTCTCCCGTGTTTTAAGGGCGAAAGTCCATTCAAGGAAAGGTCCTAGTATTTTACAAGATTATCGGGATATTTTTAAGCTCATCAAAAGACAAGAGGTTGTACCTGCCCAGTCCAGCTGGGTATTCCGCATAACACCTTATGTAATCATGGCAACCATGCTGCTTATCGCCATGATAATTCCAGTATTAACTCTGCAGGCCCCTTTGGGAATGGTTGGTGATCTCATTGTTATCGTTTACCTGTTTACGGTGTTTCGCTTCTTCTTTTCTATTGCAGGGTTGGATTCTGGTAGCAGTTTCGCCGGAATTGGTGCCAGCCGGGAAATGGCCTTGGGCGTTCTTGTGGAACCGACGATTATCTTAGTGCTGTTCGTGGTTGCCCTTCTTTCCGGGTCGACCGATCTGGGAATAATCAGCCAAAAGATGGCGACCGGTGAGATATCCTATTTAAGCCCGGCAGTCTTGTTGGGAATGGTGGCTTTTGCTGTCGCTACTTTTATTGAATCCGGCAAGATCCCATTTGACCTGGCGGAAGCCGAAGCGGAAATTCAGGAAGGCCCCCTTACAGAATATTCTGGGCGCTCGCTAGCCATTTTAAAATGGAGCCTAGGATTGAAACAAATGGTAGTAAATGCTTTGTATTTAGCCATTTTCTTCCCATTTGGGAACGCGGCGGTGGTTACTCCTTCTGCCATTCTGGTATCTATGGTTCTCTTTCTTTTAAAGGTTGTTGTTATTTACGTGGTTGCAGCACTGCTGGAAAACAGCATGGCCAGATTTGTTCTTTTCAAGACGCCCGCTGTAACTTGGATGGTTTTCGGAATAGCCATGTTGTCGTACGTTTTCTACATGGTCAATATTTGATTCGGAAGGGGATAAGATCATGTCCGGCACTAGTGTAGTCAACGCCCTGACTGTGCTGCTTATCCTGACCTCAATGCTGGTGGTAGAAACGAAGAGGCTCCGGTTGGCGGCGTACATGTACAGCATCCAGTCCCTTGTTTTGGTGTCGATTTTTCTATCTTTGGCGGTATTTATGCATGCAGAACCGTTGTATATATGGTCCGTCACAGCATTCATCACCAAAACTATTTTGGTTCCTTATCTAATCATCAGAACTCTCAAAAAGGTAGGAGAGCAAGAAGAAGGGAAGTCGCTTAAGACAACCACGTCGGTTTTTCTTGCTGTGCTCTTGGTAGCTTTATCGTTCGTGGTGGTCGGTTCTTTCCAGGTGTATGCGGCACTAAAGATAAAGATTGCGCTGGCGGTTTCTATCGCCCATTTTCTTCTCGGATTGCTCTGTATGTTGACTAGAAGGAATGCGCTCAAGCAGATCTTGGGCTATTGCTTGATGGAAAACGGGTCACATTTGACGCTGGCCCTAATGGCTTACAATGCTCCTGAGACAGTAGAAATTGGAATTTTAACCGATGCGGTATTTGCGGTTCTGATCATGCTTGTCATTGCTAGGCGCCTATCTAAGGGCTTCGGCACCTTGGACACGGGTAAGCACACACTACTTAAGGGTTAGGTGATGATTGAAATGGGGGAGAACATTCTAATCTATTTGCCTGCGGTACCGCTGGGAACGGCACTGTTGGCTTTTGCGATTAGATCCCGGCGCATGGTGGAGACCGTTCACTTTCTTGGGATTAGTATCTTGGCCCTTCTCTCCTTGTTACTGGTCAAATCCGTGCTGGACGGACAAAGCCTATTTGCTCTGGACGGCATGCTTTTCGCCGATGAATTGACGGCGATCCTGATTTTGCTGATCGGGGTAATCGGTTTTTTGAACGGTTTTTATTCCATCGGATATATGAGACATGAGCTAACGCATGGCGAAGTAAATGAGAAGGGCGTCTGTTTTTATTACGGTTTCTATCATATATTTTTGTTCACGATGGTTATCTCTGCCATTTCCAACAATATCGCCATTATGTGGGTTGCGGTGGAGGCAACCACCTTGGGTTCGGCATTCCTAGTTGGGTTTTACAAGCACAAGACTTCTGCAGAGGGTGCTTGGAAGTATGTCTTGATCTGTAGCGTTGGTCTTGCTTTTGCACTGTATGGAACGATACTGACTTACTCTAACGCCTTTTCTTCAGTGCAAGACGCTCACAGAGCGATGTTGTGGACCGAGTTGGTACGAATGGGGCAAGACCTTGATCCGCAGTTGATGAAGCTGGCATTTGTGTTCGTTTTGATTGGCTTCGGCACCAAGGCAGGGTTGTTTCCTATGCACACTTGGCTTCCTGATGCACACAGTGAAGCTCCGAGCCCGGCCAGCGCCCTCTTGTCAGGTGTACTGCTCAAATGTGCATTATTTGCGATTGTCAGATATTATGCTATCGCCTTGCAGGTCGTTGGCAAGGAGTTTCCGAATTCTCTGCTGCTCATCTTTGGTCTTCTCACTGTGGGGGTTGCCGCTTTCTTCATTTTGATGCAGAACGATATCAAGAGAAAGTTGGCATACAGCAGTGTTGAGCATGTTGGCATTATTGCTACAGGATTGGGCATTGGAGGGGCGCTTGGAATATTTGCCTCGCTCCTTCATACCATCAACCATAGCATCACCAAGTCACTTCTATTCTGTACGACAGGAAATATTATGATGAAATACGGTACCCGGGATGCGAACAAGATCCGAGGAATGCTAAAAGTCATGCCTTTTACGGCATTAATGTTCATGGCAGGGATTATCGCTGTGGCCGGTTCACCACCTTTTAATATTTTCGTCAGCGAGTTTACGACATTGACGGCTGGCCTGAAAAGCGGGCATTTCTGGGCAATGATCCTCTTTTTACTGTTTTTAGTGATCGCTTTTGTCGCATTGGTCCTTCTTATCAGTGAAACGGTTTTCGGCCCTCCTTCAGAGGATCTGCCTCGTGGTGATGCCAACTGGCTTACGTTGTTGCCTTTTGGAATCTTGTTCGTCTTTATGGCATGGTTGGGTTTATACTTACCAGATCCGCTTAACCAATTATTGCAGGGTGCAGTCAGCGTTGTCCTGGGTGATAAGTAAAGAAAATGGAAATTTGCTGATTCATTAATGAAAGATTCAGTCAGGAGGTGCGATGTAGATGGTTTGGTATGCGCTGGGAAGCATCCTGCTGCCAGTGTTAGGAAGCGCCCTAATCCTTTTTATACCAGAACGGCATGTGAAAAAAGTGAGTCAGTTTTTCTCCTTCCTAGCTTTTATCTGCGGTTTGTTTTTACTGATCACTTTTGCAACAACCAGCAACAGTTTCACCCAGGATCTGCTAACCATTAGCGGTATCAATTTGTTTGGTGTCACGATTGATACCCTTAGTGTTTTAGTCAATTTCATGGTAGTTTTCATCGGTTGGCTCATTTGTACCTACTCGGCGGGGTATATGAATACCGGTAACCGGGAACATCCGGTTAAAGAAGGGATTCCTAGGTTTTATGCTTTCATGCTGCTTTTTATCGGCTCGATGTCCGGTCTTGTCTTTTCTTCAACGTTGCTTGGACTGTTGTTTTTCTTTGAAATGACTGGTCTCTGTTCGTGGAATTTGATCGGATTTTACGGAGATCAAAAATCACGAAGATCTGCGCTCTGGGCGATTATACTCACACACTTTGCGTCACTTGGGCTCTATGTGGCAGCTGCTTATGTCTTTATTAACACCGGCAGCTTCTCCGTAGCCGCCCTTGGCAAATTAACCGAAACCGGGAAAATTGTTGCTTTTATTGGAATTTTGATCGCCAGCTGGGGCAAGTCTGCTCAGCTTCCTTTACACCCTTGGCTCCCGCGGGCGATGGTGGCACCGACACCGGTAAGTGCCTATTTGCATGCTGCTTCAATGGTTAAAGTTGGGGTTTACATCTTTGCGCGGACTGTCCTAGAAGCAGGATCAGTCCCCCAAGTAATCGGCGAGATCGGGGTGATCATGGCGGTTGTCACTATGGTCTACGGTTTTGTTATGTATTTCCCGCAGGATGATATGAAGAAATTGCTTGCTTACTCGACGATTGCTCAACTTTCATACATTTTTTTGGCGGTCTCCCTTTCCATTTATGGTTCAAAAATGGCTTTTGACGGAGCGGTGGCCCACATCTTTAATCATGCTTTTGCTAAAGGTTTGTTCTTCCTAGTTGCAGGTGCGCTGGCCTATACAACCGGCACCCGCCGGCTTTCCATGCTCAAAGGAATTTTAAAAAAAACTCCTGTTATCGGTTTAGGGTATATTGCAGCAGCGATGGCCATTACTGGCGTTCCTCCGTTTAATGGCTTTTTCAGCAAATTCATGATTATACTTGCCGGTTTTGAGATTGGCATTCACCATCCGCTAGTCCTTGTCTTAATGATCGTTACAATGATTGAGTCTGTTGGAAGTTTCATTTGGATCTTAAAGTGGATGGGTGTTAACGTATTGGGCGCACCATCGGATGCAGTGGCGAATGCGGCAGCGCCGCCTTTGCCGATCAAATTTGTTCTTAGCGTTCTTATCATCATGACTCTGATTTCCCAGTACATTGTTTTTCTTCTATTAAGCTAGGGAAAAGGAGGTTAACATGGCATGGAAAATAAAATGAAATCCGATCAAGGCAAAAAATATGTGGAAGCGTTGCGGTCTAAGTTTGGAACTGCAATCCTCGATGAAAGCTGGCAAACATCGGATCAGGTAACATTGACCGTTAAGCTTAACTCTCTTCCAGAAGTGGTGGAAGAGGTGTATTACCGGCAGGGAGGATGGCTCGCCAACGTTATCGGGAATGATGAGCGCAGCTTGAACGGACATTTTGCGCTATACTATGTTCTTTCCATGGAACAAGCGCAGGATTCCCGGCAAAATTTTTGGTTGACCGTAAAGGCTTTGATTCCTTCCCATAAACCGGAGTTTCCTTCGGTAACCCCACGGGTGCCGGCGGCTGTATGGTATGAGCGGGAAGTGCGGGATATGTTCGGTCTTGAACCGGTGGGCCTTCCCGATACGCGGAGGCTGGTATTGCCTGATGATTGGCCGGATCACCATTATCCTCTGCGGAAAGATGCCAACGTTTTTCGTCCTGATCCGGCAGTGGAGGAAGAAAGCTACAAGTTTATCGAAGTGGAAGGAGAGGGGATTGTCGAGGTACCTATCGGTCCGTTGCATATTGCCAACGACGAGCCGGGGCATTTCCGGCTCTATGTCGACGGTGAGTATATTATAGACGCGGATTACCGCCTTTTCTACGTGCATCGCGGGATAGAGAAATTGGCGGAGACCCGCATGGACTATCACCAAGTTAACTTCCTCGTCGAGCGGATCTGCGGTATTTGCGGCTATACCCATAGCGTGGCGTATGCGACGGCGCTGGAAACTGCCAATGGAATTGAGGTGCCGCTGCGTGCTCAATATATTCGCACGATCCTGTTAGAGGTGGAGAGATTGCACAGCCACCTTCTGAATCTTGGGGTGGCGGCCCACCTGGTGGGGTTCGATTCAGGTTTCATGCACTTCTTCCGGGTTAGGGAGAAGTCGATGAAAATGGCCGAAATTCTTACCGGAGGCCGTAAAACTTACGGCATGAACCTGATTGGCGGTGTGCGCCGGGATATTTTAAAAGAGGAAAGAGATCAAGTGTTGCGTTTAGCTTCCGAGATGCGGACAGATCTTGATGAGCTCCTTGATATTATGGTCAATACTACTAACTTTATCTCTCGAACGAAAGGAGTAGGCCGTCTTGACCCGAAAGTAGCACGAGATTATAGCCCGGTAGGTCCTAATTTGCGGGGATCAGGATTTGCAAGGGATACGCGGATGACCCATCCGTATGCGGCCTACGATCGGATAACTTGGAACGTCATTTCCAAGGATGGATGCGACGTTCTTTCCAGACAATTAGTACGAGCGGCGGAACTGTTCCAATCTTTGGACATCATTGAAAAATGTCTGAGTGAAATGCCTCCAGGACCTGTTCTTGTAGAGGGGTTTTCTTATAAACCGTACACCTTTGCCGTTGGATATACCGAGGCACCAAGGGGGGAAAATGTTCACTGGGTAATGACAGGAAGCGGCCAGAATGTATATCGGCTGAGAGCGCGGGCCTCAACTTATAATAATTGGCCATCTCTCAGATATATGTTTCAGGGCAACACGGTTTCTGATGCTCCGCTCATCATAGCTAGCATCGACCCTTGCTATTCCTGTTGTGATCGGGTTACTGTGATCGACGTGCGTAAAAGAAAAGCAAAAACGATCGAATATAGGGAGCTGGAGCGGTACTGCCAAGAAAGAAAGGACTCTCCGCTAAAACTCTAGCCCGGCTATAAGCGAAAGGGGGATTTCCAAGATGTTAAAATTGCTTAAAAAAGCACTACAGGTCGGGGAAGCTACTGTTAAGTATCCCTTTAAACCGTTAGAGGTTGCGCCTGGCTTTCGCGGGAAACCTGTTTACGACTTTAGCCAGTGTATTGCATGCGGTGCCTGCGCTACCGCCTGTCCGTCTAATGCCATTACCATGGAGCATGATTTCAAACGGGGGATCGTGTCTTGGAACATAAACTATGGCCGTTGCATTTTCTGTGGCCGTTGTGATGAGGTATGCCCTACGGGTGCCATCGCTCTCTCAGAAGAGTTTGAATTGGCTGCCAGCAGAAAGGAAGACCTGTACTGCCGTGCTGAGATCCAGCTTTGTAAGTGCAGCTCCTGTGGAAAACACTTTGCGCCTTATCGTGAACTGGAATACGTACTGGCAAACTTGGAACAAGTAGGATTGACTGATCATGACAAAGAAAAATGGAAGCAGCTCGTGAACGTATGTCCGGAATGCCGACGCCGGCAGGTGGCAGCTCCATGGGTGCACAATTAGGGTGTTAAGGAGGGAGGCGTTAAGATGGAGCAAGAAGTAAAACTGGCAGATCTGAAGGCGAAGTTGAAAAATGTCATTAAACGCTCTGTTTACGTGTACCGCGTGGACTGTGGTGGATGCAACGGGTGCGAGATTGAAATTTTTAGCGCCATCTCACCGACTTTTGATGCGGAGCGGTTTGGCATCAAGGTGGTACCTACTCCGCGGCATGCCGATATTCTTCTCATCACCGGCCCGATGACGAGGGCCATGAGGCTGCCAGCGATACGGGCGTATCAAGCTGCCCCAGATCCAAAAATTGTGGTAGCTTATGGTGCATGTAGCTGCAGCGGCGGGATTTTTCATGATTGTTACGGGGTATGGGGAGGAGCGGAAAGCGCCTTTCCTGTAGATGTATATATTCCCGGATGCCCTCCAACTCCGGCAGCGACGTTGTACGGTCTTGCGATGGCCTTGGATTTGCTTCAACAAAAGATTAAAGGAGAACAGTTTGTTGAGGAAGACGTTACTCACGTCACTCCGAAGTACGATGGGGTTTCCCCAGATCTTGCTAAAGAGCTCGAATGGGAGGCGCGCCGCCTGAGCGGTTACTTGCAGGGGCGGCGCATCGCCGCGCAATATATCGAGTTTATAAAGGAAGGGAACCCGTTGGTGGTCGATCAGAAAATTAAAGAGCTGGTAAAACAAGAGAAAGATCCGCGACTGGCCGAAGTTATTTTAAAATTGCACAAGATTTATATGGAGAGGGTAAGCCATCATGCCGGGTAAGGTAAAGTTCTTTAAGCTGTACAAAAAATTTGTAGATGAAGGAAATGAAAATAATGTCGCTCCTGAGGTTAAGCAGCTGAAGTATTATGCTCTGGCTATTGGTCATCATATAGGAGTGGTAGATTGTTTATCGCCCGTTATGGTTATCGAAAAGGAAGACTATTTTAATTGGATTGGCAAACTTCCCCAAGGGAAAGCCAAAAGAAAGCTGGAAGGTCTAGCCAAATGGGGGGAATTAGAGATAAACAGGGATCATGTTGCAGCTTTAGGATCGGCACTGTCTGAAGCCGATCCAAGTTTCCTCCCGGAAGAGAAAAAATGGACGAACAATCTGTTACAACTTCTCCAAATGATAAAAAAAGAGCCAGCTGTATATTTGGTGGTGAGATTAAGTGAAGAGGTTAGTGATTACAGTAGGTAACGAGATGATGGGGGATGATGGAGCCGGGCCGCTTTTGGCCCGCCTTTTAGAAAGAAATCGCATACCCGGGTGGGAAGTAATCGATGGCGGGTCGGTTCCAGAAAATTATTTTCATCGCGTGCGTGATATGAAACCAGAAGTAGCCGTAGTGGTAGATGCCTGCGACATGAACTTGAAAGCCGGAAGCGTGCGTCTCATTTCTGAAAACGATATTGCTGATGAATGGATTTTGTCGACACATCGGTTACCTTTATCGTTCTTCATCTCAGCGTTGAAAGAACTGGTTCCAGAGGTCTACTTTATCGGGATCCAGCCTTCTATCGTCGCCTTTGGGGTTCCGGTCTCTCCTGAAATAAGGCAAGCAGTTGAGACGGTGTATCAAAAATTGAAAGCAGGGAAGATGGATTTTCCAACCTTGGATGATTAGGAAAGATTGTAGAGGGAGGTTGTCAGAATGCGGGCCAAAAGATAGTTTTGCAAAAGGAAATCGATGAATCATTTCCATGTTGAAAAACGGAGACGGTACGGTGGCGGGGGAAGAGAAGCGTTCATGAAGGCGACCGGATTGATGGTGCCGCTTTGGTTACCCTGACGAGAAAGTAATGATGGTTGTCAAGGCGCTGCAAGTTTGCGCAGCTCCTTGGGATTATGCGGGCATGCATGGTTCCAAGGTGAATCCAGCAGTGCTCATTTTTCCCATTTTTCTCAATATAGATAAGAGGTGTCCGGCTATGCATGAACTGTCCATCGCGCAAAACTTGGCGGAATTAGCCATCGAGGCAGCAAAACATACAGGGATGAAACGGGTACATGCCCTTCATTTAAAACTTGGTGTCTTGTCGGGGGTAGTAAAGGAAGCGTTGGAATTTTCCTTCGATGTGGTTATCGAAGGGACGCTGCTGGAAGGGGCTAAGCTCATCATTGAGGATATTCCTGTTAAAGTCTTCTGCCCAGCTTGTCAAGAAGCCCATGTTTTATCTGAACCATTTCCTATGCGATGTCCTGTGTGTGGAACAAAAACAAGTCAAGTGCTCGAAGGGCGGGAGATGGAATTGTTTTCCTTGAAAGGGGTGTAAAAGATGAAAGAGATGATGTTAAATCCCCGGGTCGTTGAAATTCGGCAGAATGTCCTTAAGAAAAATGATATTCTTGCAAGAGAATTACGAAAGCAGTTTCAGGAGGCCGGTATCTACGTCGTCAATTTGGTCTCAAGTCCGGGTGCTGGAAAAACGACCTTGCTTACCGAAATATTGACCCGTCTTCGCCAGCGGTATAGTGTGGCAGCCCTAGTCGGTGATTTAGCCACAGAAAATGACGCTAAACGTTTGCGCCAGAGCGGAGCAAAAGTGCGTCAAATTACTACTGGTACAGTTTGTCATCTTGAGGCGGATATGATTAAAAGATCTATGGAAGGATGGGACTTAGAAAATATCGATTTTCTCTTTATCGAAAACGTTGGCAATCTTGTGTGTCCGGCAAGTTACGATTTAGGGGAAAATCAGCGTGTCATTCTCTTTTCTGTGACGGAAGGGGAAGACAAGCCAGTGAAATATCCTACTATCGTCAACAGTGCCGATATGGCGGTCATTACGAAAATCGACTTGGCCGAAGCAGTGGGGTTTCAACGAGATCTCTTCTATAAGGCGCTGAACGAGATAAGACCAGGCATTCCCGTTTTTGAAGTTTCGGCCCGCACTGGAGAAGGAATTGACGAGTGGATATCCCATTTGGAGGCCACCAAAAAAGCGTTTGAACAAGCGGCTGGTTCCTTGTAATCGGATAAGATGCAATCATCGCAAATATGCTCGAGGAGAAACGCTTCCATATGTTTCGTCATTGAGGCCCGCAGCATAAACAGTGGTGGAAGACCATTTTAAGGAATTCGCGCTACCATCGCCATCCATTTTGTTTTTGCGAGCAAATATTTAGTTATCGGGTGCTTGACAGGGAGTTCTCGGTAGCCATGGCCCTTTAGCCATAAAAAACATGAAAGGTTATCATGGCTACCTCTCTAAATTCCATCGCTATTATTGTACAAATTTTTTGTGGTTTTCTGATCATAACCGCTGGAATGATGTCCGCCTAAAGTCAAATAAATGAACAAACTAAAATAGAAGATGATTGATAATGGATATTATATTAAACTTTGCATCTCTTTCACACTTTTGTTAGTTTTATTTTATAGAAAACATTTTTAAAAGAGGTGGTAGGATGGCACAGCCAAAGTATATTACAAATATCGAAAAAATCACACAAATCCCGAAGGAAGAACGGGAAAAATTAAAAAAAATCACTAATAAATATGTATTTAGAGTGAACGAATATTATCTGAATTTGATTAATTGGGATGATCCGAACGACCCTATACGGAAATTGGTGATACCGAATGAAGGGGAGCTAAATGAATATGGCAGCTGGGATGCTTCCGATGAGGAAGCCAACTATGTGGTGCCAGGGTGTCAGCACAAGTATAAAACGACTGCATTGCTCATCGTTTCAGAAGTTTGTGGAGCATATTGCCGGTTCTGTTTCCGGAAGCGTTTGTTTCGTAGCGATGTGAAAGAAGCTATGTCCGATGTGACGCCTGGTATAGAATATATTGCACAAACTCCTGAAATAAACAACGTTTTATTGACTGGCGGAGACTCTCTTATTTTGGCAACTAAAAAAATTAGGCAGATTGTCGAGAGATTGCGGGCGATTGATCATGTGAAAATCATCCGTTTTGGTTCAAAATTGCCTGTCTTTAATCCTATGAGAATTTATGAAGATCAAGAGCTGCTTGATTTGTTCCGCCAATATTCCACACCAGAAAAACGCATTTATGTCATGGCACATGTGAACCATCCGCGTGAAATAACAGAGGAAGCGCGCAAAGCTTTTCAAGCCCTTCACGATGCCGGGGTTATCGTTGTGAACCAAACGCCTATCTTAAAAGGAATAAATGATGACCCTGAAGTGTTGGCAGAATTGCTGGATAAACTGTCATGGGCAGGAGTAACGCCGTATTACTTCTTTGTTAATAGACCGGTAGCGGGCAACAGCGATTTCGTATTGACGCTGGAAAAAGTATATCAAATCGTTGAACAAGCAAAAGCAAGAACATCGGGATTAGGCAAACGCGTCCGCCTCGTTATGAGCCATTCCTCAGGAAAAATTGAAATATTGGCAATCGAAAACGGCAAAGCATACCTGAAATATCATCAGTCCAGAGATGATGAACAATATGGAAAATTTATCGTTTTGGATTGTCCGAAAGACGCCACTTGGTTTGATGACTTGCCTGGCAATGAAAAATATTGGAAAAAACCAGTAAAAAAGGCAGCGCAATTAAGTTCGGCGAACTAAATGGACCTCTCCCGCCTCCATTCCATCAAGAGGCGGGAGTTTTTGAAGGAAGGGAATAAAGCATTCATCCTTCATTCTGCTAATATTCCTGTTAGGTTAGGATGAGTGCTCATCATAAAAAAAGTGGTGAAGAGGCTTTTTTGCACGAATAATTCGTTGTTTTTAATGCGCTGCTTTTTATATAACAACAAAATGTTTGACAAATAATAAACATAGCTATAACATTAACCACAGGGAGCGGCTTTGAAAAAGAACCAGAACGATATACGGGAGGTAGCTTTGGTGAGCTACACCATTAAAGATATCGCTTTGCGGGCTGGTGTTTCAAAGTCGACAGTCTCGCGCGTCATTTCCGGAAAAGGCTTTGCAAGTCAACAAGCGCGGGAAAAAGTATTCAAAGCCATGAAAGAGCTGCAGTATAAACCAAACGCCTTGGCAAGGGCAATGGTTTCGCAGCGCACGAACAATATTGGCGTGGTCGTATATTATTATCATCCACATGCTTCTATCGCTTCACACCCGTTTTATGGCAAAATAATTGACGCCATTCTCCACAAAGCGAAAAACCTCAACTATTCCGTACTTGTTGCCACAGATGAAGAAAAATCGTTAAAATCGGTCGATTATATGGTAGAAAAGCGGGTAGACGGGCTTATTCTCATCAGCGGATTTCGCCAGGAAATCGCCGATTATATTGATCAATTTCATATTCCTTACGTCGCCGTCAACGCGTCTGTTGAAAAAGAGAATGTCATTCAGCTTGTCCATCATGACTTTAAAGGCGGAGCGTACATCGCCGAACACTTGTATCAGTTGGGGCATCGGCGGGTTTTCGTGATTGGCGGCCCACAGGAAAACCACCGCTTGCGGCTTGAGGGATTCCGCCGGCGCATGAGGGAGCTTGGCGGAGAGATGACGGAAGAAGATGTTCACGTTTCTTCTAGCTTTGCCTTCGCTGATGGGTATAAAGGGTTATCAGCTGTTTGGGATCGCTTCCGATCAAGAAAACCGACAGCGCTGTTCGCTACGAACGATATGCTGGCGATGGGCGCAATGAAATTTTTGTTGGAAAAAGGGATCAGCATCCCTGATGATATTGCTGTCGCCGGTTTTGGCGATATTGATTACTCGAGCATATTCCATCCTTCCTTAACGACTGTTCATATTAATCAGACTAAAATGGGAGAAGATGCGGTCTCTTGGTTAGACCGATTAATCAAAAATGAAGATGTCCAGAAAGGCAAAATTGAATATGAGCCAACTTTAGTCGTCCGAGAATCAACTGCTGGATGTTAAAGCGGCTCGTTTATCCAACTATGTCCGCTTGATCACAACTTTGCACGTCGATTTCCATTCTTTGCTGTCTCTTTTCCGGTCCGGAATATTTATAAATCGGCATTGTGTGGGAGCTTGCCCGCATGAATCTTTTATCCTGAGTGGGAACGTTCCCATTTCGTTTGCTCAATGGTTCATTTTCTTTTCCTTCTCCTTTTTATTAAAAAAATTAAAGGAGTGAGGTGTGAGAAAATGAAAAAAATGAGAAAACGAATCGCTGTCCTACTATCCACGTTATTGATGGCTGCGGGGGTTCTTTCCGGCTGCGGAAAGAGTGATTCATCTGGAAACGAAGAAAATGGGAAAGTCGTAACGATTAAAGCGCAGACGATCGGAGCGGAATTGACTCGGGTCGAAAACTTGAAGAAAGCGGCTGAAAAACTGAATCAGGAGCTGAAAGAACAAGGAAAAGACATTCAGGTCAAAGTGGAAACGAGTTCATTTGACGGCGGCACCGACGAATACGCGAAACAATTTATGCTCGCATTCCGTTCGAAAAAAGCGCCTGATATTTATACGACAGGACATGAAAACATCGGCTGGCTGGCCGACGGCAATTACATCCTTCCATTGGATGAATTGAAACAATCGAAGGCGTATGCGGATGTCTTTCCGTCTCTATGGGAGTCGGTAACATATAAAGGCCGTATTTGGGGTGCCTTACAAGACACGGAAGCACGTCCGGTTTTCTACAATAAAGATGTGTTGAGAAAGCTTGGATGGAGTGAAGAAGAAATCAATTCCCTTCCGGAAAAAGTAAAAAACGGAGAATTTACGTTAGCGGACATGACGAAAGTAGCGGAAGAAGCGGTGAAAAAAGGTTTGGTGCCATACGGCATCATCCATCGTCCGGTAGAAGGGCCTGATTTCCATGTGATGGTATACAATTTCGGCGGCACCTTGTACGATCCGAAAGAAAATAAGATTGTGTTGGACAAAACGGCGGTGAAAAAACAGCTCGACTATTATGATGAAATCGCGCAGAAAAAATTAATTCCGAAAAACTTGACGCAAATGGAGTGGAGCAATATCCATAAAACCGTTGTCAACGGCAAAGCGTTGTTCTATTATGGCGGCATTTGGAATGTATTTAACTGGGCTCAGGACAATTTCCACGAAAAACTTGGCAAAGTCGATGAAAAATGGGTGAACGAACATCTCGGCATGATGCTCATTCCAGCAGCGGAAAAAGGCGGTAAGCCAATTACGCTTTCACACCCGTTTGTATATACGGTTTCTGCGCAAACAAAACATCCAGAGCTTGTCAAACGCCTATTGGAGCTTGTAGCAGATCCGGCTTTGCAGGCCAAACATGATGTTGAAACATTCCATCTGCCTGTAACGGAAAATGTGCTGGACCATCCGACGTTCCAAGCAAATCAAACGTTAAAAAATGTCGCGTATATGTCTGAATATACGACATTCTTGCCAAACCATAACGGATTCCCGCAATATTCGAAAGCGGTATTTAACGCGATCCAAGCCGTAGAGCTTGGCAAAAAAACGCCGGAACAAGCGTTGAAAGATTTAGAAACACAGCTGAAGAACGATCTCGGCGATCAGCTAAAAATCGTTGAGTAAACCAATGATACCTGGCGCACACTGCCAGGTATCCATCTTTTCAAGGAGGTGTGAAATGTGAGAGCGGCGGTAAGGAAATGGAAGTTGCCGGCGATCATGCTTGGACCGTTTCTGGCGCTTATCTTTCTTTTCTTTTTTCTTCCCGTGGTTTTGATTGCCATATTGGCGTTTACGAACATGGATTCAGCCATGCGGTGGGAATTTGCAGGATTGGCAAATTTCCAAAAGCTGTTGGCAGACCCAAACATCATGAAGATTATAAAAAACACTGCGCTATATGTCGGTTTCACTTTGCTTATCAACGTAGGTTTTGGCTTCGTTTTAGGCATTTTAACCAGCTATTATATTCAAAAAGAGTCGGTTGGCTTAATTTTTCGGACAATTTGGATGCTGCCGAGAATGTCGCCGCCGGTCGTGTATGTCCTGCTTTGGCTATGGTTTTTCGATCCAAGCGAATATGGGGTGCTCAACAGTTTGCGGGCGCTCTTCCATATGGAACCGGTGGCGTGGCTCCATGAACATCCGATGACCGCCGTCATTTTAGCAAACGGAATCATTGGCGCATCGTTTGGGATGATTATTTTTTCGTCGGCGATTAAGTCCATTCCAAAAGATTTGTTTTACGCCGCCAATGTCGACGGAGCGTCGCAATGGTCGATCATTAAAGATATCATTATCCCCGCTGTCCGCTGGCCATTGATGTTCGTGACGCTTTGGCAATTTTTGTCCCTTATTACTTCATACGAATATATTTTCTTGCTTACTAATGGCGGACCTTTGTTTGAAAGCGAAGTGCTTGCTTTATATTCTTTCCATAAGGCGTTCCAGAATTTCGAATTTGGCTATGGTTCAGCGATTTCCCTCGTTCTTGTCATCATCGCTTTAATTTTCTCGTTTATGATGTGGAAGTGGTTCGGCATGCAAAAAATGATGCGGTCTTCGAAAATCGAGTAAGAAAGGGGTGGCGAATATGGAGCAACGGCTTCACACCGAAGCCGCCGTATCTGCCACGCTGACACGGCGGCCTGCTTTGCAATGGAAAAAGCGTCTTCCGTTTTTTATCGCCTATGGTCTGCTTGGAATTACGACAATGCCGGTTATTTTGATGTATATATGGCTGCTGCTAAGTTCTTTCGCAAAGCAAATGAAATACGGTTTTATTCCGGTCGGTTTTACCATGGAGAACTGGAAATTTTTATGGACGAATGTCGAATACAAGGGCACGATGCTTCCAAGCATTTGGACGGCGACATGGAATTCCCTTTTGTTTTCGATTACGTTGACAATGCTCGAAGTGCTTATCGGTGTTATGGCAGGGTACGCATTATCCCGCACCGAATTTCCGGGGCGGCAGATGCTGATGAAAACGACGTTGATTTTGCACGCTTTTCCAAGTGTCGCCTTGCTGATTGCCGTATACTATATTTTAAATTTTTTAGGATTGTTTGACACACTGTTCGGCGTGCTGCTTGTCAAAACTGCATTGCAAATTCCGATGACGGCTTGGATCATCAAAGGGTTTTTTGACAATGTGCCATGGGATGTGGAATGGGCTGGATTAATAGACGGATGCAGCCGCTTGAAAGTGTGGTTGACCATTGTGCTGCCGATGATTAAACCGGGAATCGCTGCTATCAGCATTTTCTCGTTTTTATCCGGCTGGTCGGAGTTTTTGCTGCTCTATATGTTTATTGTCAGCGATGATAACATCACGCTCGCTTCATATTTGCAAAGACTAATCAGCGATCCAAACTTAGTGGACTACGGTTTGTTGAGCGCGGTATCGCTGTTTTATATGCTGCCGGTGATCTTGTTCTTCATTTTCACGCAAAAATCATTGATGGAAGTAAGCGTGGGAGGAGGTAAAGGCGTATGAAAATTGAGCTGAAAAATCTATGTAAATCGTTTAATAAAAAAACGAATGCGATCGATAACATGAACTTGATAATTGAAGACGGGGAATTTGTTGCGCTTCTTGGCCCGAGCGGCTGCGGAAAATCGACGACAATGCTAATGATCGCTGGAATTTACAAACCAGATAGCGGGGAAATCCGCTTTAACGGACAGCTCGTGAATGATTGGGAGCCGAAAGACAGAAACATCGGCATGGTCTTTCAAAGCTACGCCTTATATCCGCATATGACCGTATTAGAAAATATTGCCTTCCCGCTTAAGCAGCAAAAAGTGCCGAAAAAAGAGCGAATAGAACGGGCAAGACAAGCGGCAGAAATGGTGCGGCTCGGGCATGTGTTGGACAGAAAGCCGGATGAACTCTCCGGCGGCCAGCAGCAACGCGTCGCTTTGGCGCGCGCGATTGTGAAAAAACCGAAAGTATTGCTGCTGGATGAGCCGCTGTCCAACCTCGACGCCAGATTAAAAATCGAAATGAGAGAGGAAATTTCCCGCCTTCATAAAGAATTAGGCATCACGACGATTTTAGTTACCCACGACCAAGAAGAAGCGATGACGATGGCAGACCGGATCGCTGTTATGAAAGATGGGAAAATCATTCAATATGGCACGCCGATGGATCTATATCACCAGCCGAGTGACTTTTTTGTCGCTCAATTTATTGGAACGCCGCCGATGAATGTGTTTCGTGGAAAACTGATAGGAAATCAGCTTTATTTCCTCAACCAGTCTACAGAGTTAGACCACGAACAATGGAACACGGCTCAAGGGGAACTTGATGTATATGTTGGAATCCGGCCGCATGATGTGAAATTAGGAAAGGGCGGCGACATTCGCGTTAAAGGAATCGTGCAGATGATCGAGCCGATAGGCCATGCCCAAATCATCCGCATAAACGTTGGTAGCGAACAGCTCCGTCTTTTTGCCGAACCAACTGTTGCCATTGAATACAAAAGCGAAATAACAGTTTCCTTCCATCTTTCTTCGCTTCATTTATTTGATATGCAGACAGGAAAAAGTTTGCGAAAAGAGAGAATGAAGGAATCACAAACAGAAGAAATGGTTGGGTGAAAATATGATAGTGAAAAAAATTTGCTGCAATTGGCGGTCTTTTCTCGGACGTTTCCAACGAGGAAAGGCCGTTTTTTGTTGTTTGCCAAATTTTTTGTCGAGTTTTTGATTATTTTCAATAGTTAGAGATAGTTAAAACTGGAAGTTTACTGTATACTAGTACGTAGATTCGTTGTTATTGTTTGTAGGAGGATGGAAAATAATGAAAGGGGATCCTGGAAAAAGAATTTCTGAGCGGGCGCTGTTGGTATGGCGGATATACGGCATGATCGGGGTCGCCGTTTCTTTTCTCGTTTCTGCCGCCATTGTTGCCGTCCTGCTTGTTTTTGGCGGAACGAAATGGATCATTCCGGTTTTAATTATTTTATTGATAGGAGAAGCTTATTTTTTTATTTTCTTTATTCCTGCTTTGCGTTGGCGGAGATGGCGCTATGAAGTTCGTGAACAGGAAATCGAAATTCAAAAAGGATTGTTTGTCGTGAAACGGACATTGATTCCGATGATTCGCGTGCAGCATGTCGATTCAATCCAAGGGCCGTTGCTGAAAAAATACAAGCTGGCTTCTGTCGCCATTTTCACAGCGGCGACGATGCATGTCATCCCGGCGCTTGATGAAGAGGAAGCGGAGAAGCTGCGTTATCATATTTCTAAATTAGCGAGGGTGGCGGATGAAGATGTATGAGAAAAAACGTCTGCATCCCATTTCCGTTGTTGAGAATATTTTAAAAGAACTGAAAGACCTGCTTTTGCCGCTTATCCTTGTCACCATTATCGGCAATAAAACGATTTCCTCGATGTGGGATATCGCAGTCCCGTCCGCCTTCATTATTTATACGATCGCCATCGGAATCGTTTCTTGGCTTCGCTTTACATATTGGCTGGAAGAAGGAGAATTGCGCATTGAATACGGCGTGTTTGTAAGAAAAAAACGGTACATTCCGTTTGAACGTATTCAAGGCATTTCCATATCCGAAGGATTTTTGCAAAGAATGGTCGGAGTTGTAAAAGTAAAGGTGGAGACGGCAAGCAATCAATATGGAGAAGCAGAGGCCGTATTGACGGCCGTGACAAGGGAAGAAGCGAAACGGCTTCAGTGTTTACTGCAAAAATCCAAAGAAATTAAGGAAATTGTGGCGAAAGATGAAAGTGCAATAGCTTCTTCCAAACATGACCAAGAATTGGAACAAGAAACGAAAACCGTCATCTTTTCAATGAATGTTTGGGAAATTTTCCAAGTCGCCGTGACGAGCGGCGGGACGTTTGGTGTTATTTCTGCTATCTTTCTTTTTATCTCCCAATTTGATGAGCTCATTCCTTATGAGAAGCTATATAAAGATGCGCAAACATTTTTTGCGCACGGTGTCTTCTATACAGCGGTGGTTGTTTTATTTATTTTTATTGCTGCCTATATGATATCTGTCGTGCAAAATATGTTCAAATATGCGTTTTTTACGGTGGAAAAAACAGGGGAGAACATTGTCATCTCAAGAGGGCTCCTTGAAAGGAAAAAGGTCGCGATCCCGATCGAGCGGGTGCAGGGCATTGTGATAAAGGAAAACATCATACGGCGATGGTTCGGATATGCTTCGGTTTATGTTATTTATGCAGGAGAAGCTTTCAATGAAGGCATTCGCGGAAGTGTTGTTCTTTGTCCGCTTGTCAAAAAGAAACGAATTGCTTCCGTCATTCTGTCTTGTTTTCCAGATTATCATGTGGAGCATGAGTTCATCGCGCCGCCAAAGCGGGCGCGCATCCGTTACATGGCCCGCCCTTTATATGTGTTGCTTGCCCCTGTTTGCCTCGCTGCTTTTTGGCTTCGTCCGTGGGGCTTTTTGCTTCTATTGGCGCTTCCAGTCGCTGCTTATTTCGGCTATCTCAACTACCGGACCGCCGGCTGGGCGGTTTCGAATCATCAGCTTGCATTAAGAAGCCGTTTTTGGAGCGTCAAAACCGTTTATATGTTAAAAAACCGCATCCAATCCATGGAAGCTTCCTATAACTTGTTTCAGCGGCGGAGACGTCTGGGAACCATTGAGGCCACGGTCGCGTCAGGCCCCGGCGGCACCGCAGGAAAAGTCGCAGATCTTGATGAAGAAGATGTTCAAACAATATATGCGTGGTTTCAACGGACGAAAGAGAGACAAGTTTTGGATGAATAACTTTATAGATGATTGCTCATCATCTTGGAAAAGAGTCGCTGTTTATTTTTTATATACCGGGAATTTGCGGCCAACGGCAAAAAAAGTGGTTGGCGGCGTATCGCGCTTTCTTGAAGCTCGCACACCTCTTCCGCAGCATTTTCCAAATCGGCAAGCCTCTACTTGATTTTCAGCGCGGGAAAAGAAACTCCCGCCTCTTTATGGGAAGGTGGGAGTCTGCACCGTATGCGAGCAATGGAAGCCACGTGTGACAGGATGGTTTGGCCAGGCGAATCATTCGCAATTCGCTGTTCGCCAACTGACACATGTGCCTGGAGCGCGGCGTTTTGAGACGGGAACACCATCTTTCATCAGCGCTTATGCCGCTTCTGCCGCTATCCGTTTGCTTCTTGAAATAGGAGTAGAGAATATATCTTCTTAATTTAAATCAATTAGTTCAATTCGCATTAAATGACGGACAAGAAAAAGGGTTACAAGTTGTCAGCCCGTTATCTGCTGATCAACGGGGCGCCATGATTGCTTTTTATGCAGAAAATGCCGGGCAGATAGCATCTATTATGAAAGAGAGAATGTTATTGTTTCTGCCAGAAAAAACGATGTGATCCGAATTTCACCCCATTTTTACAATACAAAGGATGATGTTCGGCAGGCCATTGACGAGCTGGCAGCTGTTTTGCATCTTAAGTAATGGGCAGCTTAATATGAACAAAGTGACAAAAGAGCTGCAGCTTCTTAATATGCGCGGTTTAACGGATCAAAGAAAGATGAAAGATTTTTTTGCAAATATTCTTAGGAGATTCACTTTCGTATTTCCATTGATTCCATCACTGGCTTAATTTGTTATAATATTCTTAAAAATAGGAGGTATAGTGTGAAATGAAACAGATCATAAGCATGAAGAGCGTATCTTTGCTCAGAGGAAACCGGGAGATTTTGCAGGATATAAATTGGGAAGTAAGAGAAAAAGAACAATGGGTCATATTAGGGCTGAACGGTTCGGGGAAAACGTCCATATTAAATATCGTCACAGGCTACCAGTACCCGACAAAAGGCGAAGTTTCTGTTTTGGGACAGAAATTCGGACAGACAAACTTGCCGGAGCTTCGGAAACAAATCGGATTTGTCAGCAGTTCTCTTGACGGTTTTTACCAAACGTTAAGATCAGAAACAGCAGAAGATATTGTGATAAGCGGTAAATTTGCCTCGATAGGGTTATACGAAAATGTGACTTATGAAGATCGTGAGCAGGCTGAACAGCTGATGACATTTTTGCGAATCGATCACTTGAAAGGGAAAACATACGACACCCTATCACAAGGTGAAAGAAGAAAAGTGCTGATTGGAAGAGCGTTAATGGCAAAACCGGAGTTGCTGATATTGGATGAACCGTCTATAGGATTAGACCTTTTAGCAAGGGAAGATATTTTATCATTAATGAAAGAGATTATTATCCATCAACGATGCCATGTATTATATGTCACGCATTATATTGAAGAAATTATCGAGGAGATGACACATGTATTGTTGTTAAAAGAAGGGCAAATTGTTGCCGCAGGACGAAAAGAAGCTGTGTTGACAGATGAATCGTTATCAGAGACGTTCCAATTGCCGATAAAAGTTCATTGGGAAAATAACAGACCATGGGTTTCTATACATAAAAACATCAGCTCGGCAAAATGAACGAAGACAGAATTAAAATCATCGGCAAAAGAATAGGCGCATAAAATTCCATCTAAATCATCTCACAGACGCTTTAAGCAGCTTGAGCCGATCCCTCAGGTTGCTTTATTGATCTTTTTCCTGCTGGTCCGCTTTTCGGTTGGCGAAGTGCCGAAACTTTGTTGAAATGAGTACGGAGATAATAGCGCTAACAGTTTTGACGGCAGATAGACAAGCATTTTTGTTGAAAAAACGGCTTGAGACGAGGGGATCATATTGGGCGCGCTGTTTTTCGCTTTAATGGGAATCGGAATGATATCTTCTTTTATAGGAATATTGGCAGGCGGCGGAGGATTAATTACTTTATCAGCTATGATGCTGGTAGGGATACCAGTTCAAATTGGTATTGCGACCAACAAGTTTTCATCAGGAATGGCTGCACTGACAAGCGTATCATACTTATTAAAAAACAAACATCTCAGCGGAAAAACAATCATGAGGAATGTCTGTATAGCTCTTGCTGGAGGGGTTAGCGGCGCGCTAATTACCTCTAGCATGACAGAACGAACGATGAATATTATTGCTTTAATCTTACTAATTTTTTCCTTCTTTGTTACGCTAAAAACTAAGCAATGGGTCTCTTCTGTTAAGGAAGCGGATAATGATACTAGCATTATTAGTAAGATTATGCCTTTTTTTATAGCTGCTTATGATGGGGGATTTGGCCCGGGATCTTCAACCTTTGGAATCTTATACTATATGCATCGGAAAAACTCTTATGCGAAAGCGGTTCAGCTTACGAGAGTGTTGATTCTTGGAAGTTGCCTTGGGGCATTTATCGTATTTTATCAAACAGGATTTGTGCAATGGCATTATGCTATTGCGCTGGCCATAGGATCGGCAATAGGATCGCAAATGGGCTTGCTTGTATTGCCCAATGTTTCGCTGAAGCTCGCCAAATCTTTGCTAATGGCTATTATTTTTTTATTAATCGTACAAGTATTATTTAAAATTGCTTGATGATAAGCAAGGTCACGGATTTATTTTTCTAAAATGACCATCTTTGCATCGGAAAAAGTAGGATTTTTTCCAAGCGCTGTCGAATCGATAAGGAACGAGAAGAATAAAGGAAGACTAGGCGGAATATCCATCTGCGCTTATGGCTCAGCTTTTCATGGAAAGAAAAGTTTCATATTGAATTGTCTCGGGAGGGGAAACGGATGAAAAAATATCCTCTCATCACGATCGGCATCATTTTTCTTTTAATTGGCTGTTCAATGGAAAAGCGGGAAGAAAGCAGTCCCCAAAATGAACAACAAATAAATGACAATGGCAATATGGAAATCATTGCCCAAGATTTACGCGTGCCATGGGCGATCGACTGGGACGGGACAGCTTTTTATATTTCAGAGCGGACTGGCTCTATTGTGAAGATTGCAGGAGATGAAAAAATTAGGCAGCCTCTACATTTAGAAAAGCAGCTTTCAACAGCATCTGAAGCTGGCGTATTAGGCTTTGTGCTCCATCCAGAGAAAAAGAATCGCGCTTTTCTTTACTATACATATGAGGATAAAAACGGGCAATTTAACCGTGTTGTTGAAATACGGGAAGAAAATAATGAATGGTTTGAACAAAAAGTACTGCTTGACCAAATTCCAAGCGGAAATTTTCATCATGGAGGAAGAATAAAAATCGGGCCAGACAAAAAATTGTATATCACCACTGGGGATGCTACAGATGCGATGATTGCCCAAGACAAGGCATCACTTGGCGGAAAAATTTTGCGCATGAATCTTGACGGCACCATACCGGACGATAACCCTTATCCCGGCTCCTTCGTCTATAGCTATGGACACCGCAACCCGCAAGGCTTGGCATGGGATGAAACGGGCCAGCTTTACAGCTCTGAGCATGGCTCCAGTGCACATGATGAAATCAATTTGATTAAGCCGAAAGGAAACTATGGCTGGCCGCTTATTCAAGGAGATGAAACGAAAAACGGGATGATTGCTCCATTATTCCATTCAGGGGATCATACTTGGGCGCCTTCGGGAATTGCCTATCATAACGGGATTTTGTATGTTGCACAGCTGCGGGGAGAAGGTGTTTTGGCGTTCAATGTAAAAGAGAAAACATATAAACAAATCGTTTCCAACGTCGGGCGCGTGCGGGATGTATTCATATTAAGAAATTATTTATTTTTTGTCACCAACAACACGGATGGACGAGGGACTCCGGCCAATCATGATGATAAACTAATCAAAATGGCCATTCCGAAAACATTTTAATGTTACTGGTTGGCCTGGCATTGCAACAGGGAATCCTTCCTGTTGTTTCTTTGTTTGCACGGAGTTTGGTCGCTGTTGTTGTGATTCTTTCTTTATTAATTCACCATATGTAAAAGTTAGGGGATAAATGGATGGAAAGATCTATTTTAGCGATCATCATTCTGAGTTTTGCCGCATTATTATTGTTCTTTCAGGAATATCAAACGAACCAATCTCTTCAGCCAAAAGCTAATTTGGAAGGTTTTATCATTATGAAAGAAGGGGAAGTGTATTTAGTGGAAGACCCAGATTTTGTTCAGCAAGACGCAGATAAGTTTACAATCCACGAATTAAGAAGCAAATATAAGATGAGTAAGTTATGGATAAAAGGATTCAGCACTTTAAAGGGAATAAAAAATGGGCAAAAGGTAAAAGTATGGTATTCCGAAATTTTAGAATCGTACCCGGGCAAAGTCAAAGTTTTAAAGATTGAACCGTGTTAATTGCGATAACACCGGGTGCTATTGCCGCAAAAATTATTGATGACTGAAAGCAGGGGAGAAATGGTCAATGATTCCCATGGCAATGCTTTGGGGGGGCATTGGTGCTCCAAATGAAGTGGTGTTATCCTTTCCGTTGATGGCGAATGATATAAAATTTATCATAAATTTATTATGTAAACTATAATGAAGCGAAATCTGCACCGTTGCGAAGGAAAATGGGGGAACGCTGAAGGCCAAGCCAATTTGCTGCGGGATTTGATGACCATAGTGAAAAAATCGCCGTTGATTGATTATTTATATGTTCATAGATAAGAAGCAGAAAAGCAGAGTTGCCTGTTGTTTAGTAATGCATCTGCTTGCCAGAATGAAAATGCTTTTGCAAGTGCCGTGTTTTTGGCGGGCAAATCATAATCGCAAGAAAAGATTGCAGTCAAGCTATGTAGAGTCCGGACTCATTGGACTGTTGGAGAAACAGAACAAAGCAACTTAATTTTTTGGATGGAGTGGAGTGCCATAAACGGGAACAGGTGAACTCATTTTTGCAAAACGGACATTGTAATGTTTGATAGGGGGATATGCATGTTTAAATATATGATGACACTTATGACAGCATCCTTACTTATTGTCCAGCTTGGCATTGCATACTTGTGGGTTTTTGATTGGCGCCGCTTAGCGACGAAGGCGGGTTTAATGATTTGGATAAGTTCTGTCGCTTTAGGCATCCTGCTTTATTTTATATATAGTAAGTTTGCTGAAGATGGAAAGTTTAGCATCATTAACAGAAGAGCGGTTTTTAGTTCAACAGCAATCACCATTATCTTGGCTGTTTTTGCGTTCATGATAGAAATGATAACACAGTCTATGCCTTAATTGCTTTGAATGCTCAAAGAAAGGGGAGATGTCCGTTGAACAGCTTCAAAGATCAGAAATCAGCTGTTTTATTTCTCAACATCTCTGCCTGTTTTTGGTTATAAAAAAAGAGGAGAATAAAATAACAAATGCTTTTTTCCTCCTTTTATTCATTCGTTTTTACGTTCCCATCGTTGGCAGAAAGTGTTTTTACTAAATATTATTTTCATCCAAGTGAAAAGCCAAACGACTTTAAGGGGATCTTTCCAAATAACAATCAATCCTAAAACAAAATAAGCAATCACCGGCAAGTAGCTTCGCCATTCTGAAAAATTCATCAACGCAGATAAAAACATTCCCCATAAATCGGCATGCCTCCACTTGAGCGTTCAAACATGATTATGGGTTCAATCACCCGTTTTCCTCAAAAAATATTTCCTAAACTTGACAAAATAATAAATAAAAGTTATCATATATATGAACATATGAGCATATATAATTAATAAAGTGAGGGAAATCATCATGAAGAGGGAAGACCATTCGTTCTTAACATCTGAAACGATTGAAAATGTTTCGCAAATCTTTAAGGTGTTATCCGATCCAACACGAATCAAAATTCTTTACTTGCTGTCGCAAGAAGAGTGCAATGTCAATCATATAGCAGAAATATTGGGAATGTCGCAATCAGCCGTTTCCCATCAACTAAGTATATTGCGAAATCTGAAACTAGTTAAGTACCGGCGCGAAGGAAAAACACTGTTTTACTCCTGCGACGATGAACACGTTATTTCATTATTAAAGCAAGCTATTGACCATGCTGAACATCATTAAGGAGGCGTTTTATCATGCGTCATCACCATCATCATTCTCACAGCCACCATGGCCATGATCATCACCACGGCCACCATCATGATCACAGCAGAGAAGGGAATAAAAAAGGGCTTGCGATTGCATTGTTCATTACGGCTGGAATTATGTTGTTGGAGTTTTTCGGAGGTTTAATCACCAACAGCCTGGCCCTTCTTTCTGACTCTGGTCATATGCTTAGTGATGCCAGTTCCCTTGCTCTCAGCTTAGCGGCCATTTGGTTTGCCGCCAAACCAGCTTCTCCCAATAAAACATATGGCTTTTATCGTTTTGAAATTTTAGCTGCTTTATTTAATGGAGTTACCTTGTTTGTTATCGCCGGCTTTATTGTATGGGAAGCAATCCAGCGTTTTTACAACCCACCAACGGTAGCTGGCGGCTCTATGATGTTGATTGCGGCCATTGGCCTTTTTGCCAACCTTTTAAGCGCTTGGGCGCTTATGAGAAAAGGGGATGTGAAAAACAATGTTAATCTTCGTAGCGCATATCTTCACGTGATCGGTGACGCTTTAGGTTCCGTAGGTGCTATCATCGCTGGGATTGTCATGTGGCTCTTTGATTGGTATGTCGCAGACCCCATTATTTCCATTTTGGTTGCCTTATTAATCTTGAAGGGCGCTTGGGGAGTTATTAAACATACGGTTCACATTTTGATGGAAGGAACGCCCATTACCATTGACCAAAATGAAGTGAAAAAAGCGCTTGAGAGCATTGAAGGAGTGGTTGGCGTTCACGACCTTCATATTTGGACGATTACATCAGGGTTAGATTCATTAAGCTGCCACATTTTGATTGAAGATCATCAAGACAGCCAAAAGATTTTGCAAGACGCCATTCACATGATTGAAGAAAAATTTAAGATTCTGCATACAACGATTCAAATTGAAACTTCTCAAATCCATCACGGAGAAATGAAAGTCTAATGAAAAAGATATCAATATAAGGTTAGTTTTTTTGTATATTTTATCAAAATATTTAGATTGTTATAGCATAGAAACAAAATTTATTTGTAAGATGTTTCTTATGGTAATAATGACGGCCATCGCTGAAATTTACGGAAGGCTTTCAGTATATGAAGGATGGAGGATTTTCTTTCCTTTAGCGCTTGTTTTCCTTCTTTTTTCAATGTGCCGCTCAATTTTGCACAGGCGCAATGATTCGCTATTCATATCAGATGATCTAGTTTCGGCTAAATTCTCCTGATTTTAAGCGAAAACTTAATTTCCTTTTCCCCTGTTTCTATCGTCGTGGAAGCTAATATTGAAGAATTGCATATAGTAGTTTTCTAATTCCTTCCCCCGCAGGTGTCTTCCATCTGTTTTATGGCTTTAAGGAGCTTAAGATATCAAGCTCTTTTCATTTTGTTGTTTTTCATCGATTCATGCCAATCGTTAACATAAATAAAACGACTTATAAAAACTTAAAATAACTTGCGTTTTTATAATTTTTTTACTTATAATTACGTATGAACTTATTTATTTTCGTTTGTTAGAAAGAAGGTGGGGGGAGATGTATCAAGATGAGCGCTTGCTCTTAATCCTCGACTTTTTAAGGAAAAATAAGCGAATAACCGTTGAACAAATTTGCTCATTATACAATGTTTCCAGAGATACAGCCCGGCGCGATCTTGTTAAACTTGAAGAACAGAAGCTAATTATCCGTACGCGCGGAGGCGCGATTTTGCCACCTGTCCACAATGAGATTAAAGGCTATTATCATCGGCTGCAAACGGTTCCCCATGAGAAAAAAATTATCGGAAAAAAAGCAGCTTCTTTAGTTAACAGCGGTGACAGGATTATCTTGGATGCCTCCACCACTGTCCAAGCGTGTGCTGAATATCTTGGGGATCAACGTTGCACGGTTATAACGAACTCCATTAACCAAGCAGATATTTTATCTTCCAAACAGGGAATTCGCATTCATTTGCTTGGCGGGGAACTCGAAAAAGAGCATCGTTTTCTATATGGAGAATCTGTCATTGAACGATTGTCTAATTATTATGTCGATAAAGCATTTTTAGGGGTAGTCGGTATTTCAGAAAACGGGCTTACGGTTGCGCATGAGGAAGATGGAGTGGTCAAACGCAAAATATTGCAACAGGCAAAGCAGGTCATCGTCCTGGCGGATCATTCCAAATTAGGGATTACAGACTTTTACCGTTTTGCTGATTTGAGTGATATTGACCTTTTAATTACAGATAAAACACCGCCGAAACCGTTTAGGGAGCTGTTAAAAAAACATTCTGTTGAGCTATTGGTCGCAGATGATCATGAGGGGGAGGAAGATGAAATTGAAAATGTTAATGGCGATTGATTTAGATGGAACTTTGCTAAACAAGCATAATGAAATTAGCAGGGAAAATATCCAAGCAATGAAGGAAGCGCAAAAGAACGGAATAGAGATTGTGGTGGCGACAGGGAGAGCTCATTTTGATGTCCAAGAAATATTCAAACATACAGGTATTCGAACATGGATCATAGGTGCAAACGGAGCTACCATCCATAAACCGGACGGACAGCTGTTTCTTTCCACTCCATTGGATAAAGATAAGGCGATTGAAATTCTTCAATGGCTAGAACAAGAAGAATATTACTATGAAGTGTTTAGCGATTCTGCCATCTTCACTCCTCAAAAAGGAAGAGAGCTTTTATCCATTGAGATGGATCGTCTAATCAGCGCAAACCCAAAATTAGACAGCGAAGAGCTTAAATCCGCTGCTTTGAAGCAATATAGCCAATCTGGCTTTGTCTTCATTTCTTCATATAAAGAGCTATTAAAACCTTCCATTAACATTTACAACATCCTTGTTTTCTCTTTTGATAAAGAAAAGCTTAATAGAGGATGGAATAAATTTCAAGATTGCAATGACTTAACGCTCGTAACATCTGCAAATTACAACTTTGAATTAGAGCACATCGAGGCTTCAAAGGGGAATGCATTAAAAATACTTGCAAAAGAACTAGGCATCCCTCTTAGCCAGACCATTGCGATCGGGGATAGCATGAATGATTATTCGATGATCTCTATTGCAGGTAAAGGAATTGCCATGGGAAATGCATGTGAAGAAATTAAAAACATTGCAAAGGAAGTGACATTATCGAACGATGAACATGGAGTTGCCTATGTCATTAATCGTTTATTGAAAAAATAAATGTCAATGTAGCGGACATGTGAGGCTAATGAAAATAAGTTGTTAAAAGAAATAATAAATCAGACTCGAGAAATATTTTCCAGAAGAGCTTCCTGTTTTGCTTGTCCGGCTCCTTTGCTTCGCGATAGAGACAATGGAACAATTGAATAAAAGTGAAATCAAGAAGACCATACTAAAGAATCCGGAGAATGAGGAAAGCAAGCCGGGAAGCTCTTGTTTGACAGGTCCGCAAAACTAATCATTGACTTTTTGAAATGAAAGCTCTAATTTCCATAAAGTCTTGACTTACTCTCCAATACCGCTTAATATGTAGAGTGTTCCTGTAAGTAATTGGAATAATAATCAACGGGGAAGGGGAGAAAGATGAAATCCATTTGTGTATTTTGCGGTTCAAACTATGGGAACGACATGGAGTATAGGCAAGCAGCCAGAGAGCTTGGAAAGTTCCTTGCCAGTAAAAAAATATCCCTGATTTACGGAGGAGGGAAGGCAGGGTTAATGGGGGAAATCGCCAATGCCGTCTTAAGCCATAAAGGCCGTGTTATTGGGATCATCCCCAAGTTTTTAAAAGACAAGGAACTGGCACATGACAATATCAGTGAACTCTTTATTGTAGATACAATGCATACACGCAAAGCGAAAATGTATGAGTTAGCCGATGGATTTATTGTCATGCCAGGAGGCTATGGCACGTATGAAGAACTTTTTGAAGTGCTGTCTTGGCTGCAAATAGGTATACATAATAAGCCAATTGGTCTACTTAATGTCAACGGCTTTTTCGATCCTCTCATAAAAATGTTAGAACATACTGTCGATAAAGGTTTTGCCAAGCCTGAAAATCTAAAATTAGTTATAAGTGCTGACAATGTGGTTACTCTTTATCAATTGATGGAGAATTTTAAACCTAAGGTTGTAAATAAATGGACATGATGCCTCAACTTTAAAAATCAAGTACATCTTGTGGTGATGAACATTTGGCGCTTCGCCACAAAATGTACTTGGCCGCATGTTTTTATGATAAGGCAGTATAGAAAATGCGGATTTCCTGTATGAAGGTGCCTCAACCGTTGAAAAAAATTCATATTGCAGGCAAATTCTGTCGTTTTATAAAATCTGCACCAACAAAAAGAGATTTTCTTGGTTGGTGCTGCATATAAACTTCGTTAAGAATATTGCAAATAAAGTGCATTTGGCACGCTGCCATGTTGAAATGTGGACAAGCCAGCCGTGCTGATCCAAGTCAAAGCCCACTCCTGAAATCTCCGATGTTTCTCATCCGTCCAAAAAACTTGCTCCGGATGAATGCTGATTCACTGTTTCCGGTTTTGCAGGCGAGAATTGTTCGTTTTCGGTTCGAGTTTTCCATTTCAATGATTGTAAGCTTTGAAGCAGCAATATACAAATGTTGGGCTCAATGAGCCAAATAAAACATGATATAATAAGATGAAATCGAAACTGTTTCATACAAAGATATCTTCATATCGAATTATCGAAATATAATTACTTATAATGAATTTTGCTAAATAAAAGGAGCAAGTAGTATGGAAAAAAGTCATTCTTATACAACCGAGGAAGTTGCAAACATATTAAAAGTTTCAAAATTAACCGTATATGATTTAGTAAAAAAAGGTTTATTGCCTGCTTATCGTGTCGGACGGCAAATGCGAATTGATCCTTCCGATCTTGAAGCATATATAAAAAGGGCGAAAGGAAAGTTACAGCCAACCGTCTCACAACCATTAAATAAAGAAACAAATAAAGAAACAACGAGTGAAGCACGAGGGTATCCGCAAGTGAGACAATTAATCATAAGCGGCCAAGATATAAGTTTAGATATTTTGGCTAACTACTTAGAAAAATCCTCAAAACGGTTTCGGCCGCTGCGCTCTTATGTTGGAAGCTTAGAAAGTCTCATTTCGATGTATCAGGGATATTCAGATATTGTAAGCACGCATTTAATCGAAGGAATTTCCGGTGAATATAACGTTCCGTATATCAGTAAGATACTAGTGAATTTCCAATATATCGTGATTCGTTTATTAGCAAGAAAAGCAGGCTTTTATGTCAAAAAAGGAAATCCATTGAATATTAAGCATTGGGAAGATTTAAGGAGAAAAGATATAAAAATCGTCAACCGCGAAAAAGGGTCAGGGGCGCGGGTGTTACTGGATGAAAGTTTGCGAACGCATCGCATACCTGTATCTGAAATTAATGGTTATGACAATGAGGTGACAAATCATGTAAGTGTCGCAAGTGTTGTTGCCAAGGGGGAGGCTGATGTCGGAGTAGGAATTGAAAGAGGCGCTAACTTAGTAAAAAATGTGGATTTCATTCCGTTAGTGAACGAAAAGTATGATTTGGTTATTTTAAAGAACGATGAGAATAGAGAATTAATTAGCCAAGTCCTGCAAATTTTAAGGTCTGATGACTTTAAAAGCGATTTGGAAGCATTAGGCGGTTATGATTTATCACAAACTGGACAAGTGGTTTATGAAACATGAAGTAAAAGCCAGAGGTTTCTTGTGAAATCTCTGGCTTTTGTTTTTTTGCTGATATATAAAGCCGGATTATAAAAAAACGAAATGATCTTGAGAATACCGGACGGATGCAATAATCTGATTTTTCTATCTGGTAATATTAAAATATTAATAGTTCTATATAATAATAAATAATTATATTTAATATTGTTTGATTATATGTTGTATAAAATAGTTATAAATAATTATAATAAGTTTATGCTAATGATATACAAGAAAGGAAGGGACAGAAGTATGAAGCATTCTATTCGCATCATTATGAGTGTGCTTTTGTGTGCTTCACTCCTCTTTATTTTCGCTTGCACGAATCAAGCGGGAAAACAGGAATCGAAAAAGACAGTAACATTAACCATTTCAGCAGCAGCCAGTTTACAAGATGCTTTGACGGAAATTCAGAAAAAGTATGAAAAAGAGCATAAAAATATAAAATTAGCATTTAACTTTGGAAGCTCCGGCGCATTACAACAGCAAATCGAACAAGGAGCGCCGGCAGATCTGTTTTTTTCGGCTGCTGAAAATAAGTTTCGTCCTCTTGTTGACAAAGGATTGATTAATAAGAAAGAGAGCAAGAACTTGTTAGGAAATGAAATCGTTCTTATTGTTCCAAAAGACAAGGCAGACACCATAAAAGGATTTCCGTCTTTGGCAAACAGCAACGTAAAGCAATTGGCAATAGGGAATCCTGAAACTACTCCAGCAGGTCAGTACGGAAAACAAACCTTGGCCAAGCTAAATCTTTGGACAAAAGTAAAAGGGAAAATTGTGTACACAAAGGACGTGCGTCAAGTATTATCGTATGTTGAAACAAATTCCGTTGATGCAGGAATTGTATTCAAAACCGATGCAAAAGTATCCGATAAAGTAAAAATTGTCGACACAGCATCCGCTAATATGCATGATCCCATTATTTACCCAGTTGGCATCATCAAGAATACGAAGCATAAAACAGAAGCTACAGATTTCTACCAATATCTGCAGACAAAAGACTCTCTGCAAATCTTTGCGAAATACGGATTTAAGATTTTGAAATAAGCAATGTAGCACAAGAATGTTGGAGTTTGGCATGCTCCTTGCAGGAAATTGGACGTGGACGGATACACTGGTGATGCAGGATAAAGAGAAGGGGAATATCCATTGATGACCGTCTTATAGATATTTTAGCCGCTGGCGAGGAAGGGAGTTATATTGGAGTTAAAGCTCTATAAAGGTCCGGCTATGGCTATTGACCAGATTGCCCGATACAATTGGGTTGAGCAGATTTGCGGAGTAATAGCGTCTAAAACAGATGATTGCCGCTTCCATCATCTTGAGTAATCAACTTAACTTCGCAATATGTACAGCAAATATATGGATAAAGTTGACGCAAAAGATTGATTCAGCGACCTTTTGCGTCACTTTATTCATCCGGATGATGAGAGATTGTCCATTTATTGAGAGATTCTCTAATTCCTGAAGATTTTCGTTCTAATGTCTTTTGGTGAGGGAATGGATAATAAAGGAATTTTCTTTGCAACCGCATTTTGTAACCCGGGTGGGACGGTTGACCTTGCGCGTTCCACGGACCAGAGATGGGGAGTTCTCCACCGAACTGTTTCAACGATATCAACGAAGCGAACAAGCTCTGGTACTGACATTAATGGAAATGGTGGTGAACGGGGGGTCTATCTGAAAAATCACCCAAATCACGGAGGAGTTGTGTGGGACTTCGTTTTCCAAGTCGACGGTCTCCTCGCTGTGCAAAGGGTTCGATCCGATGATCCAAGACTGGAATCACCATTTCCTTCATGAACACGTCTACCCGTTTGTGCTGGTGGATGCCATTTATACGAAAGTCCGGGAGAATGGACGAGTGCGCTCCAGCGCCGTTTTGATCGCCACGGGAGTGAATGAGGAAGGATATCGGGAAATTCTTGGCCTGCAAATTGGAAACAGCGAATCGGAGTCCAGTTGGTGTCAAAAGAATGTCATTTAGTTAGCAACCAAAACAGTGTTTACTCTTTTTAGGATAAACACTGTTTTGGCGCATGATCAGCTTCAAACTCTAAGTAGTGTGATAAACAGCAAATTCTATAACTGAACATGAATGTTTAACAGTTGCCGTTTAATGTCCCACCCTTTTGGTTTCATATCCGGATTGAACCATTTCGCTCCTTCTTCAATCCATTTTTTGCGGTATTCCTCAAATGAAAGTCCTTCGCTATCATCATCAAATCCAAATTCAAACCCGCAGCAATCACATATTTCATAAGAAGGATTACCATCTTGGTCATAAGGCATTTCTTCTAACCCGTCGTAACCACAAACCGGACATATATGTTTCATTTTGCTCATCTCCTATTGCTTGTTAAAATACTTAATCCCTTCTTTAGGTTTGAAATAAGTCCTTATTACACCATCTTTTGTAACTACCGCAAACTCATTGGTCGATTTATTATAGAACAAGATATCTCCGTTTGAACGAGTTTTGGTTAAGATATCCCCGCCTGGTTTTGAGTTAATGAGTTTCCTTGCCCCTTCTAAGTATTCGTCCATTGTGATATTGCCGAATTCTTTTTGTTTAACTACATGTTTGATATAGTGGCTTCTTAGAAGTTTTTCGGAAGCAAAATTGGCATTTTTAAAATCGTCGATACCCTTATTAACATTTTCATCATGTATTTTAGAACTGCAACCAACAGCAAGTATGAATACGGATAACAAGAGCAATAATCGCAAAAGTGTTTTTTTCATCTTTGTTCCAACCCCTTGGATAAATTTTAAGAAAGGAATATAAATTTTTACCATTTTTTGTTATGTTAGGGGAGGAAAACGGTTACCTGTATGTCCCTTTGCTTTTATAAACAACAGCCAGATTAAAAACATTTTCCAGGCAAATTCTATCATATTTTAGCGGAAACAAGAAGTGAAAATAAAGCTGCCGCCATTTTTTATTTTAGGTTTTGATAACATCTCATATCTGTTATTAGTAGAAAGTAAAAATTTCTTATATCCCCCGTATAGTTAACATATCGTATTAAGCAGATGGAATTTTAAGGCCCTTAAACAAAAATCCCCGCTTGGCATTCGCCGGTAGCGGGGGATTCAATATGCCAAACTTTTCTGCGGCTTGGAAGGTGAGTAAGAAAAAGCAATGTTCGTTTACACCATTGCTTTTTCATCGATTAATTGATGACACGCACTGCTTTTACTAAGCGTTCTTTCCAATAAGAAGAACCAATCGATGCATAAGAGACGCCTTTGGAAGTTGAAACATTTAGCATTTGGCCGTTGCCCGCATAAATTCCGACATGATTGATCGCTCCATCGAAGTCTGTATCAAAGAAGACGAGATCTCCTTTCTGAAGCTGATTGAAAGAGACCGGTGTGCCAACTTGTGATTGTGCCGCTGAACTGCGAGGTAAAGAAATTCCAACCTCACTAAATACCCGCATCGTAAAGGATGAGCAATCAAATGCGTCTGTGCGGGATGGGCTAGCACCGTATAAATATTTAGCACCTAAATATTTTTCGCCAATTTGAATGACGCGATCAGCCAAAGAAGAATTCGCAGCTTGTGTGCTGTTTTCGGAAGAAGTGGCAGATACCGCGGAAACCGAAGACGCCGTTTGCTTTTGCACAGAAGCCGTAACCGCTCCAGGCACATAAATGGTTTGGCCGGCCTTAATAAAGTTTGGGTTGGAAATCTCAGGATTCATCTTTAATAATGCATCAACAGTCGTATTAAATTGTTTTGCGATTTTGCTTAAGGTATCACCAGGATTCACTGTATATGTATCTTTTTTTTCGTCAACTTTTAATATTTGTCCAGGAAAAATAAGATCAGAAGTTAAATGATTCATTTGTTTTAAAGTTTCTACCGTAGTGTTGTATTTTTTCGATATTCCCCAAAGTGTATCGCCTTTTTGGACGGTATAACTGCTAGCGAAAGCAGTTTGGCCTGCTAATAAAGAACTTATAATGGTACCAGTCAGAATAAATGATTTTTTCATGCTGCGCTCCCCCCAGGTGTATTTGGATAATTCTTTCTATTGACACAAACATTATATTTAAAAAAAATATAGATAATCTATAACAAGAAGATAAAAAATAGTTACAAGTATATTACTATATTACAGTTACATTACAGATTAAAAGTTTTGTTAACATAACTTTTTTGATTTTAGCCAAGAAGACACCTATTACTAAACGGAGAGCGCCAGACGTGGAAGAAAAGATGTTTTCGTTTTTAAGTCCTTGTACGATTCAAGCGCTGTATGCTTCTTGGAGAATGTGAAGATAATCTTCGGCTGTCACGGTTCGGACATTGCTTGGAGTGGATCCGTTTTGCATAGCCAATTCAACGATTTTTGCAAAGTCTTCTTTACGCACACCAGGCAAGTCTTTTAGTTTTGGAATATCCAAGCTGCGAGTAAACGTTTCAATACCTTGAATTAATTGTTCGACTGCTTTTTCATCTGAATCAGATTCTGCGGCAAATTTCATATATCGTGCCAATTGGGCATGCATCGCTTTGTTTTCTTCGGCATTAAATTTCAATACAAACGGTAAAAAGACGGCATTTGCGACACCATGCGGCGTATCGTAGAGCCCACCTAGAGCCTCTGCTAAACAATGGACAGCCGCTACGTCTGCAGATCCGAAGCATAATCCTGCAAGCAAACTGCCTAGCAGCATGTTGTATCGGGCTTCTTCGTTTCGGCCATCTTGGCATGCTTCAGGGAGTGATGACACAATGATTTCCATTGCCTTTGCCCCTAGTGCTTGCGATATTGGGTTCGTCACTTTGCACGTATAGCCTTCGATCGCATGAACTAATGCATCAACCCCGGTTGCAGCTGTTACAGATTTAGGCACGGTGAATGTTAGTTCCGGATCAAGCACAGCCAATACCGGACGCAGCGCAGCATCTTTCAATGTCAGCTTCCGGTGGGTGGCCGCTTCCGTAATGACAGACGAACGGGTGACTTCAGAACCTGTTCCCGCCGTTGTTGGGATACAAATAATTGGAGCAACATTTTCATACCGCCGTTGTCCTTCAACATATTCAATCGGTGTCCCGCCATTTCTCCCAATGAGTGCAATCGCTTTTCCCGTATCCATCGCGCTTCCGCCACCGATGGCTAGAACGGCGTCAGCGTTCTGTTCGTTAAAATACTTTGCCCCTTTTAAACATTCCGTGTCGCGCGGATTTTGTGATATGTCATCAAACAACGTTACGCGGTAGCCGGCTGACTGCAATTTCGCTTGAATTGGTTCAACCAAGCCCGTCTGAACAACTCCCGGATCGCTAACAAGTAAAATCGATTTTCCAATTTGCAGTGATTCCAATAATTCCGGCAGTTGCTTTGCTTTTCCCATTCCCATTTCAATGCGCGTCGGACAAAAATAATGAAAATTGTTCATAAGCATCCTCCTTAAGCAATAAGAACAAAATTATGAATATTTTTATTTTAATTCATCTGTCATACAAAGCAAATAAATCGTGTTATCGGGAAAATCACAAATTTTAAGTTGTCTATTTTAATGCATAAATGCATGGCATACCTCTTAAAATAAAAGACAGGACGATAAGCACTGTCCTGTCGAGGATCCTTGATATTGAAACGGGTTAAAGAAAACTGTACTAAAGATTTGTTTTAATACAACTTGACACTTTGTGTAGAATCATGACCGCAGAGGTTCCATGTCAAGGAACGTTGCATATGAGTTAATATTCAATCAACTGCATACTCTTATTTGGTTGTAAAAAAACAGGAATTCAATAACGAAATATACAAGTAAATAAACGAAAGAAATGGTATCCATCAACATTTCTGCAGAAATTCATCCTAAAGTTTCTCCACATCTACGCGGCCAGAAAAGAAAGTGGCTCCGCCGCCCATATCGGCTATTCGGTCTGGAGTAAGGGAGTTTACCAAATGTTTCGCGCCTGGGGAATCTGTCCAGAGCCCCTGCGTGACAACGACACCAGGGAGTACATTTTCTCCGACAGAAACTTTTAAAATACATTCTCCGCGATGGTTCCACACCCGGACTTTATCTCCATCCTGAATCCCTTTTGATAGAGCATCTTGAATATTCATATGCAAGCAAGGCTCTTTTTCAAGAGAAACATGTTTTTCATTGTTTGAAAAGGTGGTATTTAAGAAATGGTGGTTGGGACCGGGCACAAACAAAAACGGAAAGTCGCCATCATTAACAAGCGGCGTAAAGGTTGGCAAAGGAGGGTAGCCATCTTGTTCCATTTTCTTTGAATAAAGCTCAATTTTTCCGCTAGGAGTTAGCAGTTTTCCTGGCAGCAACGGTTTTACATGTGCTTTTATATACTGCTTTTCCGCCAATGTTTCGTAATCGATTCCTTTCAGGCAAGGATTGTTTGGGTTATCCAAGGCTTGCGAAATCATTTCTTTTTCTGTCTCATATAAACACGGATCTTCAAAGCCCATTTTTTCCGCAAGCAATTGGAACACTTCGACATTTGACTTGGACTCTCCATATCGCTCAATCACTGGCAGCTGAATTTGGACATAGTGGTGCCAGTATGATGTATAAAGATCCGTATTTTCGAATGAAGAGGTGGCGGGAAGTACAATATCCGCATATTTTGCGGTTTCTGTTAAAAATAAGTCATGCACGATGACAAAGAGATCTTCCCGTGCCAATCCTTTTCTTACTTTATTGCTATCTGGCGCAACCACTGCAGGGTTTGTGCCGTACACGAATAAGGATTTGATCGGCGGGTCTAATTCTAATAATGCTTGGCCGAGCAGATTCATGTTTATGACTCGTGTATGTTTATTTTGCAATAAATCCGGGCGTTGCAAGCTCATTTTATTAAGGGCCAAATACCCGCTATTTGACTTGATGGCTCCGCCGCCTTTAACAAGCCATTGTCCGGTCAGGGCAGGAAGGCAAGCAATGGTCCGGACACACATGCCCCCATTGTCGTGATGCTGAAGACCGTTGCCGATTCGAATAAAGGAAGGAGTGGTTTGCCCATACAATCTGGCAAGTTTATAAATGTCTTCAACGGGAACACCTGTAATTCCGGAAACAGTGACAGGATCATACTGGACAACGTGCTCACGCAGCTCTTCATGTCCGACTGTATATTTCGCCAAAAAATCATTGTCTACCATGTTTTCGGCAAACAAAATGTGCATCATGCCCAAAGCGAGAGCGGCATCGGTGCCCGGCAAGATTGGAATGAACCAATCGGCGAATTGGCCGGTTTGATTTTTATGAACATCAATACAAATGATTTTTGCGCCATTTTTCCGGGCTTTTTGGGCAAGGATAATTTGATGCATGTTGGTGCTAACAGCATTGATTCCCCAGAAGATGATTAATTTTGCATGAACCGTATCTTCCGGGTCTATCCCAAAGCCGCCTCCCATTGTGTATTTAAGCCCTTCCGCTCCAGCTGACGAACAAATAGTCCGGTCAAGCAAGGAGGCGCCCAGCCGGTGGAAAAACCGCCGGTCCATTCCTTCGGCGCTGAGTCTTCCCATATTGCCATAAAAGCTATACGGAAGAATGCTTTCAGGCCCTTCTGTTTCGATCAGCTCTTTCCATTTATCAGTAATTATCTCGATTGCTTCGTCCCAGCTTATCCGCGCAAATTTTCCTTCACCTTTAGCACCCGTACGTTTCATTGGATATTTCAAGCGCTTTGGGTCATAAATCCGCTCAGTCATATGCCGCACTTTATTGCATATATTTCCTTTTGTCACAGGATGATCCGGATCTCCTTGTATTTTTACAATTTTTCCGTTTCGCTTGTGTACCAATAACCCGCATTGATCAGGACAATCCAGAGGACAAACGGATGGAAATATGCCTGTTGGCTCGTGCACAAATGAGTACATATTTTTCTCCTTTCATGATCAAGTTAATTCTTATATTCATTTCGATGGTTAATATGATAAAATAATTTGAAAAGTAAAGCAATTAATGATATATTGTCAGTTTTAGACTGAAGGAATAAGGTGATGAAGGGCATAAAGGGCTTCAGGCTTTTGGATTCCTTTAAGCCTCTTCAGAACGAAAAGTGAATAACGAGACAGATAATCTAAAATACATTCTAGGCAGATAGGAAAGAACAGGAGAATGCATATGATAAAATATCCGTTTTTAAAAAAAGGGGCAACGATTGGTGTAACCGCACCTTCCTCTGGTGTTAAGGCAGAATTGCATCCTATGTTGAAACAAACCTGTGAAAGTATGGAGAGAAAAGGATATAAAGTTGTTTGCGGAGAAACGGTCTGGACACAAGAAAAAGCGAAGTCTGCTAGTGCCAAAAAGAGAGCAAATGAATTTATGGAAATGATGCAAAATGAGAACATTGATATCATCATTCCTCCTTGGGGAGGTGAGCTACTAATTGAAATACTGGAAGAAATCGATTTTGAAAAAATAAATAAAAAATGGGTATTAGGTTACTCGGATACAAGTATCCTGTTGTTGGCAATTACTTTAAACACAGGAATAGCCACTGCTCATGGAACAAATCTAGTAGATTTAAGAGGCGAATACTCCGATGAGACGACAGCCATGTGGGAAACGGTTTTATCAACGGAAACAGAGGCTTCCGTTATCCAATACTCTTCAAGCAAATATCAAAAGAAATGGCAACATGATAATCCATCTCCATGTGTTTTTCATTTAACAGAGGATACATACTGGAAAACTATTTCAACTGGCAATGTTAAGATCAAAGGCCGGTTGCTTGGCGGGTGTATAGATGTCATCAGGCATCTTATTGGCACTCCATATGGCAGAGTGCAAGAGTTTAGGAAGAAACATTTTGATAGCGATCCTTTAATCTGGTATTTGGAAAACTGCGAGCTAACTACTACTGATTTACGACGTTCACTCGTTCAAATGAAGCTAGCAGGTTGGTTTGACCATTGTTCAGGTATTTTGTTTGGACGTAGTGCGGCAAACCACCCAGTCGATGATTATACTGTGGAAGACGTATATAAAGAACTCGCTGATGAACTTCAAATTCCAATTGTTTATGATATAGACTGTGGCCATGTGCCTCCGCAAATCACATTTATAAATGGAGCATTTGCAGAAGTGGAAGTTGAAAGCGGTAAAGGAGTAGTTATACAGCATTTTAAGCCGTAATGATTTCGTTCATTTGTTCATATTTACTTTCGAAATAAGTGTGAATCAATAAGGGAGCTGTTTTTGCAGCTCCTTTTTCTTATTGGTTTAAGAAGGAAAAATGGAAGCGCTAAGAGAATTGGGTTTATAACATGAACAAGAATCAAATGTATAAATTCTCTCCACTAGCCAATAGGAAAGAAAAGGATGATATATGTGAAAATGAGAACGGAACAAGAAAAGATGGATTTCATCATAACATTTGCGAAGCAAGATCATCGTATACGTGGATTGCTAATGAACGGTTCTCGTGTTAATCCAAATATAAAAGCAAAAGGGCATAAGAGTTTCTAAAACATGTAAAAGAATTGTCACCAGATGTAAAGTCAAATTTTTAAGCAATACAAAAAAGAAAGAGGATAGGGAAAATGGCTGTTCTTGAAACAAAAAGATTGATATTAAGACAGTATGAAGATGAAGATATTATTCCTCTGCATTGTATTTTTTCTGACCCAGAAACCATGAAGTTTTATCCATCTCCCTTTAGCATTCAGCAAACTCAAGACTGGGTTAAACGAAATCAAGACAGATATCGGAATGATGGCTATGGATTATGGGCGGTTTGTTTAAAGGAAACGAATGAATTTATCGGCGATTGTGGTCTCGTTAAACAAAAAATAAATGGCAATATCGAAGTGGAGATTGGGTACCACATAAATAAAAAATATTGGTCTAAGGGGTTTGCAACCGAAGCAGCTAAAGCGTGCAAGGAATATGCGTTTGATCGATTGGGATTAAATAAGCTGATCAGCATTATTGATCCAAGAAATGTCCCGTCCATTCGTGTGGCAGAGAAGATAGGTTTCACTAAAGAAAAAGAAGTGTTTATTTTCGGCAAGAACCATTATATATATTCGGGAGTTAAAAAGTAACGGCGGACTATTAAACTTAAACGTGCAAGGAATTTGAAGCGGACTATCCTAACCGCTGCCGGCGGGTGCCTGTTGCACGGCAAACAGAGGGAAACAGCTGAACAAAGAAATCCGTTGCCGGTAATCCGCGTTTTTCCAAACTGAGATCGGTGTATCGCTTCATATTCATAATGTCAATAAATAGTCACTATTAACAAAATCATTTTCGATAATGATTTGATATAGTAAATATGAACAATATAATAATATGTTCAAATAAAGGAAGTTGGTGGAAATTCAACCTAGTCCCGTCTCTGTGACATTAATTTCCTTTTATTGGTTGTTAAAGTAAAATAACTAACCGTTAGTGAGTGATATAGTATGAAATTAGAAGAAATTATAGATATTGAATTTTTACAAAAAGTACAAGATGCTTTTGCGAAAGCTACTGGACTGGCTGCAATAACGGTTGATTATCGCGGGAACCCTATAACGAAATATAGTAATTTTTCTAAATTTTGTAATATTGTTCGAAAAGACCCTAACCTTATGGCACAATGTTTTAAATGTGATGCCTTTGGCGGATTAGAAGCAGCGAGAATTGGTCATTTTTATGTGTATCATTGTCATTGCGGGTTAGTTGATTTTGCCGTGCCTATTATTGTACAAGGGCAATATTTAGGTTCTATGCTCGTTGGGCAGGCGAGGATGGATGAAAAAGATAATGAAAAGCTGGATTATATTGTGAAAGAGTCGCCGGATTGGAAAGAAAACCATGAATTAATAAAAGAGTATGAGAAAATCCCTATTATATCCTATGAAAAAATCACCGCTGCTGCAGAAATGATGTTTTATGTAATCAATCATATATTTGAAAGAGAAATTATGAAATATGTTCATGAAGAATTACATAAGAAAAATCAGCAATTAATTAATCAGATGAAAGTTAGTGCCGAATTAGAAAAAGCGCTGTTAAATAAACAAATTCAATCGCTCCATCTCCTTCTAAATCCCTACTTTTTATTTAATACAATGAATACTTTAACGTGTTTATCGATCATTGAGGAGGCGCCAAAAACACAAGAGGCGATATTAACTTTATTTGAAATGTTAAAATATATCATCACCAACAATCAAAATCTTGTCCAGTTAAAAGAGGAATTAGCGTTTATTGAGAAGTATTTGCTGCTTCAAAAGCTAAGATTCAATGATCGATTACGAGTAATGATCGACATCCCCAAAGAGTTTGAATCCATAACAATTCCCCCTTTTCTTTTGCAAGCAATCATTGATAATGCGGTTATTCATGGCATTGAACCAAAAGACGGAAATGGCAATATAAGTGTGAAAGGCTATTCACTAAGCCGAGATTATGTATTTGTCGTTTCAGATGATGGTGTTGGAATGGCAAAGGAAAAAATGGATCGCATTTTTGAAGATAATAGTAAAAATAATGGTGGAAAATGGTTAAAGGGAATGGGATTAAATTATGTCAATTCCGTTTTAATATCACTGTATGGCGATGAATATAAATTATCCATATCGCAAAATTCACAGGGCGGCATAACGGTAAGGATGAGAATTCCGAAAAACTAGCGAGGGGGGAGGGGCCAGTTGTGTTAAAAATATTACTAGTTGATGATGAATATCTTGTCCGGGAAGCTTTTAAAGTAATTTTAAAAAAAATGAAAGAGACAGTGGTCATCGGAGAGGCGTCTTCTGGAAAAAAGGCGATGGAATTATTTTGCAAAACACAACCGGATATAACCTTTCTGGATATTAATATTCCGGGGACAGATGTTTTTGATTTAATTGAGTTTATGAAAGGCATTTATCATAAAAATTCGATTATTTTATTATCTGGGTATGATTTATTTGGTTCTGAAATTCTGCAACGCGCACTAGAAATGGGAGCCGATGAAATTCTTATGAAACCTTCCCATCAAGAAGATGTTATTGCGCTCATCCGGCGTTATATGACATTCAACGAGAAAGAAAACGATAAATTTGATAGTATGTTAGATGGGATTACTGCTAAAAATTCAATTCAAGACGGAAAAGTGATTCAATCAGCATTAAATTATATAGAAGAAAATTATCAAAACGGGATCACACTCGAGGAAGTGGCAGAACATGTTCACATAAGTCCTTTTTATCTTAGTAAGCTGTTTAAAAAAGAATTAAAGATGAATTTTGTTAGTTATGTAACAGAAAAGAAAATGCAAAAAGCTAAAGAGCTTCTAGAAAATACAGATTTACCAGTCATCCATATTGCTTTAGAATTGAATTATCAAGAACCTAATTACTTTAGTAAAGTCTTTAAAAAAGTGGTGGGCATCACCCCATCGGAATACAGAAAAAGAAGCAAAAAGGGACTTTCTAGAAAAAAGCATAATAGCGTTCTCAATGGAAATTGGCTTATATAAATGCTCGGTGAACAAGGTGTTTTTTTGAACATTTTTCCCGATTCATCTCTTTCCACTCAACGGAGTGAAGGAGGGAGATGAATCGGGAGTTTTTTATTTCTTGAAACAAACCTACGTTCTATAACCAAACCACCCGTCAAACCGCATGGAATGCAGGCGGGAAAGATTCATATGGACAATATTTTACTATAAGATGACAAAAATTTATCTTTTTTAAAATTATCAACGCAAAAATTGAAGGATAAAAATAAAAAATGATAAAAGACTGATATCGAAACTCCACAATTGTTTACTCTTATACGCCAATAAAATATCACGAAAATTTATGCAAATTAAGATAAATATATAGTTGAAAGGGGTTACATTCTCTTGGAATTCAAAAAATCCATGGGGAAACGTAAAGAAAAATTTTAGTAGAGGGAGGTCCACGTATGGTTCGAGAAGCATTAGGTATGGTGGAGACAAAAGGGTTAGTTGCTGCTATTGAAGCGGCAGATGCAATGGTGAAAGCGGCAAATGTGACACTTATCGGTTACCAGAAAATTGGTTCCGGGCTTGTCACGGTGATGGTCCGCGGCGATGTTGGCGCTGTAAAAGCAGCAACGGATGCTGGTGCAGCAGCTGCGGAAAAAGTGGGGCAAGTCATATCCATCCATGTCATTCCAAGACCGCACACAGAAGTGGAAGGAATTCTTCCTAAACTAGTTCAAGAATGAAGCAATGGAGGTGTTAAGCATGAAGGAGCAAATCATTGATAAAATCACGCAAGAAGTGATGAGAAAAATGAATGCTTCCAATGCGGAAGAGAATAAATCAAAAGAAAAAAATATCTGTGGTTTAACAGAGTTTGTTGGCACAGGCCGAGGAGATACGATCGGTTTAGTTATTGCCAATGTAGATTCTAGTGTCCATGAGGCGATGAATCTTGACAAAAAGTATCGTTCAATAGGAATTATCGGCGGACGTATTGGGGCTGGGCCGCAAATTTTAGCTGCTGATGAAGCTGTGAAAGCAACCAATACAGAAATTTTAGCCATTGAACTTGCACGTGACACGAAAGGCGGGGCTGGCCACGGAAGCTTAATTATTTTTGGCGCTGAAGATGTAGCAGATGCTCGCCGGGCAGTGGAAGTAGCCTTGAAAGAATTGGAACGTACTTTTGGAGATGTGTATGGAAACGAAGCAGGGCATATCGAGTTTCAATATACGGCTCGGGCAAGTTATGCATGTGAAAAAGCATTTAATGCGCCAGTTGGCAAATCATTTGGATTAGTCGTTGGTGCCCCGGCAGCCATAGGTGTTGTTCTTGCGGATACGGCTGTAAAAGCAGCGAATGTCGAGGTATTAAGCTATAGTTCTCCTAATCAAGGCACAAGTTTTACTAATGAAGTGATTTTAACTTTCACTGGTGATTCAGGAGCAGTCCGGCAAGCTCTTATTGCAGCAAGAGAAGTTGGCATTAAGTTATTAGGAACTTTGGGAAGCGTGCCTGTCTCAGAGACCATTCCATATATTTAATCTTTGGGAGGGAATGTTATGAGATCCAAGCGATTTCAAGTATTAGCGAAACGGCCGGTTAATCAGGATGGGTTCGTAGCGGAATGGCCGGAAGTTGGTTTAATCGCGATGAACGGTCCAAATGATCCTAAGCCAAGTATAAAAATCGAAAATGGCGTTGTTGTCGAATTGGACGGAAAAACACGTGACCAATTTGATTTTATTGATTATTTCATTGCGGATTACGGGATCAATCTGGACAAGGCAGAAGAAGTCATGGCAATGGACTCATTAGAGCTGGCAAGAATGCTAGTTGATATTAACGTGCCACGTGAGAAAATTATCCCTCTTACTACCGCAATGACTCCCGCAAAGATTTGCGAGGTTGTCGGTTACATGAATGTGGTTGAGATGATGATGGCACTGCAAAAGATGAGAGCAAGAAAAACGCCGTCTATCCAATGCCACGTCACTAATGTTAAAGATAATCCTGTTCAAATTGCAGCAGATGCAGCAGAGGCGGCACTACGCGGATTTGATGAAATGGAAACGACCGTTGGCATTGTCCGTTACTATCCATTGAACGCTTTATCCCTTTTAGTTGGCTCACAAACAGGTCGTGGCGGTGTCTTAACGCAATGTTCACTGGAAGAGGCAACCGAATTAGAGCTAGGTTTGCGAGGGCTTAGCTGCTATGCTGAAACCATTTCTGTATATGGAACAGAGCCTGTATTTGTCGATGGTGACGATACTCCATATTCTAAAGCATTCCTGGCATCCGCTTATGCTTCTCGCGGATTAAAAATGCGGTTTACATCAGGTACTGGATCGGAAGTACAAATGGGGTATGCAGAAGGCAAATCCATGTTATATCTCGAAGCACGATGCATTTTTATTGCCAAAGGTGCCGGTGTACAAGGTTTGCAAAATGGATCGATCAGCTGCATCGGTATTCCTGGAAGCGTTCCGTCTGGAATTCGTGCTGTGCTTGCCGAAAATTTAATAGCAGCAATGTTGGATCTGGAAGTTGCGTCTGGAAATGACCAAACATTTTCACATTCCGATATTAGAAGAACAGCTCGCACTCTTATGCAAATGCTTCCTGGCACAGACTTTATCTTTTCTGGATACAGCTCGACTCCTAACTATGACAATATGTTTGCTGGATCTAACTTCGACGCAGAAGATTTTGATGATTACAACGTATTGCAGCGCGATTTAAAAGTGGATGGCGGGTTGCGCCCTGTTACAGAAGAGGAAGTCATTGCGGTAAGAAATAAAGCGGCGAAAGCAATTCAGGCTGTGTTTGAAGAATTAGGACTTCCTGCCATCACAGATGAAGAAGTCGAAGCAGCCACTTATGCGCATGGAAGCAAAGATATGCCGGAACGGAATGTAGTGGAAGATATAAGAGCTGCAGAAGAGATGATGAAACGCGGAGTTACTGGTCTTGATGTTGTTAAAGCCTTAAGCAAACATGGTTTTGATGATATTGCCCAAAATGTGTTAAATATGTTGAAACAACGTATATCTGGTGACTACTTGCATACGTCTGCCATTATTACGAAAGATTTTAAAGTAATTAGTGCCGTCAATGATTTGAACGATTATATGGGACCGGGAACGGGATATCGAATGAGTGAGGAAAGATGGGAAGAAATCAAAAACATTCCTAATGCTATCAGGCCAGAAGATATTCATTAATCGTTGAAAGGGGTGTGGAAGATGATCATTAACGAACAGATCATTCGTGATGTAGTGGAAGAAGTTTTAAAAAGTTTTCAATTTGAAGAAAAAGAAGTAGATGTTAATGAAAACGGTCATCCCAAACCGCCAGCAAAAAACGGCAATGGATTAGAACTTGTGGAAAAAGGAACGGCGGAAGTCGGCACAAGAAAAGATGAAGTCGTTATTGGATTAGGGCCGGCATTTGGCAAATACCAAACCAAAACCATCGTCGGTGTTCCACATGCGGATTTATTAAAGGAAGTAATTGCCGGTATTGAAGAAGAGGGGCTTGCTGCACGGGTGATTAAAGTTTATCATACTTCAGATGTTGGGTTTATTGCTCACCATGCCGCTAAATTAAGCGGCTCAGGTATCGGAATAGGCATTCAGTCCAAAGGAACGACGGTTATTCACCAAAAAGATTTGCAGCCGTTAAATAATCTTGAATTATTTCCCCAAGCACCATTGCTAGACTTAGAAACTTATCGCGCAATTGGCAAAAATGCTGCGAAATATGCAAAAGGGGAATCGCCAAACCCTGTCCCTACCCGGAATGATCAAATGGCCCGGCCAAAATATCAAGCGATTGCCGCGCTTCTTCATATAAAAGAAACAGAACATGTTGACCGCAATAAAAAAGCAGTTGAATTAGAAGTAAAGTTTTATTAACCGGAGGTGACGAAAGTTGAATCAAGCATTAATCGAACAAATTGTGAAAGAAATAATGGCCTCTATGAATGGTGCGGAAGTTAACACGGAAAAAAATGAGAAAAATCAATGGGTAAAAGTGGATGTAAAACATGACTACCCATTGGCTGAAAAACGGCCGGAATTAATAAAAACCCCTACAGGTAAACCATTGGATGAGATTAACTTAAAAGGGGTTATAGACGGAGACGTTAAGCCGGAAGATATACGTATTTCACCGGAAACTCTTGAGCTGCAAGCACAAATAGCAGATTCAATGGGGCGAAAACAATTTGCAGCAAACCTTAGAAGAGCAGCAGAACTTATAGCAATTCCTGATAAACGGATTCTCGAAATTTATAATGCGCTTCGGCCATATCGCTCCACGAAAGATGAGTTGCTAGCGATCGCTGATGAACTTGAGCATCAATATCATGCAAAAATGAACGCTAAATTAGTCCGGGAAGCTGCAGAAGTCTATGAATTAAGAGACAGACTGAGAAAAGACAGCGAATAACCTGGCGTGGAGGTTTATTAGATGAAATTAGTTGCGGGAGTGGATATAGGCAATGCCACGACAGAAGTGGCGATTGCGCAAGTAAGCGATGACAATACTATTACTTTTTTATCAAGTGGTCTTGTAAATACAACAGGAATTAAAGGGACCCGTCAAAATATCCATGGTGCCCTAGCTGCCATTCAACAAGCTCTCAACAAAATTAATCGTAAAATAGAAGATTTAGATCTTATTCGATTAAATGAAGCGGCTCCTGTGATTGGGGATGTGGCAATGGAAACCATCACAGAGACGATCATTACTGAATCAACGATGATTGGCCACAATCCTTCCACTCCAGGGGGAATGGGCTTAGGCATAGGAAAAACTATAAATATATCAGACTTAAAAAATGCCAGTACCACTGATGATTATATCGTATTAATCGGAAAGGAATATCATTTTGAAACTGCGGCAGAAATAATAAATGAAGCGTTGGATAAAGGAATGAAAGTGAATGGAGCGATTGTGCAAAAAGATGACGGAGTATTAATTAATAATAGGATAAAAAAGAAAATCCCGATTGTTGATGAAGTCAGCTTATTAGAAAAAGTGCCAGTAGGTATGAAAGCCGCTGTGGAAGTGGCACCGCCAGGCGGCGTCGTAGAGGTTTTATCCAATCCGTACGGGATTGCGACTGTTTTTGAATTAAGCGCGGATGAAACGAAGATGATTGTTCCGATAGCGCGTGCCCTGATAGGGAACCGATCGGCCGTAGTCATCAAAACACCAAAAGGAGATGTGCGGGCTAGAACCATCCCTGCGGGAAAAATTTATATATTTGGCAAGAAAAAAGCAGCAGTTGATGTTGACGAAGGCGCAGAAAAAATTATGGCGATGGTCACTGCTTCTGCACCGATTGAAGATATAAAAGGGGAGCCTGGAACAAACGTAGGAGGCATGTTGGAAAGAGTAAGGCAAGTCATGTCAGAGCTGACGAACCAGCCGCCAAATAAAATAAGAATACAAGACTTGTTAGCTGTCGATACGTTTATCCCGCAAAAAGTAAAAGGCGGGCTGGCCGAAGAATTTTCCATGGAAAATGCAGTTGGCATTGCAGCTATGGTAGAAGCTGACAAATTACAAATGAAATTAATAGCAGATGAACTTCAATCGCAAGTAAATGTCCAAGTTGAGGTTGGGGGAGTTGAAGCAGATATGGCCGTTCGCGGGGCGCTTTCCACTCCGGGAACAAATATGCCAATAGCCATACTTGATATGGGGGCTGGTTCCACAGATGCCTCGATTATGACTAGAGATGGGAAAATCACATCTGTTCATCTTGCTGGAGCAGGCGATATGGTAACATTGCTAATTAATTCGGAATTAGGGTTTGATGATACCGGTTTAGCTGAAGATATAAAAAAATATCCTTTAGCAAAAGTAGAAAGCCTATACCATATCCGTCATGAAGATGGTACAGTGCAATTTTTTGAACAACCGTTAGAACCACATGTATTTGCTAGAGTTGTTATCTTGAAAGACGGGGAAATGATCCCTATTCCAGGACAGCATTCTCTTGAAAAAATAAGACATGTCCGGCGCAAGGCAAAAGAAAAGGTTTTTGTTACCAATGCAATCAGAGCGTTAAGTTTAGTATCCCCTACTGGAAATATACGAGATATCGAATTTGTTGTCTTAGTTGGAGGATCGGCATTAGACTTTGAGATCCCTCAATTAGTAACAGATGCATTATCGCAATATGGTGTAGTTGCTGGAAGAGGGAATATAAGAGGAACAGAAGGGCCGCGCAATGCCGTAGCAACCGGATTAATCTTGGCTCTTGGGGAAGGGAGAGGGACGCCATGACAATAAACAATGGCTCGGCCCGACCAGCAATCCATGTTTATTATAGCCCGCTGCTAAATGATTCTTCCTTTCGCCCTTTACTTTATGGAATGGAAGAAGAAGGCATCCCCTCTGTTTTGAAAAAAAAAGAGGGAAATAATTCCTTGGAACTTGGCCATCAAGCCGCCACAGATTCTATTTTAGGGGTTGGAATAGGAGTTGGTGCAGATAACCAAATTGTTCTTCATTATGCAAAGCTGCCAAAAGATCAGCCGCTTTTTCAGATCAAACAAAATGAAAAAAATAAACAACGTATTTTAGGATCCAATGCTGCGAGGCTGGTTAAAGGAATCCCTTTTAAAACGTTTCAAGAAACCGGCGAAGATGAAGCGAATAGCACCATTTCCGCAGAAGAAATCGCCCGCATTGTCAAAAAAGTTCTTCAGCGTCTTGAAGAAATTACGTAACTAAGGAGGTGAAGATTTTTGGGGATTAACGCAATTGGGATCATTGAAACGTATGGAATGGTTTCGGCAATAGAGGCAGCGGATGTAGCAGTGAAATCGGCCAACGTTTCTTTGCTAGGATATGAATTAACAAAAGGAAGCGGAATGGTAACGATAAAATTGGAAGGCGATGTAGCGGCTGTCAGAGCAGCGGTGGAAGCAGCATGGGAGGCGGCAAAACGAGTTGGCAATGTATACAGTAAACATATCATTGCCAGACCACATGATGAGTTAGAGAAAATCATTCATTCCAAAGAAACAGTCGGCCCTATTAACGATGGAAAAAAAGAAAAAGCGGAAGAGATGCCATTACAAACCAATCAGCATGAAGAAGGTGCCTCTGAATCAAACAAACGAGAAGAAACGCACTCAGACGAGGCCATGAGAGAAATAGCGGAATTAAAAGAAAAAGATGAAGTGAAACATGAGCAGCCTGAGACACATTTGCGGAAAGAAAAGCCTTCTTTGCTGGAAGAGCCAAAAGAATTGGATCAAAAAACGCATCCATCCACTCCAGAAAACAGGAAAATTTTCGAAGAACAAGGCAATGAAAAACAGCCGAATGATAAAGAAGTATGCAATCTTTGCCATGATCCAAAATGTCCCAGAAAAAAAGGTGATTTGAAGTCAGCTTGTATTCATTATCAAGAGATTAGGAGGAAAGATAGCAAATGAATGATGCATTAGGAATGATTGAAACAAAAGGATTAGTTGGGGCAATAGAAGCGGCGGACGCAATGACTAAAGCGGCCAATGTGACGTTAATAGGCTATGAGAAGATTGGTTCTGGATTAGTCACTGTTATGGTCCGTGGAGATGTCGGTGCAGTGAAAGCGGCTGTCGATGCCGGGGCAGCGGCCGCTGAAAAAGTTGGAAAAGTCATTTCCACTCATGTCATTGCCAGACCGCATACAGATGTGGAAAAAATGTTGCCAAAAAGCATTTAAGCTAGTTTTCCAATAATGGAGGCACTAAAATGAGCAATGAACTGCAAGACAAAATTTTCAAAGCAGTAATGAAAAGAATACAGGAAATAGAAGAAGGTCCATATGTGCCAATCGGCGTTTCTAACCGGCATGTTCATTTGTCCCAAGAAGACTTAGAAAGTCTTTTCGGCAAAAACTACCGCTTGACGAAATTAAGAGATTTAAAACAGCCGGGACAATTTGCTGCAAATGAAACCGTTACTCTCAAAGGGCCTAAAGGAGAAATCCAACATGTAAGGATTTTAGGGCCGATAAGAAGTAAAACGCAAGTGGAAATATCGATTACAGATAGTTTTCAGTTAGGGATTTCTGTACCAGTAAGAGAATCAGGAAATATTGCGGGCACACCAGGAATCATCATTCAAGGCCCAAAAGGCATTGTGAAACTAAAAGAAGGTGTGATTGCGGCACTAAGGCACATACATGTTCCGCCAGAATTTGCAGCGAAATTTCAATTAAAAGATAAGGACATGGTAGATGTTGAAGTTGGCAAAGAAAGAAAAACGATTTTTAAAAATGTTCTTATTCGAGTTTCAAAAAATTACGTTTTAGAAATGCATTTAGATACAGATGAGGCGAATGCTGCAGGATTGAGAAACGGAGATATAGGAAAAATAGTGAAATGAAAGGTAAAGATTCGCGATGTCTGCAGATTTGATAGAAGTGAACAACTATATTAATACTTTTGCAAAACTAATTTATGAACATCAAGCAAGACAATATCATGGAAAGTTAAAAGTAGGCGTCGACTTGGGGACTGCGAATATAGTGCTATCGGTTTTGGACGAGTTTGGCAATCCGGTTGCTGGTTCACTTTATCCAGCATCTGTTGTCAAAGATGGATTGGTCGTCGATTATGTCGGAGCAGTAAGAATTGTGAAAGAGCTGAAAAGGCAAGTAGAAGAATTAATTGGAGAAACATTGACCTATGCTGCGACTGCGGTTCCTCCTGGGACAGTAGGCGGAAATATGAAAGCCATTTCAAACGTTGTGGAATCAGCGGGCATGGAAGTAGTCCGGGTTGTTGATGAACCAACTGCAGCAGCTTCTGTTTTGAACGTAACGGATGGAGCGGTTGTTGATGTTGGCGGAGGGACAACTGGGATCAGTATTTTAAAAAATGGAGAGGTGATTTATACCGCCGACGAACCTACCGGAGGAACCCATATGAGTTTAGTTTTAGCAGGATACTATAAGATTTCATTTGAAGAAGCAGAAAAGCTAAAAAAAGATCCGAACAGACAAAAGGAAGTTTTTCCTATCGTCGTACCTGTTATTGAAAAAATGGCCTCTATCGTTAAAAGACATATAGAAGGCCATGATATCGATAAAATTTTTTTGGTTGGTGGAGCGTGCTGTTTTGCTGGATTTGAAAAAGTCTTTTTGAAACAGATCGGCATTGAAACCATCAAACCTGTTCATCCCCTTTTAGTAACTCCGTTAGGTATCGGGTTGTTTAGTTGAAAGGAGGTGGATAGCGTTTGAATATGGAAGAGATCATAAACATGATCGTGGAAGAAGTGTTAAAAAAACTGCAAGAGAAAACGAAAAAAGCTACTGTTTTGTTTACCGGCGGAGCTTTAGGTGTTAAAGAAGCCATCCAACAATTGAAACTTCTTCTTGATGATGGTTGGGATTTCAATATATTGTTATCCAATAGTGCGGAGCATGTTCTGACACCTCATGTTATAAAAAAGGAACTAGGCATATCCAATCTGTTTGTTGAAAAAGAGGTTAATGGCATCAGGCCATTTTATGAAAATATCAATGTTTTAATTATTCCAACTTTGACGTTAAACACGGCAGCGAAAATTTCGGTCGGTATAGCGGATAGCATGGCGACAAATCTTGTCGCTCATGCCATTATGAAAGGAATACCGATTGTAGCAGCAAAAGATGCGTGTGATTTACAAACACCAATGAGAAAGCAACTCGGTTTTCATCGTATACCAAGTGCATATTTAGAAAATATGAACAAACATCTTCAAACAATAGAAAGTTACGGAATAAAACTTGTGAATGCCGGGGATTTATATCAATCGGTGAAAAATATTGCCTTTTCTTTTTTACATGAGGAGAAAGAAAGCAATCAACCGATGAAAACCAAAAACATTAAGAAAAACGTTCTGACTCGAATGGACATTATTGAAGCTAAAAATAATGGCCATGCTTTAATTGTTCCTAAAACGACTATTATAAGTCCTCTTGCTTTAGAGACAGCCAAAGAATTAGGTGTCGATATTATCCAAGACAGATAGGTGAAGGTGATCATCCGTGTATATCGGAATCGTCGTGGGAAGTGTCGTTGCTACTAGGAAAAACGATGACCTTGTTGGCAAAAAGTTATTAATTGTACAAAAGGTGAATAAAGAAGGAGAAAAACTTGACAGCATTGAAATTGCTGTTGACTCGGTCGGTGCAGGGACAGGGGAATACGTCATTGTAACAAACGGTGAATCTGCTGGATATGTATTTGGTACGTCCACTTCCTCCATCGATTCCGCAATAGTAGCCATTGTTGACTCTGTGGAAATCAATGGATAGAGGAGGAACAAATAAATGGCCATATATACAAAAAAAGGAGATAAAGGGGAGACAGGTCTTTTAGGGGGAAGCAGAATCTCCAAAGATAGTTTGCAAGTCGCCTGTTATGGAACATTAGATGAAGCGAATGCCGCATTAGGAGTTGCTTATTCGCAAATAGAAAATAAGGAGATAAAAAGCATTATTCGGGATATTCAAAAACAACTATTTGTTGTTGGGGCAGAATTGGCCAGCGATGAAAAGGGTTACAGCTTGTTAAAGGAGAAAGTCAGCGGCAAGGATGTAACAACATTGGAAGACATCATAGATCATTATGAAAAAAAGCTCGGGCCAATCCATGAATTTATTATTCCGGGAGAAACAACGGCATCTAGCCATTTGCATTTGGCAAGAGCCATTATTCGCCGGGCAGAAAGATTAATCGTGAATCTTAGTAAAACGTCAAACGTCCGTTTGGAAATTATCCAATTTATGAATCGGTTATCTGACGCCCTTTTTATGTTAGCACGGGCTGAAGTTTACTACAGTATGGTGGAAGGGATAAAAGAAAAGGTGATTGAAAAAATACGCACGGGCAAAACAAGCCATGAACTTACCCTCGAAATGGCTTTAAAAATGGCAAACGTTGCAGAACGGAAAGCTGCGGAAATCGGAGTGCCTATTGTTTTTACCGCAGTTGATGCAAGCGGGAATATTGTGTTATTGCACAGAATGAAAGGGGCGCTGTTAGCAAGCTTAGATCTTTCTCCTAATAAAGCTTATACGGCTGTGGCATTAAAAATGGCCACTCATGAATTAGCTCCTCTCATCCAGCCTGGCAGAGAACTTTATGGTATCCAAGTTTCCAATCAAAATAAAATTGTCACTTTTGGCGGCGGATACCCGCTGAAAATAAATGATGAAATTATTGGGGGAATTGGAGTCAGCGGTGGATCTGTAGAAGAAGACATGGAAATTGCCCAAGCGGTTTTAACATTGTTTGAAGAAGAGAGAGGAGGATTACATTGAGCGTGGATGCACAAAAAATTGAGAAACTTGTAAGAAAAATACTGGAAGAAATGGAAGAGAAAAAGAAACCGGCAGAAACCGAATGCGAATGGGGCATATTTGATCATATGAATCAAGCAATTGAAGCAGCTGAAATCGCCCAAAAAGAACTTGTGCAACTATCTCTTGGGCAAAGAGGGAAACTGATTGAGGCAATTCGCAAAGCTGCCAAGGAGAATGCAGAAAAATTTGCAAGAATGGCAGTGGACGAAACAGGGATGGGTAAATATGAAGATAAGATAGTAAAAAATTTACTTGCAGCCGAAAAAACTCCAGGCATTGAAGACTTGCGGACAGAAGTTTTTTCTGGCGATGATGGTTTAACGCTTGTTGAACTTTCGCCTTATGGTGTTATAGGAGCGATCACACCGACAACAAATCCTACTGAGACGATTATTTGTAATTCAATCGGAATGATCGCTGCAGGAAATGCCGTTGTTTTCAGCCCGCATCCGAGAGCAAAAAATACCTCTTTGTATGCGATTAAAATTTTCAACCAAGCAATCGTTGAAGCAGGCGGGCCGAAGAACTTGATAACAACGGTTGCAAATCCTTCCATTGAGCAAGCGGAGATCATGATGAAACATAAAACCATTAAAATGCTGGTGGCTACCGGAGGGCCAGGAGTGGTAAAAGCAGTGCTCTCAAGCGGAAAAAAAGCGATAGGCGCCGGTGCTGGAAATCCGCCAGTAGTTGTGGATGAGACGGCAGATATTGAAAAGGCAGCGAAAGATATTATCGCTGGATGCAGCTTTGACAATAATCTTCCGTGTGTTGCAGAAAAAGAAGTAATTGCTGTCGAATCGATTGCCGACCGTTTAATTGATTATATGAAAAAACACGGTGCATATGAAATAACGAATAAAGAACAAATACAACAACTAACTGATTTAGTGGTAGAGAATGGACATGCCAATAAAGAATTTGTTGGTAAAGATGCAGCCTATATTTTAAAACATATTGGCATCAATGTTCCGCCTGACACCCGTGTAGCAATAATGGAAGTAGATGGTAAACATCCATTAGTAACAGTCGAATTAATGATGCCAATTTTGCCTATTGTCCGCGTCAAAAACGTGGATCAAGCTATCGAGCTAGCTGTGGAAGTTGAACATGGGTTCCGACATACGGCGATTATGCATTCTAAAAATGTGGATCATTTAACAAAATTCGCAAAGGCAATCCAAACTACGATTTTTGTAAAAAATGCTCCATCTTATGCCGGCATTGGCGTAGGCGGTGAAGGATATGCTACCTTCACCATAGCGGGGCCCACAGGTGAAGGCTTGACTTCAGCAAAAGACTTTGCAAGAAAAAGAAAATGTGTCTTAGTGGATGCTTTGTCGATAAGATAAAATTTTTGTTAAAAACTTTTTGGTGAACTTGAATAAAAGCCCTCTTGGTACGGTTCGGGGGAGGTAGCGACCAACCGGATTGCTCTTTAAGATGCCAAGGGGGCTATATATGAATGGTATGCAAAACTAGAAGATGGATCAAGTGGACGGATGAAACGTATGAATATCGTAATTTGCTTTGTCGACAAGCGAGGGAGGATATGTTAAAAATCGTTTCCTGTGCTTCCATCAAAAACGGGATTTGAGTGATTTTATCAGTACATTGTGGATGCCATGAAGGTATTCGGAAAAGCGAAGTCATCATTGGTCTTGAACCAGCGGAGCACTATTGGTTGAGCCTCGCCTATTTCCTTGAAGAGAAGGGGATTTTTCTCGTGATGATGAACCCGCGGCAAAGAGCTAAACTATCTAACCAAGCACGATGCGAAAGATGTGCTTGTCATATATCCACAAATAAGAAGTCGTGTCAAAAAATATTTTATGGACACCCTTAAAACCGTTGAGATATCAACATTTAAAGAGGGAGAAGTGAGATCATGAGTTGGTCTTTAATATTGGCTTCATTTGGCGGGGGAATGTTAGGTGCAATCTTAGGAGCGCTTCCAGTATTTATTTTTACTGGTTTTATCGGTTTAATTGGCGTAGGTGTACTTGCAGCTGGTGGGCCTGCAACGATTTTAAATGATATTACCTTTGGCGCTCTACTTGGTCCACATATTGCATTTGCGGGTGGCGTAGCAGCTGCAGCATTCGCTGCCAATAAGAAACATTGTCTTGAAAATGGTGTTGACATCATAACTCCATTGAAGAAGACCAACGATTTGTCAGTATTATTGGTGGGGGGAGTTTTTGGAGTTTTAGGTTATCTAATTAACTATTTATATGTTTATCTGTCCATTCCTGTTGATACTATTGCAATGACCGTATTCACATCTGGATTAATCGTTCGTTTGATTTTTGGCAAAACAGGAATTTTTGGGAAGTTTACACCTTCAAATGGAGAAAAGAGAAAATTTATATCTGATACAAAATCATTATACTTTATTCTTCTTTATTCTCTAGGTTTAGGAGCGGTGATTTCTTATTGTGTTGATCTAACTCAAATTCAGGTGTTGGGATTTGTGATCAGTGCAGCATTATTAATCTTTTTATTGCTAGGTTTTGATATACCTGTAACACACCACATTACGCTAGTTGCCGGTTATGCAACTGTTGCAAGTGGGAGTATTTTGGTTGGAATTTTGTTTGCCGTGATTGCGGGTGTACTGGGGGATGTTATTGAAAAAACAATTAATAAGTATGTTGATACTCATATCGATCCTCCGGCAACGACAATTCTTATTTGCAGTCTTTTCATCTTTACTACATTGATGTAATTCAACTTATTACTTGATTGAGCAATAATCTGTTTCATAATTGATTTACCGAATTGAATGACATAACAATGCTTAACGTTTCAGGTGGTTACAATTTATAACTACTGACAAAAACAAGTAGAGGAAAAAGGTCGGTGGGAAAAGAAATGAATACATTCTTTTTGAAACCAAAAATTTATTTCGGAAACCATTCATTAAATCATTTGTCTGATTTTAATGCAGGAAAAGTCTTTATTGTAACGGATCAGACGATGCTGAAACTGGGCATGGCAGAGAAGATTATCGAAAAAATAAAAGGTGCTGCGTTTAAAATTTTTCCGGATGTAGAGCCTAATCCGTCCATAGAAACCGTCAAAAAGGCTTTTGAATGTTTTTTGCAAGAACAGCCAGAGCTGGTGATAGCGCTTGGCGGTGGTTCAGCCATTGATGCTGCTAAAGCGATGTTGCTTTTTTATCACTACATGAAAGACATATCTGATATAGAAATGGATTTAAAAAAACCATTATTGATTGCAATCCCCACAACTAGCGGAACAGGTTCAGAAATGACATCTTATTCAGTCATTACGGATACAACGAATCATTTAAAAATTCCTTTGCGTGATGAAAGGATGCTCCCTGATGTTGCCATTTTAGATGAGCAATTAACGATAACTGTGCCACCTTCTGTCACAGCGGATACAGGCATGGATGTACTCACTCATGCCATTGAAGCATATGTTTCTTTAAACTCTTCAGAATTTACCGATATATTTGCTGAGCGGTCCATTAAAATGGTATTTAATTATCTATTAAGGGCATATCGTTTTGGGGAAGACCTTGATGCCAGAGGGAAATTGCACATAGCGTCCTGTATGGCTGGTATTGCGTTTACAAATTCGTCTTTAGGGATTAATCATAGCCTCGCACATGCGGTTGGCGCAAAATTTCATTTGCCGCATGGCAGAACTAATGCTATTTTATTGCCTTATGTTATCCAATATAATAGCGGTTTTTGCGATGATACGATGGATGCTTCTCCTGTGGCGAAGAGGTATACAGAAATTTCGAAAATGTTAGGCTTGCCAAGCTCAACCTTAAAAGAAGGGGTCATAAGTTTGGTTACTGCCATTCAGTTTCTTAATAAAAAGCTGGATATACCGTCAAGTTTCAAAGAATGCGATATTAACGAAACCGAATTTGCAAAATATATCCCTTCTTTGGCCAAAGACGCAATGCAAGATATTTGCACAGCTGGTAATCCTAGAAAAGTAACAGAAAAAGATTTTGTCTATTTATTAAAATGGGCATATAACGGATAAGATTGGTAAGAGACTCTAATAAAAAGTACTGTCAAGAAGTTGATGTCATGTCATCAGGGTATTTCTTAAAGCGCCTTCTTAATAAACTAGCGGGCTGTGCGGTGCCAACCAAGTTTTTCCGCGTTAACAGCTCGGTCATCATGCAGCTCACCTTTTCCAATACCGCATTATTCCTATTATTTTTGAGCGCATAAGGAGTTGTTTTCTGCAGCTCCTTTTTCTATTGGTTTAAGCAGGAAAAATGGATGCTCTAGGAGAAATTTGCTTTATAAAAAGAGGGGATTAGCCTTAAATGGTTTAGTTTATGAGATCAGTTTGTGTATCCAGTAACGTTTTTAGGACATCCGGATGATCTGGCTGTTTTTTCGTAATCATGAATTGGTGCTCATTTTTCCTTTAAGGAGTGCGCATGAAATTGGATGATAAAAAGAAGCCGATCCAAAAACAGGTACAAAAAAAATATAGAGAGATAAAACAGCAAAGAAAAGAAGAAGAAAAAAACAGAAAAGAAGTGTTTATTATCGTTGCTATCGTTGTTTTATTTATTTTTCTGAACGCTTTTTTCAAAGCTTTTTAACACAGCTTATCCGCTCTGCTGAAGATCAGAAAGAGGGGCTCGTCCTTTTTATTTTTGGCTTTGTTTAATTTCACTGTTGATATTTGAATTTGACTGCTTCGAACATTTGTCTTAAGCGAGAGTAAGAATGTCCGCTCTGGAGGCGATAGGCGCGAACAACACTTTAAGGAAAATGGTAGGATAACAAGGAATGAATGAAAGAAAAAAACAGTTGCCTTAATGAAACAAGGACAGGATATTTTATAGAAATAAGATATACACAAGGGAGGTGAGAATGGATGAAATTATTATTTACTATTTGCTATGCCATTTATGGGATCATAAGTTTCGGTTTGCTTATTTATAGAGAAGATCTTGGTAACTTAACCCCAATGTTATCAGTTTTGAATGGGGCATTAATGTTAATTATTTCTGCATATTTTAAAAAACGCTCTTTATTAACAAATTAATTTTATAAGGGGGCGATTCTTATTTTTTCGCCACTCGAAAAATAAGCGTATTCGAGAAATTTCGAATACGCTTATTAATAGAGCCTTATTTTAAAAAATGGTAACATACTTACCATTTTGGATGAAAAATTAAGCGAACTTATCATAGCGTTTTTCAGATGCGGCAGCCTCTTCGGAAATCGATATAGATGACCTTCCCCCTTTTCTTTTCCCATACTGTTCTATGATATCTTTTTTCATTCTTGCAATTGTCATAATTTCAATCTGGTCGCTCTTATCGAGTTGGCGGAGAATTTTGACTAACTCTCGTTCTTCTGGAGAGAGTTCGTCTTTATCATGTTGTGGATTCGTGTTGTCTTTTTCGGTGACATGTACTGGCGGCCCGCCAAAAAGAGTTGCTGCTGATTTAAAAAGATTGACAATCGCATGCGGATCCCAGTTTACTTCACCTTGCTCTGTTTTTAGCCACTTTATTGTCGCATCGATAAAATTCTTAAATAGTGCCGATTTTTCGATTTTATTCCCTTCATTAATATGATGAAAAATATCATGTGTAAGAGCATCGGCGGCAATTGCATTTGCGGCAAATTCACGCTCTGTCATATGATCTTGCCCGGTTATTAGATAGTCGATGGATACAGCAAAAAATCGCGATAGAGCGACGAGCTCTGGCAAAGACGGAAACGATTTTCCATTCTCCCAATCACTGATTCGGCTAGAAGCAATTCCAACTTTTTCAGATAGTGCATCGACCGAAAGCTCTTTCAGTTCCCTTAATTTTTTTAATCGCTTACTGAAATTGATCATTTCCAGCAATTCGTTATGATTAGCGCGCTCTTCACCGTTTTTCTGATGCTCATGAATATAATCTTCTCCAGTCAGCAACCAATCTGTTGATACTCCGAAAAAGCGGGCGATCCTCACTACGAAAACGGAGGAAGGATGGGTTTTTTCGTTTTCCCAGTCACTAATTCTGCTTGAAGATGTTCCTATTGCCTTTGCAAGCTTATCCATTGATATGCCTTTCGAATCTCTTAATTGTTTTAAACGCTGACCGAACGTCACGAGTATCACTCCATTTTTGTAGTATTACCACTCCGTTTTTGGAATTTTCGTATTGCTTCCACTCCGTTTTTGTAGTAATATTAATCACAAACGGTATTACTTACCAAAGCATAACAAAAATAGAGTGTGAAATATAGCGAATACAGCAGTTTCTTTATCAAGCAAAAAGGAATCGGAAAAATGAGTCATATTATATTTATTATGCCATCCCCATAACACCTGTGTTGGTATAAAGAAATATTATGCCGATGGCAAGCATGGCCGTTCCCGCTGCCTCATCAGCAAGCGAGCCTGAAAGCAGATACTGCACTACATGAGCCGAGAAGCCGCCGTGCCCGGAAAGATTCGGTTGCTGATTGTTCGCAAAAATGAAAGAAAAAGATGAGCCTCGATCAAGGGGTTCTTATGCTCAATCGAAGTCATCTTTTTTAAAAAGAAGCAGGCTTTTGCCAACAAAAATCATTCTTGATTCATTGTATCGATACTTTATGCTGATAGGCACAAGTTGATGCAAATATTGCTGAACTGTCCGTTCCATGGGAAGATATCGAAACAACAAGGTGGTCCCCAATTATTTCCACGAATTAAAAATGTAAAAACGGAAATGCTTCACTAACTGTTTTTTAATACCAGCTGCATTTTATTTTCCGAGAATAGTTAGCCGCTGAACTGGACGCATTGAGGAGATTGGGCTTTTATTCATTCACTGTACGGCTTGTAGCATGATGGAGAGGAGCAAGCCCAATCTCCTGAATGAAGTTTTTAAGATTGCGGAAGCTCCTGCTGCGTATTGCCGGCATCGATAACAACAGAGAACGTTCCGGGAAATGCGCCCGGACGTAGCGGTTTGGGAATAGATGTTTGGATGAGCGTCCCATGACGAATTCTGGTTTCCAATATAGTAATCCCTCTTTCATTTTATCAAAATTCGATATCGGAAAACAGAATTCCTACGCATCAAAGAAAGGAGTTAGTCCAATGTCGGTTCGTAAACAACGCGTCACTCCGTTAGGGTGGAAAATCAAGCGGCGCTTGGCAGAACTGGAATTGACCCATAAGGAGTTTTGCGCACAGCATGAAATCCCGTTAAGCCGCCTTTCTGAAATTATTTCAGGAACGCGCAAAAACCGAAAATATCGGGACAAAATTTTAAGAGAGCTGAAAATCGAAGAAGAGGATCAACCGCATGCCGGACAAATGCAGCATGTTGGTTGAAGTTGGGCAATGCATTGCCAAAACAAAAATATCACAAATTATAGAAAAAAGAACTTAGAAAGTTTGTTAAGTGTGCTTTTTCTGTTTTTGCCGATCCATTTCATCCGTGCTAACAGCATAGATGGATTTGTTTGCAATAAAGCGAAATGGTATTTTATTCGCTTGCACGCTTGCTGTCCTTGGGCTAGCTGGGCAACAGATTTCAGCTGGCACCGTGGGCAGGCGAATGAAATTAGATATGCAATCTTATATGTTCAACGGGGTGAAACATAGGTGCTCTTCAAAAGAACAAAGCGCGAAAACTCAAATGTTAATTTTGAAAACGGGAGAGGCGATATAAGTATAACGAAAGGCAGTGAAATTGAAAAGCAAATAACGATGATCGGCCTGACCGAAAAAGATTTACATATTATTAACGCAATACAGCCATTCGTAATCGAAAACATTAATTTTATTGTAGACAGATTTTATAAGAACTTGGAAAATGAACTTTCACTGTTGAAAATTATTAATGATCACAGTTCGATCGAGAAGTTAAAAAAGACATTAAGACAACATATTATGGAAATGTTTAATGGAAGAGTGGATGCCTCTTTCATCGACAAAAGGATTAAAATTGCCCATATGCATGTTAAGATAGGTCTGCCAACGAAATGGTATATGTGTGCATTTCAGGATTTATTTTTAGCACTCATGGATATTATCCAACAAAACATCATTAATAAGGAAGATTGCTTCCTTGCTATAAGAGCTGTTTCTAAAATTTTAAATTTAGAACAACAGTTAGTATTAGAGGCATATGCTGCTGAATCAGAAAGATTAAAGGAAGCAGTTGAGGAACAAAAACGGTTAGTTCGTAATAATGTTGCAAGTGCATCGCAAAATCTGGCGGCAATTTCGGAGCAAACCAATGCTTCTTTCCAGCAATTAATCTCGCAATCAAACGAAATCGTTTCTCTTGCAAAAAACGGAACTAAGCTGTCGCTAAGCGCGCAAGAACGTGCCGAAAAAGGAAAAGAACATATGCATAAACAAGCATTAATCATGTCTAACATTTACAGTGCTGTTGATGATATATCCAATGATGTCCATATATTACTGGAAATATCAAATCAAATGCAAGAAATAGTCGGTATTGTCACTGGAATTGCTGACCAAACCAACTTATTATCACTGAATGCAACCATTGAGGCCGCAAGAGCAGGGGAATCCGGTCGTGGTTTTGCTGTTGTAGCTGGAGAAGTTCGAAATTTGTCTGAGCAAACGAAGAACTCTGTTTCAAAAGTATCTTCTCTAATCCAAAATACCCAAAAACAAGTAGAGAAACTGACAAAATCGCTTGACAAAATAAGAACAGAAGTGAAAAATGGCAATCAAAACATGCAAGAAACAGAGAAACGATTCGAGCAAATTTTAGACACAATGGCGGAAACAATGCAGCAAAACAATAAGATAGAGACAGAATTAATATCTTTTGTGAATGTGATAGATGAATTAGGAAAAGCGTTTGAAGAGGTATCTCTCTCTGCAGATAAATTAACGATGATTACCCAAGAATTGAACTAATATTTGGAAGAGATAGTTTGAATTGTGCCGAATCAACTGCGCAGCGAAAGCAAAAAGGACAGTCGAAATGAAGGCTGTCCTTTCTAACAGTGGAATAATGGTTTGCTATTTTTTAAACTTTTCGGTTAGTTCGTTGTTTAAACTGCTTAGATCCTCCGCCATTTGCGCGATTTGATGGGACGCTTTTATAATCTCTTCAAAGGTTTGTTGAAAGTCTTCGACAAATGAAGCAAACCGGTCGATTTTTTCGCCATTGGCTCTTACGCTTGCAGCTGTGTCTTCAAACACTTGAATGATGCTTTCGTTCGCTTGGCGGAATATGCCCGTTTCTTCAACGATGCGCTGAAACGCTGCCTCAAATTTTTGAATCGTTTGTTGGACGATATCGATATGATTTTGAATATAGTCGAGAGACTGCTCTGTTTGTATGGCTAGCTTGCGTACTTCACTAGCGACAACCGCAAACCCTTTCCCATGTTCGCCGGCGCGCGCAGCTTCAATATTTGCGTTAAGAGATAAAATATTCGTCTGGTTGGAGATGTTGCGGATAGTGGTGACAATTTCATCGATTTTTTTTGAACTATCGGCAAGTTCAGTAGTGAGTGCTTTCGTTCCTTCTACTAGCTGGGCGACGTTATCGAGTTTTGTCAATGTCCGGGCAACATCATGTTTTCCATTTTCTACTTTTGCGATCATTTCGCTGGACTGTGTTTGAATGGAGTTTATTTCGTTTAACATTTCGTTGACGCATTTTTCCCGATCGGTGACGGAGGCCGTTGTCTCTTCTGCGCTGGCGGCAAGAGCCGTTGACGACTTCGTTAAACGGTGTTGGAGTTCTTCGATTTCACTTAACTTCATCATGGACGATGTGTGCGTTTCGATATATGTCGTAATGGCTATTTGTATATCGAACCAACAAAGCTTCATGAAAGAATGGTATACGTCTGCCGCTTCATGTGGTGGCAATTCTTGCATCAGCATGCGCAATACTTCGTTTTGAATGATGACATAAGCCCCGAGATACCATTCAGGGAACAGATTGATGCGATGATGAACCTGCCCGATTACCTTCCGGCGCAATACATATTGTTCACCAACTTCCCCCGATACCATGTCCAATAAATAGGCACGCAATGTTTGCTTTAAACGGTCAATCGTCGAATGGCTTTGAATGATTTGCGCTAAGTGAGGCATGTTGCCGATGTGGTCGTAAAAAGCATTGACGATTTTGGATACGTGTTTCTCGAAAAGCGGGCGGACATTCGCTAACCGTTGCAAATCATTGGCGGTGAGTCCGACAAAAGACACTAGATTTTTATACTCCCCTTCCGCAAGCTGGCGATAGTGTGCTTCGACGAAAGTGGACGGCGGCGAAGAAACAGATGGAGCGGCTGGGCTATGTTTCTCTTTTTTCCGGAATAGCTGAAAGGCTCCTGTTTCATCTTGTAAAAGCCGGTAGAATGGATATTTTGACATATAATCCCCTCCCTGTATAATAATCCCCCGAATAAATTATACATTGCCGAATAATAGGAATGAAGTGCGATGGACATATAAAAACCAAATGGCAGGAATAAAATTCTATTAAAATCCATTTTGGGGATGGAAAAATGAGCATGTTCTTAATAATGAAACGGTGTGGATGTGCGATGATGGACTCATGACCGGGAGATTAGCGGAACAACCATCGCTGAAAATGGAACAAGATTGGTACAGGCTAAGTAAACGTATGATTCATAAAAATCAAGAAATTTTAGGATGGCGAGGAAAAAAGGTATATTATAATGAAAATAATAAAGGGGGATTTTTTAAGACTGGGAGGGTTTTTTTGGAATGGAAAGAATACAAGTAACGGATAAAAAACGATTGCAGCAATTGCGCTTTACAGGGGTGACGGAGGAAAGGCTGCAGTATGTCTATGAATATAGAAATATATTGCTCACGCTTGTTGATTCCATCGTTAATGAATTATATGAAGAAATATGGGGGATTGATTCCTTGCGGGAGTTCATTCAGCGCCACTCCACATTAGAGAAACTGAAAACAACACAAAAACGGTATTTGCAGCAATGTTTTGAAGCAACGATTGACGATCATTATATTCAAACGCGATATCACATCGGCCGGGCTCACTCGGAAATCGGCCTTGATTTGGCGTGGTATTTAGCTACGTATACAAAATACATAGATATTATTTATAAACACATTTCGCAAGTGCTTCCAGAGCAAGCGACCCGTATCTTGCTTGTCATTCAGGCGATTTTTTCGTTTGATATGCAGTTGACGCTTGAAGCATATAAGGCGGCGGAAATCGAAAAAGCAGCACACCCATTGCGGCATGAATTAGACAAATTGCGGCAAGTCAATGGTTTCACGAATCAAGACTTAAAAAACCTAGATCAATTTAGCGGGTATATTTCTTTTCGCATTGATAGTATTATGGAACATTTTCATCATTCGCTCTTTCGGCGATTAAAGGAGGAAAGTCACTATAGTTTTTTACAAAAGGAAAAGTATTTGGCTTACGTGCGAAATTTTTTATTACAGTTTTTTCAAGAAAAGATATACGACGATTTGGAAGCATATTTTCTCATTATCCGCGATTGGAGCCGGCTTATTATTGAGCAGCGGTTTCATGAAAACTTTTTTCATATTGCAGCCGAGTCGCTTTGCGAGGCGCTTAAGCAAGTGTTTTTAACGAAAGAGTATGTACATAATCCCCGCATCGTTCAATATATTCATTCATTTGAACGCTTTTCCAAGTTTACGTTAGCAATGATGAACGAGATCATCCGCCCATATTTATTTTTGCGTGATTTTGATTTTCTTGATATTTATGCATATGAAATCAGTACGATTGACTTTGGGCGGATAACGTGGATTGACGATAAAATGAAACGGCTTTTAAAAACGCTTGGGATTAATAAGGAACATCCGGTTGGGCGGCGCTGTTATGAATTGTTGCATAACCGCACTGTTCCATGTCCAGAGTGCCCCGTTCTGAAACATAAAAGTGAAGCGATGCTCACAACGCTTGGAAATGAAAAAGGATTGAATTATTATAAAATCCGCTTGCTTCCGCAAACGAAAATTTTTGAACTTTCCCGTGCACTGCTTGTGATTCAAGATGTGACGAAAGAGTCGAAGGTCATGTTCGATATGTTAGAACGGCTGTTGCAATTAGCGGAATATCGCGATGATGATACAAAAAATCATGTCCATCGCATTGGAAAGCTTTCTGGGATGTTGGCTCGCCTGGCGGGATGTGATGAACAATTTGTTTCCCATATTGAAATCGCTGCCAAATTCCATGATATCGGAAAAGTCGGCATTCCTGATTATATTTTGAATAAACCTGGAAAATTGACAAAAGAAGAATGGGAGTCAATGAAAACACATGTGCTCATCGGGCATCAAATTCTCGCAAACCTTGATTTGCCAGTTATTCAAATGGCGGCGAACATCGCTCGTACACATCATGAATGGTGGGATGGCGGCGGGTATCCGAACGGCTTAAAGGGTGAAGAAATTCCGTTAGAAGGGCGCATTGTTGCGATCGTCGATGTGTTTGATGCTTTATTATCAAAAAGAGTTTATAAAGACGCATTTCCGCCTGAAAAGGTGAAAGAAATTTTATTAGATGGGCGTGGAAAGCAGTTTGATCCGAAGCTGATTGATTTATTTTTGGCAATGTGGGATGATTTTTTAGCGGCGCGAGAAAGTTTCCAATAAGGCGAACAGCGCCTTCCGCTGTTCGCATTTTTCTTACAACGGTAAATAAAGCTCTTTAAAAATGGGATCCCATTGATTAACCACGTAAAATTCATTGAGAAAAAATTCATGGTGTCTTGTATACTCGGACGATAATATTGGCAATATTTTTTATTCGTATTAAATTAAGGATATATAAAAGGGAATATCTCAATTCGAAAATAAAAAATCGGGGTGATTGTTTTTGAAAACGCTTTCTTCTCTTTCGAAAGGTATGGAAGTTCTGATGTCGTTCACGATGGAAAACAGTGAGTGGGGGGTGCGGGAATTAGCCAATCATCTTGGATATCCGCGCTCCACCGTGCAAATGCTGTTGAAAACATTGAAGGATACAGGATTACTCATTCAAACCCCCAATCGTCGTTACCGTCTCGGATGGGGCGTCTTTGAACTGGCTGGTGTGTTTCTCGCACAGCTGGAACTTAGGAAAGTCGCACTCCCTGTCATGAAAAAATTGGCTGATGCAATTGGTGAAATTGTCCATTTAGGAGTGTTGGATGACGGGCAGGTGATTTATGTGGAGAAAGTAGAAGGAAGCAAGTCCATTCCGCTAATTACCCGCCTTGGTCTGCGTTATCCGGCATACTGCACTGCCGTTGGCAAGGTTTTGTTGGCACATGTCCGTGAAGAACAAACAATGAAGCTGGATTTAGTTCCGATGACTCCCGAAACAATTGTAGACATAAGGACTTTACAGGAAGAGTTAGCTCAGATTCGCAGCAAAGGGATAGCCTATGACAGGGAAGAAGCGGTTAGTGGGCTGACGTGCATCGCAGTGCCAATTCGCGATTTTACGGGGGAGGTGATTGCCGGTATTAGTATTTCTGCACCAACGATAAGATTCAAGCAGCGTGAAAAACAGTGGACTGAAATGATCATAAAGGCATCCAAGGAAATTTCTTCAGAAATGGGCTTTTTTAGAAAGGCAGCTGGATATCGAAAAAACGGCTGACGTAGTTTTTTGATAAACAGCAGTATCGATGAAATAATTTAAATATTAAAAATTTTAAGAATGTCCTGTATATTCGGATTATATTGTTGGCAATTTTATTTCTTCATAATTAAATTAAGGTTGTAAGAAAACAAACAGGGGTGATGATTTTTGAAAACGCTTTCTGATGTTGGTGAATATTGAAGTTCTGATGTCGTTAAAGAAACAGATGGGATCTTGTTTCGGTAAAAGGGAAAAATGGGTATTTAAGCTATTAGGCGGACAGTCGTTATTGTTAGTATGGATGAGTGTGAACTAGGTGAATGGCAATCTGTCTGGTGTCCTTTTTTGCTGAAGAGAGTGAATCTAAGCGTTTATAAATTTTGGGGGTGGAAATGATGTCTAATTTACAAGAACCTATTTTTGATGTCGCACAACTCGCTCATGTGGAGATTTTGTCACCTAAACCAGAGGAAACGGTTAAGTTTTTTAATCAATTCCTTGGCATGGAAGTGAGCGAAGTTTCAGGACAGTCTGTATATCTTCGAGCATACGAGGATTTCTACCATCACACTTTAAAGGTTACGGAGTCCCGTGAAGCAGGCCTCGGTCACGTCGCTTGGCGCACATCGTCACCAAATGCACTGGAGCGTCGTGTCAACGCCATCAAAGCTGCTGGTTTAGGCCGTGGCTGGATAGAAGGAGATCATGGCCATGGTGAGGCCTATCAGTTTACAACTCCAGATGGACATTTGATGGAATTATTGTGGGATGTGGAATATTTCCGGGCAACGGAAGACAAGAAAACAGAACTTCTGAATCGCCCGCAAAAACGGCCAGACCGTGGTGTGCCTGTGCGGCGCCTCGACCATGTTAACTTGATGGCCGCTGATGCCGGAACAAGTGCGAAGTTTATGATGGAAACATTAGGGTTTCGGCTGAGAGAACAAATTGTTGACGATGCAGGTACGATCTTAGGCAGTTGGATCAGTGTTTCCAACCTTGCCCATGACATCGCAATCATGCATGATCCCTCGGGGATCCGTGGAAGATTTCATCATATTTGTTATTGGTACGGAGTTCCTCAGAATCTGTACGATATCGCTGAACTGCTTAAAGACAATGATATTTTCATAGAGGCAGGACCAAAGAAACACGGTATTAGTCAGGCATTTTGTTTGTATGTATACGAGCCAGGTGGAAATCGGGTCGAACTGTTTGGTGATGCAGGATACCTCATCTTTGATCCTACTTGGGAGCCTGTTGTGTGGAATGTTCGAGATGTTCCGGGAAAAGGAGACGTGTGGATCGGTGGGGAGCTTCCTGAATCTTTCTGGACATACGGAACGCCTGCGCAAATTGTAAAAACGGCTGAGACTCAGCCGTAGAAAAGGTATCGCGAAGTTGGTGATAATCAAGGAGTTGTTGGGAAAGATTTTATTCGAAGCGCAATAGTGAAAATGAAAGATTCATTTTCTACACAGATCAGAGCCAGAGTATCGGTCCTGTTGAACGTGAAAGTCAGATTGAAAGGGGACAATTTCATGAGCAAAGTGAAAGTTGGAATCTTAGGTTCTGGGAATATTGGAACGGATTTGATGTACAAAATCCTTAATAATGACGGCCATATGGAATTATCTATAATAGCTGGAATCGTACCGGAATCAGAAGGTCTTATGAGAGCGCGAAGCATGGGCATAAGAGCCAGCCATGAAGGAATAGCGGCGATTTTGGAGGATCCCGATGTACAGATTGTCTTTGACGCTACGAGTGCAAAGGCACATCGCCAAAATGCGGAAGCGTTACGTGCAGCAGGAAAGATGGTGATAGATTTGACGCCTGCCGCAATTGGCCCTTTTGTGGTGCCTCCCATCAATTTGAATGAGCATATAAATGCTTGGAATGTTAACATGATTTCGTGCGGAGGACAGGCGACAATTCCTCTCGTTTATGCAGTAAGTCGCATTGTTTCTGTCCAATATGCGGAAGTCATCACAACTACCGCCAGCCGCTCCATAGGCCCCGGAACAAGACAAAATATTGATGAGTTTACCTATACTACCGCACAGGGGCTGCAAAGCATCGGTGGTGCGAAGATAGCCAGGGCAATTCCGGTGATTAATTCAGCAGATCCCCCAATCATTATGACAAATACCGTTTATGCCGCAGTGGAAGAGGATTTTGATGAGAAAGCGATCATTTTGTCCATTAAGGACATGGTCGATGAAGTGTCCAAATATGTTCCTGGATATCGCCTCAAAGTGACTCCATTTATCGATTATCGTGACACACCATGGGGAAGATTGCCTGTCGTCGTTATCTTAAATGAAGTCGAAGGCTCGGAAGATTTTCTTCCAGCATATGCTGGTAATTTAGACATTATGACAGCTTCGGCGCGGCGTGTCGGCGAGTCATATGCCCAGCACCTTCTAAAAATGAAGGAGGTGAGACGATGAAATTCCCAAGGTTAACAGATACTACACTTCGAGATGGTTCACATGCTGTCAGCCATCGCTTCACACCGGAACAAATACGGATTGTAGTGCACAAACTTGACGAAGCAGGTATTCCGGTGATTGAAGTCAGCCATGGAGCTGGCTTACATGGTTCAACGATTCAGCAAGGGTTTTCCGCATACCCTGAGTTTGAGCTTTTAGCTGAGGCATTAAATACAGTAAAACAGGCGAAAATTGCATCGTTATTCGTTCCAGGCATTGGAACAAGCATTGAACTAAAACAAGCTGCCGAGATGGGAATTGATGTTATTCGTATTGCAGTACATTGCACCGAAGCAGATATTTCCCAGCAGCATTTTGAATTGGCGAAACAATTGGGTCTGGAGGCGGTTGGTTTCTTGATGATGGCGCATACACAACCTCCTAGTGTCTTGGTTAAACAAGCGAAATTAATGGAATCGTACGGTGCAGATTGTGTCTATGTTGTTGACTCAGCTGGATCTATGCTGCCGTCGGATGCAGAAGAGCGGGTTCAAGCACTGAAAGATGCTCTGTCCATTGAAGTTGGTTTTCATGCCCACAATAACCTGGGGTTAGCTATCGGTAACACTATAGCCGCAATGAAGGCTGGAGCTGATCAAATTGATGGTACGCTGCGGGGGCTTGGTGCTGGTGCAGGAAACGCTCCAACAGAAGTGTTGGTCGCTGTTTTGAAAAAAATGGGCTTTGATACAGGCCTCAATTTGTCTATACTGATGGATCTCGCGGAGGATGTGATAGCTCCGATGTTGCCTTATCCGATAGTGATTGATCGCGATAATTTGTCCAGCGGATATGCGGGTGTGTATAATAGTTTTCTTCTGCATGTAAGGCATGCTGCGGAGAAGTTTGGTGTTAACGCCTCGGATATTGTCGAAGAATTGGGAAAACGCCAAGCAATCGCCGGGCAAGAGGACTGGATTTTGGATGTCGCTGTTAAGCTTGCAGAGAGAAAATAATCTATTACCATTCTAAGGAAATGATTAAAGTTAATATTCCTTATAAAACTCACATATAAACCGAAATGTTGGATATTCCCGTCTCCGCATATAGCGTTCTGTGATATGAAGAATTGCAGATCATTAGTGTCGTTGTTTTCCCCAATCTGAATGATGTTAAAAACCTCGCTCCGAATCAGTTTTATCACAACTTCTTTTAAGTATGGGAAATCAAGCCACTTATCGATAGTTCATTGCTTGTCCTCTGACAATTTCAGCATTTTTCATAATTCAATGTCATAGCAGGGAAGGAGGAAGATTTGCGCAAATTAAGCTATCGTCAGAAAGCACAAGTTTACCTTTAAAAATTGCATAGGGGGTTAGAAAGGGATTATGAGCAAAAATATCATAAATGGAAAGACTCTTCAAATGCTGCGGGAAAAAATCGAAAGAGGTTTATTACCGCAATGGGTATTGTCTGATCCAGATATGTATGAATTAGAACTCGAAAAAATATTTGGCCGCACTTGGCAATTTTTAGCGCATGAATCCGAATTACCGGAACCAGGATGTTTTGTGACGCGATGGATTGTGAACGATCCAGTGTTGGTTACTAAAACGAAATCTGGAGAGATTAAAGCTTTTCTTAATTCTTGCACGCACCGGGGCACACATTTATGTGCAGCAGATTACGGAAAACAAAAGTCGTTTACATGCCCTTATCACGGTTGGACTTTTAATCTGGAAGGAAAGCTGATTGGCGTTGCATTAGGTGACAAAGTATACGGCGAGGAGATGAAAAAAGAAGAGTGGGATCTTCGGCCGATTCCGAAAATTGGAGTCTATCAAGGAATGATCTTTGGCAACTTAGATCCTAATGCCATGCCGCTGGAGGATTATCTTGGAAATATGAAATGGTATTTTGACATTTTGCTGGCGCGAAGTGATGGAGGAATGGAAGTTAAGGGAGTTCCGCAACGTTGGGTCGTTCAAGCTAACTGGAAAGTGACATCAGAAAACTTTGAAGCAGATCCCTATCATGTGCAAATGACCCACCGCTCTGCAAAGGAATTGGGCATCGCTCCTAAGGATCCGTTTTTTCCAGGATATGGACATCAAGTCGTTTTAGAAAATGGGCATGGTATCAATGTCATCACTGCTGATGCTACCGGGAGATCGCCATTTCCATTCCAAGGCATGCCCGAGTCCATGTGGCCGATGTTTGAAAGAAACTTAACTTCAGAGCAATTAGAACTTATGAGAAACGCGATCGTTTTTGTAGGAGGTGTTTTCCCTAATCTTGGTTTTATCAGTTTTAGTGCTCCTCCTCTCGAGGGAGAAACTACCATATACAACTATTTAAATTTCCGGGTTTGGAGGCCTTTAGGCCCAGATAAAGTGGAAGTCTGGAGTTGGTTTATGATTGATAAAGCGGCTCCAAAGGAATACAAAGAAAAATCTTATTTATCATATCTTGGAACTTTTGGCCCTTCAGGCATTTTGGAACAAGATGATGCCGAAATATGGGCTCGCATCGCCCAAGCGAGCGGCGGCTTGATGGCACGAGATAAAGAACTGAGCTACAATAATGTCTTAAATTACTTAATGGGATTGGATCGGGTGGAACCAGACGAGACCTTCCCTGGACCTGGTGTCGCTTATCCGATTTGCTTCCTTGATGCAATATCAAGAAATATGCATAAATACTGGTTAGAACTGTTAATCAAGGATCATTCTATTGCGGAGGGGGTATACAGATGAACCCTGAATTGCAATTTGATATCACCAATTTTCTCCATCACGAGGCGTATTTATTGGATCATCGGAGATATAAAGAATGGTTAGATTTGCTAGCAGATGATCTTGTATATCGTATGCCCGCACGCATCACCACTGAGGGTAAGCATAATGAACCGAATATTATGAATGAAATGACATTTTTTGAAGAAACGAAAAAATCTCTCATCACAAGGGTGAAAAGGCTTGATACTCCATCAGCATGGGCTGAATACTCGGGGCCTAGGCAACGGCATTTTATAAGCAATATATATATCGAGTCTAGTCCGAAATCCGGCGAATATCAAGTTCGAAGTTATTTTTTATATCAGCGATGTAGGGGTTCAGACTTGGATATTGAACAATTACATGGAGAGCGGGTGGATGTGTTGCGAAAGGAAAATGGGAAATGGAAAATTGTCTCGCGAACGATATATCCTGATCAGACTGTGTTAAGGCTCATAAATTTAAGCATGTTTTTGTAAATTTGATAAAAAGCTTTCTCTCATACTTGGTATATCCAATTGTTTGCAAATGCGGAATGAATGGAGTCCGTAAACCATAAATTATTAGGTATGCTTTTTTCTTTACAAAGGATAATTTGAAATCGCTGTAACATAACGCAATTAGTCTCCATATTCTGAATCTTGCACATAGGTTTACAAATATGAGAACAGCCAAGGCTTTCTTGAAAAGCGCTTGGCTGCTTGATTTTTATTTACTTAGGAAAAAGCAATGATGCTTTTTGGGCATCTGCCGCACAAGAATGGTACTTCTTAGATCCTGTTTTTCTAGTTTGCCTTTTTCATCATATTTATTTGCTCTTGGTATAAATCTTTTTGGCGTTTCATTCTATAGATAAAATAAATACTCAAACCGATCATCATCCAAATGCAAAAATACAACCATGTTTCAAGCGCAAGGCGAGTCATTAAGAAGATAGAGCATACAATCGTCAATATTGGAAGATATGGAACAAGAGGAGCCTTAAATCCTCTTTGCAAATCGGGATGTGTTTTGCGCAGTACAATAACGGATAAGGCAACCATCATAAATGTTAACAAAGCACCAATATTGATTAAGTTGGATAATGCTCTCAAGTCAACGAATCCAGCAATTGCCGCTCCAGTAAATCCTGCAATCCATGTTGAAAAAACAGGTGCTTGAGAGTGTGGATGAACAACTGAGAACGGTTTTGGTAGTAAATGATCGCGGCTCATAGAGAACAGAACGCGTACGGTTGCGTAAAGATAAACAAAGATAACGGTTGTAATGCCGGCAATTGCTCCAACGGATATAATTCCCGCGGCAACATTTTGCCCGACTGCATGGAGCGCAAATGCCATCGCGTCGGAAACATTCAATAAATGATATGGAACCATTCCTGTTAACACTAAGCAAACAATAACGTATAAAAGGGTGCACACACCTAATGAAACAATAATGCCAATTGGCAAATCACGCTGCGGTTTTTTCACTTCTTCTGCCGCAGTTGCGACTGCGTCAAATCCTAAAAACGCAAAGAACACAGTAGCAGTTCCCTCGAGGACTCCTTTCCATCCAAACGGCATGAATGGATCCCAATTTTTCGGTTGAACATAGAATATTCCAACAATTATAAATAATAAAATGACAAACAGTTTGATGGCTACCATCGTATTATTCACTTTCTTGCTTTCTTGCACACCTTTTGACAGCACCCATGTCATCAGCAAAATGATGCAGACAGCCGGCAAGTTCACCATTCCGCCTTGTTGGGGTACTGCACTTAACCTTTCCGGAATATGCAATTGAAATCCTTCTAACAATGAGCGGAAATACGCAGACCATCCATTTGCCACTGCTGCAGCGGACAAAACATAAATTAAAAGTTGAGTCCATCCCATTAAATACGCAACAACTTCCCCAATTGTCACATACGCATACGTATAGACGCCTCCGGAAACAGGAAGGGTTGATGCGATTTCGGCATAACAAAACGCTACGAATCCACACACCAATGCTGCGATCATGAACGAAAAGATGATCGAAGGACCTGCATCATTTGCCGCTGCGACACCTGTCAACACAAGAATGCCGATTCCAACAATCGCTCCGATGCCAAGCAATATTAAATCATAGGCGCCTAATGTTTTCTGCAATGTTTTCTTTTGGCTCAACAAGTGGGTGAGTGGTTTTTTTTGAAGTAAATTCATGGTGTCTCCTCTCTCTTATATATATGACTTAGTTCAAAATGCCAGACATTTTGGTATTATATCATGTTTCCACTTTTTTCGACATCTTTTTTTGTTTTGATGTCTTAGAATTTGTGCCAAAAAGAGTTAAATTGACAAAAATATCTATAATTAAAAAAAAGATGTTGTTATATATGGATTCTGATCAGTAAACATGATTTTTCATCAAACATAAAAATTGTAAATCGCTCCATCTACAAACAAAGGGCATGGAGGGGTTAGGCACCTTGAAAATGATGTAAGAAAGCTGCTTACTATAAATTAAGTAATTCAGTTTTAGGGTGAAAATTTATAAAAATAATTCCGTTTCTATTGCATCTATGGCTATGATAGCAGTGAGAGCTGCGGATTGTTGTGATAAACTTCACAATAAAATAAAAATGAAATTGTCCAGTTACAATTTATTGAAATCCATAAATTCTGCAAATTTATTTATAAAATAAAAATTGCTTTTCCTTTATAAATCGTCTAAAGCCATAAAAACTGCTTTTCTAAACGGGCTGGATAAGGAAGGGGCCAAACATGAGAAAAATTTCGTTTAAATTAGGGCTGTTATTTTTTGTATTCGTATTAGGAATAGAGACGGTTTTATTCGCGTCTTTATATATAACTCTGGTTCATTCCCGAATCAATGAAGAATTTGAGCAGCTGCTGGCAAGAGGGAACAGCCACCGCGATGTGTTAGAAAAAAATTATGCTCCTTCCACGTTAGAGCATGTTACCATGATGGAGTCTGAAGCGGAGACGGATGTCGTTATTACAGATGACAAGGGGAAGATCTTGTATTTTTCGGATCATATTTTGCCGTCTGCTCAAAAAATCATAAAAAAAGCAAATAAACACATTCCCCATGACGGGATGATCGTCCAAAAAGATTGGCAAAAAGAGTCGCATATTTCAACGGTAAGCCCGATTCGGATTGCCGGCAAGATCAAAGGATATGTCTATATGTTTCAAAATACGGATTCCATCCAAAATATGATTGATAAATTAAAGCATCATTTCATGATGGTCGGAATTCTTTCGGTATTTTTAACAATTATAACGATCGCTCTCTTATCGAGAATCATTACTATTCCGCTCATTCGCATGAAACAGGCAACTGAAAAATTGAGTAAAGGGGATTTTTCTGTTCATTTGCAAGTAAAAGGGGAAGATGAATTAGCGGAGTTGGGAAAAGCCATTCAAACATTGGCGAGGGATTTGGAATACTTAAAAAAAGAAAGAAACGAATTTCTCGCCAGCATTTCTCATGAGCTCCGCACCCCTCTTACTTATGTGAAAGGATACGCGGATATCGCGAGAAGACCAAACATGGGAGAAGAGGAGAGAAACCGTTATTTGTCCATTATTTATGAAGAAGCGGAGCATATGCAAAAGCTGGTGAAGGATCTTTTCGAATTGGCGAAGATGGATCAACATTCCTTTCAAATCCATAAGGAACTGACAAACTTATGTTCTTTCTTCAAAAAATTGCATGATAAAATGCAGCCCGCATTTCAGGCTAAAAAAATGTCTCTTGTATATTACTGTGATGGAAGCATTACCGTCCATATCGACCAAAAACGTTTTGAACAAGTGATGATGAATTTGCTGGACAATGCTTTAAAATATTCCGATCAAGGTTCTATCGTTTCTATTGATGTAAGAAAAGAGAAACACCACATTGTGATTATTGTTTCAGACGCAGGCAGAGGGATCCCTGAAGAGGATTTGCCGCATATTTTTGAACGGTTTTACCGAGTGGATAAATCAAGATCAAGAACCAGCGGCGGAACCGGGTTGGGGCTGGCGATCGTCAAGGAAATTGTGGAAGCGCACGGAGGCGCGATTTACGCCGCCAGTGAATATGGAAAAGGCACAAACATGATCATTACATTGCCGGAGGGATGAGCATGTACACGATTTTGCTCGTTGATGATGAAACACGAATGTTAGAGTTGCTGGATCTTTATCTTTCGCCGAAAGGATATCATTGTGTCAAGTGCGAGTCCGGTTTGGCAGCGGTACAGTACTTGGAAAATCACAAAGCGGATTTAGTCTTGCTGGACATTATGATGCCGGAGATGGATGGCTGGGAAACGTGCAAACGAATAAGAGAATTTTCCGATGTCCCGATTATCATGGTGACCGCAAGAGACCAAACGTTAGATATCGTCAAAGGGCTCAATATTGGGGCGGATGATTACATCACCAAACCGTTTGACGAAGCCGAGCTTCTTGCCCGCATCGAAGCAGTGCTGCGCCGCTCCGTAGGAAAGCGCTCGAAAATCGAGTTTCAAGGATTAGTGTGGGATGAAGACGAACATAAGACCCATTATCAAAACGAACCGATTTTTCTAACGCCAAAAGAGTTTGCCATATTAGGGCTGTTTTTGAAGCATCCAAACAGGGTGTTCAGCAGAGAACAAATCATCGTGTCATTATGGGGCTATAACGCAAATACAGAAGAGCGCACTATCGATTCACATGTCAAAAATATAAGAGAAAAACTGAGACAAGTCGGGTTTCCGATCGACCAATTTCTGCAAACCGTTTGGGGAGTAGGATATAAATGGGAGACATAAAGGAAAAAAGGATGAAAGAGCAAATCATTACACTATTCAACACATATTTATTGGTTCTGAAGTTGGAAAAGGGAAAGTGAGGCGGAAAATAGATTTTTCTGCATAAGCGAATCATGAATCTTTCTTCATAAAAAGCTGTTGTAAGTAAGCTAAACAACTAATGAATTAAGCTTTTTTGATATTATTGCTGTGCCCTTTAATGATGTTATTTTATCATGGGAGGACTAAACACCATGAATTACACGAACAGATGATTGCAAAGTTGCGTGCAGACAACGAACAATTAGAAAAGTAAATGAAAAGAGGGGGTCCCAAAAGCAATCACTTTTGGGCCCCTCCTTTATTATTTTACATATTCATATGATGAGAATGGCCGCCGATCGATGGATCGAGCATCCCAAAAATCATAGCAATATGAGCTACTACTAAAAATATGCCAACGAAAGCGGAATGATATTTCAACTTTTGCTCCTCGTTCCATTTCCGCCCGATGATGCTTAAATCGATTAGGCTTAGTCCCATTAATGGAATGACGCCCATTAAATAAAATCCTACCGCAATGATATCAATCCATCCGCGCCATTCCCCGTTTAATGTAAATGGAATGACGGCATTGGCAAATAAGTAAATAAAAATTCCTAAAAAGTAGACACCGGCAAGAATGCTACATATTTTGTTAATTTTGCGGATCATTCCATCGAAACGGCGAGTAAAAAGAATGGCTAGCTCCGTTATCGCAATCGTCTCGGCAAGAGCAACGGGAATAGCCATAAATAAAATTAAGTTCCAAGGTTGATTCACCGCTAACAGTTCCATGTAATGCGTCATGTTCATCCAATCACCTCCTATATTTGTTTACACATCTATTAACATTAATCACAATTTGTGCATTTTCTTTGGAAATTTTAAGAATGATTTGTGACAAGATTCGCTGAATACTTTATTTATATTTCCTTTTGCCGCAAACGTAATAATACATGAGCAACGGGAAGCAGTGGTGTTGGCGTGATTACCTCCTAAATGCCCCGTATAAAACAACTTGGATATTGGACGGCAGCTGCCTTAGTGGTGCCATCATACGTTCAAGCAGGATATGTAGGGCTCACTTAATTAAGAACTTCGTAAACAAATAAAGAGGATGGCTTTATTTGTTCGGTCCAAGATTGTATTAAAATGAGACTCAATTATGATTACAGGAAGGAAAGCAGTAATGGCAGGTGATGATAATCAATTATCCTTGAAAGTATTGGAATGGATTTTATGCGGAATTCATTAACGAGGCGATTCAGTTGAAAAGCTATCTATTTAGGTTACCGTTTTCAAGCAACACTTCAAAAGTGTGCCAGCGGGGTTGTCAATGCTATAGGGGCATTGATTACGATTGCAGATCAAGAGTGTGATATTGATTGAGAGGGATAATTGCAAATCAAGGATTTTATGAAAAATTGGGTTTTGAAACGGATGAATTAATATTCATGGAAAAGTGGATTTAGTTCTCTTTTGTGAAAGTATGTTTTATTCTGCTAATGGGGTTCTTTCGTTAAATAATGGCAATAACTTTAAAAGCTTGAGGAAAAATTCCTCATGAATTTCAAAAGAACACCAATACTATGTTAAAAATTATGAGGCAAAACTAAAAGGGGTGTCCAGAAAGGGATTGCTTTTAGGACACCCTTCATTTTATACTTTGCAAAATCAACATTAAACATTGGCAGAGATATTTTAATGTCTTATATAAAATAAAACTATGTTCTAAATAATCAATCAAAAAAGAAGAACAAATCCCTAAATCCAATAGGAGCAGAAAATAAATATTACCAGATGTGCAGTGGGGTATTTTCTTTGTGATAAGCTAACAGTAAATTTCTTTTTTCAGGTCGTGTTTAAAACGATTTTCACCAAAAGAACGCAAAAAGCAATAATCATTGTTGACATTGTTATTAAGCTTACAAGTTCAAATGAACAGCTCCGATTTACTTTTCCTTTATTGTACTAAAGGGGCAAGTTATAAAAAAGAACAACGAGCTTGAGATTTCAAGCCCGTTTTACTTTTTGCTTTGTGATTTTTTAAGTGGTGTAAATTAAAAAAGAAACTGTTACGTCAGAGTTGTTTGACTTTGTTCTCATTTGTTGTTTACCATTAATGAAGGACTTGTCATTTTACTGAACAGTAAAGTCCCGCCATCACTATCCCTTCCAAAGCCGTTTTGTCACTATCCGCTCCCACCATTTCCACGGCAGTATGTTTTTTAAAATAATTCCTAATTTCACACCTTTGCCAACCGGATACCGCAATTTCGGAGAAGGAGACTTTGCCACTTGCACAATCTGGCGGATCACTTCATCCGGAGCAGGTGCCGCATCAGCAATCTTGTTAACATATTTCAAAATTGCCTTCATCTCTTTTACATAAGGAGAATTCGGATGGAGCGTTACTGCTCCCAATCCTTTTGACCAGATATCGGTTTTGTAGGATCCCGGTTCAATTAAAACTACATGGACGCCATACGGCAGCATCTCTAAACGCAAAGACTCGCTGAATCCTTCCACCGCAAACTTGGAGGCCACATAAGGACCCATGGAAGGGAATCCCATCCGTCCGCTGATACTGCTTATATTCACAATCTTGCCGCTTCTGCGTTCTCTCATCGACGGCAAAACCGCTTTCGTTACTGCCACTAAACCAAAAAAATTGGTTTCAAATTGCCGCTGCCATTCTTCAATAGCCAGTTCCTCCGTGAAGCCGCCCGCTGCATAACCTGCGTTGTTCACCAACAGATCAATTTGTCCGTACCGGCGGATCACATCCTGAATTACCGTTTCTGCGGCGGAAAAATCAGTCACATCCAATTGGACAATCTCTATTCGATCTGCGACACCCGCTTCTTTAGCCGCCGCTTCCAGCCGTCCCTTGTTTGTCAAGTTTCTCATTGAAGCCAGCACACGGTAGCCTTCACCGGCAAGTGCCACGCTTGTCAGCAAACCAAAGCCGCTTGAAGCTCCTGTAACAAACGCAACAGGTTGTTTATTGAAAGTTTGACTCACAAGCTTCCCTCCAACTATTCATTATTTCTAACACTGCCTTTTCGAAATATATAGAAAGATCACAGCTTTTCTGCCCCGCAATATCCTCAAAAATTTTTAAAACAATCCGCTCCATCCATAAGTTTTGACAATTTCCTGCTCCCCTCCATGAATACTCTTTATTGAAATTGTATCATGAAAGTGCAAGGGCCCGATAAATGGAAAAACATATTGAACATCAACGGGTATTAGAACGTGTTAAAACGTGGGACCGTGTTGCTGTTATGGATGAAATTAGATGAAACGGGGATTACGATGGAAGGAATTTTTATGGAAAAAACTTATTTGGTGAATGCGGTTCTCATCCGGCTTCCGGTCATCTTTTTTCCGCCGGCTTGCGCCAAACGAATGTGTACTGGTTGGCGTTGGCTTCGATTTTTGTTCTATCCTGAAAATAATCCTCTCACTTTATACTTAGTGTAAGATGGTAATTTAGAAATATTTAACTTTTTGTTCAATGAATGAGATTTACATCATTGATACAATGTAGTCATACTGATTTTCCTATTCACCTGATTAAGGCTTGTTTTAAAAACTAGATTTCTTGGTTGGCAATTGCACAAAAGTCGCAAATATATTGCAGGATGATTAAATGATTTTGAAAGGGGAGTACACATGATGGAACAACAAAAATTGTTAATTAATGGTGAGCGGCTGAAAAACACGCTGGAACAATTTGCAAATTTCGGACGTACAGAAAACAATGGAGTAACTCGTTTATCATTGTCTGAAGAAGATAGATTGGCGCGGAATTATTTTTGTTCTTGCTGTGAGAAATTAGACATGTCCATAAAGATCGATGATATGGGTAATATTTATGCAACTTTAGAAGGGATTGAAGACAGGCCGCCAATAGTGATAGGTTCACATTTAGACACTGTGAAAAATGGCGGACGGTTTGATGGAGTCTTAGGAGTGGTTGCTGGTTTAGAAGTGGTACGAACTTTATTGGAAAATAATATTAAACCGCTAATTCCGCTTATGATTGTTAATTTTACAAATGAAGAGGGGGCTAGGTTCGAACCTTCATTGATGGGGTCTGGAGTTCTTTCAGGTAAATTCGAAAAATCTGTCATGCTGCAAAAAACAGATGCTGATGGCATCACTTTTGCAGAAGCATTACATTCGATTGGTTATGCCGGGAAAGAAGAGGCGCGTTTGAAAGAAGCCACTGCTTTTTTAGAATTGCATATTGAACAAGGTCCAATTCTTGAACGGGAATCATGCTCTATTGGTATTGTTGAATGTGTAGTTGGAATGGTGTGCTATGAGATTGAAGTAAGCGGGGAATCTGACCATGCCGGAACTACTCCTATGGACATGAGAAAAGATGCTCTCTTTGCCGCAAACAACTTAATAACTGAAGTAAGACAAAAAATGAGTATGCTTGATAATGAATTGGTTTATACCATTGGAAGAATGAACGTATTCCCGAACATACACACAGTTATTCCAAATAAAGTTGTCTTCACACTGGAAGCTAGACATAAAAATCCAGCAATTATCAAGCAAGTGGAGGAAATTATCCAAGGGCTTGCGCAGTCATCTTGCACAGAAGGGTGTGAAATCAAAACAAAAAAATTATGGGAGCGAGATACTGTTTGGTTTAATAATCAAATCTGCGATCTGCTAGAACAATCTACAAAAAAATTAGGCTATTCATATAAAAGAATGGTTAGTGGTGCGGGTCATGACGCACAATTCATAGCCAGCTATATACCAACTGCCATGGTTTTTGTTCCAAGCATCAATGGAAAGAGCCATAGTGAAGATGAACTTACCACTTGGGAAGATTGTGAAAAGGGAGTAAATGTAATATTGGAGACCGTTCTTGCGATGCAAAAAAATTTCAAATCATAAAAACATATTGGTTATAAGAAACCTATTAAAGGAGATTTTAAGAAATTCAATGAATCCTCTAACCCCTAACTATATCGGACATATGGACTCTATACCAACTCTAATTTCCTGCTTGGGTGAATTTGTAACAACAATGCTTAATAACAACATGCTGAGTCTTGAAATGTCTCCTGTATTTTCCCAATTTGTGAAGAGGTTAATTTAATTATGGGCTTGTTCAACTATTGGATTTCATTGTTCGGTTTGCTTGGCCTCATAAAAGAAGCCCGATCTGCTCATATTAAGGCGTTTTTACATATCAAAAGATAATTAGCCTTTCGGAAAAACATAAAAAACAGGTGAATATTTGTAAATTTTAAAGGATAAAATCTTTGCGATTTATTCATTGAACTTATATATCGAAACAAATAAAAGAAATTTATGACGAGGAGGAGATAAGACAAGTTTACTTCCGTCTTCATACTTTCGTTTGAATTGTAAAGATTATGTTAAAGTCGTTTTTTCTCTTGTTTTATATAAGTATATAGTTATATATTTATTAAAGGGAAGAGTAAGTATGGTTACACTACCATATCCATGTCGTGGATATGAAGATGTTATTTAGTGTGAGAAGAACAAAATTGCTAATAAAGGGATTTAGGAGTATCATATTTCATTTTCGTTCATGTATAAGTAAATAGCTATATAATTATACAAAAATAGGAGGTGTTCCTGTGCAAAAAACAGTAGTGGAAATAGAAAAAGCATCACACGTTTTAAAGTTGCTAGGTGATAAAACACGTTTAACGATCATGGCAATTTTAAAACAACGTGAGTGTTGTGTATGTGAGCTTCTTGAGGTGTTTGACATGAGTCAGCCGGCGATTAGTCAGCATCTTCGCAAGTTAAAAGATGCAGGATTAGTAAAAGAGGATAGGAGGGGGCAGTGGATTTATTATTCCCTCAATCCACAAAGTGAGTTATATGATTTTGTCCAAGATATTTTGCAACATATTCCAGATCAAACAGAGAACATTCGTAAGATTGAGGAAAACAACCCTGCGCTCCGTTGCGGTTGTTAACCTAATAATTACATGAGGAGGGAAAAATGAATCATACGGAGAAAAAACGTCTATCGTTCTTGGATCGATACTTAACGCTTTGGATTTTCCTTGCTATGGCAGCAGGAATTGGCTTAGGATTCGTCTTTCCGGGTTTTGTAGATGCAATAAACAGTTTACAGGTAGGAACGACATCGATTCCAATTGCCATTGGCTTAATTTTAATGATGTATCCTCCGTTAGCAAAAGTTCGCTACGAGGAGATGGGACGCGTCTTTAAAAATGTGAAAGTATTAGTGTTATCGCTCGTACAAAACTGGATTATTGGACTGATTCTTATGTTTTTGTTGGCGATCGTATTCTTGCCGGATAAGCCGGAATACATGGTCGGACTCATCATGATTGGTCTGGCACGTTGTATTGCGATGGTGATTGTCTGGAATGATTTAGCGAATGGAGATAGAGAGTACGCGGCTGGATTGGTGGCGTTTAACTCTGTATTCCAAGTGCTATTTTACTCTGTTTATGCGTATGTGTTTGGGACAATCATGATTGCGTTAGTCAACGTGGCACTATAGTTTCAACGAAAATACTTTAAAACAGAATCAGTATCATACTAACAACAGAGGTGAAATAAAACATGAAAAACAAAAAGATCATTTACTTCTTATGCACAGGTAACTCTTGCCGCAGCCAAATGGCAGAAGGATGGGCAAAAAAATATCTTGGCGACGAGTGGGAAGTGTACAGCGCCGGTATTGAAGCGCATGGACTAAATCCAAACGCGGTAAAAGTCATGAAAGAAGCAGGGGTTGACATTTCCAACCAGACATCGGATGTCATTGATCCGGAAATTTTAAATAAAGCGGATTTGGTTGTAACATTATGTGGTCATGCAGCAGACCATTGCCCGGTAACCCCGCCAAATGTGAAACGTGTACACTGGGGATTTGATGATCCGGCAAAGGCGGAAGGAACGGAAGAGGAAAAATTAGCTGTATTCCGTCGCATCCGCGATGAAATCGGCGCGCGCATCAAAAAATTTGCGGAAACAGGCGAATAAAGACTGAATGACAGACGAGAAGAATCTTCTCAGCTGATTTTATTTAAGTTGATATAATGCTTCATGCAAAACAAAGGGCGATCATTTTCTTTATTTTTCGAAACGAATAGTTGTAATTTGCAAATAATGTGATATAAATAATATAGAGGTGAAAAAATGGAAAACATTAGAGAGTTGTTTCAAGTGATGACACGTCGTTTCGGATTGTTGAATAAAAATTGCTGTTCTATTGATGCTGTAGATATTTCTCTTGTTCAAAGCCATATTCTTTATGAAATTGACAAAAGAGAATCTCCTTCCATGCAACAAGTGGCTGAAGTATTGGGAATGGATATTACCACGTTCAGCAGACAGATTCAAAATTTAGTGAAAAAGGGATTAGTAAAAAAAACGCCACTTCCGGAAGATCGAAGGGTATATACGTTATCGTTAACCACCGAGGGAAAGTTTATCGCAACAACCATTGATCGAGAAATAAATCGATATTTAGAAGAAGTGTTTTCGCATATGACGGAATTTGAGAAAGAAACAGTGATTCGTTCGATTAAATTGCTGAATGAGTGCATGGCAAAATCGAGTGTTTGTTGTAAACCGTTATTTTGAGGCAAGCGTATTCAGGCTTGCCGATTCGTTAAACAGATATTTGCATTTTACAAATAAAATAATAAATGAGCATAGCGATTCTTCAATATTTTCTTTCTATTGCGTTAGAATTAACTCTTTTGTTTTTGGCTATTTCGTTCGTCATTAACTTTCTAGAAGGATATATTCCTTATGATAAAATGCAAAGTTTGTTAACAAAGCATCATCCGTTATTCGGAGCACTGATTGCTGTCGCGTTTGCCTTTGTGACACCGTTTTGCTCCTGTTCTACGATTCCGGTTGTCGTTTCGCTTTTAAATCAGAAAGTCCGTTTTGGTATGTAATGATTTTCCTATTTGCTTCTCCTGTGCTCGACAACCATATTGACACTCATGGCTGCAATACTCGGAGTAAAAGTGGCGATTTCTTATACCATTATCACCACCATGATTGGTTTCACGCTTGAAAAACTCGGATTTGAAAATCAAATAAAGCAAGTAATGGTGAAAGGAGAAGTAGAGATCGGAAAGAGACGAAATATGAGAGAATCTTTACAGGAGACTTTTCACTTAATGAAAACGGTTTATCCATATTTGCTTTTAGGTGCAGGCATTGGAGCCATTATTCATGGTGCTGTATACCGACAGAATGGATTTCAACCTATATGGGGGGTGATAAATGGTGGCTTGTTCCACTTGCGGCAATCATCGGAATTCCTTTGTACATCCGTCTTTCCACAATGATTCCCATTTCGCAAATGTTGATTACAAAGGGCATGGCATTGGGACCAGTCATGGCGGCTGATGATTAGCTCAGCAGGTGCAAGCTTACCGGAGACCACATTATTTACACAGTATCTTTCAAAAGAAGCTGGTCTTTGCGTTTGTAGGTTCTGTTATGACGATGGCAACGTTATCAGGATTTTTATTCTATATCATTTAAGGAGTGATAACTTATGAATCACGTTAATAACGATCAAATCCGACAAAATGTCCGTAGCCGCTATAAGAAAATCGCGCTGCAGGAAGTAAATTCTGGCAGCTGTTGTTCAGCTTCTTCCGGATGTTGTGGTACACCGAATGAGGTATCGGCAAAACTAGGGTACTCAGATGAGGAATTATCTGCCGTGCCAGAAGGAGCCAATCTTGGACTTGGTTGCGGCAACCCGCTAGCAATTGCGGAATTGAAACCCGGAGAAGTGGTGTTGGATCTTGGGTTGTGGTGCCGGTTTTGATTGCTTTTTGGCTGCTCATCAGGTCGGAGAAACCGGGCGCGTCATTGGTGTGGATATGACGCCAGAAATGATCAGCAAAGCACGCAACAATGCTGCCAAGGGCGGCTTTACCAATACGGAATTTCGGTTAGGAGAAATCGAATATTTACCGGTGGCAGATAGTTCGGTCGATGTCATTATTTCCAATTGCGTCATTAACCTTTCCCCAGATAAGCCCCAAGTGTTCAAGGAAGCCTATCGTGTGCTAAAACCAAGAGGGCGCCTTGTCATTTCCGACGTTGTGGCGACAGCAGAACTTCCATCGGAAATCAAAAACACTATGGATGTCTTGTATTCGGGCTGCGTATCAGGAGCAGCATCGATTGGAGAGTTGGAATCTATGTTACAACAGAGTGGATTCACACAGATCACCATTGAACCGAAAGATGAATCGAAGGAGTTTATCAAAGATTGGATGCCTGGAGCGAACATCGCGGATTACATTGTTTCTGCGATCATTAAAGCAATGAAACGGCATTTTTAATTGCCATTTCATGCATTTTTTACTTGCCAAAAACAAAGATAAGCACATATTAGTTATGTTTAATATGTTCCTACCTTTTATGTTATCTTATTCAATGTACTTAGTGCTTTAGGATTTTTCAAATGTAGATATACATGAAAAATCCCCTGATGTTTTGATTAAACAGGGGATTTTTCGTTTTTAAAGCTCTTTGGAAAATGAATAAAATATGCATTCCTTATTCGATGTTAGTCCATCATTAACTGTAATATTTATTAAAGACTGCTTAAATGTTCATGTATTAATTTCCATTCTCCTTTCTCATTCTTAATGAACACATTAGTAGCTCTACCACTCCCCGAAACAAATTCTCCGTTATGATAACCTTCATAATGATATATATAAGTACAAGTTGCAGAATTTTGGTCAACGGTTAACCAATGTACATTGTTTGCGGTATAAACTTCTTCTTTAATGATGTCCCAAGCATTTTCAAAATAGTTTTGGATTTCTTGCATCGTTGTACATGTTTTATCTGTAAACCAAAAAATAGCATTTTCATGTAATACTTTTTTCACATTATTGAAATCATGAGTATTCGTTGCCTCTATGTATTGTTGTAATGCTTTTTTATAATCCATTAATTTAAACCTCCTTAGCAACGGTTCTTTAAATTATTTAAATTTTCATTTAAACCTTTTTACTCTTTCTTGTTCAACTAAGCTGTCTATTAGTGAAATAAGCTTTTGCCCAAAAACAATGATAAATATGCTTCTACCACATAATCCTAATAGTCTAAAAGACAAACATATATTATTAACTCTCCAATAATAGGTTTATCAATTGCTGCATTGATTGTGAAATCCATTTCTTTTTATGGTAAACCAATTGCAAATAAACTTTTATTTCTGGATATGGATAAGAAAGGGGAATATAAGCTAATTCTCCTTTTTTCATTTCCTCATCCACAGTCATTAACGGTAAAAAAGCGATTCCAAGACCATATGATACACAGCGTTTAATTGCTTCTATGCTTTCTAATTCAATAGAGTATTCAAGTCGTATTGCATGACTGCGATATAAATTTTCTATTATTTCACGATAACTACATCTTTGCTCTGTAACAATTAACTTTTCACCATTTAAATCCTTTATGCTTACATTACTGAATTGAACCAAATGGTGATCTGGTTTCGCAACTAAAACCAATTGCTCCTCTTTTATTGTGATAAAATTTAAGTCAGGGTCTTCTTGTTTTTGATCAAGTATGATGGCTAAATCATACTTACCTTCTTTTATCCCTTTCAATAAATCTTTGCAAATCCCTTGTTGAAGCAACAAGTTGACCTTGGGGTGCTTATTTTTGAAAGCTTGTAAATACGGTGGAAGATAAAAACCTGCAATCGATTCGATTGTACCAATGGACAAAGTTCCAGAAAGCTCAATTTGTTCCGAAAGATTCTGTTTGGCTTCCTCCAGCAAGCTAATAATTTTATTTGCCTATTCTAACAATTGTACGCCTGCTTGGGTTAGTTTGATTTTTCCTCCCCAACGTACAAAACAACCCCAAATTCTTCCTCTAACTTTTTTATTTGTGTGATCAAACTGGATTGGGCATATCCCAACATTTCGCCTGCTTTCGTAAAACTGTTCCATTTAGCCACTTCACGGAATGTTTGTAAATAATCCATATTCATCCACATCTTGGCTCCTATCAAAAATATTGATTTACGATATCAATTATTATCAATAACACCTATGACCAAATATTTGTAAAATTCATTATAACAGAAATTTTATATAGAGGGAGGACTTTTAATGCCAACAAGTATGATTATGATGACAGAGCCATTAGAAATTCTAATCGGTTTTTGAAAATATCTAATTACCTAAATGATCACCCACGACAAAAATTTGTAAATTTTTATGAACACTTTCTCCATACTTCTCCTTTATTCTAAAACCAGAAAAAGATGGAGGTGTTGAAAATGAAAAAACTTATTTCAGGGTTGTTCGTACTTATTTCAGCTTTTGTGCTAGCTACAGCTGTTTTTGCAGTAAATAAAAATGACAATAAGGATTGGAAAGAAATATTACCAATGATGAAACAAATGCACCCAAATTTATCAGAGGAACAATTACAAAAAATGTATGAACAGTGTCGAAATAATGGAGATAAAATGATGGAACATATGATGAATTATGACAGAATGAATCAACAAATGATGAAACAAGGGCATATGAACAATCATATGATGTAACAACGCTTAATCAGTTATATTTAAGCACTGTAGGCTTTAAAACTACGGTGCTTTTTTCATACGTAAATTTCAGTAAATAGTAAATAGAAAAGAAAAACAGCAGGCTAAAAAACTCAATCTTCTGCTTATTTATATTTACGGCATGACATTAATTCCGCTCGGAATTTCACCTACTTCAACCGTTTTCATTACTTTGTTGTGTTCTTTATCAATGACACAAACCGTGGTTTCAAACATATTGGTGACAAAAAAATATTTATGATCCGGACTTGCGTCTACTCCGTGTTCATCATTTTCCATCCGAAACGACTTTAAGGGCTCTTCGTTTTTTCTGCACATTTTCTCTACATTTGTTTGTTATTATATGGAGGGGAGCAAGCTGATAAGAAAGGGACAAAAATGAGAAAAATTTCGTTTAAATTAGGACTATTATTTTTGGTATTCGTATTAGGAATAGAGACGATTTTATTTGCGTCATTATATGTTACTTTGGTTAATTCTAGAATTAATGAGGAATTTGAGCAACTGTTAGCAAGAGGAAATAATCATCGCGATGTGTTAGAAAAAAGTTATACCCCTTCTACGTTAGAACATGTCACCATGATGGAGTCTGAAGCGGAGACGGACGTCGTTATTACAAATGAAAATGGGAAGATATTGTATTTTTCAGATCATATTTTACCATTTGCTAAAAGAATCATAAAAAAAGCAAATAAACACATTCCCATAGTGGAATGATTGTGCAAAAAAATTGGCAGAAAGAGTCGCATATTTCAACAGTAAGCCCGATTTGGATTGACGGCAAGATCAAAGGTTTCAAAATACGGATTCCATTCAAAACATGATTTATAAGTTAAAGCATCATTTCATTATGGTTGGAATTCTTTCTGTATTTTTAACCATTATTACGATTGCTTTCTTATCAAGAGTTATTACCATCCCTCTCATTCGTATGAAAAAGGCGACCGAAAAATTGAGTAAAGGCGATTTTTCGGTTCGTCTGCAAATAAAAGGGGAGACGAATTGGCAGAATTAGGGAAAGTCATTCAAACATTGGCGAGGGATTTAGAATACTTAAAAAAAGAAAGAAACGAATTTCTCGCCAGTATTTCTCATGAACTTCGCACCCCACTCACTTATGTAAAAGGGTATGCGGATATAGCTAGGAGACCAAACATGGAGGAAGAGGAGAGAAATCGATATTTGTCTATTATCTACGAAGAAGCAGAGCATATGCAAAAGATGGTGAAGGATCTTTTTGAATTAGCGAAGATGGATCAACATTCCTTTCAAATCCATAAGGAACTGACAAACTTATGTACTTTCTTCAAAAAATTGCATGACAAAATGCATCCTACGTTTCAAGCTAAAAAATGTCTTTGGTATATCAATGCGAAAAAAACATAACTGTCCATATAGACCAAAAACGTTTTGAGCAAGTGATGATAAATTTGTTAGACAATGCTTTAAAATATGCGGATCAAGGTTCTACCGTCTCTATTGATGCAAGAGCGAAGAAAAACAACATTGTGATTATTGTTTCAGACGCAGGCAGAGGGATCCCTGAAGAGGATTTGCCGCATATTTTTGAACGTTTTTACCGAGTGGATAAATCAAGATCAAGAACCAGCGGCGGAACAGGACTGGGGCTGGCGATCGCCAAGGAAATTGTGGAAGCGCACGGAGGCTCGATTTACGCCGCAAGTGAATATGGAAAAGGAACAAACATGATTATTACATTGCCGGAGGGATAAGCATGTACACGATTTTACTGGTTGACGATGAAAAACGAATGTTAGATTTACTTAATCTTTTTTATCTTTCGCCTACAAACCGTTTGGGGCGTAGGATATAAATGGGAGGCATAAGGTAAGAAGAGGATGAAAGAGCAAATCATTACACTATTCAACACATATGAAAATGTTGCTTACCTCATTAGTATCGCTATAAATATTATGATCAGTATTTTAGGGCTTGTTCCGAGCGTTTTTCTCACAGCTGCCAATTTGGCTGTGTTCGGATTTTGGAAAGGCACTTTTTTATCTTTTGCAGGGGAAGCAATTGGAGCAATTATCTCCTTTCTTTTATATCGTAAAGGCTTCAAGAAGCTTTCTGAATCCAAGTTATTTTCTCACCCGAAAGTCAGACGTTTGCTTGATGCAAAAGGGTTAGAAGCCTTTTTTCTTGTTCTATCTTTGCGGCTTCTCCCTTTTGTTCCGTCAGGAGCAGTGACCTTTGTTGCAGCGATCGGAAAAACCTCCTTGCTTATCTTTATGATTGCCAGCTCAATTGGGAAAATACCTGCCTTACTTTTAGAAGCCTATTCGGTTTATCAATTAATGAATTGGACATGGCAAGGGAAAGTAATATTAACATTTTTGTCTGTTTTTTTATTCCTATTTACTTGGAAGAAAATCAATCGAAAAAAGGTTCAAATCAACAAAATTGAAAGGGATTTGTAAAGAGTGGCAAATATCATATATATCCAGAGAAACAAACTCCATAAATTCTGCAAATATTTCTGCTATAAAATGTACTACATCTACTTCATATACAAAAAGGGGTATTAGCAATGAAAAAAATGGCGAAAGCTGTGATGATTACATCGGCTATTCTTCTTCTAAGCGCTTGTTCATCATCCAATGAAAAAAAACAGGCCTTTATCAATAGCAAAGAACAAGCAAAATCGAACGTATCTGTTACAAATAATCCTTTCTTTAAAGAAAAGAAAGAAGGAAAGTTCGAACATTTACATGGAATCGGTTATGCAGACAACCAAAATGCGATTTACTTTGCTACACATGAAGGTTTACTCGTTTACCAAAATAATAAGTGGTATGAAACGACTTCCAATAAACATGATTATATGGGCTTTTCTGCAACAGACGATGGATTTTATGCATCGGGACACCCAGAAGAAGGTTCATCTTTAGGAAATCCGCTTGGTCTTGTGAAAAGTTTGGATAATGGACAAACGTTGATGAATCTAGGATTTTATAAAGAATCTGATTTTCATTATATGACAGTTGGCTATAAAAGTCATACGATTTATGTCGTGAACCAAGAAGCCAATAAAACGATCGGACAAGGGTTATTCTACAGTAAAGACGACGGCAAAACGTGGTCGCAAAGTCAATTAAACGGCCTGCCGCAAACTGTTGCAGGAACGATTGCTGCCCACCCAACGGACGAAAATATGGTCGGAATTGGTACGCCTGAAGGAATTTTCGTCTCCAAAGATAATGGGAATACGTTTGAACGGTTTACTCGAAAGATCAATACGACGACTTTTGTGTTCCAAGAAAAATCTATTTTATTTGCTGCTGTAGAGAATAATAAGCCTGTACTTATCAAACAATCATTAGACTCAAAACAAGAGGAAGTTCTTTCTGTTCCTGCACTCGATGAAAAAGATCATATCATGTATATGACCTCTAATCCGAAAAATGAGAAGGAAATTGTGATCGCCACCATGAACGGGGATATTTTCATGACAAAAAATAACGGTGAAAGCTGGGTAAGACTAGCATCGAAAGGGAATTTTTTCTAATAAAAGACATGCGAGGGCATGTCTTTTTGCTTGCTTAAAATATACCACTCCATAGTTTCTGCAAAATTTATTGCTACAATATAGACATCAGATAGAGAAGAAGGTGAGAAGAAGGATGTATTCGTTCCTGAGTCAAATAAGTAACCTTCTAAGCCAACCATTTCTCAATATTGCAAATAGCACGACAGCTATTCCCATTTTGTCAGCTTTTATTCTTGGTATAGTAGGAGCGATGGCTCCATGTCAGCTTACTGGCAACTTGGGAGCGATCACATTGTACAGTAATCAGTCCTTGCAAAAAGGGATTGCGTGGAAAGAGTTGTTCCTATTTATTTTGGGTAAAATCATTGCTTTTTCCGGTTTAGGTTTGATTGTCTGGTTTATGGGAAAAGAGATGCAAAGTACACTAACATTGTATTTTCCATGGTTAAGAAAGCTGATCGGTCCTATTCTCATTCTTGTAGGCCTATACTTGTTAGGGCTTTTTAAAATGTATTGGAACGTAACCTTGTTCAAAATCCCTGAGAGATTTTTAAAGAAAGGAAAAATAGGCTCCTTTTTCATGGGTTTTGGCTTTTCATTAGCTTTCTGTCCAACCATGTTTGTTCTATTTTTTGTTACTCTAATGCCTTTGGTATACTCAACGTCTTATGGAGTGTTATTACCGGGTGTCTTTGCCGTCGGAACCTCTGTACCTGTTGTTTTATTCATCCTCATCCTTTGGTACTTAGGATTTAGCGGCACTCTAATGAAAAAAGGGAGACAAGCAGGAAGTTTCGTTCAGAAAGCAGCTGGAATCATGATGATCTTACTTGGCATATTAGACACTATCACTTATTGGTTCTAAAGTTAGAAAAGGGGAAAGTGAAATGGGAATTTTTCATACGATGTTTGGAGGTTGGGCTATGATGATCGGGATGATGTTATTCTGGATTGTATTAATCGCCATTGGTTTTTATCTCTTACATCGTTTTATCAATGACCGCAAAGAAGAATTATCTCCAATGGAAATATTAAAAATACGATTAGCCAAAGGAGAGATCACTTTAGACGAATTTGAGCAGCTATCCAAAAAGTTATAGTAAAATCCAGTCTTTTTCGTTATATTGAGCACAGGAAATGCGATTTACTACTTTTGTAACGAAAAGTATATCATCTCAATTACAAGAAATAAGAGGCTGCCTCAAAAGGTTGCTAAATCGACCTTTTGAAGTCAGCCTTTTTTACTTACTACGATAAGTCATTATTCACCTTTATTAGTTATGTCGTTAGGATCTGGTGTATAGTCAGATTTGTAATCTTTATATTTTACTTCTGTGACCATTCCGGCCGAAGCGTGGTGCAAGTCATGGCAATGGAACATCCAATTTCCCGGATTATCCGCTTTAAATGCGACTACATATTCTTCCCCCGGTTTTAAATTCAAGGTATCCTTAATCAATGGAGAACCTGTAATTGGCTTACCATTTTTACTTAATACTTGGAAGAAGTGTCCGTGTAAATGCATAGGATGTAAATCTTTCGGTGAATTGTTCACCAATTTTACTTTTACTAGATCACCTTTCTTAACATTTACAGGTGCTGTTTCAGGATACGTTTTCCCATTAATCGTGAAGATCGTGCCATTTTTGCCCATCGCTGTTCCTAAATCCATTGTGTACTCTACATCATATTTTTGATCTAATGTAAATTGACCTAATTCATGTTTTCCGTATTTTGTCATATCAACGATAGGGAGGTCTTCTTTTGCATTTGCTTTGTCCGTATTGTTTGTCTGGCCTTCGTATTGAATTTTCACTTTCATGCCATCGGTACCTTCCATATCACCATGGCATTCTAATAGCCATTCCCCCGGATTATTGGCGATAAATTCAATATCATAACGTTCACCCGGAGCAATATTTAAAAGTTTGTCTTTGATTGGCTGCGGATCTTTTAACAGCTGCCCGTCTGTTGCGACAATTTTAAACTCATGACCATGCAGGTGGAGTTTGTGGGACATGTATCCTGCGTTTATAAGGCGAAGCCGCACCTTTTCGCCTTTCTTCACTTTTAAAGGTTTGACAGCGGAACCGCTTTTCCCGTTAATCGTGAAAATATCATACATACTCATATCATGGCCCATGCTGCTCATATCCATATGTTGGTTATCCGAGCTATTTCCATGTCCCATATTACTATGATCCATTCCATTCATATCCATATTTCCTTCATCTGGATTGCTCATCCACTCATCTAACACGAGTGTATAATCTCGATCTACTTTTTCCTCATTCTTAGGTTCTACGATTAATGTGCCGTATAGTCCCTTGTCCACTTGTTTCGCGCTTTCTTGATGGGAATGATAAAAATACGTTCCCGGTACAGTTGCAGTAAATTCATACGTAAAGGTTTCCCCCGGTTTAATTGCGTCCATCGTGACACCCGGAACGCCATCTTGACTATTCGGAACAGGGTAGCCGTGCCAATGAATTGTCGTCGGTTCTGGTAATTCATTTTTAAAATAGATTTTTACTCGATCCCCTTGTTTAATACGGATTTGCGCTCCGGGAACAGATCCATTATACGTGTAGACCGGAAATTTCACTTTATCATTTATTTGTAATAATGCTTCCTTAGCAGTAAGATTAATCTCTTTACTTGATAAAACTTGTGTACTTGTTGCTAAAGGCAGCTGCTCATTGACTTCAGAGGTTTTGGATGTTTTTTCCTCTTTCGTACTCATGTTTGACATATCGTGTCCTTGCATAGAACTCTGAGAAGCATTATTTGAGCAGGCTGCACCAATAGCAACAACTCCCGCTAAAATGGTTCCAAACAATAATTTCTTCATGTATTTCCCTCCATAAACAAACTAAATGCTAATATCATCATAGAAAATAAATGTGCAAAATTTATGGAGAACAGAGTTATTAAGCAATTTTGCACAAAGTATTCTTATTGCTAATTTGCCGATAGAAGTAGCGATGCAAGAACTTGCGAAGGTTGTTGTCATTCCAAATGAAAAAAGTTTTGCGCCTACTGTTTTTAATTTAAAGATGGGATTAGAAAAAATGCTTATTGGATCAGTCCGCAGGTTTTTGCGCTCGATATTGACGGAGGGTTGTCGGTTGCTGATGCTGTAAAGAGATGTGAGCAATACGATATCATGCCGAATTTTATTTATACGATATTTCGCTCCACTTCGGATCACGAAAAATTTAGAATGGTTTTTTCAAGACTGTTATTTGGAGGGAAGAAATTGGTCTACGAAGCATATGACAACGTCATAAGCGTTCCTCCAGGACTTATTAAATGCAGTTATACTCTACATAAAAGCAGGTTCTAACCCATCACGTGATATGGAACTTGCTGCTGAAGTGTTGGTATTGATTTAATCAACGGTTATCCCAACTATAAGTTGATTGATGACGATGATGAAGTAGTAGGAGTTTATAAAATTAAATTAAAATATAAATTATGTATTTACAAAATATACCATTTATTATATGATGATTACAAATAATATATACATGCAACATGAAGAGTTAACTTCTCAGTCATCCTGCACACCCTAAGCGCTGCAGCACTTCCTCCGGACGTTCGTGGATGTAGTTGACAAACCGAGTAATGGCTTGAATGATATCGTTGCGGTCCTTGTGAAATACATTGGCAATCACCGTATCTTTCAGCCATTTCCATAAGCGTTCGATCGGGTTCAGCTGTGGCGAATAGGGAGGAAGGTAAATAAAGTGAAAACACTGCCTTTCTTCCCGCAAAAACTCCTTGACCATTTTGGCATGGTGAATGCGGGCGTTATCCAACACCAAGACCATGAGACGGTCCGGATAGCGCTCTTTGAGCATTCTCAAGAAATCCAAGAACGTCGCGGCATTGGCAGCGGTCGTTTGATGAAGCACCGTTTCGCCATCGTGGATGTTGACCGCGCCAAACAGCGATACGTGGGCATGATGGCCGAACGTCGGCACTTGTTTTTGACGGCCGACTTCCGACCATGTGGACCGCAAGACATGGTAAGAGCGGATATGTGTTTCATCAAGGTACAACAAGACCGAATCAGGGTCCATTAAGTTTTTTTAGGAAGTCGATCTGTTTCTCAAAATTCTTTTGTCGATCCGGATCGCCTTTCGCCAATGTGTAGGCCAGCCGTGTCCACGACAGCCCTTTGCGGTGCAGGAGTTTTCGCAACGCTTCGCGGGAAATGCAAACACCGAAGTGCTTTTCGACATCGGATTGCAGGAGTTTGGTGTTCCACGCCGAAGCGACGTCCCAGCCCAGTTCCACGGGAGTGGTGGTCAACACAAGCTGCATCCTTCACTTATGTCACTGTTGATATTGCGGGTAAATTCTATCCTGATAAGTGATCGGCTCAAGCGGATATGATCAACTGCATTGTGGAGAGAGAGCCGTTTCCTTCGTCGAGCTATTCCCCTTCGCCACGAAGGTGGCGAAGGGGATCAGCCCCAAAAAAATCTAGGAGAGGATATCATGTATGCAGAGTTATTAAAAATGGTCAAGAACAAGAATTTTTACATCGGCGTAGCGTGCCTGCTGTTGCTCGTCATTGGCGCCGTCGTGACGGGGGTGAAAGAATACAACGAATATGTGAAGTTGCTCCAACGAATCTATCATCACAATCAGAATGTTCTCGCCTTGACATCGCCCCACTTCGCATGGATTGGTCTAGGAGGCTATAGTTTTAACGTGCTTTCAGCCTTATACTACTTCCTTTTTCCATTATTGTTATCGATCCCATTAGCGGATTCGATTTATCGAGACCAAAGCAGTGGAAATCTTCATTACCAATTAACGCGAATGGGTAGAGGCGTATATTACCGGAGAAAATTTTTGTTTGCCTATATCAGCGCGTTTTTCTTATTTCTTTTTCCTCTTCTTCTTGGGGTTGTGCTCGTGAACCTTTTGACCAACCATTGGGATTATTCGAGTTTTTCGCATGCATACAGGCAGCTCATGGATGGGACGCTGCAGTTGCCAGATAATTCATTTGAGGGGGAAAAGAAAACGCTCTTTTCGTCTTTGCTTGCGATCTCGCCTTACTGGTACATATTCGTTTATTATGTGATTGGGGGGCTATTTGCCGGCGGTTATGTTTGCCTTGGTTTGGCGTTTTCGTTAGTGATGAAGAATCGATATTTGATCACGTTGTTGCCGCAAATCATTTATATGGTTTGTTGGGCGGTGTTGACGATCACGAACAAGTTGGGCTGGGACCCATTTAATTTCTTAGTTCCGTCACAACCAGTAGAAGGACTGTCTTATCATAAAATCGTCATCGTGTTCGCTTTCCAATTCATGATGGCCTTAGGGGTATTTTGGTATGGAGTGAAGAAGAATGAGGATATTCTGTAAACAGAACTTCGATTTTGTCTGGCAAGATGTGCAGCTGCATCGAACCGTCATCAAAACGGTTCTTGGGGTTATGGCCTTGTTGATGATCGCAGCCGTCCTTCCATGGGGATCGAGCACTATTGCGAAGTGGCATAGCCTAAAAGATTTTGTCTTGCTCTATCGGTATGAATTTTTTCATCTGCCTGCTTTTTTATTTCTTTTAGGTTCAACGCTTCAAACTAATATTTGGATTGTGCTAAGAAGATACCGCACTCGGGGACAGATCGGGATGCATAAAGCGCTATTGGTCATCGTTTTCGCGGGGCTTGTGTCTCTCGTTGTTGCCGTAGTAGGCGGATTATGTACAGCGTTTGTGAAATATGTGGTATATCCAAACATGAAGCACTACCACGCTGTTTTTTTATATGTGCCACACAGTGATGACAAAAGTTCATTCCTTTATTTTCTCTTCATGTACTTTTTTGTCACCACCATATTCGGATTGATTTTTGTGGCACTAACGGATCTTTGGGCGAAACGCTTTCTCAGCGTCATGACGGTCATGACGCTGGCCATATTGGATATGTTCACTGCCCGGGTGATTCCTTACGTATTCTACATAAGTGAAAGAGTGTCTCCAGTTTGGACAATGATTTTTTTAGCCTTGATCATCATGATGTTGATCAATATAGTTCGTTTTTCGTCAAACTACAAAAATTATTATGTTCAGGATGATCTCTTATGAAACCGATGTCTTTGGAGTTCACACTCATCAAGGTTGACTTGAAAAGGGTATGGATCACATGCATCCTATTTCCGTTGTTAGGAACGATGATGTCTATTCGATCAGAGGCGTTTTCTTCCAAACACCTATCCGAGTCGCTCGTTCGTTTATTTGGATCGGTGACGATGTCGAATTGGATGTATTGGTTGATGTTTTGTTTCGGATATGTCGTGTTGCTCCAAATCATTTGGAAAACAAGAGATAAATCTTTTGAATATAAACTATGGATCTTGTTGCGGGATACGACGTCGTACACGATGGCTAGGCTGCTGGTTGGCGTTCTGTTTACATTGGTGTATGTGTTGGCGGCGTTTTTGATCGCCAGCGTTTTCGGTCTCTGTGTGTCGCATATGGCTTTTTCGTTTGACCGTTCACTAGTGCTCATGTTCGTTTGCATCGCAGTGAATTTGTATTGGCATGCCAGCGTGTGGATGTTGTTGAAGGTGTATGCGACGAATCACCTGGCGAATGCCATCATTCTCGCTTTGTTTTTTGTAGGCGTAAAGAGGCCGATGGCTTTTGTTCCTTTGTACTACAGCATGGTGGATCTCTTGCGGGGCGGCCCTATGTTGTGGTCGGCTCTGTTCGTGGAGCTCTTGTTGATCGGTGTGTTCGGGTATCTGACGATAAAGAGAGTGAAGAACGCGGATTATATCTAGGAGGTTTGCGATATGAATGCGATCGTCTTGTCCAATGTTTCAAAAACGATAAAAGGGAGAGAAGTTTTGCGCAATATCAACTTAGAGTTGGAGAGAGGAAAGATTTATGGATTCGTCGGGCCGAACGGATCTGGGAAAACGATGTTATTCCGCGTCATAAGCGGACTTGTGAAGCCGTCCAGCGGCACGGTAGCAGTATTTGGCCAGACGTTGCATAAAGACGTATCGTTTCCGAGCGATATCGCAGTTTTGTTGGAAAAACCAGGTTTCCTTGAACAATACTCAGGATTCGATAATTTAAATTTTTTGGCCATGATTCAGAAAAAAATCGGAGAGAGTGAGGTGAAAGAGGCGATCGAGAGAGTGGGATTGGATCCGCATGATAAAAGGCCGGTGAAGGCGTATTCTCTCGGAATGAGACAAAGACTGGCCATCGCGCAGTGCATTATGGAGAAGCCGCAACTTATATTGCTCGATGAACCAATGAATGGCCTGGATGAAAAATCTGTAGACAAGGTGTATGAGATTATCAGGGAAGAAAACAAAAGGGGATGCACGATTTTATTGACGTCTCACAACAAGGTGGACATACAGTCATTATGTCACCAAGTGTATTCGATGAGTGAAGGGGCGATTACTGGTATGACCCATATGACTGTAGGATGATCTATAATGCGCGTTATGTAAAAATTTGCGAGGGGTGAGATCATCTTGAACAAGCAACTGTACGAAGTGCCGCTCCGGTGTTCATTGGACAATCAAAAGGAGGAATGTCTAGGGAGAATGGTGTTTGATCGCTATGAAGAGGCTTATCAAGCTGTGGTGGAGTATATGCGATTTTATAACGAACGGAGGATTCATTCAAGCATTCTCGATCTTCCGCCGCATGAATTTTACAAAAAAGCGCAAACGGAAGCGTTAATAATTAAAGAAATTCGAGTATAAGGCAAGAGGGATTTGATCTTTCTTGCCAAGAAAAAATGAGAAATTTTAAGAATAACCTAAAATAAGATAGGATGTGTCCAAAATTAGGGGGTCAATCCGTTACTAAAAGGTTACTACCGTACTTCAATTACAAAGGCATAACTTGAATCTCCCTTTTCCCATCTCGCTGAAACATCATACACATATACACCTTTTTCTGTTGGTAATAGTATCACATTATCATTTATTGGAACATTTTCTGTTTTTTCATTTGTAAGCCATCTATTTACTACTAATGTATTTTCTTTAGGCTCATCTTTGAATTCTATTTTCAATTGGGAATCTGGTGGTACAACCACAGGTTTTAGTTCTTGATTTTTAATGAGTTCTGGCGGAGAACTTGTATCGGCACAAACAGAATTAAGTAATCCATTCCAACAATACGAACCTTGTGCCACTTCTACCTTTTTTTCTCCAACAGTTATGGTTGGTAAAGGTGGTTTAGCACTAAATAGTCTAATAACAAAATCCCCACCAATGCCTAACGCAATTAATACTAATAATGTAATTAAAAACTTTTTCATACACTTCCCCCTCGTGGGTTAATTTTCCCTTTGTTAACTTTCCTGAGTAATCTATATATTCAGTTTAACATAAAATACCGAAATCATTAAAAAGGATTTAGTCAAAAAATATTGATATTTCAGCGAAAAAAAACAAATCGTATACTGATTTGGTCTTATAAAATATCAAATCCCTTAAGGTTATTGCATATAGATTATTTCTTTTAAATCAAATTGTTTTTTTGCAATGCCTAATTTCATCAGAACTCAAGACATCGCTAAAAGTATGAAAGCGGATGTGACACAATTAAAATGTGAAGATGATATGGTATACAGAACGTAACAAGAAGGATGCTAAAAATGAAATCGAAAACGAACAATAAAAAGTGGTCATTTTGAATCGATCGATAAACTGCATTCATACGGAGGCTTCTAATGAACAGGAATAAAGACAAGAAAGAAACTAAGAAAAAAGAGGAATAAACACAACAAACAAGTAATGAGGATAACGTCATACGGGAACTTGAAGAAGAATTTAATACTGATATTCGGAAAGGACAGTTTGCTGCTGTCCTTTTTATCCCCTTAAATCGGCATGTTGCAAGTCCAATTTTTCCACCTGAACGTTTGTCCTCAGTCTTCCCCTCATTCATTATTATCTAAATCACCCATTTTCATGAAAAAACATTTTCTAAACTTGATAAAAAAATGAAGGTAAAATATGATACATAAATATGAACATATGCTCATATATAATAAATAAAGTGAGGGAAATCCTCACGAGATGGAAGACCATTCTTTCCTAAAAGCGGAACTGGCATACCTGTTTTTTCTTTTCGCCCCACAAAAGACAGCTTAAAATTCTGCAAAACATGCTTGCTCCCTCCAATACGCTCCTCATTTCATACGAATCAAAATCCTCTTCACTTGATCGCTTCACTAATAAAAATAACCTTATCCATTGTCCAAAAGGGCTATCATAAAAGTCTAGCGGTAACCGCTTTACATAGAGGTAATTAAAGTATGTATGGGTGCTGTTTCAAAATGATATCCGATGATCTTTCTGATTATTTCATAAAAAATTTTGGAAAAACAGAAACATTTTTGTTTTTTATGCGTCTTTTATAGCGGAAGGAGGGGGGAAACCATTGCCAATAATTTCGAGTTCGATATACTTATGCGCTTGTATTCCAAATCCCTTTTTCGCTATCTGTACAGATTAACCAATGATTATCATTTAGCAGAGGATCTCCTGCAGGAAACATTTTATAAGGTTTATTTACATGTAAGCGGCATAAGCGACATAGTACAAATAAAGTCATGGCTTTACCGGATCGCTTATCATACCTTCATCGACCACTGCAGAAAAGCAAAAAAGATGCAGCTTGTACAAGTGAATGATTTCTTTGCGTCGTTAAAGCTAGATCCATTATTAGAAACGGAAAACGCGTTTTTACAAAAATATGAGCTGGAGTTGATTTATAAACATTTGTCCAACATGAAAGAACTGCAACAAAAAGCCATTATGCTCGTCGATTTAAAAGGATTTAGCTACAAAGAAGCGGCGGAGCTGTTAAACGTAAAACTCCCTTATTTAAAAAGCCTTGTGTTTCGGGGCAGGCGGGAATTAGAAAAACGATTACGCAATGAGGTGAAGGGATGAGAAAAGACGAGTTAAAACAATTATTGCAGAAATATCAAAATGGCACACTAAACAAAGAGGAAGAGCAGAAAATAGAGGAGCTTCTTGAAAGTTTTGACGTATACCATGAATTTCTCCATGAAACCCTCCATGATGAAGGGATGAAGGAAGCCGATCTCACAAAAATGATGAAAAAGGCCCAACAAAAATTCTTTTTTAGAAATACGCTGCTTGTTGTATCGTTTATACTCACGATTGTTCCCTTATTGACTATGTTTACTTTTGTTTATTACGGCTGGGGGCGGGAGCATAACAGAGGGAACGAATTTATTGAAACCATTCAAACGGTGAGCGAAATGACAGCGCCAAATGTGTATGTAGATTACGATACGGTGGATGTTGAGATCAAGCCCTTTACCATGACTGTCACGACCGACAAATATAAATGGATGGATGATAAAAAAATTTATCTAGGCAAGGATATTTACAAACTATTTTTAAATGATGTGTTTGCTAAAGAATCGAATTATCGAGCGATTGGGTATTCGCTTCATCACATTGGAATCAACTTTATTCATCCGAAAGCCAAATACTTTTTACCTGACGAACGAACAAAAATTGAATCCCTTCCGCGCGATTGGCCGGTTGAAATCTATATTTCCCTGAATCAGTCCTATTCCTTAAAAGAGATAAATGAAAAATTCAAGGGATATCATATGACATGGCTTGCGTTGGACACAGGTGTAGAGGAACAGATGAGGGATGATTTAGATTTCATCCGAACACCAGCAATAGGTTTCCCTTATAAAAAAGTGCATGTAGATTCTGTATTCAACCGCTCGTTTACTGATTACGAGGAAGTAGTCAAAGGGCTCGAGTTATTGAGCAAAAACGAAAAATGGGCAACACAACTAACGGAATACAAAGACTTAAAGATGGCCGAGCGACTAAAATGGGTGAAAAAGCATAAAGAATTGAAGATTTATGGAATCGCTATGACAGGAACCGCCAAAGATGTTTTGTCTCTAGAAAAGATGAAGGAAGTCAACGTGATTCGATTAGGTCAGATCCATTTGCCATAGCAAAGGGGGAATAGTCGAAAATGAGAATGGTAAGAATCAATATGCTAAATACATTGGTGGCTATATTTTTGCTTATTTTATTAAATGTGCAAATTATAGCGGAGATTCCCGTTTTTGATATCAGTTTCATTTGGATTTCATTGTTCGGAATGCTCATATGCTTGCTTGGCCTCCTAAAAGAAGATCGATTCTACTCCTATTTAGGCGGCATCCTTCACTTCATCCTAATCATTTCTTGTATGGGAATGATTTGGTTTGGCTTAGGAATTAACTATCAGCCATAAGAAAACTCATGGAAATCACCAACTGAACTGTCACCTTGCAAATTCACATGTTAAAATTCATATTTCCATCTGGTAAAACAGAAAGTTTCGATATTTTATTTTGTCTACTTGACAGGGGTAAGACCACAAAGAGTTCTCAACATCGAAAAACCGACGGGGAGAGTCATTCACCACTCGTATTGAGGATAAAAGTAGGAAAGGGTGACATATGTGAAAATGAGAACAGAACAAGAAATGTTGGATTTAATCATAACATTTGCTGAGCAAGATCATCGTATACGTGGAGTGTTAATGAACGGTTCTCGTGTAAATCCAAACATAAAAAAAGATATATTTCAAGACTATGATATTGTATATTTAGTTACAGATGTTGAACCATTTAAAGATGAAAACTATATTTTGTCTCACTTTGGGGAAGTAATGCTTATGGAAAAACCTGAAGATAAAATTTTTCCACCTCCCATTGGCGATGGCCGTTATACATATTTAATGCAATTTATGGATGGAAACCGAATTGATATGCAATTTATTCACATAAGTAAAGTGGATGAACTAATTAAGGATAGTTTGACAAAGGTTTTATTAGACAAAGATCACAATATTCCAGATATCCCACCTCCAAGTGAACAAAGTTATCTTATAAAAAAACCAACGGAAAAATTATATAACGATTGTTGTAATAGTTTTATATGGGGATTAGGATCCCATATTCCAAAAACCATTTGGAGACAAGAATTACCATTGTTAATGCGTTTAATAGATATTGTTTTACGTGAGCCATTAATTCAAATGCTTGAATGGCATATAGGGATTAAAACAGATTATAAATACTCGATTGGAAAGGGAGGAAGGCATTTAAAAAAGTTCTTGGAGCCTGAAATTTGGAATGACTTTGAGAAGACGTATACGAATGCTAATTATGATAATATTTGGAATTCGTTATTCTTATTTCATGACTTATTCAAAAAAACGGCTGAACATGTTGGACAAGTATATGGTTTTCACTTTCCTGAAGAAGAATGTAAAAGAGCATTAGAGTTTCTAAAACACGTAAAAGAATTGCCGCAAGATGCAAAATCAATTTTTTAAGATTAAATTCCTTTATACATAAAGATACAAATGGAGGGGAAAAGAGATGAGGGATTTAGCTATAAGAACAGCTAATCGAGAGGATATTCCGCAACTTTTAAATTTAATGTATCAATACATTGTGGATTTTTATAAAAGACCTAAACCAACGGAAGAGTCACTGAAAGGATTGATACAGCATCTATTGGATAACCCTGCCAGTGGAATACAATTTGTTGCAGAACAAGATGGAAAATTATTAGGTTTTGCAACCTTGTATTTCTCCTTTAGCACTCTTCAGGTGAAAAAAATGGCTATTTTAAATGACTTGTTTGTGATACCAGAAGCAAGAGGGCAAAAACTAGGCGAGAAACTGTTTCAAACATGCTTGTCTTATATAAGAGAGAATGATTTTGCCTACATGACATGGGAAACTGCAAAGGATAATTTAGTTGCTCAATCTCTTTACAACAAAATGGGTGGTCAATTGTCTGAATGGTTAGTTTATGAAATCAGTTAGTGTATATCCAGTAGCTTTTTTATTTGATGGTGTCATATAGATTTGGCATGATTGTCTCCCATGGAAGAACGAGTTCCCCTCCATCATCTGTGCTGAATCCTACTTCATGGTTGGCTAAGGGAGCAGAAAGGTTGAAGGAGCAAGGAATTCATTATCTTAAATCAAATAATATTAGTTAAAACGTGAGATTAAACAAAAGGGGAAGGGTATGGGAAATGGTTGTTCTTGAAACACAAAGGTTGATATTAAGACAGTATAAAGATGAGGATATTACTCCTCTACATCATATTTTTTCTGACCCAGAAACCATGAAGTTTTATCCGGCTCCCTTTAGTTTTGAGCAAACTCAAGACTGGATTAAACGAAATCAAGATAGATATCGGGATGATGGTTATGGATTATGGGCGGTTTGTTTGAAAGAAACGAATGAATTGATCGGTGATTGTGGTCTTGTTAAACAAAAAATAAATGACAGCATTGAGGTGGAGATTGGATACCATATGAATAAAAAATATTGGTCCAAGGGGTTTGCAACAGAAGCGGCTAAAGCGTGCAAGGAATATGCGTTTGATAAATTGGGTTTAAATAAGCTGATCAGTATTATTGATCCAAGAAATGTTCCATCCATTCGTGTGGCAGAAAAGATTGGCTTCACCAAGGAAAAAGAAGTATTTATTTTCGGTAAGAACCATTATATATATTCGGGAGTTAAAGAAAGTAACGATGGGGTATTGAACGAATGGTGCGATAGTTAAATAAAAAAATATGTACAAAAAAGCTGCCTTATCATCATAAGGTGGCTTTTCATTTGGTCGAAAACCAACCATTAACGATAATAGTGCCTTTTAGAAAAGGAATAATAGCACGGGTTGTTGAATTCTGTAAGATAGGGGGTGGATATATGTTACAAAAGTTGTTGTTGACAGGAAAAAGAATATCTCTGCGGACACCGACGCACGATGATTTGCCAATTCTGTATGACCTGATATATGGTGTGGAGAATCCAGAATGGAAAAAGTACGATGCTCCTTTTTATCCGCTTGAATTTTGTACCTTTGAAAAATTTTCCAAGAGAATGAAAGAAAGAATGAATGTTACGGATGTACCAAGTCAAATGATTATTGAACATCAAGGTCAAATTATAGGTATGGTTAGCTATTATTGGGAGGACAAACGTACACGATGACTTGAAATTGGAATTGTCATATATTCTCCTGAACATTGGAATGGTGGATTTGGAACGGAAGCATTGTCTTTATGGATTGACTATCTCTTTGAAAATCTAACCATCGAGAGAGTGGGTCTGACGACTTGGTCTGGAAATCCACGAATGATCAGATGTGCGGAAAAATTAGGAATGCGATTAGAAGGGAGAATGAGAAAATGCCGCTACTATAATGGCGAATACGATGATTCGATTCGGATGGGTATTCTTCGAGAGGAATGGGATGAGTTTAAAAAGAATAATCCTTTATTTAATTCCCATGAAAGAACGAGTTAACTTTTATCACCTGTGATGAAGTTTACTTCATGGTTGGCTAACGGTCAGGATAGTTGAAGAATTATATTGGAAGGAGGAATTTTTCGTGGCAGAAACAGTTGTTCCAATTACAACAGATAATTTGGAACAATGTATCGAACTATATATTAAAGTTTTTAATAGTGAGCCTTGGAATGAAAGTTGGACGTATGAAACTGCTAAAGAAAGGCTTACGGATTTATTACATACTCCTAAATTTACAGGATTTTTTTGGAAAAACAATGAAACTCCAATTGGTTTTATAGCAGGAAACAGCAAAACAACATATCAAGGAATAACTTTTTATTTAGCAGAATTATGCATCAATAATGAAATTCAAGGTAAAGGCTATGGCTCCAAACTTCTCCAATTTTTAGAGGAGGAATTACAGAAGAAAAACGTTAAAAGCATTTATCTGTTAACTTCCAATGAAGGACTCGCAGAAAACTTCTATAGAAAAAATGGTTATGTTGTGAATAACAATAGAATTGTTATGAAAAAGAATTTGTAAATTGTATTGAGCTTGTTCCACTGTGGGAGCAATATTTCAAAAAACGATATCACTTTTATCGTTCAGTAAAAGAACAGAATAGCTAAGACGATAAACAATAAAATTGGAGGATTAAAGATGAAGTTTTATATTGCATCCAGCTTTTAAAAATATTGATGCGGTTAGATATGTAAGTGAAAAGCTAAAAAGCAAGGGATTTATTCACACATATGATTGGACTCAAAATGAAAGAGCTTCGACCATTGAACAGCTAAAAGAAATAGGTCAACGAGAGAAAGAGGGAGTAATGGAAGAGGATTTTCTCATCATTTTACTTCCAGCAGGAAAAGGAAGTCATATTGAATTGGAATAGCGCTAGGACAAGGCAAAAAAATTTATCTTTACTCATCAAATGACGATGTGAACAACTTTGAAACGACCAGCACGTTTTATCACTTACCTGAAGTTGAAAAATGTATTGGAACACTCGAAGAGTTGGTTGATATTGTTTCTGTGAATTCAAAAGTTTATTGAACTAAACCAGCTAATAGTTTTTAATTATTAAAAACTAGAATTAAACATAATATACTAGAAATCCCATGCCATTGCATGGGATCTTTTTTAACTTGTGATAAAACATAAATCATCCACAAAGGTTGGGATCATTATTGTTCGGAGTATTTAGATGCTGATTTTAAAATCGGAGTCTATGTACTTACATAACATATTTCTGAAGGTTAGTGGCTTTAAGTCGGAATCTGCACCAAATGTGAAACCTTGCCCAAGTAACTTTCTAAAAAAATTACTGATCCCGTTTCCTTCTTACCGTTACCGATTCCCCAGCAATTCCCCAGTTGTCGGTTTCCACCTCATCGATGATTACAAAGGTCGTCTGTGGGTTTTTCCCTAAAATCTTTGGAAATAATTTTGTGGCACCCTCATAAGTTGTTGTTTTATTCTGGAGTAGCTCCTTCTTTAGTAATTTTAAAGTTTACATAAGGCGTTGTTTTTCAGCTTTTCAAGTTTTTATTTTTAAAAGTAGCTGTATTTACGATTTATCACTTTATTGCTTCTTGAGTCTTTAATCTGACCAACACCTAAAAGCAACATCCCGCAAACTAATACACTTGCTGCAAAAATCAGGGAGGAATTATAGTTTCCTGATTTGGCAATTAAGATCCCTGCAATGGAGGGGCCGATCATTTGGCCAATTCCATATACACATGTTAAATAACCGATTACTTTACTGCTTTGATTAGGTGCAATATTACGTCCCTCTGAGACAGCTAAGGTAGTAATACCCATAAACGTTGCCCCGAATAATAAGGATCCAATCAAAGCTCCGTAAGAATTAAAAAATATCACTGGTAGAATCACACCAACGATTTGGGCGAAAAAAGCAATTTGTAAAGCAATAAGATTACTGTATTTCTTAGCAACCAAAGTCCATACCATACAAGAAGGAATAGCAGCAACACCAACAAACACCCAACTTAAGGCAGGAATATGACTTAAAGAAGGGATTCGCTGTACGAGAGCGACCAAAAAAGTGCCACTCACGCTATATCCCATTCCTTCACACCCATAGGAGGCGATAAGCCATGGTAAAATCCTTTGTTTACGAGAAGTTTGGGGACGGGACACGATTAATGAGGGATATTTTATTTTGGTTGACGAATTCTCTTTTAACCATAAGAACGTTAATACACCTATGAATATAGAAAGTATACCTAATCCGATCCAATCCCCACGCCAACTAAAATAGTGATCCAAAACAGGGACAATAAGACCAGTTATTAAAATCCCTATTCCAACACCACTATAAAACATTCCTGACCAAAGTGATTGCTTGGTTAAGGCAAGAACATCCAAGATAATACTTGAAGCAAGTACAAAGACGAGCCCGCTTGTTAAACCTGAAATAAAGCGAAAGAAAAACCAAAGCAAGTAGTGATCTGTCAACCCCATTGTAATGGTTGTCAGAATGTTGATGACAAGATAAAGCCTTAAATAAAATATTTTTCCTCTCTTCCATTGGGATATTCCTGCTAACAAAGCTCCCAATAGGTATCCTAAGTAATTGACTGAGGCAAGGTATCCTGCCATAACATCGGTAAGACGTACTGCATCCTGAAAGTTCGGCAAAATAGGTGTGTATGCGAATCGCCCGATACCCATGACAATAATTAAAGCGGCAATACCTCCAATGACAACGTATATAGGAGATGACTTGTTGATCATAATGTCCTCCTTTTTTAAGTTTGGAATATTCTTTAACTTTATCATACTCATGATGTAATATTTGGTAAAATGATAAAAACGAATGATATATATTAAAAATATCGATACCTAACAAAAGGGGGAAGAAAAATGGATATTGAGGATTTAAAGGTATTTCGAATTGTAGCAAAACACGGAAATATTTCAAAAGCAGCAGAAGAGCTAAACTTTGTTCAATCCAGTGTTACTTCCAAAATCCAAAAGTTAGAGGCACACTTTCAAACACCATTATTCCATCGACATCGTTATGGTGTTTCATTAACATCATCAGGGAAAATACTCCTAACGTATGCCGATAAAATCATTCATTTATTTACGGAAGCAGAAAAGGAGATTATCTACTCCGACATTCCCAAGGGTCCTTTATCCATAGGTTCTATGGAAACAACAGCTGCAGTAAGGTTGCCTTCACCTTTATATTCCTTTAGTCTTAATTACCCCGAAGTAGAATTATCATTAAAGACGGGATCAACAGATGAACTAATAAAATCTGTTCTTGCCTATGAAATAGATGGTGCATTTGTAGCAGGACCAGTTAATAATCAAGATCTCTCACAACAAGCAATCTTTAAAGAAGAGTTAGTGCTTGTTGCACAGAAGAAAGGGGCATCTGTAAATGATATACCAGATCTAAACAAAAGTAATTTATTGGTATTTAGACAGGGTTGTTCATATCGCAAAAGGCTGGAAGAGTGGCTTAATGCAGAAAAGATCGTACCCAACAAGATAATGGAGTTTGGTTCATTGGAGACAATTTTAGGATGTGTCAATGCGGGATTAGGTATTACCCTTTTACCGAAAACTGTAATAGATCGTTTTCAATATCACTATTCATTGTCTTGTTATGAGATACCTAAAGAATTTGCGGAAGTAACTACTTTTTTTATTCAACGTAAAAACGTAGTTACTACGTTAGCTATGCAAAAGTTTCTCGAAACAGTAAGGGATTCTGGTAATAATCATTATTAAATTCAACAATACAAAACAATTGTGGGTTTTTATTTGAACCTATACGGGGATCAATAATTAAATAACGCAATATGCTATAAAAGCGGTTAGAAAAAATGTAAAATGTCAAAAATCCAACAGTCGAGAGTTTATTACTGGTAAATGCGGAATACGGCATGGATAGCTAACGGGGGCAGATAAACAAAATAACTATATTAAATTACTCTAGGTAAATAGGAAAGAACAGGAGAAATGCATATGATAACATATCCGTTTTAAAAAAAGGGGCAACGATTGGTATAACAGCACTTACTTCTGGTGTAAAGGCAGAATTACATCATATAAATTTGCATAGGATCTATGCAACATGTGATGTTGAAAATATAGAGGTCAATTCAAGGTTCTTCAGAGTTTAGGGTTCCGATTAGAAGGGCATTTCAAACATTTTGGTCTTCTTTCATTGGACTAAAAATCAACAATGAAGCGGCTCAAATCGAAAAAAATCAAATTCGTTGTGAAAAAACAAGTGGAAAGGAAGAAAAAAGCATAAAATCCATATACTCTGAGAATAGTCGTGTTATTTTACATGTTGATACAACAGTTTTGACGTTGAACTATTATATAGCGATTTTGTGGGAAGCGAAGAGCATCGGGATTGCTTTTAATAAGCTCTTAGCAAAAATGGCGAGCGATATAAAAAACAATATTACAGTTCTTCACAAACGTGATGTACCAAAAGTACTTTGGCATTTGCCTGTTCAAACAGTGTTGGAATCTTATAGCTATTTTTAGTAAATAAGTGAGTTTACTCATTTAGATTGTTAACCTCACGTGAATATGATATATACTTAAATCTCATTGTCTCCAAATATGGTAAAATTTATATGGCATTAAATTTTGAGATATGAGGGGATTATCTTGGACACACTGTTTTTCACTCTAATAGGGATAGGAATTGTCTCTTCCTTTATAGGAACGTTAGCTGGTGGTGGAGGATTAATTACTTTACCAGCTATGATGCTTGTAGGAATACCGATTCAAATTGGTATTGCGACTAATAAGTTTTCATCAGGAGTTGCTGCACTGACAAGCGTATCGTACCTATTAAAAAATAAACATCTAAGTGGAAAAACAATAGTTATGAATGTCTTTATCGCTCTTGCTGGAGGGGTTAGTGGCGCACTGATTACCTCCAGCATGACAGAACGAACGATGAATATCATTGCCTTAGTCTTACTAATATTTGCATTCATTGTTACGCTAAAAAACAAGCAATGGGTCTCTTCTGTTAAGGAAACGGATAAAGATACTAGTATTATTAGTAGTAATATTATGCCTTTCTTTATAGCCGCTTATGATGGAGGATTTGGACCGGGATCTTCAACCTTTGGAATCTTATACTATATGCATCGAAAAAACACTTATACGAAAGCGGTTCAGCTTACGAGAGTTTTGATCCTAGGAAGTTGTCTTGGAGCATTTATCGTATTTTATCAAACAGGATTTGTGCAATGGCATTATGCTATTGCGATGGCCATAGGGTCAGCAGTAGGATCTCAAATTGGATTACTTGCATTACCTAAAGTTCCGTTAAAATTAGCTAAATATTTACTAATCACCATCATTTTTTTGTTAATAGGGCAAGTATTATTCAAGATTGTTTGACTAACTAACAGCTATTATGTTGTATTCGTGATTTTACCAGTAACAATCTAGTTAAAAGCACGAACAACACACTAAAATATTGAACAGAGTAAAAAACAGTCTGAGGAGAGTTCTTTTAATAAAATAAGCGATATTGTTGGGTATGACACCATATTTAAATCGAAAAGCGATTGAAGTAGATGCATATTGAAAAAGTTAGAGCAATACATATAACTCTTCGCAAATATATCCTAACATGAATTTACAAAACAATTTTTCAATGATTTCTTTCACTTAACTGTTTCAGGCCGTATTAAAGTGGAGTTATGTTTTGTCCAGTTACAATATCAGTTTCATACAGCTATTTCAAAAGTTCGGCCCAATACAATAGATACAAAAATTGGCGCAGTCATGGAATACCCTTTTTCGAAAGAAGGAAGAATTTATTTTCGACGCCAGAACAATGTGATTTATATGTACCGCTTAAATCGAAATGAAAAAGAGCAACCATTTATTTTATTATTAATTATTAATTGGTTGAAATCTTTTTTATATAGTCAGCTTCAGGAGGGATAAAAATGGCTGTATGGTTAGTGCGAGCAGGAAGAAACGGAGAGCAGCAAGAAGCAGCGCTAGAACACGGAGTGGCAGTCATCGGCTGGAACGAACTACCTGATCTTTCTTCTATACAAACAAAGGAGCAATTAAAAGAGCTTTTTAATAAAGTCTATCCGAAAGCGACGGAAAATGAAGCGGCCAATAAGGTTGGACAAATCTGGGCATTTATTCACCGCATTCAAAAAGGGGACTTAGTGGCTCTTCCGCTAAAATATCGTTCTGCAATAGCCATTGGAAAAGTAGTGGGTACATATCAATATCGAACAGATATCGCTGCTAATATCAGACATACAATCCCTGTGGAATGGATACGAACTGATATTCCTCGTACGGCATTTGATCAAGACTTACTATATTCACTAGGTGCGTTTATGACCGTATGCCAAATTAAACGCAACAACGCAGAAGAAAGAATACGGAAAATATTGGGTTCAAGTGTTTCTCCATCATCTGTCACATCTCATATGAAGGATGATGATAATGAGGAAGTGACAGTAGATATGGAAAGCATCAATGTTGAAGATGTTGCTTTAGAGCAAATACGCACCTATATTTCACGTAAATTCGCAGGTCACCATTTAGCAGAGTTAGTGAATGCTATTTTGCAAGCAGAAGGTTACACAACTGAAATCTCCCCTCCGGGACCGGATGGCGGTGTAGATATCTTGGCTGGTACTGGGCCAATGGGATTCGGTTTTCCTAGACTTTGTGTTCAGGTGAAATCCTCACAGTCTCCGGTTGGCTCCAATGTTCTTAGTGAACTTCTCGGAACTATTAGTAAATTTGGTGCTGATCAAGGACTTCTTGTTAGTTGGGGCGGCTTTAAAAGCACTGTCCTTAGAGATGCTAAAAATAACTTTTTTAAAGTAAGGCTTTGGGATTCAGATGCGTTATTAAAAGCTGTTTTACGTAATTATGATAAATTTCCTGATTCATTACAGGCAGAATTGCCATTGAAAAGAGTATGGGCTCTCGTTCAAGAAGATGAATAGGATCCACAATATATTTTAGATTTTCGTAGCTAGATGAGTGTTATTTTGTAAAATTCACATTAGATCGTACTCACACTATAAGAGAATGGAGGATTAAATTAACATGAGTAACAAGCCATATGTGTGGCAAATGGTTAAGGAAGCGGTAGAAAACAGTCCTGATGAAACAGTTACATATGCTGAAATAAGAAACTATGTCAAAAACAAATATGGTAATGTTAATGAAATACAATAAACGCTCATATTATTCTTTGTACCGTTAATCCCCCCTCACGGATTCATTACCCAGAAAATCAGAAACCAAGAATTGCTAATTCGAAACATGATTTTTGTTTACTACAGGGAGAGGGCAAGTTGTATTGTATGATCCGAATGAACATGATGTATGGGAAAGACGTAAAAATGAATACCAGAAAAACTAGAAACTTTAAGAATAACCTAAAATAAGATAGGATGTGTCCAAAATTAGGGGGGCAATCCGAAACTGGTCCTTTTTCTTTTGGTGAAATATCAACACTAATCCTTAACAGAGCCATAAGAAAAGAACCACTATGCTGCTAAGAGGTTCGGTTCAGATTATAAAATATTAGCATTTTTCACCACTTATCTTAAAATAAGAGAACAAAATGAAAATCAATCTTTTATCGTAATTAGAATTTATTTTTTCGAAAGAGAGAGAAAATATTACCAAAACACGATAAAATAGAACTAGGTCAATAGAAGTAGAATGAAATCGAGTGATAAGGAAATGAAAACAGAACCACACTCACTATTTACAAAATTTAAAGATCAACTTGCTCGGGAATTTTTCGAAATAGAAAAACATCCACATTTAACCGCTGATCAGAAAGTCAATCAAGTCATTCGTGCTACCGCATTCATTACAGGCAGATTACCATTGAAAAGAGTATGGGTTCCCGTTCAAAAAGATGAATAGGTTCACAATATATCCACGGATTTAGTTTTCGTAACTAGATGTGGGTTATTTTGTAAAATTCACATTAGATCGTACTTACACTATAGTAGAAGAGAAAGATTAATGGGTAGTGTCGTGATTGAAACGCAGGGGGAATAGAGATTCATGAATGTAGAAACAAGAAAATTTATTGCTGATTTCATAAAAGCATTGGAGACTGAAATTCAACACATTAAAAATAAAGATGGGAACATGAAAATTAACAACAAGGCAATTCCAAAACTTCATTCCATACTTGGAGATGAGATCCAAAATGGAAGTGGAAGTGATAGTTGTGACCTTGCCTTCATGGTCACATCGGCAATCATACATGCGGAGCAACGCTGAGCAAGTGATTACAGATTTGCAACGCAGAAAGATTAAGGTCACTTTTAAACCTAACATGCACGAAAAAATGATCATAATTGACAACCAAATTCTCTGGTTAGGAAGTCTCAACTGGCTGTCCCACCGCAACACATCTGAACAAATAGTGAGGATAAAATTGAATAGCGCAGTTAAGGAAATTCATAAACTAATCGAATTAAATACTGTTCTCCGTCAGGAAACACAAACAATAAAACCGGAAGAGTTGCCTAAATACCTTCTGAACTATTTTAAAAGTACCTTCCATTATGATTGTGATTTGTGTGGAATGCCAATGGTCTGCATCATGGGTGCATTTGGTCCATTCTTTGTATGTTCAGATGAATCATGTAGCGGCAAAAAGAACATTCCGGTTAGATGGATTCAGGCTATTATTGAACGTACGGGCATTACTTGTCGTTGCGGCGGGGAATTACTACATAAGACTTTTCAAAGTGGGGCTTTCATAGTTTGCTCCAAGAAATGTAACGAAAGAAAGATTTACTATAAGCCCTTTAAAGCAGTGAATAGGTGAGGAAAGTAAGGGTACTTATGGAAAGGATACGGGTTCAAAAGGTATCGCGTCATTAGTTCCATGATCGAATTTTCAAAAAGGAGTGCGATTATATCCAAGGATGTGGAAAGGAGAAATACTGACTTGAAAATCCCATATTAGTAATTGCTTTAACAAGTTGACTCTTCGGTAAAAACTTAACCTTTCAAACTTACTTAAAGGGATCTAATTATCTTTTGGAGGGAAACGGTAACTTGAATAATAAGTTAATTAATTACCTGTCTATTTTGTTATCCCTGAGCTTAATGCTAATCTTGCTAACTGCATGTGGAACAACTTCTGTTGAAAAAAGTAACACTTTCAGTAATGAGAATACCGCTAAAATTACAGAAAAATCAAATGAGGAAAAACAGAACAATGAAATAAGTGCAGAAACTATTTTGAAAAATGTTAAGTCCTTACTTGAGAGAGAAACTCCTACAGGATATTCTTTAATGGAATATAAACCTTTTTATTTTACCGGTCAAAAGCTGCCGGAAGTTTACGCTTTATATCGTCCGGAAACTGCTTCGGAAGGCGAATCTACCATCAATATTATTCAAGTTTATCAATATGATATAGATTCAAATAGGTGGAAGACTGTGTATAAGCAGTCTTTAGAAAACAGGCCCCAAATATCTGCTGGGGAAGCCATAAAGTTGACACAGGATAAACGAGAACAAGCAGTCATTAGTGTTCAAGAGGGAAGCGGTGCTTATTTGTCCTATATTTTACTCGGCAGTAAGGATGGAAAGACAATTTCCGCTTTGTTAGATTCTTTTCATAACAAAACAGACCCTGTTTATTTTCAGGGTAACTATAAGTTTATCGAGAATAAGTATTTAGTCTTTTATGAATCTGATAGAGTTGCTGCTGTTTATCAATGGGGAACTTCAGGATTAGAAAAGGTTGACCCATCTTCTATTCCAGAGCTTTCTTCTACAACAACAGCTTCGAAAGATAAGAGCAACGACGATATCGTAATCAAGTACAGTGTGAATGAAAATGAAGAGATTGTAGCGAATGTCCAACATCAAGAAACGATTTTTGGTAAAGTAGGGCAAAAGATTTTGTTAGTAAGAGAAGATGTTAACACCGTAAACACAAGAATTTTATATTCAGCTCAAAACAATCCATACTCTATTGATACAGAGACAGGAGAAATATTGGCACCTGATATTATTACTGTGACCATTATTCCGAACGGATATGATTGGGATAAAGCGTTTGAGGTGTATATCAATGCACTTGATGATACGATTGTAACCCCGCAATCAGATACTTATATGTCAGATGGAGATAGTAGTGAGTATAGTCGCAATCTGAATAGTAATAATACCACAGCGGGAGATGTAAATTGTTCTGATTTTTCTACACAGACAGAGGCACAAGCCTTTTTTGAATCAGCTGGACCGGGAGATCCATATGACTTAGATAGGGATGGAGATGGAATTGCTTGTGAGGCAAATTAACGATATATTGAAGTGAAAACAGAACTACCAGTATTATTTATGACCGTAGAATTAACTATCTTCGGTGTTAGATACTTTCAATCGACACCAACATCACAGTTGGTGTCTTTTTTATTTAAACATTTAGAAAGTACTATTCGAACCAATAATGTTTAATGTCAAGGCCGATTATTTCCAATTATTTTTTGGTTCTTACGTTCTGTGGGTGAAAAGTCGAGATCATTGAGAATGATAAGCTAAGAAATTCCAATTTTCACACTAATTTTTTACATTAGTTCTTCCTATCACCAAGATTGTGTAAGAGCCATTTTATCATTGTCTTTAACAACAGTAATGAAGTTCCCTATCAATTAAGCGAAACATAGTAAAAAATGTTAATTTTTATTCCAATAGAAAATTCTACTTTTGTAAGCATTTCCTATAACTTTAGGAAAATAATTAATTTTTGTTCTTGTACAAGCGACATTATAATAGCAAGTGAAGAGCGAAACATATTACTTCGCTTAAATATGTAAGCACTTACACACAAAATATCCGAATTATTAAGTATTACACTTCATAGATTGGGGGGAAAGTTTTGGAAATTACATCATTAATAAATGAAGAACTTATTGTTCTTGACCTAGAAGCGTCAAATCAATTAGAAGTAATTGAACACTTAGCTTCATTACTTGAAAAACAGGAAAGAATTGAATCTAAATCTGCGTTTATCCAAGGGGTACTTGATAGAGAAGAGGAGTTTACAACTGGTTTTGGTAATGGTATAGCAATTCCACATTGCAAAAATCCTACAGTTAAAAAAGCAAGCATTGTAATAGGGAGAACAATTAAAGGAATTGATTGGAATTCATTAGATGGCCTTGAAGTTTCATTTGTAATTATGCTTGCTATACCACCTTCTGAAGGTGGTACAACTCACCTACAAATTCTATCAACTCTTTCAAGTAAATTAATAGATCCTGATTTTCGTTCAAGGTTGATGAATGCTAAAGATAAACGAGAAATTCTAAAATTGTTAGAAGAATGTGTTACTAATAATATCTAAAAAAGGAGGATTTTAATGAAAATTATCGCAATAACAGCTTGTCCAGCAGGTGTGGCACATACAAACATGGCAGCTGCTGCATTAGAAGCTACTGCTAAAAAAATGGGGATTCAAATTAAAGTTGAAAAGCAAGGTGCTATGGGAATTGAAAATGAAATTAAAGAAAAAGAAGTAGCGGCAGCTGATGTGTTAATTTTGGCGGTAGATACAGCTATTGCCAAATCCGACCGTTTTAAAGATATTCCAACTCTCAAGGTTCCTGTAGCTGAAGCTGTGAAAAATCCTCGAGGATTAATTAACCAAGCTTTAGAATTAGTTCAAAAGCGATTGACTAAAGAATCATAAGGAGAGTAGGAACGAAAGACTCCGTGTGATATAGGAGGGTACACCACCATGAGTAAGAGTGAAGATCCATATGCGTGATCATAGGGTGAATACCCTCCATTTTTTAAAAATGGAATGATAAAGTTTTTCCCCTTACATCCTACTATATAAAATCTACGGTTATGAAAACCATTATTTTATAAGGGAGTTTATAAGGGAGGGATATATATGAAAGAAACATTTGAACATGCGAAAACGCATTTAATGACAGGTGTTTCATATATGTTGCCATTTGTTGTAGCAGGTGGGATGTTACTAACCATTGGATTATTACTCGGTGGGGGAGAACAAGAAACTGGTTTTGCTAAAAAAACGGTTGATACTGGAGTTCTCATATTCTCATTAATGGTTCCAGTTATGGCGGGATATATGTCTTACTCAATCGCTGATCGTCCTGGCATTGCTCCAGGGATGATAGGTGGATTGATTGCCAATAAAATTGGTGCAGGATTCCTTGGCGGTATTGTTGCAGGATTTCTTGCGGGGATTATTGTAAACGCACTCAAGAAACTTCCAATGCACAGATATTTGGTTCAATTGAAACCCATCATTATAATCCCATTATTGGGAGCAGGCAGTATTGCATTATTAATGTACATTATTGGACAACCGATTGCAGTGCTTTCAGAAGGTTTAAAAGCTTGGTTAAAAACGTTAAGCGGAGGAAATTTATTAATTCTCGGATTTATTATTGGCGCTATGATGGCATTCGATATGGGGGGACCTGTTAACAAAGTTGCATTTACATTCTGTGTAGGAATGTTGAACGAAGGTGTTTATGCGCCAATGGCAGCTTGCTGGATTGGAATCATGACACCTCCTATTGGTTTGGCACTTGCAACAAGACTAGCACCAAAAAAATTCACACTGGCTGAAAGACAAAGTGCACTTCCAAGCACGATTATGGGAGCAACAGGGATTACTGAAGGAGCAATTCCATTTGCGGTTGCTGATCCATTACGTGTTATTCCTTCCATTGTGATTGGTTCGGCTGTAGGTGGGGCATTAGCACTTTGGTTAGGCGCAGAAGCTCCAGTTCCAAGTGGTGGAGTATTCGTCATACCATTCTTCCACAAACCATTCATGTTCTTAATTGCTTTTGCAGTAGGGATCATTGTAACAGCAGTAATGACAGTTCTACTAAAAAAGGATGTTGAAGAAGAAATGTCAACCACATAGGAAACTGTAAGTAAGAGATAAAAAATTCATTTAAAAGTTTTGTTATCATGGGGGACTAAAAGATTAGTTCCCTCATGATTATTACGGACATTAAACAAGATTATTATAACGGAGGAATTAAATATGCGTTTTCATGTCATTTCTCATACACATTGGGATCGGGAATGGCACAAAACTTATCAGCAATATCGAGTAAAACTGGTTCGCTTTATGGATGAATTAATCGAATTACTAGAGACAAATCCCGCCTATACTTCGTTCACGTTAGATGGTCAAACAGTTATATTAGAGGATTATTTAGAAATAAAACCTGCAAATCGCAATCGAATCGCTCGACTTGTACAAGAAGGACGATTAATCATTGGTCCATGGTATGTCCAACCAGATGAATTTATACCAAGTGGAGAATCGTTGATAAGAAATTTATTAATCGGGCAACAAATTGCTAACGAGTTTGGACCTGCAATGCAGATCGGGTATCTTCCTGATTCCTTCGGACAAGCTGCCCAAATACCTCAAATTTTAAATGGTTTTGGAATTAAAAATGCTGTGTTTTGGCGAGGTATTACAAATGAGGAAACTGAAAAGACAGAATTTTGGTGGGAAGGACCGGATGGCTCAAAGGTTTTAACTACTCATTTACCACTTGGCTATGGTAATGGTAGAATGCTATCAACGAATCTAGAACAAAGTGTGAGTGTAATTGATGAGAACTATGAAAAACTAAAAGATATGGTTACTTCTCCAAATATTTTAATAATGTGTGGTTTTGATCAAAGAAATGCTACGAAAGAGCTTCCAGAAATCGTAGAAAAACTCAATCGTTATTATGCTTCGATTGACAGTAAGTTTCAAGTTAAGATAAGTAAGTTAAAAGATTACTTTGATGCTGTAAGTCAGGAAGCTAAAAACCTTAAAACTATCTCAGGTGAATTTAGAAAAGGAAAAAATATGCGGGTGCATATTAGTATAGCATCCACTCGTTTGGACTTAAAAAAGGAAAACTTTAACGTTCAGAATTTATATGAAAAATATGTAGAACCTTTGAATACAATGTCATACCTTATGGGGAATCAATATGATAATGCCATAATCAATAAAGGTTGGAAATATATATTACAAAACCATGCCCATGATTCAATTTGTAATGTTTGTACAGATGATACCCATAAGGAAATGGAAATGAGGTATAAATTTGCAAAACAAATAGGACAGACGATCTTGTCTGATACAATAAATGAATTGATTGATAAAATTAAATTCGAAAACTCAAAAGGGATTCCGCTTGTCGTCTTTAATACACTTGGCCATAAAAGAAAAAATGTAGTAGAAGCAACGCTACATTTAAAAACAAAACAATTTACCATAAGGGATTCTTCAGGAAATCTAATTCCTTATCAAATTGTCAATGTTACAGAAGAAAACTTAAATGATAAACAAATCGAAATAGGTGTAAAGAATGAAGATCAATTTGTTCTGGCAGTTAAAATCAAATTTTTAGCAGAAGTAGACGGTTTTGGATATAAAACCTTCTATATCAAGGAAAATGAATCCTTTCCTGAAAATTCTTGTTATGTATATTCTGACGGAGTTTTCACTAACGATTTTTTTCAAGTAAATATTGAATCAAATGGTTCTTTAACAATTTCAAATTCTATCACAGGAAAAACATTCAAGAATCTTAATATATTTGAAGAAAGTGGAAATACTGGAGATGAATATGACTTTTCTCCACCAAGAGAGGATAAAATCATTACAACAAAGGATTCTTCTCCGGAAATAAAGGTCATTCATAACGGACCTATTTTTGCAACTGTGAAAATCACCTATACTATGAAATTTCCTGAAGATACTGATGAAAATAGACGTTCGATACATTACAAAACATCAACAATTGAATCTTATGTAACTGTCAATAGATATGAAGATCGTGTTGATATTAAAACCGTGATAGATAATACAGTAAAAAATCATAGAATCCGTGCTCTTTTTGAAACCGGCTTGAAAACGAGCACTCATATTGCTGACCAACATTTTGGTACAATTCGTCGAGAAAACTATTTGAAACAAGTAGAATATTGGGAAAAGGAAAATTGGGAAGAAAGATATTATCCAATCTATCCGCAACAAAAATTTGTAGATGTTTCAGATTCTGAAAGAGGAATTTCCATTCTGAATAAAGGGTTGCCACAATATGAAATATTAAATGGAAACAAACCAGTAATTGCACTTACTCTTCTTTCAGGAACAGATTATATGGGGAAACAAGATTTACTTTATCGTCCGGGAAGACGTTCAGGTCTTCATGTTGAAACACCTGATAGTATTATGTATGGAAAATATGAAATGGAATATTCTATTGTTCCGCATAGCGGTAATGATACTGATTCCAAAATCAGTCAAAAGTCTAATGAGTATACTTCACCAATATATGCTGTTCCAGTTTATGATAAGCCTGAAGATGGACTATTCGATGATGAGTATACGTTCATCAAACTACTTGACCATCGGATAGCAATTAGCGCTGTAAAAAAATGCGAAAATGATAATGGAATTATTGTACGAATATATAACACTACAAATCAAAATATCCGTTTTGCAAAGATTTATTTCAATTCTGAAATATTCCAAAAAGTAGAAATCGCTGATTTGAATGAGATGATACTTACTCAGAAAGATGATCGAATTCATATTAATCATAATCATAATGAAATAGAAATAAAGAATATTGCTAGTAACGAATTTTTCAACTTGAAATTTAGTTCATATATGTGAATCAAATCTCGGATTGAGGGGGGATTATCAGATGATGCAGTTAAATAACCGTCTAAAAGAAATCATTAAAGAATTAGTATCAAACGATGAACCTGTTACAAGTGATTACTTATCAAAGATGGTAGGAGTTACCCCCCGAACAATCAGAAATGATATTCGAGCCCTCAATTTGGAGTTAAAAAAAATCGGCGTAAAAATTGAAGCCATAAGAGGTGTGGGTTACTTTATATCTCCTAAGCTTGACCACAAAGACAAAGAATTAATTGAAGAATTATTCCAGTTAAATGAACAACAAGGATCACATGTACCTATTTCGCCAGAGGAACGAGCTATTTATATTTTAAAAAGCATCATAATGGCAGATGATTATATTACGATTGAACAACTAGCTAACCAATTATTCGTTAGCAAGTCGACTGTTGATAACGACCTCAAGCAAGTTGAAGAATTATTGAATAAGTATGAGGTTACATTAGTTAAAAAACCTAATTTTGGAATAAAGGTAATTGGAGATGAGATGAAAATTCGTTTCTGTCTATCAAATTGTTTATCTAATATGAAAAATGAACAATCCCAACAAGAAATAGGTTTTGATAATCCAACTATTTTAAATGGAATAGACATTGATTTAATTAAATCGATTACAAGAAAACAAATTGAGTACCTGCCCTTCAAATTAGCTGAATTATCTTTCAATAATTTGATTATACACATCACCATTGCAATTCAACGAATTAAAAAAGGTAAGTATATTGAGTTTGATTCATTTGAGTTAAGCCGTATAAAAGAGCAACAAGAATATAACATAGCACAGAATATCGTTCAATTATTAGAAGAAGCATTTTCAATCAAAATTCCAAAACAGGAAATAGCCTATATTGCAATTCATTTGCTCGGGGCAAAACAATTTCAAGATAGAAAGTTATTGCAGGATGATTTTATTAAGCTAATCGGAGAGACAAATTTCCAATTGGTTAAAGATATTCTATCTGAAATCAATAGAGTCTATCGAATCAATTTAAATCATGACAATGAATTGATTTACGGATTGGGATTGCATTTAAGATCTGCCATGAATCGCATGAGATATAAAATGAATCTTCGAAATCCAATGCTTAATGAAATAAAGAACAATTTTCCATTTTCTTTCGAGTTAGCGATTGTCGCCTCTGAAGTTATTCAACGAAAATACGCAATTACAATTAATGAGGATGAAATCGGATATATAGCAATTCATTTGGCAGCGTCGATTGAGCGAATAAAAAATGTAAAAAGGCGTAAAGTAAAACGAGTCGCTGTTGTTTGTGCATCAGGTATGGGCACCGCAAAATTATTGGCAGCAAGCATTGAAAGTAAGTTCCCTGGATTAGAAATTGTCGGCACCTACCCATCATTTTCAATAAAGGAAATTGAAAACGATGATGTTGATTTAATTTTAAGCACCGTTCCAATAAAAGAGGAGAGAACCACCCCAATTTTGCATATTCATTCGCTTTTAACAGATAAAGATGTAGAGAAAGTTAATGAGTATATATCAAGAAAGCATTTAAATGATGAAAAATCGTTTAAGAAATTGCAAAACTTATTTAGTGAAGAGTTGTTTTTTCCAGAAATCGATAAGAAGGATCCTATCGATATTATTAAATCTATGACGTATATATTGAATATAAAAGGATATGTTGATGATTCATTTTTAGATTCAGTATTAGAGCGTGAAGAGATTTCACCAACTTCAATTGGAAATTTAGTTGCTATACCCCACCCTGTAAAACCAAATGCACTAAGTTCTTGCATTGCGATTGGGATTATGAAAAAACCCGTAAAATGGGGGAAGTATCATGTTCAACTGGTGTTACTACTCGCTTTAAATGAAAAAGACAAGGATAAATATAGCGACCTTTTTAATCAATTGTGGTTATTAGTACAAGATAAGAAGCTAGTTGCGGATCTTTGCAAATCCTCTGATTTTGCTCAATTTATAAAAAGATTAGAGAAAAGTAAAATAACCCAAAAATAGAAAAAGCGAGGTTTATTCATGAGAATTGTAATCGCTACAGATTCTTTTAAAGAATGTTTAACCGCACAAGAAGTAGGCCAAAGCATCCAAAAAGGGATTGAAGTGGAAATACCCGATGCTACAATTGATGTTTTGCCTATGGCTGATGGTGGAGAAGGAACAATCAATGCACTTATTTTTGCTACAAATGGGAAAAGAGTTGAACTTGAAGCAACGGATGCTTATGGAAAACGTAGACGCACTTACTATGGTGTATTAGGAGATAACAAAACAGCAGTTATTGAAATAGCTAAAGTTGTAGGTTTAGAAACTGTTTCAAAACGGGATCCTCTTAACGCAACTTCGTATGGAGTAGGCGAACTTATTCTTCATGCCTTACAAATTGGTTATCGAAAATTTATTATCGCTCTTGGAGGAAGTGCAACAAATGACGGAGGTATTGGAATGCTTCAAGCGTTGGGAGGAAAATTTCTTGATTCTAATGGGGATCAAGTTCCCGGTATTGGAGGTGCCTTGCACAAAATTGAAAGTGTGGACTTTTCTGAAATAAATCCATTGCTTAAAGAATGTGAATTAATCGTTGCGAGCGATGTTGAGAATGCACTTTGTGGTCCTAATGGTGCAACGTATGTTTTTGGTCCACAAAAAGGAGTGAAAGAAACGGATCTATTTCATTTAGACTCTGGTTTAAGTCATTACTCAAATCTTATAGAAAATACATTAGGTAAAAGCGTACAAAATACCCCAGGTGCAGGAACTGCAGGAGGCTTAGGATTCGGGTTGCTAGTTATTGGTGGACAAATCAACTCAGGAGCAAAGATTGTGGCTGATGCAATCAACTTAGAAAAATATATTAAGACTGCAGATTGGGTCATTACAGGTGAAGGAAAAAGTGATTTTCAAACTCTTTACGGTAAAGTTCCCGTATACGTCGCAAAGATTGCGAAGAAATATGGTGTGAAGACTATCCTGTTTTCCGGAGCATTAGGAAGAGGTTATCAACAATTATATGAATACTTTATAAGTTGTCATTCGATTTCGAATGGACCAATGAGCCTGGAAGAATCAATAAAAAATGCGAATCAATTACTTTTTGATTCATCTCGAAATCTAGCAAGATTAATAAAACATATTCATTAATTTTTCAGTATTGAATGAGTTTGCTATTTTTAAGGAGTTGGAGGTTGTACTCATGACAAAAGTAGCAATCGGTCAAATTACCCCAAAAACCGGACAGAAACAAGAAAACCTTGAAAAAATGAAACAACAAACGTTGGAAGCAGTTAAAAATGGTGCAAAATTAGTTGTATTTCCTGAGCTTGCTCTAACCGGCTACAATTGCGGAGATCATTTTTTTGACGTTGCTGAGCCTATTCCAGATGGAGATTCTGTAAAATTCTTTGAGGAATTAGCGGCAAAACATGAGATTTATATTATTTGGGGTATGCCAGAGAAGGGAATAAATGGTGTCCTTTATAATTCGGCTGTTTTAGTTGGACCTGAAGGATTTGTAGGAAAATGGAGAAAAAATACACTTCCTGGACATGCTACTGATCAAACTGGGCCTGGAGCATTTCCAGATAGAAGATATTTCAAAGCTGGTGAGGACTTACCTGTTTTCAATACTTATATTGGAAAAATCGGAGTTTTAATTTGTTACGATATTTTCTTCCCTGAATTATGCCGTCTTTTAACGCTAAAGGGTGCTGATATTATCGTTGGAATTTCAGGTTCTCCATCCTTTGAAAAAGACATTTTTGAACCAATCGTCAAAGTTAGAGCTATGGAAAATGCTATTAATTTTGTTTATACAAACTTAGTGGGAGTAGAAGGTGAAATCACATATTGGGGAGGTGGCTGTATCATAGGTGCAGGAGATAAAGAAACAAAAGTACCAGGAAGTCCAGTTCTATGTAAAGCGCCTTATGAAGGGGAACGTATTACAATAGGAGAAATCGACATACAACGTAATAGTCAAATTCGCCAATACTTTCCGGTATTAAGAGATATAACAACAAAAATGTACGAAAATCTTGCAGAGGCACATCGGAAATTAACGTAATTATCTCTAAGTCAAACACAATTATTTCTTTTGCTCAAAATCGACATGCTTATAAGAAGAGGTGTGACCGAGTAACTTTTGTAACGTTCGAATCAACATTATCTTTATTTTCCTGTAACAACAAAGTCGAAAATATATAACGAAAATTAAGGAAAAACGTTTCGGTGGTAATCCAAATTTTTTCAAGATTTTATTAAAAATCTTATGTAAACCTCTAGGATTCAATTTGTCACCATTTTTATTTATTGGTAAAGACAGGTTGAGAAGGGAGCGTATATGCTCCAATAAATGATTGTGATATTGTTTTAATTTAAATATGTTTAAATAAAGGAACAGCAATCAGATAGAGATGGAGCGGAAGAAGCCGCTCTTTTTTCATAAGGTGATTGCGAAGTGATAATGAACGTTGGTCTTTCTCATAAAAAGAGAAACAATTTTTCTAATTCTTCTAATGCCATATAAATGGCATCTTATCATCGATTTTGGAGGATTGAATACCAGTTATAAAATCAATTTTTGTGTAGTTTTCTTTGAGACAAAATCTACTCAAGGATTTGAGACAGAAAATTTTCCAGTGGACAGAGCGTGATTTAGCATGTTTGTTTAACACTAAATCTTGAATAAAACGTCTAATCGTAGAAGATGTAATTTCATCTAGATCTATAGGACGATTCAGTTTATGAAGAAAATCTTGAAATGTTTTTAATCCCACGCATAACCAGTAAGTAATCGTATTTTTTGAGTAATTTTTTTATAAATACAATCATAAGAAATTCATCAGTAGCTTGTTCCAATTTCATATCGTACGATTTATGACTTTATGGTACTGTACGAAAACTTATTGGTACATATAACCGAATTATGAGGAACTTGGAGAAGGGAAGTTCTATTTAACAGTTATATATAGGAACTTGAAACCGTGACTTATTGTGCAATTAGCTTTTTATTTAGTTTACATAATATAAATTATAGGAAGTTTTAAAAACAATGTTTCAAAATTAAAGTAAACTAGATATATTGAGACAAAAAATAAAAAATGATAATTCGATTTGAGCCAGATTTATTTATTATGTATTTCAAAATGTAATTTTTAATTATAAACAAAAATTACGGTATAACAAGCAGTTTGTTTTGATCTCCGAAAATCTTATTTCCAGTTCATTTTTTATGTATGATTGATGAATTAAATTACAAATTAACTGTTTTTTTGTTAGCATACGTTATGTTATATTGCCAGGCTTGCTTGCTGCAACCTCTGTTCACTTTTTGATGACTGGGAAATAAAGTAAATAAATAAAACATGCAGCGGCTGCTTTGATATTGGCGAACCGCTGCATGTTACCAATTATAATACGTTATGAAGAAACACATCGTACCATCCTTCCATGTTTGTTACGCAATGTCTGTATAACGGTATAAAACGCCTTTGTATTGAACACGGATTGGTACACCTTTCTCCCGTTTGTATTTTTTCATAAGCGCCTTCACTTTTGAAAAGGCTTCCATCATCCCAGACGCCAAAATGGTTTCTTCCCAAACAACTGGTTTCGTCTGGTCTGTGTAAAAAGCAAAAACATACTGTTTCATATTTTTCACCTCCCCACTTTCAATTATAATATAAATCTGTGTCAATTAAACATTTAAACTGTTACAATTATGTTAACATTTTCTGCAAACTATTGTTCTTAAATAATCAACAATTGCTTATCAGTTTGATATAGTATGATAAAAGTGATGCAAAAATGTCAAAACCGACACCTATTTTTGGTATCGGTTTTGCAGCTTGTATTGTTGCAAGGCATTTACATACTCGTTTGCAATCATTTCTTTTTCGATGGATAACTGTTGTTGCAAGTAATCGATCACCGCTTGGTCATCTGCCAATCCTGCTGCGAACTGGCGTTTGATAAATCGTTCCGCTTCTTCTTGGCTGGAAAAATTCTGTTCTTTTTCTTCATAATAAACAAGCCAATTTCCATTGGTTGGAATAAAGAAAAACCACTGTCCTTGATTGTTGGTGAAAAAGAACCCTTCTTTTTGATTTTTCGTGTTAAGCTGGTTCTGTTCTGCATCATGATATACTGGCGGCAGCGGGAAAACGTCTACCACGAAGAGCGGAAACGTTGTTTCGTCGACAAAACATCCGGAAGCTTTTGGATGGCCACCTCCGCCAAACTGTTTCGCAAATTCCGCGACATTCACAGTATCGTGAATGGTCCGAAACCCAATATGTTTTGTGCCAAGATTCACCATTGCGATGAAATCCAAATGCGGACAGCGCTTGGATAAGGCATTCCCCAATTCCGACATATGCCGTTCCGCAAAAACGATGCCGACACAGTAATCGCCAAACCAGCGCTGGACAAGCTGTTTTTGCTTCATGCGAATGTAGCGCTGGATTTTCTTTTCTTCCATATCCAAAATAAGCTCTTCTGTTTCTGTTAACGTAAAGGGACCGCCTGCTGTTAACCGTTCACTCATGCGATCCCAAAATTCGTCCAAGCCGAAAATCGTCAGCAAATCATTCAGCCGCTTTGCGCGCATGTTGCCCGTTTCTTCCCATTCCCATGTATCGTACTGGCGGACAAGTTCAACAAATTCATCAAGCGTTTCGTTTCGTTCAAGTTTTTGCTTGCGGATTAAATATTCGTAAAACAACGAAGTTGCGCATGTTTTTTTGCCCTGTTCATCCGCTGGCTGCACCCACCCCCACGGATACTTGTTGAAATGGAGGGCGGTGGCGTGATGATCGATGACTTGAACGCGCTTTCCCGCTTCAAACCATTCCGCCAGCTTTTTTTCCACTTCTTCGCCGACTGCCAAATCGGTAATAAAAATGCTTGCTTCGTTATGCTGCTCCTCTTCTATAAATTGTTTCACTCGTTCATCCAAATTGCGGTAGGAGCAAAAAGATATATTTACTTGTTCAAACGCAATTTTCGCTAATAATCCGCACCCGATTCCGTCTAAATCACTATCCGTAAACAATTTGATCATTGCCAATCCATCCTTTTTTTATAAACTTTTATACAATAGTTTTTTTAATAGCAGGAAGAGAAAATCTGGAAGCTGTTCGACGTTTGGAACAACGATGCTATGTTTTCCATAAATATTTTGCACTGTCTCCCTTTGCCCTTCGTCAATTTCCCCATTGGCCAAAAAGACGTTAATCACTTCGATATGATGTTTGCGCGCCTCTAATACTGCCTCATGTGTATCAATGATGCCGTTTTGTTCATAACCAAGCGCCGCTGGCTCCCCGTCGGAAAAAACTAATAAAAATTTTTGCTTTTCCGGCCGCTTAAGAAGCTGCTCCGTCATGACACGGATCGCAAATCCGTCGCGGTTATCTTCTTGCGCCTCCAGCTGCATGATTGCTGGGCCGCTTTCTTTTTTCCGTGATTGTGCAAACGAAATCACTGTTTGAAAATAATTCGGCTGTTTCGTTTCTGTTGCCTCGTTTGGATCTTCCCAAAATCCAACGATTTGATGGGGCACCAACAATGCTTTTAACGCTTCATGGAACAGAATAACGCCTCGTTTCGTTTCCTCCATCTTATCATACATTGACGCCGAGCAATCAACTAACAGCGTAAAGACAGCATCAATGCGGGAAGACGGCTGATGTTTTTTGTTAAAAAGGCGCGGCTGCTCATCTGTCCATAGGCGAAGCAGCTTTTTGTGCAGCCGGCCAAAATGTAAATCCGTCCGTGGAAGTGTTTTTTGGTGCTCCAACGTTTTTTCGATCATCTGTTTTAATTTCTTTTGGTATGACAAAATATCTGCTTTCTTTTGTTCATATTGAGCAATGTGTTGGGGGGAAGGAGAAGCGGGAAGAAGAAAAATCGCTTCCGCATACCGATTCGCCTTTCCGTAACGCTCCCCTCTGCCTGCTTGCTTGCGTTCCCGTTTTTGTTCATAGGCACTTTGTTTCCTATAGTCGTTCCGGTGCGATTTTCGCGCGGAACCTTGCACAATCGCAAGCGCTTGATCCCCATCTTCGCCTTCACGCTCCCCTTCTCCTAGTAAATCGGTCCGCGAGCCTTGCTCTAATTCGAAACGCAAGAAACTTTTCGTCATGTCGCTCGTTTCCCGGTGCCATGTTGGCAATTCTTGCTCATGGACATCTTCATCCCCGTCTTTTTCTTTATCTAAAATGTCGCAGTTATTGAGCGGGTCGGTTCGTTTTAAATCTTTCAGCGTCAATCCTGTTTTTTCTGCGTTGTGATAACTTTGTTCTGGCAAATAGAAATACGTGTTTAACATATCATTGGTTAAGACATCATCAAGCGCTTCAGCAATCTTTAGCGTGATATGGGCCACTTCTTTGGTTGAAGCAGCGTCAAAAAACTGAGGAAGCGTTTGGCGAAGCCAAGGCATCATCCGGTCAACTGGCTCGTGAATAGCTGGGATGTCCTCCAGCGGTGAGTCGGATGTTAATAATAAATAGACAACAGAAAACAACGCATCGGTATACACGCTTCTTGTCAAATTGGCGTTCGCTTGGCTTTGAAAATAGCGGCGGTATACATCGCGGCGGATGTGAAACCATTTTTTTGTGCCAGGCCGTTCTTTTTTGCAAATCTCTTCAAGGCGCAAATCTTCGGCTAGTACAAATAACTGTTTGGCAAAATTGGGGATTGAGATATTTTGGATATTGCCGAGAAATGCAGTGACTTCGGAAAAATCAGTATGGAAGAGCGTTCCGACTGCCCGCAAACAGACATCGCTTTTTAGGCCGTTTTCTTTTTCTTCCTTTGGCCGGTTATCCCAAAAGTGGCTGACATATAATTTTCGGTTAAGAAAATCAACATAGGACTGAAAGCCAAACTCGATTTCCCAATCGCTATGTTTTGCCAGCGTTTTCGCCAGATCAGAAAGCTGCATAAACAAAAAGGAATCAATCTTTTTATCGTTAAATTGGATAAACCGTTCCATTATTTTCATCCCTCATTCTTCGAACAACGTTTCCGCGATGTTGCGCACCGCCGCTTTTTCTCGATCATCTTCCAGCTTTTCGATAATTCCGCGCTGAATAGCGCGAAGCGGCGGCAAATATACGGCTAAATCGCACGTATCGATAAGCGCCCGAATCGAAGCGGCTTCTTCGGAAATCTGTCCGTTTTTCACTTGTGTAATTAAATCAGCGGATAATGTGACAAAGCGGTCAATAAGCATTTCATCCGTTAATGCCGTTTGCGCAAGCAGCACGGATTTTAATGTATCTCCTTGAATATATGGAACATCGATGACAACAAAACGGTTTTTTAACGCCTCATTGAGCGGCACAGTGCCAACATACCCTTCGTTGATGGCGGCGATGACACCAAACGTTTCTTTCGCTTTAACGACTTCGCTGGTAAATGGGTTGGTGATCATTTTGCGATAATCGAGGACACCGTTTAAAATTGGCAATGTTTCTGGCTTTGCCATGTTGATTTCGTCAATATATAACAGATGCCCTTTTGTCATTGCTTGAATGACAGGGCCCGGAACAAACTCGATTTCCGCTTTTCCGCCACGGTTTTGGATCGTTTTAAAACCAAGCAGCGCTTCTGCATCTAAATCAACGGAGCAGTTCACACTATGCATCGGCTGGCCGAATATGGATGACAGCGTCTCTGCTAATTTCGTTTTTCCGGCCCCTGTCGGCCCTTTTAGCAAGACGTTTTTTCCGAGCGCAAGCGCAATGATCGCATCATATATAATCGACTCGTCAGGAGCGGTATAACCGCCTTTTCCGATAAGATAGGCATCTTCATCATTAGAAAATAGCTGGTTGCGGTATTGGATCATTTGTTCAATTTTCTCTGGCAGTTTCACCCGTTGTCGTCCTTTCTTTTTTGGCGTTACGGTTACTATTCTACTAAATGTCCTGTTTTCGTGCAAAACAGATATATATTTACTATAAAATTATTATGTAAAATAAAAGGTGAGAAAAAACGGAGAGCCACCCTCGCTGATATTGCTCCCCGTCAGCTGAAATTATCTTCAATCGCCTTGCGAATCAGCGCGGCGCAACGATCCAATTCCGCTTTTAATTGCCGTTTGTACCGCTTTGCTTTTTCATACCCGCCATCGGCAAAACGGTAATAGACGACTTCTTGGTATTTCATGCCTTCTTTTTTTCGTTTCACTTGTTGCAAGATCCCGTCTTCAATGAGGTCATGCAGCGCTTTATACACTTCCGAATGGTTCGGGCGGTAGCCGTACGGCTTGAATTCTTGGCGCAGCAAATCCAATATTTTTAACCCGTATAAACGTTCTTGTTCCGTCAATGTGATTAAATATAATTTTAAAAACGCACGCTGTTTTAATAGAAAACCACTTGGCGTTCTTTTTTCGCCCATGCATCTCCCTTCTTTCTTCCTTTTTCTTCATTATAACTAATTCCACTTGTTGTTTGGAAATCCTTCTTATTCTTTATTTTGAACATGGATTTACTAAGTTTCAATGAAGAAGGAGGCGCGTCCGCCCCCTTTTTGCCCATATTTAAATTTAATAAAAGACAATTGTTTTGTTTTCATGGATGATGACACGGTCTTCTAAATGCCATTTGAGCGCGCGGGCAAGCACTGTTTTTTCGATAATCCGCCCCATCCGTTTTAAGTCGTCGGGATGGTGGCGGTGGTCAACGCGGGCGACGTCTTGCTCGATAATCGGTCCCTCATCCAAATCGTCGGTGACGTAATGCGATGTCGCGCCAATGAGTTTCACGCCGCGTTCATATGCCCTTTCGTATGGTCTTGCCCCGACAAATGCCGGTAAAAACGAATGGTGGATGTTAATGATTCTTCCTGGAAATTCAGCGACAAATGATGGTGATAAAATTTGCATGTAGCGGGCGAGCACAATCGTGTCAACATTATATTGTTTAAGCAATTGGATTTGTTTTTGCTCGGCTTCCGCTTTTGTTTCTTTTGTAACTGGAATATAGAAATATGGAATGCCGACCGATTCCACTGTGCTTTTAAGATATTCATGATTGCTGATGACAAGGGCAATATCGGCGATCAACTCACCGGCCTGCCACTGCCATAATAACTCAAGCAAACAATGTTCTGCTTTGGAGACAAATATCGCGATTCGTTTGACATCGTTATGTAAGCGGAGGCGCCAATTCATATGAAACGACTCGGCAATCGGCCGGAAAGCAGATTCGATTTCTTGCTTTCGCGCTGCGATATTCGGGCAATCAAATTCGATTCTTAAGAAAAAGGTGCCTCCTTCAGGATCGGTGGAATATTGGCTGGATTCCACAATATTTGCGCCTTGTTCATATAAAAAAGATGTTACTGCCGCTACAATCCCCGGTTTGTCCGGGCATGAAATTAATAAACGCGCCCGGTCTTCATAGTTTTGCAGAAACGACTGCCAGCGATGTTCTCGGAATGTTTGCATAGACTGTTTCCCCCTGTATGTATATTTATTTAACCTTCATCATATAAAAAAACGGTCGGAATGCCAACCGTTTTTTTATTGATTTGCCGCATCGTCTTCCGCCAATGAGGAATCAATTTTTTTCGCAGCATCGGCTTCCCATTCAGGATCGCGCCAATGCTCTTTCAAAAACGCATCGCGTCCTGAACCGATCCGGTACAATTTATAGCGGAGCGGATTTTTCTTATGATAATCTTGGTGGTATTCCTCCGCTGGATAAAATGTGGATGCCGGCAGGATTTTCGTCACGATTGGTTTGGAGAAACGGCCGCTTTCTTCGAGCTCTTGTTTTGATTTTTCCGCGAGAAGGCGCTGTTTTTCGTTATGGTAAAAAATCGCTGTGCGATATTGCGGACCGCGATCGTAAAACTGTCCGCCGTCATCAGTCGGATCAATTTGCCGCCAGTAGATGTCAAGCAATTTTTCATATGGAAACACGTCGGGATCAAACGTAATTTGCACTGCTTCGTAATGTCCCGTCGTTTTTGAGCATACTTCTTCATATGTCGGGTTTTCTTTATGGCCGCCTGTATATCCAGATATGATACGGATAATTCCCGGCTGCTCTTCAAACGGTGAAACCATGCACCAAAAACAGCCGCCAGCAAATGTCGCTAATTCGTATCCCATCAGTTTCTTCCCTCCTTCTTACTTTAATCATAGCAAAACAAGGCACCTTTCTCCAAACGAAAAGGTGCCTTTCATAAATTATTGATTACTTCGTTAAATCACCGGCTGGCCCGAAAAATTCATAATGGATATTTTCATCGGCAACGCCCCATTCTTTAAGGGAATGGTAGACAGTTTTCATAAATGGAAGCGGCCCACAGAAATAAAAATCTGCCTCTTTGGCTGGAATCACTGTTTGCATCCAAGGCAAATCAATAAATCCTTCTTTTCCAAAATAAGGGTGCTTGCGGTCTTCTACAGAAGGAGACTGATAACAAACGTGATATGAAAATGCCGGATGTTCTGCCAAGCGGCGCAACTCTTGATCGAACGCGTGGACATTTCCGTTGACTGCCGCATGGATAAACGTTGTTTGGCGATTAGGCTGGCGCGAAACAACCGTGCTGGCCATACTGAAGAGTGGCGTAATGCCCACGCCACCGCTGATGAACACGACCGGTGTTTCTTTTGTCATATCGAGTGTGAAAACACCAGCTGGCGCGCTTAATTCAAGCACGTCCCCTTCTTGAACATGATCGTGTAAATAGTTGGATACAATTCCGGCCGGTTTGTCTGCCGTTGCTGCTTCCCTTTTCACGCTAATGCGGTAATAACCTTTTCCTGGCGCATCGGATAAGCTGTATTGGCGAATATGGGTATATTTTTCCCCTGGAATGGACACTTTGACACTGACATATTGCCCTGGCAAATATTCGCTGATTTCCCCGCCGTCTTCAGGAATGAAATAAAATGATGTGATGACATCGCTTTCTTTCACTTTTTTCTGAACAATGAAGCGGCGGAAATCTTTCCAGCCCCCACATTTGGATGCGGCTTCTTCATACAATTGCGCTTCCATTTTTATAAATACATCCGCGATTACCTCATATGCTTCCGCCCATGCGTTGATGATTTCGTCTGTCGCGGCATCTTGAAGCACATCTTTGATCGCAAGCAGCAAATATTTGCCGACAATCGGGTAATGCTCTGGTTTGATTCCTAAGCTTCGGTGCTTATGGGCAATTTGCTGGACAGCAGGCAAAATGGTTTCTAAATGATCGATATGTTTTGCCGCAGCGTAAACTGCTGCCGCAAGCGCTTTTTGCTGGCGGCCTTGTTTTTGGTTGGCATGGTTAAAAATATTAAGCAGTTCTGGATGGTTGGTCAACATTGATTGATAAAACCGTTTCGTAATTTGTTCGCCGTGTTTTTCAAGCACTGGCACCGTCGACTTTATAATGCCTATTGTTTTTTGGCTTAACGATGTTGTTGTTCCCATTGCTTTTATCCTCCAAAACATGTATTTTAAATACATCTTTATTGAAACATAGCGGCGTTTTAAAAAGCAATATTTTAAATACATCTTTAACAAATCGTTCACATTTTTTTTGCCACATTGGTATGATAAAATCGTATTGAAATCCGCGTTTAAAGGTGTGAAACAAATGCAACTGACAAACTATACGGAATATGCTTTGCGCGTGCTTCTCTTTTTAGGGGCGCTTGAACCTGGTGAAAAAACAAACATTAAAGAAATTTCCCAAACGTTTTCGATTTCGGAAAACCATTTAAGCAAAATCGTGTATGAACTTGGAAAATTAGGCTATATTGAAACGATACGGGGGCGGAACGGGGGCATCCGGCTTGCCAAACAGCCGGAAGAGATTAATATCGGTGCTGTCGTCCGCAAAACGGAAGAAAACTTGTCGCTTGTTGAATGTTTCGCCAGCCACGGCAATCATTGCGTTTTGACTCCCGTCTGCCAGTTAAAGAGCGTATTGCACGAGGCGTTAGAAGCGTTTTTGCGCGTGCTGGATGCCTATGCGTTGTCTGACTTGCTTGCGAATAAACAAAGTTTACAGGCGATTTTCTCCAAAAAAAACGATCATATGCAAGCATCACATGTGCAAAAATAGCGGTTGCAATCAAAAAGGCAACCGCTGCTGTGCGTGTGGAATCCATTTAGCTTCACGCAGGATTTGTCACATTTCGTAAAATATATTAATATTAGAAAGGTGTGAGAAAACAAGCAGGATTCAAAGGAGGTCGCAATGAAGCACGTACACGATTCATTACCACCTTACTTAAAAGTTGAAAACGGTGAACTCTGGCTGACAGAAGATGACCGCGAAAACTTAAAAATCAGTTACCGTATTAAAGACATTATTTTCTCCGAACAATCCGATTTCCAACATGTCATGATTTTGGATTCTTACGATTTCGGACGCATGCTCGTCCTCGACGGAGTTGTGCAAACAACATCCATCGACGGCCATATTTATAATGAAATGATTTCCCATGTACCGCTGCAATTCCGTCCGTCGGCGAAAAAAGTGCTTATTATCGGAGGCGGGGATTGTGGCGCAGCAAGAGAAGTAGCGAAATATAAGCACATCGAAGACATTCATATGGTTGAAATCGATGAAAAAGTAGTGCTTTCGTGTAAGGCACATTTGCAAGAAGTATCGGGAAATTTATCCGATCCGCGAGTGCAGTTTATTTATGATGACGGGGTTGCTTTCGTGAAAAAGTGCGAAAACGAGTATGATGTGATTATTATTGATTCATCCGATCCTGTCGGGCCAGCGGAGGCGCTCTTTTCCCGCGACTTTTACGCCAATGTCCGCCGCGCTTTAAAAGAGGACGGGCTAATGGTTTGCCAAAGCCAGTCGCCGATTTTCCATTTGGACATTTTGCGGCAAACATATACAAACATTCGTGAATTATTTCCGCATGTTCAAGTTTATACCGCCACTGTGCCAACATATCCGGGTGGATTATGGAGCTTTACTATCGGCTCAACAAAACCGCTTTCTCTTCCAGAAACTTTGACGATTCCGCCGGATACGAAATACGTTAATGAAGGAGTCGTCAAACAATGCTTCCAACTTCCGCAGTTTTTGAAAAAAGCGCTTGAACAGTAAAGAAAGAGCAGTCGTTCTGACTGCTCTTTTACTTTACATTTAAGGCGCGGTCCGCCACGATTGAAACAGTAATGTCGTCGGACGGCGGATTATGCAATCCGGCGCGGATATCGCGATAATACCGCTGCAACGGGTTTGCGGCAAATAAACTTTGCCCGCCGACGATGCGCATTGCCAAATCGACGATGTTGACAGCGGCATTCGTGGCGATATATTTAACCGTTGCTAATTCTTCTTTCATTTCTGCCCGTTTCTCCGGATAGCGGTCCCATTGATCGGCGATCGAATACATAAAATGCCGGGCTGCCATCAAATGTATATCCATTTGCGCGATTTTTCGCCGCACTTCCGGCACTTCAGCAATCGGATGGGAAAGACTGTTCGGCTGATATGTTTTTGCGAATGCGATCGCCTCATTGCGTGCGGCAATGGCGATTCCTAAATAACAAGCAGGAATATGTAAAAGCCAGCCTTGGGCCTGCCTTTTTGCTTTTAATGAATCCAGCATTTCGACAAGCGCTTCTTCTTCTACTTCCACATTTTCTAAAATAACATCATCACTTCGTGTCGCTCTCATGCCAAGCGTATTCCATGTTTTTTCAACTTTTAAACCGGCTGCCGTTTTCGGAATGAGAAAGTTTCCGACTTCTCCTGTTTCTTTTATGGTTGCTGATATGATAAAGTAATCAAGCGCCGGTGCTAGCGAAGTGAACGTTTTTCGGCCGGAAATGACCCAGCGGCCGTTGCGGTATTCCGCAGTTGTTTCCGGCTTTCCGCCGCGCGTCGGACTGCCAGTCGCTGTTTCGGATTGGGCGCTGTTTAATAAAACTTGCTTTTCCACCACTTCACGGCAAATTCGTTCCAACACAGGTGACGGCCATTTTTTCGTTTCTGTAAGGCTTAGCAAAATGCTCAAGTGCCAGCCAAGTGATAGTGCTGTCGCTCCATCCCCTTGGGCGATCGTTTCTTGGATGAGCAAAAATTCATAAAGGGAAATACCCTCGCCTCCATATGATTTAGGCACAGTTAGAGAAAGAAAGCGCGCTTCTTTTAAATCATTGAAATTCTCAAACGGAAATTCCGCATGTTCATCGTACCATTCAGCGCGCTTATGAAATTGATCAGCAAGCTGCCGCGCTCGCTCGTATAAGTTTTGCTCCCGCTCTGTGCGGAGAAATAAATGGTATAGATCGTTCATATGTCTCCCCTCTTTTTTCATTATGGTTTTATTGTACACGTTGGGGAGCGGGGATGGAAAGAATATGATGTTAAAGAGTAAATAAATGGCGGACGTCGCGGTCATCATTGCGATGATGAAACTCATTTTTTTTGTAATCATATATATATTCTTGCTTCCACTTTTCTGCGTGGCGCACAAGATGGCGGATCGCCCGGATGATATGATATATGTCTTCATTTGTCATGATGGGATGAAGTGAAATACGGACCCATCCCGGTTTTGATAGTAAGTTTCCTTGTTTCACTTGTGTCATTATTTGTTTCGATTGTTCTTTGTCAATTCCAAGCAAATAGTGGCCGTACGGACCGGCGCATGAACAGCCGCCGCGCGTTTGAATGCCAAAGCGGTCGTTCAAAAGCTTGACAACTAAATTGTAATGCATTCCTTCAATAATAAAGGATACAATGCCAAGCCTGTCTTCCCGGTGGCCTTCTAAAATATGAACACGCGGTATTTGCTTTAATTGCGATAAAAAAAGTGCCGTTAATTCTTTTTCCCGCTTCAGCATGCGTTCAATCCCCATTTTTTCCTTTAATCGAATGGCAAGCGCCGCTTTAATTGTTTGCAAAACCGGCGGTGTTCCCCCGCCTTCCCGTGTTTCGATATCATCAATATATTGATAATTTCCCCAAGGATCTGTCCATATGACCGTCCCTCCTCCCGGATGGTCAGGGATACGATTTTGATAAAGGCGCGCGTCAAAAATAAGCACACCTGCGCTTCCTGGTCCTCCTAAAAATTTATGCGGCGAAAAATAAATGCCGTCCAATTTTTCTTGCGGATCATCAGGGTGCATGTTGATGGCGACGTATGGAGCGGAAGCGGCAAAGTCGACGAAGCAAATTCCTGCATGCTCATGCATGATTTTTGCCAGCTGATGGTACGGTGTCTGAATGCCGGTTACATTTGAACATGCGGTAAACGCACCGATTTTCAGCGGGCGATGCGCATATGTCCGCAATAATTCCTGTAAATGATTGACATCAACATCACCGTTTGCGGTTGGGCGGATTGTCACAACTTCGCCAATTGTTTCCGCCCACGATAATAAATTCGAATGATGCTCCATATGGGTGACAAAAATAACGGGGCGTTTTTCATCCGGCAGCTTCAGGCGTGATTTCCACTGTTCTGGTACTCTTAGTCCAAGCAGCCGCTGTAGTTTATTCACCGCGCTTGTCATCCCTGCCCCTTCCATGATGATAACGTCATTTCGCCCTGCATTGACATGACGTTTAATCAATTCTTTTGCATATTGATAAGCCAATGTCGTTTTCGTGCTCGTTATATTCGATTCAGTGTGTGTATTGGCAATAAACGGGCCAAGTTCTTCGGTTATTTTTCGTTCAATCGGCGCATATAAACGGCCGCTTGCTGTCCAATCAGCATAAATCATTCGCTGTTGTCCAAACGGGGTGGAAAACGTCAGATTGGTTCCGATCGTTGCTTCACGGAATGGTTGAAAATAGGCTTCCAATTCTCCACGGCATGTAAATGTCGCTTCTCCGATGGTTGCTTTAATTTCCATTGCTGTCCCCCCTTCTTGTGCCTTTTACTCATACAGTATGTGGAAAGCGGAAAAATGGTCAATACAAACCGAGAGGAATTCATTAGGTGAATATATTGGGGAAGCGGGAAATCACGTTTTCGTTTTTTCAGGGGAATTTATGTTGCTTTTTGCGCCATTTCTGGAAGTGAATTTGGAAAGTAAAAAAATGGCTACCTTTGTTTTCGGTAGCTGCTTTTTGTTATATTTCGGTTTGGATGTATTTTGTAGGGAGTATTATGTTCTTCATGGCGGTCTGCTTTATTTCACCTGTTCGGAATCGGAAAGGACATAGTGTTGCAACTGCTCCCGCAAATCATCGGGAAGACGTTCACTTTGCTGCGCCGCAAAATTGAAATAGACGACAGCCGCTTCGCCAAGGGCGATCAGTGTGCCCGTTTTTGCGTCTAACACTCGGTGGACAAGTTGAAAACTTTTATTGCCAATTTTCGAGACATTCGTTTCGATTTTTAATGTTTGTCCAAAATACGCTTGATGAATGAAATCGCATTTTGCAGAAGCGAGGATAAACCGCCATTCCTTTATATCACTCCCGTAGCTCAATTCTTCAAATAACCGAACGCGAGCTTCTTCGAGATAAATAAAATAGCTTATATTGCTGACATGCCCAAGTGCGTCTGTTTCACAAAAACGAATGTTGACGGTCATTGTATGAGTGGCCATAATACTCTCCCTCTTCACTATTTAACTAACCAGTTAGTATGTTGATTTTATTATATTGGTTTCTTTTAGCTGATTCAATTATTTTTTTGATTTTGGTTATTTAGCACATAGTTTTGTTTATTAAAAAAACTGGAGCAAAAGCCAATATCTTATCTAATAACTCAAAATAAAAACGTAACAGCATCGGAGTGATATCGTAATCCGATGGCGTTACGCGAAAAAGATTGGCGCGATTAAATAAGCAGCCGTCGCTAATATGGCACACAATAATGAAATACGTAATTTATATTTTGCATAACTCATTAAATTTAAATCCATCATCGCTGCAGTTGTAATTGTTGTATCACCTAACGGAGAGGCGAAAGCGCCGAACGTTCCGCTTGCAAATACTGCCCCAATCGTCATTGGCAGCGGCGCTCCCGTCGCCGCCGCTAACGTTACGCCAAGCGGCATAAAAATCCCCCACGTTCCCCATGATGTCCCGATAAAATAAGAAATAAACGAACCGGCAGCAAATACGGCAGCGGGGACGACTTCTTTGGGAAGCCATGTTCCCAGCGTCGATGAAACATATGCGGAAAACCCTAATTCATCTGCGGCAAGCGACACCGCCCAAACAAGAAGGAGCATTCCGATCGGTGCCATCAGCTGATTTCCGCCGTCAAAAAAATGGTAAATTAATTCATGCAACGGCTGCCGCCTGATGAGATAAAATACCGTCGTTATGATGATGGTAACAAACAATGCCATAAGCATCGCCAGCGTCGCATCGGCTTTTGAAAAAGCATCGATCATAGTGGCGGCTCCATTTTTCATCCCGCTGTACCAAAAGAAAAAAAACGTCAGCACAAACACAAGAAAAAGCGGAAAAAACAAATGAAGCGGCTCCCCTGCTACCAATGCCAGCTCTTTGCGCAGCCCCAGTTGATGAAACGGATTTGTTGTTTCTTTTTCCCGTTTTCTTTCTTTGCTTCCAATCCGCACGTTCATAAATGTTGTCATTAATCCGAGAACAAGCGCGATGACTGCAAAAAAGTTGTATGGCAGGCTTGCTAAAAACAGCGAGTAAGCTGACGCATTGATTTGATTTTGTGCGAGCGCTCCCGCAACTACCGACTCCATAAATCCGGCAAACGCCGTCGCGGCGGGAAGAAGAACGATAATCGGCTCTGTTGATACATCGATCATATACGCTATTCTCCGCCGGTCAACGCGGAATTTTCCAAGAATGGATTTTATCACAGGACTAAGCAACATAATGCGGAACATCGGCATAAAAAAGGTAAATGGAACCGTAAGCCATATAAACAACAATAGCCTTTGCTTCGAATGAAGGCGCCCGCCGATCCATTGCACAAATCCTTTCACCCCGCCGGCAATTTGAATCATGCCAATTAATGAGCCAAATAAATATAAAAAGGCAACTACTTTTATATGTTCAAAATTATTCATTGTTTTTACCAGTGTGTTTACCGCCCGCTCCATCGCAGCAAGCACGTTTCCGTTTTCCAAGCAAAACGCGCCAACGATCAATCCGATGATCAGTCCAGGGACAATCTCCTTCAGCCAAATCGCAAGCGGAATGATGACAAGAAACGGCAATAAAGACAACCATGTTCCTTCCAACCAACTCACCCCTTTGTCGTTACAAGGATAGCCATAATGATGATGGATTATGATATTTTTATTGTTGATTATTTAGCACATAGTTTTATTAGATTTGAATGAGATGAAAAATAACCGATCCGGTTTTTAAATTCCTGCTCCAGTCCATTGCATTGGGCACACTCAAAAATTCTTTTGGTTTTGATACGGAATGAAAAAGAAACGAACACTTGCGTGAAGACAAGTGTTCGTTCACTTTCGTCTCGCGAAATCAACGAAACGGAATTTATCAAGGCGGTGGCGCGACTCTGTATATTGAAATAGCGTTGCATCATCCAAATAAACGAAATTCTTTACGACAACGATGTGATCATAACCGTTTAAATCTAAATATTTCCGATCCTCGTCATTGACTTTTTCAACGGTCATTTCTTTTTTCGCAAAGCTGATTTTTAACTTTAACTGTTTCTCTAAATACTCGTAAATGGAATCTTCGCATATTTCCCGCGTCAATGTCGGGACATATTTTTTATAGAAAAAATCTTTGTCTAAAATGATCCGTTCTCCTTCTATTTCGCGGGAACGAATCACTTTCCATATTTCGTCTTTGCTCGTCGCGTGCAAATACCGCTTCAAATCCGGATCCGGTTTAATGACCTCCAGTTCGTTGACAATCGTTTTCACAGGCTGTTTCATGTTTTGCGCCAATTCTTTAAAGCTAACCAACCCGGAAACCGGAAAATCGTATTTGCCAACATCCAAAACGAGCGAGCCTTTTCCTTTCATTTTTTGGATATAGCCATGTTCAGACAGCAAATTCAGCGCTTTGCGAATCGTTTCTCTCGATGTGCGATACCGTTTGACCAATTCGTTCTCTGACGGCAGTTTGTCATACGGTTTCCAATACCCTTGACGAATTTTTCCGGCAAGATCATGATAAATCGTTAAATATTTATTTTCATACATATCACTCACCGACATGTATTGTATCATGATTTTGTCAAGTAATAAACAATCGATTCATACGGGCGAAGCGTTATTTTTCGAAAATCGCTCGGTGAGTCATCATAGTTAGAAATTAATATTTCGCTCGCATAGCCGTTTACATCAACATCATCCGGCAAGATGAACGTCGTTTCCCTTCCGTAAAAATTATTCACAACAAGCAGCTTTTCATTCTCCCCGTTTCGCAAATAGGCAAAAATATCCGGATGATCTTCAAGCAATAGCTGATAATCTCCCGTCGTGATAATATCATATTGTTTGCGTAATTGAATGAGCCGCTGATAATGATAGAAAACCGATGTCGGATCTTCCAGCGCTTTTTTCACATTAATTTGTTGATAGTTCGGTGCGACGCGAATCCAAGGCTTGCCTGTCGTGAACCCGGCATTCTCGCTGTCGTCCCATTGCATCGGCGTCCGTGAGTTATCGCGTGACTTCCGTTTTAAAATTTCAAGCACTTCTTGCTCGCTTTTTCCTTGTTCTCGCAAAATGTGATACATATTGAGCGATTCCACGTCCCGGTAATCGTCAATCCGCTCAAATTTCGGATCGGTCATGCCGATTTCTTCCCCTTGATAAATATACGGCGTCCCTTGCATCATATGAATGACGGTCGCAAGCATTTTCGCTGACTCTTTATGATATTTTCCATCATCGCCGTAACGTGACACGATCCGCGGCTGGTCATGGTTGCACCAAAACAGCGCGTTCCAGCCGCCGCCTTTATGCATCTCTACTTGCCATTCCGATAAAATTCGCTTCAAAGCAAGAAAATCGAAATCAGCGACCGCCCATTTTTCCCCGTTCGGATAATCCACCTTTAAATGATGGAAATTAAACACCATATTCAATTCACGGCGTTCTGGATTGGTGTATTTAATGCAATGATCAATCGTTGTCGATGACATTTCGCCAACCGTCATCACATCGTATTTCGAAAATACTTCCCGGTTCATCTCATGCAAAAATTCATGGATGCGCGGCCCGTCCGTGTAAAACTTGCGGCCGTCGCCTGGCGGCATCGAACCGTCGTCATCGAGAAAACGTTGATCTTTAGACAACAAGTTGACAACATCTAAACGGAAGCCGTCCACGCCTTTTTGAAACCAAAAATGCATCATATCATAAATGCGGCGGCGCAACTCTTCGTTTTCCCAGTTTAAATCCGCTTGTGTCACGTCAAACAAGTGCAAATAATATTGACCTGTTTTCTCATCGTACTCCCACGCCGAGCCGCCAAACTTCGACTGCCAGTTCGTCGGAGCGCTTCCATCCGGCTTTGGATCCCGCCAAATGTAAAAATGGCGATACGGATTATCTTTCGATGTCCGCGCCTGCTTAAACCATTCATGTTCTGTCGACGTATGGTTGACGACCATATCCATGATTAATTTCATGCCGCGCCGATGCACTTCTTCCAACAAGCGGTCAAAATCTTCCATCGTCCCATACTCATCGTGAATTTGAAAATAGTCGCTAATATCATAGCCATTGTCACGCTGCGGCGATTTGTAAATCGGCGTCAGCCAAATGACATCCACGCCGAGTTGTTTCAAATAATCGAGCTTTTCGATAATTCCCGCTAAATCACCGATTCCGTCACCGTTTGTGTCATTAAAGCTTTTTGGATAAATTTGATATACGACTGCTTTTTTCCACCATGGATGCTGCACTGAATCATCACCTCGTCCGATTATTTCGATTATATATGGATAAAAACACGATACCATTGGCGGATATTCGCCAATGGCATGTTTAATGATTATTTAGAACATAGTTTTATATATTAACGGCTCTCTTCTTTGCGGAACTTGCTGAAAACAAATGTTAAAATAAACGGCACGATGATTGCGATTGCCATTCCGATGAAGAACGGCACCCACTTTTGCGGCACGATCGACAAAAATCCTGGCAACCCTCCAACGCCAATTGATGGCGCGATTACTTTGTTCAGCGTTATAAACATTCCGGCAATCGCTGCGCCAGTCATCGCCGAAATAAATGGATAACGGAAACGCAAATTCACCCCGAACATCGCTGGTTCGGTTATGCCAAGATAAGCCGACACCGCAGATGTGAAAGAAAGGCCTTTCAGTTTTTCATCTTTAGCAACAAACATCATCGCTAATGCCGCAGACCCTTGGGCAATGTTTGACATGACAAGGATTGGCCATAAGAACGTACCGCCTGTGTTTGCAATTAACTGCAAGTCAACCGGCAAAAATGTATGATGCATTCCTGTGACGACAAGCGGTGCGTACAACGCGCCATACAAAAAGCCGCCAATGGCTGGAACATTATCAAAAATGCTGACAAATACATGTGTAATCGCGTTTCCGATCGCGAATGTAATCGGACCAATCGCAATGAATGCTAAAAAGCCTGTAATTAACAACGCAATCGGCGCAACAAGCAGCAATTGGAATGCATCCGGTATGCGTTTGCGTAAAAATTGCTCGATTTTCGCAAGAACATAAGCAGCGACAAGCACCGGAAGCACTTGACCTTGATACCCGACTTTTTGGACTTCAAATCCGAATAAATTCCAAATAGGAATTTCGCCTTTTTCTTTCGCAGCTCCCCATCCCCATGCATTTAACAAATCAGGATGAACGAGCATCAGCCCAAGGACAATTCCTAACAGCGGACTTCCGCCAAACTTCGTCACTGCCGACCATCCGATTAAACCAGGCAAGAAGACGAACGCCGTATTGGCGATAAGGTTGATCATGTTGGCGAAGTCTGCCCATTCTTTATGCACTTCGACAAACGATTTGCCTTCATAAAAAATATCAGGGCCTGTTAAAATGTTGTTAATCCCCATCAACAAACCAGCTGTCACAATCGCCGGTAAAATCGGAATAAAAATATCCGCTAATATTTTAATAGCGCGTTGCAATGGGTTTAGCTTCGCTTCCGCAGCATCTTTAATTTCTTGTTTCGTCGCTCTGCCGATTCCGGTCATTTCCACCAATTCGTTATATACTTTATCGACAAGTCCTTGTCCAATCACCACTTGAAACTGACCGTTCGCAGAAAACGAGCCTTTCACAATATCAATGCTTTCTAATGCTTCTTTATTGACTTTTCCCTCATCTTTTAACGCGAAACGCAATCGCGTGACACAATGGGTGGCGGCGACAATATTTTCTTTTCCGCCAATCGCTTCGACAATTTTGGCGACCGATTGTTCGTAAGCCCCCATCACGAAAACCCCCTAACTCCTTGTGATTTAACCGCTTTCAGCAATCGTTTTCAAATTAAACTTGTATATACAAGCTACCTTTATTTTAACTTGTATATACAAGTTCGTCAACATTTATTTTCGACATTTTTCTTCTTTTTTCGCTACCGGCCACTTTTTTTGATATGTTTTGTCATTTAGCAGGAAAATAAACCATTCTCTTGGAAATAAACATATTAACTTTATAGAGAAAGGATGGACAAAGACCGATGAAATCCTATACACTCCGCGAAGCCGCCAAAAAAGTGGAAGTCGCCCCGCGAATCCTGAAACAATGGGAAAAAGAATTTGCCCAATACATTACAGTTCCACGGACGAAACAAGGGGCACGCATTTATAACGACGAGTTACTGGAACAATTTACAAAAATTAAACAATGGTTCTCAGAGAAAAAAACAAAACATGATATTATTCAATATTTGCAGGAAGAACAACAAAACACCGGAGCGGACGGCGAGGCGATTGACGCGCCGCATCCTTTGCGGCACGATTCTCACTACATAGCGGAACAATTGGCGAGGACGATGAAAGAAGAAATCGTTGGCGAACTCAAAAAAGAAACGACAGAGGCAGTGCAACAAGCAGTAGCAGAAATGAAAATATACATGGAGGAAATTTGCGAAAACTCCGCAGCCACGAAACAAGAAATTCATCAATCATTAGCACGATATACAAAAACATTGCAGGAAGAGACCGAAGAAATTCATGAACATCTCGACAATGTCGTCACGTTTTTGCAAGAAGAAAAAGAAAAACAAAGGCGCTACGAAGAACAAATTCTGGAGCGCGAAAAAGCGTTTCGCGAACTTGTGCTTTCCTTCCGCCAAACGGCAGCCAGCACCAACGCGAAACGTTCAAATAAATGGTGGAAATTTTGGTAATAAAAATAAAAAACAACTCGGTACATCGCCGAGTTGTTTTTAACGTTTGCGGTGAAGCGCCGCATGCCGTTTAATCTCACTGATAAGCTTTTCCCCCTGTTCATTTGAAATCAACAGCCGTACTCCATAATAATGCATTCGCGCAAACGGCCTCTCCCATACAATTTTTCCTAAGAAGCAAAACTCCACATCATTGAGCGTAAATATTATTTCAATCTCTTGGCCACGTTCGCACGGAATCCGCGCTGGGGTTTCCAGTTTCATTCCACGTGGGCTAATATCATGAATATGGGCGTTTTTCTCCTCGATTTCTATATATTTTTCATCATCGTGCACAAGACGGAATGTGCATGGGAGAGGCTGGCCAAACTGATAGCGAAACGCTTCTTGCCGTTTAAATTTCATCTCATCTCCTCTTTTCCTAATATATTAAATGGCTGTTTCCACATATCGATCACGTTTCCCGCTTCATCGCTGTCAATGATAAAAGAACCATTGCTGTAGCGATCGGCAACGCGCAGCGAAGAAACGGAAAGCGTCTCGATTTCTCCTGTTTCTGTGCGAATAAACAACATCTCCTCGTTCTTATCCGTCAAAACAGAAGCAACGATGCGGTGCGGGTTTGTTTTTAATTCACGCAGCATGACCACTCCGCGCTTGGCGCGCGACGTTTTCGTAAATTCGCTTAATGGCATTTTTTTTATGGCGCCGCGCTGGGTCACGATGACTAAATACTGCTCGCCTTCAGCCACAATCGGATGTGCGGAAACGACATGATCCCCTTCTTTTAAATTGATCCCTTTCACTCCAGTAGCGCGCACGCCGACCATGCTGATTTCCGCTTCATCGAACCATAATCCGTATCCTTGGTTCGTGATGAGCAATAAGCTTTGTTGTCCATCTGTCGCATGCACATGTATGACTTCATCGCCTTCTTTGACATTGATTGCGACAAGCGGACGCGTATAGCGTTGCACTTTATATTGCGCCAGCTCCGTCCGTTTCACCATGCCCTGTTTGGTGACAAAAACAAGGCTTAACGGTTCATCAAACCGTTTGACCGGAACGGCGGCAATAAGATCATCATCGCGGTCAAGTGGAATCAAATTGGAAATGTGCTGACCGACATCTTTCCAGCGGATATCCGGCAGCTCATAAACCGGACAGTACAAGTAATTGCCTTTTCTCGTAAATAATAATAATACATCGGTTGTGTTCATTTCCATTTGCGAAAGCAGCCGATCCGATTCTTTCATGCCGAAATCTTGACCATTTGAAGCACTGTAAGAACGATAACTCGTCCGCTTCACATATCCTTCTTTCGTCACAGTGACAATGACGTCTTCTGACGGAATCATCACTTCCAAATTAATTTTTAGTTCTTCGATTTCGTCTTCAATCACCGTTCGTCGTTCATCGGCATATTGCTTTTTCATCGCTTTTAATTCTCTTTTAATCACCGCAAGCAATTTCTTTTCACTGTTTAAAATAGTAGTCAATTCCTGAATCGTTTTTTCCAGCTGTTCCGCTTCTTGCTGCAACGCAGTAATATCCGTGTTCGTTAACCGGTATAATTGCAGCGACACGATCGCTTCCGCCTGTGCTTCCGTAAACTCATACTTCGCTATTAAGTTGTCTTTCGCATCGCGCTTATCGCGGGAAGCGCGGATCGTCGTAATCACTTCGTCTAAAATGGATAAAGCTTTCATTAAGCCTTCGACAATATGTTGGCGCTCATATGCTTTTTTCAGCTCGTATTGCGAGCGGTTCGTCACCACTTCTTTTCGGTGTTCGATATACGCGTCCAACAATTCCGGAAGGCTCAACAGCTTCGGCCGGCGCTCGTGGATCGCGACCATATTAAAACTGTACGGCACTTGCAAATCGGTGTTTTTATATAAATAATTTAAAATTCCTTCCGCATCGGCGTCTTTTTTCAGTTCAATGACAATGCGCAGCCCGGTGCGGTCCGTTTCGTCGCGGACGTCGGCAATGCCGTCCAGCTTTTTGTCAAAGCGAAGTTCATCGATTTTTTTGACAAGATTCGCTTTGTTCACCTCATACGGAAGCTCTGTGATGATAATTTGCTTTTTCCCGCCTTTTCCTTGTTCAATCGCCGCTTTGCCGCGGATGATGATTTTTCCTTTTCCTGTTTCATACGCTTTTTTGATGCCGTCTTTCCCTTGAATAATGCCGCCCGTTGGAAAATCCGGGCCTTGAATCACCGTCATCAACTCATCGACCGTGCAATTCGGCTTGTCAATGCGCATGATTACCGCATCAATTACTTCGCCTAAATGATGCGGTGGAATTTCGGTCGCATATCCCGCCGAAATGCCGGTAGAACCGTTCACTAACAAATTGGGAAACATCGCCGGCAGCACAACCGGCTCGTTCGTCGTATCATCAAAGTTTGGGACAAATTCAACGGTCTGTTTTTCAATATCGCGTAACAACTCCAAAGCGATCGAAGACAGACGCGCTTCCGTGTAGCGCATCGCCGCCGGCGGATCGCCGTCAATGCTTCCGTTATTGCCGTGCATTTCAATTAATATATTGCGCAGCTTCCAATCTTGGCTCATCCGAACCATCGCCTCATAGACAGACGAATCGCCGTGCGGATGGAAGTTTCCGATCACGTTCCCGACTGTTTTCGCCGCCTTGCGGAACGGTTTATCCGCCGTATTCCCATCGATATACATCGCATATAAAATGCGGCGCTGCACTGGCTTTAAGCCATCGCGGGCATCGGGAAGCGCGCGTTCTTGAATAATATATTTGCTGTAGCGTCCAAACCGGTCGCCAAGCACATCCTCCAGCGGCAAATCTAATAACCTCTCTGCCATCAATAATCCCCTCCTGCGATAAATACGTGCTCATTGTCTAAAATATTTGGATCGTCTTCTAATCCGAAGGCAACATTCGCCTCAATCCATTTGCGGCGCGGCTCGACTTTATCGCCCATCAGTGTCGTGACGCGGCGCTCTGCTCTTGCCGCATCTTCAATCCGCACGCGGATCAATGTGCGCGTCTCCGGGTTCATCGTCGTTTCCCACAATTGTTCGGCGTTCATTTCGCCAAGCCCTTTATAACGTTGCACCGTATAGCCTTTGCCGAGTTTCTTCGTAATTTCTTTGAGCTGCGCATCGGTCCAGGCGTACTCAACGATTTCTTTTTTGCCGCTGCCTTTGCTTACTTTATAGAGCGGCGGCAGCGCGATATACACTTTTCCCGCTTCGATGAGCGGGCGCATATACCTGTAGAAAAACGTCAAAAGCAACACTTGAATATGCGCGCCGTCCGTGTCCGCATCGGTCATAATAATGACTTTATCGTAGTTAATGTCATCAAGCGAAAAATCCGGTCCAACTCCCCCGCCGATCGCGTGGATAATCGTGTTGATTTCCTCGTTTTTCAAAATGTCGGCAAGCTTCGCTTTTTCCGTGTTGATCACTTTTCCGCGCAGCGGCAATACCGCTTGGAAACGGCGGTCGCGTCCTTGTTTCGCCGAACCACCTGCCGAATCTCCCTCCACTAAATACAATTCGTTTTTTTGCGGATTGCGCGATTGCGCCGGCGTCAATTTTCCGCTTAACACCGTCTCTTTTCCTTTTCGCTTCTTCCCGCTCCGCGCTTCCTCGCGCGCTTTTCGCGCCGCTTCCCGCGCCTGGTATGCCCGGATCGCTTTTTTAATCAGCATCGTGCTCACGTCCGGGTTTTCTTGCAAAAAGTACGTTAAATGCTCGGACACGATTGCGTCAACAGCGGAACGGGCTTCGCTTGTCCCGAGCTTTCCTTTCGTCTGCCCTTCAAATTGCAGCAAGTTTTCCGGAATTCGCACCGAGACGATCGCCGACAACCCTTCGCGGATATCGGTGCCTTCTAAGTTTTTATCTTTTTCTTTCAACAGCCCGTTTTTGCGCGCATACTCGTTAAAGACGCGCGTCATTGCTGTCTTCGCTCCCGCTTCATGCGTGCCGCCGTCTTTCGTGCGCACGTTGTTGACAAATGACAGCACGTTTTCCGAATAACCGTCGTTAAACTGAAAAGCAAATTCGACTTCAATGCCGTTTTGCTCTCCTTCAAAATAAACGACAGGATGAAGAACATCTTTATCTTCGTTTAAATATTCGACAAACGCTTTAATCCCGTTTTCATAATGAAACACATCGCTCATCCCGGTCCGTTCATCGATGAGCTCGATTTTTAACCCTTTTAACAAAAACGCCGATTCGCGCAAACGCTCGCTTAACGTCTCATAGTTAAACGTTGTCGTGCTGAAAATCGCCGGATCTGGCTTAAACTGAATGATCGTGCCCGTTTTGTTCGTCGTCCCGATTTTTTCCAGCGTCGTCACTGGCTTTCCGCCGTTTTCGAAACGCTGCTGATAAATAAAGCCGTCGCGATGAATCGTCACTACCAGCCATTCCGACAGCGCGTTGACGACCGATGCGCCGACTCCGTGCAAGCCGCCGCTCGTTTTATAGCCGCCTTGCCCGAACTTTCCGCCGGCGTGAAGCACCGTCAAAATCACTTCCGGCGTCGGCTTGCCGAGCTTATGCATCCCCGTCGGCATGCCGCGCCCTTCATCAAGCACAGTAACGCTGTTATCTTTATGTATTTTGACGAGAATATAATTTCCGTAACCTGCCAGCGCTTCATCAACCGAATTGTCGACAATTTCATAGACAAGATGATGCAACCCGCGGCTATCGGTGCTGCCGATATACATCCCCGGCCGCTTCCGAACCGCTTCAAGTCCTTCTAACACTTGAATCGCATCATCGTTGTATTCATATACGGATGGTTTTGTCACATACATACCCCTTTCAAATAAAACAAGAACATTTGTTTCTGTTTTATTGTAACACAAAATTCGCGAGCGTCTACGCCTATTTTACCGATTAGGACAAAATATGCAAAATTCCCTCTAAAAATGGAAATGACCATCTTAAAAGATGGTCGATTTCGCTTAATGTTGTTGCGTCAACGCATGCTCCACTTTAATGCAGCGATCCATCACAACCGTATACCCTTTTTCTTTCAAAAATTCATAGGCTTCTTCATTAACAACGCCGAGCTGCGCCCAAAAAACATCGGCATCGATTTGCACAAATTCACGGGCGATTTCCGGCAAATGTTCGGAACGGCGAAATACGTTCACAATATCGACATGGCCATCAATATCCGTCAGTTTTTTCACCGCTTTGATGCCTTCCCATTCCTCGATCATCGGATTGACAGGAATAATTTCATAGCCGGCGTCTTTCATCGCCTTCGCCACCGTGTACGACGTCCGCTCCGGATTGTCTGACAGCCCAACGACGGCGATGCGCTTTGCTTTTCGCAAAATTTCCCCGATTTCTTCTCTGCTTGGATTTGTTATTGGCATATCCGCTCTCTCCTTCATTTTTGTTTTCGACGTACTTATTCTTCACGAGCGAAAAAAATCCTGCTAAAGAATCATTCAAACAGCTGCTCGGCAACAAACTCGACGTCCGTCGTCGGTTGCTGGCAGGCAAAATTTTCACACACGTATACGGTCGTTTCATCGCCAAGCGGTTCATACTCCGCCGCAAACGGAGCGATGCCCGCAACATCGGCCGGATGTTCCGCCACCAGCAAGAAAACGTTTGGCGCAAAAGCGTGCTGCCACTTTAGAATAAACTGCTCCCGCTTTTCATCGCCTTGTTTGCCGAACAGCACGACCTCGGCCGCCGGCGTTTCAATCAATAACAGCCCTTGCAAGAAAAACGTATGGCCGCTTTCGTATGCTTCGACTTGGCGCCGGAAAACTTTATACATCGTTTCGGCTTTTTCCAATAGCGCCAAATCGCCTGTCAGCCTTGCCAGGCGAATCATCTGTACAGCCGCTACGCTATTTCCCGATGGCAGCGCGCCATCATAAATTTCTTTTTCCCGGATAATGAGCGCTTCGGCGTCATTGCCTGTCATAAAAAACGCACCATGCTTTTCATCCCAAAAAAGGCTGATCATTCGCTCCGCGCATGTTTTCGCCTTTTGCAAATACGCCAAATCCAAGGTCGCTTCATACATTTCGACATACGCCCAAACGAGATAGGCGTAGTCATCAATAATGCCGAGATGTTTCGCTTCCCCGCCGCGATAGCGCACCATCAGCCGGCCGTTTTGCCAAAGGTGCGTTTCGATAAACGAAAGCGCTTGCTTGGCCATCTGCAAATAATCGCGGCGCTCGTATACTTTTGCCGCTTTCGCCAGCGCGGCAATCATTAATGCATTCCAAGCTGTTAAAATTTTGTCATCCACATGTGGGCGGACGCGTGACGAACGCTCGGCAAGCAGCTGCTTCCTTGCTTCTTCCAGCCTTTCGCGCAATTCTTCTTCCGTCAGGCGGTATCGTCTTGCGATCCGCTCCATTCTCGCATGAATGAGGTTTGGAACATTTTTCCCAGCAAAATTTCCTTCTTCGGTAATATCGTAAACGCGGCAATACAGCTCGCCCAGTTCTGCACCGAGGACGTTTACCACCTCATCGGGCGTCCAAACATAATATTTTCCTTCCACTCCTTCGGAATCGGCATCAACCGCTGAATAAAACGCGCCATCTTGTGACGTCATTTCCCGCTTGACAAATTCGATGATTTGTTCAGCAATCTCTTTATACCGTTCCTTTTTCGTTAATTGATATGCTTCCGTATACGCGATGACTAAGAGCGCGTTATCATACAGCATTTTCTCAAAATGCGGCACAAGCCACATCGCATCGGTCGAATAGCGGGCAAATCCATAGCCGATATGGTCATAAATGCCGCCGTTTGCCATGCCGTTTAACGTTTTTTCCACCATCAAAAGCGCGCGGTCATCCCGCTTCCATTGATAGTACCGCATTAAAAACATGAGCATATGCGGAATCGGAAATTTCGGTGCGCCGCCAAACCCGCCATATACTGCGTCAAAGCCGTTTAAAAGCTGCCGGTATGCTTTCTCGATTGCCGCAAAAGGAAGCCGCTCTGTTCCCGAAGCACGCGCAGACTGGCGAAGTGCCTCTGTCACTTGTTCTGCAACGTGAACAATTTCATCCGGATTTTCCTTATATTTGTCATACAACCGTGTCAATAGCTCGATAAAGCCGGGACGGCCATAGCGGCTCTGTTTTGGAAAATACGTTCCCGCGTAAAACGGCTTCCCTTCCGGAGTCAAAAACACGCTGAGCGGCCACCCACCTTGCCCCGTCATCATCTGGCAGACGCGCATATACACGGAGTCAATATCCGGTCGCTCTTCCCGGTCCACCTTAATAGATATATATTTCTCATTTAATATCTTTGCCACTTCTTCATCCTCAAAACTTTCATGCGCCATGACATGACACCAGTGACATGTGGATATAAGCATCCTCGCTTTCATCTTCATCTATTGACCCCGAAGGGTCAGGAATAGCCAATGGACAAGAACACAGGCTTGCCTTCCCTTTTTGCTTTTTGAAACGCTTCCGGCGACCATTCCAGCCAGTTGACAGGATTCGTTTCATGCTGCTTCAAATAAGGGCTTTTCGACATAACCAACCAATTATATTTTTCGTTATAACGTTCACGTTCAAGATATTCCTTCATTATGTAACACTTCCTTTTATCCAATGTTAGAACGCTTCTTCCATCTTCGCTTGAACGGTTGTCCATAAGACCGTATAAAAGTATTTGCTAGGAAGAGACGTTCATCTTTATTTTACAAATAATTTCTCTAAAATACACCTAAAAAAGTCTTGATTGGATCTTTATACTACACTAGTATAACTAATTAAAAATTAGCGATTAAGATGAAGTTAATGAACCCGCGACGATCGATGAAATTCACAGTTATGCCAAAAGAAAAGAGGACACGGTGTCTTGGCAGGTTCAAAGGGGGAGACACTGCAGCAAACTATAGAAGCACGAATTGACGTTGATATCTGGGATAATCCAACAACAAGAACACTATAAAATCATAACCCTATATTATGGGAGACACTGATTAACATAATGAAACACATCATAATCGCACAAAAAAGCTCGGGGAACATCTGTCCTCAAGCTTTAAATTTAACGTTACTATTCGACTAACACTATGCTTGGATAGTTTCAATTCCTCATAGGTAAGATAAAAACGAATTCGCCTTTTTCGATAATTAATAATTGGTCATGTCTGTTTCAATTCCTTATAGGTAAGATAAAAACTTTGAACGAAACATATTTGCTGCCAGCAGACATATAATTTCAATTCCTTATAGGTAAGATAAAAACTTTGACACCGGCACTTGACCTTTTAGCCGAAATCGAATTTCAATTCCTTATAGGTAAGATAAAAACCCGGTTCGTTTTGGTGCCAGCTGTCGCACTTCTTTATTTCAATTCCTTATAGGTAAGATAAAAACGTTGCTCCCAAGCGAAAAGCATGTCATCCAGTGTTTCATTTCAATTCCTTATAGGTAAGATAAAAACCCCTTGCAATCGTTCAATCTCCTGCTGTTGTTGTTCGAATTTCAATTCCTTATAGGTAAGATAAAAACGATTGATTTCATTCAATCGGTTGAAAAATTCACCAAATTTCAATTCCTTATAGGTAAGATAAAAACATTTAGACCGCCCGCAAATGCAACGGTTGCTCAAAGACAATTTCAATTCCTTATAGGTAAGATAAAAACGGCCGCGGCGGCGTTTTCATCTTTTGTTCTAAACCCAATTTCAATTCCTTATAGGTAAGATAAAAACTTTGTATCATGTTGTCTTCATCATTATGGTCAACCCGATTTCAATTCCTTATAGGTAAGATAAAAACATGGCCAAATGGGAAACAAATTGAGTCAATACAACAAATTTCAATTCCTTATAGGTAAGATAAAAACGGCGATTTCTCCGTTTTCTACATCGTCTTGGCGACGGAATTTCAATTCCTTATAGGTAAGATAAAAACTCGCTCCGACAATCGGCAATTTGTCGACCTCATCAGATTTCAATTCCTTATAGGTAAGATAAAAACGGCGGGGTGATGAACGCGGAATACTGGTGCAGATTCCGATTTCAATTCCTTATAGGTAAGATAAAAACAATCTCCTCAACTGGCTTTGCAAGCCCTCTACTAGATTTCAATTCCTTATAGGTAAGATAAAAACTCCGGGAACTGGGAAAACTTTTCACGGTGTAATGATTTATTTCAATTCCTTATAGGTAAGATAAAAACGCCAAAATCATATGGTTAGAAGCAAAACGGATGGATTTCAATTCCTTATAGGTAAGATAAAAACGAAACGTCGCAATGCTAGAATCAGCGATATATCGAATTTCAATTCCTTATAGGTAAGATAAAAACATATCAGCGACAACAATCACCGGTTGAAGTTCCTCATTTCAATTCCTTATAGGTAAGATAAAAACGTCACATAGTCCACATCCAGCCAATCCGGCGCATCAACATTTCAATTCCTTATAGGTAAGATAAAAACTCATGATATTTTCGATCTGTTGATTCAGGACTAAAGAATTTCAATTCCTTATAGGTAAGATAAAAACTCGTCGTGCTGCTTCGGCTTCTCGGAGGATTTGCTCAATTTCAATTCCTTATAGGTAAGATAAAAACTTGATCTAACAAACTAACACTTGGCGATGTTTGAGAATTTCAATTCCTTATAGGTAAGATAAAAACTTTCGCTTCCGGAAACAAAGTGAAGATGAAGTGGATATTTCAATTCCTTATAGGTAAGATAAAAACCGGATTGACAAATCGTGAGGCTCTTGCTTCAGGGGCATTTCAATTCCTTATAGGTAAGATAAAAACAGTGCCCACCACTTGGCGAGACGCATCACAAACAAAAATTTCAATTCCTTATAGGTAAGATAAAAACCGAAACTCGCGGTCAAGGCGTTTTAAGGGAGTGAAATTTCAATTCCTTATAGGTAAGATAAAAACTTTCTTTCGTATTTGAAATAGCGTAACCATTCTTGATTTCAATTCCTTATAGGTAAGATAAAAACTGCCCATGATGGAGTCAACTACTTTTATGGTTGTCATATTTCAATTCCTTATAGGTAAGATAAAAACGGTGCGGGGGTCTCCCCCGCGTCTTTTCCTTTACTTGAATTTCAATTCCTTATAGGTAAGATAAAAACTATGACGGTGAATTTCAAACAGTTAAACGATTAGCATATTTCAATTCCTTATAGGTAAGATAAAAACTTAATACCGCCATCGTCATTCCTCCGCCTTCACACTTCATTTCAATTCCTTATAGGTAAGATAAAAACTTCGCCAATCGTGAATATTACCATCTAGTGGTGGGGGGAATTTCAATTCCTTATAGGTAAGATAAAAACCGACTTATTGAGGCATTTAGTCTCTACAAACACTTATTTCAATTCCTTATAGGTAAGATAAAAACCATTTTAGGAAGTCGCAAATCAGAGGCTAGACAGTTATTTCAATTCCTTATAGGTAAGATAAAAACTCACAGCAAGAACAGCAACCGCAAGAGCCGGAAGAATTATTTCAATTCCTTATAGGTAAGATAAAAACGTGAATGAAACGCTCGCGTCAGATGTCGCGGCGATGATATTTCAATTCCTTATAGGTAAGATAAAAACAAGCGCGACGGGACCCCCGAACCGCATCACGCTCTCAAATTTCAATTCCTTATAGGTAAGATAAAAACCGCTTACGCGCCGGTTTCCTTCGTATACGATTCCCGAATTTCAATTCCTTATAGGTAAGATAAAAACGATTAGTGAGCAAAAATTATCTGAATGGTATCAGGAATTTCAATTCCTTATAGGTAAGATAAAAACGTATAGAAACCTTAAAGCCGAAATGGCACGAAGAGGGAATTTCAATTCCTTATAGGTAAGATAAAAACCCTTATGATCTCGAACCAGTCCAAAAAATAGTCATATTTCAATTCCTTATAGGTAAGATAAAAACCAAAAGAATGGAATCACAATTCCGTACGTGACATCATTTCAATTCCTTATAGGTAAGATAAAAACCCTCCTCTTTTGCTCTATACGACCATTTATTGTGGTAGTATTTCAATTCCTTATAGGTAAGATAAAAACCCACAATACGGCCGTGGGGGTACCCGCCACCAAGAGCATTTCAATTCCTTATAGGTAAGATAAAAACGCTGTAAGTCATCTTCAATCTGACCAATTTTTTCAGCATTTCAATTCCTTATAGGTAAGATAAAAACATACACACCATATCCATACTCTTCACCCTCAAACCAATATTTCAATTCCTTATAGGTAAGATAAAAACACACGTTCCAGCAACTTTATGTCCTTAGAAATCTCAATTTCAATTCCTTATAGGTAAGATAAAAACGCTCGCGACCCCAAGGCTAGTCCTCATAGTCCCCGGCATTTCAATTCCTTATAGGTAAGATAAAAACTGGCTGTTCGTATATATGAATACTATTTAACTCTTCAAATTTCAATTCCTTATAGGTAAGATAAAAACGGTCAAGGAGATGGCGCGGTGTATGTTGGATATAAGCAATTTCAATTCCTTATAGGTAAGATAAAAACGTTTTCTCTCCCTTCCGCCCGTTATCCCACCGGACAAATTTCAATTCCTTATAGGTAAGATAAAAACATCACTTCACAAATAATTTTTTCTGGCTCCACAAAGATTTCAATTCCTTATAGGTAAGATAAAAACATTTGCAAGAGAACAAACGTTGCGCGAAATTCAAGGATTTCAATTCCTTATAGGTAAGATAAAAACGTATATTTGTAAGTTTTCTTAGTTTTAGGATCCGTAATTTCAATTCCTTATAGGTAAGATAAAAACTGCTGGCCGGCCATCGTCAACGGAATGACGTTGCCGTATTTCAATTCCTTATAGGTAAGATAAAAACAACAATGGAAAAAGGAGCGATTGAGAAGATGAGTGAATTTCAATTCCTTATAGGTAAGATAAAAACTTTGGCAACAAAGCCCGTGCGGTTCCATCCTTGTACATTTCAATTCCTTATAGGTAAGATAAAAACTGCCATATGCGGTGTACAATATCACTTCACCGTATGATTTCAATTCCTTATAGGTAAGATAAAAACGGGTTTTGTTTTGGGAAATGAGTTAGCCAAATTCGATATTTCAATTCCTTATAGGTAAGATAAAAACTCGATGTTTCCACTCTGAAAAAGGAGCTGGAGAAAAATTTCAATTCCTTATAGGTAAGATAAAAACACGATGTGGTCTGTACGCCATAATCAGGCGATTCGCATTTCAATTCCTTATAGGTAAGATAAAAACTGATGTGGAGTTGCTTGTAGGAGTGAAAGGTCAAACGTATTTCAATTCCTTATAGGTAAGATAAAAACCGAGCAAGAAAAAGAGATTGAGAAGTTACTAGAGCGATTTCAATTCCTTATAGGTAAGATAAAAACGCGACGGGTATGGATACCACAGTATCGCAAAGCGTCATTTCAATTCCTTATAGGTAAGATAAAAACCCCAATAAATGCTAATATATCAAGGATGGTGGATAATGGATATGTATAGTATACGCCAGTTTGAAAATTGCGTCAATATGGGAAAAATACTGATATTTGTAGAAAAAAGCAGGAAAATAAACATGTCGTCGATCCCCTGGGGGTTGTGCGCTATTAGGGATCGACGACAAAAATATACGTTGCTATTCAACGAATTCAAACATCTATTGTTGATTCGATTAACCGCCAAGTATTCATTAAGAAAAAGGAAAGACCAACCACAGTCGCTATATACCCTTAAAGCCTGTCTTTAAAATAACAAGCGGCTGAATGCTGGCAATAAGCTGTCGCCGCGCGAGTTGACTTAAGATTAGCTATTCTTTGTCTGTTGGCGTTTGAATTCTTCTTTCTATATTTAAAATTTTTTATTTTAATCATTAATTTTTATAAGATATTGTGTAATGTCTTCTAGTGTTTGAATAGATGGGATCTCTTCTGCTTCAATGTCAAGAGAATACTGTAGCTCATCCCAAAATTTATGAGAAACATCCTCCAATACTTTCCTCCCTCTATAAATGTTGATATATCAACGGTTGTAGCCGTTTCAGGGGTGTCAAAAAAATTTTTTTCGACACGTTTTCTAACTTTGTTTCTCAAATCTGTATATAGACATTAGATAGGTGCGCTTCACTGCCACTACTGGTTAAATTGAGATGTAGTGGTCGAAGCGGATCATCGGCATCATCACGCGGAAGAGGAGGGCGCGCAACCGCCTTCTTCCACGCTTCGAGATCCGTTTTTGCTCTTTGTGTTGGCCGGGGGAATGTTCCCGCAGCGTCAGGCCCGCTAATTTGATGAGTTGCCGCGGATCCTGATAATGAGAGAAACTCCCGATCTCTGATAACAGTTCCACGATGGTCGCATCGCCTAAGCCCGGAACGGTCTTCAACCATTCGTACTCGACGGAGGTCTGTACGAGTTCGATCAGCTGCTCTGTCAGTGCCTCGATTTCTTCTTCCAGCTGGCGGTACCGGCGGACAAGCATGGCAATTTCGATACGAGCCATCTGTTGTCCTTCCGTTACTCCAATGGAGTGTTGGGCCCGTTCTATGAGCTTCTTCGCTTTCGGCTTTTGTGGCGATTGTAATTCCTCGCTTTGCCGGTAAAGGGGGAGAACCTCTTCGATCTCTTTCCCTGCTAAATCCGACGGAAACGGCGTCTGTTCCAGCGCAGCGAGCGCCATTTTCCCAAACGGCGGAAAGACTTGCGTAAATTCCGGAAAATACCGATCGAACCAGCGAATCATTTGATTTCGAACTGCTCCCTGTTCTTCCGCCAATTTGGAGCGAAATGTCGCCCCTGCGCGCAGCTCCGCCTCCATCCCTTTCAGAATACGCGGATAGCTGAATCGGCCGTCTTTTACTAACCGAGCAATGACGAGCGCATCTTTCGCATCATGATTGGTTGGAAGATTGTCGTCCAGCTCTTTGGAGCGCTTCACGTGCATCGGGTTTGTCATCACGAGAAGGATGCCTTTCTCGTCAAGAAAGTAAGCGAGATTGAGACAATAGTCCCGTTGGCTCGATGCCAACGATCACTTCCGTTTTTTCAAATTCCTCCATCGCTTTCACGATGCACTGGTACAACCCATTCCAACCCTTCTTTGGATTGCGGAACGGGAAACGATTTTTTCAGCACCCTTCCTCGCTCATCCACAAAGCAGGCATAATGCTTCTTTTTCGCGATATCCATGCCAACGACGAGCGTTTGATCGGTGACTTGATTCATCTTCTTGTTTGAGATAGAATGCATGTATAGTCTGGGTATCCAAATTAGGGGTCAATTCATCCGATTGACACCCCCGAATCATACCAAGAGGGCTTTTTTTATTCAAGTTCCCGAAAAAACTTCTAACAGGAATGCTCCCTTCAGAAATGTTTTGGCCAAATCAGAGAATCCCTGCTTTTTTCTTTTGCTCCAGCAAATGCTTTGGGCAAAATTTTAAACATCATCAAGGAAGACAACCAATTGTAGCAATTATATCCTTCAGCTTCACAAAACGGAAAACAGATCAAAACAGAAATAAAAACGGCAGAATGTTTTTATTTATCACCTGTTAAATCTTACACTAGTTGATTTTATAGTAATCTTTAAACCACTCAACAAACCTTTTGATTCCTTCCTCAATAGATACTTTAGGTTTATAATTAATATCCTTAACTAATTCATCAATATCCGCAAATGTCTCTGGAACATCGCCGGGCTGCATTGGCAAGAGCTTCTTGATTGCCTTCTTTCCTAAATGTTCTTCTAGTACTTTAATGAAATAATTAAGTTGCACTGGCTGGTTATTTCCTATGTTATAAATTTTATACGGAGATTCTGTTGAAGGTCCTTTATCGATTAAGCGTAAAATCGATTCAGTCACATCGTCAACATAGGTAAAATCTCTTTTCATATTTCCGTAGTTATAAATTTCAATTGGCTGTTGTTTCACAATGGCGTTCGCAAATTTAAATAAAGCCATATCAGGCCTGCCCCAAGGGCCGTAGACAGTAAAAAAGCGCAGCCCTGTTGTTGGGAGACGATATAAATGGCTGTACGTATAAGCCATTAATTCATTCGCTTTTTTCGTTGCTGCATATAAGCTTACCGGGGAGTCCGTACGATCGGCTACAGAAAATGGGGCATTTTTGTTGTTTCCATAGACGGAGCTTGATGATGCATAGATAAGATGGCGTATTTTATGCTTTTTACAGCATTCTAATATATTTGCAAAGCCAACAACATTCGCTTGAATATACTTATGGGGATTTTTCAGGCTGTACCTTACTCCAGGTTGTGCTGCCAGATTTACAACTGTATCCACATCATATTGGGAGAAAAGCTTTTCAAGTAATTCAATGTTTTCAATTGAACCTTTGACAAACCGAAAATGGGGATGCTTCATCACAATTTTTAATCTGTCATATTTTAAACTTGTATCATAATAATCATTCATATCGTCCATCCCGAGCACAGAAAAGCCTTCATCTAACAAGCGTTTCGTCAGGTGGAACCCTATGAAGCCCGCACAACCAGTAATAAAAATATATTTTGCATTATTTTGCACCTTTTAGACCTCCTTCTGCGCTGTGGATATCATCAAGGGGTGAAACGGAAATAAATTACTATCATGAAGGATTATAGCAATTCATGAAATACACGACTAGCCAAGCGCTTTTCAAATAAAGGCTTGGCTGTTTTCGTCTTTAAAAAGAACCATTTATTCTTTCATCCAAGTTAGGCGTGCCTACTCCTTCATAATGGTAGCCTAATTCCAGCATAACAGAAGCATCTAAGCAATTTCTGCCATCGAAGACAAATGGCTGAGACAGTATGCTTTTTGCTTTTTTCCAGTCGATTTCTATAATTTCCTTCCACTCCGTTACAATTAATGCAGCATCTGCTCCGTTTAATGCTTCAAGCGTGGTTTTGGCATAGTTAATGGCGGGATAGATCTTTTTAACATGTTCTGTTCCTTGCGGGTCGTACGCAGTAATGCAGGCATTATTTTGGAGGAGGTAATGGATAATTTTTAATGAGGATGCTTCTCTTATATCGTCAGTTTGCGGTTTGAACGTAAGGCCAAGTACCGCAATGCGCTTTCTTGATAAAGAGCCCAATGCTTTCTTCACTTTTTCCATAAACCATTGTGCTTGGGTTTCGTTTACATCTAATACTGCCTGAAGTATTTGTAAGGGGGTTTTCTCTGCAGAAGCCAATGCCAATAATGCTTTAACATCTTTAGGAAAGCATGATCCGCCAAACCCAATGCCTGCCTGAAGAAATTGGGGGCCAATCCTGCTATCTAATCCCATCCCTTTTGCAACTTGAATAACATTTGCCCCGACCTTATCGCAAAGCCGTGCCAACTCATTGATGAACGAAATTTTAGTAGCTAAAAACGCGTTTGATGCATACTTAATCATTTCAGCATCTTTGACAGTGGTAAACAAAATTGGGGAGTTGATCCCGCTATACAGCTCTTTCATCACCTGCCGGGCTTTTTCGGTTTCACAGCCAATGACAATCCGCTCAGGATGCAGAGCATCTTGCAATGCCTTTCCTTCCCGTAAAAATTCTGGGTTCGAAATGAGATCGAAAGAAATTTCTTTGTTTCTTTTTTTTAGTTCCGTTTTTATGATTTTATTTATTTTATCACCTGTGCCTACCGGAACAGTGCTTTTGATGACGATTGCTTTATATTCATTCATCGATCTTCCGATCTGCCGCGCTGCTTCTTCAACATAGGATAAATCCGCTTCTCCGTTTGGCAAGGAAGGAGTACCGACCGTTATCATTAAAATTTCGCATTGATCGATAACTTCCTCGATATAATGGAAAAACAAAAGATTTCCGTTGGCACTATGTTTTTTGAATAATTCCTCCATCCCCTCTTCAAAGAAAGGAAGCACGGACATTTTGAGCTTTTTTAATTTTTCCCAATCACGCTCAATAACGTATACCTTGTGTCCATATTCCGCAAAAGCCACACTAGTTGCCGTTCCTACATAGCCTGCTCCAATCATTGCTATATTCAATAAGATTCACCTCGCTTTTTTTTATTTTCTTCATGTGTCTTTCCGGCATAAGCGGGAAAATCTATTTCAACATCGCCCAGTAATACAGCAAATAGTTCCCCTTTTCGCACAATAACATGCCCAAGGCCTTCCCGTTCTTTTTGACGAATATAATATTGAGCTAATTGGAAATATTTTATTATTTTTCTAACTTATATGATCTATCAAAGTGATCTTCAATCGAACGCTTGCTGCGGCCGCTTATTACAATGATATTCTCAATCTCAGATGCAGCGGCCTTTTCGACAATATATTGAATAGCTGGCTTATCCACAATCGGAAGCATTTCTTTTAGTAATGCCTTTGTTGCAGGAAGAAACCTTGTGCCAAGCCCTGCTGCAGGTATTATCTAAAACAAATCTTTAAACTTGATTGTCTTATATGTTGAATGCTCCATATGGAAATTTCTTATGGTGAGTCAACAATACACAAGTATGGATTTCCAACCATTGAAATTACTGGAATGCCATATGGAATTTCTTAACTGTCTTTTCGCTCACGTCTATTATTACGTTTTCGCCCACGTTTATAAGTGCTGGAAAACCATATGCTGTTTCTTATTGTCTCTTCGTCCACGTCTATTATCTTAATCCTTGCTACACTTTCCGGTTCTTCCACTTCCGTGTTATTCACTTCATCTTCACTGATTTTTTCCTCACTATCTTGTTCCATCGCTGCCTTTTCATCCTCTTTTTTCGTTTCGGAATTATGCTCAATGACATATTCCAATCCTTTTGCACCTGTTTGATTCGTTTTATCTGTACTATCTTGTTCAACAGCTGTTGTTGATGTCATATGAACCGCTTGATTCCAAACTTCTAGCAGCTCGGAGGCCACCCGCTCCCATTTATATCGGGAAACGGCAAGCTCTCTTCCTCTTTCCCCCATTTTTTTCATCAATGATTTGTCAGATAAAATTTTGGCAATTTTTTCTGCGAAATTACTAGGATCTTCAGGGTTTTCAACAACAAGACCGTTTTCTTCTGAAAAAATGACTTCTGGATTGCCGCCCCGTGCTGTTGTTACAATCGGAAGCCCTGCCGCCATCGCTTCATAATGCACCCGGGCAAGCGGTTCTTGCCATTGTGACGTGCATACGAATAAATCAGCTGCGGCAAACCAATTTTGTATTTCATCTGGTGCAACAAAGCCTGTTGTCACAACCGGCACTGGCAGTTTTTTTACCAATGCCCGTACATAGGCAACATAATCGGTTACGTTATTTTGGCTAAACCAGTTACTTCCTACAATAACGAGAGCTAGATCTTTAAATTTTTTTGAAAGCTCCGGTAACGCTCTGACTAACTTATCGACTCCTTTATTACGCGAAAACCTTCCTGCAAATAAAATCACCGTTTTGTTTTCTAAACCATGCGCTTTTCGAATTTCCTTTCGTGTTTCTTGCATCTTTGGATGACTTCCAGGTAAAAATCTCTCGGTATCTACTCCGGAATAAATCGTGCGAATCTTTGGCGAGGCTTGTGGATAAAGTTGGCGTATCACATTCCCAACATAATCACTGACCGTTACAATGCTTGAAACTTCTTCTAAGACTGCTGTTGCTTCTTCTGGATCGATTTTTTCAATATTGAACATATCATTATGCATGCTTAAAGTAATCTTCGCATGAGGCGCTGCCTGGCGGACAGGAAGGACAAGGCGCGGGCGGTTAAAAATGTGGATAAGGTCAAATGAGTTTGATTCAATATAGCGGACAACACCTTCTCGATATATTTCAAAAATTTTTCCAGGCACCCGTACATAATGAACGCCATCTAACGTTTCTTGATCAGGGAGAGATGGATCGCTAATCCCTAACACTGTAATATCATGATGCTTGCTTAAATATGGGAGAACACCGGATATATAAGTTTGAATGGCTCCTCCGCGTACGGGAGGCACAGGGAGTTTTTCCGTACAGATCATCAAAATTTTCATGTTATTCTACTTCCTTCCAATCATTTTGAATTTCCGCCAAGACTGGCCATTTCGTCTGATCAGTGTCGATAATTGTTTTCATTAATTGTACGGTTTGTTCATTAAGGAACATTTCAGGATCATACACGACTTCTTTTATATTTTTGTAAAATTCATTTGGCAGTGATAAATCAATCATAAGAATCTCATATAATTCAGGGGAAATCGGATTTTCTTTATGGTAAGCCTTTATCATCTCTCTTATCCACTTGGCATCCCATTTATATAAGTCCGCCATCGTTCCGGAAATTAACTTTCTTAAATCACGAATAGGCAGATCAAACGCGACACCATCAAGATCGATAATCCACATCCCATCGCGGCCCATTTGTCCATTGGACCAGCCATAATCTTGATGAACTAATCCCCAATAGGCATTGCCATGTTTAATTAATTCAAAATAGCTGGATTGATCCAGTCTTTCTAGACTTCTTCGAGCTTGCTCTTCAAATTCATCTATTACATTTAATAAGTAAGAACTTGCAGGCAGCTCGTTATACGCTTTGGCAATGTTTCGAAACCAATCCATTTTATAAATGATTTTTTCATAATTTCTTCGCCATTTGTGCAATCTTGAAGCTGTTTCTGCTTGGGGAGGGGGGACATAACCTTTGCTTAATCGATGAAATTCACCAAGGGCGGAACAAAGCAGTTTCGCTCCCTCTAAATCTTTTGTTACAGGTGTTAATGATTCAATCCACTCTGCGACAAACCATAGCTTTCCTCCTGCCTCAACATAATTGGTTCCGTCCTTTGTCTTAACAATAGGCGGCACCCTTGCATGCCGAACATCCACTAAATATTCCTGGGCTCCCAAACTAAATAAACTCCTGGTTGGCCTACGGTGTAACAGCTTTAAGCTTTTCGGCCCCGCACTTGTTTCCAGCTTCCAAATAGCGCCCCCTTTATCCGGTTTAGTCGTAACTACCTGAATGCTTTCAACTGAAAAATCATAATGCTTAAGAACTTTATCTGCTAGCTCGTTGATATAGTCAGGTATAAAAAACTCATGGGTGGATTCATCCACTTCCCATGGTTCAATGAAAATACTCTCCACAATATCCCTCCTAATAAAAATAAAAATGAAGCAGCGGCCGCGCAATTGATTTAGTGAAAGCTATTTTTTATGCATGAAGAAACATTTTGATGGCCGCGTCGTTTTCTTTGTATGAAAAGCTTATAAAGTATATCGCCTAGCAGACTTCTGGCATCCTCAGATCTTGCGTTCTCCCGAATGAAGTATTCATTTTTTGCATGCCATGGGAGTTAATCCAGCAATTACACTTTCTCCATCTTTTTTTCTAAATTATGTTTCATAAAAATATCTGTATAGTACAGTTGAACTAGATGATGAAGGAATTGTGCCTTTTCACCATTTTTTTGTGATAAATGCTCATCCTAACAAAAATGTTAACTGTTTATTTCTTTCGGCAGCTTACTGACCAATCCGTTGCAGAACAGAAGCGGTCAAACGTGCTGCTTGGCTTGGCGTCCCCCTTTTGCCAACCGCTATGCAAAAACTGATGAAAATATCTGCATCGTTGTTTCTTGGCACCATTCATAGAGATATTTACGGAAACAGTTGGGCTGATGTTGATTTAGTCGGATCGAATCAAATGTTTGAAACAATCTTGATAACAATAACGCTTCATATGAACATTCGTTTGCTGAAGGGAAAGAAAATAGGACATGCAAATTTTTGCAAAAACAAAAACCCTTCAGCCGTTTGCTGAAAGGTTTAGCTTAGTTTTGGGGCATCAGTGACATATGGACGAATGCTTCTTTTGCATATTTCTACTCCAGCCCTGTTCGAGGGAACGGAACATCCGACAGACAGGAAAACCGGATCGCCTTCTCTTTTGAAACACTTCCTGACACCATTCCCAGAATGTATCTCATGTTGTTTCAAATAAAGGACTTTTCAACAATAATCTATCAATTATCTCAGAATATCTTTTGCATCTAGTGCCGGCTTCAGTGGTGTCCTTATGAAACAGAGCAAAAATCTGTCACAATTTTCGCCCCTATGCTAAACGATAAGCAATGCATCCTTCCGAATCGTCACATTCACTGGAGTTTTAGCGAGAACCTCACCATCGCTTTGTACAATAACTGGGAATTCAGAAGTGACTTCTACTTGCTTTCCTTTTATCATGGCTACACCAGGATGAAAAATATGTTTGCCTTTATGCGCCTTTGGAAAAGTGCGTAACAAATCCCGCTTTGTTATGCTGTGTACGATGCAAATGTCGAAAAGTCCATCATGATAACAAGCATCCGGACATATTCTAATATCTCCGCCGTAGTTTGGAATATTAGCAATAGCAATTAACCAGACATTAAAAAAACTAGCTTCTCCCCATCAATATTTAATTGAATGTTGACAGGGCGGTATTTTAATAAAACTTGCAAGAAACTAAGTACATAGGAAAGAGCACCCAATCTAATAAAATTAAACCATTTTTTATATTTGGAAACATTATTTACTTCAGCCACTTTGCCATCCAAACCAATCCCCACTACAGTGATGCAATATTCTTCGTCAATTCTTCCGACATCGATTTTTCTTTGCTTTCCCATTAAAATACGTTCTAGCGCTTTTTTATAAAATCCATTAAATTTACCATTTCACCATCTAATTTTTAATAGCAATTTTCTCCCTCTGCATACATGTAAATCACTCTTTGTTGGAATTCCTCTGTATAACGGTGAAATATTTATCCTTTTCATGCGAAAATTCCCTCCAAGTACAGTGGAACACCCATTGATTAAAAATGGGCTTTTTACACTGTCCACTTAAAGGGGGATCATTATCAGTGTTAGCTCTTTTGGATATAGATTGTCAGTGCTTTAATTTCTTATAGGTTAAGATAAAAACCGAATCCCATATCATCCCATCTCCACGCCGGAAATACTTTAATTTCTTATAGGTAAGATAAAAACTCCCAGGCAGCCTGTGCTGCTGTTTTCAAGATTACTTCGTTTCAATTCCTTATAGGTAAGATAAAACCTCAAACGTCGAAGGATTCGCAAACTTTGCAATACGAGTTTCAATTCCTTATAGGTAAGATAAAACTGGAGTATGGCTGTTCCATATCGGAGTAGATGTTGGGTTTCAATTCCTTATAGGTAAGATAAAACGAGAAAACGAAGAAGGGTGAAGGTGTCATGAAAGTGTTTCAATTCCTTATAGGTAAGATAAAACGAAATACAATACTCGACTACCAAACAATCCTTATTTGTTTCAATTCCTTATAGGTAAGATAAAACAAAGAATGCGGCATTGCAGGAAAAAATACTTGAGCCAGGTTTCAATTCCTTATAGGTAAGATAAAACCCGGATAGATATGGTTTCAGTGATGTTGCTTCTGATGAGTTTCAATTCCTTATAGGTAAGATAAAACTTGCTTTCTAAATCTGCGCCAAGATTTTTCATTGGAGCTGAGTTTCAATTCCTTATAGGTAAGATAAAACCCCATCCAAAACTTAAGTTTTGCCGCGACAGCATTGTTTCAATTCCTTATAGGTAAGATAAAACTTCTTGAGTGGCAAAAATTCGGCTTCATTCAATCCGTTTCAATTCCTTATAGGTAAGATAAAACCCCACATACATTCTATAAATTCCATTTTCAAATCTTTGTTTCAATTCCTTATAGGTAAGATAAAACCACCCGTTAAATTACAAACATAGTCCGTACCAACCTTAGGTTTCAATTCCTTATAGGTAAGATAAAACCCGTCGTACTGCGAATCAATCTTCACAAAGAGCTTTGTTTCAATTCCTTATAGGTAAGATAAAACGTTCTGTGTTCCATCCAAGCCAATCCGATACCACAACGTTTCAATTCCTTATAGGTAAGATAAAACGAAATCGACGAGGGAACGTACCAGGTTCCCTCTCGAGTTTCAATTCCTTATAGGTAAGATAAAACCCCTAATCCCAAAAGAATTTATACAGTTTCTATCGTGTTTCAATTCCTTATAGGTAAGATAAAACTTTTAAAGAGAGCGAAAAGGGAAGTTAGAAGACTGAGTTTCAATTCCTTATAGGTAAGATAAAACTGTCATTGTCGCCGTTTCAAGTTATACTGTTCGTAGCGTTTCAATTCCTTATAGGTAAGATAAAACGCATATGAACAGCAAAAATTTGTCGATGGTTTGTCGTTTCAATTCCTTATAGGTAAGATAAAACCCTTCATGGCCTCACCATATCGCTCCTTGTACTCCGGTTTCAATTCCTTATAGGTAAGATAAAACTTGTCGTATATGGAATTAGGGATTGATCAGTTGTAGTTTCAATTCCTTATAGGTAAGATAAAACGAGTATGAGTTTTCCCCTGATTTGGACAAGCAATTGTTTCAATTCCTTATAGGTAAGATAAAACAATCAGTCCAAGCCTTATCATATGACACGCCGTGTGCAGTTTCAATTCCTTATAGGTAAGATAAAACAAGCATGATTCTTTTCAACTTCGCGCCAAGTACGAGTTTCAATTCCTTATAGGTAAGATAAAACGCGTTTTTGTCCCTGCGGGTTCGCCTTTCGGGGATTGGTTTCAATTCCTTATAGGTAAGATAAAACCTAATCTTTATGTGTTTGTGTCCATTCTTCAATAGAGTTTCAATTCCTTATAGGTAAGATAAAACGTAGAAAGGGGATTTTTATGGGATTGTTTGATATGTTGTTTCAATTCCTTATAGGTAAGATAAAACTTTGTTTGCGCTAGCCACCGGTGCCCGGTTTTCAGAAAGTTTCAATTCCTTATAGGTAAGATAAAACGTTTTATAATACCATGACTTCTTTTTTTTAAAATGATAAGTTTCAATTCCTTATAGGTAAGATAAAACCATAAAATTTGCAAAGATATTCAAGGTCTGATTCAGGTTTCAATTCCTTATAGGTAAGATAAAACGCCGTTGATTTTGATTGGAAAAGGCTGCCCTTTGTTGTTTCAATTCCTTATAGGTAAGATAAAACCGGAATCACGCATACTTTCTGATTTTCTTTCAACCAAGTTTCAATTCCTTATAGGTAAGATAAAACGTTATTGACGGGTTTTTCTTCCGCGAGCGAGAAACGGGTTTCAATTCCTTATAGGTAAGATAAAACGGGATTTTCCTACATCAATTTTTCGTCAAATTCCGAGTTTCAATTCCTTATAGGTAAGATAAAACCCCAATAAATGCTAATATATCAAGGATGGTGGATAATGGATATGTATAGTATACGCCGTTTTGAAAATTGCGTCAATATAAAAAAATGCTGATGTCTGTAAGAGAAAATAGGAAAATAAACATGTCGTCGATCCCCTGGAGTTTGTGCGCTATTAAGGATCGACGACAAAAATATATGTTGCTATAATGAATTCAAACATCTATTGTTGATTCAAAATTTTTAACCACTGAGTATTCATTAGAAAAGAAAAGACCGGCTGCAGACACCTCCTGTGTTCCCTCTATATCCTCATAAAAAGCGGCTGAGTGCTGGCAATAAGCTGTTTCTAGGCATGTTACGTTAGTCATTATTCTGGCTCATTTATTGCTATCTGTTTTATTGTTTTACCGTTCCTGCTGTCACCATTTCATATGTGAAGTGTTTACAATACTCATGATTTTTACATCACATCATTATGTAACCTTTTAACGATTTTTTATCATATTTTTATAAAGACATATAAAAAATCAAAAATGGTCTTTTTCGTACATATTGTCCATTATCGCACCCCTTTTGTTCACCGAAAACATCCCCCAGCCGTACTGGACTATCCAAATCGTTATCAGCGGCACCTACCGCACAATATAGCTGTCTTTTAATATCAGAGCGTCTTGGCGATATAGCTGTTCCCCCAGCTAGCCTTTGAACTTTTTCAATAGTTATTGTTTGTGGCGTAATTTTTATTTAGCAAACTATAGCTTTCGATCATTTGCAGAATAACCAAAACCGAAAACTTCAGCGAGCGCTGGCGTAAAAAACGCATGATGCTTGAGTGACATGCGGCTTTTTCTTCGTTGAACATGCGTTTTATTATTGGTCCACCATGTTCGATATTTAAATGCTGAATTTGGTAACTAATCAGAAATAATTATTTCGATTTCCGAAAATGATATATTTACAAAATCACCATTCAGCTCAGTTAGATGGTCGTTTAACGGGTTGATATTTACTCATACCCCCTTCCCCTATCTTTCAATTTATTAAAGTCCTGTTCTAAACGTTCGCCTTGTCCATTGATTGCTGCAACACAGGAGGAAAACGACGGACATAAAGCCTGCCGAAAAAATAATACCTTTAATTAAACCGAAGACACTAGATAAATCTCTGTGTACTAATGGACCTTTTTCTTTTTATGATTACTTTTCAATTTTCTCGATTTCCCCATTTTCTCCTTCTGGAATTTTGCTTTTTGTGTATGACCATCTTAAGCATAACCATTTTTTTGACCATCCCATCATGCCGATAAGAGTCTTATAATTTTCTTGAATAACGACAAGCTCTTTCTGTAAAGATTCCTTTTCTAACTGTAACTTTGTCACTGTTTGCTGTAACTGCCCCACATCTCTTTTTAACGCACGATTTTCATCCGCTACCTGCTGATAATTGAATGTATGTGGTTCCTAGGCTTCTCAAAATAAATTACGTGCGCTCCTGTTAATTTGTCTTCAGCGTCTTTCTCGTTTCTTTCCTTCACTTACCAATGTTACGTTTCCTTCTGCTGTCTTTTCGTTAGTTCAATCATTTCTGTGTATTACTTCGACACATATGAATTCCAGTGAAATCCGCAGGATGCCGGTGTTTGCGATAGGCGGTCCTCAAATGCCACGAACTGAGCTCCCCTTCTCGAATATAGCGCAATACAACTTCTGACAACAGCAAATCTTCATCTTGCTTCCATGCATCTTGGCGTACGCTCGTCATAGCTTCTAATCTCCAGTTATTTTTTCACTATATATATGCAGCTAGTAGAAAATATAGATAGAGGAGAGAAATATTATGATTTCTATAAAAAGGTGCTCACCGCCTATTCATGTTCTTCCGATTCCCATAAATCTTCAATTTTTATTTAGTTAGGTATACCATAAGTTTTTTATAGAGCGACTGAATGTAATAATCATCATAAATATAGGAAATAGATGAATTTTATTTATTTCCTGTTTACCTTTTACATACATAAACGTCTTATCAGCGGGAGGGTTTACATGAATGATTTCGAATTAGGGGAGAAACTACATGAACAATTGGAGCGAGTGAAGGTTTATCTTTTAAAAATGGGAGCAAGTCTGCAGGATGCTGAGGATATTACCCAAGAAACGGCTTACAAATTTTTAACTTATATAGACTCCGTGAATATTGAAAATGTAGAAAGTTGGCTTTTTCGTGTATCAGTTAACCAATATTACGATTTATGCCGCAAACATAATAGACAAAAAAATATTTCATTGAAATTCAACTACAAAGAGTTATTTGAGGAATTCACTCCTGAAAAAGCAGTCCTTCAAAAAGAATTCGAAAAAGACATTTATATCCTTCTAGACCGACTCAAACCAAAATATGCGCAATTTCTAATTTTGAAATACAGCATAGGCTTAAAACTAACAGAAATTGCAGCTTTATATGATATGAAAGTAGATTCCGTTAAGACCATCATTCACAGAGCACGAAAACAATTCATAGAGGAATACAGGAGGCATCAAAATGAACGAAGAGAATGAGTTTCTTCCGCAAGATCCAGATTTCCGGAAACTGGTTAAAAAGGCAAAACGGAATTCTGCTTTAAGGATAGTTGTTATATCTCTAATTATAAGCATAATTGTCGTCATAGCTTTTTACTTTGTTGGTAACTCCATCATGATAAATAAGGTTAATGAAGAAGTGAGAAATGATGCAATATGGCATAGTATCCACGGTGCCAATATAGTAGAACAAGGAACAAGTATTAACTATTCGTTGTTTTCAGCAACTTCAAAAACAGAGTTTATCAAAAAAGTAAATGGCATTCCTGTGCCTTGGGTGCCTGTAGAGAAAGAGTATCCCATCTTCGGCCAGTCAAAAATTATCATTTCAAAAGGTGCAAGTGGAACTGGAAATGTAGATGAAAAAAGAATTCCGATGTACTTTAATGGAGAAAGAGTCATTGAATTTATTCATCCTAAAGTCAACTCTTCTTTATTTGATGATAGAAGCATTGTTTCCAGCATGGACGATGATAAAGTAATAGAATTGGCTCTTTCCTTTGATAAAGGCTATAAAGTAACGGATGTTCAAAAAATATTCAATAAAAATCTCTCTTGGTTTTGGGTTGATACCTATAGTGAATCAGACATAAAAAATTATAATAACTTCATTAAAGAAACAGGAAAAGATTTTACTATCATTGGTGATGATGCAATTGGTTTTCATTACATCAATCAACCAGAGAGCAAATGGGGAGCAGAATACTTCATCCGCAGCTTAAAGGAACTTAAGCAGAACGGTTCTTATAAAGATGTAGCCGATAAAATCATTCAAAATATTACGCATAACAACAAAGAGAAATTGTCAGCCGAAAACCTTGAAATTATAGGTGTAGTAATCACCGGAACTCCTAGCGAAATTGAAAAATTTAATAACGTGCCTTTTGTTCGAGCCGCTTCCCTTGGAGTCACTGCTGATAGATATTAAATGAATACATCTGATATTGCACGTTAAGGCATATCTCAAAAAGGAACATTTATAGAGGGAGGATAATATGAAAAAAATAATTAAAATTGGTATTGGTGTATTCGGCATAGTAGCATTCGGTATAGGCCTTCTTATTTTCGTATTTTTACAAAGCATGAAGGCAGATGAGGATGAAGTGAAAAAGGTAAAAATACAAGCACAGGAATATATAAAAAATACATTTAAAGATGAAATTGTTATTTATGACACACTTTTTGATAATATGGGTAACTTTCCAACTTTCGATTATGCTGCTAAAGCAGAGAACAAAAAGGATAATACACAGTTTTTGATTTACTACAATGAAGAAACAAAACAGATGGAAGACACCTATATAGCGGAGAAGTGGGAAAAGGAATTAGAAAACAATATACGTCCTTATATTGAGCAAAAGCTGGGAACGTTGGATGAATTTTGGGTAGAATATGATGAAAGAGCAGGAATAACATATAACGTTAATCCAAATAAGCCAAGTAGTTATAAAGAATATGATGCGGCGCCTACTATTCTCATATCTGTACCTAGAAAGCCGGATAAAAAGGATGAAGAAATTTTGAACGAGATCGTAGCATTTCTTCAAAAGGATGTTGGATTAAAGCATGGAACGGTTTCCATGAGTTACATTAAAAATGGTGCACCATTAGATGATAAAGAGTGGTTCAAGACCTTTTAATAAGTTCTAAATAGCATAATCGAGTAAACATTACAAAATGGCATGAAAAAATTAAGCATACATCATGTTTAAATGTACGCACAGCTTGTCGACTTGGCCGACAAGCTGAAAGGAGTGGAAAAACTTTTTCCACTCCTTTTAGTTTTTATTAAGTTAATAAGGATAATTTCTGGACAAACAATAGAATGCTATTGGGTAGTAACTAACATTAGCGGAACTATAATTGCACATCCCATTTACGAGAGAAGTATGCCTAAAATATTGGATAGCTAATAGCTGTGATAGAACTAAAATCCGTTTCCCCGAAAAAGAAATCCCATCAGCTCAATACCAATTAGATATAATAAACCAATAATAATAACAACAGTTAGTGTAGCATTTTTCCATTTCCCCTTTGGGCTCAATAACGCTAACACAAAAGATACGATAATTCCTAAATTGATGATTATTCTAATTATTGGTGCCGGAATAATTAGGCCTAAAAACACTGCCATAAAAAATGACATAAAGAAAAAGAGCAATGTTGCGATAATTACGGTTAAAGATAATTTGGGCATAATGTTTTTCAACAAATCCCCTCCCGTACAATATAATGTTTTTTCGTGCAATTGAATTTCTTCATAAAAAGGAACGTTTTAAAATTGCAATTTCCATTTATTATGACGTGACGTATTGTATTGTAAACACAAAAATAAAAAAATTCCGAACAATATACTTGTATAATTAAAATTTGTTTAAGATTCGAAGCAATCGCGAGATCTGATGCTCGTATAAAAAGTGGACACAGAGGACAGAGAGATTATAATTATAAGCCATCCATTCAGAATAGATTTGGGATTTGCCCTCCCTTATCATCCTTGGAATATTCAGTCTGATGATAAAGGAAGCAAAGTCTCTGTAATTTTGTTTGCATTTTTTGAATCATTGCAGCCTGTTCTTCGCACAACAAAGAAGATAGATGCACTGTATGAAACTTGTTTTTGGATGAAATACTGTAAGTAAAGGAGTGAATAACATGAAACACGATGGAAGCAGAAAAATTCATCTATTTTTACTATTGGTTATTGTTGCTGTTTTTATTTGGTCTGCGATCAAGCCAGCCAGTTACCTGACATGGGCGTTGGAGGTCAGCCCTGCTGTTGTCGGTTTGATTATCGTCATCACAATATACCATCGATTTCGTTTTACTACTCTCTCTTATGTGATTATGGCTGTTCTAGCCATTCTCATGTTCGTCGGCGGCCATTACGTCTATTCCAGAGTTCCTCTTTTCGATTGGATCAAAGACACTTATGACTTAAAGCGGAACCATTATGACCGGTTCGGGCATTTACTTAAAGGCTTGTTTGCGATTGTGCTGAGAGAAATTTTATTACGAAAAACTCCATTAACGAAAGGGACTTGGTTATTTGCCATTGTTGTAAGCATGTCTTTGGCCATCGCTGCATTGTACGAGATCATTGAATGGTTAGTTGCAAAAATCAGTAAGGGAGGAGAAGCATCAAAAAACTTTTTAGGAATTCAAGGAGATATTTGGGATACGCAATGGGATATGTTATGTAGCTTGATTGGCTCGATTGTTGCATTGCTTATTTTTTCCAAACTACATGACAAACTGTTAAAAAAAGAAATAAGAACCTCCAATGCTCAACACTGACTAGGCAAACAGCCCATTCACCAGCACTGGCTATATAAAGGGGCAGTGAATGATTGGGCATGCTTTACACGTGTATTAAGGAGTTCGTAAGAAAATGATTGGGACGTCAAACTGCCAAACTTGTTTTTTCATGTTCTAGGAAACAATAATAAAAAAGTTGCTGAAAAGCGGCGGTTGTTCAACTATTGATTCAACAAATGTTTCTAATTGCTATCAAAAATTTTTTCGCCATTAGGGTCCACCTTATCCGATTGCGAAAACCCTTTTATAACAGCTTCTTTAATAGTAACTTCATTGCCGGCTACGAAAACTATATGATGAATAGGTTCGCCAAATAAAATGGAAAGGTCATTTTCTAGTCCTTTCATTTTCATTGTCAATTTTAGTTCTTTTATTTTTGCATTACCAGCCATAGCATCTACGACATCTCCGTTTGTCTGGAGCTCTATTTTAAATGCATAAGGAGTAGTGATAAATGTCTCCGTTCACCTGCATTAACTTCCCAGTTCAGTGTTTTTGCGTTATTACATATCACTTATTATGCTCCTCCGTAGATACTAAAAAACCATACTTACCGTTCACTTTCGCAAAAGACATCCTTTTTTGACAATGGAAGCAAAATCAAGTGCTGTTGTTCCTTCTGGCAATAAACTAGGTGTTTTTGAAATAATTCAAATGAAGCCAACCAACTGCCTCACCCGGATTTTAAAGTAAATTGTAACAATAAAAATACAAATTTTCAAACATAATTTATATGTTTGGAACAATCAGCTAATTTTCGAATTGGACACCATCCCCATTTTTTCGCACAATTTTAATGAAGATATTAATGCCTTAAAAATTAAAGTGGATAAAATATTCGCCAGAAAGAAACGTTAACAAATATTTTGCAATAAACACATAAAAAAATGCCGCCAACAATCAATTGATCCAATATATCTAAAAAAAAACGGCGCCGACCCGAATAGTATAGACCATTCGAATCAGCGCCGATGCCAATCGCAATCTGATCGCGCCCCGCTTCACCACGTGATGTTTAAGTTAAGCGGCGGCTTGGAAAGCACGTCGGCCAACTGTTGTTTAATATCAGCCAATGCTTCCGGTGATGCGGCTTCGGCACGCAGTACAAGAATTGGCTGCGTATTTGACGGGCGCACCAATCCCCAGCCGTCTTTGAACTGAATGCGGGCGCCGTCCACATCAACGACTTCATGGCTGTCCGCAAACCGCTGTTTTACCGCAGCGATGGCTTCTGCTTTTTTCTCCTCTGGACAAGGCACGCGCGTCTCCGGAGTAGCATGATAACTTGGGACGTCGGCAAACAGCTGCGACAGTTTGCGATCATCGCTGGATAGGATGCGCAACAGCCGGCCTGCCGCGTACAAGGCGTCATCATAACCGTAGAACTCGTCATTGAAGAACAGATGGCCAGACATCTCGCCGGCAAACGGAATTTCCGGACGGCTGCGCAGTGTCGCTTTAATATGCGAATGGCCAGTGCGATGGAAGAACGGTTTGCCGCCAAGCCGTTCAATTTCCTCCACCAATGCCTGCGAGCACTTGACCTCAACAGGCGCGTCAGCTCCCGGATAACGGCGGAGAATCTCGCGCCAGAATAAAATCATCAATTGATCGCCCCAGCGGATGTTTCCCTCTTCATCGACGACTCCAAGCCGGTCTCCATCGCCGTCGAACGCCAAACCGACATCCGCCTTTTCCCGCCGCACCGTATCAATCAAATCTTGCAAATTCTCTGGCACGACCGGATCCGGATGGTGATTAGGGAACGTCGGATCAGATTCGCAATACAAAGGCACGACCTCGCATCCCCATGCCTCTAATGCTTTCGGAGCAATGATCGAAGCAGTTCCGTTACCGCAGTCGACCACTACTTTAAGCTTGCGCGCTCCCAGTTTGATCTTGTTTTCTAACATCTCTAAATAAGCTGGCTTAATGTCGAGTTTCTCCACATATCCTTCTTTCCACGAATCGCTGCGGTTAACCCCTTGTGTTTGGAGACGTTCCATTATCCGCCGCAATTCTTGGATGCGCTCGCCATAAATGGTCGTCTTATTCATCGCAATCTTAAATCCGTTTTCATCGCCAGGATTGTGGCTAGCGGTGACGATGATGCCGCACGGCACATTAGTATATTCGAGGCTGTAATAAAACATCGGGGTCGTCACTAGACCGATATCGATCACTTGGCATGATGCCTGGCTAAGCCCTGCAATTAGCGCACGATGCAGTGTTGGAGAAGAGATGCGGTTGTCATGGCCGACCACTACCTTCTGCTCACCAGCTTGCCGAACCATTTCCGCAAACGCCAATCCTAGCAAGTAGGCAAAATTCTCGTCCAGATCCTCCCCAGCACGTCCGCGAATGTCGTACTCTTTAAACACATGTGTTGGTAGAACGAATTGTTGTTGTGCCATTGAAAAATTCATCGTGAAACCACCTCCAATTGCAAGGATTGTGCCATGGCTTCTGTCAATAAGTAGGAAAGTGTCGACTCAGCACCCCTGTTCGGATTCGGACCATCCGGATTAAGACCGTCGCAGCAGCTCCCGTCGCTTGGATCGGCAAGCGGAGTGCCGAGATCGTTATCACCGTAAAACCAATTGCGACAGCGACGAACGAGTTCCCGGTACGTTTCGTCGCCCAACGCCCGATAAGCCTCGCGTGCAGCCAAAGCCAGCTTCATCACGTCGACAGGCTGCTGATCCCAGTCAGCACGCCGGTCGATGCTGCACCAGCCGCGATTGCCGACAGGACGGATGGCACCGTTTTGTCCACTCATCTTTGCCGCCAGAAAATCGAGGCTCTCTTTCGCTACTTGTAACGTTTCATCACGTCCATGGTAGAGGTACGCCACAAACAGAGCCCAAGGCAGAAGCCCATTGGCGTAGGTTATTTGCGGCTCAAACCAATGCCAGCCATCCGTCCGATGTGCGCGGTAAGCGGCGAGCAAACGCTGCTCAAAGTTATCCGCTAAATTGGCAAGATCAGCCGCGGCTACGCCAGAAGGTAAAGCCGAACCGTTATTCCGCTTGGACAACATCAGGCAGCAAGCCGCAAGCCCCCAAGCTTGGCCGCGCAAAAACTGCATCCCGGCGCTAGCCGGAAGCGCTTGGCGAAAAATCTCGGCAACCACGCGACGCCGGGCCTCATCGTCAAGGCTCACATACGCCGCTGCCGCCGCCCAGATGGATCGCCCCAGGCAATCATCGGAGTGCTCTTCCGCTTCCGGCGTCCGGTCAAAATGGAAGTTGTTTTGAAACGTGCCGTCTTCCCGCTGCGCCCAGAGCAGAAAGGCCAAATATCGGTCTAACAGCCGGTATAGCCTCCGGCGCTCCCCTGATTCATCACCCTTCAGCAAATCAAGCCACTCCACACACGTCCAGATGGCGCGCGCATTGTCATCGGTTGTGTACCCCTCGCGGCGGCGCGGAATGCGCCCGAGGCAATGCTCGAGCAACCCCGTATCATCGGTCAAACGTTCCAAGTGGTCAAACTTAACGGCTGCCGGAGACAACGGATTTCACCTCTCCTTTCAATTGCGTTTCCGCTGTTTCCTCACCGCCTTTTTCTCCGCAGATCTGTGCAAACAGTTGCACATATTGCGCACCAACACATGGCCAATGCGTCGCTTCGCCAATTTTCCAAATCCGTTCCTCCCACTGCCGCAAAGCCGCGTCATCAGCCAATAGCCGCCGCAATTGCCGTTCCCATGCTTCAGTGTCGCCATACGGCAATAACAATTCTTCGCAGCCGCGCAACAAATCGCGGGCATGCTCATATGGCGTTGTAAGAACCGGACGCCCCACGCCGACCGCATAGGCCAAAGTGCCGCTTGTAATTTGCTGCATTCCCGGATATGGGGTGACATAAAGATCGCACGCTGTCAAGTAGTCGACTAGTTCTTCCTCACTGAAATAACGATTTATCATTTGCACGTTATTTTCTAATCCAAGACGGCGAACCATCTCCATCAGTTCTTCGCGGTATGCTTCCCCTTCGCGTTTTTTCACTTCAGGGTGCGTCTGTCCGGCGATGACATACAGCGTCTCCGGCACTTCGCGGATGACCCCCGGCAAAGCGGCGAGCACCGATTCAATGCCTTTTCCGCGATTAAGCAATCCAAATGTAAACATCACTTTTCGTCCTGCAAAGCCAAGGCGGCGGCGAAGACGATCCCGTTCCTCGCGGCGCGGTACCGGCGAACCGTGCGGAATGTAGAAGATTTTGCTCTCCGGCAAATGAAACGCTTTGGTTAAATATGGAATCGCCTGACGGTTCATGACCACGATCGCATCGCTCTCATCCGCAATTTGTTGCTGAACGTGCCGGTAAGGCGGCTGAGGATCGGCAAAGATCGTGTGAAACGTCGTAACGAGCGGCTTCTTCAGCGCGCGAACGAAATCGAGTATGTATTCTCCCGCTTCGCCGCCAAAGATGCCAAACTCATGCTGCAAAACGACTACCGAAACATCACTGTGGTTAACCCTTTCCGCCATCCGCGCATAAGCGGCGCGGTCCTCTGCTGCTAACGGCCAAAATTTCGGGTCATTCCGATAAACCGAATCGTCATCATTCTCGTTATAAAGAACGATCACCGGATCAATATCGCGCCGTTTGCCGGCAATGCGCACGCTCTGCAGAAGATGTTCGGTGAACGTGGCAATGCCGCAGCGGCGCGGCGGATATGTGCTGACGTAAGCAATCCGCTTCATGCCCGCATCACCTCTCCTGGTTGGTTAATAATTGAATTGTTGAACACCTCGCCGGCCGGCGCCACAGTCCGGTAGCCAAAAATGCTGTTACTGAGACGGCTGTTATCGCGCACAACCGAACGATCCCAAAGAATGGAGTTCGAGCAATGCACATGGGCGCCAATATAACAGTTATCACCGATGACAGCGTATGGGCCGATCACTGTTTGGTCACCCACTTTCACCTTATTGCCAATCAAAACCGGCGGTACTAAGAGAACGCCAGCACCGAATTCGACGTCTTCCCCCGCCCAAACATCCGGCTGAATTTGACGTCCATGCATGAGCAGAGGAAACCGTCGGTTAAGCACATCCCAATGGACTTGGCGGTAACGCGCCGGAGTACCCATGTCACGCCAATAGCCGTTGCTGACCATGCCGTATACACCGGCACCTTCCTCAATCAAGCGCGGGAATGTTTCGCGCTCAATGGAAACTTCGCGCTGCGCCGGAATATAACGCATCACTTCCGGTTCAAAGATGTACAGCCCAGCATTGATCCGGTTGGACGGCGCTTCTTCCCGGCGCGGCTTCTCCACAAACCGCAAAATCCGTCCGCTATCATCTTGTTCTACTACTCCGTATGAAGATGGATCTTCTACTTCTGTCAGTGCGATGGTGGCAATTCCTCCGTGTTGTCGATGAAAATCAAGAAGAGGGACTAACTGTGGCAAGTGGACGATGTCGGCGTTGACAACCAAAAACCGTTCATCAAGAAACCGTTCCGCGTTTTTGATGGCTCCAGCCGTACCCATCGGGAACGGTTCGAGAGAATACTCAATCTTCACTCCCCAGCGGCGGCCATCGCCAAAATGACGGCGAATCACGTCAGGATAATGGTGTGCAGCCATAATAAATTGATCAACGCCTTGTTCACGAAGATGAATGATGAGGTGTTCCAGCCATGGGCGATTTGCAATGGGCGCCATCGGTTTCGGCAAGTTTTCCGTTAACGGGCGTAAACGTGTGCCTAAACCTCCAGCCAACAGCAATGCTTTCATTTTGTCATCCCTCCATTAGTTCCGAATTTCATAAAATTTGTGGGTACCCTGCTAAAACTCAAACATCGAAACAGATGGAAGAATGAGAAAGTGGAAAAGTTGTTAGCACTCGATATATTCTGTTGCTAATAATAAGTATACATAATATTCCTCGCAAATGGCAAGTAAAATGCTCTTGCTATTGATATATTTCAAGGCGATATGCTTTTCTCCCACATCCAGCTTGCCAAATGCTTCTTGCTCCGCCGGCACGCGCCCCATTTCTTGGCGGACTCCCAAACAAGGGTGACGAAAAGATGCCACATCGTTACAATTTAATTATATAATATATAATTGCTGAAAATACGATCAACGCAAGATGAAGGAAGGTGAAAACGCATGTCTTATTCTCTCCCACCATACCGTGTGGGCATTGCCGGCGCAGGCGCTTTTGCTGCATTCTTGGCCGGTGCGCTCGCAATGTTGCCTGAGTTTCAATTGACGGCTGTTGCCGGCCGTACTGACGAAAAACGCCAGCGCGTGCTGACTGCCTATCGCCAACGTCAATCCGATGTCGCTAGCCCGCGCGAGTATCGGGAAGCGACCGAGCTCATCCGCGATCCGGATATTGACGTGGTGATCTTATCGACGCCGCCTCATCTTCACGCTTCGCTCAGCAAACTTGCATTGATGCAAGGCAAACACGTGCTTTTGGAAAAACCAGGGGCGCTTACTTCAGCGGCACTGAAAGACAATGCCCATCTCGCCACAAAGCAACAGCGTGCGTTCGCCGTCAACCTCGTCTTGCGTTACAACCCACTGGTAGAAGCAGTCGAATGGATGATCCGCCACCGCCTGTTGGGGCGTGTGTATCATGCCAGCCTCCATAACGCCGCACATCGCGTCACATCCGGACATTGGTTTTGGAACCGAAACCAAAGCGGCGGCATCTTTATCGAACATGGAGTTCACTTCTTTGAAGTCGGCAGACATTGGTTTGGCGAACCTGAAGATGTGCGCGGTTTTGCGATAACCGAGGCAAGCGGCGAACAATCACGCGTGTGGGCGAGCGTCATTCACCGCAACGGCACACATGTTCAGGAAACACAATTGCCTAAAAAAGAATCAGCCTCCAACTCCTTGGACGAGTACGTACCGGTTCAATATTACCACGGATTCACAATGGAGGAGGACGCTCCTGAGTCGACGCGGTGGGAAGTCCACTGTGCTCAGGGCCGGATTGTGCTCGAAGGCTGGATTCCTCAACGTCTGTACATCGAGGGCATGCTCACAGAAGAACAAGCAAAGCAGATCGACGCCCTGCTTGATATTGTTCCAACACAACCAAGAGCAGACGCCGGCGAACAAGTACGGGCATGGGCCGCCGCGCGATTGTCTTCCGTTTTATACACGCCTGAGCGCACATCCTCCTCTCTCGTTTCCCGCCTGACGTATCAGCGGACGTTATCCTTGCCGGACCGGCAAGGATGGTACGAAGCAATGGCCCAAGCCCGTTTCCTGGATTTATGCCGGATGATCCAAGATCCAAACTGGAGCGGATTAGTGACGCTCGATGACGCCGTGGCTGACTTAGCTCTGGCTGAATCTTGCACCGTTTCAGAAACATGGCAGGAAGGCTGATCTCTTCGCCGAACAAACAAGACCGCTTCAGCCGGGGACTGGTGCCCGGCTATCTCCTCTTTGAACAATCATCCAAACATTCTGCTTGTCAAATGCGCAAAAAACCGCCAACCAGTTGTTTTTCTGGTTGGCGGTTTCTAATCTAGCGTTCAACACCAAAACACACTACCCCTTCAAAGAAGTTTTTTCTTTTGCGCGGCGGCATAATCACCCGCAGAAGCTTTCTCTGCTTGCATATCCATGTTTTCAGCATTATCGCTCATATCGTTGATTTTATCCATTTCACACTATCTTTCTTCTCCTCATTGACTAATAGTTGAAATACATCTGGCCTTGAATAGTGACCGACCACATCAAAATCAAATTGGCTGTAGGCGATCTCACGCAAATCCAAATCGGCGATAAGGATGTCTTCCTTGCCATAGACAGGTTCTTTAATATAGTTTCCTAATGGGCCGACGATCGCACTGCCTCCAGCGCACATCTCGTGAGGGGCTGACACCAATTCTTCATAGCAGGCTAAATCCGTAGGATACATATCCTTCGTGACATACTGGTTGCAAGATAAAACAAAACATCTTCCTTCCGCCGCAATATGACGAATCGTAGACTGCCAGAGTTCTCTAGCATCTGCCGTCGGGGCGATATAAATCTGAACTCCTTTGGCGTACATCGCCACTCTCGCCAACGGCATATAGTTTTCCCAGCAAATGAGCGCCCCGATTCTTCCATATGGCGTATCGAAAACAGGCAAAGTGCTGCCGTCTCCTTCCCCCCAGATGATCCGTTCCGAAGCGGTAGGTTTTAGCTTTCGATGTTTTCCAAGCAAAGTGCCGTCTGGCCCGAAAAATAAAACACTGCAGTAAAGAGTGCCTCTGCTAAACTCGTTATCTCTTTCCACAACACCGATAACGAGATAGACTCCTGCATTGCGTGCTGCTTCTCCTAATATTTCGGTCGTTTCACTTGGCACGGTTACGGAATTTTCCCAGTAGCGAAGCCAGTCTTTCCGGCCTTCTGGGGAACGGCTTCCGACCCTCGTTCCAAAAGTAAGCCCTCTTGGATAAGCAGGAATAAAAGCTTCTGGAAAGACGACGATATTCGCGCCTTTTTCGGCAGCTTGTTTCGTTAATGAAACCGCCTTTTCCGTACTTGCTTTGCGATCCATAATCACAGACGCAGCTTGCACGACAGCTACGCGCACATAAGATTGGTTGTCTACCATTTTAAACGCTCCTTTTTTATTGTTCTTTTTGCTAATTATTCTTCATTTCGAAAAATAATCCTTTTTCATGTTGAAAATGTTATTTTTACTTTCCTAAAAAATTCTTTATAGTAATGATTTTCCTTCATCATGCGCCAATAAAAAAGGCGCTAACTTTAAAGCTAGCGCCTTCGATAAAACATGTCATCCATGTTATCAATGATGGCGCGCACGCCATCGATTATGACCATTTTTCCCATTGCCCGCTGTCCGGGTCAATGGAAGCTAAACGGAGCCATCCGTTTTGCACTTTTTGCCGGAAATGCGGATCGTCTTCGAGCAAACGTTTGATATATTGCCGCGGCGCTTCGATGATGACGAGCAAGCGAAGCGGAGAATGGAACATTTCAAAATCAGACGACATGACCGACTGCCACGGAAGCCCGGTGAGCAAGTCGCTCGCATTTCCTTGCATGACTCCGATCCCCGCAGTGACCGTTTGCGTTGTTTTGCTACCGCTTCCGTAGTAATGCGGAACGACGGTTGATGCATAATATTGCAAGTTAATCCATTGCGCAACAGTCACCGGACCAGCAATAATGTTTGCAAGCGACTCTGCGGACGGATCCTCGCGCCAGTCATAGCTATGCAAAAATACTTTTCCTTCAAAATTGCAGTGCTGTGTCAGCTGACGGCGGCCGATAATAAACGCGCCATTCCCCGCAAGCCCCCATTCCGGGCGGATTTCGCTCCAGTCTGCCGCGCGGCGGCGCGCCTCGGCAAGCGGATCTTGCTTTTTCCTCACCAATCCCGGCAGTTTCGCCAGCCGCTCATGATTTGCGTTGCGGCTTACTTCTTTTAGCTTGCCTTGCAACATCTCAAACGCTTTTTGTGCCGCTTCCGAAAGTGTCGGCACATAAAGCCAGCGAAGTTCATCAACCGTTGTTATATGCTCGGCAGCGATAAAAACAGTGTCCTCGGGAATAACCATGCCTTTTTCCGCAAGGCCTTTGCGAACTTCTTTCAAGTTGCAAAGGGCGGCGAACACCCGGGCGTTGAATCCTCCCGCCGCTCCGCCGCACGCACCGCAATCAAGCGACGAGGCATAAGGATTGTTCGCCGTTTCACTTTCATGGCCACAGACAACGACAAGTGGCGCAAAGCGGCTGGTGAGCCCTATTCCTTTTAAAAGGCGATAAACATACTGTACTTTTTCCTCTGTGGAAAAACCTACAGGAAGATCCGCTGCTTCCAAAGGAGATTCCCGATCAAGCGAAAGTTCGGTTTCCGGCTTTTGCGCCCAATTATCTGGAAACTGCCGAAATGCGCGGCCCGCTCCGCCAGGCGCTATGTTCCAGGCCAGTGTGTGCAAACCGAGCCACGGTCCGCTCACTTCTGGAAGCAACAAACTAGCAAACAAATGCTGTTTCATTTTTTTAAACATATAGCCAAGCGAAAGCCGCACGTTGCGGCGGCCGCGATATTCCTTGACAGTTGCCGCTGATGCATATTCACGGACTTCATGAAGCGGCTCTACGATGGCTGGGCAAGAAGCGTGCGCATAATCGCTATCCAGTTCACGCGTCTTGATGGGAAGGCCGAAAAAACCAGCGCACCCGTATGTTTCAAACGGTCCTGCCTGCTCTAAATGGCGCCGGAAAGGTTCGGAACGAACATCGATACAAAAGATAAGCTGGGCGATTACTTGTTTTTGCTCGCTGTTAAAAGAATGAGACGCTATTTTTTCCTTTAGCTGTGCCTCTTGCGTATCTTCCCATGCTTCGAGCCAAAGTTTGCTGCGAACGATTTTATCAAAGCGATAAGCCAGAAATACCCGCGCTTGTTGTGCATCCTGCGGCAACCGCAGCCATTCTTCCGGCGTCAACCCTCCCCAGTGCATCCAAGCCGCGAGAAGCGGAAGAAGAAATGCTTCATCGTCCTTTTTTTGTTTTGCAAACGGCAAATACGGTGCAATCAACGCCCATTCCAGCGAAAGGCGGATAGCTAAATAATCCACAAGCAGCAAATGCGCTTGGCCGGACGTCTGCGAACGCCATTGTAACATTCCTGCCCATCCTGGCAAGGAAAGAAGATGCGCTTCCAAGTAGTCTTTCATCGCGCCATGCGGTATGCCGAGCATGATTAACGCTTGCCGCAATGCCTCCTCAGCATCTTGCGGCAAATCTTTCAATCGCTCACGTTGTTCTTTGTTTAAAGCTGGGTCGTTGGTCACCAGTTTCCGCCATGCGCAGTAAAACCCTTGTTCCCGATATGGCAGTGACCACGAAGCTTGCGATTCATCTAAAAATAATTTGCACCATTTAATCATATGATGGTCAAGCAGACGCGCCCATTTTCCTTCACCTTGCTCTTCAAGAAGAAGGCTTATCGGCCGGATGGGTAAACGTTCGCCATCGACATGCAATTGCATGTCTTTCATTTTTGCAGCCAAGCTTTTTAGCATTGAAGACGTTAACAACTTATTGGGAATTTCTTCATGCTGCAACGCGGCGCGGCAAAAACGTTCCGCTTCCTCGCGCGGCAGCGCCAGCTGCTGCTCGTCAAGCCAGCGCTGCAGCCGCATTTCCAAAAACTTAGGATTCAACTCCCCTTTCCGCTGGGCCGCCCGTAACATGGACATACTTGGATAAATGTCAATATCTTTCAGTGACTTTAAACGGCGGGCCACTTGCTCAAACGGAAGATGTTCCAGCCCCATCCACGGATGGCGGGCGATAAACGTGGCAATCGGCCAAAGCGGAGCGATTGCCTTGCTGGCATTTTGGACAAGCTCGGCTACATTGATAGCTGCCGCGGCATCTCCTGTCCGTTGCTCGCGCGCATTCGGGCGTTCGGGCGATATGATAGTCGTGCTCATCTATTCACAACCTCCTTCTGCAAGTAATCAGCAAGATAACGCGGATGGCTTTCCATCGACTCTAATCGCGGTTCGCCCATATGGACGAGCTGCATATACAGCCGCGCAAACAGTTCCGATGAACGATGGGCGGAAAGCCATATGCCCGCCAATCCGCCGGCCGCCAGCATCAAGACAGCGATCGCTTCGGCGGCAACAGATGTATTCGAACTTAGCGGCACCGCCTTATGCAAAAGCATCATAAGACCGCAGTGCACCGTTCCAGAAACAAAAACCGCCCCTACTAGTCCGAATAAGACAATGATCCGTCCATCCTTAAACACGGCAAGCCGCTCCCACACAAACGCCAGCGTCCAGCCAAGAATAAGACTGCTTAGCCATTTTGCATTTTCTTCTGGCGACATCAGCAAAACAATGCCCCCTGCGACAAAGCCGACCACCGCTCCGGTAAACCGCCATGTGCGGGATAAGCTTTGCGATAGCCGGATCGTTTGATTCGGGCGCGGCACTACCGAACCGGATTGCAAAAATAACGTCGCTTTAAACATCCCGTGCAACACTAAATGAATCACTGCCGCAACATAAGCCCCTAATGCACATTGAATGAACATCAGTCCCATTTGTGCCATCGTGGAAGCAACTAATTGCCGTTTATAATCCACTTGCACAAAACTTATTCCTGTACCGACCAGCACCGAAATCGAAGCGAAAACAGCCAGCAACATTTGTGATACATCACCATTGAACAAAGGAGCAAATCTCGTCAGCAAAAGACCGCCGGCATTGACCAATCCGGCATGCATGACCGCGGAGACCGGCGTCGGCGTCACCGCTGATTCCAGCAACCAACGCTGAAATGGCCATTGTCCGGCCGGGACGATCGCCGTCAAAACAAGCAGCATACTCATCCCCGTTTTTTCCCACCATTCGAGATGGCGGATGCTCTCCGTCGACAAAGCAAACGACAGCCGCCAATGCCCCGTTGCGTTCCATAGCCACAAACCAGCAATGAACAAAGCAAGCCAGCTTAGCGAAAATGCGGATGCCATACGGGCTGCTGCCATTCGCGCCGGACGCCATTCTTTTTTTAACCGCGTCAGTTTTATCAATCCTAATAACGGCAAACCCCAGAAGAGAATTAGCAAGCGAATATCATCGCTTAACCATGTCAACGCCGCGATGCCAACGGTAAAAGTAAGCAACGTAAAATACTTCCGGTACACGCGGTCGCCATACAAATAACGAAGACAAAACCGCTCGATCATCCAGCCGAGCGCCAAAATAAACAACGCCATAAACCAGCCGAGCATATCAGAACGCCATAATCCGACCGTGACGTGATGATTCGCGAAAACCAGCCCCGCTAACGCCACGGCGGCCGGCAACCCCATCACACCTACGTGCACTCGCACATAGCATAGCGGCACACGCCGATCCAGCAACAATAAAGAACTGATGAAAACAATTCCAACTGCTGCGAATAACAAGATGAACCAAACCAACCTGAATCCCCCTCTCTTTGCCGCAACAAAAAACCGGCTATGCCGCCCTCTGTCCATCGCGTTTCCCTTTTTCAGCAAAAGGGCACACGAATGGCATCGAGTGCACATAGCCGGTTTATCTTCAACGAGCCGAGAAGGCTTTTTGAAGATCTGCCACATTGTGCGCTATTTCCGCGCTTCGGTTTACTTTCAACCACTCCGTCGCAAACAACGGACTGTTTGAAAGTCTACCGAATTGCGAAACATGCAAATTTATTTGTATGTTATTTAATGTAATATGGAAACGTATGGTTTGTCAATCCCTTTTCTTAACAAACGCTTTTTTCCGTCCAAAATCGTTCCGCCATATGCGTATGCCAAACATCTTCGCCTTCTACTTTTTCATAGAGGGCGTCAAGCCAAGCCAGCCACCATTCGATTCCCCCAATCAACAAGGCACCAGCGAAAAAAACAAGAAACAATGAACAGCTGCTTCCACTCGAATTCTCCTAAAATGAAAAAACGCAAAGCGATTCCAATCGATGCAACGGCGAAAAACAGCAACAATCGTTCCAAAATACTCCTCTCCTCCTGAAATGGTAGCAGACGAAAGGCAAATAATTTTACAATGTATTTGTTTTATTATTTAATAATTAATATAAAAAACGTTAAAGGAGTGAGTTTATGTCCATTTACAATTATGAAGTGACAAAACCAAACGGAGAAACGGTTTCTTTGTCTGAATATAAAGGAAAAGTGTTGCTCATTGTTAATACAGCGAGCCGCTGCGGATTTACACCGCAATTTCAAGATTTACAAAAATTGTATGAAAAATACCGTGAATATGGATTTGAAGTTCTTGGTTTTCCGTGCAATCAGTTTGGTGGGCAGGAGCCGGGAAGCAGCCAAGATGCCGTTGCTTTCTGTCAACGAAATTACGGGGTAACTTTTCCTATCTTTGCCAAAATTGAAGTAAACGGCGATAACGCTCACCCATTATTTCAATATTTGAAAAAAGAAGCCCCATTCAAAGGATTTGACGAAACAAACGCGAACGGAAGAATTTTGAAACTGATGATTATGGAAAAAAACCCGGAATGGTTGGTTGGGGACGAAATCAAATGGAACTTCACCAAATTTCTCATTAACCGCGACGGCAAAGTGGTTCGCCGATACGAACCAATTGAAGAGCCGATCGATTTTGAACAAGACATCGCAGCGCTTGTCAACGCCTAATTCCATTCGCCGAAACAGCCCACTTTTGTGGGCGCAACCGGCAAATGATCGCCGTGTCGTCGTGTTGGCACACGGCTTCTTAACGGGAATAGAAATACAGCCTGGCGATCTATCTAGTAAGCTTGGATCAATGGAAAATGAAATCGCTTTTTGTCGCTCTCTTTTCACACCATTCCGGGACTTCTCGTCCCGGCCAGCGAGGCAAGAGATTTCCAAATGTGTTTCGCTGAAAACTCCGGCTCCCTTATGGATGGTAACGGTTGCTTAGCGGCTTGTTGCCAAAGGTTTTAGCCACTAAAATCTCCCCGACTTAAAAATCGAATACAGCAGCCACACAAACATCAGTGCCGCTACGCCGAAACCAATCTCAATCGCTGGGATTTTCCACAACAATGTTGATTGCCTTCCCATGGAAGACCCGATAATAATCCCTACCATAATAATGCTGAAAGACAGTAAAACGATGCTAAATGATAATCGATTGCTGATTTGATCTAATTTTTTCAAAAAATGATCCAGCTCAGGAATGTCGATTTCAAAATGAAGCTTTCCTTGTTTGATTAAAGAAGCGAATTCTTTCATGTTCTTGGGAAAGTCAATCAACATTTCCCCATAATCGGAAACGTGCTTCCATACCATTTCCGCTATGTTTTTCGGGCGCAATCGCTCCTTTAATAGCCGCCGCCCGAACGGTTCGGCAATATCGAGGATGCGGAAATCAGGATCGAGTTTTTCCACCATTCCTTCCACCGTCAGCAACGTTTTTCCTAATAACGTTAAATCTCTAGGAATGCGGATGGAGTGGCGAAACGCTACACGGAACAGGTCATTGACAGCCTCGCCAAGACTGATTTTGCTTAATGAGACACGGTAATATTTTTCTCTTAACTGCTCCACATCATCACGCAGCTGCATGATATTCACATCATCCGGCACCAACCCCATTTGGCAGATCGATTTTATGACCCCATCTGTACTTTGGTTCATTAAAGCAATAACCAATGAAGAAAAATGATATTTTATCTCAGGATTCAGCCGCCCCACCATTCCGAAATCGATAAACGCAATCACTTCTCCAGGCAGCACTAGCACATTCCCGGGGTGGGGATCCCCATGGAAAAATCCTTCGACAAAAATTTGCTGAAAGACCGCCTTTGCCAGGCGATCCGCCAGCTTTTTCAGATTATAACCGTTCTGCTTCAGCCGCTCTAGTTCATTGAATTTGACGCCTTCCACATATTCCATCGTTAATACCTTTTTGGTGGAATACTCCCAAAACACTTTAGGAATATGGATGCCTGGGTCATTTTTGAACTGATTGGAGATTTTCTCGGCATTGCGTGCTTCGATCGTATAATCAAGTTCTGCTCGCAGGGAGCGAGAAAATTCATCCACCATATCGCAAATTTGATACTGTGCGGCCCACTCTAGCCGGCGTTCAGCAAGAGTAGCCAAATCTTGGAGAATTTCCAAATCCGTCTCAATGATGTTGGCAATGTTCGGACGTTGAACTTTGACAGCCACTTTTTCCCCCGAATGCAAGATGGCCTGGTGAACTTGCCCAATCGAAGCGGCGGCAAGCGGAACATCCGCAAACTGGCGGAAAATTTGCGTTAAGTCCGCGCCTAACTCTTGCTGAACGATGTTACGAACTTCTTCAAACGAAAAAGGCGGAACTTGATCTTGTAATTTTTCCAATTCGCGGATAATCTCTTCCGGAAGCAAATCGGGGCGCGTACTTGCGATCTGCCCCAATTTCACGAAGGTCGGGCCTAATTCTTGCAGAACAAGCCTAATTCGTTCCCCAATGGTTTTTCCATCCTTTTCTTTCGTGTTAAAAAATATCTTTTGCGGGAGGGAGAGGAACTGAGCGAATCCAATTTCTTCGACCACGATTCCAAATCCATGACGAATCAATGCGATGGCAATATCACGGTAACGGCTCATATGGCGCATCCTTTTCCCAACCATCCATCCACCCTCCTTTACCAGCAAAAACTTTGGCTAGACTCCCTTCCTTCGTTTAATTGCCGTCGCTTTTTTCTAAATTCTCAATTCGTTGTTCTAATTTTCGAATGTCCTCTTTTGTTGCCAAATCCAATTTATCCGTCATTTGCTTAAGCTGTTCGCGCACCATGCTCTGCAACTCTGCTTTTCGTTCTTCCTTTTGCTGAATCCACTGATCCATAATATCCTTCGCCTCTTCCAAAGATAATTCCCCTTTTTTCACCAACTCATCGACAAATTTTTCTACTTGCTCTTTACCTGTCACAGCCAAGCCGAGGCCAAACATCAACCATTTTTTGATAAAAGCCATTTTTCGATATCCTCCTCATCAACATTTTCATTGTTAATCCTATCATCTCATAAATCTGGCGCTTCTTGCAACAAACTGAATGGCATTCGTTTTCCGAGCGCTAATATAAACTTGTCATATGGGAACAATTTTGCTGTTTACGCAATGCTGATTAGTTCCAGCAAACACGGTCATTTGCACATCATTGGCACGGGAATTGGATAATACTTCTATCAGCATCTTCACTCTCCATGCAGTGTGCAAAATAAAGATATATGTACGCATAAAAAGTACTCGAACCTATACTTTTCGGAATCTTATTGCTGTGACTACTATTACACAGTTCGAGTACTTTTGTTTTTTATATTTTATGGCATCATGATATTTAGAAGAAATGGGAATTTTTTAAAGATTTAGCGCATAGAATTGTTCACCGCCGCGAGTGCCGCCTGACCGAGACTAATGCCGCCGTCGTTAGGCGGCACTCCTTTGCCGATCCATACGTGCATATCGTTTTCCAAAAATAACGCTTGCAAATCAGCTAACAAAAGCGAATTTTGAAATGCGCCGCCGGATAGCACAACCGTGTCAATCCCATAGGCCGCTCCTAAAAAACGAACACTGCGGAATATGCCTTCAGCGACGCTTCGATGAAACGAACGAGCAATCATTGCCACATCTCTTCCGTTCAAACGATCTTCGGCCATTTCTTTTAAGAGCGGGAGATAATCAAGTTCTTTTCCATCCCATGGAAAAGAATATACCTTCTCTAACGGAGCTGTACGTGCTAAATGCTCCAGCCAAATAGCTGCTTGACCTTCAAATGAAATGGTCTCGGTGAATCCTAAAAGAGCAGCTGCCGCATCAAACAAACGCCCGACAGATGTCGTAGGAAAGGTGCGCAATCGCTTTTCTACCATCTTTACCGCCGTGAAAAAACGTTCAGGGAACGATAATCGCTTTCCTACATCCATTGCCAATTCCGGTTCATCCGCGAAGAAACCAGCCAGCGCTTGAAGCGGCATGCGCGCTGCCGCGTCGCCGCCGGGAAGCATAGCGTAACGAAGATGCCCGCGACGTTCCAGCCCTTCCACAGCGCTTCCGACAAACAGCTCGCCGCCCCAGATCGCTCCATCGTCGCCAAACCCTGTCCCGTCCAACGCTACTCCGATCACCCGTTTGTCCAATGCATTTCGCTCCGCCAGCACGGACGCCACATGAGCGCGGTGGTGCTGGATGCCAATATGCCGATAAGCTTCCAAACCATAGGCAAAAGCAGAAGAACGGTAATCAGGATGAAGATCGTACGCCACTATCGTTTCTTGCAACGGAACATCATACATTGATAAAAGATCGTAGACAGTCTGTTCAAATGACATGTACACTTCGTATTTTACCAAATCTCCTAAATGCTGGCTAACGACCGCCTGTCCATTGACTACTAATGTGACAGCATTTTTTAAGTCAGATCCGACCGCGAGAATGGGCCGAGCGCTTGGCAATTGGGCAACAGGAAGCGGCGCATAGCCCCTCGCCCGCCGAAGCACGGCAGGGCCAAACGGGGTGACGCGAACAACGGAATCATCGACGCGGCGGGCAATAGGACGCTCCCCAACAAGCCACGCATCCGCAATGCCTTCAAGCGCTTTGGCCGCTTTGTCATCTTCATAGATGATTGGTTCACTGGAACGGTTGGCACTTGTCATCACAAGTACATGCGGCGCACCAAAGTGAAATAGCAAATGATGGAGAGGAGTGTACGGAAGCATTATCCCTAAATCGGAATTATCAGGAGCAACTCCCGGCAACGATCGACGCGCCCGCGCCAACACGACGGGACGGGCGGAAGAGGTAAGAAGCTTCTCTTCTTCTGATGATATATCGATGAGTTTTTTGGCCGTTTCGATATCTTTCACCATCAGCGCAAACGGTTTTGCGCTGCGTCGCTTCCTCTTTCGAAGCTCCCGTACTGCTTCTTCGTTTTCAGCATCACATGCCAAATGATAGCCGCCAAGCCCTTTAATTGCTACGATGCGCCCAGTACGAAGGAGCTCTGCTGTTTTTTCAATCGCTTTTTCATCCCCATGCATTTCCCCGCCCTGCCACCGCACATAATAATGAGGACCGCACCCGGGACAAGCCGTCGGCTGCGCATGAAACCGGCGGTCTGCCGGGTTATGATATTCCGCCGAACAATCCGGACACATAAGCCATGCGCGCATTGTCGTATAAGGACGGTCATATGGCAGGCGTTCAATGACAGTATAGCGGGGTCCACAATCTGTGCAATTGATGTATGGATAAAGATAGCGGCGGTTAACCGGATCGAACAATTCAGACAAACATGCTGAGCAAACGGCAAGATCAGCAGGAATATGCACTGTCGGCCGATCGTGGCGCGTGCTTTCCAAAATATTAAAATCAGCCGCTTCTTGTATAGCTGCATCTTTGATTTCTAAATTGGTTATTTTGGCTGAAGCAGGAGGGCACTCCATAATTTCCCGGACAAATTGTTGAACGGCGCCTGCATCCCCTTCCACATGGATATCCACGCCGCTTTCTCCATTGCGCACCCATCCGCTGAGTCCCCACCGTTTTGCTGCACGAAAGACAAAAGGACGGAAGCCGACCCCTTGCACAACACCATAAATGTGAATACGCTGCGCGATTTTCATTAAACCACCTGCTTTCACTATCGTTTGGAAGCGGGAGATGTTTGGCAATTCCTTTCTAGTTAACAAGTTAACGAATCTTTGCGAACCGTCCTTTTAAGAACGGCTTGTGCGTTGAAATTGATACGCTGACGTATCGCTTCGTTCTCACAATCGGCTCACATGAGACACACGATGATGCAAGATCTTATGAAGCAATCCTGCACATGGCAATTTGTTTGTCTATTTGAGCAAAAGAAAAGGCGATTTAGCTCCTGTTTTCGTTCACCAGGCCGCGCCTTGCCCAATGAGAAATGGGGCCTTCTCGCCTATTTAAATCCCTTTGTGGACGGCAATGCAACCATGCAACCACGACCGGAAACTCCTACTTGAATGACCCGCCCATCTTCTACTAAGACAGGAACGGTGCCCCCTCCCGTCAAAACGATCAGCTGCTTTAATGCCTCTTTGTCTTCATCGACATCATACTCGACAAATTCTTTTCCGTCCCATAGTAAACTTTCCCGCAATTCTCTCGTGTAAGGACATCCTTTCGCGCCATACAGCTCAAGCATCCTTGTTCTCATCCTCCTTAAGAGAGATTATCTCATGATTGATTAACAGATGCGTGGCAACGGGTCGCCGATAAGCATGTCAATTATTCGCGTGCCTCCATACCGGGAACGCGCTAAAACGACTTTCTTTGGTTCTGCTTGTATTTCACCAATGCGCTGCGCATCCTCTCCGCCCGGCATGCTTCTCAGCGTTTTTAACGCGATATCGGCGTATTCTGGCGAAACGACGGCGAGAAATTGCCCTTCATTGGCAATATGAAGAGGATCCAATCCTAAAATTTCACAAGCACCGCGTACTGCCGGGCGTACGGGAATCGCCTCTTCATCAAGCATCACAGCGACCTGAGCGTCCCTCGCCAATTCGTTTAATGCCGTCGCTACGCCTCCTCGGGTTGGATCGCGCAGCCATCGCAATCCCGGAGCCGTCGCCTCAATAAGCGCTGATACAAACGGCCAGAGCGGACGAGTATCGGAAGCAAGATCGGCTTCCAAATCCAATTCCCCTCTAGCCAAGAGAACGGTAATCCCATGGTCTCCAATCGGGCCAGACAGAATGACTTGATCCCCCGGTTGAACGTTTTTGGAAGAAAGGGAAACGCGCGGATCGGCGAGGCCGATACCGGCCGTCGTGATGAACAGGCCGTCCGCTTTTCCGTGCTCCACAACTTTCGTATCGCCCCCGACCACAGGCACTCCGGCGCGCTGGGCCGCTTTAGCAATAGCCGCCACTTCCCGCTCCAGCTCCGATGCCGCCAATCCTGCTTCTAAAATAAGGGTAGTCACCAAAGCCAGCGGTTTGGCTCCTCCCATCGCCAAATCGTTGATCGTTCCATTGACGGCAAGTTCGCCGATAGACCCTCCTGGAAAGACACGCGGGTTGACAACAAAGCTATCTGCTGTAAACGCCAATCGGCACCCATCTGCGTCAATATACGCCACGTCATTTAATTCTGCCGGCTTGTCCCCCATCATGTAAGGAACTAATAGCCCTTCAATCAATCTTCGGCTTGCTTTCCCGCCGGCGCCATGAGCCAATTCAATGTAAGAATCAGCAAAACGCACTTTGGCAGTCTTCATGTTCGTTCCTTCCTTTCGTTTTGATGCAACGATTATTTAAGCCGCTCAGGCAAAATTGTCCAGAGCATATAACCGCCGAAAAATAAGCTGATAAGCCCTGCCCCTGTGCCAACAAAACTCTCAAAAAATGAAGGGATTTCCAAACACAAGATTAATAGTGGGAGCCTGACAAGAGCAATCGGAATTAATCGGCTTCCCCTAAATAAAACCAAGCAGACAGCAGGTGAAAGTCTCCGCTCTTCGGCGACAAGAGTCGAAACAGTTACGACATGATTGGATAAACCCAAGAAAAAGTGCAACTCCAAGCAGGGCAAGCCAATCCATCACAATACTTCCTGCCCTTTTATTATGCATCTTGCAAATGAACGTAATGGTAATAGGCGGCGCATGCTCCTTCCGAGGATACCATGAGAGCCCCGACAGGATGTTCCGGAGTGCATTCTTTGCCAAACAGTTTGCATTGATGTGGTTTTAACACACCTTTTAATACTTCGCCACACTGCGCCATTTGCGGATCGTTCACGCGCGCTCCCTCGACTTGGAAACGAACCTCCGCATCCCATTTGGCGAATTCAGGGCGCAATTTTAGCGCAGACTGTGGAATAGTCCCGAGTCCCCTCCATTCAAAAAGCGACCGAACTTCAAAAACTTCTTTCATGACGTCAAGCGCAGAAATATTGCCTTCGGATGGAACGACACGGCTATATTGATTTTCCACTTCAAACCGCCCTTCACGCATTTGCTTCACAAGCATGAAGATCGATTGCAATAAATCCAGCGGTTCAAAACCGGAGATAACTATCGGTTTTCGGTATTTTTTCGCGATAAATTCATAAGGATGGGCTCCGATTACTGATGAAACATGACCAGGCCCAATAAACCCGTCAATGCGCATATCCGGAGAATCCAAAATCGCCTGAATCGCCGGTATAATGAGAACATGATTGGAAAATACCGAAAAATTGGGCACATCCAGTTCCCGAGCGCGCATCAGCGTCAATGCCGTTGACGGAGCAGTCGTTTCAAAACCAATCGCAAACAACACCACTTGCCGGTCTGGATGATCCATCGCTATTTTTAAAGCATCTAAAGGGGAATAGACCATACGGATATCGGCCCCTCTTGCTTTTAGTTCGAGAGGCGTTCCATGTTTTCCGGGAACGCGCATCACATCACCGAAAGCGGTAAAAATCACGTTCGGCTGCTGGGCAATCGACAGCCCATCATCCATGCGTCCCATTGGGAGAACACAGACAGGACACCCCGGTCCATGAACAAGTTCAATATTTTCCGGCAACAGATTTTGTAATCCAAAGCGAAAAATAGAAAAAGTATGTCCTCCGCAAACTTCCATAAAACGATAATGATAATTTGGATCAACGAGACGGTGGATTTCTTCCGATATCTTGTGGATTAACTCCGGGTCGCGAAACTCATCCACATATTTCATCATCGTCATCCAATGACACCTCCCCTATTTGGATCAACAACGCCCTCCTGCATGCATCTCGCCTTGCACGGAACAAATCATCATCGACAAACAATCTTGTTTTGGTTTTATCAAGCCTCAACGTTGTGTATTCACACGTTCAAATTTTTTCTTTATCAAATTGGTAACCTTTCACTTCCTCTATCGCTTCGTCCGATTCATCCAACATGCTAAGCAATTTCAGTTGTTCGTTCGCTTGTTCTTCGCTGATTTTGCTCATCGCAAATCCAACGTGGATGAGCACCCAATCGCCAAGAAGGAGGCGCTCATTTTTCAATAAATCAATGTTAATTTTGCGACGCACACCGCAAACATCCACCACGGCATAATGACGATCATCGTCGAGCATCTCAACAATTTGCCCTGGAATAGCTAAACACATGGCTGCGTCCCCCTTCATTTTGTGATAAATTCAAAATTTCAGATATCTCATTTTGCATAAAGCAAGAGTTCACTCGAAACGACGAAAATCTTTGTTTTATGTTTACACGAATTCAAGACGCCAAATGATGACACGGTTATTTCCCGAATCAGCGATGGCCAGCCGGTGCTGATGACACCAAATCCCATACGGCCAGCATAGTGAATCCCTTGTTACGGCCTGCCAGCGATTTTCTCCCATTCCTTCGAAATCTGCCTGACCAATGACGTGTGAAGCAGGATGATACGCGCCTTTTCGCGGCAGTTCAGTAAAAAGAAGGATGCGGTTATTGGCCGTATCTGCCACTGCAAGCAAATTGTCACAGCGTGCGATCCCGTAAGGAAACCGGAAGCGCCGGGGTCCTTGCGACACATGGGGAAGTTCAAATGACTGAGTAAAATCTTGTTGGCCAAGAACTAAATCCGCTGGCCGGTCTGTCTCTGGAGGCGGCGTATAACCAAGGACGCGGTGATTGCCCGCATCCGCAACATATAACGTATTTCCATCGCCGGCAATAGCGTGAGGCCAGCGATATGTATCCATGCCTACGCCTTTCCCCCGATTTTCACTGTTCACGTAGCCATTAGGTTGTCCAAGAATCAAATCAGGAACACGGCCATCTTCCGGTAAACCTTTCCACCCTAAAACCCTGCGATTTCCTGTATCTGCCACGTAAAACCATCCGTTCGTATAGGCAAAACCATATGGCCAATAAAATCCAATCGGACTGACTTTCCCACCCCGGTTAGGAGATGTTTCTGACAAACCGGCTTGTCCTAAGACATAATCGGGGGGCTGGTTATTTATTTCCGGCAATGTTTCCCAAATAAGCAGGCGATGGTGCCACGCATCTGCGACAAACAACTTTCCTTCAATGACTGCAACGCCAGTTGGGAGATGAAACAATTTTGGTCCCTCTGTTTCAAAATCAGGCTGACCTAAAACGATGTCAGCTGGCGCATGATCGTTTTCCGGCCAGCCGTACCAAATAAGAACGCGATGGTTGCCGCTGTCAGCCACTATCACAACATGATCGTCTATATACACTCCCCGTGGTGCATAAAGATAAATCCGGTTTGGCTGGGCCGGGGGCAACGTAAGACCGCCTGGGGCTGGTCCACCCAGCCACCGTTCGGGATAAGCGGTCAACCTAATCGTATCCATATTTTCTGATCCTCCACTCGCACTGGAAATGGTTCTAGCTGCACATGAGGTGCCGTCATGCATTCTCCAGTGGATAAATCAAAACGAAATCCGTGCCATGGGCAAGTAATAACAGCTCCGTCCGTCATCCCTCCGTCAAGAGGCATGCCCATATGAGGACACTGATTGCGAAATGCCATTACTTTTCCATCCATACGCACCAGCAAAATATCATGATCCTCATGCGAAAAGCGAACAGGACGCACTTCTTCCAGCTCCGAAACGGATGGTCCTTGCACCCATCCATTTTGTTCTAAATTTCCAGTATCATTCATGGCGTGAAATGGCAAGTAGCCGGATGCCACTTCCTCTTCAACCATGACAACATGTTCGATTTCTGGAACGCGGGCTTTAATCGCTTCCTCAACCCCGTTTTTTAGCGTCACAGCAGATAGCGAACAGCCGGAACAGGCTCCTTGGAGGCGGACATAAGCCGTCTTTCCTTCCACTTCAACTAGTTCCACGCCGCCTCCATGTGAACGCATATAAGGACGCACTTCTTCAAGCGCGGCAGCAACACGGGTAAACAAATCTTGTTTAATAATTCCGTGCAGCAAAAACATTGCATAAATAGAAGGGTCTTCCACTGCCTTTAGCAGCAATTCTTTTCCCTCCTCTGTTTCACGAAACGTACGGACGAGCTTTCTAAGAGCATGTTCATGAAACGCTTCGATGGCTTTTTTCAATTCCATCGCCTTCATTCGAGCGTCTTCTGGCAATCCCTTAATGGAATCCAACACCCGGTCCACCCGTTCGGCCAAAGCTTGAAAGTTCTCTTCTTGCTGAACTTTCATGGTTACTCACCTCCAAAAGCCAACAATTGCTCAAGCGCTTCTTCAGTTTTCCGATGCAATAAAGCGGCAAATGTTTGTTTGGCCATCTCCTGCAGCATTTCTCCAACCGTCACACGTCCAGCAATGTTAGAAAAATCATTGATATATTGATTGGCTAAAGCCTGTAAAATCAAGCAAGAACCCGCCGGATTGTCAAGAAGAGCGTCGCGAAAGAAAGCATCCACAAATTCGTTCAGCCATATTCCCTCTCCTTGAGGATTTGTACGAAGCCGTTCTAGTGCATTTTGCATCCCCTCATTGCGCTGGATGATGCGTTCACTAAAACGATCAACCGCCATAGCCAACAAAAGATTAAAGTATTGCTGTTCATGGGGATTCATGCTACCCTTCCTCTCTCATTTTACTGCTCCATTTTTTCATTGGATGCTGCTTGCTTCCGCATACAGGCGATTTCCGCTAATACATCTTCGACGGCATTCGCTGCCTCATGTTCTCCATATGTGCAAAACAATCGACTTGCCTCTTCCAATCGAGGTAATGCTCGAGAAAACGCGCCAAGATGTGCCAAAGCGTTCCCTTGATTGGCTAAGACGCGGGCATATCCTAGCGGATCATCCTTAGGTCGACGCACTTCAAGCACCTCTTCATAAAGAGCTACCGCTTCCCAGAGATTTTCTTCGGGATGGGATGTTTTCACATGCTGTAACGCATTGGCTAGATTGACCGTGGCGCTTGCCCAAAGTTCCGGGTGTGTATCTTTTTTGAAAATGCGCAACGCTTCCCTTAACGACTGAATTGCTGCCGCCGTGCGCAAATAGGCGCTGCGGTCTAAAGCCGGCATAGCCAAATACGCTAATGCAAGATTCATATGAACAGTAGCATACTCTTCTGGATAAGTATCTTTTCGATATACTTTCAGTGCTTCATGATAACATCTGGCTGCTTCTAGAAGAGAACTTTTCCGTCCTCCGGCGCCAGTTTGATACACTGAACCTAATTGAAACCACAGCTCCGCTCTTGCTTCCTGAAACGACGACGTTTCTAAAAGAGCGAGGGCTTTTTGGTATCCTTCCACCGTTTCCTTTCCATGATCACCAAGCATTTGTTTTGTTGCCGCCCATTCTGCATAAAGCCGAGCGGAAAAAACAGGAGACACGTCCTCTGCTACAGCGGCAGCTTCAAAAAGAAACGAAAGCCCCTTCGGCCAATCTTTTCGTTGAAACGCATCATATGCTTGAGTTGCCAGTAAAAACGCCCGTATTTCTCCTGCAGTATCACCAAGCGGCGGGGGAGTTTCACACAATTTAAGGCGCCATGCCACTGCATCCAAAAGAAGGGTGAAATCCCCTGAGATCACTTCTTTTGCCAACGTATACGTATGTGCTTGTGGATCCAAAATAAAACGGTTGTATGCAGCTTCCGGCCCTTCCGGCAATAACGCTAACACCTCATCTTCGCTTTTTCCTTCAATCGCCGCTGCAAAAAAACACCAGCTCTCCGGCCAACTATCCGGGACATGTCCGCGGAGAAGAAGGGGTATGAGTCGATCTGCTTCCGGAACAAGTGGTAAAAGAAAAAAACCTGCTGCTCCAGGAAAAACACCGATTGGCTGTGGCTGCATCACCTGTTATTCCCCCTTTTATAATGTGAAAACGAAAACTGAACCTCTAAACGGCGGAAAAGCCGGAAAGTTCTTTCATACCTGCGTGCAAACACTCACTTTTGTTCTGTTAAATCATCATGAACAAACACTTCACTGGTGTTTAGCGCCCTGCCGGCCCGGTGCAAAACGATGTTCCGCTTCATCGCGATCCCTCCAGTCACAGGCTTTTGGGCTAACGCTTTTATTTCTCCGTCATCACATCAGAACAAAAAAGCGGTATGCGAAGCGCTCCATATTGATCATCCCATACCGCATCGCGAATTCCCGGCGCCACTCCTTCAGGCAAAAACTCTTGGACAAATATGCTTCGATCTCCGCGAGAATTGCGCAGTTTTAACAGTAATCCGCCTGCTCCTAAATGACTTACTGGCATCACCCACAGTTCTCCGCCACGCACTAAAGCGATGGCGGTTCCCGTAGGGAACCGCACCGCTTCTTCGGCGGGAATATGCAGATAGCCCGTTGACGTCAGTTCAAGCTTCACTTTTTTTCCCTCCCAAGCGTTGAAGCAACTCCTCCGTCAAACGATCCAAAGCGGCTTCCACCGTTGGAGACAATCCAAATCCGTACGATAAGTTTTCAGCTTCGATCAGGAAAACGGTCACTTTCTTCGGAAATCGGCTTTTTAGAAGCCACCGACCTAAGGCAATCGCATGATCCCAGCGGAAATTGTGAAGATTGACATCTTTTAGCGGAGGAGTTTCCACCTCTTCACCGGGAATTTCAAAAATCGTGCCTGGCTCAGCTCCTGACTTACAGGCATCTACAAGAATCAGTTCATCGGCATCCCCGATTTGAAAAGCGACATCCATGCCAGCAGTTCCGCCATCAGCCAAACGGACTCCCGGAGGGACCCCCTGTTCCCACAATTTGCGGATCAGCATAGGTCCCGCACCATCATCGCTCCGAAGCAAATTGCCACATCCAATAATAACGGTCATACACGAATTCCTCCTTCTGCAAACGTGCCAGTTCAAAAACCTATCATTCTCATTACCATTCTTTATTTATTTCGCTGTTTTACTTGGCTATTAGATAAAAGTTGCATGTCAGCACCCGCTGATATGCTGGCACGGCAGAAAAACGCTTCATCGCAAACACCATATATTCAAGCTATCAGCACATTTTCACCACTTCATATTTAGCTAACTCTTTATGCGACTTGGCGTCATAAGCATGGACGGTACAAACAAGACACGAATCATAGCTTTGGGCAATATGAGCCAATTCGACCGGATCTTCAGGATTTTTAATAGGTACGCCGATCATCGCTGTTTCGATAGGCCCGCGCTGGCCATGACGATCTCTTGGCCCAATGTTCCATGCGGTTGGCGTGATAACTTGATAATTTTCAATTTTTCCGTCTTTAATTTGAATCCAATCAGCCAAAGCGCCGCGCGCCGCTTCCGTCGCTCCGAATCCGCGTCCTTCAGGCAATTCTTTCGGCTTGATATAAAACTTTTCGTTCAAATCGATTTGCTTCAGCCATTCCCTCATGCGCAAATAATATTTCGCGGCTTCGTGAAGGCGAGCCAGCACGCGAACCATTGCACTTGGTCCGATTTCTTTAATCATATTCAAAAAGAGAGGATCATAATCTTGCCATTCCTCAGCACCAGGACGGCCAGCAATTACTTGGCGAGCCAACGGACCAACCTCCAGCGGAGTTTCTCCAATGCCTGGAATATCATAACGTGGCGCTTTGGCAAACGTATATTTTCCTTCTTTTCGCCCTTCAAACGGATCCACCGGATCGGTTACCCCCTCAAACGGATGATAAGCACCGCTGCCGCGATAGAAAGAATGGGTGTGATCCTCCCGTATCCGTGCTTGGTCAAAATCATGGAACTTCTCTCCATCAAATATTCCGGAACGGGAAATCAGCGCAGCGTTGCGTCCTTCAATCGTCGGATAGCGGTATTGCTGCGGATTAAAAAAGCTTCCAGCGGCTAAATAGCGTCCCGGCCCCGCTCCGTATTTGTCCAATCCGATTTCCATGCTGTAGCGAATGAATAAACCAAGATCAGAATTGCGGTGCTCCGGCTTCTCATCCAGCCATGCAAGGACGTCGTTCCAACTTTTGTTTTCCAGCCAGCGCTCAGCGGAACAACCAAGAAGAATTTTCTCCAACCAGGTTTCCCGATAATATTCCAAAATCGCGATAGAGCGAGTAATATCGGATAATGTCGGCGCACTGACGACTCCTCCAGGCACCATGAAGCTAGAATGTGACCATTGGCCGCCAAAGATTGCATAAATTTCCACTGGTTTTGCTGAAACAGTGACGCCGATTTCATAATGTTCTCCCTCAAAAGGAGCCCACCGACGAACCACTTCATCATACAACTTAGAAGAGGCGTAATTTTGATGCGTTAAACCGATCGCAAACAAAGCATAAAACCAACGAGGAATGCTTTGAATCGTTTCCGCCGCTTGGGCAATATTGCGGATAAGCGTCGCATTCGGCGGTACTTCCGTGCCCCAGGCGGTATCAAGCGCATAAACCGCTTTCGTGAGATGGCTTCCGCCGCAAATGCCGCAAATCCGAGGAGTAACAATCAAACCGGCTTGCGGATCTTTTCCTTTTAAAATCATCTCAAATCCGCGGAACATCGTCGCTTCCGTCCAAGCGTCCACAACGACGCCATCTTCAATGGCTACTTTTACGTCCAAATCTCCTTCCACACGCCCTAGAGAATGTACTTTCACTTCCATTTTGTTTGTTTTTATAATCGCCCCTTGCTTTTTCATTCTCTTTAAGCACCTCGTTTCTTAAATGGTTTCCATATAAAAGACATCTGCATCTTTACGCATGGAAATCGGCAATTTCTAACGCAAAACATCGTTCTTCCATACACCTTCTCGTTTCATTCAGCAGCATCGATAAACGCTCCATCGGTGCTCCAGCTCTGCCGTCCTCACTTTATCCCAATAATGCAAATCGCGAGCTTCGTTTTATCATGGAACAAACATATCCTCTTTCGCCCATTTCGGCGCCACCGCCCGCGCCAATGCCGCATTAACAGAGTAGCTGAGCGGATCGCTTCCTTGCGGCACTTCTTTCGGAATGGATCCGAGAACTTTTTGCGTCTTAAACACCGTTCCCGGCGCTAAATCAAAGAACGGGAATTGAGGCTCCGTACAGCCAATGCAAGGCATTCCTGCCCGAGTTTTGGACGATTGGCGATTCCAAAGAATGCGGTTGCATGGCGAATGAGTCATTGGGCCGCGACAGCCTTGTTCATAGAAGAGACAGCCTTTGCGCGTGCCTTGCCCAAATTCTTCGACCGGTTCTTTCCACTCGAAATACTGCACACGCGTACAGCCCGTTTGGGTGAACGTTTTAAAGAATGTTTGCGGACGTTGAAGATCGTCTAAAACAACGTCTTCCAGACGGCCAGTGGCAATCGCCACCAGAATTTGTGTCACCCAGTCAGGATGAGCCGGACAACCAGGAATATTAATGACTGGCAATCCTGCTTTCGAACGGAACTGTGCTCCGAGAAATCCCCCGCGTTCTTCTTTCATGTATTGAAGCCCGATCGACTCAGACGGGTTCGGTTTTGTCGCCGGAATTCCTCCCCAGCATGCACAGTCACCGATGGCGACAACGTATTGCGCTTTATGGGAGAAATCCCAAATCCAGTCTTTTTTCGGGCGGTCCATAAGCATATCATAGTGCCCGGTTCCGTTAGGCCCTTGAATGATTGTCCCTTCTACCACCAAGATATCCAGCGGGATTTCGTCATTAAGAATTTGCTCATAAAGGCGGCGGACTTGCTCGCCAAACTCCATCGACAAAGAATGATGATACAAAATGTTAATACCGAAATCGGTCACTAAATCAATGACTGTCGGTTCTTCCGCATTTAAAAACGACTGAGTGTTTCCATTGCACGCACCGCCGTGCATCCAAAGGAGATTTACCACTTTCTTCACCTCCAAAAATATGAGCCTTTTAAGACTATGCGCATAAAACTTGTTCAATTTTTTTGACATTTTGTTAAGGGATGACCGCTTTCCATCTGGCTTAATGAAACCTTCTTTCACTACTTTGAAACAACAATGTTTCTATACAGAACTAGACATAAGAAATGCTGATTTGTCCGCCTCTAAACGCGAAATCCATTCATCGATTCCTTCACCGGTGCGAGCAGAAACTTCATAAATGCGAATGTCTGGCCGCACCTCATGCAACGCTTCATAAAAACGGTTTCGTTGAAACCCTACCGCTTCCGCTAAATCAATTTTTGTAATGACCGCTGCATCAGCACTGTTGACAATGGTAGGATATTTTACCGGTTTGTCCTCGCCCTCTGTCACGGAAAAAAGAACAACACGCTGGTTTTCTCCTAAGTCATAACTTGCGGGGCAGACAAGATTTCCGACATTTTCAATAAAAAGAAAATCGATTTTTTCCAAGTCCCAATCTTGCAACGATCGCTCGATCATTTCCGCTTCGAGATGGCAAACGGTGCCGGTTGTAATTTGGCGTACTTTTGCCCCGCTTTGTCGCAAGCGATCCGCGTCGTTTTCCGTAGCCAAATCGCCGACTAAAGCGGCCACTCGATGCCGTCGGCCAAGGCGGGTGAGCGCTTCTGTAAGCAATGTCGTTTTTCCCGCTCCGGGGCTGGAAACGAGATTGACGACATAAACGCCTGTTTTTTGAAACCGCTTTCTTAATCCTCTGGCAAGAAGGTCATTTTTCTTCAAAACGTTCTGGCGAATTTCCACAATTCGAGGATTCAGCTCTGTCATTTTCTCCCCCTCCTTCCAAAGCATATAATTCTATCTCTCGCCCTGCGAGCACTTGTCCCGTTTTCGTCCCGCACACAGGGCAACGCATAGGAAACGGTTCGGGCAAAATCCGCTCTTCTTGGCAGTCGGGACAAAAAACTGATACGGGAACATCTTCAATGATCAATTTTGCTCCTTCTAAAGAAGTCCCTTGGACGGCCACATCGAAGGAAAATTCTAAAGCTTCTTTTACGACTCCTGACAAAGCGCCGAGCTTTAAATACAGCGCTTTTACTTGCTTTATTCCCGAATTTTCCGCCGCTTCCATCGCTAGTTCCGCTAAGCTGTTGGCAATAGATAACTCATGCATCGTTGAGCTCCTTTGACAAGTGCCGCACAAAATGAAGGAAAAAATTAAGCGTCGGCTGCATTTCAGGATCACTTAACGCCCGCATCAGACCAATGATTCCCACGCGTTTTGTTTCTGTCTCCGCCGCCTCTTTAGAAGCCTCATGCAATGAACGAAGCATTTTTCCAATGATTTGCGCCGAACGCACATCCAAAACATCCGATTTGAACAGCTCTTGGACTTGCGGAGAATCGAGGAATTCTTGCATTCGCTGCAGCGCGGTTAAAGCATGCTCAAAACGTGTAACATATTCTGGCCTAGATAAGCTTTGCCGCAAAAGAATAATAAGTTCATTAATCGAATCAGCAAATTCTGGTCCGCGCCGAAGGAAATTTTCCAGCATATCTAGTAGAAAGGTTACATTCTCCAGCCTATCGAGCAGGCGGATTAGTTGTTCCATCGTTCGCGGATCTGAAAGCTTTTCCACCAACAAATGATCCAGCGCCGCCTCCATAACTGCTCCTTTCCTAGCCTCCCCCATTACAATCCCTCCTTTTTTCGATTCACATTGAATAAAAAATGAACTGTTTTGGTGAAATATACTTTTTCTTTTGTTTTATTTAGAATAATAATTATAATGTAACAATAAAAAATTTTAAGAAAATTATATCATGTTGAAATCTCTTTTGTCTACCTAAACCAGACAGAACTTTGACAGTCCATTTACATTACACTTCTATAACAAACTTGCCCCGCCAGGCTAAAGGCGGGAACTTTCCGCACCGCCATCGAATGGGAATTTACCAAAGTCGTAGCATAACAATCGTTTTCAAATCATAATAGGCGGCAAAAATTTTCTGCCGCCTTGCCCATCTTAAAACACATCAAAGTTTACTGCCATTCGAAGCAATTACTTCTTTATACCAATAAAAACTTTGTTTGCGAATACGACGCAAGTCTTTTAGGTCATCTTCCGTGCGATTTACATAAATAAATCCATATCGCTTGCTGCAACCTTGATGGGTTGAAATTAAGTCAATTGCAGACCATGGGCAATATCCAAATATCTCAACACCGTCTGTAATCGCCAGTTGCAATTGCTTGATATGGTCTCTCAAAAAATCAATGCGGTAGAAATCATTCACCACATCTCCATCCTCAAGCTTGTCAAACGCACCAAGCCCGTTTTCTGTCACAAGTAACGGCAGGTTATAACGCGAATAAATTTCCCGGCACGTTGTGCGGAAACCAACGGGATCAATTTCCCAGCCAAACTCATTTTTCTTCAGATTTGGATTCGCAACGCCTTTGTATACGCCTGGCTCTCCAACAGTAATGTGCTGATCCCCCGTATGCCCTATGTCTGACTCATCACCACTGCTCGCAGCAACCGTTTGCGATGTATAGTAGTTAAATGCGATAAAATCAGGTTTTGCGCTTGCCAATATTTCCATATCCCCATCTTCTATTATTGGCTCGTAACCTTTTTCCTCTAAATAAGACCAAGCGATTGGATGATAGCGGCCATATACAGCGGCATCCAAATATAACCAATTACGGATTGCTGCATAATTGTCCGCAGCAAGGATATCTTCCGGTTTGGAGCTGGCTGGATAAATAGAAACAATATTTGGAGCTGGTCCGATTTTAGCATTAGGAAGCATTTTATGACACAAAATCATCGCCTTTGCCTGCGCGACAAACATATGGTGGTTTTGCTGGTATAAAGCTTTTTTTGGATTTTCTAAATTTAGATCGATAGTCCCAATTGCATCTCCATGCAAAATCATCATATTTTGTTCATTTATAGTCAGCCAATACTTCACACGGTCTCCAAAGCACTCAAATAATGTTTTGGCATATTGTTCAAAAGCATCTATCGTGGCCCGGTTGGACCATCCTCCTTGCTGTTGCAAAGCGTAAGGCAAATCAAAATGATACATTGTCACAATCGGCTCAATATTATATTTCATAAGCTCATTGATTAAATGATGATAAAATTCAATTCCCTTCTCGTTCCGTTCACCTGTACCGTTCGGATAAATACGTGTCCAAGCAATCGAGAACCGATATGCTTTCAAGCCCATTTCCGCAAAAAGCGCAATGTCTTCCTTATAACGGTGATAATGGTCGCTTGCCACTTTGAAATCCGTCGTCCCTGCTGGATAGTTGTCACGCATATCAATGACAGACGGTCCTTTGCCATCTTCATTCCATGCTCCTTCTACTTGATAAGCGGATGTGGAAGCACCCCATAAAAAGTTGTCTGGAAATGGTTTTATTTGTTTATGTTTCATGCTTTCTCCTCCGTTCATTTTTCATTCGTAATTTGCCTAACAGATCATTGATTTATTTCAAAAATGGCATTGTATTGGTGACAACAATATTTTCCCCATCCTCACAAGTTCTTAAATTCCGGTGTTTCCATCAGGCGTGCGAAAAATCGTTGTTTCGCTTCCCGATACGCTTCCATGCTTTTGCCTTCATACGCCTTTTTCAATTCGTCGTATTCCGCCCTATACGCATCATAAGCCAGCAGCAACTCGCGAAATTTCCAAAAAACATCGAGCTCGGAATCAATGACAGTTAGCTGGACACCTAATGGCGGATCGGTCGCATCATCTTGAAACGCGCGGAAATAGTCCGTTTGCACGCTTCCTTCGTTGATTCCATATAAAGTGGATAGTTTCTCCACAGCAGCGGTAAACATTTCCGCAGGAACCCGCACCTGAATGTCAAGATCACCTTTAGTGAGGCTGTTGGGAACCGCCGTGCTGCCGACATGCTGCACATCCGCTTCCGGCAGCAGGCGCAAAATTTTTTCTTTCTGTTCCAAAAACGTTTTTTCTGCTTGTTCATGAAAGCGGCTTTGTGCCAAAAAATGAACGCGTTCCATTTCGTTTCCTCCGAATTACAATAATTTTGCCATGTAATATTCATCCACATATTTGCCGTTTATCAGCAGAGAATGCCGTTTGATTCCTTCCTGTTCAAATCCCATTTTGCGATACAACGATATCGCCCGTTGATTGTCAGCGACTACCGTTAGTTCCAAGCGATGGATGCCTTTTGTCCTCGCCCATCGTTCCAATTCGGTAAATAGTAGCGTACCGACGCCTTTTCCTCTATGCGAAGCCAGTACGCCAATGACGATATATACCGTATGTTTATTTCTTCTGGTGCGCCCGCCCCTTGCAGCTAAATATCCGACTAGCTTTCCTTCCGCCTCTGCCACCAATATCGTTGAGTTTTCCACATTCTGCATTGCTTCGATTTGGCCGCGCTGCTGCTCGGCATCAAGCGTTCGTTCCCCTGCCTCAAACAACATAAACTCCGATTCTTTCTCTACTTGCAAGATAAGATGCGCCAATGCTTCCGCATCGTCTACTGTGACATGCCTTATGTTCATCTTTTCTCCTCTTCCTCCAAATATTCCCTTGCTAAATCACAGCTCCGATACCGCCCCATCGCCGTTTTTATTTTTTTAAACCCTGTTTGCTGGTAAAACGGCTCGTTTCCGGTTGTCGCAATTAAATGAACACAAGAAACATGGCTAAGTTGGGCAAGCAAATCTTCGACGATTGCTTTCCCGATGCCACGCTTTTGAAAATCGCGATGAACAACAACATCATAAACCGCGGCATTAAACACACCATCGGAAAGCGCGCGACCAAATCCAACGATGCGGCCGTCATAAAAGGCAAGTGCAATGACATTGCTTGCTTGAAATACCCGCTGGATGACTTCTTCTGTATGTTTTGTCCAGCCAACGGATTTGTACACATCTTTCATTTCCCGCCAATTCGCTTTGGATAAATCTCTATCGATGTAAAAGTCCACTGCGATCGATCCCCTCATTTTCTAAATCATCTAATTACATTTTCTACTCAGCAAGCTTTTGGGCGATGCGTTTGCCATATCTGGTCCCCAAAACTATGTATGATATTTCCAAATAATATTGCCATCGCGGGCTAATCACCTTCTTTCTTTCGATATGATCTATTCGGTAAGCATCTGATTGTTTCCTGCCAATATAGTTGCATATGCCATTTTTTCGCCGTATTATTGAATACAAACAAAATACATAGAAAGGGTGCACATAGATGGCAAAACAGCTGCCACCGGGGCAATTTGAAACAGAAAAATGGCCGATTCTTCATGAGGGAGATGTATACCAATTCGACGAACAGACATGGGAGTTTCGGCTGTTTGGGGATGTAAAAAAAGAAATCTCCCTCTCCTATTCGCAAGTAATGGAGCTGCCCAAAACAGTATCGACGATCGATATGCATTGCGTAACGACATGGTCGAAGTTTGATACAACTTTTGAAGGGATCGCTTTTCGCGAATTTTTGCGCTTTGTTGAGCTGGATCCGGATGTGAAATACGTGAAAATTTACGGCTATTTAAACGGGGACCGTTTCGGCTATTCGGCAAACTTGCCGCTTGAAGCGCTTATGGGTGATGACGCGTTGTTTGTGTACCGCTGGAAAGACAAGCATCATGACTGGCAGGATATCTCTCCAAAGCATGGCTACCCGCTTCGCTTTATTCCGCCTGCATCGTTTTACTTATGGAAAGGGGCGAAATGGGCGTCAGGCATCCGGTTTATGAAAAAAGATGAGCCGGGATATTGGGAACAGCGCGGCTATTCGATGACCGCCAATCCGTTTAAAGAAGAACGTTTTGCTGATCCAGCTGACGCATTCAAGTTATGGTGACAAAGCTTTCCGAACAAAAAACGAGGACCGCTTCGCTCAGGAAGGGTCCTCTTATTATGACTAAACGCGGTTGACTGCTGTTTGCTTTTGTAGCCACTGGCTGAGCCGTGCAAACAGAAGCATAAAGACGGCGGCAATCATGGCGCCTTTTACCGCATTAAACGGCAAGATGGCAGAAACGACGAGCGCTTTTGTTTCCGGCGCGCTCATTGCCGGAGCGCCCAGAAAGAGCGTATATGCCGGCAAAAATACGTAATAATTCAATACGCTCATCACCAGCGCCATGACAGCGGTGCCAGCGGCCAATCCAAACAGCATGCCTTTTTTTGATTTTGTTTTGCGGTACACATAATACGTCGGCAAAATAAACGTAACCCCAGCCATGAAATTAGCGATATGCCCGACTGGGATACCGGTAGGGCTGCCGGTGATGAAATAATTCAGCACGTTTTTCAGCAATTCAACGAACACTCCTGCCAGCGGGCCGTATAAAATCGCAGCAAGCAATGCCGGAACATCGCTGAAATCGACCAATAAAAAGTTTGGAAACGGCGGAAGCGGAAAGTTTAACAGCATCAGCAAATACGAGACGGCGCTAAATACACCTATTAAGACAAACGAACGGATATTCAGTTTTTTCATCATCCATTCTCCTCCCCTTCTCGTGATTCATCCTCACAAGAAGAAGGCTGCCACCTTGAGCGCTGCTAAATAAAAAACCCTTAAGTTTCACACTTAAGGGAGAAAGAGGCAAGCTCAAATAGACGTTCGAGCGCGCAGCATCGAACGCCGGCAAACCTTCATCTTCTCCCATCCAGACTATACTGTCGGCTCCGGAATCGCACCGGATCGTGCCAAAACGGCTCGCGGGCTGAGAAGCGCATTGGCTTCATCACCGCCGGTCGGGAATTTCACCCTGCCCCGAAGATGAATCGTATATTTTTTATATGCGATTTTGTATTAAGTATACAATTTTTATATAAGTTCTGTCTACCATTTTTTATGCAACAAAGTTTTTTATTTGCACAACCTCTTTATGATAAAATAAAAACGGAAAAAGATAGCAAATAGCAAGGAGAGAGACTTCATGAAACAGGAAATCATCGAACGCTTTACGAAATACGTTAAAGTCAACACGCAATCTGACCCGAACAGCGACACTTGCCCCTCCACTCCCGGGCAGCTTGAGCTTGGAAACATGTTGGTGGAAGAACTAAAGGCCATCGGTATGGAAGAAGTGACAATGGATGAAAACGGATATGTGATGGCAACGCTGCCGGCAAATACCGAGAAAGAGGTACCGACGATCGGCTTTTTAGCACATATGGACACAGCGACTGAATTTACCGGCGCCAACGTTAAACCGCAAATCGTCGAAAACTATGACGGCGGCGATATCGTCTTAAACAAATCGTTAAACATTGTCCTGTCGCCGAAAGATTTTCCGGAATTGGCCAATTATAAAGGCCACACGCTTATCACCACCGACGGCACAACGCTGCTTGGCGCGGATAATAAAGCGGGAATCGCGGAAATTATGACGGCGATGGCCTACTTAATCCAACACCCGGAAATTAAACACGGCAAAGTGCGCGTCGCCTTTACACCAGATGAAGAAATCGGCAGAGGCCCGCATAAGTTTGATGTCGCTAAATTTGGCGCCAAATTTGCCTACACGGTCGACGGCGGGCCGCTCGGCGAATTGGAATATGAAAGCTTTAACGCCGCAGAAGCGAAAATCACAATCAAAGGAAAAAACGTTCATCCAGGCACAGCCAAAGGCAAAATGATTAACTCGATGAAAATTGCAATGGAATTTCACGGGCAGCTTCCTGCCAACGAGGCGCCGGAACATACGGAAGGATACGAGGGATTTTATCATTTGCTTTCCTTCCAAGGGAATGTCGAAGAAACAACGCTTCACTACATTATCCGCGACTTTGACCGCCAGCAATTTGAAGCGCGCAAAGCGAAAATGCAGGAAATCGCGGCAAACTTGCAAAAAACATACGGAAAAGAGCGGATTGTGATCGAGATCAAAGACCAATATTATAACATGCGCGAAAAAATTGAGCCGGTCCGCGAAATCGTCGATATCGCCTATGAGGCGATGAAAAACTTAAATATTGAGCCGAAAATTTCACCGATCCGCGGAGGAACGGACGGTTCGCAGCTATCTTACATGGGGCTGCCGACGCCAAACATTTTCACCGGCGGCGAAAACTTTCACGGCCGCTATGAATATATCTCCGTTGATAACATGATCAAAGCGACGAACGTGATTATTGAAATTATCAAACTGTTCGAGCAAAAGGCGTAACATAAAAAAGCTGGTTCCAATTTCGTGTTGGAACCAGCTTCCTTTTTACCGCAGCTTTTGTATGCGCCCTTCGATGCTGGCAGCAAACGGCTGCGGCAGCTGTTGAATATAAGTGATGAGCGCATTCAAATCGCCCGGTCCTTCCTCGCGGTTTTTTCCTTCTGTAAATACTGTAAAATGATCCCCACCATCAGCGAGAAAACGGTTTGCCGTAACAGTATATTCCGCATTTGGATCGAGTTTTGCACCGTGTGGCAAATAAATATCAACGACTTTGTCCCCTATCGGCCTGCTTGCATCCCAAGTATACGTGAGGCCGGAAATTTGCAGCATGCGCGTTTGCTCCGGCTGCCATTGTTGATTTAACAGTTTGCGGATTTGTTCTCCCGTGAGCGTCATTTTAACTAACGGATTGCCAAACGGCTGCACATTATACAGTTCTCCCCACGTCACATCCCCTTGCTCAATATCGGCGCGAATGCCACCAGGATTCATAAAGGCGAAGTCGGTTTTCATCACCGACCGCTGCGCGTCCGCAATCAAATTTCCTAATGCCGATTCACCGCTTGCATTTTGCTTATCGGTAATCGTTATTTTCGCCGTGCCGACTACCCGGTTAATCATCGGCGCGATCTTTTCTCCATACTTGTTGATGAGCTTCGTAATCTCCGCATCCGGCTTGATGCCGTCTTGATAAGTAGTGACGATTTCCGCTTTTTTCGCAACGATGTCTTTTGTTTTCGTGTCAATTTTTATATCGACATCGGAAAAAGCGGTTCCGTAAGAATATGACTGCACCAGCAGTTTGCCGTCCACTTCCGCATTTAAATACGCGTGGTTATGGCCGGCAAAGATGACATCTACTTCATCATCTACTTTTTTCGCAATTTCTGTAACTTCGCCACTCGCATTGGAACCATCTGTATTAGAAATACCTGAATTATGGGCAAGGACGACGATGGCGCGCACCCCTTGCCGTTTTAGCTGTTTCACCGCTTTGTTAATCGCTTGTGCTTCATCCGTAAACGAAACCCCTGCCACACCGCTTGGAGCAACGATATTTGGCGCGTCGGACAGCGTCACTCCGATAAAGCCAATTGGCACCCCTTTCACTTTTTTAATAACATAAGGCGGAAGAATCGGTTTGCCTGTCTTTTTATCGATGACATTCGCGCTTACGTATGGAAAGTCCGCACCACGAAAAAAGCCGGTTTTGGGATGGATTCCGCCATAAATCAGACGAAGCATTTCGTCAACCCCTTCATCAAACTCGTGGTTTCCGGGCGTTCCGACATCAAAGCCCAGTTTATTTAAAAATTCGATCGTTGGCTCATCTTGCAGCAGCGCCGATACAAGCGAGCTAGCTCCGACCGCATCCCCTGCGTGCACAAGAAGCGTATTTTTGTTTTCCGCCTCCCGCTGTTTCAAATACGCAGCTAAATAATCCGCTCTTCCGGCCGCTTTTCCTCCGACCTTTCTTGTCACATCAAGCTGCCCGTGAAAATCGTTAACGCCTAACAGCTGCACATCAATATAACGATATGGATGCGCATCCGTTTTTACTCCGCCGGCTTTTCCATCCGCCAACACATTTCCGGAAGCAATCATAGCCGATAACATTAATGCGGGGAAAGCCGCTTTTCGCCATTTTGAGGAAAATCTCATTTCCTTATTGCCCCTTTCCTTGTTTTTCCACTCCTTTTTAAAAATCATAGCAACCAACCGCTTATTTTCTGCTAAATGACTGTTAATTTTTTATAAATTTTGTACAGTGTCTTTTTTAGTTTATACAACATTCACCTGGCCAAGTCTTCATGTTTGTGTTAAATCCGACTCCCAAGTCCAACAAACTTAAGCCTTGGAAAATAAAAACGCTCTGTGCCGCTTCTTTCTTCATAAATCCCCGGACTGCATTCATCCATGATAAGCGTTGCAGCTCTCCATCATCGCCCGTTTGCTCCTAAACCAATAAAAAGAGATGCCTTTCGGGTGATTTGCAAACCCGAGGACTGCCAAAGCATTCACGACAACAAACGGGTATACCGCCGCTATCCGTTTAAGCAAGCAAAGAAAAAGGCTGACCGGAAAGCCGAAACGCTTCCAATCAGCCCTTTTGTTTGCCCACTTGAAACGAGCAACGTTTGCCGCCGCAAACAACATATTCAATGCGCAAACAGCTTCTTATTTTTCCAGCTGCCAAACCGGTAATACGAAAACGCGATTGCACTGCTGACCACAAAGCTAATCCCCATTCCAAGCGCAATGCCGTTTTCTCCGGCAAACTTAGAGCAAAGAAACGTAAGCGGATAGCGCAGCACCCAAAACGAAATAATGTTCAACACAAGCACTTGGTACATCGCTCCGGATGCCCGCACAATGCCGTTTAACACAAAATTAATGCCTAAAAACGGATAAAACCAGCCGATCAGCCGCAAATATTCCGTGCCGAAACGGACCGCATCCGACTCTTCAATGAAAAGGCGAACAGCCGGCGCGGCGAACGCGTAAATCAAAATAATAATGAAACCCGTGACTGCCATATTATACAATACTCCGTACGCCGCAATGGAAGAAACCCGCTTCCAATTTCCTTTGCCAATGTTTTGTCCGGCCATGCTGTTGACAGCCGTTCCAAGCGCATGCGCCGGCAGCATAATTATGCTGTCAAGGCGCTGAGCCGCGCTGAACCCGGCAACGACGCTTTCGCCAAAAGAATTGACAACGCTCATAATCGCAGCGATTCCCGCCGAAATGACAGACATTTGCAATCCTGACGGAATGCCTAGCTTCAAAATCAGGCCTGTTTCTTTTTTTGTCGGCAGCTTTGGCAGCGAAAACGGAACAAGACCGCGGCGCAAAATGGCATACATCCCGCATACAAATGACAATCCTTGCGACAAAATCGTCGCATACGCGGCCCCGCTTACCCCTAAATCCAGCCATGAAATAAAGAGCGGATCTAGCACCGCGTTTAACAAAACCGCCATGATGACAAATACAAGCGGCGTTTTGCTGTCTCCAAGCGCCCGCAATACCGTTCCGATAAAGTTATAGCCAAACAAAAATACGATGCCAAGGCAATTGATCTGCAAATATTCGCTTGCCTCTTCCATTATTTCTTTCGGCGTCCCGATCCAGCGCAAAATCGGCGCGGAAGCAAAAAAACCGAAAATCCCCATGATAACCGACAATCCTGTCAACAACACGATAAACGCGTTGACATACCTCTTTAATCCTTCATTGTCATTTTTTCCTTTTTGTTGTGATAAAATGGTCAAAGCGGCGTTATTCATGCCGATAATAAATGATAAAATCGTATAAATGACCGTGCCCGCCACCGCGACCGCTGCAAGGGAATCCGCTCCAAGCAAATTGCCGACCCAAAAGCTGTCAATAAATTGATAAGAAACTTGCAATAAATTCGCAAATATGATCGGAAATGAAAACACGACAAGCTGTTTGGCAATGTTGCCTTCAGTAAAATCGTACTGTCGCTCCATTGTCACCACCTAATAAAGATCGATCGTTGAAATGGGAATACCCCCTTGAAGCCAAGGGGGTATTCATTATGCTTTTGTCCACTTCGATTGCAGCGGAATGCCGGCGGCTTTCAATGTCGTATACACCGGGCAGCGCGAATCGGTGATGCGCTGTAATTCTTCGATCCGTTCCTGCGATTCACTCGTTTTTACTTTAGCGTGAATCGTGACTTGTTGGAAATACGGTTTCACGTTCGGATCGCCCATCAACCCCCGTGTGTCTATCGTCCCTTGAATGTCAAATTCGATTCCCTGCAAATCGAAATTTAATTCTTTCGCCACCAAATTGGCCACGACATTTTCGCAGCCAGCAAGCGCACTTAGCAATGTTGTCAACGGATCAGGGCCTGTATCTTGGCCGCCCATTACCGGCGGTTCATCGATCGTTATCGTATGTTGTTTAGAGTGGACTACCGTCTGCATTCCTTTTGCGCTTCCTGTCACATGAAATGTCATTTCGTTTTTCATCGCAAATACCTCCCGCTTTTTATAAAATTTCTTTTCCTTTCACCCCGTTAATCGAATAGCTTGCTGTAATCGCAGCATTTAACGAATGGGATACAGAGCAGTATTTTTCTTTAGACAACCGAATAGCGCGAACCACTTTATCTTCCGGCAAATCCCCTTCGAACACGTAATGAAGATGGATATCGGTAAACCGCTTCGGAGGGTCGCTCGCGCGCGTCCCTTCGACTTCCATATAAAATGAACGAACTTCAAGCCGCATTTTTGTCAAAATCGCTATAACGTCAATCCCCGTACATCCGGCAAGCCCGTGCAAAAGCAATTCCATCGGCCTTGCTCCGGAATCTTGCCCGCCTGCTTCTTTGGAAGCGTCAATCGGAATTTGCACGCCTGACGCGCTCATCCCTGTAAACGACATTTGCCCGTTCCATGTTACTGTTGCTTTCATTTTTTCCTCCTCTTTCTGCTCAGGCGATAAAAATCACTAAGATACTATCAGTTTACTTTGTAAAAAGAATAAATGCAAAAAAAATACTTTTCCGCCACTATGTTTATTTTTCTATCTAGCGTTTTTTTTCGTGCATGATAAAATAAAAACATGCATGAATTTCATAAAGTAAAGGGTGTCAGAATATTGATGGAAAAAGCGCTTGTTTTAATCGCAGCTTACCTTCTTGGCTCGATTCCGTTCGCGCTCCTTGTCGGGAAAATAGGATATGGAATCGATATCCGTGAGCATGGGAGCGGCAATTTAGGAGGAACCAATACGTTTCGCGTGCTCGGAGTTAAAGCGGGGCTTATGGTCACATGCGGAGATATGCTGAAAGGAACATTGGCGGCAAGCCTGCCTGTATTGTTCTCCGTCCACGTGCACCCGCTGTTAGCAGGAGTGTGCGCGGTTCTTGGACATATTTACCCGGTCTTTGCGAAATTCCGCGGCGGAAAAGCAGTCGCAACATCGGCAGGGGTGATGTTGTTTTATTCGCCGTTTTTATTCGTTTCCCTTCTCGTTGTTTTTTTCATTGTCTTATATATTTCCAAATATGTTTCCCTGTCTTCGATGTCCGCCGGAGCGTACGCGGTAATTTATACGATCTTCTTTACCGATGACATTCCGCTAATGATCGCAGTATTATTATTAGCGGCGTTTATTTTTTACCGCCACCGTGCGAATATCAAACGCATCATCAACAAAACGGAGCCAAAAGTCAAATGGCTTGGGGGAAAAAAGGACTAAGCGCCTCTGTTGCAACATCGTTTATCCAATGCGCAATCAAGGCATCATCATAACAGGCTATGGATGGATCAGAAAGGAGTCGGATCATTGAAATTACCAAGTGAATTTATTGCCAAAATGGAGAGGCTTTTGCAAAACGAAGCTTCTCGTTTTTTTTCGACATATGATGAAGAAAAAGTAAACGGATTGCGGTTTAATCCGTTGAAAATCGACCGGGAAACGTTTTTAACGCTCGTCCCGTTCGCGCTTTCCCCCGTGCCATTTTGCCCGACCGGCTTTTATTATGATGGAGGCGAACAGCCGGGAAAACATCCGTATCATGCGGCAGGGCTTTATTACATTCAAGAACCGAGCGCGATGTTTGTGGCTGAGGTGTTGGCCCCGAATCCGGGCGAGACGGTTCTCGATCTTTGCGCCGCACCCGGCGGAAAAACGACGCAGCTTGCGGCAATGATGAAAAATCAAGGGCTGATTGTAGCCAATGAAATTCATCCAAAACGCGTCAAAGCGCTGTCGGAAAACATTGAGCGGTTTGGCATCACCAATGCGCTTGTCACAAATGAAACGCCGGAAAAACTCGCGAAATATTTCCCCGGATTTTTTGACAAAATTTTAGTTGACGCTCCATGCTCGGGGGAAGGCATGTTTCGCAAAGACGAAGAAGCCGTCCGGTTTTGGAGCCAAGCGCATGTTGAACAATGTGCCAGCAAACAACGGCATATTTTGGACTGTGCGTACAGCATGTTAAAAGAAGGCGGCGTTCTCGTTTATTCCACTTGCACGTTTTCTCCTGAAGAGAACGAACAGATGATCGAAGCTTTTTTGCAAACATATGATGATCTGGAATTGTTATCGATTGAAAAAGTTCATGGCATTCAGCCGGGAAGACGGGAATGGACAAACACCGGCTTGGAGGAAATCGAACGGACGGCCCGGCTATGGCCGCATTGCTTGAAAGGGGAAGGACATTTTGTCGCAAAAATGAAAAAAACGGGTTCCGCCCCTGCATGGAACGGCAGCTACGTGAAACCGAACATCTCTAAGCAAATGCTTCGCACATACCGGCAGTTTGAACAAGAAGCATTGCAAATTGTGCTGGAAAAACCAATGTATGCCTTTCAGCACCATCTTTTCGCTTTGCCGGATCATTGTCCAAGCTTCAATGGTCTTAAAGTGGTGCGGGCGGGACTGCATGTAGGAGAGGCGAAAAAACAGCGGTTTGAGCCGAACCACGCGCTCGCTTTGGCGCTAAAGCCGCAAGATGTTCGTTGCTCCCTTGACTTGTCCAGCGGCAGCAGCGAATGCTTCAAATATTTGCGCGGCGAAACGATCGAGACGGGAGAGGACCGCGGCTGGCTGCTTGTGACCGTTGACGGGTATCCGCTCGGCTGGGGGAAAGAAGTGAAAGGCATTGTGAAAAACTTTTACCCAAAAGGGCTGCGAGTCCATGCATAACATAAGGGCAGCTGCGCAAGCTGCCCTTTTTTACGGATGCTGAGCGGGAATCGTCAGTGTAAATACAATTTTATCGCGTTTTAAGTCAATGTTTTTGGCGGCAATTTGATAGCCTTTTCCAAAGCGGATGTCGGTGAGCGCCACATAAACACGGTTCACGCTTGGATCGATGATGACCTCATCCGGAAGCGGCGCATGTTTGCTTAAATATTTTAACACATAAGTGACAGGAAGTTTCCAATCGTCCAATAGTATTTCCGGATGTTGCAGTTCGATGTCTCCCCCTTTAACGACTTTCGGAACAAAGGAAACCGTTAACGCGACATTGCGGCCAAATACTGGAAGCTCGCTGGCCACATATACACGGTCATCCAGCCAAACGCGGTATTGCGCCGGATGGCCGTCCGTTTTTTTGCGTATATAATCATTGATTACCATATTCAGATGTTCCTTATTGGAATATACCGTAAAAGAAGCTCCATCTATTTTTTTTGGAGACGGCATCGATACCGGCTTCGAAGGCTGAAACAGCCAAGCGCAAATCAGCACCACTATGGCAATGTCGAAGATGGCTAATGTCCAAAACAGTTTTTTCCAATTCATTCTTCCAATCTCCCTAACCACATTTGTTCGTGTTGTTTTAATTGTTCGTACACACGTCTTGCGATTAGCTCATAACCGACTTCATTCGGATGAAATTGGTCGCTATATAACACATCATCGCGGCCATCAAATAAGTCTTTCACATTGACAAAAATCGTCCGGTCATAGTGAGCCAAAACCGCTTCGCTCCCACTATTCCACTGCTCAATCACCTCATCGATTTCCGGAATGTTCGGAAGCGAGCTCGAAAATGGGTTGTATAAACCGACAAGAATGATCGTAGCATCGCGATTGACGGCGCGGATCATTGCCAAAAGGCGATCTAGCCGCTCGGCAAACCGCTTTTGCTCCTTCGCAAATAAAGTGTGCGATAAATCAAAGAAATGGGAACGAACAATTTTCATGATATCATTTCCACCAATGGTGATAAAAATAAGATCCGCCTTCCGGACTTCATCTAAATTGTTGGCTATAATCGGATGGAGCTGGGAAATCCGTAATCCCCGCTTTCCTAAATTGACGACCGAAACCGTCTGCACCCCTTTATGTTGTAACAATTGCTGGCGCAAGCGCGAAACATATCCCCCTTTTTGTGCTTGATCCCCTACTCCTTCTGTTAACGAATCGCCAAGAGCAAGCAGGAGAACATCTTTTGGAAAAAAATCATCGGCAACCGTCCGCGGCGCCAGCTTCACTTCTCGCTCAGGCAAGCTCGCAATGTTGATGGCCTGCTTGGAAGAACATCCTGCGCAATAAAGCAACAATAAAAAAAGCAATCCCCATTTTTTCATTTTCTACACCTGCCCTCTCAAAAAAACGCGAAAAGGCAAAAATGCGCCTACATTTTTGCCTCTCTATGACGACTGCAAAATTTCGATATGCTCTAAAATTTGTTCGTACGGAACATCTTTCACCCCGCTATAAGTTTGCACAATCGTGCCGTTTTGGTCAACGAGATAAAAATTTGTTCCATGGATCACTTGATCTTGATCTTTCGGCTTTTGCACAATTGTTTTAAAATTTTTCTCAGCGAATTGTCCGATTTCTTGCTGGCTGTAACCTGTAAGCAAATGCCAATTTGCTAAATCCCCGTCAAATTTTTTTATATACTCTTTCAGCTTTTCCGGAGTGTCTACTTCTGGATCGACGCTGAATGAGACAAATTCAACATCAAGCCCTTTTTCTTTCGCCATTTTTTGCAGCTTAGCCATATGGGCGGTCATAGGGGGGCAAACCGTTTCACAGTTGGTGAAAATAAAGTCGGCAACCCATACTTTTCCTTTTAAATCGCTTAAACCAAACGGTTTCCCGTTTTGATCCGTAAACGTAAAATCGTTAACCGGCCAGTTTTTTGCGTCAGGAATCGTTTTTCCGCACGCAGCAAGAAGAACAATCGCGAGAAGAACGATCATTCGCTTCATCTTTCTCTTCACCCGTTTTTTATTCTTTCGGCTCCCAGCCCAGCAGCGCTGTTTCGGCAACGCAAACCGGTGAACCGTTCATAAACTCCCATACAATTATACAATGAAATGGGGAAAATTCCTATAAAAATCTGGAGAATCGGCCATTTTTATTGGCTCATCCTTCAAATTGCGTAAAATCCCACCCTCGGTTCAGCAAACATTTCGTTTGCTACACATTCCCGGTGGATAGCCGGAGTGAATTGCACAACACAGTTGCTTTAATTGCGCAGATTCCCCTTTCTCCGCCAGTAAAATCGGAAATTGCTTTTTCCCCATTTTTCCGTATCCTCCTAATTGATGATCGTACCACTTATTTGTGTGGAAAGTTTGAAAAAATATTGAAAGACAAATGTACTTTACACAACATTTCTTTAAAGGAAAATAAAAAGTTGTTTTGCCGAAGCAAAACAACTTTTTCCTGTTTTATGCATTGTTTTTTAAAACTTCTGTCTTAAAAATCTGCTCATACACAGACCATTTCAGCACTCTTTTCAAATATTCGCGGAACGAGTAAATGGTGCGGACATCACGGGACCGGTATACTTTAGCAATAAACGCTTCTAAACGCAACTGAATCATAAACCGATAGGTGTTATCTTCCTCCAATACAGGAATTTCAATAATCTTTACCTTCTGCCCATAAGCGTTTTTGAACTCCAGGCTTTTGAATAGCAAAATATCAATCCTCTTTTTTCACCGATTTACTTTTATTATACACGAAACCGGTGAAAAATCATGTCGGAAATATGCGAAATAATTGCGACTTTTTTCGCGCTTTTTTGCTAAATAAGCAAGTGGAACAAATTTGGGTCTTTATTTACTTCTTGGAATGGGAATCCTTTTTTCTTCATGCGCTCAATGAGCGGTGCGTAATCTTCGCGGCGTTTTAATTCAATGCCGACTAACGCTGGGCCGTTTTCTTTGTTGTTTTTCTTCGTGTATTCAAAGCGGGTAATATCATCGGTAGGCCCTAATACTTCATCTAAAAATTCGCGAAGTGCGCCGGCGCGCTGCGGAAAATTGACGATAAAATAATGCTGCAGCCCTTCGTAAATCATCGAGCGCTCTTTAATTTCCTGCATTCGGTCAATGTCATTGTTTCCTCCGCTGACGACACAGACAACCGTTTTTCCGCGGATTTTGTCCCTGTAAAAATCCAATGCCGCAATCGGAAGCGCCCCCGCCGGTTCAACGACGATCGCGTTTTCGTTATATAGCTCCAAAATTGTTGTGCATACTTTTCCTTCCGGCACGACAACAATATCGTCAATGATTTCTTTACAAAGCGCGTACGTTTTTTCGCCGACCGTTTTGACCGCCGCCCCATCCACAAATTTATCAACTTCTTCCAAAGTCACTACATGCCCTTGATCGAGGGCGGATTTCATCGATGGCGCTCCTTCCGGTTCAACACCGATCACTTTTGTCGCCGGAGAAATGCTTTTCACATATGTACCGAACCCAGCCATCAATCCGCCGCCGCCGATGCTCGCAAACACAAAATCAATCGGCTCTTCACAGTCATTGAGCACTTCGACGCCGATCGTTCCTTGTCCGGCGATGACATATTCATCGTCAAACGGATGAATAAACGTGCGGCCTTCTTTTTTGGCACACTTCATTGCTTCATTAAACGAATCGTCAAACGTATCTCCCACTAAAACGATCTCGACCATTTCTTTCCCGAACAGCTCAACTTGTGACACTTTTTGTCTCGGCGTTGTCGCCGGCATGTACACCTTCCCGTGCACACCTAACGCGCGGCATGAATACGCCACTCCTTGCGCATGATTTCCCGCGCTGGCGCAGACGATGCCGTTTTTCCGTTCTTCTTCGCTTAAATGTTTCATCCGGTTATATGCGCCGCGAATTTTAAAAGAGCGCACCACTTGCAAATCTTCACGCTTCAAATACACGTTACATTCGTAGCGTTCCGACAATAACGGATTTTTTTGCAGCGGAGTATGGTGGACCACATCTTTTAACGTATGATAAGCGATTAAAATGTCTTCCACATAAACGGCCCCTTGTTTTCGTTTCAGTTGTTGTTCCATGCTTTCGTTCCCTTTCTTTCTTAGTTGTCTTTTTAATTTGTAAATTATAGCATAAATTTTAAAAAAAGAAAGGGAATTTTCAAAAAACTTATGAAAACAATTCTTGTTGCGATGACTTTTTGGTGTTATACCATTATTTTCCTTGTCTCCTTTGTTTGCTTTCACATTTTTCTTGTTTTATATAGTGCGATTGGAATAAAATAGAATTAATCTTTTTGAAAATGAGGGAAAAAAATGGAATGTTCACGGAAAGAAGAAATCGCTAACGCCATCACGCACGGGCTCGGTATATTGTTCAGCATCCCCGCGTCCATTCTTCTCCTCCTCTCCGCGTCTGGCGACCATTTGCGGGTCGTGAGTTTCGCGGTTTTTGGGGTGAGCATGATCCTCCTGTATGTTTGTTCCACCTTATTGCACTCGTTTTTTTGGCACAAATGGAAACGCATCTTCCAAATTCTTGATCACTCGGCGATTTTTTTGTTGATCGCCGGCACGTATACGCCGTTTACGCTCCTCTTGTTGCGCGGCGCCCTTGGCTGGACATTATTCGGCATCATTTGGGGGCTTTCCGCTGCAGGAATTATGTTAAAAGTGTTTTTCGTCGACCGTTTTGTTATTTTATCTACCATCGTGTACATCGCGATGGGATGGTTTGCGGTGATTGCCATTCGTCCGCTTTATGATGCGCTGTATCCGTTCGGCTTTTTTCTTTTAGTTGGCGGCGGAATCCTATATACAGTAGGGGCATTGTTTTTTTTATGGAAAAAGCTCCCGTACCATCACGCGATTTGGCATTTGTTTGTGCTTGGCGGCAGTGCGATGATGTATTGCTGTGTGCTTTTTTACGTATAATTAACAAGAAAGGCGGCCGCCTTTACGTGCGGCCGTCTTTGCCTTGGCCGTTTTCGTATTCCTCGGCAAACTCCGTTGCCCAGCTTCCATCTTCATTCCACCGATACACCTGTTCTCTTCTTGCTTCATCAAGCACACGTTCTTCCATAAACAGATGAAAAAACGCTTCGATCGCGCCAATCGCTAGCGCGCTAAAAAATGAAGCATACGCCATATAAACTGCCGGCCCGAACAGCGCGGAACTAGCAAACCAAATCAACAAAAATGCAAGCGGCACATCGGCAATCGCCGCCGCAAAATTACCAAAACGCGGCAAAATCCATAAATCGCCAATGATATAAGCAATAGCAGCGGTTCCCGCCGTCATGATGAGTATTGAGAGTAGCGGAGCATCAAAAATGGCAAAAAGCGAAAGCAGCGCTACACTCCATGCGACAAATTTGAACGCCAATGGAACGATATGTTTCATCTTATTCCTCCATTTCCATTCACCGTTTACTGTTATCGTTCCTTGTTGGCGCTGTTTCTATTCGATCATAATGAAAAACGTGTTCCGCTAAACAGCGAAACACGTTAATGTTTGCGTTCATAAACGATAAACGCATAATCATACGGATTTTTTTCATCTTTGATTCCTTTCGTATAGGAAACGAGCTGCCATTGCGCTTCATCAAAATCGGGATAAAACGTATCGCCGGGGAAACTCGCCTCAATTTTGGTAATATAAAGACGGTCGGCAACTGGCAATGTCGCTTGAAATAATTCCGCGCCGCCAATGATAAACACTTCATCGCCGCGCTTGACAGCAAACTGGCAAACTTCTTCGAGCGAATGGAGCACCGTACATCCTTCCACTTGAAACGACCGATCCCTTGTGACAATCACATTTTCTCTTCCCGGAAGCGGCCGCCCGAGCGATTGAAACGTTTTCCGCCCCATGATAACAGCATGTCCCATCGTTACTTTTTTAAAATACGCTAAATCGGCAGGCAAATGCCACGGTAGCCGGTTATCTTTGCCAATGACGCGGTTTTGATCCATGGCGAAAATATGTGAAATCATCCTATCTCCCCTTTATACGGCGACTGGTGCTTTAATATGCGGATGCGGGTCATAGCCGACAATTTCGAAATCCTCGAATTGGTATTCAAAAATCGAAGCAGGCTTCCGTTTGATCACCAGCTTTGGAAGCGGCCGCGGCTCTCTCGTCAGCTGCAGTTTCGCCTGTTCAATATGATTTTTATACAAATGGACATCGCCGCCGCTGAAAATCAATTCGCCGACATCTAAACCGCATTGCTGGGCAATCATATGTGTCAACAACGCGTAGCTCGCGATATTGAACGGCAATCCTAAAAACGTATCGACAGAGCGCTGTTGCCACATGCAAGAAAGCTTTCCGTCAGCGACATAAAATTGAAACGCGTAATGGCAAGGCGGAAGCTTCATCTCGTCCAGCTCCGCGACATTCCACGCATTTACTAATAAGCGGCGGGAATTCGGGTTCCGCTTAATTTCTTCAATAACCCAGCTGATTTGGTCCACCGTTTTCCCGTCCGCCCCTTTCCAGGAACGCCATTGCGCGCCGTATACCGGACCTAAATCGCCGTTTTCATCGGCCCATTCATCCCAAATGGTCACCCCGTTTTCCTGCAAATAACGGATGTTTGTGTCTCCTCTTAAAAACCATAATAATTCGTAAATGATCGAGCGAATATGTAATTTTTTTGTCGTTAATAAAGGAAACCCTTCCTGCAAATTAAAACGCAATTGTCTTCCAAATACGGAAAACGTCCCGATTCCTGTCCGGTCTTCTTTTGGCACGCCATTTTCTAAAATATCTTGGAGTAAATCTAAATACTGCCTCATCTCCGCTTCATCCTTTCAGATGTGTTACTTTCAAATATCATAATTATATATAAAATATAAAAGCGATGTAAACACTAGAAAAAATCACGGGAGCCATCCCGTGACTAACAAATGCGCGGCAATAAAAGACCTGATAGCCGATATAGTCTCCGCGTTGTTCCGAGCGGTGTTCTCAATAATAGTTGACCTTTGCCTGTCGAACGCACCGTGCCAATGACGGCGGCATCTTTGCCTTCCGGAAGCGAACGAATCGCGTCAAGGACATTTTGTTCCTCTTTTTTAGCGACAATAAAAATCACTTTTCCTTCATTCGCCAAATAGATCGGTTCAAATCCGAGCAATTCACATGCTCCTTGCACTTCTCTTTTCACAGGAATCGCTTCCTCTTCTAATTCAATCGTCACTTGAAAATCCTCACAAATTTCAACAAGGGCAGTCGCTAAACCCCCCCGGGTCAAATCGCGCATGATTCGAATGTCCTTCGCTGACTCCATTGCGGCTGAAATCATCGGATATAAAGTAGCACAGTCGCTTTCCACATTTGTCATTAATCCAAGCCCCCCGCGCGCAGCCAAAACGGCGATGCCGTGATCGCCAACCGAACCGCTGATAATGACGGAATCGCCTTCTTGAATGGAAGCGGTTAATGGCTGCGGGACAACGCCAAGCCCTGTTGTGTTAATATAAATGCCATCGGCAGATCCGCGTTCGACCACTTTCGTATCGCCCGCGATGATGCGCACATTCGCTTTTTTCGCTTCTTCCGCCATGGAATGAACAATTTGTGTTAAATCGTCTAGCGGAAATCCTTCTTCAATGATAAAACTGCATGTCATCATTTTTGGAATTGCTCCTGACACCGCTAAATCGTTGACCGTCCCTGCTACGGAAAGTTTTCCGATATTGCCTCCGGGGAAAAAGAGCGGTTTCACAACAAAACTATCCGTCGTCATAGCGATTTGGCCTTTTTCGATAGGAAAAAGAGCCGAGTCAAACTTCGCGTAAACGTCATTATGAAAATGGGCAACAAATACTTGCTGAATGAGTTGATGCGCCAACTCCCCGCCGTCTCCATGAGCGAGCGTTATCCGCTCCATCTTTATTCCTCCCTCATATACTGATAATAAGCCGCACAACTGCCTTCGGATGAAACCATGCATGGCCCGATTGGATTCAATGGCGTGCACGCTTTTCCAAATAAGCTGCATTCAGGCGGATCAATTAACCCGCGAATAACTTCTCCACAACGGCATTTTGTTTTCCGCGGACTTCTCATTGGAACGGAAAACTTTTCTTTCGCATTAAATTGGCGATATTCCTCGCGAATATCCATCCCGCTTTGCGCGATGACGCCAATTCCGCGCCATGGTTCATCGCATGGGGAAAAATAGTGGTTCATCCAATATTTCGCATGGCTGTTTCCTTCTTCAGACACGACATTTCGATAATCGTTGACAACAAGCGCGTTTTGCTCCAGCGCCAGCAACAGCAATTGACGCAAACTGCTAAGCAATTCTATCGCCTCAAAGCCGCTAATAACCCCGGGCAAATGATATTCGGCAGCTAAAAATTCAAAATGTTTCCGCCCCATGACCATCGAAACATGACCTGGAAGAAGAAACCCATCTAACGCTACTTCTTTGTTATTGAGAAGATGACGTAAAATCGGTTCCGTTAATTTCGCCGCCATCCAAATCGAAAAATTATCAACTTCATTTTCTTCCGCTTCTTTTAACGCAGCCGCTAAAGTCGGAATGGTCGTTTCAAAACCGATCCCTAAAAAAATCACTTCTTTTTGCGGATTTTGCTCCGCAATGCGGACGGCATCGACCGGCGAATAAACAACACGAATATCTTTTCCTTCTGTTTTTGCTTGCATCAATGTTCCGTAAGAACCCGGAACACGCATCATATCTCCAAACGTACAAATGATGCGGTCACTTCCAGCAGTGAGAGAAATCATCGCATCAATGGCGGCTTGGTCCGTCACGCAAACCGGGCACCCCGGTCCTGAAATAAGCCGGATATCATCTTGTAATGCTTTTTTCACCCCTGTTCTTGCAAGAGCCATCGTATGTGAGCCACATACTTCCATAAATGCGGGGATGCGCTGAAATTCTTTTTGAAATTGTTTCGCCAACTCTTTAACTTCATCTAATAACGCCCGGCTAAGTTTCGAACTTGTATATGGATCAATCAGCCCATGCATCGGCTATTTTCCTCCATTCTTCCATGCTCTCTTTTGCATACTCTTCATCAATAATGGACATCGCTTGTCCAGCATGAACGATGACATAGTCGCCGATCTTAACTTCTGGAACAAAAATAATCCCTACGTTCATTTGTGATCCCATCACATCCACTAACGCAGTGAAACCATTGATTTCGATCACTTTTGCAGGAACACCAACACACATTATTTTCTCCCCCTTCGATTCGCGGCAATGATTAATTGGCCAAGCGCTAATCCTCCATCACTGCACGGAACGTTTCGATGTGTATACACGTTAAAACCTAATCTTCGCAAATTAGTGGTCAGGTGTTTAACCAAATAGCGGTTATGCATACTGCCGCCGGATAAGACAATTTCCCGATGATATTGCGGATGCTCTTCCACCGCTTTTCGAATCATCGCAATGGCAGCGGATACAACGGTTTGATGAAATCGCCCCGCGATGGTTTCGACATTTATGTTTCGCTTCACATCTTCGGCAATGGCAACCCACATCGCTGCGACATCAATTTCCATAATGTTGTTTTCTTTTAATTCAAACGGGTAAGGCTCATATATATGCCCTTCATCCACCAATTCTGCCAAGCGAACAGCTGCCTCTCCCTCATATGTGGAATGCGTGCAAACATGTAAAAAGGCGCTCACCGCGTCAAATAAACGTCCGCACGTTCCAGCTTTCGGGGCATGAATATCCTTTTCAACCATTTGTTTTAAAATGTGAATTTCATACTGTTTATCAGGAAAACGCTCGATAGCCAGTTTATATCCTTTTTCCCCTAAATAGTAGCCAAGCATGCCGACTGCAGTACGCCAAGGTTCTTTGATACATCGTTCCCCGCTCGGCAACGGGGTGTATGTTAAATGGCCAAGCCGTTTATAATGAGAAGCATCGCCATAAAGAAGCTCAAATCCCCATATATGCCCATCTTCTCCATACCCTGTTCCATCTAAAATCAGCCCGAAACAACTATTTTTTATCCCATTATCCTCCATGCACGATACCATATGCGCATGATGGTGCTGCACTGGAATAACTGAAACATCCCATTCTTTAACAATGTTCCATGTTTCATAGTTTGGATGCATATCCACAGCAACCGCTTTCGGCTCTACTCCCATCCATGTCCGCAAATGTTCGTATTCGCGTTGAAAATGCTCGATGGACTCCATATTTTGCAAATCCCCAATATGTGGTCCGAGAAAAATTTGTTCGTTCCGCCCAAAAGCAAACACATTTTTTTGTTGTCCGCCTAAAGCGGCGATCTCGTGAACATCACTTGTCGTAAAAAACGGATCTGGGACAAACCCGCGCGCCCGGCGTAAAAAATCAACGTTGCCGTTTTGAATTTGCACAACCGAATCATCAATCGGATGAACAATTGGCCGATTATGAACAAGAAAATAATCCGCAATCGACTTCAAATCTTGAAGAGCTTGTTCATCTTTATACAAGATGGGCACACCTGACCGATTCGCGCTTGTCATCACCAATACAGGAATATGTTCTTCATCTAGCAACAAATGGTGAAGCGGTGTATAAGGCAGCATCACTCCGACCGTTTTTAATCCGGGAGCAAGAGACGGAGCGAGTGGATACGTTGTTTTTCTTTTTAAAACAACGATCGGAGCTTCAGGAGATGTTAACACTCGTTTTTCCTCGTCATTCACCTCACACATTTGCTTAACAACAGAGAGAGAGGCAGCCATCACCGCCAGCGGGCGCGTCGGCCGCTGCTTTCTCGTTCGTAATTGTTGCACAGCTTGTTCATTTGTGGCGTCACATGCAAGATGATAGCCGCCTAATCCTTTTATCGCTACAATCGCTCCCGATAACAACAGTTGTTTCGCCTTGTCAATCGCATCCCCATCAAGCGTCCGGCCATTGCGATCGACAAGCGCAACGTGCGGGCCACATACCGGACATGCAATGGGCTGCGCATGATGCCGTCGATTCAATGGGTCTTCATACTCTTTCTGGCAATGTTCGCACATGGAAAAAGATTTCATCGACGTATACGGACGATCGTAAGGCAGCTGCTCAATAATCGTATACCGCGGCCCGCATTGGGTGCAGTTAATAAACGGATAGCGATAGCGATGGTTGTTTGGATCGTTCATTTCTTGCAAACAATCATCGCAGACAGCTGTATCAATGGGAATGACAAGGGAAGAAGCCCCCTTTCGCTCGCTTTCAATAATGGAAAATTGTTCAAATCCTTGATAATCCGCTTCCATAACGTCCAACTGATCAATGCGTGACAAACGAGGGGCTTCCGCCTGCAATGAAAGCAAAAACGACTGCAGCTCCTTCTCTTCTCCTTCGGCAAATACAGTAACACCGTCCATGTTGTTTTGGACCGTTCCCTTTATGTGATAACGATGAGCAAGTTGAAAGACAAAGGGGCGAAACCCGACGCCTTGAACCCGCCCCTTAACCGTAACTTTTATTGATTTTTGCATCGCGCAATCCCCTCTCGAATCCATTGGAACCATTGGTCCATTCCTTCATTGGTTTTCGCGGATAACGGAATAAGCGAAGATTGCGGGTTAACTCCTTTTAAGTCATCTTTAGCTTGTTCCACATCAAAATCGAGATAGGGCAATAAATCAATTTTATTAAGTAAAACAAGTTCGGTACGCATAAACATTGTCGGATATTTAAGAATTTTATCATTCCCCTCAGGAACGCTTAATACAGCGACCTTATGCTGTTGTCCCAAATCATAGCCAGAAGGGCAAACGAGATTGCCGACATTTTCAATAAACAAAAGGTCGATTTCATTGAAATCGAATTGCGGCAAAACCGCAGCAATCATTCGCGCGTCTAAATGGCATCCGCCATGTGTGTTAATTTGCACTGCCTGTGCGCCGAGTGAACGAATCCGTTCGGCATCTTTGTCTGTTGCCAAATCTCCTTCAATGACGCCGATCCGGAAATCTTTTGCCAGCGCTTCAATGGTTTTTTCTAAAATCGTCGTTTTTCCCGCTCCGGGGGAACTCATCAAATTAATGACAAGCGTTTTCGTTTCTTCAAACAGGCGGCGGTTAAACTCGGCGGCGCGATTGTTATTCGTTAACACATCCACCTCTAGCGCTACTTTCATGATGTCAAACTCCCTTCGTATGTCAATATTCGAAATGCCTCCCCAGCAATGATCCGGCCGTTTGGCAACAAGCACGATGGACATTGAACGATCCTCGATTGCGGCTCATACTCTTGTCCACAAATCGGGCAAAACGCTTTCGCCCGTTCAAAATGAATGATAAGCTGCGCGTCCTCGGCCAACCGATTGTCTTTTTGCAACTTATAAACGTCAAACGCCATTTCCAAAGCTGCAGGAAGCGCATTGCTCAACTCCCCGACAAGCAATTCCACTTTTGTAATCGTGCCGATATTTCGTTTGGATGCATCCTGTTCAATCAAGCGGACAATTTCCTCCATAAGAGCCAATTCATGCATACGAATCCCTTTCTAGTCGGACATACCATTGGTTTTTGATTTTTTTTGTCGCAAGCAGCGGCAGTTTTAACGTTCCCGTTTCCGATGCTAAATCAAATTCGCGGTCACAATATAAGCAGATCAAACGATGCTCCAACTCGATATAATGCGGGATAACATGGCAATGGGAACAAATGGCCTTTCTCGCCTTCATCTTGCCGTTTTGCACATAAACAACAACAGGAACATGATGAACGTTTCTCATCTCCGCCCTTTTTAATTCAGCGGCATCGTATGTTCCAAGAAGATGCCACGCATAATGAACAGATGAGAAAATTTCTTTCATTTTTTTTACTTCCTCTTCTAATAATGGGGCCGAAGCTTCTTTAACCGTTTCCACTAAACTGTTCCGCATTTCTTTTAAAAACTGCAATCGATTCATAAAACTCCACACCACTTTCTCACTTGTTGAACCACTTTTTCTGCCAACTGAGGAAGTTGTGCTTGAACAATATCGGATAATTGTAATCCAATCTCAAGTGAAGCGGGTTGAACGCCAAACAAAATCATCTGTTCGGGACATGTTTCCCGGATTTTTGCGGCAAAGAGAACCTCTTGAAACCCTAATTGATGAATCGACATTTTCACTCCCAAGTAAGCAGGAATTTCATCATCGACAAGCGTCACGATCGTCCCCGCCTCTTTCCCCGCGTTCACCGCATCAACGATAATTAAATAATCCGTTCCTTCAATCGTTTCTAACAATCTTATCCCATCTGTTGAACCTTCGATCACTTCAACGTTTTCGTAGGGAGAAAGCCGTTCTGCCAATAAAGGCAAAACATGAATTCCAACTCCCTCATCCGAATAGAGTAAATTCCCTATGCCAAGAACGGTAATTTTGCGCTTACTTTTCATCCTGTTCACCTAATGTTTCTTTTTTGCGCTCGATCTTGTAGCCTGTGACAATCGAAGACATTGTGCCATTCCGCTGTAAATAGTCTTCACGAAACGCCATGTAAACATGGACGATGGTAAAGATCATAAATCCCCATGCGACTAAATGATGCCATGATCGAACAGAAAAACTGTCCCCGCCAAACAAATGGGCAACCCACATAAACATTTTTCCATAAACCGACTCTGGTTGCGGTTCAAATAATAAATAATAGCCTGTGAGAATCATAATGATGGAGCCAAGGCCGATAAAAATCCAGTAACTTAATTGGGCAAGCGGGTTGTGCCCGATATAATGCTTCTTTCTATTTTTTAAAAATAAATAGTACTTCACGGTTTCCCATGTTTCTTTCCAGAAAGAGAGGCGAAACAGGTTCGAAGTCGCATGTTCATTTCCTTTGTACACCCAATACCAGCGCACCGCCAAATTAATGGTGAAGACAAACGCGGTAAAAAAGTGGATATACCGGGCCCACCCCATTAAATAGGAATAGTACGCTTCTTCTTGAATGGAAGCGGAAGCAAACGGGCGGCCGATAAACACGCCCGTTATCATTAAGATGAAAATGGAAAACGCATTCACCCAATGGAAGATGCGAACAGGCAACTCCCAAACGTACACTTTCACCATTTGATCGTTGATCGGAATCGTTTTCGCCTTACGTCGTTTGCGCGATTTTTTCCAAACTAGTTTCACTGCTTCTTTTTCCATTTTTGGATTTGTCGGGACCGGCATAATGCTCCCCCCTACCCAATGTAAATATTAGTCGTTTGTTTTGAAACAACATCTGTTAAATGAACGGCGCACGCTAAGCATGGGTCAAACGAGTGAATGATTCGTAAAATTTCTAACGGTTTTTCTTTATCTAAAAGAGGGGTGCCTTTTAAAGAAGCCTCATACGCGCCAATTTGGTTTTTATGATCGCGCGGTGAAGCGTTCCACGTTGTTGGCACAACCGCTTGATAGTTTTTTGTTTTTCCGTCTTCAATTTCAATCCAGTGTCCTAAAGACCCGCGCGGCGCTTCAACCCATCCTACTCCTTTCGCCTTCTTTGGCCACGTTTCCGGTTCCCATTTCGTGCGATCAAATGTGATCAGGTCGCCGTTTTTAATATTTGCCAATAACGCATCCATATCATCGCGCATCCACTGAACAACAAGAATCGATTCTAATCCGCGCGCGATCGTTCTTCCCAGCGCTGATTGCATCGCCTCAAACGGCCAATTCAATTTCTTCAATGTGTCATCTATTAAACGGACAAACTCTTCGCGTTTTAACGCATATCCAACAAGCATGCGCGCAAGTGGCCCTGTCTCCATCGGATGTTCTTTCCAGCGCGGAGATTTAATCCAACTGTACTTTTCATCGGTGTTTAACGTTTTGAACGGTGGTTTTGGACCTGTGTAACGGAGCGATGTTTCCCCTTCCCACGGATGTTTGCCGATGCTGCCTTCTTTTCCGTCATAAGTGTACCACGAGTGATCAATAAACTCTTTAACTTGTTCTGGGTCTTTCAAATCAACATCTAACACTTCATGGAAGTTTCCATTTAAAATTGCGCCGCGCGGGAAGCGGTAAAGTTTAACATCGCTGATATCCCCTGTCGAAAAATCTCCGTAACATAAGTAGTTATTTAAGCCGCCACCGTATGTCCAATCTTTGTAGTAAGAAGCGATAGCAAGCAAGTCCGGGATATACACTTTATGAACAAATTCCATTGCTTCATCAATAATTTGCGAAACGTGCATCAATCGTTCGGCATGAACCGCATTGTCGCTGTTAATATCAATCGGCGTTGCCATTCCGCCGACAACGTAGTGAGGGTGAGGGTTTTTTCCGCCAAAAATCGTATGAATTTTAACAATTTCTTTCTGCCAGTCAAGCGCTTCTAAATAGTGAGCAACCGCTAACAAGTTGACTTCCGGCGGCAATTTATATGCTTTATGTCCCCAATACCCGTTTGCGAAAATACCGAGCTGGCCGCTTTCCACGACTTTTTTGATTTTTGTTTGGATTTCTTTGAAATATCCCGGTGATGATTTTGGCCAGTCCGAAATGGATTGTGCAATGCGACTCGTTTCATTTGGATCTGCCTTTAATGCGCTTAATACATCCACCCAGTCAAACGCGTGCAGGTGATAAAAATGAACAACATGGTCGTGTAAAAAAACCGCTCCGTTCATAATGTTGCGAATAAGATGAGCGTTTTTTGGGATTTTTATCTCAAGCGCATCCTCCACGGAACGAATCGATGCTAATGCATGCGTCGTTGTACAGACACCGCAAATCCGTTGCACATACGCCCACACATCACGAGGATCGCGATCGCGAACAATTAATTCAATTCCTCGCACTGCTGTACCAGAGCTGAATGCATCTTGAATGATTCCTTTTCCATCAACATCCACTTCAATGCGTAAATGACCTTCAATTCGCGTTACTGGATCAACAACAATTCGCTCTGCCATTTTCATTCGCCTCACTCATGCTTCTCTTGATCTTTTTTCTTTACTGCTGTGATCGCCGCATGTGCGGCAACCCCTGCCGCCGTTACACCAGCTGCAATCGCACCAACCGTTTCTGGGTTAATCGTCGTTTGCGACGCCGGAATTTTTGCACGGCGAATGTAAAACGGTCCGTTATCCCAGAATCCTTTTTCCGAACAGCCGATGCATGGGTTGCCAGATTGAATCGGATAACTCACTCCTCCGTTCCAACGCATTTCCGCACAAGAATTGTACGTAGTTGGCCCTTTACAGCCGACTTTGTACAAACAGTATCCTTGTTTTGCCCCTTCATCATCAAACGACTCCGCGAACAATCCTGCGTCAAAATACGCCCGACGGTTGCACTTATCATGAACACGATGACGATAAAACGCTTTTGGTCTTCCGAGATGATCTAATTCAGGCAATGAGCCAAACGTTATAATATGGGCAATGACTCCTGTCATCACTTCGGCTATCGGCGGACATCCCGGCACTAATATAACCGGTTTATCCTTGACAAAATGCGTTATCGGTTTTGCATTTGTCGGATTGGGATAAGCGGCCGGAATACCTCCCCATGACGAACAGCTTCCGTATGCAATAATCGCTTTGGCTCCTTTTGCCGCTTCCATGAAAGTTTCTTTTGCAGATACGCCGCCAACTGTCAAAAACGCATCATCCGTCGGCAAACTTCCTTCGACCGCCAATATGTATTCTCCATAATATTGTTTCATCGCATGTTTTCTCGCTTCTTCAATTTGATGCCCAGAAGCAGCCGATAAAACTTCTGTATATTCAAGCGAAATCATATCCAAAAGCACGCTTTCCATTTTTGGATGTGTAGAACGGATAAACGATTCAGAACATCCTGTGCAGTCTTGAAACTGTAACCAAATGACCGGAACACGTGTGCTTTTTTCCATCGCTGCGACAACTTTACCTGTTTCGGAGAAATCTAACCCCATTGTTGCTGCCAGCGCCGTACACATCTTTAAAAAATCGCGTCTTGTAAAACCACGGTCCAAAACGGATTCTAAAATTGTTTTTCTTTCCACGTAATTCCTCCCCTTTGCATATGATAACGTTTACAATTTAAGATAACATATTATTGACATTTTTGTGACATATGGAGAAACAATGTCACAAAATGTTCTTAACTACATTACGATAGTATTTATACAAAAAAAACAAAAAGCGCCTTCATAAACAGGCACTTTGTTTACATACTATTTTCTCTTTTTTTATAAACAAATTTTGAAATCGATATACTAATTTCATATAATAGCAAAAGCGGAATCGTCACAAGAAAATCGGAAATGAAATCAGGCGGCGTAATGGACACAGCGACAACAACGAGAACGAAATAGGCGTACTTCCGGACTTTTTGTAACGCGTACGGATTGATCAATCCTATCCTTGTTAAAAACATAACAATGACTGGAAGTTCAAATAAAACAGCGAACGGTAATGTCATATGCAAAACGAAACGAAAATATTTTTCGGTCGTAAACATCGTCGCAAACATATCATTTCCTAATCCGATAAGAAAGTGGAACACAATTGGCAAAACGACAAAATATCCAAAACATAATCCTAAAACAAACAAGATAAATGTAGCTGGAATATAGGATAAAGTCACTTTCCGCTCCTTTGGCGTCAATGCAGGCTTCACAAACAGCCATGTTTGCCAAGCAAATACAGGAATCGTTAATGTTATCGCAAACACGCCAGCCAGCATAAAGTATACCCATAAAATATCTGTTGGTCCCAAAATGGTTAATTTAACCCCTAAATCTTGAACCATCCAACGATAAATATCTTGCACAAAAACAAACCCTAGCACAAAAAAAACTATCAACGCCACAGCTACAATAATGAGCCGTTTCCTTAACTCATTTAAATGATCCATTAACGGCATTTCCTGATCGTATAATTGCTTTTCTTTCACGAACGTAAGCACCAACCTTCGATTTTCCTATTGATTTTAGATTTGAAAAACGGCAACAAAAGATGTTGCCGCTTTATCCTAATGATTATTTACGCACCTCTTTTTTGTCATCCAACTCTCCTAAGACTTCATCGCTCAGCCCTTTAGTTGATTTTTTAAATTCGCGTAACGTTTCTCCAAAAGCTCGTCCAATTTCAGGAAGTTTTTTGGGCCCAAAAACAACAAGCGCAATTAAGAGAATTAAAATTAAACCAGGTACACCGATATTTGAAAACATGGTGTCATCTCCTTTTATCTCAAGGGTATGCTTCGCTTCTTTTATTTTATTGCTAGTATTTTTCTTTTTCAATTGAAAATTTTACGATATGCAAAAGGAGAACAGCCCATTTTTGTATTTGCAGCCAGCCAATCTGGCATACATAAAAAAGAGCTCACCGGCGAGCTCTTTGCGTTAAATCGCGGATAAATTGATACGTTTTTGGTGCGGCGGACTGCAAATGTTTGCGCGTATCCCCATTGTAATAATAATAAGCGAACGCTTCGGCAAAATATTCTTCCGGATATGTCAGGAAATAGTAATGCTGCGGAAACAGGTTCGCTGCCTCTTCTTTCCAAATCGAGCGAAACGCAGGTGTTTTATGCACATGATGAAACACAATATAATCGAGCGAGTGGGCAAATTCATGCAACTCCAAATTCACCGAACCGTGGCCTTGTCCTTTCTGGCTATGGCCTATTTTAACAAGCACTAAATGCGATCCGCCCAGTCCGGGAACATCATCCCACGTAGTCGACGATGGCAAATATCCGCGCGGTGTTTTTCCGCGCAAATGCCTTGCAGACGGTTCGTCGGTAAGTTTCCCGTTCAGCAGCTGAACGTAAATATGATGATGCGCCGCTTTTTGCAGCAGCGATAAATCGACATGGGCGAGCGTATCAATGATCTTTTTTGCCTCTTCGCGCGGATAATCCGTTTCCGGAACAATAACCATCGTTTTTAATATATGGTATGGCGCCGTATGCTTTACAGTTATATCGCTGTCATTAAGTAACACGCCGTGCGCCGCCGGATACGGCGAAAGCGAAAGAAGCGGAACGACCGCGATCACCGTCGCGATGAAAAAAAGAAACCGTTTCATGAAGCCTTCCCCCGCATTTTTACTGCCAATCTGATCATCTCTTTTTCTACTAACGAAAATTATAGCACACACCAAAACAGGGGAAAATTCATAAAATAAGGAAAATTTCTCATGAAACGGTGCAAATGGAATTAGATTCTTAACTATCGCTTATGTCCGCCATTGTGGAGGCGTGTTTTTATCCCAATAAATTTTTCCGAGCTCGTAATGTGTTTGAAAATGGTCATGGTACGTATGGTAATGAAACTGAAACCAATAGCCATCTTGCGGCGGATGTTCGCGTCTGACGTGGAAACGGATGATATCTTCCCCCGTGTCGACACGATAAATATGGAAAATTCGCTCTCCTATCCCGCCCGATGGGTTTTCCGTGACCGCTAAATATTGCAGTTGCTCCTCCGGATATTGTTCGGCAAGCGATGCGATGACTTCTTCAATGCGCGGCAAAATCACATCGCGAAACTCTTCTTTTATCACCGGAGCGATTTTGCGGCCAAATTTTTCATACGATTGCACCACCGCTTTTTCCATCGTCTGCTCAATAAATTGCTGCCGCGTCAAAATTGGCGCTCGCGTTTCCTGCTCGGACGCAACGGACGCCATTTGCGATCCGCTATGATTGTTCTGCCAATCGGAAGACGGTGAATCATCCGCCGCCGGTTCATCAGCGGCCATTAATGAAGCCGGCGGAGTAACTAATCCAAACGTACATACCGTGATCGTCACAACGAGCACTTTCCGCAACCATTTTGGCAATTTCACGCCATTTCACCTCACTTTGTCTGATTCTATTTTTCTATTGCCTGCTTTGGCAGCATTTTTTGTTTACTAAAACACTTTGCTGAAGTGAAAGACGGCAATTTTCTTGATTCTTTAAGTTTATTAAAACAAAGTGAAATTTAAGATACAATAATGAAGCTTGTCCAAAGTTCATCCATAGCTAACCCCATTGCTCCATCTCTCCCCCCGGCTTGCACATGGAAAAAACGCTTTCTTTTTCCGTTTTCAATGATATATACTATGAATATATAATATATAAATAGTGTATCATAACTTTATGGAACGAAACATATAAAGAAAGGCGGGAAACAGCATGACTGCGGTCTTTGTTGCAGCAAGCATCATTACGATTCTTTATTTCATTTATAGCTGTATTGCGAATGCATAAGAAAAACTCGCAGAGCGACTGCGAGTTTTTCTGTTAATCGGCTTTTGTTTTCTTGCGGGCAGAGTCCTGTTCATATGCTCCTGTTTCCGTTTGCGTCGTGCCTTGCCCTTTGACGTTTGGCGCACTGATCCCGGTTTTCGACGGATCTTTCTTCCGCTTCGTCATTATATGTCACCTCCATCTTTAACGTTTCCCTGCGATTTTCTTTCTATTCCTTTTCCTATGTCAGTGCCAAAGCCAAACTCTTTTAAGCGAGCGGTCCCGACGCAATGAAAAAAGGATGCCGAATAAGCATCCTATTTGCAATATTTTGCAAATGCCTTCATAATGTTTTCCATTACCGCTTCCATCGATTGAAATTCAATTTCCTCGCGTGGAATAAAATGAACGACTTCTTTTCCTTTTAACAGCGCCATTGATGGCGATGAAGGGGCGTAGCCCACAAAATATTCGCGCATTTTCGCGGTCGCTTCTCTATCTTGGCCGGCAAACACCGTCACTAAATGATCGGGCTTTTTCTCGCTGTTCAAGACAGCCTGTGTTGCCGCCGGCCGCGCCAAGCCTGCCGCACATCCGCAAACAGAGTTTACCACTACTAATGTCGTTCCTTCGACGTTTTCCATAAATTGTTCGACTTCCTCGCTTGTGCGAAGCTCGCGGAATCCGGCACGCACAAGTTCATCGCGCATCGGCTGCACAAGCTGGCGCATATACTCTTCATAAGCCATGGACATAACCGCAATCCCTCCCAACGTTATTCGCTGCCACCAGCATACTATTTTATTTTTGAAAAATCAATCAAAATCAGCATATTTACGTTGTAAACCGGTAAAAAGCAGCAACCGCCCGGTCTTTGCCATCAGCAAAAGCGCTTCGTTCATAAAAAATCAAACCTTGATTGTAATAAATTGAAGAACGATGGGAGCTCCTTTAGTTGGAACGTCAGCAGTCTTTAAAGTCAGTCTTCCTTCTTGAACCTCATATAATGTTTCAGGTTGCAAAACCCCGTTGATAAACAAGTTAATAAACGACACTTGTTTTGGGTCCAAAATCCCCCGGTTCCCGTATTCTTTTAATTCATCTTCATTCGTATAAACCGTTTTGACGCCATCGGATATGGCGTTATATTGATAAGTATCCACTTGTAAAACCCGGGACGGGATATTAAAAGTCACGCGAAACTGAATGGTTGATATATTGTTAATCCAATCATACACTTTTGGAACGGCAATAACATGTTTTTGATATTTGGAAATGCGCTTCATAGCTGATACCACCCAATCAAAAATTTCGATAAACCACCAACTTCATCCATATAACGGTTCAGCATCATCATATTCAACATCCACCAATAAAGTGAGTTTAAGAATGTTGGGTCGCTGCCACTTATGGCACTCGCCCTATATTTTGTTGTGACAACTGCCAAATCAACCGTCGCAAATAAAACATATAATGAATTGCAAATATTGCTGGTAATCAATAAAACGTGCCGCATCAGCGCATGCGCCTTACTCGGATCTCGCTTCCGCTTTCATGAGCGCAACCATTGCAACCTTCTGGTGTGGCACTATATGGATTGCCTTACCACTATGAAAAGAAAGGGGATCTATAATATGGCTCTTCAATTAATCAAGCTCTTTGTTTCTGCTTCCACTTCCACCGATGCAGTGCCAACGGATACAAGATTTTTCTATATTACAACAGCAGAAACAGCCGCGGGCGCGACGTTGACCATTGATGCCGCAAGCTTTTTGCAAGACGATGGAAACCCGGCTACGGAATTGCCGGCATTAGCGGCAAACAACAGTTACTACAATGTTTATATTAACGGCGTTTTGCAAATGGAGGGCATCGCCACATATACACCGGGTGCCACAGGCGTCGGATCACTTGCCATTAACGTGCCTGCCGGCGGAGATCCTATCCCGGCAAATACCCCGATTGTGCTAGAAATTGTTCAATTTGCTCCGTCATCGACAACGACGGTGACAACATAAACATAATAGAAACAAGCTAAGGAACTTTCCATAACATGAATAGAAAAAGCGCGACAGGTTTTGTCGCGCTTTTTTTCTGCGGCATATCGCATGCAGGCATACCGTCAGATGAAATCCGCTTGACATTTTTGCAATGAAGCATAAGCATTCGCTTCCTTTCTTTGCTCGATGGCTGCCCATGACAAAACAATATATTTGTTAACAAAAACGAAAAATGTCCTGATTCGCATTTTTTTTCATTTCGGGACAAGAGTCTTTTTTCGGAAACATATGGTTATTTTTCTTTTTTCCGGATCTCCGTCATTTGTTTCCATACCGACCCTTTCGCTTCTTCGCCGCCTTCAATGCGTTCAATCGCCATTTTCACTTGCATGCTTACTTCAAATTCCGGATCGTTTTCCGCCGCTTTTAACGCCGACAGCGCCGATTCGTCGCCGACTTCGTATAAGAACATGGCGGCGCGCCAGCGGACAAGCTTACTTGGGTCTTTGAGCGCTTCGATCATCACCGGAATCGCTTCCGGATCGCCAATGTCTGACAAACAGTCGCCGGCGGTGCGGCGGACGGACACCGACTTGTCTTTTAGCGCTTCATACAAATATGGCAACACTTTTTTGCCGCCGACCATCCCTAAATACGCGGTCGCCAAGCGGCGAATGGCCACTTTTTCATCTTTCAGCGCTTTGGCAAGCACCGGTATATCGTCCTCGCTCGGATCGGCCATTTGTTCAAGCGCCGCATACCGTTTCCGCCAATCCGGATCGCCGAGCATTTCTTCTGTCACTTTGATACTCGGACGTTTTTGCGCTGTTTTTACCTGTTCGCCGCGGCGGAACATTTGCACAATGCGCTCTAATCGTTCCGGCGGATATGCCGCGGAAAGTTCTTCAACGATTTCACTGCCGATTTCTTCAAATGTGCCGTAACGCACGCCTTTTTCCACCCATTTCCGCTCAAGCACGACATTGCCCGCATATTTTTGCGCTTCAATGACCGCATCGATAAATGGTTGCGGAAGTCCGACGCGGTGTTCCCGCTCCCCATCCGTTAATTTCACTTGCATCGGCAGCCCGTACAGCATTTGCACATACACTTTTACTTCCCCGAAGTGTTCGTTCAGTTTTTGCGTTTCTTCTTGCTCTTCTTCGACTTCTTCGCCAAACACTTCACGAACTTTCGTTAAAATCTCTTTCCAGTCGTATTTCGGATTGCGCTCTACCGCCAAAAAGTCGGCAACATGATAAATTCCTTTTACCCCTTCGATTTTCATCAACTGCTGAATGAGAGGCGGCGCCGTATCGACATTATCCCGCTTATAGTTATGGCTTGTGCCGAATGGCAATTCTTCATCCAGCAATACTTTCATCGTGTTCGGACTTGGAGTTGGTTCAATCGATTTGATTTTCAACACGTTTCCCTCCTCGTTTCATTTTGAACAGCACAGCAGGATAACGCGCAAAACCGCTTTCCAACACGTGTGCGCCCGCCGTTCCCTCTGTCCGGCAAACGCCTTATTCCATTCCCATGATGAAATCCCGGAATTTGTGTATGATTGAGCGGAATGCATATAATCATTCGGTGTTGATCGGTGAAGCCGGCACTAGCCATCATAAAATTTAGCCCACATTGTCATCATTGTTACACTGCAAAACGGATGATCCATTGACAAAAAACCGCCCTTCCTTTGTTGCGGAAAGACAGTTTTCATTCACTACAACAATTTTTCAATTTCGCTTTTTAGTTCGCTCGGCTTCGTCTGTGGAGCAAAACGGGCAACGACATTTCCGTTGCGATCAATTAAAAATTTCGTGAAATTCCACTTAATCGCCTTCGTTCCGAACACTCCCGGCGCTTTCTCCGTTAAATAGCGGAAAAGAGGATGGGCTTGTTCACCGTTGACGTCAACTTTAGCAAATATCGGGAAAGTCACGCCGTAATTGACTTGGCAAAACCGTTCAATCTCTTCTTCCGTTCCCGGCTCTTGATTTCCAAATTGATTGCATGGAAAACCAAGAACAACTAATCCACGCTCTCGATACTGTTCATACAATTCCTGCAATTCTTTATATTGAGGGGTAAAGCCGCATTTGCTTGCCGTATTCACGATAAGAAGCACTTTTCCTTTATAATCCGCCAACGACTGTTCTTTGCCGCGAATCGTTTTCGCTGTAAACTCATAAATGCTCATCATTTTCACCTCTCTTTTTCATCATATTGGATTTTCCGGCGTTTTTCCACTTTCGCGCCTTCACATTTGGTAAAATCGCTGCAACTGTTCAAGCGAATCAAGCATATATGGGATCATCTCCTGCAAATCATCAATATTCTCTTCATAAATGGGGCGTCCAAATTCGATCGTAATTTCGTTCGTGTAGCATGCGGATGGTTCGTGAGGAAAGTCATGACGCAACGTTTGGCGAATGATGCGCTTTTCGCCCCAAATGCGACGCAACGCGCTCTCAATAAGAGAGCACGTTGCATACCGCCGAATCGGCAGGAAGAACATAACAGCAAGCTCACAGCCAGGACGCCCGGAACACTGAAGCAGTTCTTGCGCGATTTGCTCCAAGTTCATCGCCAGCCGGACGGAGCACGATATCGTCCGTTCTTTGTCAGACGGCAAACAAAACGTAATCGTATACGTCCGCGAAAAGCTCGCCAAATCGACCATATCGCGGCGGTCTGTTATAACGATCTCCCCTGCTAAATCAAGGTCATATACCGCTCCTTCGAGCACCGTTTTCAAATTATCAAATACAGTTGGATCGAACATCCAATCTCCCCTTTTAAAATAAACCGACAGCATTTCCGTTTTCATCGACATCCATGTGAAGCGCTGCCGGCTGCTTCGGCAATCCCGGCATCGTCATCACATCCCCCGTCAATGCAACGAGAAAGCCTGCCCCAATCGCTGGTTTTAATTCGCGCACCGTTATCGTAAAGTTTGTCGGTCTGCCCAATTTTTCCGGATCGTCTGAAAGCGAATATTGCGTTTTCGCCACGCAAATCGGAAGCTTGTCCCAGCCAACCTCGGCAAACTGTTTTATTTGTTGTTGGGCTTTTGCAGAAAACTCGACATCTTTTGCGCCATACACCATTCGGGCAATTTTCCGGATTTTCTCTGGAATCGATTCTCTCACATCATATAAAGGCGCAAAGCGATTCGCTTCATTCGCGATGGCATTCAGCACTTTTTCGGCTAAGTCGATGCCTCCTTCACCGCCTTTTTCCCACACCTCTGTCAGGGATACCGAATACCCGTTCTGATCGCAAAAATCAACAAGCGCTTTTATTTCACGGTCCGTATCGGTTGCAAAGCGGTTAATGGCAATGACAAACGGCAAGCCGAACGCCTGTATTGTTTCAACATGCTTTTGCAAATTGGCTAATCCGGCTTGCAATGCCGCGACATTTTCGGCATGCAGCTCCTCTTTCGCCATGCCGCCATGCATTTTTAACGCGCGAATTGTCGCAACAATAACGACTGCTTCCGGACGAATATGTGCAAGACGCGATTTGATATGCAAAAATTTCTCCGCCCCTAAATCCGCGCCAAACCCGGCTTCGGTTACGACATAATCGGCGAGCTTTTGCGCCATCTTCGTCGCAATGACGCTGTTGCAGCCGTGCGCTATATTCGCAAACGGCCCGCCGTGCACTAACGCCGGAGCGTGCTCCACCGTTTGCACTAAATTCGGTTTGAACGCATCCTTTAATAAAAGCGTCAGCGCCCCTTCCACGCCTAAATCGCCAACTGTCACCGGCTGCTTGTCCATATCGTACGCGACAACGATGCGGGCGAGACGCTGCTTTAAATCTTGCAAATCTGTCGCTAAACAAAACACCGCCATCATTTCCGAGGCGACCGTAATATCAAATCCATCTTCCCGCGGCACCCCTTGCGCCGGTCCGCCTAAACCGACAACGACGTGGCGAAGCGCCCGATCGTTTAAATCGACGGTTCGTTTCCAAACGATGCGGCGCGGATCGATGCGCAGCTTATTTCCATGGTGAAGATGATTATCGATGAAAGCGGCCAATGCGTTATTCGCCGTTGTAATCGCATGAAAATCCCCGGTGAAATGAAGGTTGATCTCGTCCATCGGCAGCACTTGCGAGTAACCGCCGCCCGTTGCTCCTCCTTTGAGCCCCATCGTCGGCCCAAGCGAAGGTTCGCGCATCGCAATGATCGCTTTTTTCCCAAGCCGCTGCAGCGCTTGTCCCAATCCGACGGTGACCGTTGTTTTCCCTTCTCCGGCAGGCGTCGGATTAATCGACGTGACTAAAATCACTTTTCCATCCGGTTTCGTCGCGAGCCGCTTCATAATGTTTAAAGAAAGTTTCGCTTTGTAGTGGCCATACGGTTCCCATTCGTCTTCATGAAGGCCTAAGCTTTCGGCAATGTCTCGAATATGCTTCAGTTTCGTCTGTTGTGCGATTTCCAAGTCGGTCATCTGATTCGCCATTATTGCCATAATCCGTTCCCCCATCAATGTAATAAGTGTAAACGTATATATTTTACCATTCGTACAAATTGAAAAAAATTCGTTGAATAAAATTTGCAATGTTTTTATAATTAAGTTATTTAAAACATTGAAAGAATGGAGGTTGAGACTGTTGCCAATTAACATTCCAAAAGATTTGCCGGCAAAAGAAATACTAGAACAAGAAAATATTTTCGTTATGGATGAGGAGCGGGCATATTCGCAAGACATTCGTCCGTTAAATATAGTCATTTTAAATTTAATGCCCCAAAAAGAAAAAGCGGAAACACAACTATTGCGTCTTCTTGGCAATTCACCACTTCAAGTCAATGTGACGTTTTTGCGCCCGGCAACACACGAGCCGAAAACGACAAGCAAGCACCATCTGGAGCAATTTTATACGGTCTTCTCGCAAATTCGCCATCGCAAATTCGACGGCATGATTATTACTGGCGCTCCTGTCGAACAGATGCCGTTTGAAGAAGTAACGTATTGGGACGAACTTACCGAAATTATGGAATGGACAAAAACGCATGTCACCTCCACCCTACATATTTGCTGGGGGGCGCAAGCAGGACTTTATTATCATTACGGCATCCCAAAATACCCGCTTCCGCAAAAATGCTTTGGCATCTTCGAACATACGCTTGAAGTGAAAAACGTCAAACTGCTGCGCGGATTTGACGATGTATTTCGCGTGCCTCACTCGCGCCATACCGACGTAAAGCGCGAAGATATTGAGAAAGTCCCGGAATTGACGATTTTATCTGTTTCCGAAAAAGCAGGGGTATGTTTAGTCGCATCGAACGATGGAAAGCAAATCTTTTTAACTGGCCATCCGGAATACGATGCCACGACATTAAAAGAAGAATATGAACGGGATTTAGCCAAAGGCCTGCCGATTCACATTCCGGAATCGTACTTCCCGAACGACGATCCGACAAAACAGCCGCTCAACACTTGGCGCTCTCATGCGAATTTATTATTTGTCAACTGGCTGAACTATTACGTTTACCAAGAAACGCCATATGACTGGGAATAAGAATTATTCTTTTTTTTAAAAGCTCAATGTCAAATGTGGTTAACATCAAGGGTTTCCTCTTATTTCCCACACCAACTTATTTGTGTGGCCAATCATGTGGCCACACAAAAAAGCGGGAGCAATCCCGCTTCTTTTGTTGAACTTATATCAACTATTTGAAATTGAAATAATTAAATTATTAAAAAGCAATGAAATAAGGAAGTGATTTTGAAGTGATTTTATTGAAAGCAGATATAAACAAAGAGATATTTTCATGGGTGAAATCGATATTATTCTCGTTGGCTATAGTTGCGATTTGCCGTTATTTCATATTTTCTCCCTCTACCGTTCACGGAGAATCGATGTCTCCAACATTGAAAGATCATGAAAAAATTATAATTAGCAAAGTTAGCAAATTAGAGCATTTCGATGTGATTGTGTTTCATGCCCCGGATTCGGATGCAAACTATGTTAAAAGAATTATCGGTCTTCCTGGAGATCGTATTGAAGTAAAAGATGACATACTATACATTAACGGCAAGCCTTATAAAGAACCATATTTAAAGCCCAATAGAAAAAATCTATTCCCTGGCATAAAATTAACAGGTGATTTCACATTAAAAGAAATAACCGGAAAATCAAAAGTGCCAAAAGGTTATCTCTTTGTCATGGGAGATAATCGATTGGTTAGCAAGGATAGTAGGCATTTTAAATTTATTCCGATTCAATCTGTTATTGGTGAGGTAAAGTTCAGATATTACCCTTTAAAAGAAATAGGAATTCCTGAATAAACTTATATAAGGCGCCTTTTTTGATCCTCTACAGAAATTGAACAAATCATGCATAAGGATGCAACATCACATATGCAGTACATAGCGATGAAATCCCGTACCATTTTGGCTGTTCCAATCCATCGCTCTTTCACTTATTAAATACGCGTTCTATCTCACGATGAAGCCAGCCATTGGCCAAACCTCGTTTTCAAAAAAACAGGAAGAACACGACCATAGGAGCTCGCTATTGCGGCGGCGGATTTTTTTATGTGCATTTATGCATTCGTTATGCGTTTTGCAACACGTCCAATATATTTTATTTACCCGTGGTGCTAGATAAAATCAGACAAGCATAAAAATAGCCCTTGCGTGAGGATCTCCTTAAGATGAAAGCGCGATCAAACATTCAAAAAGAGAGTCCACATTATCTGTTTTTCTTTCCATCAAATATCCATTCCCGGTGTTTGAAGATTACTTACCTTCTTACCTTCTCATCGCTCCAAGTACTTGCTTGTGTACGTGCCCATCAAATCAACCGGTTTACGCACCTAGTTAAAGATGATGCCTTATTGTCGTGGTGCCCATAGCATGACGGAAACTCCTATTAAACAAATAACCGCACCAATCCAATCGTATAAATCAGGCGTTTTCTTATCAATCAACCAACCCCATAATACGGAAAGAACGATAAACACCCCACCATAAGCAGCATAAACTCTACCAAACGATGGAAATGATTGAAATGTAGCAATAACACCATATAAAGCCAGAGATAATCCACCAAAGACACCCCAATAAAATGGCTTACCTTCTCTTAACCATAGCCAAATAAGATACCCCCCGCCAATTTCAGCGATTCCAGCAAGTACAAACAAGATAATTGCGTAAAACATGTACATCACTTCCTTGAACAATTTTATTTATATAAGCTATTATAACGGTTCCTTTTTGCATTCACCTGCTCTGTTAGTTCAATAAACAATTAAGAACAGATCATTTAAATAAAAAAACGCCACCCCGATCGGAGTGACGCCCTGCTAAATAAAATATCCACGTTATCATCATAGCATGTTTGAAGCAACATAGTCTGTCATCTTTCTGCCAAAAGCCTACCGTTTTTCTTCCAATTAACAAAGAGATTTACTATAGCCTTTTATTTACTTAATGACTCGCTTAGCCCCTATATACCGGTCTTTCCAATATTTATCACTCATTTTAACCACTTTTACCCCTTTTGATGTGGCACCAATAAACGTACCATTTCCATTATAAATTCCCACAAAGGATACCTTTCCTTTTGCTCCTGTTGCATAAAACACTAAATCGCCTCTTTGTAACGCACTTTGTTTAATAAATTTACCGACTTTATACTGTGCGGCACTCGTTCGCGGAATAGCCAATTTGGTTGCAGCATTTTTATACACATACTGAGTAAAGCCACTCGCATCAAATCCTTTTGGCGTTGTACCTCCATATTTATATGGACTTCCTACATAGTCATTTGCTACTGCCGCGACTTCCTCCCCATAGTTAATTGTTGCTGATGCATTGGAAACGGTACCGAAGATAAATGCTACGACTAAAGATAAAATTGATAAAACTGGTAATAACCATTTTGGAACCGATAAACTTATGCTCATCTCTACTCCCCCCCTTAGATTTAGAAAATGAACCTCAGTTTCAAATATATGGACATTAATCATTTTGATTCCTAAGGTAAAAAATTTTTGGAGGGTTGCACTTGCGTGTTTAGCGTCAGAAGTTTTGTTTTTATGCTTCGGTTCCTCTATGTCCAATCTTCGGACGAGTCTTTGTAAGTCAGCGATGAAATGCTCCTTCACCATTAAGCACTTGGCAAAGGATACCCGTAGCCATTGAATTTTACGCACATTCGTCTTCCCAGCTATACGTTTTCCTTACCTAATGGATAGCTATCCCTATAAAGCAGGAAACTATCCTTCAGACACGACCCGTTTCTTTTGCCATTTCGTCCAAATGCAATTTTTTCATGGATATTTTCTATATTCTTCTTTCGCTTTTCTTCTTCCTTATTGTATTGTTCTATTCTTTTTGTTTGTTTTTTATTTAGCACATACTTTTATTAGAATACATAATGACGGCATCATTAAACGCCCCCATCTTGCTTAACTCCTCACGCATAAGCGCAAGAGGCGGTCGGTCTTGGACTAACAAGACAGGATGACGTTATTTTGAATTTTTCTATGTGTGCCAGTTCGTCGGGGCGCAAAGCCCATGCGCTCATGGCCGCATATCAGCCACCGCACGCCACCCGCAAATTTAGGTGACAAGCGGAAGGGAGAGAAACAGCTAGAGTTTGTCCGATTTTTCCTAATATCAAAAGAATATTTTTCAGAGAAAAACGGTCAACAAAAGCAGACAAGTTTTCCTTTTTTCATACAGGCTTGTTAAATTTCAATGTTGATTTTTAGACTACAGAAAAAGACCGAAATAAATCGGCCTTGCGTCTTGTTCAAATATCGCAACTCACTAGTTTATCAAAAAGCAAAAAGGAGAAGCATAGTGCCTTCCCCTTAAAGAAATGTTAATTTTTTAATATTTTAGGAATGAAACAAGCTATTGTTGCTGATAATACAGTCAATATCAACGTAGGAACAGCAGAACTTTTACCAAAAACAACCTTTTGAGATAAATTAGCGCTTATATTCCGAGTTTCTAATAGATCAGGATTGTATGTAGCAGTGAGAAGTATACCTGATAACATTTGCGTTAATGAAAATAGCAATACGAAGCTCACTAAGAATATCATGTACTTTTTCATTTTATCCACCTCCTAACTTACTTATTTACGATTATATCCCATAAAAAATTCAAGATTTTGAAAAATTCTTCAACTAACTTTTCCTCTTAACCAACCATTTAACCAACCATGAAGCAAGCTTCAATACAGATGATGGAAATTTCATTTTAGGATTAACGGCATCTATAAACTTCTTAATTTGTTCTTCGCTTAAATCTTTTTCACCAGTCGAATTTTTAACATATGATACAAGTTCCCAAGTTTCATCATAAGGTTTCTTCGGTGCTTTCCACCTAATGCCAAATGTATAATCAACATCATCAATCTTGACGTTCATAATCAATATATCGCCATGGAGGATAAACTTACTCATTTCCATTTTTGTATCTCCCTCTACTTTTTAATCCTTTATGAAAATTATTTCGCATTCCTTCTTCGATTCTCCTGCCCGTTAGCCGAACAAGAAAAACAGCAACATTCTTTAGCAGATTCTTTCCATAAAAAGCAGGTCGCACCCGCTCTACTTTTCCTGCAATCGCTTGAACGATTTCTTTTCTCATTCTCCTTGCTTGCCGTTCACTCACATGTTCCGTTCCCCTTAATATTTACAAGAAGGCTGAAGGATAACTCCGCCTTCTTTTTTATTTCACTTTGGCGGTGCTGTTATTTTCACGATAAAACAGCATAGATTGTTTTTTCACTTTCTTTTTTCCTTCCATAAAACAAATAACCACTCTTCCGTTGCTTCGGCGTCATGTTTGGGGAAAGGGTTTTTTCGCCACTTCCTACTTCACAATATCCCCTATGAAGGCAAGAAACCTTCTTGACTCAAATAAATTTGTTCATCGGAGAATACCTTTTTTAGCCTGTCATACACGATGCGATATGCGGAAGGATCACACCATTTTTCCAAACCTAATTCTTTGTACATAGAAAAAATGCCTAAATTTTTGGTTCGTTTTCCTCCACTGCCATCTCCCATGAAATAATCATCCACGCAGACACGATCGACGAATTTCTTTAATGTTTCTGGAAACTCTTCACTGCTAGGCAATACAGGGGCGATTGCGGCTTGAGTCGGCACGCCTGCATTGGCCAAAAGCTGCAGTGCCTTTAATCTAGCGCTAATCGGCGGGGCATAAGGCGTAAAATGTTTACGTATATCTTCCCTGTCTGTTTCAATGGTCATGCTAACTCGGACTCTATCCTTTAAAAGCAGAAATAAATCAATATCTCTACATACTAAAGGGCTCCGTGTCTGTACGAATAAAAAATCCGGTTGATTTTCCGCCATTACTTCCAACAAGGATCTGGTTATTTTCTCCTTATACTCAATAGGCTGATAAGGGTCTGTGCTAGATGACATAAAAATCGTCACTTTCCCTTTCTTTTTTGCTCTCGCCAGCTCTTTGCGCAGCAAATCGGCCGCTTCCTTTTTTATGTCTACCCATGTTCCCCATTCCTTCTTACGGAACATTGAAATAGGCATTTGACGCACATAGCAGTATGAACAAGCAAATGCACAACCAGCATACGGATTTAAAGAATGACTATAACCGGAAAGAAATCCTGTTCCTTTATTAAGAAGGGTTTTTGGGCATTTGTTAAAAAACTCAACCTTCACACCGATCCCTCCAGAGGTTTACATCCGCTCCCATACCTACATTATCGCCTCCATAAGCAAGCTTCTACTTTCTAGCTGCAGCAGCTGTTTCTTTATCTCCAAACCGCCCCGATAACCAGCCAGTGTTCCATTTTTGCCAATCACACGATGGCAAGGCACCACAATTAAGCTTGTTGTGCATTTTGAAAGATGCGGACGTTTTCCTTTTTTGGGGGGCGGGATTTGCAAGAAGGACGGCAAAAAATACCGGTAGTCTTTACGCCGTAAAAAAATTTATCGTCATAGGACGAATCGTTGTGCACGATCGCTTACCATATTTCATCGGTTATATCTGTTTCACTAGCGTCCTTGGTTGCGATTGGAATATCCTCATGCCCTTGCTCTGTTTTATTCTTCATTTGGCTCACCTCCACACACAGTATACACCGGATGATATCTGAATGGATGTTTCTACGAATATAAAAGCAAGATTTTAAAATCAAATTGAATACGTTTCATGTTAACACTAAGATTGTATCGTTATTGCGGAGAATGGAAACATTTGCATAAAAATAGCATGATTTATCCTGAGTAAGGCGCTCTTTTTAGTGTATAGGCGTGAAAATTTGCAGACAATCGATTTTTCCTATTGACAAATATAAAAAAAAGAACTATCCTAATTCGCGATTGTCCACGGAAATTTCCGACACCTCGACAAAACTTGTCAAAGGATTCGGCGGTCCCCAAAGCGAAGTGAACAACATAGAATAAGACGACACCAAGAAAGGGATGAGTGGCACGTGAGAGCTGAACGGAGAAAACAATGGAAATCACATTGGCGCAAATACAAACATTTATATAAAGGTGCCCGCGTGGAACGCCGCAATAAATGGCGGCAAAAATGGGAAGAAAAATATACAAAATATACGGCGAGCTAAAAAACCTTGGTGCTGCACCAAGGTTTTTTACTTTCTTCCGGCTTCCCCGCTCCCGCATCTCTTCATTGCTTTGATGTCAAAATTTCTGCTCTTTCGTTCTCCTTTCATTATATATGGCCAACATCTCGTTCGCATAAAATTTGTCCGTTAACAAAAAATAATAATGCGGAAAAAAGGAGTGGCCGTTTATGAACGGACAAGAAACATTTGTCGCTATCCCAAAAAACATCAAGGCGACATCATTGGCTTTAAAACATCCAAAGGGTATCGCAAAGCATTAATGGAAGTGGAAAAAGGGGCGGTTGCCAGTGTCCACGTCGTTACCGAACGTGATGGAGAACGATATAACAGAGATCTCACCAGCAATCTTGATCAACTTCCTCTATTTTCCTAAATACTGATTGGTGGAAAGGATGTGCTAGCACATGACAAAAAGACCGAACAAAGGAAGCAAAAACCAGAATGCGCCGACACAAGATGCCATGTCGTTCTTAAATGAGCCCATCGCGGGCGATAACAGCAAAGGCAATAAACGAAATAAATCGCAAAACGATAAAACAGATCTGTATGAATGAAGCAGAGAAAAGGGATGAGCTAAAACTCAATCCCTTCCATCGCCGTAACGCCTTGCTCATAATCATGTTTGACCAGCTTCATCTCTGTAACAATGTCGGCGGCCTCGATTAATTCCCGCTTTGCAAAACGGCCGGTGATCACTAAATGAAGCGCGGGAGGGCGCTTTTCTATTAATTGAAGCACTTTTTGAACGGAAATGATATCATCGACCGGAAACCGGTCAATCGCCAGCGCATTGTTCAACTCATCTAAAATCATTAAGTCGTACATGCCGGAAAGCACTTTTTCCTGCGTCAACTCCCATGCCGCTTTCAGCGCCCGCCGATGCGCTTCCGGCGTTTTCGTCCATGTAAATCCGGCGCCCATTGGATACATTTCAATGCCAAGTTTTTGCAAAATAAGCTGCTCGCCATACGTTCGCTCAGGCGACTTGATAAACTGAATGACGGCGGCTTTTTTTCCTCTCCCTGCCGCCCGTATCACCAACCCGAGTGCAGCGGTCGTTTTGCCTTTTCCGTCCCCCGTATAAACGATGACGCGCCCTTTCGCTTTATGTGGTGGCAACCGCATCACCCCATTCCATCTCAGTAAACCATTGAATCGTCTGCCGAAGGCGCACGACCTCTCCGACAACGATCACCGCCGGATGAGAAAGGCCGGCGTTTTTGACGATATCGGAAATCGTTTGCAGCGTGCCGACAGCCGTCCGCTGCCGCTCCGTCGTCCCCCACTCGATCACTGCTACAGGGGTATGCACCGGCTTTCCATGTTCGATCAGTTTCCGGCAAATATACGGCAAATTGCCAATACCCATATAAAATGCAAGTGTATCGCTTCCTTTTGCCAATCCTTCCCAACGGAGACGGTCATCCCCCTTTTCTTGACGGCCATGGCCGGTCACAATGGTAAAGGAAGCGGCATAGTTTCGGTGAGTGACGGGAATGCCGGCATATGCCGGCGCTGCAATTCCTGCCGTCACGCCAGGAACGATTTCAAACGGAATGCCGTGTCGCGCGAGCACTTCCGCTTCTTCCCCGGCCCGTCCGAATACGCAAGGATCCCCGCCTTTAAGCCGAGTGACGATCTTTCCTTGTTTCGCTTTTTCGACCAGCCATGCATGAATTTGTTCTTGAATGCGCGCATGCTTTCCCGGTTCTTTTCCACAATAAATGAGTTCGGCGCCGCTTTTGGCGTGCTTCAATAAATTTTGGTTAACCAATCGGTCGTAAATAATAACATCGGCGTTTTGAATGCATTCCAACCCGTAGACGGTGATCAGCTTTTCATCACCGGGACCGGCGCCAACGAGATATACTTTTCCGCATGCTGTCATTGTTTTCCTTCTCCTTCTACAGAATGGGAAATATGTGCAGAAGCAAATGTCGCCATTTCCTTGACCATCGCCGTCGCAAATGTCAACAGCGGAAATGCGACCACCGCCCCGCTGCCTTCACCAAGGCGCATGTTTAAATCGATGAGCGGCTCTTTGCCTAATAATTCGAGCGCCACTTGATGCCCCATTTCACAAGAACGATGGCCGGCAATCATATAATCGGCAACAGCGGGTGCGAAAAGCTTGGCGACAAGCGCGGCAACCGTACAGATGAACCCGTCCAGTAAAACCGGAACGCGCCGCTCCGCTGCCGCCAACATCGCCCCCGCCATCGCAGCGATTTCCAGTCCGCCGATTTTGGATAATAATTCTATCGGTTTGGACGGATCAGGCTGGTGAAGCGACAATGCGTGGCGAATGACGCTGGCTTTATGGGCAAGCTTTCCTTCTGAAATTCCTGTTCCCCTTCCGACGAGTTGTTCGATTGGCTTACCGCTCACTGCTGCTAAAATCGCGCTTGCAGTGGTCGTGTTGCCGATTCCCATTTCCCCGACAATGAGAGTTCGGGCCCCTTTGCCGATGATTTCCTGCGCTTGTTCGTAGCCAACGCGAAGCGCTTGTTCCGCTTCCGCGCTGCTCATCGCTTCTTTCTCGCAAAAATTGTTTGTGCCGTACCGCACTTTTTTCGAAATTACCGCTTCATGCTCAATGGCTGCAGCGACTCCAACATCAACAATGGCAAATATGGCGCCGATTTGCCGGCTGAACACATTAATCGCCGCGCCGCCTTGAACAAAATTACCTACCATTTGTGCCGTCACTTCCTGCGGAAATGCTGACACTCCTTCTTTCGCAACACCGTGGTCAGCGGCAAATACAAGCACGCCAGGCGGAGAAACATCGGGAAATTTATTCCCTGTCATTTCCGCCAGCTCGATCGCTAACTTCTCTAAACGTCCAAGGCTGCCGACCGGTTTTGTCAATTGATCGACGTAAGCGCGTGCCTCTTTTCCGATTTCTTTATTCAGCTTTGGAATCGAAAATAACATTATACATCCTCCTTTTGAAACACATGCATTTTTTCTTCGATTTCGTCGATGCGGACGTGCCGCTTCACATGATTGGCAAGGCGGTCAAAAGCCTGTTCTCTGATGGTGCGAAACGACTGACGCCCGTAAATGGGCGCCAACCCTTTCCGGCGGCGAATGTTGTTCAATAGCGCTTCACGAAACGCATCGTTATGAAAAAGATCGTGAAAATACGTGCCTAACACCCGATCGTCTTTGCTTTTCGCGCCTTCCCCGCGACCTTGAACGTCGATAAAAGGGATATAATCTCCGTCCAGCGGCTGCGAACGCCCCATATGAATCTCATATCCTTTCACCAAAAAGCGCTCACCGGCAAATGTCAATATTCCTTCCGAAAGGACGGTTGTTTTTTTGCGCTCCAGCGTCGTTTCCAGCGGCAGAAGATGCAATCCGGAAATTTCCTTTAACGGCGTTTCCACGCCAAATGGATCGCGAATGCGGGCGCCTAACATTTGATAGCCGCCGCATATGCCGACAATCGTCGCAGAATGATGTTTATAAAGCGTTAGAATCTGCTCGGCAATGCCTTGTTTCTTCATATATAGCAAATCTTCTATCGTATTTTTGCTTCCAGGTAAAATAAGCAAATCGGGCTTGCCAAGCTGCGCGGCCGTCGTCACCAACCGGACATGGCAGTCCGGCTCGGCCAAAAACGGATCGACATCCGTGAAATTAGAGATTTTCGGATAACGGATCACCGCAATATCAATGTCTTTGTCCGGATTGACGGCCGTGGACATTTGTTCTAAACTAACCGAGTCTTCCGCATCAATATGTAAATCTTCTAAATATGGAACGACGCCTAACACCGGAACGCCGGTATATTGTTCAAACCAGTCGAGCCCCGGCTGCAAAAGCGCCAAATCGCCGCGGAACTTATTAATGATGACACCGATGATCCGCTTGCGGTCTTCTTGGTCAAGCAGCTGCAACGTCCCTACTAAACTGGCAAACACGCCGCCGCGTTCAATATCGCCGACTAATATTACCGGCGCGTTTGCCATGCGGGCGACGCGCATGTTGACAAGTTCGCGGTCATTTAAATTGATTTCCGCTGGGCTTCCCGCCCCTTCAATCACAAGCCGATCATATTCATTCATTAAAACGTCCAGCGACTTGCGGATGATGCTTAATCCTTTTTCAAAAAATTCGTTGCGGTACGCGAACGCCCGCATATTTTTATACGGCCGTCCGTGCACGATGATTTGCGATTCATGCTCGCGGCTCGGTTTAATTAAAATCGGGTTCATATCGGTCGTTGCGACAACGCCGGCCGCTTCCGCTTGGATTCCTTGCGCCCGCCCGATTTCTTTGCCATCGACCGTCACGTACGAGTTGAGGGACATGTTTTGTGATTTAAACGGCGCCGTTTTCCAGCCGTTTTCCGCGAAAATGCGGCAAAACGCCGTGGCGATAATGCTTTTTCCCGCGTCGGAATGCGTTCCTTGAAACATAATCGGCAACGCTTTAGCCACGTTCCTTCACCTCCTTACATCGCTTCAGCCAATTTTCGACCATTGGCGGGCAAGAAGCAAAATGAAAATGGATATAGCCTGCAATTAAATTTTCCCGCTGATAGCCGTCTTTTTTCACACCACGCAGCCCTGTTGTTTCATACGCAAACGGAAGCCTGCCTTCCGCTTCATATGTAGAATAATGAAACTCATGCCCCCGCGCCCGCAACCCTTCCGGAAGCAAAAAATTTCCTTTTTCCCCCTTTACTTCGCGATAACCGAGCGCGACGAGCTTCGGATGCATGACGACGCGCCCCGGAATGACACCGACCATGTCATAACACGAACCATCCGTCGTTTCGATGGCTTCGGTTAAAAACATAAATCCCCCGCATTCCGCCAATGTCGGAAGCCCGCTTTCGATCGCGGCTTTGATTGACTGCTTGACATTTTGTTGTTCGGACAGCGTTTTGGCGAACTCTTCGGGAAATCCGCCGCCAATATACAATCCATCGACATCGTCCGGCAGCGGTTCGCCGGCAAGCGGGGAGAAAAAGACTAATTCAGCTCCATATGCCTGTAACAGCTCTAAATTTTCCGGATAATAAAAATGAAACGCCGCGTCTTTGGCCACCGCAATCCGCACATTATACGATTTGTTAACATTGACATACGATCGCGGCGCGCTCAATGCCGGAGCTTCCGAAAGCTTAAGCAATGCGTTAAGGTCGACCGTCTCAGTGACGCGCTCCCCTAATTTTGCAAAAAAGCCATCCAACTCTCCGCGCTCTATCGACGGAATAAGGCCTAAATGCCGTTCTGGGATGTGAAGCATATCATCTTTTTGTAAAAAACCGATCACCGGAATGCCACATTCTTGTTCAATCGCCGTTTTCACAAGGCGAAAATGTCCCTCACTGCCGACGCGGTTGGCAATCACTCCCGCAATGCGCACGCGTTTATCAAATGTTTGAAAGCCGCGGACTATCGCCGCCGCGCTCCGTGCCATGCCGGAACAGTCGATGACAAGCAACACCGGACTTTTCGTCAAAACACTGATCTCCGCCGTCGTTCCTTCGTTTGTCGTCGGCCGCTTTCCATCAAACAGGCCCATGACCCCTTCGATAATAGCGATATCCGCCCCTTCACAGCCTTTGGCGCAAATCGCTTGAACCGTTTCATGGCCGACCATCCAGCTGTCCAGATTGCGCGATCGTCTTCCCGTGACGGCGGTATGATAGGTCGGGTCAATATAATCCGGACCGCATTTAAATCCTTGCACAGTGTAGCCTTTTTGCTTTAACGCCGCCATCAGCCCGATGGTTACAGTCGTTTTTCCGACACCGCTTTCCGTTCCGGCGATTACAATTCTTCGCATGTTGTTTTCCTCCTTAATGTTGCAAAAGTGCCACCGAAATCGTGACATTGCCCGCCTTTTTCTTAACTAGTTCCAACTTTTCGGCGCCGCTATATAGCTTCGCTGCCGGCTCGCTGACACCGTAAGCGCCTGTATAGCGGTACACCATTTCCGAAGGTTGTTCGATGTTTACGTTATTTAATTCTTCCGGAGTATAATAAATGAATTCCCATCCGTATTTCCGGACAACTTCCAGCAGTCCCGGCTCGTCTTTTTTTAATGCAATCGTACATACCGCTTTCACGCTTTTTATGGAAAAACAGAGTTCGTCTAACGTTTCGCGAATGACTGTTTCAATTTCTTCCGCTGTTGTGCCGCGGTTGCAGCCGATGCCGAGCACAATCACTTTCGGACGGTACAAAACGCCGTTTTGCAATATCGCTTCTTCCTCTTTCGACAACAGGCGATGGGTCACGACAAGAGCGGCATCCGGTTTTGCCGCTAGCGCTTCCCCCACCGAATGATAAACATGGATATTGTTTGGCAGCGGCGTATCGTAATCCCACCAATTTCTCTCTCCTGACTCCTGCACTACAGCAACGCGCTGTTCATTAACAACAGCGGCGCTGACAGGCGTCAGCTTTTCGGCGGATTCCCATTCCCAGCCAAAAGAACGGCCAAACAAATCAACAGCAATCGTTTTTTGTACATCAGAGGCAGTCGTAATAACCGGTTGGGCGTGTAAAATTTCCGCAACTTGCCGCGTCAATTCGTTCGCTCCGCCAAGATGCCCAGAAAGCACGCTAATGACGTACTGTCCTTTATCATCGATAACGACAACTGCCGGATCGGTTTTTTTATCCTTTAATAACGGGGCAATCATCCGCACGACCGCGCCGAGCGAAATAATAAGCACAAGTCCGCGGTATGTTTGAAAGAGCGACGGCAATAATAACCGCACGTTCCCCGCAAACAAGCGAATTCCTTTTTCTTCTTCGTCGCCTCTCGCAAACTTATTCGTATAATATACATCCGCATTCGGAAGCTTTTCGCCGACGCGGCGGGCAATGTCCGTCCCGTGCTTCGTAATCGCAACAATCGCATACATTTTCTTACACCCCCCGCCGATATCCGTGCGTGAACGTTTTATCGTACAATTTGGAGCGATAGTCGCGCTCAATAATGGCAGTATCCAACGCCCAGCCTGCCAATATAAGCGCATGTTTGCGGATGCCGTTTTCTCGCATATCCTCATCCAGCGTGCCGACAGTGGAATAAACGATCTTTTGGTCTGGCCATGTCGCTTTATACACGATGATAACGGGGGTATCGTCGCTCCAGCCAGCATCTTTCAGCGCCTTTGTCACTTTTTTTGTTAATGTGGCGCTTAAAAACAGCGCCAAAGTACAATGATGTTTCGCCAGCTCTTCCAGTTTTTCCTTCTCTGGGACCGGCGTCCGCCCTTCCGCTCGCGTTAAAATGACCGTCTGCGTCAAATCCGGAACGGTCAGCTCCGCTTGGACAGCGGCAGCCGCTGCAAATACCGAGCTGACGCCAGGGACAATTTCGATTTCGACTCCCTGTTTTTTTAAGAGCGCTATTTGTTCGAGTGTCGCTCCGTAAACCGACGGATCCCCCGTATGGATGCGCACGACTTTTTTGCCTTGCCTCAGTTTTTCCAACATCGCCTCGACCATTTCTTCTAAATGCATCCCCGCCGTATGAAACACTTCGGCTTCTGGCTTTCGATAGCGCTCGATCAGTTCGCCATTGACGAGCGAATCCGTGTAAAAAATGGCATCCGCTTCTTGGAGCAATTGCGCGCCTTTAACGGTAATCAAGTCCGGTGCCCCGGGCCCTGCGCCAATAATATGCAATTTCACTTTCTCACCACCAATAACGTTAAATATTCAAGCTCCGATCCTTCGAGCTGTTCTATATTCCAAATGACCTCTTCTTTCGATGTCACTTTTGTCACCACAGCGGCTTTTTGCAATAAGTTTTGTTCGCGGAGAAGCCGAATCATCATATCCATCACCTTCGCCACTTTCAAAAACACAACGCAATCATGGTCGCTAAGCGCCTTTTTCATCGTCTCATAGTCGTCGCGCGCCGGAATAATCGCCACATGCTCATCCCCGTCGGCAAGCGGGATCTGCAATCTCGCCGCCGCCGCGTTGACAGAGGAAACTCCCGGGATAATTTCAATGGCGACATTTGGATAACGTTCTTTCATGATGTTCATCAGATGGATAAACGTGCTGTATAAAAGCGGATCACCTTCGGTCACAAACGCGACATCTTTGCCCGCTTGGAGCTGTTCCCATATCGCTTCTGCCGTCTCATTCCATTTTTCCGTTAACACATCCATATTTTTCGTCATAGGAAAAACGAGCCCAAGCATCTCTTTTTCCGCCGGAGAAAAATATGCTTCAATAATTTGCTGGGCATAGCTTTTGCTGCCGCGCTGTTTTTTCGGATAAGCAATGACATGCGCTTCTTTCAGACGGCGGAACGCCTTCACCGTCAACAGCTCGGGGTCGCCCGGCCCGACGCCGATGCCATACAATGTTCCGCTCATTCGTCTCCCTCCCGCTTTGCTGCAATGATATAAATCGGATTCAGTGCATCAAACCGTGTCAGCTCTAAAATCGGCTTGCTTCTGGAAATTTGCGCGAGCGTAATGTCTGCTTGAAAGCCGCGCTGTTTCAATGCTTCCACCGCCTGCGCCAGCGTTTCTATCGTAACCGCATTAATCACGATGCGGCCATTCCGTTTCAAACGCCGGCAGCAAACGTCAAGTAGCGGTCCGATTTCTCCCGACGTTCCTCCGATAAAAACCGCATCCGGGTCGGCGAATTTGTCTAAATGCTCAGGAGCTTTGCCGTGGACAAGCGTCAGGTCAACGCGGAATTTTTTTAAATTTTCCTTGCAAATTTCGATATCGTGGGCATTTTTTTCAATCGCAAACACGGCGCCTTCGCGGGCAATTTTCGCCGCTTCGATCGCGACAGATCCGGTGCATGTGCCGATATCCCAAACGACACTCTCCGCATGAAGCCGGAGCGCGCTGATGCTTAACACGCGAATCTCCTTTTTCGTAATCAGCCCTTTCTCAGGTTTGCGCTGCAAAAATTCATCATCGTCAATCCCCAGCGGCCACGCCGGCCCTGCTTTTGTTTTTTGCAAAATAACGACATTTAATGGGGAAAATTCGGCATCCGCCATTTCTTCTAATTCGAAAAAACGGCACCGTTCATCCCGGCCGCCAAGATTTTCTCCGACAAACGCGCGGTATTCGGTCATTCCGTACGAAAGCAAATATTTCGCAATCGCGTTAGGAGAATTTGTTTCATCCGTTAATATCGCTACTTTTTCGCATCCGTCGATGCGCTGCGCAAGCCCTTTCATGCTGCGGCCATGGACGCTGATAAACTCGGCATCCTGCCACTTTTCCCCCATTTTCGCAAACGCCCATTGCACCGAGCTGACCGTCGGATACACTTCGATCGGCAGCTTATCCGCTAAATAACTGCCGATTCCGTAAAACATCGGATCGCCAGACGCAATAATGACGGTTCGTTTCGTTTCATGGCGGAGCCGCTCAATAAGTTGTGATAAACTCCCCCGAATTGTGAGCGTCTCCCCTTGATAGTCAGGGAAAAAAGCTAAGTGACGCTCCCCTCCCACCAATAATTCACTTTCATAAATCCAGCGTTCATAAAGACGCGGGAGGCTTGCCTTCCCATCTGCGCCAATACCAATCAGTTTAATCACCTGCATCATCCCGCACCGCCTTTCCTAATAATTGGCCGCCCATCGTGTACAGCGACGTTTCGACCGTAATGCCGCCGCCGACTTCCCGCAATGCTGACAAACAGCAATGATCGCATAATATTTCAAAAAAACGTCTATTTTCTGCTTTCCACATCATCTCGCCGACTTGCGATGCCGTATTGGCTTCCCGGACAGCGGCGACGAGTTCCGGCGCAGCCCCGGCTCGTTCAGCAATAGCTGCTAAAAACGAAAAATCAACGGGGGCGCTTTTCGAATGGACCATCATAATGCCTTGCGCCACTTTCGAAAATTTCCCCATCATCCCGACCATCGAAACGGTTTTGATTCCTAATCTTTTGCATTGTTTCAGCGTAAAGCCGACAAAATCGCCCATTTCAATAAACGCTTCCTCGGGAAGATGAGAATATTGCTGCATGGCAAATTTTTCGCTTCGTCCTCCCGTCGTTATCACCACATGGTCGCATCTGTTTGCTTTCGCCACTTGAATGGCCTGAACGATGCTCGCGCGGTAGGCGGATGTCGAAAAAGGAACAACAATGCCGCGCGTTCCTAAAATCGAAATGCCGCCGATAATACCAAGGCGCGCGTTTAACGTTTTTTTCGCGATTTCTTCTCCATCAGGGACGGAAATAATGACATTCACTCCCCGGGAAATGCCGTATTGTTCCAGCACTTCGCGCGCTGTCTCGCGAATCATTTTCCGCGGGACAGGATTGATTGCTGCTTCGCCAACCGGCACCGGCAAACCCGGTTTCGTGACGCGCCCTACCCCTTTTCCGCCATCCAAATGAATGCCGGGCTGCTCCGCCCATGACACCGTCGAGACAATTGCGGCCCCGTGCGTCGCATCAGGGTCATCTCCCCCATCTTTAATCACTGTTGCTGCCGCTGATGCCTCGCCAATCTCGCACGACTCAATGGCAAACGTCACCCAGCGTCCAACCGGCAAATAAATCGTTGCCTCCGTTTGCCGGATGCCGGTAATAAGCGCCGTTAATGCCGCTTTCGTCGCCGCTGTGGCGCACGCCCCCGTCGTATATCCTTCTCGCAGCGTTTTTTTCGCTTTCATTTTGTTTACCCTCGCTCTGCTAACAGTGACAATGCGTTTAGCGCCGCCACTGTAATGGTGCTTCCTCCTTTTCGGCCGATATTTGTAATAAATGGAACATCCAGTTTCGCCAACTCCGCTTTCGCTTCCGCCGCTGATACAAATCCGACTGGCAGGCCGATCACTAATCCCGGGCGCGCTTCTCCTTCTTTAATCAAACGAATCAATTCAAGCAGTGCCGTTGGCGCGTTGCCAATCGCAAAAATTCCTCCTTCTGCCTCTTTCACCGCTTTTCTCATTGCGACAATCGCTCTTGTCGTATTGAGCCGTTTCGCCTCCGCAATGACATCTTCATCGGAAATATACACTTTCACTTTTCCGCCAAACTTTTCGATACGCACTTTATTCACACCGACTTGAACCATTTGCACATCGGCGACAACCGTCTTCCCGCTACGTATTGCTTTTATTCCCGCGCGGACAGCATCAGGGTGAAATAACAAGCTTCTTCCAAGTTCAAAATCGGCAGAAGCATGAATAACGCGCTGGACAATCGGATATTGTTCTTCCGTAAAATGGTGTTCCCCGATTTCTTCATCAATGATTTGAAAGCTTCTTTTTTCAATTTGTTGCGGTTGGACTGTAACCGGCTGAAATTCTGTGCGAAAATCCATGATCAACCACCTCTTTTCAAAACTGCACCATTCGTTGCAGCGCTCTGATGATATCAGGAAATTCAAAAAACACCGCGCCATATTCTATCGACGGGCGACGGATGACAATCGTCTCAATCCCCAATTCTTGTGCGGCAGCGATTTTTTCATCGACAAACCCAACTTTTCCGCTTTCTTTCGTAATAAGCAATGTCACACCAAAATGGCGGAAAAGCGCCATATCCAATTCTTTTGTGAACGGGCCTTGCATCGCCACAATATTTTCTTGCGGGAACTTAAGTTGTTCGCATTTCTCCATGTTGTCTTTGCGCGGCAGCATGCGCGCAATCACGCGCGTATCGGGAAGGCCGAGCAGCTTGGCGGCAAAAATGTGCAACGTTTTGCTTCCTGTCGTCAGCATAATCACCCCGCGTTTTTGCGCCGCCAATTCGGCCGCCTCTTCATAGCTTTCAACAAAGGTGACAAGCCGGCTGTTTAGCTCAGCCGCTTGGCGTTCATAACGGATGTACGGAACGCCGGTTGCCGCTGCCGCCTGCATCGCATTTTTCGACGCCTCTTCGGCAAACGGATGGCTTGCATCCACCACCGCTTTCGCTTTCTTTGCGCGGATTAACTCTGCCAATTGTTCCGCCGGCAGCCTTCCGAGATGCACCGCTAAGCCGGAAGCGCGCAGCTGGTCCGCCGCGTGTTCTGTCACGACGGTCGCCAACACGTCATATCCTGCCTGTCGGATGCAAAGCGCCAGCTCTCGGGCATCGCTCGTTCCCGCTAATACGATAACCATGCATGTCCCTCCTTAATGATGATGGTGGTGATGGTGATGATGTTCTGCTGCATGAAGCCGATATTGGCACATATCGCAGTTCATCACAACCGTTTTACCAATCGCTTCTTCTAATCTGTCAAGCATAATCGTTTTCAGCTCCGGATGAAACCCAAAATAGCCAGCTAGCGCAAAGTTAACATTAGGATATTGGAAACCATATTGTTCTACTTTTTTTTCAAGCCGCTTGATAAGCACGCCGGTAAACAAGAAGTACGGCAAAACTACCACTTTTCGCGCCCCTAGCTTCACGCAACGTTCCACCGCATCATCTAACGATGGCGCTGTCACCCCCATAAACGCCGGTTCTACGAGAAAATAGTTCGTTTGTTCCCAAAATAAGCGGGAAATTTTATATAAGTCGCTGTTCGCATCCGGATCGCTCCCCCCGCGTCCAAGCAGCACCACTGCTGTTTCCGGAGCGGGATTTTCGATATTTTCCCCGATTTCTTTCAATCTCGTTTTCAAGATCGAAAATGTTTGCTCATGAATGCCAATTGGCCGGCCATAGATGAACGCCACATGCGGATAACGCTTCTTTGCTTCATCAATCTCCGCCGGAATGTGCAGCTTCGAATGGCCTGCTGCCAGCAAAATCATTGGAATCACGATAATTTCACGAGCCCCAGCGGAAACGCAACGATCGATTCCTTCGCGAATTGTCGGCCGTCCGAATTCTAAAAAACTCGTTTCAACATGTATGGAGGCTTTGATGTTCGGCTTTAATTGTTCGACAAACTGCCGGACTTGGTCGTTTCCTTCCGGGTCGCGGCTGCCGTGCCCGACAAACAATACCGCTTTCATTGTTTTTCTTCTCCCCCTTATTCACCGCAGACAGGTACTTCGATTTTTGCCGTCTGCTCCTCCTCTTGATACGCAAATCCGCCGACTTGCTTCACTCGCTTGAAAAACTGATGAAACCGTTCATTTGGATAGGCGTTTTCCTTATATTCTTGAATAATGCGTGTGACAACAGACACTATCTCGCTTGGCGGAATTCCTTCGGCGACAAGCTGTCCGGGATGCGCGTTTCTTCCGATTGTTTTTCCTCCTAAAAATAAGTCGAATGCCCCTTTCCGGTAGACAATGCCGATATCTTCCCGCACCGCACCGTAACACGCCATGCCGCAGCCGTTAACACCGAGCTTCAATTCTTTCGGGAGCGCCATGCCGCCAAGCTGTTCGTACAACTGTTGTGCATACGGAATCGCGTCTTTTTTCTCGCCGTCGCAAAAATCGCATGCCTTCACCGTCAGCACATCACCGATCGGGGCAACGGTCAGTCCCGCTTCTTTCAGTCTGGCAATGATACGGTCTGGATCAGAAGCAGGCACCTCCAGCTTCAAATAATGATCCGGCGTATACATCATCGTTCCGCCTTCGCCAGCAATTTCGGCAAGCAACATCATTTGTTTTGCCGTAAAATTTTTATTCGCTACCCCCGGGCTAACTGCGATTTCGAAAATCGCAGGGGCAAACACCACGGCGTCGCGCTGGCGGATCGCCAGTTTTTGCAACGCGTCTTCCGCGATTTCTCTTGCAGAGGACAATCCCGTTGGATCAAGCGCCCACGGTTCTGCTTCTTTGCGGAGACGTTCGTGCGGTTTTAACGGCTGTTCGGCGGCGCTCAGCGTATATTTCCGCTGGTAGCCGCGCGGCGTAATCATCAGCCCGTCATATATAAATGTCGAAGAATTGCCGATAATGACAGTCGTTAACATTCCGATATCGTAATCGAGCATATGCGCTAAATCTGTCAATACGATATGCTGCCGAGCGCGATAAGCGCTTTTCACTAATCCAACCGGAGTGCTCGGCGAGCGATAGCGCAAAAGAATCCGCTGCGCTTCGACAATTTGCCGCGTGCGCCGTCCGCTTTTTGGATTATATAGAGCGATGACAAAATCGGCAGCAGCTGCCGCTTCAATGCGTTTCTCAATCAGCGCCCACGGCGTTAAGTGATCGCTTAAGCTAATTGTGCACGCATCATGCATAACCGGCGCACCTAACAACGCGGCGCATGAGTGAATGGCAGAAATGCCGGGAATGACTTCGACATCGATACCGCTTTCTCGCGTCCATCCTTTTTCGATGAGCACCTCATACACAAGCCCTGCCATCCCGTACACCCCCGCGTCCCCGCTGGAAATGACGGCAACCGTTTTGCCGCGTTCTGCCCATTTCACCGCTTCCTGGGCACGGCTGACTTCTTCCGTCATTCCTGTGCTAATCACTTGTTTATTGCCAATTAAATCTGCGACTAGGTCAACATACGTTTTATAACCGATAATAATATCGCTTTCTTCAATGGCTTCCCTCGCTCGTTTTGTCATATGTTCCTTGCTGCCTGGACCAAATCCGACAATCAGCAATTTTCCTTTCATCGTTCCACCTCCATTCCCCTTTCTTGTCAATGTTAATTGGGCATACTATATCAATCACTGGTTCGCTATACGGTGCCCAGCGCTTGTTCATTCATCCATTGTTTCATTTCTTCTACATTCCGCGGGATGCGCGTCTCGTGCGGAAA